>Ga0308157_10000031_pt1 | contig 671880 bp, 607 predicted proteins | sample PhyBR1_FD_201035 | JGI IMG/M metagenome (GOLD analysis project Ga0308157, IMG submission 201035) | Phyllosphere microbial communities from UC Gill Tract Community Farm, Albany, California, United States - DLSLB.R1 | ecosystem: Host-associated > Plants > Phyllosphere > Unclassified | place... | reverse complement strand
ACCTCCGAAGCCGAACGCCGCGGCGAACTCGACGGCTGGCTCCACTACTACAACCACCACCGGCCCCACACGGCCTGCGGCAACCAGCCGCCATTCTCACGATTGACCAACGTCCCCGGTCAGTACAGCTAGGCAGTCCGCTCCGCGAGCACGTGCAGCACGGGCCCCATCGAGAAATGTGCGATTCTGAGCCACTTTCGTGCTGGAAGTGGCTCAGAATCGCACATTTCTGCGTCGAGCCGGCTGCCGGCTCGGTCGGCGGCCGGGCTCAGCTGGCGGCGATCGCCCGGTCCAGGCGCGAGGAGATGTCGGCGAGGACCTCGTCGACGGGCTGCTCGGCGAGGCTCTTCATGAACGGCTCGACCTTCACCGGGCCGGTGTATCCGGCGGTGCGGATCGCGCCCATGAAGCCGTCGAGGTCGATGACGCCGGTCGAGTAGGGCAGGCGGCGGTCGAGGTCCATCTGCTCGTCGCGCTCGCGGTCGTCGCGCGCGTCGTTGATGTCGACGGAGACGATGTCGTCCGCGGTGAGGCCCTCGAGGTCTGCGGGGCTCTCCCCGGCGGTGTACCAGTGGTAGCTGTCGAGGATGAAGCCGATGTTCTTCGCACCGGTCTCGGCGATCAGGGCGCGCGCCTCGGCGATGGTGTGCACGAAGGGGTGCTCCTCGGTGGACCAGAAGGTCTTCGGCCCGATGTACTCCAGGCCCAGGCGCAGGCCGTGGTCGGCGAGGATCTCGGAGACCAGCTGGAGGCGGCCGACGTGCAGTCGCCAGTTTTCGTCGCGGTCGAGGGTCTGATGCATGGGCCGGATCCAGGTGCCGACGGAGGTGACGCCGGCGGCGGTGAGCACCTCGAGGGCATCGGGCAGCGCGCCGAGCGCCTCGCGGAACTCCTCGGCCGGGGCGTCGACGCCGATCGGGAGACCGGCCATCCCCCACTGCAGGCCCTTCTCCTTCACGGCAGTGCCGTGTGCGGAGACGGCGTCGAGCCCGCCGTCGGCCAGGAGGGTGCGGAAGTATGCGGGGTCGGGGTCGACGCCCCCGAAGCCGTGCTTCACGGCGAGATCGATAGCGGCGGTGTGGTCCAGTGAGAGCCCCAGTGCTCCGGGGGACAGGCAGGAGAACATCCCTGAAGCCTACGGGCGATCGAGCCGAAGCGAGTGATCCGGGCCACGCCGTCCACGGGGTGGGACGATGGGGCGATGCAACGCTCCCGGATCCACGTCATGGGTGCCAGTGGCTCGGGCACCACCGAGGACTGGCGTGAGGATCGCGTGGGCAGCGCGCTCGCGGGCGAGAACCCCACGGTGCTCGCCCGCCTCCCTTCGGCGTTCGCCGTGATCGGTGACGTGCAGTTCCTGCCGGGCTACTGCGTGCTCCTGACCGACCGTCCCGGAGCGGAGCGCCTGTCGGATCTCCCGCGCGACGAGCGCCGCGCCTTCCTGGGGAGCATGGACCTGCTGGGCGAGGCGGTCGAGACCGTCTGCGGTGCGCGCGACCCGCAGTTCCGTCGCGTGAACCTCGAAATCCTCGGCAACACGGATGCCTTCCTCCACGCGCATGTGTGGCCGCGCTACGAGTGGGAGCCGCCGGAACTCGTGACGCGGCCCGTGTGGCTGCATCCGGCCGAGCGATGGTCCGATCCGGCGATGCGTCTCGGACCGGAGCACGACGGCCTTCGGGCTGAGCTCACGGAGGCCATGGCGCGGCTGTCGCGCGGCTGAGGCTCGAGGTCGTTCGACGCCTCTGTTAGCTGTCCTCCAGGGGCGTCCCGTCGGCGGCGCGCAGGGCGATGACGCTGTCGGCCGGCCACAGGTACGCGTCATCGCAGCGATAGCCGCGCAGCCAGGTGACCCCGTCGACGACCCGCAGGTAGAAGCCCTTGGGGTACTCGTGATCCGCGCTGAGAGGCGGGCTGAGCACGTTCACGGCTCCTGTCGGCACGCGTCCAGCGGAGAGCACCGACTCCGGGGCCGGCTCCTGATCGAGAAGAGCAAGTCGCAGGTAGGGGCCAGTATCAGCAGGTAGTGGGGCGAGGCCCTCGGCCCGTACCGCGGCGAAGATCTCGGGGAGCGTCCCTCCCCCGGTCAGGCCGAGCTCGGTGAGGCTGCGCTGGAGGACACCCAGGCCCTCTGGCTCCCGCACCTCGAAGCAGTGGTGCGCCAGCAGCGTCCGCGCGTGCTCGTTCAGCTGGATCCCGCGACTGCTCAGCCGCGCGAGCAGTTCCTCGCGGCTCGATCCCCCGACCACGACGGACAGGCTCTCAGCTCGGCTCATGGCGTCCCTTCATCAGAGTTCACGGAGCAGATCCGCAAGACCCGTGAGGGTGCGGGCCGGGAGCGGGGTCCGCGCCGCTCGATCCAGGTGAAGCGCCTGGAGGCCGGCGGCCTCCGCGCCCTCGCGGTCCAGCAGCAGGTCATCGCCGACATGGAGCACGTTGCCCGGCTCCTCCCCCAGCGCCGCACACACCGGCAGATACGCCTCGGCGTCGGGCTTCCGCGCCGCCAGAGATTCACTGGTCCAGACTCCGACCACCCAGTCCCTCAGCCCGAGCACGCGGGACTTCCGCTGCTGCCGCTCCTCCGGGCCGTTGGTGAGGATCGCGACCGGGATCTCGCGCTCGCCGAGGGCCCGGAGCGTGGGCACGGCGTCGTCGAAGGCGACCCACTCCTGCTCGTAGAGCTCGAGGAAGCGGGAGTAGAGGCGTTCGGAATCGGCCGCATCGGTCAGCGCGGCATCGTCGGTGCGGCCCAGCTCGCCCAGCAGCGCTCGGACCCGTCCGTGCCGGTAGCCGTCGCGATCGATCTCCCCGGCGCGACGACGGCTAATGAGCTGCTCCGCGGTGCGCTCCCAGGAGTCGAGGAGCGCCTCGGTCGGCTCCGCACTGAGCTCTCGGATCAGGCGTGCCACGCCGCGCCGGGCCGACGCGCTGTGGTCGAAGAGCGTGTCGTCGAGGTCGAGGATCACCGCCCGCACCGGTCGGGAGCTCCGCTCCGTCCGGTCCGTGCCGTCGATCTCATGGGTCGGGTTCGCCGGGTCGTTCACCGTGCCGTCTCTCCCGACTTCGCATCAGCCGTCTCCTGCGCGGGGGCGCGGGACGCCGCCGGCATGTCGTAGGTGACCCTCCCGGTCAGGGTCGCGTGGCGGTCGTAAAGCCGTCGGGCGGTCGTGTTGTCGTCGGCGGTCATCCAGCGGACGACGGCCGCGCCGCCCTCGGCGGCGATCGCCGCCGCCTCCCGCAGGAGTGCGCCGGCGGCACCGGATCCGCGCGCCTCCGGGGCGGTGAACAGGTCGTCCAGGAAGAGAGCGATGTCCCCGTCGTCAGGACGCGCGAACCAGCGGAGGTTCGCCAGCGCGATCGGGGTGTCGTCCTCGTCCACGGCGACCAGGCCGAGCAGGGCATGCTTGCGATGCAGCAGCCATTCCCACGCATTCTTCACGATCTCCGGATCCCCGGTCTCGCTGTGGTGGGACCGGTATCCGGTGAACAGGTCGGCCCAGGAGGACTCGTCGCGCGCAGCGATCGGTCGGACGGAGACAGCCATGGCACAACGCTAGCCGGTGGCGAAACCTGCGAAACGGTTCATGTGTGAGTGCGAGATCCAGGCGATGCCTCAGCGGCCCCGCCTCACGAGATGCCGCATGCCGAGGAGCACGTCGAGGCGGCTTTCGACGCCGAAGGGATGAACGAGCACCCCGTCGGCAGTGTTGTCGATCGCGACCACCGGCAGACGCCGCGAAGCTCGGCAAGAAGGAGCTGGGTCTGATCGGGCTCGCGCTCGCCACTGCCTCCGGGCTCATGCTCTTCGTGCTCCGCACCGGGGAGAGGCCTGACGCGACGCGGCTGAGCCCTCCGGCGGATGTCGCCTCCGAGCGACATCCGCACCCGCCTCCGAGCGACCCCGCCGACGACCGCAGGCCGATCCGCCCGCCGACGTGCTGTTCCTACCGTCGGGAGCATGCCCGACCTCTCCGCCCTCGACCTCGCCAGGACCCAGTTCGCCCTCACGGCGGGTCTGCACTTCCTGCTGGTCGCGACCACGCTCGGCGTCGCGCCGCTGCTGGCCGTGCTGCAGACCGCCGCGGCGCTGCGCCGTGATCCGCTGCGCCGCGCCGGGCTGGAGCGGGCACGGGACGCCCTGCTGCGGCTGTACCTGATCAACTACGGCGCGGGCATCGTCACGGGGCTGATCCTCGAGCTGCAGATGGGCCTGAACTGGAGCCATGTGCCGGCGGAGCTGTACGACCCGATCGCCACGACGCTGGCCTCCGAGACGCTGCTGGCATTCCTGCTGGAGTCCACCCTGCTGGGCCTGTTCCTCGCCTCGGAGGGACGGTTCCCGGCGGGGGTGCGGGCGGCGCTGCTGTGGGGCGTGGCGGCGACGGCCTGGCTCTCCGCCTCGCTGATCGTCTCCGCGAACGCCTACCTGCACCGGCCCGGCGCGGTGCTCCACGACCGGGACGGGGCGATGTTCGTGGACCCGGTGACGCTTCTCGCCAACCCGAGCGCGATCGCGGCCGTGCTGCACATCGCCGCCGCGGCCGCCGCGGTGGCGGGCGCCTGGGCCGTCGCCCTCGCCCTCGCCGTCGCGAGGCGCGAGAGTCCGACCTCCGCCGCCGCAGCCCGACCCCTGGCCCGCGCGGGCGCTCTGCTCCTCGCCCTCGGCTCCCCGGCCACGGTCGTCACGGGGATCGCCCAGTTCTCCCTCGCCCGGGAGGACCTCAGCGTCGACACTCCCGCGTACGCCGGGATCGCGCTGGCGCTGATGATGCTGGCGGGCCTGCTGCTCACGGGCCTGTCCTGGCTGCTGGCGATCCCGCTGCTGCTGTGGCGCGGCGGAGGATCGGGAGGGATCCCGGCGGCGGGCGTGGCGGCGGCGCTGCTACCCTTCGTGCCGCTGGGCACCACGTTCCTGGGGTGGCTGTACCGGGAGACCGCCCGGCAGCCATGGATGATCGTGGGCGAGGTGACCACGGCCGAAGCCCTGTCAGTGCACTCCGTGCCGCTGCTGGCGACCACCACGATCGTGTTCGTGGGCCTGGACCTGATGGCCGTGCTCGGCTCCTGGGTGCTGATCCTGCGCGGGCTGGGCCGTCCGGCGGTCGTACCGCGTCCCGGCACGCCCAGTGCCGACGGCCCGACAGGGAGCGCGCGGTCCGCCGACGGGCCGACGGGGTCCCCCGACGCGGCCGACGGAACGGCAGGCGGCCCGGTCACGGTGGCGTTCCCGTGAGCGCCGCGGTGATCGGGGCGGCCCTCGCGGTGGTCGCGGCTATGGCGCTCCTGGCGGAGGGATGGACGGTGCTGCGCTGCGTGGCATCGGCCGGTCCGGGCGGCGCCGAGCGGCTGTCACGGCTCGGCGCGGGGTTCCTCGCGACGGAGGTGTGGGTGGTGGCCCTGCTGGGGCTCGGCCACGCCGCGGTGCCGGGCTGGGTCGAGGCGCCGGCGCTGCTGGCCCCGTTGTGCGGCTACGTGGCGGGGTGGGTGCTGCGCGACCTGGGGCTGTGGAGCGCGCCGCGGCTGGTTCGGCAGTGGCCGGCGCGGGTCGCGGTGGTCGTGGGCGCGGTGATCCAGCTGGTCTCTGTCGTCGGCGGGGTGATGGGCGTCGGGGCAATCGCCGTCAGCGGCGGGACTGACGCACGCTTCGCGCCCGATCCGCTGCTCGCCCCGACGGCGGTGTTCGCGGTGCTCGCGACGCTCGTCCTCCAAGTCGTGTGGTGGGCGATGCTGCACGGCCGCGGGGCGCCGTGGTTCCGATGGGGGTGAGCGGGCTATGAGCGGACTTCCTCGCCGGGGTAGTCCGTATCGCTGCAGCCAGGCGTCACTGGTTCCAGCTCAGCAGCGCACGGATCTGCAGGGCGACCTCTCGGGGCGTTCGCCCCTCGGTGTCGAGGCGGTGGACGGCAGAGCCGGCCTCGGCGTCGAGGCGCAGGGCGGCTGCCCTGCTCCTCTCTTGATGAGCGCGCAGGCTGTCCCCCTGCTCTCGAGTGACGAGCCGGTCGTGGACGGTCCGGGCGGTGGCCTGCAGCAGCACGGCCGTCACGCGGGGCTGGTCACCCATGGCGTCCGCGATGGCGGAGGCCTCCAGGACAGAGACGGTGTTGGTGTAGATCAGCCGGTGGTGGCCGAGCTCCTTGTAGTTGGCCCAGATCGCGGAGAGGTTCCGAAAGGCGATCCCCCAGCGCCACGGGGCGGGGTGGGCGAGGTCCAGCGCATCACCCTCCACCACCGCATGCTGCACATCCTCCGCCGAGAGGAGGTCGTGAAGCGCGAACGCGGCGGAAGACTTGCCAACTCCGGACGCTCCACCGATGACAAGTAGCTCTGATCCGCTCATGAGGACAGGGTGCCCTACACCGCCACGGTCGACCGTTCATGGCGCACCTGCACTGACCGGTGCCGCTAGCGTGGACGCATGGAGTCCGAGGTGGCCGTACTGCGCGGCGAGTTCGCAGATGTGCAGGAGGCGCAAGCGCTCGTAGCGGAGGCTCGCCAGTGGCTGGCAGATCGGTCGATCGACCAGTGGCAGGATCCCGTGCCGGACAAGGTGATCGAGGCGGACGTGCACCACGGGAGGCTGTTCGTGGTCCGCGAGGCTGGGGGTCTGGCGGGGATGCTGTCGATAGCCCACTCCGACGAGGAGACCTGGGGGCCGGATATGGCCCGCGCGCTCTACGTGCACCGCCTCGCCGTGGCGAAGCGGCACCGAGGGGCGCAGCTCGGCCGCACGCTCCTTCGCTGGGCGCGCACGTACGCGCTCGAGCACGAATGCGAATGGCTTCGCCTGGATTGCGCTACGGACAACCCGGGGCTGCGTCGCTACTACGAGAACGCGGGCTTCACCCATGTCCGAGATGAGGTCGTGCCGTCGCCGGACGGCCGCCGATCCTTCCGCGTGAGTCTCTACCAATGCGCCGTCGAACGGTCCTGAGCAGGGGCGGCGCTGACGATAGCGACCGATAGCGGGCAGAGAACTCGGCCCGGCCGACAGCACGTTCCGGCTGGCGACTGAAAAGTCGCTCGCACATAGTTCGACGACCCACTTAAGGTCCCGGCATGCAGATCTCCATCCGACCTCTCCGCGTCGAGGACGCCCGAGCCGTCGTCGACGCGGAGGACGACGAGACGGTGCGATGGCTCAGCGAAGAGAAGAGCACGATCCGCGGGACCGAGGAGTACATCGCCCGACTCGCCCGTGATGCCGAGCAGGGCAAGCCGAAGCGTGCCTTCGGGATCTGGCTCGACGGCCGATGTGTGGGCACCGTCGACTACGACCCGGACGTCACCGACGGCCTGGAACCAGGGGACGTCAACATCGCCTACGGCGTCGCCCCCTGGGCCCGCGGTCGCGGCGTTGCAGTCCACGCGGTGGAACTGATCTGCGCGACGATTCGCGAGAGAGCGGTCGGCACTCGGGCGGTCATCCGCACCGACGCACGGAATCCTGCGTCGTCACGCGTTGCCGAGAAGGCGGGTTTTACGCACCTTCGCGACGTGCACGTCACCACGGAGACTCAAGACGGTGGGCGGCCCGTCGTCATGCATGTCTACGGCCGGACGCTTCAATAGCGCCTGGCGCAGAACCTCCCGATTATGGCTCTGCACCCGTGCCGGCCTCAGGGCGAAGCCACGCGGGCCAAGCGCTACCATCCGGGAGGATGGAAGACGGCCTCTACTTGATCCGTCGCCGCACTCTCTACGGCGCGGCCGCTCTCGTGCCGCTGATCCTGCTCGCACCCGCCTGCGGGCACGGCGATGTGGAAGACATCTCCGACAACCCCGACATGCTTCTCTCCGAGGGTGGTTTCAGCAGTACTGACCTCGGTATGCGATTGGTTGGCGGTCCTCTCACCGACGCGGAGGGCTGGGCCCACATCGTTGCCTTTACTGGGCCGGCACCGTCGATCGAGGGCTGGGTGGATGAGAACTTCCCCAGGGGCATAGAGTCGCGCGCCGATAGCGACGATCTGGAGGTCGTCGTTGCGGCGCTTGGCGAGGGCATCCAGAGTCAAGGCGATCGCGTGACTGATGGCAGTCACGGCCCCGTCGACTTCGTGGTCGTGGTGGACCAGGAAGACGACCCCATGGTCCATGTTGCGATGTGGAGCGCAGCTTGACGAACGCACCCGACGATTCGCTGACACGCGGCGGGACCAGTTCCCAGTCTCGAAAGGACCGATTGCGGAGCAACTGATTTGAGGGCGGAACCCCGCCCACCGAGCCCAGCCGTCGTCAACACTGGGTGGATGGAGCCATGCCGACTCAACGTGATGGGTGCCAGCGGCGCAGGAGCGACGACCCTGGGGCGCGCGATCGCCACCGCGTGGTCCGTCCCGCACGCCGACAGCGACGACTACTACTGGGTGCCGACCATGCCCGCGTACAACACCCCGCGTCCCGTCCCCGAAAGGATCGGCCTCATGCGCCAGGTGTTCGCTCCTCGATCGGCCTGGGTCCTCTCGGGAGCGATGACGAGCTGGGGTGAGCCGATCGTCTCGCACTGCGACGCGACGGTCTTCCTGACCGTCGATCCGCAAGAGCGCATGCGGCGGCTGGAAGCACGCGAGGACCGGCGCCGACGCACAGAAGGTCTGGACCGGGAGGCGTCGCAGGAGTTCCTGGAGTGGGCGGCGGGCTACGACGACCCGACGTTCACGAGCCGGAGCCTCCGGTCCCAGCAGGCGTGGCTCGACGGTCTGCAGACTCCGGTCCTTCGGCTCGACTCGTCGCAGTCGGTCGACGAGCTGTGCTCCCAGGTGCTCGCGTGGGATCCGGGCAGCTCATCGGACCAGAGCGCCACGACGCCGCATGTTCCATACGGGCCCACACCATGAGTGAGCTCCGACGCCGACACGGTGCGCTGGTGTCGATCGCTGCGCCGCCGGGGACGGGGAAGTCGACCGTCCTCCCCCACCTGATCGCGCGCGCCCGGGGCATGGCGGTGGTGGCAGACATCGACGAAGTGCTCGATGACGGCTCCCTCCTGGGCGTCCGCATCGCCGACGCGTCGGCTGCGGCGATCTGGCCTTCCTATGACCGGCTCTGGGAACGCATCACCGGGTTCACGACGCGCGCCGGATTCGACATGGTCCTCCTCACCCAGGTGCCGGACCGCGTCACGTCGTCGGACGGAGTGACGCTCATCGGCTGGGAGATCGATGACGTGGCGCGGGCCGAACGCCTCCGGAGACGGGGAGAGTCCGACAGCGTGATCGCCGATGCCCACTCCGATGCGCGGACCCTTCGCGGTCTCCTGCCCACGGAGCGCATCATCCGCACAGGAGCCGACGACACACCAGAGAGCTGCGCAGATGCCCTCTGGGCAACCGCGCGCAGACACCTGGGGCAGCCGTGACTTGCGACCCGACGTCCGACAGTTCCGGTGCGACGCGATTCGCTGCGGTTCGAGGCATGGACGTGACGCTGCGTCGCGCGGAGCCTGCGGATGAGGCAGCGATGACGAAGGCGGTGTACGAAGCGTGGCGGTGGCACGAACGATGGGACGAGGACGCCTACCAGGAGCACCGTCGCACCGCGGGTGAGGACTCCTACGTGGACGGCTTCGGGACCCGGGACGGGGACGTCGGCGTCGTGGCGGTATCGGCGGCGGGCGTGTGCGGCGCAGCCTGGTTCCGGTACTTCACCAGCGAGTCCGCTCGCGCAGGTTACGTGCACGACTCCATCCCGGAGCTCGTGCTCGCCGCGGACGAGCGTGCTCGCGGGGGCGGGCTCGGAGGCCGTCTCCTCGACCACCTCCTCGACATCGCGGCCGAGCACTCCATCCCTCGAGTCAGCCTCCACGTGGACGCCGCCAACGCGCGCGCGATCGCCCTTTACGAGTCCAGAGGGTTCGCCACTGTTCGGTCCACTCCGCGCGGGAACGTCATGGTGCAGGGCGACTCCCTCCACGGGCGATCCGACGGGTCGTGAGCCGACGACGTCGGCGACGCGTCCGAGCTACCCCGCCCCGGTCAGCGCCCGGCGCAGCTGCTCGTAGTCCCCGGCGCGCATGTCCTGTGCCCACCAAGGGCGCGGGCTGAGGGGCAGCTCGCTCAGCGCGACCGGCACATTTTCGAGTTCGAGGCGCCGTGCCACGGCCACCCGATGATGCCCATCGAGGGTCGCGAACTCACGGTTGAACCGCAGGTCGAGCGGGACCAGGATCCCCCGGGCCGCCACATCGCGTTCGAGGCGATCCAGGTGCCGGGGCGTGTCCGCGACCTCCGGCGGCGCGCCGACGTGCTCGCGGTCGACGACCTGATACCGGGTGACGAGCACGGTGGGGAGCATGACGATGCGGGACATGCGGGGATGCTGCGGAGCCGCGCTACTGTCGTCGCCTCCTCCTTCTACGAGACGGCTGTCGCGTTTGAGGAGACACGCTGCACGAGCTGCATGGGATGCCCGTCCGGGTCCTCCACGAAGGCCACGCGAAGCCGTCCGTCCAGGAACGCGTGCGGCGCGGTGTGATCCGCAGCGCCGGCCTCTAGTGCCATCGCGTAGGCAGCATCAATGTTCTCGGTCCACAGCGTGATGCACGCACGGTGGCCGCTGCTGATGGGATCCAACCCGTGGCTCTCCATCGCCGGACCGGGCAGCGCCAGGCCGAGGCCGAAACCGTCCAGCACCATCTCGACCTTCACCGGCGAATCGGTGCTGGTCCGGAAGGTCTCCTCGAACCCGAACTGCTGGTAGAAGGTGGCTGCTCGTTCGCAGTCTTCAACGAACAGGATGACCTGGGGGTTGACAAACTTCATCCGCCGACTATATCGGGCAGCACGTCCTCCACGCGCGACGCCGTCCGAGGAGCTCACGGCGATGCAGGTTCACCAGGTGGGACTTCCGGAACCAGTTGCTCCGGTGGATTGAATGGCCACGGCCGCGCTGCTCAGTGGTTCCGGTGGAAGTGGGAAGGGCTGGCACAGACCGTCACGCGTGAGAGGTCGACAGACATACTTGGACAGCTCGCACCTCGGAAAGACATAGAAGTCCATCAGCGACCTTTTGAATCCACGCTCAGCCCGTACGTGGGTGCGGAATGCCGACGGCCCTGAAGAATATTCGCTTGCGGAGAACGTGACCCCGCTCAACCCTTGAGTCGCGGTGCCGACTCCCGGCACTCCCCTGCCTGACACGGCACAGGGGCCCCGCTCGAGGACTTCTGCCGCCCTCTTCCGAAGGAGCCTCGATGTCGAACGATCGAATGGAACGTGCGCTCGACCAGCCGCAGGCCTCCGTTCCAGCCCTGCCCGTCGTGTGGCTCTGCGGAGCGCCCGGGGCTGGGAAGTCAGTCGTCGCGTGGGAACTCTTCCACGCCCGTGCCGACGAGCAGGTCGCCTACGTCGACATCGATCAACTGAAGATGCTGTCGGCAGAAGCCGGTGACTCCTTCGATCTGGCAGCGGCCAGCTTCACCGCTTTTGTCGATGCCCATCGCAGCATCGGAACTCAGGCCGTGATCGTCTCGGGCGTCATCGACCCTGAGCAGATGGCGGTCCTCGAAGCCGCTCTCCGGGACCGGGACGAGGTCACGTGGATCCTGATCGACGCGGACGCCGACACTCTCGAGGCACGCATCCGCGAGCGCGGATGGCCTGACGACCTGGTCGAGATGGCGATCGCCGAAGCCCGCGCCTGGCGCTCTGTGCCCGACGTGCCGAGGATCAGCACCTCGTCCGCGACTCCGTCGGAAGCGGCAAAGGAGGCCGGCGACCGCTTGACCCCTCGAGCGAGCACCCCGCTGTCACCACGCGCGCGAGTCGAAGAGACCGATGTCAGGGACCTCGTCGTCATCTACGGACCACGCGCGGTCGGCAAGTCCGCCATCTCCTGGGCAGTCTTCATGGGCTGCATGGAGCGGGGCGAGCAGATCGGGTACCTGGACGCCGATCAGCTCGGGTTCGTCCACGCTTCCACCGAAGTCCGGGACCAGCTGATTCGTGGAGCCGTGGAGTCCATCGCGCACGTGTTCCGCGAAGCGGGTGCTTCCCACATTCTCTTGAACGGCAATCTCTCCGAGGCGCTGATCTCCACATGGGGAGAAGCCGGCGCGACTCTCGTGCACCTGGACGCGCCCATCGCGACACTTGCCGAGCGGGCCGCAGCTCGACATGGCGGAGACGCCGCGCGCCTGGCGGGCGATGACCTGAAGGGGGCATCGAGCGATGTCCGCGCCGCAGTGCTCGAACAGGCTCAGCGCCAGATCACCGCCTACGCGGGCACCAGAACACCCGCGTACGTTCTTGATGTCTCAGAGGACGACATCGCACGCCATGCGAGCGTCATCCGCGACCTGCTCAGTGGCAGGCGTGTGAGATCGCAGTGAGTCGCCGTCGGGAGGCGAAGTTCCTGGATCCGAGGATGTTCGGCAGCACCCGAGTGCAGTCACCCGCGACGGCCACGCCACCTCAGAGTTCGGCGTCAGGGAGGTGGATCAATCCGGCTGGCGTCGGCCTGAACCCGCACGACTCGAGGTAGAAGGCTTCGAGCTGCGGTTCGAAGTCGACGAACAACCATTCGCATCCCGCTGCTCGGGCGTGGTCGACGGCGCACCGTACGACAGCTGTCCCGAGGCCGCGGTGCTGGTGACTCGGGCGCGTCTTCGTGTCGATGAGGAACGCGTGGTCCCCGCCATCCCAGGCAACATTCACGAACCCCACGAGAAGGCCGCTCGGATCGCGAGCCACGACCCACCCCAGGGAGTGGCTGCTCACGCGATCCCACCAGCCAGGTGACGCCTCACCACCATGAGCCCTGGTCAGCTCCACGATCTCCGCGTCAGCGACGGGCAGCCGCCACCCGATCTCGATGCCCTCGATGCTCATACGGTCGATCTTGCGCCGCGCTGCGTGGAAAGTGAACCGAACAGTCGCCGGCACCCACGCCGGACGACAGTGGACGATCCGATGCGCCTCGGGACCACTGCTGGCGGATGGCGCAAGGGGAGGGCCGCTGTCTCGGCGGCCTCCTCCCGGCACGTCTCAGTGGTTCGCCACAGCCCACCCCTCCCCGCAGGTGCCGCCCATCTCGGACTCCTCGATGCGCACCTCCTCGCCGCGCTCGTCCAGCAGCGGCTGGTAGCCGGTGGCGACCTCGCGGCTGCCCACGGGGATGTAGTGGAAAATCAGCGAGCGGCGGAAGCGGTCGGCGGTGGTGTTGGGGCGTGAGCCGTGCACGAGGCTGCCGTGGAAGATCAGCATGTCGCCGGCGCGCATGTCGGTCTGCACCACCGAGAGGTGCTCGGGGATGGACACGGTGATCGAGGTGAAGGACTCCGAGGCGTCGGCGTCCTCCGGGCACTCGATCTCGTAGCGGTGCGTGCCGGGCACCACGCCGAGCGCGCCGTTGTCCCCGTCGCAGCCGTCCACAGCGATCCAGGCGGCGATGCAGGTCTCGGGATGGGACTGCAGGAAGTAGTTGTCCTGGTGCATCGCCTGACCGCGGGCGCCCGGGGGCTTGAAGTAGAACATCGACTGCGCCGCCCACACCGGGCCCACCATCTCGGCCACCCGGCCCATCACCCGCTGCTCGAGCAGCCAGCGCCGGGCCAGGAGGCCGGGGGCGTGGCCGTCGCGGTGGGGCTGGATCATCCGCGGGTAGGCGTGCAGCGGATCGCCCTCGGGCGTCTCGTCGAAGGCGCCGCCGCGGCCGTCGGTCTCGATGTGGGAGGTGAAGGCCTCCCGCAGCTCGGCGATCTCCTCTGCGGTGAGGACGCCGCGCAGGTGCACGGCGCCGCCGGTCTCGTAGGCCGCGGCGAGAGCGGCCGCGTCCTCGGTGCCGGCGGGGAGGATCTCGAGGCCGGGGCTCGTCGGGGCGGGACTGGTGCTGAGGGTGTTCATGATGCAAGTCTGGGCACCCCGGTCGGTGCCGACCAGGTACGAGGAGGGCGGAGACATGGACGATCCTGCTGCACGCCGCCAGGTGCCCGCGATCGAGTTCCCGGCCCCGGAGACCGGTCGCGTGCTCATCGGGGAGCTGCGGCAGGAAGCGGACTACCGGGTGCGCCGCTCGCGGGGAACGACGGACTGGCTGCTGCTGCACACCGTGGCCGGCGCCGGACTCGTCCACTCCGCAGACGGCGCCACCCTCACCACCTCCCCCGGCCAGGCCGTGCTGATCCGCCCCGGCACCCTCCAGGACTACGGCACCGATCCCGCCGCGGGCAGCTGGCATCTGCTCTACGCCCACGTGCATCCGCCCGCCCCGTGGCTCGCCCTGCTGGACTGGCCCGAGGCCGCGGGCGACCTGCTCAGCATCCGCCTCGGCGCGGCCGTCGACGCCCGGGTGCAGCAGGCGCTGCGCACGGCCGCCCGCGCCGCACGTCTGGCCGTCGGCCGCTCGGAGCTGTTCACCCTGAACGGGATCGAGGAGGCGCTGCTCTGGTACGACACGCAGAACCCGCGCCGGCAGCGGGTGGACGAGCGGGTGCTGCGCGTGCTCGAGCACATCGACGCCCACCTGGACGAGGAGCTCACCGCGCCGCGGCTCGCCGCAGTCGCCCACCTCTCCCCCTCACGCCTCGCGCACCTGTTCACCGCGCAGACGGGCACGCCGCTGCGCGTCTACGTCGAGGCGCAGCGGATGGAGGCCGCCGCCCGGATGCTGGAGATGACCCCGGATCCGGTCGCCGAGATCGCGCGGCGGGTCGGGTTCGCCGATCCGCTGTACTTCTCGCGCCGCTTCCGGGCGCTGCGGGGGCTCAGCCCGTCGGCCCATCGAGCGCGACACCGGACGGGCTGATGCGAACGACCCCTCCCGCACCGCCGCGAGGCGGGCCGGAGGGGCCGTCGAAGAGCGCCGACGCGGACGTCGGCCGGGGCTCAGGAGTCGATGACCACGGCCATCACCGCGGGCTCGCGGCGGTAGGTGCGGCGCAGGTGGCCGCTGACGGTGTCGACCACGATCTGCTCGATCTCGGCGATGTCGTCGATCTTGTCGGTCTTGGACTGCGCGAGCGCCTTCTCGACCTGCGCGGCAGCGCCCTCGAAGGTCTTCTTGTCGTGCACGAAGCCCTTGGTGAGGAACTCGACCGGCTCGACCGGCTTGTGGGTCTTGGGGTCGATCAGCGCGACCACCGTGACCACGCCGCCGCCGGAGAGCAGGCGACGCTCGGCGAGGGTGTCCTCGGTGGCGGCGCCGATGGTCTGCCCGTCGACGTAGACCAGGCCCGCGTCGACCTTGCCGGCGATCTTCGCCTTCCCGTCGACGAGGTCCACGACCACGCCGTCGAAGCCGACGACCACGCGATCCTCGGGGACGCCCGTCCTGAGCGCGAGCTCGGCGTTGGCGTGCAGGTGCTTGGACTCGCCGTGCACCGGCATGACGTTCCGGGGCTTCACGATGTTGTAGCAGTACACCAGCTCGCCGGCACTCGCGTGGCCGGAGACGTGCACCTTCGCGTTGCCCTTGTGGACGATGTTCGCGCCGAGGTCGATGAGCTTGTTGATGATCCCGTAGATCGCGTTCTCGTTGCCGGGGATCAGCGAGGAGGCCATCAGCACGGTGTCGCCCTCGCCCACCTGGATCTGGTGGTCGCCGTTGGCCATGCGGGCCAGCGCCGCCATCGGCTCGCCCTGGGAGCCGGTGCAGATCAGGGTGATCTTGTGGTCGGGCATCGACTGGATCTTGCGGAAGTCGACGACCAGGCCGCGGGGGATGGAGAGGTAGCCGAGCTCGCGCGCGATCTTCATGTTGCGCACCATCGAGCGGCCGACGAAGGCGACCTTGCGGCCGGCCGCGTGCGCCGCGTCGAGCACCTGCTGGATGCGGTGGACGTGGCTGGCGAAGCTCGAGACGATGATGCGTCGCGGAGAGGTCTCGAAGACCCGGTCGATCGCGGGGGTGAGGTCCCGCTCGCTCATCGTGAAGCCGGGGACCTCGGCGTTGGTCGAGTCGGTGAGGAACAGGTCCACGCCCTCCTCGCCGAGGCGGGCGAAGGCGCGCAGGTCGGTGATGCGGCCGTCCAGCGGGAACTGGTCCATCTTGAAGTCGCCGGTGTGCAGCACGGAGCCGGCGGAGGTGCGGAGGAAGACCGCGAGCGAGTCCGGGATGGAGTGGTTCACGGCCACGAACTCGAGGTCGAAGGGCCCAGCCTTCTGGCGGTCCCCGGCCTTGACCTGCATGGTCTTCGGGGTGATCCGGTGCTCCTTGAGCTTCGCGGTGATGAACGCGAGCGTCAGCTCCGAGCCGTACAGCGGGATGTCCGCGCGCTCCTTGAGGAGGTAGGGGACGCCGCCGATGTGGTCCTCGTGGCCGTGGGTGAGCACGATGCCGACCACGTCGTCGAGGCGGTCGCGGATCGAGGTGAAGTCCGGCAGGATCACGTCGATGCCGGGCTGGTGGTCCTCGGGGAAGAGCACGCCGCAGTCGACGATGAGCAGCTTGCCGTGGTGCTCGAAGACGGTCATGTTGCGGCCGACCTCGCCGAGGCCGCCGAGCGGGGTGATGCGCAGGCCCTTCTTGGCCAGGCGCGGGGGGTTGGACAGCTTGTTGCGGGTGGCTACCTGCATAAGGGGATTCACAATCATCGAAGGGACATGGACTGAGGTCTCGGGTGCCGCGCGCGTCCCCTGCTCGGGGTGCGGCGTCAGGCACACGGTTCACCGTACGGCAGGAGGGGATATTTTCCCCACCCCTGCGCACAAACCCTCGATCTTGTCACGTCGACAGCGCGGGGCCGCGGCGCGGCCGACGGGGCCGGGCGGCCGACGGGGCCGGGCGGCCGACGGGGCCGGGCGGCCGGGCCGACGAACGCGGATATCGCGGCCGACGAGCACGGGTGCGGCCGACGGGCCTGAACCCGTCGGCCGCGCCTGTGCTGGTTCAGGAGGTCTCTATCTCCCCGCCCTCGAGCAGGGCGTCGAGCTTCTCGTAGCCCTCGTTCAGGCCGACCTCCATGCCGCTCTCGAGCATCCCGGCGCGGCCTTCGAAGGAGTCCAGCAGGGACTGGCTGTGCATGCGGGTCCAGCCGTCGCCGAGGTCCTCGAAGGTCATCGTGTCCAGGGAGACGCCGTCGGGCCAGCCGTCGAAGGTGAAGGTCTGGACGATGCGGTCCTCGCGCACCTCGTGGAAGCTGCCGTGGAAGGAGTACTCCTCCTTGGTCTGCCGGTCGATGTTGGTGAAGGCGTAGGAGCCGCCGGTGCGGGCGTCCCAGCGATCGATGCGGGTGTCGAGGCTCTTCGGACCGCACCAGCGGGCGTAGAGCTCCGGGTCGGTGTGAGCCCGGACCAGCTGGGCGGCGCTGGCCCGGAAGTCGCGGGTGATGCGGATCAGGGGCACGTCGGGATCCGCCTCGATGGCGGCGGTCGTCAGGCGGTCGGCGGTAGCGGGGCGGTCGGCGGCGGTCATGGCGTTCCCTCCGGGGAGTCGGTGCTGCGCGGGGCGCTGCTCGAAGCGGGGTCCTCGAGCTGCTGGAGCACGTCGTCGAGGCGGGAGTAGCGGGCCTCGGCGGCGGTGCGATGGTGGTCGATCCATTCGGTCAGCTCCCCCAGCACCTCTGCGTCGAGGTGGACGGGGCGCCGCTGTGCATCGCGCCGGCGGGTGACCAGGCCGGCGGACTCGAGGACCGTGAGGTGCTTGCTCACGGCCTGCAGGGACATGTCGTAGGGGGCGGCGAGCTCGCCCACGGTGGCGTCACCGAGGGTCAGTCGTGAGACGAGGTCCCGTCGCGTGGGGTCGGCGAGGGCGGCGAAGGCCCTCGAGAGGCTGTCGGCGTCCATCACCCTCCTTCTCAACCGTTCGGTTGATAACGGGGAGGCTACGCCTCGTCCCCATGGTCGTCAACCCCTTGGTTGAACACAGCCGTCGCGTCGAGCCAGCGGCCGACGGTCTCGCGCAGCGCGTCCGGCGCCTCGAGCGGCACCAGATGCCCGATGCCGGACAGGATCGTCACGGGCACCTCCCCCGGCAGGGCCTCCGCGAGGCGACGCGCCTGGTCGACCGGGATCCACGGATCCTCGGCACCCCAGCCGATGCTCACCGGGGTGCGCACCCGGTCGAGAGTGTCCACCAGGTCGCGGGTGTCCTCCGGACGCAGCGCCGCGATCTGGCGGTAGAAGCTCGCGCGCTCCTCCGCGCCGCCGATCCAGGGGCCGACGAGCCCGTCGACCTCCTCCCCTTCGAGGGATGAGCCGGCAGCTCCGCGGACGTACTCGCGCACGAGGGCCTCATGCAGAGCGGGCGGCAGCGCGGCGAAGACCTCGGAGTGCTCGGCGACGAGGCGGAAGAACGGCGAGCCCCACGGGTCGAGGGTCACCACGTCCCACAGCATCAGCGCCTCGTACTCGGCGCCGTGGCGGAGGTGCGCGCCGAGGGCGACGGCGCCGCCGATGTCATGGGCGAGCACGCGGGGCCTCTGGAGTCCCCAGTGCTCGAGGAGTCGTGCGAGGCGGAATGACTGCGTGCGCAGGTCCAGAGCGGCCGACGGGTCTCGGGACGAGCGGCCGTAGCCGGGCATATCCCACAGGTGCACCCGCCACCTGGCGGACAGCGCCGTGGAGAGCTCGGTCCACAGCGCGGCGGACCAGGGCGTGCCGTGGCAGATCACGAGGTCTCCGTCGGAAAGCTCGGGGTCCGGGCCGAGCACCCAGGTCGTGACGGGCACCTCGTCCAGGTCGACGACGGTCGGGTCCGGGGGTCGGCGGTGAGAGGTGGGCGCGGCGGAGTGCATGGCGGGAACGTAGGGCCTCAGGTCGACCTGAGGGCAAGGGCTCCACTCGGCCGGGATGACGCGGTGCCGCGGCCGTCGCGGCGCCGAGGCGTCGGTTCGACTCGTCTTGGCGCGACGTCGTCGCCCAGCGCGCAGCCGCGGCAGGATGGGCGCATGAGGATCTCCGAGACCGCCGCACGGATCGGCGTGGCGGAGCACGTGCTGCGTCACTGGGACGAGGTCGGCGCGGTGCGGCCCGACCGCACCGCCGCCGGGCATCGGGACTACACCGAGGAGCACCTGCATCGCCTGCGGGTGCTGCAGGCGTGCCAGAAGGTCGGGATGAGCCTGGCCGAGATCACGCAGGTGCTGCATCGCGACAAGGCCGGCCGCACCGAGGTGATCGCCCGTCGGCGGACGCTGCTGCGCGCGGAGCGGGAGCGGCTCGAGGACGCCGAGCGCTTCCTCGCCCATGTCGTCTCCTGCCGGCACGACCTGCTCACGCGCTGCCCGCAGTGCAGTCGCTACCCGGTCACCGCGGCCTGACCGGGAGCGGCCGAAGGACGATCTGACCGCGTCGGCTCCGCGCAGCGATCCGCTGATCAGCTCGTCAGATGCTCGCGGAGCGCCTCGAGGGATCTCTCGCCCCGGAAGGCGTGACCGCCCTCGGTGACGACGAGCTCCGGCGGGACCGCGCCCTGCGCCTCCCACACCGGCCCCAGCTGCGCGAAGGCCTCACGGGTCGCGGCGATCGGGAAGATGTGGTCGCGCTCCCCCGCCTCGATCACGAGCGGGCGCGGCGCGATGAGCGCGGCGATGTCCGCCATCTCGAGCTCGGGCAGCAGGCCGGGGACGATGTTGCAGGGGCAGTGGCGGATCGCAGCGATGCTCGCGGAGAAGCTGGAGAAGTAGGTCGCGACCAGCGCCGCAGAGATCGTCTCGTCGGCCGCGGCGAGCAGCAGCGCGGCCGCCCCTCCCCCGGAGCCGCCGGCGACGGCGACCCGCTCGGGGTCCACGCCGGGCAGGGCGCGCAAGGCCTGGACCGAGGCGCGGGCGTCGGCGACGCGGCGTCCCATGACCGGCCGGCCGTGCAGGAGGTGACGGGCGGCGTCGATCCCGCAGGTGCTCTCCTCGGGCGCCCAGGGGGTACCGCCCGGCGGGGGTGGGACGCGGCGGCGGCCGAAGCTGATCATCTCCGGGCACAGCACGGTGATACCGGCGCGCACGAGCTTGTGGGCGAGGGCGTCGTGGTACTCGTCGGCCGGATCGGCCGCGACGAGCGCGTCGATGCCGCGGCCGTGCCCGGCGACCAGCACGACGCCGGCGCCGGTGTCGACGGCCGGATCGGGCCGCAGCAGGAACGCAGGGATCACGTCGGACTCGGCATCCGGCTCCGCACCGGCCTCCCCGCACGGGGCGAGCAGCTGCACCTCGACAGGGCCGGCGTCCGACGGAGCCGGTGGCACCTCGGCGAGGCGGCCCTCGGGAAGCGCGAGGTCGAGGCCGAGCAGGGTGCGGAGGTGCGCACGGCGCCTCGCTGTGCTCATCGGTGCTCCCGTTCTCGTGCGCGCTTCGCTGCTCAACCCTTCACCGAGCCGATCATCGCACCCTTGACGAAGTAGCGCTGCACGAACGGATACACCGCGAGCATGGGCAGCGTGGCCACGGCGATGACCGCCATCTTCACCGACTGCGCCGGGGGCACCACGTCGACGACCGTGGCGTCGGCGTTCATGCCGCTGGAGACGATCACGACCTGGCGGAGCAGCACCTGGATCGGCCACAGCGAGGAGTCGTTGATGTAGAGCACGGCGTGCATGTAGGTGTTCCAGTACGTGACGGCGTAGAACAGGCCGATCGTGGCGATCGACGCCATCGACAGCGGCAGCACCACGCGCAGGAACACGCCGATCTCGGAGCATCCGTCGATGCGCGCCGCCTCCTCGAGGGAGTCGGGGATGCCCTGGAAGAAGTTCCGCATGATCACCAGGTTGAACGCATTGACGGTCACCGGGAGGATCAGCGACCACAGCGTGTCCAGCAGTCCCAGCTTGGAGACCACGATGAAGGTGGGGATCATTCCGCCGCTGAACAGCATCGTGAAGATGACCAGGAAGTTGATCGTGCGGCGACCCAGCAGGTAAGGCTTCGCCAGCGCGTACGCCATCATCGCCGTCACCACGAGGCTGAGGAAGGTGCCGACCACGGTCACGAAGATCGACACGCCCATGGCGCGGAAGATCGTGGGCGTCGAGAGGATGTACTGCCATGCAGCGAGCGTCCACTCCTTCGGGACGAGCACGAAGTTGCTGGTCGCAAGCTCACCGGGCGTCGCGAAGGAGCTGCCGATGACGTGGATGAACGGGATCAGGCACATGAGGGCGAAGCCGCTCAGCAGCACGATGTTGACCACGTTGAAGATCCGCTCGCCGCGAGTGCGACGTCGGATCCGAGGCTTGCGTGGCACGAGCTTCGGCGGCTCGGCGAGCTCCGCCGTGGCGGACGGGCTCGGGACGGGGGTGACGGTCATCGGAGGCTCCCCTCGGGCAGGGGCCGCAGCGCGTAGAGCGCCGCGGCGGCGAAGAACAGGAAGGCGACGGGGTAGAGAATCAGCTGGCTGCCCAGCAGGCACACCGCACCAGCGGCGAGGAACCACAATCCCGGGGCTCGCCGGGACGGACGGGAGCGGGTGTGGGCGACCCCGGCGACGGCGAGCAGCAGGAGCACCACGAGGGACAGACCGAGCCAGGCGGCGAGGGTGTCGCCGAGAACTCGCGCCTCCTCGCCGTCGAGCCCTGAGTCCTCGCCCACGAGCGCCGGCATGACCACGGCCTCGAAGGTGGGCTGGTCGATGCGGTTCATGACCAGGGTGTATCCGCCCTGCGTGAGGAGTGCAGCGAGCGTGCCGAGCCCCACCAGCACCATCTCTACGGTGCGCCTCATCCGGGGCGCCGGTCCGGCCGACGGGGCATGTCGTCGAGGTCGTTCGCGCTGTGCGGTCACGGTCATCGCTCCGTCACCTCGCCGACGATCTCGGTGCATCCTTCGGCGAGCAGCGCGGCGCCGTCGGCCCCGCGCACGCGCACCCGGGAGAGCAGGGCGCCGCGGACCCCGCCGAGGTGCAGGCCCTCGCGGGTGACCGGGACGAGTCCGTCGGCCATCTCGGGGATGCCGGGTCGGGGCTCCTCGGCGAATGTCGCCGAGACGTCCTCGAGCGAGAGGTCCTCGAGCGGCGCCTCGGGCAGGCCGACGATGTGGCCGGCGCTGGCGTGGACGCGGGTCGCCGTCAGATGGGCGAGGTGCAGGCCGCGGATGATCGGGGTGCCGGGGTCGACCGGGCGGGCCGCCCGGTCGCCGACCAGCTCGGTCTTCCCCTCCGGACCGCAGTGGTAGAACGGATTGACCGTGATCGGGCAGCTCACGTCGTCCATGACGATCCCGGTCACGCGCAGGTTCTCGATCAGGCCGCCCCGGCCCCGACGGGTCTTCACCCGGATTCCGCGATCGGTGCCCTGGAAGACGCAGGCGGAGATGACGACGTTGCGGACCCCGCCGGCCATCTCGCTGCCGATGACCACGCCGCCATGGCCGTGGACCATCGTGCAGCCGGTGACGGTGATGTTCTCGCAGGGCACCCGCGCGGCGGTCGCCTGCGTCCCGGCCTTGATCGCGATGCAGTCGTCGCCGACGTCGATGTGGCAGCCGCTGATGTGCACGTCCCGACAGGACTCGGGGTCGATGCCATCGGTGTTCGGGGAATCTGCGGGGTTGAGGATCCGCAGGCCCGAGATCGTCACCTGCTCGCACAGCGCGGGGTGCACGGTCCAGGCCGGCGAGTCGCACAGGGTGACGTCGCGGAGGGTGACGCGTCGGCACTCGTGCAGCCCGACGAGAGTGGGCCGGGGATGTTCGAGGGTGCCGTCGAGCTGTCTCCGCCACCACGGCTCCCCACCGCCGTCGATGGTGCCGAGACCGGTGATCGCGACGTCCTCTTCACCGTGCGCGTAGAGGCACGGCGAGTGGACGAATCCGGTCGCACCCTCCCATCGGGCGTCGACCACCGGGTACAGAGCCGGCTCGGGCACGAAGCGCAGCACGGCGCCGGCCTCGAGGTGCAGCTCGACCCGAGAGCGGAGGCGCAGCGCACCGCAGCGGTGCACGCCGGCGGGCACCACGACGCGTCCGCCGCCGCGAGCGGCGGCATCGTCGATCTCCCGCTGGAGGCGAGCGGTCGCGGGGGCGAGGGCGTCGAGGTCGTCGAGCTCTCGAGGAGGGCTGAGCGTCACGGGTCGTGCCTTTCGGAGAGGGTGGGGCGCATCGAGCGTCCGGCCCGTCCCCTGGGCGGTCGGCAGAACGACGTCGCTCGCCCCGGGGACGGCGGTCGATCAGTTCACGGCCTCGTGGGCCTCGGTGTACTCGGCGATGATGTCGTCGAGGCCCTGCGAGCGGACGGCGTCGATCGCCTCCTCGTAGTCGGCCATCGAGGCCTGGCCGACCATGAAGGTGTTGTAGCTGTCGTTCAGCGCCTTCTCGATCGTGGCCCACTGGGTGTCGTAGGTCGCCGAGGTGAGGGACTGCGCCGGGTTCGTGACCACGAACTCGTCGTTCTCGGCCATCTTCTCGTTGGCCTCGTTGACGTACGGGTTCGTGGACCTGTAGATCTCCACCAGGTCCGAGGGACGAGAGCTGTTGTAGGGCTGGACCTGCTGCTCCCACAGCGGCTGGTCGGTGATGGTGATCGCCCCATCGTCCTCGACCTCATAGTGGGTTCCCTCCACGCCGTTGGTCATCAGCTGGAAGGCCGGCTCGTCGAGCAGCTTGTCGATCAGGGTGAGCCCGCGCCGAAGGTCGTCCTCGTCCTTCAGCGACTGGGAGTTGAAGGCCATCAACCCGCCCATGCCGCCTGCGGTGTCCGAGACGATCCGACGCGGCACGTCCCCGTAGGTCATGTCGTTGACGAGCGCCCACTCCACCTCGGTGTCGGCGTTGATCGACTCGGCCAGCGCCATGTAGTTCTTCACCTCGAACAGACCGGTCACCACGATGCCGCCCTTGTCCTGGGCGATGGCCTGCTGCTGGTTCTGCTTCTGGACGGTGACGAACTCCTGGTTGATGAGCTTCCGCTCGAAGGCGCCGCGGTACCACTCCATAGCCTCCTTCCACGGCTCCGTGATGCAGGCGGGCACGATCTTCCCGGAGTCGTCGAGCTGGAACTTGTCCCCGGCTCCGAAGTAGCCGGCGAGGGAGCGGAAGCCCACGGCGAAGCTCTCCTGCCGGTCGATGAACCCAGTGACCTGGGCGCCGGTGCCCGTCGGATCGCCGTCCACGAAGGCCTGTGCGACCTCCAGGAGGTCCTCGAGGGTGTGCGGCACCTCGAGGCCCAGGCGGTCCAGCCAGTCCTTGCGCACGAGCACGCCGTAGCGGGCGAGCGGCTTCTGGAAGGGGACTCCGTAGAGGACGCCGTCCAGGCGCGCCGACTCGACGGTCGTGGGGTTGATCGCCGCGAGATTCGGGAACTCCTCGAGGAACGGCTCGACGTCCCAGAACATCCCGGACTTCAGTGGCTCGCGCACCGCTGCCATCCCCTGGTTCAGGGTGTTGATGTCCGCGAGCGACCCGGAGGCGAGCGCCGCGTTGATCTTCTCCTCCTTCGAGGCGTCCGGCACCCACTGGTACTCGAAGTCGGTGCCGCTGTGCTCCTTGAGCGCGGACATTATCGGGCCGGATGACTCGGGGGTTGTGGGCGTGTGCAGCATCGACATCCAGGTGAGGGTGCCGCCCTCCCCGGCGGAGCCGCCCGAGCCTCCCCCGCTCGAACCGCCGCAGGAGGTGAGGGCACCGGCGCCGGCGAGGCCGGCCGCCGCGAGAGGCAGGGACTTCAGGAGGGTTCTGCGCTGGATCATGATGAGTCCTTTCATCGTCGAAAAGAGGGGGTGGTGCAGGGGTATCGGTCAGAGGGCGGCGTCGTAGGACGCGGTGTACTCGTAGATCACGTCGTCCATGCCCTGAGCCCGCTGCTGCTCGACCACGGACTCGAACCCGGCCATGTCGATCTGTCCGACCATGTACTGGTTGTAGGCGTCGTTCACCGCCTGGTGGATCACGCCCCACGAGGTGTCGTACGTGGTCGAGGTGAGCGGCTGGGCGACGTCCACGACGGCATACTCGTCGTTCTCGGCGATGAGCTCGTTGGCGAGGTTCACCATCTCGTCGGCGGAGCGGTACAGCGGAGTGTCATCGTTGGTCGGGATGGATCCGGCGTACGGCTGGACCTGCTGCTCCCAGAGCGTCTGGTCGACCATCGTGATCGTGCCGTTCGCGTCCCTCTCGAAGTGGGTTCCCTCCACACCGTTGGTCATCAGCAGATGGCAGTCCGGCTCCATGAGCGCGTCGACCAGGGCGAGTCCGCGCTTGAGCTCCTCTTCATCGGTCAGGCTCTGGGTGGAGAAGGACATGAGCCCTCCCATGCCGCCTCCGGTGTCGGAGACGATCCGGCGCGGGACGTCGGCGTACGTCATGTCGTTGATGAGCGTCCACTCGACCTCCGTCTCCGGGTCGATGCTCTGGGCGAGCGTGGTGTACCCGCGCCCGCCGAACAGGCCCGTGACCACGATGCCGCCCTTGTCCTGAGCGATGGCCTGCTCCTGGTTCTGCTTCTGCATCGTCACGAACTCCTGGTTCACCCAGCCCTCCGCATAGGCGTTGCGGTACCACTCCATCGCCTCCTTGAAGGCGTCGGTGGTGAAAGTGGGCACGACCTTCCCCACAGGGTCGAGCTCGAACTTGCAACCTGCCCCGAAGTAGCCGGCGAACATCTGGAACATCCAGTCGAAGCTCTCAGCACGATCGATGAACCCCGTGGTGGCTGCCCCGGTGCCGGTGGGATCACCCTCGGTGAAAGCCCGGGCGACCTCGCCGAGAGCGTCGATCGTGTGGGGCACCTCGAGGCCCAGCCGATCCAACCAGTCCTTGCGGACCAGAACTCCGTAGCGCGCCAGTGGCTGCTGGAAGGGGACTCCGTAGAGTCCGCCGTCGACCCGTGCCCCCGCGATGACGTTCTCGTTGATCTTCGCGAGGTTCGAGAAATCGGCCAGGTGCTCCTCTACGTCCCAGAACAGACCTGACGTGAGGGCCGAGCGGATCGAAGGCATGACCAGCTGATTGAGGGTCGTGATGTCCGCGACTGAGCTCGAGGCGAGCGCGGCGTTGATCTTCTCCTCCTTGGAGGCATCGGGCACCCACTGATAGGAGAAGTCGGTGCCGGTCATCTGCTTCACGCCGGTCTCGACCGGCCCGGAGGCCTCAGGGGTCGTCGGAGTGTGCACGACAGACATCCAGGTCAATGAGCCACCTGCCCCTCCGGACGCGCCACCGCCGGAGGAGGCGGAAGGACCGCACGCTGCGAGGTTGCCTGCACCGGCCAACCCGGCGGCGGCGAGGGGAAGGGTTTTCAGGAGGGTTCTGCGCTGCATCATGCCGGATGGCCTTTCGTGAGAGGTGCGGGGGCGGTCTCGGCGTCGAGCGTCCGGTCGAGGTCCGCGAGCACGGGCCGCAGGATCAGCGCGACCGCGAGGAACGGGAGGACCGCGCCGAGCAGGGGGAAGAGCGCGACGGCGAAGCGGAGCATGACCGCCTCGGCGACGACGACGACCAGTGCGCCGATGATCGTCCAGTGCAGCGATCCGATGCCCAGCAGGAGCGCACCGCCGATCTGACGACCGATGCCCCGCACCTCGGTCGCGGCCATCACGAAGAAGACGTAGGCGCCGATGATCAGCAGCACGGCGAGTGCGAGATGGTTGGCGGCCCGCAGGTACCAGTCGGACAGGCTCAGCAGGTTCACGCCGATCACCACACCGGCCGCGGAGAGCGCGAGCCCCATGACGATCGAGGCGCCGAGCCGCTCGCGGACATCGCGCAGGAAGGTGCGCACGACAGGCGGAGTGCGGCCATGCCGGAACCAGCCGTCGAGATACTTCGCGAGGGCGTAGCTCGCAGGGCCGATGCCGAGGAGCCCCAGGCCCAGCAGCGTCACGGCGGTCCACAGCAGGTTCAGCAGGATCAGTCGCCAGAATCCGCCGAGCCAGCGGTTCAGCGTCGCGAAGGATTCGAAGGAGAAGAGCATCGGTCACCTCCTGACGGCGGCGGCCGTCAGTACACGCCTTCCTCGCCGAGCTTCTTGGCCACTGAGTTCGCGCCGATCACGAGGATCAGTCCCACGAGGCCCTTGAACAGGCCGACGGCCGTGGCGAAGCTGAGCTGCCCGTTCTGGATGCCGGCCGTGTACACGTAGGTGTCGAAGATTTCGCCCACCTCGCGGTTCATCGAGTTCAGCAGCAGGAACATGTGCTCGAAGCCGAGCTCGAGGAAGTCGCCGATCGAGAGGATGAACAGCACGATGATGGTGGCGCGGATCGCGGGCAGAGTGATGTGCCAGGTCTGCTTCCAGCGGTTCGCTCCGTCGATCTCCGCGGCCTCGTAGAGGCTCATGTCCACGGCGGTCAGCGCTGCGAGGTAGACGATCGTGCCCCATCCGGCGGTGCGCCAGATGTGCTGGAAGACGTACATCGGGCGGAGCCAGTCCGGATCGGTAAGGAAGCCGATGGGCTCTCCTCCGAGGGCCACGATCAGGTTGTTGATCGCGCCGCCGTCCGTGGTGAGCATGACGTAGAAGATCGACACCACGATCACCCAGGACATGAAGTGCGGGATGTAGATGATCGTCTGCACGCCGCGCTGGAAGATCCTGCCGCGCAGCTCGTTGAGCATGAGCGCGAGGACGATCGGCACCGGGAACGAGATCAGCATCAGCAGCAGCGAGAGCACGAGGGTGTTCCGCATGAGCATGAAGAACGTGTCCTCGGTGAACAGCCGCACGAAGTGCTCGAAGCCCACCCACGGGCTGCCCAGGATGCCCAGGAACGGCTTGTAGTCCTGGAACGAGATGATCAGCCCGCCCATCGGCAGGTACTTGAACACCAGGAAGTACACGATGCCGGGCAGCGCCATCAGGTACAGCGTGCGGTAGCGCCAGATCCGCCGGGCGAGTGGGGTGCGGCGACGCTGCACGGGCGGTCGATCGGCCGCGGTCGCGGCCTGGGTCTGCATGCCCGTCGCCGCGGCGGTCCGGGGGTCGATCGCGGGTTCAGCCACCATGGATGAACCTCACCTCCTCATCGAGAGTCGTACGAGAAACCGTTCCCTCGGAAACCGGTTCCCCGCGTTCGCCACAGTCTGGAGGTGGCGATGGTCGCTGTCAACGCTTCGCGCCGGATCTCTTCGGTACCACTCGCCCTTCCAGCCCAATCTCTCGACGTATACCCTGGTCATGACATTGTCACGATGGCATCTCAGACGATCGTGCGCCCCTTCGCAGTCCCACGACACCCCGGTGCCACCCTCGTCGACCCCCCTGATACGGTGTGCGATCATGCCGTGAGAAACCGGTTCACCGTCGCTCATGCATTCGTCTCGTCACCCAGCCCAGGAGCACCCCGTGGAGCATCGCTCGAACCCCGTCCTCGACACGGACTGGCCCGATCCCGACGCGATCCGCGTGGGCGACGAGTTCTGGATGATCGCCTCGAGCTTCCATCGCGCCCCGGGCATTCCGGTGCTGCGCTCGGAGAACCTCCTGGACTGGGAGCACGTCACCAATGCGCTGCCCACCCTGGTGCCCGAGGAGCACTACGCCCTGCCCCGGCGCGGAAGCGGCGTGTGGGCACCCGCGCTGCGCGAGCACAAGGGCGTCTTCCACATCGTCTATCCCGATCCGGACCACGGGATCTACGTGCTCACCTCTCCCCACCCGTCCGGTCCGTGGAGCGCGCCGCACCTGCTGCTGGCCGGCCGCGGGCTGATCGATCCCTGCCCCCTGTGGGACGAGGACGGTCGTGCGTATCTCGTGCACGGCTGGGCGAGGTCCCGTGCGCGGGTGAAGAACCGGCTCAGCCTCCTCGAGGTGGCCCCGGATCTCACCGCGGCACTCTCCCCTGCCCGCACCGTCATCGACGGCGACGCCATCCCCGGCATGGTCACGCTCGAGGGGCCCAAGGCATATCGCCGCAACGGCTGGTACTGGATCTACGCTCCCGCCGGCGGGGTCGCCGAGGGCTACCAGGTGGTCTTCCGCGCCCGCGACATCCACGGCCCCTACGAGCACCGGATCGTGCTCGAGCAGGACTCCTCCCCTGTCAACGGCCCACACCAGGGAGCGCTCGTCGACGACGCCGACGGGAATCTGTGGTTCCTGCACTTCCAGGACCGCGGCGTCTTCGGCCGGGTCACCCATCTCCAGCCGGTCACCGTCGACGAGGAGGGCTGGCCCCACATGGGCGAGCCGATCGATGCGCTGCGCGGCCGACCCGTCGCCGAGGTCCCCCCGCGCGGGACGACGCTCGCCGTTGCCGGAGATTCGCCACGCCCCTGGTCGGAGCCTCGCCGCTCGGACGACTTCACGTCCGCCGGACTCGCTCCTCGCTGGCACTGGCAGGCGAATCCCCGGCCCGGTCAGCACCGCACGGGCGACGGCGGCCTGGAACTCTCCTTCGCCGCCAGCCCCCGAGGAGACCTGCGAGATCTCGGCCAGATCCTCGGCCAGCAGCTGCCCGGCCAGCCCTCGACCTGGAGCACCAGCCTGACCCTGCCCGCCACGGGCACGGCCCCCGAATCCGTCGAGCGCGCCGGGATCGTGGTGCTCGGCCACGCCTACGCCTGGGCCGGGTTGCGCCGCGATGCGGACGGCATCGCGCTCGCGACCGGCATCATGGCCGACGAGGGCGCTGCGGAGGACGGCCAGGTCCACCGCCTGCTCACGGCGGACCCCACCGCCGAAGCGACGATCGACCTCGAGCTCGAGACCTCCGCAAGCGGCAGGGTGTCCTTCGCGGCACGGGTGGACGACGCCCGCCTCGCCCTGCTCGAGCACTGGCAGGCCGTCGAGGGGCACTGGGTCGGGGCCGAGGTGGGTCTGTTCGCGACCACCCTCGGCATGGTGCACCATCGTCTCGAGGACCGCCGAGCCCGCTTCGGACCGGTGGTCGTGCATCGCGGCGGACGGGAGATCTGATGGCACGAGGACGGGGCGGACCCACCATCACGCAGGTGGCCGAGTCGGCCGGGGTCTCCCGCGCGACCGTCTCCCGGGTGCTGAACGACCACCCCTCCGTCGACCCCGACATCGGGGCCCGGGTTCGGGAGGCCGCGCGGCGATTGCACTACCGGCCCAACGTCATCGCTCGCAATCTCTCCACCGGCCGCACTCGCACCATCGCACTGGTCATCCCTGACCTCGCGAACCCGATGTACCAGTCACTGCTGCGCGGCATCTCACGGGCCGCCGAGGCCGACGGATACAGCGTGCTGGTCGCCGAGGCCGGCTCCCCCGACGCCGAGGCGACGCTCGCACGGGAAGCCCGTCGCCAGTGCGACGCGATCATGCTGGTCTCCCCGCGCATGGACGACCTCAGCCTCGAAGAGGTCATCGAGCAGGCGGACCCGGTCGTGGTCCTGAACCGTCGGCCGCTGAACCCGCGCACGGGCGTGGTCGCGATCGACTACGCGAGCGGCGTGCGCCAGCTCGTGGAACATCTCCGCGAGCTCGGGCACCGGGATCTCGTCTACGTCGCGGGGCCGCCGCGCAGCGCCGCCCACCGCGAACGTCTCGCCGCCCTGCACTCGCTGACCGGGGCGGACCCGTCCCTCACGCTCCAGGTGCTGCCCGGCGGCGCGACGATGTCCGCAGGCTACGACGCGGCCGAGGCCGTGCTCGCCTCGCGGGCGACCGCCGCCCTCGCCTTCAACGACCTGGTGGCCTTCGGGCTGCAGTCCCGGCTCAACGAGTTCGGGGTCAACGTCCCCGGTGACGTGTCGGTGACGGGCTTCGACGGCATCGAGCTGACCCGCTACGCCGTGCCGCGGCTGACCACCGTCGGCCAGGAGGCGCTCGACGCGGGCGCGGTCGCCTGGTCGCTGCTGCGGGCGCGACTCACGACCTCCGACGAGTCGACGGGCGGCGGAGTCACCGTCCTCGAGCCGCTCCTCCAGATCGGCGACAGCACGGGCAGGGTGCCGCCCTCGCGGGTGCCGTCGGCGCCCGGGTCTGGAGGCGAGGAGGACCCCTTCGCGGAGGACCTCGGCAACATCCCCTTCGGATGGGTGAGGGAGGGCCGGGACTGGACCCTCCTCGCCGGCGGGACGCTCCTGGCCGCAGCCGTGTCCGGTCGCTCCATGCCGCCCGTGCACAGCCCCCGCCCGCACCTGCATCCCGTGCACTCCCTCGCAGGCCGTGCGATGACGGTGACCAACCCCAGCGACCATCGCCACCACTTCGGCCTCTCCCTGACGTTGCCCGACGTCAACGGCACCACCTACTGGGGCGGGCGCTCCTACGTGGAGGGGCGCGGCTCGACGCTGCTGGCGAACCACGGCGTGCAGGAGTCGCTCGAGGAGACGCTGGACCGCTCCGGCCACGAGCTCTCCTCGCGCGTGCAGTGGCGCGCCCACGACGGCGCCGAGCTGCTTCACGAGCAGCGGACCCTGGGCTCCTTCCTGCTGCCCGGCCCTCGCGGCTGGGGCCTTCACTGGCGGAGCCGGCTCCACACCGCCGGTGGCCCGGTGACCTTCACGAGCCCCGCGAACCGGGGTCGCCTCGGAGCAGGCTACGGCGGACTCTTCTGGCGCCTGCCCGATGCCGACGAGGTCCTCGTGCTCGTCGAAGGCGGTCGCGGGGAGGCGATCGCCCACGGCTCCCGCAGCCCCTTCGTCATCGTGCAGCGCCGTCACGGCAGCACCTGGAGCAGCCTGCTGATGGTGCAGGACGAGGAGGCGCAGGGCCGTGTCGACCCCTGGTTCGTGCGAGCGTCCGACTACCTCGGAGTGGGCACCAGCCTCGCCTGGGATGCTCCGCGCCGACTGGAGGCAGGCGCGCACCTGGACGTCGTGGTGCGCGCCGCCGTGCTCGACCATCCGGTGAGCGCCGACGAGGTGCCCGAACTGCTCGCGGCTATCACCGCAGCGGAGGGCCCGGCCGCCCCGCTGCCCTGATCCCTCCTCGCCCACCATCCGGGCGCCCACCGTGCGCCACCCCTGCAGTCCCGTCTCATTCCGCGTCATCCCGCGTCTTACCGCGCGAAGGAGCACCATGACCGTCGCCCCCACGCCACCCACCGCTGTACCCGGTGCCACCGCGGGGCTCCGTGCCACCACGGAGCCCGGATCGACGGTTGATGACGACGGTGTCGCGCGCGTCGGCCATCGCGCCGGGGTCCTGCCCTCGCTGTCGCTCGCGCTCGCGGACCCGGCGGTGCGCGAGATCGTGATCGAGCCTGGTGAGTACGTGGAGCACATCGTGATCGCGCCGCGCTCGGCGCCGCTGCTGATCCGCTCCGCGACCGGCCGCGCCGAGGACGTACGAATCGTCTTCTGCCTCCACCAGGGGGCGCGGGACCGCACCGGTTTGCCCTACGTCCAGGACTGCGCGACGCTCACCATCGACGCCGACCAGGTCACCCTGCGCGACCTGACCGTCGCGAACTCCTTCGACAAGCGCCTCCACCCCGACTGGCCCGACACCCAGGCGATCGCGCTGCGTACCCGCGGCGACCGCATCCTCATCGAGCGCTGCCACCTGCTCGGCCAGCAGGACACGGTGCTGCTGGATGCCCCCGGCTGGGCCTCGGTGCGTCGCGTCCACCTGCGCGACTGCCTGATCGAGGGGGATGTGGACTTCCTCTACGGCCGAGCGACCGCCCTGATCGAGGGCGGGGAGATCCGCAGCGTCGGCCCCGGGTATCTGCTCGCCCCCTCGACGGCCCGCGAGAACCCGCGTGGGTTCCTCGTGCACGGGGCAAGGCTCACCGCGGAGAGTGATGTCCCGGCGGGCAGCGTGCGCCTGGGCCGGCCCTGGCATCCGGGCGGGAAGCCAGATGCGATCGGCCAGGCGATCGTGAGCGCCTGCGCCATCGGCCCGCATGTCACGACCGAGCCCTGGAGCGACATGGGCGGCTTCGCCTGGGAGGATGCGCGCCTGGCCGAGCACGACAACGCCTGGGGCGGCCGCTCCAGCAGCGGCCCGCAGTTGCCTTCCGCCCCCGATCCCGCGACCTGGCTCGAGGAGCCCGTCCCAGCGGCGGGGGCGGCGCCGCGGGCGTTCGTGGTCTCCGATTCGACGGCGAGCGAGTACCCGCCCGAGGACGCCCCACGGGAGGGATGGGGGATGCGGCTCGGCGCGGCGAGCGGCCTCGAGGTGCTGAATCGGGCCGTGTCGGGCCGCAGCTCGGTGAGCTTCCTGGCCGAGGGGCACCTGGACCGGGCGCTCGAGGAGCTGCGGCCGGGGGACCTCGTGCTCATCGTCTTCGGGCACAACGATCCCAAAGACGACGAACGCTTCGCGGACGTGCACCTCGCCTATCCGGCGGCGCTGCGGCGGATGCTCGTCGGGGTGCGGGCCCGCGGCGGTCTCCCCGTGCTGCTCACCTCGATCGAGCGCCGCCGCTTCGAGGACGGGCACGCGGTCCCCACCCACGGCGGCTACCCGCAGGCGGTCCGCACACTCGCTGCAGAGGAGGAGGTGCCGCTGATCGACCTCTCACGGCTCACGCTCGAGCTGTGGGAGGCGGACGGGGAGGAGCAGTCGAAGGAGACCTTCCTCTTCCTCGAGCCCGGCCAGTGGCCCGGCTTCCCGGACGGCGCGCAGGACGACACCCACCTCAGCACCGCCGGGGCCACCCGCGTGGCGGAGCTCGTCGCGGCGGAGCTGCAGGAGCTGGGCCTGCTGCCGTGAGCGCGCCGCCGCTGGTCACGGTCCCGTTCACGACGGGAGGCGCCAAGCTGCGCGGCCTCCGCCTGCCGAGCCGCGGTCCGGAGAGCGAGCAGGGGCGGGAGGTGCTGCACCTGCATGGCCTCGGCTGCCACGGCGCGGCGAGCTGGGCGCCCTTCGCGGCGCTCCGCGGCCAGGCCGCCCTGATCCCCGACCTGCCCGGGCACGGCCGCAGCGACGCCCCGCAGGACTTCGGCTACACACTGCCGGAGATGACCGACGCGATCTCCGCACTGCTGCACGCCGAGGGCGGCGGGCCGCGAGAGGTGCTCGGGCACAGCCTCGGCGGCACGATCGCCGTGCACCTCGCGGCCCGCCACCCCGGGCTCGTGCAGCGGCTCTTGCTCGTCGAACCGGCGCTCGACGTGCCCATCCCCGGGCCGGAGGACATCACCCTCGTCCCCGAGGAGGAGCTGGAACACGGCGGCTTCGGCAAGATCCTCGCCCGGGAGGTCGAGTGGCGCCGGGCCGAGGTGCGGCTCACCGCCCCGCACGCCCTGGTGCGCAGTGCCCGCTCCCTACTGGACGAGCACGCCGCCGCCACGAACGAACTGCTCGAGCACCTGCCGCAGCCGGTGCTGCTTGTCACCGGAGAGCAGCGCACCTATGCCCGGCAGGGCCGTTTCGATGCCGCCGGAATCCGCGCAGTGCGGGTTCCCGGAGCCGCCCACTTCGTCATGCACGACGCCCCAGATTCCCTGCTCACCGCTCTGGAGGACCCCGCACCATGAAGATGCTGCTGCACGACCCCGCCGCCCGCTGGACCGAGGCGCTGCCGCTGGGGAACGGCCGCCTCGGCGCGATGGTCTTCGGCGACCCGGCCGCCTCCCGCTTCCAGCTCAACGAGGACTCCTGCTGGACCGGCAGCCCCGCGACCGCCGCAGGGAACCGCCACGACGACCACCCCGTCGGCGGCCCCGAGGTGCTCGCCCCGCTGCGCGCCGCCCTCGCCCGCGGTGACCGCCGCGAGGCGACCCGGCTCGAACAGAGGCTGCAGCGCGGGTACACCCAGGCCTACCAACCACTCGCCGACCTGGTGATCGAACAGGCGGCCACAGGCCCGGGAGTAGGTGCGGGCGAGACCGTGGGGGCGGACATCGCGGCGCGGCCGGCGGGTGGGGTGGGCCCGTCAGCCGTCGGCACTCATCGGATCCTCGACCTCGCCGCCGCCACGGCGACCACCCGCTGGACCGCACCCACCGGGGAGCAGACGGAGGATCCTGGACCGGCAGCAGCCGTCGAGACCACGGAGACTTCGTGGATCAGCGCCGCGGACCAGGTGCTCGTCGTCGAGCGGCGCACCGACCGCGGGGACCTCGGTCCGTTGCGGATCCGCCTGACCTCCCCGCAGCAGGACTCTGCGACGAGCGTGGTCGACGGAGCGCTGCAGCTCACGGCCCGGATGGCGGCGGACGTGCGCCGGGAAGGCAAGCAGGAGCGGCTCGTCCACGATCCTGCTCCGGGCGCGGCGATCTCCGCGCTGGTCCTGACCCGGCTCGATCACGACGGCACGGCTGAGGTCGGCCAGGACGGGACGCTGCGGGTGGCCGGTGCGACACGCCTGCGGATCGTGCTGACCGCCGTGACCGACTCCCGCGGTGCCCAGGAGATGCCGCACGAGGACCTCGACCGCCTCGCCGCGCAGGCCGGGACCGTGCTCGATGCCGCCCTCGCCCAGCCCGCCGCAGAGCTCGCTTCCCGGCACTTCTCCGCCCATCACGAGCTCTGGGAGCGCACCGCCGTCGATCTCGTAGGCGCGCACGAGGAGGAGATCGAGGTCGTGCGCCTGCTGAAGCGCACCGCGATGGACGGGGACTCCCGACTGCTCGCCCAGCTCGCCGCCGCCTACGGCCGCTACCTGCTGATCTGCTCCTCGCGCCCCGGCACCCTACCGGCGAACCTGCAGGGGATCTGGAGCGAGAAGCTGCTGCCGCCCTGGCACGGCGACTACACCACCAACATCAATGTCGAGATGAACTACTGGCCCGCCGAGCCCGCAGGACTGCCCGAATGCCACGAGCCGCTGCTGGACTGGCTGGAGGACCTCGCCGTGTCCGGAGAGCGCACCGCCCGAGAGCTCTACGGTCTGCCGGGCTGGACCGCGCACCACAACTCGGACCGCTGGGCGTTCTCCGCGCCCGTCGGCGACGGAGCCTTCGACCCGGTGTGGTCGATGTGGCCGCTCGCCGGAGCGTGGCTGTGCCGCCACGTCCGCGAGCACTGGGACTTCTCCCGCGATCCCGCCGTGCTGGACCGCTTCTGGCCGGTGCTGCGCGGCGCCGCCGAGTTCCTCGAGGCGTGGCTCGTGGAGATCGAGCCCGGGGTGCTCGGCACCTCCCCGTCGACCTCCCCGGAGAACCGCTTCCGCGCGGCCGACGGGTTCGAGACCGGGCTGGATGTCTCCACCACGGCGGATCTCGCGATGATCCGCGACCATCTCCGCACCACCCTGGAGGCGGCCGCAGAGCTCGGGATCGAGGATCCGCTGCTGCCCCGGCTGCGCACGGCGCTCGAGCGGCTGCCTGCGGAGCGGGTCGACGCGCACGGCAGGATCGCCGAGTGGTGGCAGGATCATGAGGAGGCCGATCCTCGCCACCGCCACCAGACCCACCTGTACTCGGTGCTGCCAGGGGATTCGATCGCCGTCGCGGACCACGAGCTCGCCGCCGCCGCGACCGCGTCCCTCGACGCCCGCGGCCCCGACTCGACCGGCTGGTCCCTCGCCTGGCGAGTGGGGCTGAGGGCGCGTCTGCACGACGCAGAGGCGGCCCATCGCGCGCTGCTCGCCTTCCTCGCACCGGTCGAGGATCCCGACGCCCCCGGGCCCCACGGCCGGGCGGGCCTGTACGGGAACCTGTTCTGCGCCCATCCGCCGTTCCAGATCGACGGCAACCTCGGCATCACCTCCGCGGTCCTCGAGATGCTCGTGCAGTCCCACGCCGGCGGGATCGACTTGCTGCCCGCGCTGCCGGAGCGCTGGGCAGAGGGATCGCTGCGCGGGGTGAGGCTGCGAGGAGCGGCGATCCTGGACCTCACCTGGGCCGGTGGAGCGCCCGTCTCGGCCGTGCTGCGCGCATCGGGCCCAGCCGGACGTGGCCGCCACGTGCTGCGCCATGGCGGGCGTGAGCTGACCGTCGCGCTGCACGACGACGCCCCGGTCAAGATCGACCTCGCCCCGCTGCGCGGCTGACGACGGACCTCGGCCGGCTCAGCGCGGCGGGCAGGAGCGCCGTCGTCCGTGCCGGACCGGTTCGGACCGGGGCTCCACCCCCGAGGCATGAACGCGCGCCCTTCCGCCCACGGTCACCTCGCCACGCACTCCCCGCGCACCGACCTCACTCCCGTCGCGGATCGGGGACGTAGGCGTCGTCACTGCCGATCACCTCTCCGTAGGCGCGGGTGAAGGTGTCCAGCAGGTCGAGGAACCGGGCAGCCTCCTGCGGACCCAGCGCCGCGAGGGCGTCGCGGTACGCGCCGAGCGAGAGCTCGACCCGTTCATCGAAGCGCCGCCGTCCCTCTGCCGTGGGCGTGAACCGGTAGACGCCCTGCTCCGCCCGTTCACGCTGGACGAGTCCCGCGGAGAGCGCGGCGTTGACCTGTCTGTTCACGGTGGACTGCTCGAGATGGAGATCCGCGGCGATCTCCTTGAGGGTGCGGGCGCGATCGTCGTCGAGCAGCCACAGGATGCGCAGGTCCGCGAGCCCGATCACCGTTCCCCGCCGGTCGTGCTGCTGAGCGCGGGACATCCGGGCGAAGAGGTCGGCGATCCGCCGGGCGGGCTCGAACTCCGCGGAACCGCCGGCACCGCCTCTCGCGCGATCGCCCCTGCCGCCGTCCGTCAGGCTGCCCGCGAGCGCGCCGCCGGCACCCCCGGCCCCTGCCGCGGCGCCCCCTCCCGTCGTCCTCACCATGGAGTCCATCCTCTCATCCGACGCTTTATGCACTTTACACATCACCTCCCGATGTGTAGTTTGCACATCGTTCGTCGCTCCCCTGTCTGGAGGCCCCATGCCCCGCCCGTCCGCCGCCGCGCGCCACCCCGCGCTGGCCCTCGCCGTCATCGGCTTCTCGAGCCTGTCCGCCTCGCTCATGCAGTCGCTGGTCATCCCCATCCAGCCCGAGCTGCCCACGATGCTCGGCACCGCCCCCGCGAACGCGGCCTGGGTCGTGACCGCGACGCTCCTGGCGGGCGGCGTGGCGATGCCCGTCGCCGGCCGGCTCGCCGACCTGCGCGGCCGCAAGCCCGTGCTCCTCGGCTCCGCGATCCTGCTGCTGATCGGCTCGCTGATCTGCGCGCTCGGCGACTCGCTCGCCCCCGTCCTGATCGGGCGCACGCTGCAGGGCGTGGCCATGGGGTACATCCCCGTGGCGATCAGCCTCGCCCGCGAGATCATGCCTCCCCATCTGCGCAATGCCGCGATCTCCGGCATCAGCGCGACCCTCGGCGTCGGCGGCGCGCTCGGCCTGCCGATCGCCGCCTGGATCGTCCAGTCCGCCGACTGGCACGCCCTGTTCTGGCTCGCGAGTGCCCTCGCGGTCGTCATGACCCTCGGCACCGCGCTCGTCCTGCCGCGCACCCCGGCCACCAGCTCCGGGCGGCTGGACGTGCTCGGCGCGCTCGGCATGGCGGCCGGTGTCGTCGCGCTGCTCGTCGGCGTCTCCAAGGGCGGCGCCTGGGGCTGGACCAGCCCCGCGACGCTCGGCGCGATCCTCGGCGGCCTGGTTGTGCTGCTGCTGTGGGGGCGGTTCGAGCTGCGGCAGACCAGCCCGCTAGTGGACCTGCGCACCACCGCGCGCCGCCCGGTGCTGCTCACCAACATCGCCGGGATCCTCGCAGGCTTCGGGATGATGGCGCAGTCGATCGTGGTCCCCCAGCTGCTGCAGGCCCCGGCCGCGACCGGATACGGGCTCGGACAGAGCGCGCTCCAGGCCGGGCTGTGGATGGCGCCCGCTGGCCTGATGATGCTCGCCTTCACCCCGATCTCCAGCCGGATGCTGGACCGCCTCGGCGGGCGCATCACCCTCGCGACCGGCATGGTCGTGCTCGCCTCCGGCTACGTCGTGGCGTTCTTCCTGCTGGACGCGCCCTGGCAGCTCATGCTCGCCTCATGCGTCTCCAGCGCGGGCGTCGGCATCGCCTACGCGGCCATGCCCGCCCTGATCATGGAGAACTCCCCCGCCTCCGAGGCTGGCGCGGGCGTGGGTCTGAACTCCCTCATGCGCTCGCTCGGCACCACCGCCGCAGGCGCGGTGATGGCGATCGTGCTGACCTCGGTGACCGCCTCGGTCGCCGGGGCACAGATCCCCACGCTGGACGCCTTCCGGCTCTGCTTCGCGCTCGGCGCGGTCGCCGGACTCGGCGCGGCGGCGGTCACCCTGGGAATCCGTCGTCGGCCGACGGACCGGGCCGACGAGGCGGGCACCCGCGCTCCGGCCGAGGACTCCGGTCTCGTCCTGGCCGGGGAGCCTGCGCGCTCCTGAGGCGCAGCCCCGAGCCGGCCACCCCACGGGCACGGAGTGCCGCGCACGGCGCGCGGCCCGCCGGGTCGGGGCCGGGTCTGTCGCGTCAGCGCAGACCCGGCCCCGTCGGCCCGTCGGGCTCAGTCTCCGAGCTGCAGCCGCACCGTCGCGAAGGAGTGCGGCGGCAGGGTCACCTCGAGGCCGCGCTCGTGCTCGCGCACATCGGTCAGCGGCGCCGGGGCGACGGCGTCCGGCTGCTCGGGGGTGTTGTGCGCGGCGGTCGACGCGCCGGTCAGCACCCTCGCCTCGTGCCCCGTCACCGCGCGGCCGCGCAGGTCCAGGACGAGGGTGCGGGGCTCGTCAGCCGAGAGGTTCGACAGGGAGACGAGGGCGGTGCCCTCGTCGGCGCGCAGCGAGGCGGAGGCGGAGAGCAGCGGCAGCGGGCGGCCGTCGACCTCGGCGACCTCCTCGGGCAGCAGCAGGTGGGCGTCGAGCGCGGCGGCGTCCTGGTGCCCGGCGTTCATCGCGAACACGTGATAAGTCGGGGTGAGCACGAGCGCGCCGGAGTCGGGATCGGTGAGGATCATCGCCTGCAGCACGTTGACGGTCTGGGCGATGTTCGCCATGAGCAGCCGGTCGGCGTGGCGGTGGAAGCCGTCGAAGTGGAGGCCCGCCACGAGCGCGTCCCGCACGGTGTTCTGCTGGTACAGGAAGCCGGGGTTCGTGCCCGGCTCGACGTTCCACCAGGTGCCCCACTCGTCGAAGACCAGACCGACCTTCCGGTGCGGGTCGTGGCGGTCCATGACGGTGGCGTGGCGGGCCACGAGCTCCTCGGCGCGGACTGCGCGGGAGAGGGTGCGGTACCACTCCTCCTCGCCGAACTCGGTGGCGCTGCCCTTGTCCTCCCAGGGCCCGGACATCGTGTAGTAGTGCAGGGAGATCGCCTGGAACGGGCCGGGCCGGCCGTCTCGTCCCTCGAGACCGTCGATCGCGCGCATCAGCGCCTCGGTCCAGGCGTAGTCGCCGTCGGAGGCGCCGGCGGCGATGCGGGTGACGTGGTTGTCGCCGTGGTCGCGCACGTAGGTCGAGTACTGGCGGGCGAGGGCCGCGTAGTCCTCGGCGCGCATGTTCCCGCCGCAGCCCCAGGCCTCGTTGCCGATGCCAAAGAACGGCACCTTCCACGGCTCGTCGCGGCCGTTCTGCCTGCGCAGCGCCGCCATCGGCGAGTCGTCGGCGCGGGTGAGGTACTCGATCCAGTCGCTCATCTCGGCCACCGTGCCGGAGCCGACGTTGCCGTTGACGTACGCCTCGGTGCCCAGCAGCTCGACGAGGTCCATGAACTCGTGGGTGCCGAAGGAGTTGTCCTCGACGATGTCGCCCCAGTGGGAGTTGACCATGCGGGGCCGCTCCTCGCGCGGGCCGATCCCGTCGCGCCAGTGGTAGTCGTCGGCGAAGCAGCCGCCGGGCCAGCGCAGGTTCGGGATGCGCAGGGCTCGCAGCGCCTCGACCACGTCGTCGCGGATCCCGCGGGTGTTCGGGACCTCGGAGTCCTCGCCCACGTAGAAGCCGCCGTAGATGCAGCGGCCCAGGTGCTCGGCGAAGTGGCCGTAGAGATGGCGGGAGATGGTGGCGCCGGGCAGGTCCAGGTCGATCACCACGCGCGCCGGTCCGTCGGTCGGCGAGGTGCGCGGGGCGAGGGGGCGGCTGCCGGTCGAGGTCGGAGCGAGGGCTCCGACGAGGCCGGTGGTCAGGGTGCGGGCGGTCATCGAAGGCTCCTCGGTGGCAGGTGGGTGGCGGTCCGGCCGGGGTCGCTCCACCCGGCCGGACCGAGTCAGGGGTCAGGCCGTGCGGGCCAGGCGGATCATCGACCAGGAGATCGCCGGCAGCGCGCCGACGAGTCGGCCGCCGTCGAGGGCGACCGAGTCGTTCGCGGCGGGCGCGACGGTCTCGGGGGCGTCCTTCGTGTTCGCGGCGTAGGGGTCCTCGTGGTGGAGGGTCACGGCCTCGACGAGCTCGAGGTCGCCGAATCCGGCCAGGTCCGCGTCCAGGGCGAGCTCCCCCTCCGGGCCGCGGTTGACGACGAAGACGGTCAGCGCCCCGGCCCCCTCGTCCCAGGTCGCGACCGCATCGGCCGCGGAGCTCTCGCCGAAGCGGGTGTTGGCGAAGGTCGGGGCGGTCACGCGCACGTCGAGCACCTGTCCGGCGGCGTGGCGGGAGGTGAGGGCGAAGGGGTGGAAGGTGGTCTGCTTCCAGGCCTCCCCGCCGGGCGCGGTCATGATCGGGGCGATGACGTTGACCAGCTGGGCGAGCGAGGCGGAGGCGACGCGGTCGCTGTGGCGCAGCAGGGAGATCAGCAGGTTCCCGAACACCACCGCGTCCATCGCGCTGTAGGTGTCCTCGAGCAGGACCGGGGCCACGGGCCAGTCGTCGCCGCTCGGCGGGCGGGACTCGGCACGGTGCTGGTACCAGATGTTCCACTCGTCGAAGCTGACCATGATGCGCTTGTCGCGCTTGAGCTTGGCGCGCACGTGATCGGCGGTCGCGACGACGGAGTCGATGAAGTGGTCCATGTCGTCGGCCGAGGCGAGGAAGGAGGCCTGGTCGCCGTCCTTCTCCGAGTAGTAGGCATGGGCGGAGATCATGTCGACCTGGTCGTAGGACTCGGTGAGGACCGTGTTCTCCCAGGCCGCGAAGGTCTCCATGGAGGAGTTCGAGGAGCCGCAGGCGACCAGCTCGAGCTCCGGGTCCTCCTGGCGCATGAGGCGGGCGGCCTCGGTGGCGATGCGCGCGTACTCCTCGGCGGTCTTGTGCCCGGCCTGCCAGGGGCCGTCCATCTCGTTGCCCAGGCACCACATGCGGATGCCGTAGGGCTCGGGATGCCCGTTCTCCGCGCGCTGGTCCGAGTACGCGATGCCGGTGGGGGCGTTCGCGTACTGCAGCACGTCGAGCGCCTCCTCGATCCCGCGGGTGCCGAGGTTCACCGCGTACATCGGCTCCACCTCGGCTTTGTTCGCCCAGGCCATGAACTCGTCCAGGCCCACGGTGTTGGGCTCGGTGGAATGCCAGGCGAGGTCGTGGCGGGCGGGACGCTGCTCGACGGGGCCCACGCCGTCCTCCCAGCGGTAGCCGGAGACGAAGTTGCCGCCCGGGTAGCGCACGGAGCTCACGCCGAGCTCGCGGGTCAGGGCGAGCACGTCGGTGCGGAACCCGTCCTCGTCGGCCGACGGGTGGCCGGGCTCGAAGATGCCGGAGTAGACGCAGCGGCCGAGGTGCTCGACGAAGGCACCGAAGGTGCGGCGCCGCACGGGGGCGACCTGGAAGTCGGGGTGGAGCGTGAGGGTGACGGGTGAAGACATCGGTGTCGGCATCCTTGGGAGTCGGGCGGGACCGGCAGTGCGGCGCCGGAGCGGCGGGGCGTTGACGTGGCGTGACAGCAGCGGCGACCACCAGCTCTACAACGTTGCAATCATGCTTCCACAGGCCAGGGCCTCCGTCAACGCCGTCCCGCCGCCGCACTCCGCCCCTCCCGTGCCCGCCCTCCCGCTCTGACCCTCCCTTGCCCCGTCGTGCCGCTTTCCCGGCATCCGGGCTCATGCACCTCGCCACTCCTGCACCCCCACCCCATGCCTCGCCGGCCCGATGCGTTCACTGGCGGAATACGGGGAGCGACGCGCTATATGGCCGAGGCTCCGCCGATGCCGCCAGTGAACGCACCGACCCCAGCACCGACCGCGCCCAGCCCGCTGGCACTTCCCGCACGCCGATGACCCAAGAGCGCAGGACCCCACGAGCCACGCCACGACACGACCTCCGTCACGTGGCGCCCCGCGCCGCTCCGGCGGTGCGAGAATCGACCTCATGCCGAGCCCCACCCGTCGTCGACGTCCGCCGTCGCTGCGCGATGTCGCCGAGCTGGCGGGCGTCTCGATCAAGACCGTCTCCAACGTGGTCAACGACTACCCCCACGTGAAGGACTCCACGCGCGAGAAGGTGCGCGAGGCGATCCTGCAGGTGGGATACCGCCCCCAGGTCGCCGCCCAGCAGCTGCGCACCGGGGCGAGCGGGATGATCACCCTGGCGGTGCCGTCACTGGACTTCTCCTACTTCTCGCACCTTGCCCAGCAGTTCATCGACGAGGCGCAGTCACGGGGGCAGACGATCCTGCTGCACTCGACCTCGGCCGGGCGCGAGGCGGAGCGGACCGTGCTCGAGGGGTTCAAGCGCGTGCTCGGCGACGGGGTCATCTTCAACCCCCTCATGCTCGGCGAGGAGCTGTTCGCGCGGATGGAGCGCACCAGCCAGCCCACCGTGTTCATCGGCGAGCACCTGCCCGAGACTCTGCCGCAGGGCAGCGACTACGTGCGCATCGACAACATCAGCGCCGCCTTCGACGCCACCTCGCACCTGATCGCCCAGGGCCGGCGCCGACTGGCCTTCATCGGCGCGATCGACACCGCTCTCGGCAAGCAGCCGCATTCCTCCGGGACGCTGCGGCGCGACGGCTTCCTCGCGGCGCTCGCCGAGCACGGCCTCGGCGACGGGCCCGATCGGATCCAGGTCGTCGACGACTGGCATCGCGAGGACGGCTTCGCCGGGGCGCGCGAGCTGCTGGAGCGCCATCCCGAGGTCGACGGGATCGTGTGCGGCAATGACGACCTCGCCACCGGCGCGCTCGCGATGCTGCGCCGCCTGAGCCGGAAGGTGCCCGAGGACGTCGCGATCATCGGCTACGACGACACCCCCGACAGCCGCTTCACGATCCCGGCGCTGTCCACCATCGCCCCCGACAAGCGCACCCTCGCCAGAACCGCGCTGGACCTGCTCGCCGAGCGGATCCAGGGCTACGACGGCCCGCCGCGCACGATCGACACTCCGTACTCGCTCGTCGTGCGGGAGTCGACGGTGCCGGGCGCCGAGTCGCCCACCGACCTGCCCGCCCCCGCCCGACCCGAGAACGAGGAGCTGCCCCGGTGACCGTCCCGACCCCCTACGAGGACCTGCTGCGCGAGGTCATGGAGACCGGCCACGCCAAGGGCGACCGCACCGGCACCGGCACCCGCAGTCTGTTCGGCAAGCAGATCCGCTACGACCTCTCCGAGGGCTTCCCGCTGATCACCACCAAGCGCGTGCACACCCGCTCGATCATCGTGGAGCTGCTGTGGTTCCTGCGCGGGGACACGAACATCGGCTATCTCCACGAGCACGACGTGACCATCTGGGACGAATGGGCGGACCAGAACGGCGACCTCGGCCCGGTCTACGGCGCGCAGTGGCGCTCCTGGCCCACCCCCGACGGCGGGGTGATCGACCAGATCACCGACGTGGTCGAGCAGATCCGCACGAACCCCGACTCGCGGCGCCTGATCGTCTCGGCCTGGAACCCGGCCGACATCCCGCAGATGGCGCTCGCACCCTGCCACGCCCTGTTCCAGTTCGAGGTGCACGCCGGGAAACTGTCCTGCCAGCTGTACCAGCGCAGCGCCGACCTGTTCCTCGGCGTCCCCTTCAACATCGCCAGCTACGCGCTGCTGACCCACATGGTCGCCCAGCAGACCGATCTCGAGGTGGGCGACTTCGTGTGGACCGGCGGGGACTGCCACATCTACGACAACCACGTCGAGCAGGTCACGAGGCAGCTCGCCCGCGAGCCGTACCCCTCTCCGGAGCTGCGCCTGAACCGTCGGCCGGACTCGATCCTCGAGTACGAGCCGGAGGACGTGGAGATCGTCGGCTACCAGCACCATCCGGGCATCAAGGCACCGGTGGCGGTATGAGCGCGGCCGACGGGACGGGGGGCGCGGAGGCGATCTCCGAGAGCGGCCCGGCCGACGACAGGGAGGCGCGCGGGACGGGCGCTCCGCGGATCGGCATGATCTGGGCGCAGGCGCGCGGCGGCGTGATCGGCGCCGACGGCACCATGCCCTGGCATCTGCCCGAGGACCTGAAGCACTTCAAGCGCACCACCGCCGGCGCCCCGGTCGTGATGGGGAGGCGCACCTGGGAGTCCTTCCCGCCGCGCTTCCGCCCGCTGCCGGGCCGCACCAACATCGTCATCACCCGCGACGACGCCTATACGGCCGACGGGGCGGTGCGCGCCGCCTCCCTCGAGGAGGGCCTCGCCCTGGCCCGACAGGACCTCGCCCGCCGCGACCAGGGGGAGCCGGGGCAGGCCGCGGACATGCTGTGGGTGATCGGCGGCGGCACCCTCTACGCCGAGGCGATGCCCCAGGCGGATCTGCTGGTCGTCACGGAGATCGACCTCGAGGTCGAGGGCGACACCCTTGCCCCCGCGATCCCGGAGGCCTTCGCGCAGAGCTCCGCGGACCCCGCGGAGGGCTGGCACGAGGCCGGCAGCGGCCTGCGCTACCGGATCCTCACCTACGCGCGCTGACCCGCGCCGTCCCGGAACGGCATCCGCCCGAGCCGGAGTTCTCGGCGATCACGCCGTCGGCGCGGCATGGCGCTGCGCGAGGTCCCGAGCGAGCTCGCCGACCCTGCTGCGGGCGGCGGCAGGGGCGAGCACCTCGATGTGGTCGCCGAACTGGAGGAGCTGCCGCACCGCTTCGAGGTCGGGATAGACCACGACGATCGTGCACGTCCCGTGCTCGGCCGCGGAGACCTCGCGGAGACGGGTGCCGAGGATCCGCCGTGCCAGGTCGAGCCCCGATTCCGGCAGGCGGGCGGTGATGCGCACGCGGCCCTGCCCCTCGGTGCGCCCCTTCAGCGCGGCCCACTCGCTGCGCAGGGTCGCACCGGGTCGGAGGGCCGCCGGCTCCTCGAGCTCCTCGACGGCGGAGAGCCGCTCCATGGAGAACAGCCGACCCTCCCCCTGCTCCTCGGCCACGAGATACCAGCGGCCGGCCTTCGCGACGAGGCCGTGCGGATCCACGACCGTGTCGGAGGCCTCGGTCTCGGAGCTGCGCCGGTACCGGATGCGCAGCCGTCGTCGGCGTCGCAGTGCGGAGGCCAGGTCCGCGATGTCCACCGCCGCCTCGCTGTGGGAGAACCAGGCCGTGCTCTCCACCAGCACGAGATCTGCCAGAGGTGCGAGCTCGGCCAGCCCGGGCACGGCGGCCTGCCGGGCGGCGATCTTGCGGGAGACCGCCTCCCGCACTGCTGCGAGCCCCAGGCGCTCGAGCTGCGCACGATCCAGCCCGACGACGGAGAGCGCCTCGAGCTCGGGCGGGTCCAGATGGGAGGCGTTCAGCCGCGCGTCCGGGAGCAGGACGATCCCCCCGGTGCGGCCGCGCTCGGCGTAGACGGGGACTCCCGCCGCGGAGAGCGCCTCGACGTCACGCAGGACGGTCCGCCGGGACACCTCGAGGTGCTCGGCCAGCTCGGCGGTGGTGAGGCGCTGACGCGTCTGCAGGAGCAGCAGGAGGTGCAGCAGTCTCGAGGACTTCATGGTCCCGATGCTCGCAGAAAACATGACAGGTTCTGTCGCGATTCGCCGATCGACTGGCACGGCACACAGAGAACCGCACCCTGAGGAGAGCACCGTGCCTGCACCGAACCTGTTCCTGATCGGCGTCCGCGACGCCGAGGCCGCCACCGAGTTCTACAGCGATCTGTTCGAGATCGCACCGTCCTTCGTCAGCCCGCACTACGTGGCGTTCGAGGTCGCCCCCGATGTGCTGTTCGCGCTGTGGACCGGCCACAGCGAGCACGCCACCCCGGAGGTCCCGCGCTCGAGCGAGGTCGGGCTCATGGTGCCCGGCGCCGCCGAGGCGATCGACGCGATCCACGCGCAGTGGGTCCGCAAGGGCGTCCGCGTGGTCCAGGAGCCGTACGACGCCGTCTTCGGCCGCACCTTCGTGATCTCGGATCCCGACGGGAACTACGTGAGGGTCGCCCCCGTCGACTGACCCGCGCCGACGAGGCTCCCCGGCGCGGGCAGCTCCTCGACCACGACCCCGTCGACGAGCAGCTCGGCGCCGGGGATGCGCGCGTCCCGTGAGGTGGTGAGCTCCCAGGCGGGGTCGAGCAGGGCCGCGAGGGCGCGCGGGAACCGGTGGGCGAGACCGTCGGCCCCTCCCTCGCGCAGCTGCTCGCCGAGGGCGACCGCACCCACGGCGGCCATGGCCATGCCCTGCCCGTACAGGGGCGTGAACATCGCCGCAGCGTCGCCGACGTGGACGAGGCCGTCCGGCCCGTCGACCTCCTCCCAGAGCTGGCGGTGGGCGCCGGCCGCCTTCGCGGTGGAGGTCTTCCCCACCGGCTCGGCGCCCTCGAGGGCGCTGTCGAGGGCGTCGGCCAGCTCCCGTGCAGGCAGCAGGGCGACCATGTCCAGGAGCCCTTCGAGGTCCGTCGGGGGCTCACTGCGGCCGGTGCCGGCGACGGAGAGCATGTGCTCCCTGTCGCCGCAGGGCTCGAGGTCGATCGTGAAAGGGCTACGGCCGCTCGCGGGCACGCCGAGCGACTCGGTGCCGGCGGGCAGGGCGCCCTCGCGCAGGCGCAGGCGCTGGCTGGAGTAGGCGACGTGGACGCGGGTGGAGAGGGAGCGAGGGCGGGCGACGCCGAGCGCCTCGATCCAGCTCGAGGCGCGGCTGCTGCGTCCGGCCGCGTCGACGACGAGGTCGCCGGTCAGCTCGCCGCCTGCGGCGCCGCGGAGCTGGACACCGGTCACGGTGCGGGAGTCCTCCGAGTTCAGGAGGCCGCCGATCGCGCCCTGGCGCGCCTCGACGTTCGGCAGGGAGAGCACGCGACGGCGCAGCGCCCCCTCGAGCAGCGGACGGGTCAGCCACAGCGTGCCGGGCTCGTCGATGCTGGGCTGCTCGCTGCCGACGCCGCCGGCAGGGCCGCTGACGCCGCCGTCGGCCGGCGCGGTGTCGTCGCCCGCCGCCTGGCCGCTCGCCGCCGCGCGACCGACCGCCGCACTGCCCTCGAGCGGTGCGGCGGCGTCGAGCACCGGGTCCGCGTCCTCGGCTCCGCGCTGCGCGGCCCCGGCGGCGAGCAGGTCCTCGCGCAGCCCGGGCAGGAGCTGCTCCATCCGCGCCTCGCCGAGGGCGAGCAGACGGTGGACCGTGCCGGCCTGGGGCACGCTGCGGCGCGGGCCGAAGGCGGCGGGACCGTCGGTCGGCAGCTCGTCCCGATCGACGATCGAGACCGTCCGGCTGTGCGGGGCGAGGGCCGCTGCGGCGAGCAGTCCGGCCACGCTCCCGCCCATCACGATCGCGTGGTCCAGCACCGTCATGGCTCTGCCTCCTGCGTGATGACGACTTGCCGTCCGTCGACGGCCGTCCCTCCATCCCAGGCCAGGAGCGCGAGGTAAGGCAAACCTCTGTGATCTTTGCGGCGTTCGGGGCCTCGGTGTCAGGTCCCTGCGGTACGGGCGGGCAGCACCTTGAGGGACGGCGGATCGGTGCCGGCGGCGAGCTCGCGCAGGTGCATGTAGCGGCCCGTCCGCTCCTCGTCCCAGGCGTGGAAAGCGATGCGGCGACGACCGTCGGGCCCGACGGTGCAGGAGTCGTGGCCCGGGCCGATGAACTCCTCGTCGGTCCGCAGCAGCACGTCCGAGCCGTCCTCCGGCACCGTCCACGGACCCTGCGGGCTGCGGGACCAGGCCCAGGCGGTGCGATACCCCGGCCCCTGCCAGGACCCGCCCGAGAAGGTCATCAGCAGCAGATCCCCCTCGACCACCACGTGCGGGCCCTCGAGGGTGTGCCAGTCCAGCACCTGCCCGTACATCTCGCGCTCGTGGGCGAAGACCTGCCAGTCCGCGTAGGGGGCGAGCACCTCGTGGACCGGTCCGAGCACGGTGGGAGTGAGCAGCTCGGCGCCGGCGAGGTGGGTGCCGGGACGCCCGTGGTCGAGCACGTCACGGGCGAAGAACAGCCACCAGCGCCCGTTCGGCAGGAGGCACGGGGAGGCGTCGATCGCGAAGAGCTCCTCGGGGGTGAGCACCACACCCTGGTCCCGGAACGGGCCCTCCGGCACGTCGGCGCGGGCGACCCGCACTAAGTGGCCGCGATCGCCGTGGCCCACGGAGTAGTACATCCACCAGGCCCCGTCGCGCTCGCACACCTCGGGCGCCCAGTAGGACTCCCCCGCCTCCGGCCCCAGCGCCTCGAGCACGTTCCCGATCCCGCGCCAGGAGACGAGGTCCTCGGAGAACGCGGCAGGGACCGCACGCCCGTCCCGGACCGGTCCGGTGCCGTAGGCGATCCAGCCCCCGGGCACGCGGACCACGTCCGGGTCGGCGAGCGGCTCCTCCCAGGCGGGGACGGCGCGGCTCATCCCTTCAGGCCCGTCGCCGCGATGCCCGCCACCAGGTAGCGCTGGAGCACGAAGAACACCAGCAGCACCGGGATGAGGCTCACCGTCGCCGCCATGAACAGGCCCCCGTAGTCGAAGGTCTGCGCGGTGAGGAACGAGGAGAGGTAGATCTGCACCGTCATCGCGTTCTGCCCGTCCCCGGCCACGACCAGCGGCCACAGGAACGCGTTCCAGGAGCCGATGAGCCCCAGCACGGTCAGCGCGGAGGCGAAGGGCAGCGTGTTGGGGAAGACCACCCGGAAGAAGGTGCGGAAGAATCCCGCGCCGTCGATATAGGCGGCCTCCTCGATCTCCCGGGGGAAGTTCACGTAGAACTGCCGGAACAGGAACACGTTGAACGCGCTGAACAGGCCCGGGACGATGAGGCCCTGCAGCGTCCCGATCCATCCCAGCGACGCGACGATGATGAAGTTCGGGACGAACGCCGTCGTCGCCGGGACCAGCAGCACCACGATGACCAGGGTGAACATCGGCTTCGCGGCCCGGTTCGGGATGCGCACCAGCGCATAGCCCGCGAGCGAGGCGATGAGGATCGACAGCGAGGTCGAGACCACCGCCATGATCGCCGAGTTCATGAGCGCGTCGAGATAGCGCGGGTCCGCGAACAGCTCGGGGATCCGCTGCCACTGCGGGTCGCTCGGCCAGAACACGAAGTCCTGCGAATAGATCTCGTCGTTCGTGGACAGGGCCGTCTTCACCATCGCGTAGAACGGGATGAGGAAGATCAGCGCGAGCACGGACGCGACGGCATAGCGCAGCACGCGCCCGGCGCTGCTGCGCCGCTGGCCGACGATGTGGAGCTGGGCGGTCATCGCGCTCCCTCCTGCGGGTCCGAGGGCGTTCGCTCGTCGGCCGACGGGTCGGCGCTCACCGGCACAGCGGCTGACAGGTCGGCTGTCGACGGCGCGGTGGTCGCCGCGCCCGCGGCGCCGACGACGGCGGGCTCCTGCGGAGCGCCGGCCGGCCGGCGGAAGAGCCTGCGCAGGAAGCCGAAGCGTCCACCGCGGCGGTCGTCGTCGGACCCGAAGCCCACCAGCCACGTCTGCAGCAGCCCCGCGATCACCATGATCGCGGTGAGCACCAGGGCGCCGGCCGAACCGCGGCCGAAGTCCTGCTGCGGCCCGAGCGCGATGTTGTACAGGTACACCAGCGGCGGCCGCGTCTCGGGGTTGTTGCCGGTGAGGTTGTAGAACTCGTCGAAGGCCTGGAAAGCCGCGATGAGCAGGAGCAGCAGCACCGCCGCGGAGGTGGTGCGCAGCTGCGGCAGGGTGATCAGGCGGAACATGCGGAACCCGCCGGGGCTCAGCCCGTCCACCGCCGCCGCCTCGTACAGCTGGGTGGGGATCGCCTGCAGCCCCGCGAGGAACAGCAGCATGTAGAAGCCGACCTGCAGCCAGAGCCGCACGCTGACCAGCACGATCCACCAGTACGGGGAGGCGGAGAGCCAGGCGGAGACCGAGTCCATCCCGAGCACGCCGAGGACCTGGTTGACCACCCCGGACTCCAGGCCGTTGAACAGCGACAGCCGCCACACCACGCAGGCGACGACGTAGCTGCACGCGGTGGGCAGGAAGAACACCGAGCGGAAGAACATCTGGAAGCGCGGCAGACCGTTGACCAGCACCGCGAGCCCCAGCGAGGACGCCATCGTCACCGGCACGATGAACAGCGCGAAGACGATGAAGGTGCGCAGGGACTGCAGGAACGCCGTGTCGACGAGGAAGCCGCGGAAGTTGTCCAGGCCGATGAACTTCGTGGGCAGCACGGTGCCGCGAGCCTCGAACAGGCTCAGGGTCCCGCCCCAGATCAGCGGCAGGATCGTGAAGACGAGCAGGCCCACCAGGAACGGGGTAAAGAACAGCCAGAACGCGAGGCCGCTGCCCTTGATCCTGGTGGGGCCGGTGCGGGCCGCACGCGTCGGGGCGGCGGCCCGCACCTCGGTCGAGGCGCTCACGACCCGATCGCCCGGTTGCTGGCCTCCTCGGCCTTCGCCAGCTCCTCGGCGGGGTCGGCGCCGTTCTTGAGGATGTTGCTGACCGCGTCCGAGTGCGGGGTGCTGATGTCACCGGTCCACTCGGGCGGGCCGGTCACGCCCATGTCCTTGGCCATGGTCGCGATCTCGAGGCCGTTGCCCTCCTTGAGCGCCTCGGCCTGCTCGGCCACGGCGGTGATCGGCGGGATGTGGAAGCCGTAGCTGAGCGCCCAGTCTGTCTGGGACTCGGTCTGGTCGATCCACAGCCACTTCGCGAACTCCTTGGCCGCGTCGATCTTCTCGCTGTTGCCGGCGACCTGTTCGTTCCACGAGCCCATGAAGGCGACCTGGCGCCCCTCGGCGCCGACGGCGGGATGGGGGAACACGCCGATGTCGTCCAGCTGCGACTCGAGGGCCGGCAGCGCCCAGCAGCCGCCCCAGGTGATCGCGGAGAGCCCGGCGGCGAAGGCCGCGGGATCGGCCCAGTCCGAGGGCGCGCCGGTCAGCAGCACGCCGTCCTCGATCATCGTCTGGACCGCGCCGAGCCCCTCGGCATAGCCGGGCGTGTTGTAGGCGACGGCGTCCTTCGCCTCGTTCATCGGGGAGCCGCCGGCCGCCCAGACCATCGCCCAGGAGTTCGCGTCGAAGTTGTTGCCGAGGAACAGGCCCTTCTGATCGGACGTCGTGAGCTCGGTGGCGGCGGCGACGAGGTCGTCCCAGGTCTCCGGCGGCTCGATCCCGGCCTTCTCGAACAGGCTCTTGCGGTAGTAGAAGTGCTGGGGGTCCAGGATCATCGGGATGCCCCAGATCTTGCCGTCGATCGTGACGGGCCCGAGGGACGCCTCGTTGAACTGGTCCTTCACCGGCTCCATGACGTCGGTGAGGTCGACGTAGCGGCCCTGCTGGGCCTGGTCCACGGCGATGCCGTTGTTCTCGAACACGTCGACCCCGCCGCCGGAGAGCAGCGCGGTGGAGAGTCGGGCCGCGTAGTCGCCGGTGACCCAGTTGACGTTCACCGTCGCCTTGTCGTACCCCTCGACGTACTTCTTCACGGCCTCCTGCGTGCCGTCCTCGCCGTACTGGTGGTACCACTGCGAGAGCGTCTCGCCGCCCCCGCCTCCGCCGGTGTCGGTGAGGCCGCCGGTGTTGCCGCCGCACGCGGCGAGCGCGCCGCCGGCGAGGGCGACGCCGCCGAGGCCGAGGGCGCTGCGCCGGGAGAGCCGGCCGGTTCGGGGGGAACCTGGAAGAGCAGCATTGCGGGTCATAGCCATCTCCTGTGATGTGCCAGGTCGTCGCCGGGGCGACGCAGCACCGCGCCGTCGCGGTGCTGCCCCGAGTTTAACGTTGTAAACCGTCGGCTCCGTCACATCTCTGCAACGTTTCCGGGAGGGGCCGACGGCGGGCCCCCGACCGCCTCCCGGGCCCGGCTCAGCCCTTCAGGCCGGAGCCGGTCACGCCCTCGACAATCTGACGCTGGAAGAACATGTACAGCACGATCAGCGGGAGCGCGGCGAGGATCGCCCCGGCCTGGATGTCCGAGTAGCGCAGACCGAAGCTGCCCTGCACGGTGGCGAGCCCCACGGGGATCGTCATCAGGTCCGGGTTGGACAGGACGAACAGGGGAAGCAGCAGGTTGTTCCACGTCCACACGAAGGTCAGGATCGCGACCGCCGCGGTCACCGGCCGGGACAGCGGCATGATCACCGAGCGATAGGTCCGCCACAGTCCGGCGCCGTCCACGCGCGCGGCCTCCTCGAGCTCCCGCGGGATCCCGTCGAAGAACTGCTTGAAGATGAAGACCGCGATGACCGACGGGATCTGCGGCAGGATCACCGCCCAGTAGGTGTTCAGCAGCTGCATCACACGGAGCTCGGAGAACAGCGGCACGATCAGCACCTGGGTCGGGATCATCAGCCCCATGATGATCACCAGGTAGATCAGCGCTCGCCCGCGGAACTCGAGCCGCGAGAGCGCGAAGGCGGCCATCGAGGCGAACAGCAGGGTGAGCGCCGCGGTGATCACGGAGGTGAGGAAGCTCGAGAGGTACCAGTTCCAGATGTCCCCTTGGGCGAGCAGGCCCAGATAGGAGTCGAGGGTCGGGCTGAGGTCCCCGAGGATCTCCTGCGCGCCGAGCGCCGAGACGCCGTTCGCGGTCAGCGAGGTCTTGATCGCGAACACGCTGGGGATCAGCCAGATCACCGCGAACAGCACGAGCACGACGCCGCTGATCCGGGTGAACGCGCGCCCGCTGCTCTTCATCCGCGGGGCGGGGGCGGCGCCGGAGACGCCGGAGCGGCGCGCGGGACGGGAGTCGATGGCGGTCATGTCAGGATGCCTCCTCGCGCTTGGTGCCGACCCGGCTCACGACCTGCTGGATGATCGCGATCACGAGGATGATCAGGAACAGCAGCACCGAGGCGGCCGAGGCCGCGCCGACCCGGTTGTCGGTGAACGCGGTGTTCGTGATCAGCCCCAGGGAGACCTGGGTGGAGATGCCGGGCCCGCCGGCGGTCATCAGGTACACCTGGTCGAAGATCTTCAGGCTGGAGATGATCTGGAGCAGGATCACCAGCCCGGTGGTGCGGCGCAGCAGCGGGAGGGTGATCCGTGCGATCTGCTGCCACGGCGTGGCGCCGTCCACGGCCGCCGCCTCGTAGAGCTCCCGGGGGATCTCCTGGAGACCGGCCAGGTAGAGCACGAAGTTGAAGCCGATCGTCCACCAGATCGTCGCGATCGCGATGCCGATCATCGCGGTCGCGGGGTCGGAGAGCATTCCCGCCCCGGGCTCCAAGCCCAGGAGCGTCGCCGGCAGCGACCACAGCCCCGAGGAGGGGGTGAAGATGAACGCCCAGATCAGGGAGATCGTGGCCGAGGGCAGGATGAACGGCAGGAAGAAGGCCAGCCGGAAGAACCACTGCCCTCGCTGCGCCCTGTTCGTGAGCACGGCGAGCACGAAGGAGAGGACCACCAGCGGCGGCACCGTGTACAGCGTGAACTGGAGGGTGTGCCACAGGGAGGACCAGAAGTCGTCCCGGGTGAGCATCTCGAGGTAGTTGTCGAAGCCCGCGAAGGATCCGAGTCCGCTGTGGACGGTGGAGGTGTTGAAGAAGCTCGCGACGAACATCCACACCATCGGCCCGACCATGAAGACGAGATAGACGACGGCGAAGGGGGCGAGGAACAGCCACGCCTGCGGAGTGCGGCGCTGGACCTTCCCTCCCGGTGACGGGCGCGGGGCCGGAGCCCGGCTCGCGGACGGGGCCGCGGGAGACATCGTGGTCATGATCAGTCCCTTCCGGTCAGAGCGGGCTCGGGGTGGAGGTGTAGACGTCGAGCTGGTCGCGGATCGCCCGGAGCGCCTGCTCGGGGCTCAGCACTCCCTGCTGGACCAGTCCGAGCTGCGCGCCGACGGTGTCCTCGAAGGTCGAGCCCGAGCCGCCGTACCAGGCGGGATCGTCGTAGACGGCGTGGTCGGCGGCTCCGGCGTAGTAGCGCTGGGGTTCGAGCGCGAGGTACTCGCTGCTCTCCGCCGTGGGGAGGTAGGCGGGGACGTGGCCGCCCTCCGACCAGATCATGCTCTGGTCGAGCATGCTCCTGATGAACTGCATGGCCTGCAGGCGCTGCTCGGGGCTGCGCTCCTTGCGCGGAAGGATGAAGGTGTGCGAGTCGGCCTGCACGGCCGGCTTGTCGAAGAGCTGCGGGATCTGCGCCATGCCGAAGTCCAGACCCTCGATCGACTGGGCCGTGGAGATCTCCCACTCCCCCTGGAGGTAGAAGCCCGCCTTCCCGGTGAACATGACGGTCTGCGAGGTCGCGTAGTCGAGAGCGCTGTTGAGCCAGCCCTGCTCGACCCATTCCTGGACCGTGCCCATCACCTCGAGGAAGGCCGGCTCGTCCACGCTGATCGTCGCGCCGTCGTCGGACAGGAACGGGGTGGCGCTGTCGAGCTGGTTGTACAGCGACCAGAAGAAGCGCCACGGCGTCGCGGTCTCGGAGACGTTCGCGACGGTCATCGCGACGCCGCCGGTGACCTCGCTGATCTTCCCCAACGCCTCCTCGAAGGCGTCGAGGCCGGTGAGATCGACCAGGATCCCGTCCTCGTCGAGCAGGCCGGCCTGCTCGCAGACCTCCCGGTTGTAGAAGAGGGTGAAGGGGTGGGTGTCCAGCGGGATCGCGATGTTCTGGTCGTCGGTCCGCTGCGTGGCCCATGCCTGCTCGTTGAAGTCGGCGGACGAGAGCCCGACGCTCGCGAGGTCGTCCTCCGTGATGGGGTCGAGCAGTCCACCGGCCCACAGCGGCTTCGCGCGGGTGAGGTGGGAGACGGCGACGTCGGGCGGCTGGTCGCCGACGGTGGCGAGCGTGAGCTTCGAGTAGTACGGATTGCCCCAGGCGAGCGTGGTCGCCTGGAGCGAGGACGCGCCGTACTCGTCGCGGTACCCCTGCTCCATGTCCTGCATGCGCACGCCGTCGCCGCCGCCGAACAGGTTCCAGTAGACGAGGGTGGAGGGGTTCAGCTCGCTGCCGAGGAGACCCGCGGCGAGGGGCGAGGAGCACCCCGCGAGAGGGAGCGCGGCGGCGAGCGCTCCCGCGCCGAGCATCCCCCGTCGGCTGATCCGCGAGGGGCCGACGGCGCTTCTCGGCGGCCCGCCGAGTCGGTGCTTGCTCATCTCATCACTCCATCGGATCGCTGGGCAGATGCGGCCTTCGCCGCACAGCAGGGCGAGCCCTGCACGAGTGGGCGTCGCTGCCGCGCCTCGGGCGGCGCTCGCCGCGACATCGGGGCGACGACGCAGCCCCGCCGCTCGCGGTGGGCTGCATCACTGCGCCGACGTTACATCGTTGTATCCCGGCGCGCAATGAGAGCCCCCACCCGCCCCAGCGGGCTGAAGAAACCCGTGCTGACCAGGTCTGACACGACATCGCCCGTCCGAATCGACCCGCCGCAGAGGGCATGCGAGAGGGCCGCCGGGCGCACCCCTGAAAGGGTGCACACGGCGGCTCGTCCCGTCGCGTCCGGACCGCGCCTCAGGCGCCGGCCTGGGAGCGCTTCTTGTTCCAGACGTCGAAGGCCACGGCGACCAGCAGCACCACGCCGCGGACCACGGACTGCGTGGACTGGTCGATGCCCATGATCTGCATGCCGTTGGACATGACCGCCATGATCAGACCGCCGATGATCGCGCCGTGCACCTTGCCGATGCCGCCGGTCACGGCCGCACCGCCGATGAAGGCCGCGGCGATCGCGTCGAGCTCGAACATGTTGCCCGCGCCGGGCTGGGCCGAGTTCGAGCGGGCCGAGTAGACGATGCCGGCGACCGCGGAGAGCAGACCCATGTTGATGAACAGGAACATGTTCACGCGCTTGGTCTTCACACCGGAGAGCTTCGCGGCCTGGAGGTTGCCTCCCATGGCGTAGATGTGCCGGCCGATGATCGTGCGCTGGCTGATGAAGCCGTAGATGAGCACGAGCGCGGCCAGCAGGATCAGCACCACCGGCAGGCCGCGCGAGTGCGCGAGCTGCCAGGCGAAGGCCATGACCACGAGCGCGACCGCGACGATCTTGACCCAGAACAGCGGGAACGCCTCGACCTGCTGCTTGTACTTCAGCTTCGCCAGGCGCCCGCGGTACTCCTGGATCGCGAAGACGACCACGAGCCCGGCGGCGAGGAAGAGGGTGAAGGCGTCGAAGCCGTTCCCTCCCAGCAGCCCGTTGAGGAAGCCGCCGGAGATGAACTGGTACTCCCGCGGGAACGGCGAGAGGGACACGTTGCCCAGCACCTGCATCGTCAGGCCGCGGAAGATGAGCATGCCGGCGAGGGTCACGATGAAGGCGGGGATCCCCACGTAGGCGACCCAGAAGCCCTGCCACAGCCCCACCAGCACGCCCGTGCCGAGCGCGGCGAGCACGCCCAGCCACCAGGGCAGGCCGTTGCCGATCACGACCACCGCCGCGACCGCGCCGGTCAGCGCGACCACCGAGCCGACGGAGAGGTCGATGTGCCCGCCCACGATGATCAGCACCATGCCGATGGCGAGGATCAGGATGTAGGAGTACTGCAGCACGAGGTTCGTGAGGTTGCCGGGGCTGAGCAGCTGGCCGCCGGTGAGGATCGTGAACAGCAGGATGATGAACACGAACGCGATGTAGATGCCGCTCGTGCGCAGGTTGCGCGTGAGCAGCTCCTTGATGTCAGAGGTACCGGCCATCGGGCGACCTCACTCCCTCTCCATGGTCATGAGCTCCATGAGGTGCTCCTGGGTGGCGTCCGAGGCGGCGACCTCGCCGGTGATCCGGCCCGCGGACAGCGTGTAGATGCGATCGGCCAGACCCATCACCTCGGGAAGCTCCGAGGAGATGACGATGATGGCCTTGCCCGCCTCGGCGAGCTCGTTGACGATCGTGTAGATCTCGAACTTGGCGCCGACGTCGACGCCGCGCGTGGGCTCGTCGAGGATCAGCAGGTCCGGCTCCGTGTACAGCCACTTGCTGAGCACGACCTTCTGCTGGTTGCCGCCCGAGAGCTTGCCGACGGTCGCCATGACGGTGGGCGTCTTGATGTTCAGCGAGGAGCGGTAGCGCTCGGCGACCGCGATCTCCTCGTTGCCGTTCAGCCAGGCGCCGCTGCGGATCTTCGTCAGCGCCGCGGCGGTGACGTTGGTGCGGATGTCCTGGATGAGGTTCAGCCCGTACTGCTTGCGGTCCTCGGAGACGTAGGCGATGCCGGCGTCGATCGCGTCGGCGACGGTGCGCAGCTGCACCTCCTTGCCGTGCACGAGGGCGCGGCCGGAGATGTCACGGCCGTAGGACCGGCCGAAGACGCTCATGGCGAGCTCGGTGCGGCCGGCGCCCATGAGGCCTGCGATGCCGACCACCTCCCCCGCGCGGACGGTCAGCGAGGCGCCGTCGACGACCACGCGCCCGGGCTGGGTGGGATGGCCGACGTGCCAGTCCTCGATCCGCAGGATCTCCTCGCCGATCTCGGCGCTGCGCTCGGGGTAGAGGCTGTCGATGTCCCGCCCGACCATCCCGCGGATGATCCTCGGGACGAGTCGCGGGCGCTCCTGCTCGCTGACGCGCATGTCGATCGTCTCGATCGTCGAGCCGTCGCGGATGACGGTCGTGGCGTCGGCGACCGCAGCGATCTCCCCGAGCTTGTGGGAGATGATGATGCTGGTGACGCCGCTGTCGTCGCGCAGGGCGCGGATGAGACCGAGCAGGTGCTCGGAGTCGTCGTCGTTCAGCGCCGCGGTGGGCTCGTCGAGGATCAGCAGGCTCACGTTCTTCGAGAGCGCCTTCGCGATCTCGACGAGCTGCTGCTTGCCGACGCCCAGCTGGCCGACGGGGGTGACGGGCTTCTCCTTCAGCCCCACCCGCTCGAGCAGCTCAGCGGCGCGGGCGTTGGTCTCGTGCCAGCTGATCACGCCGCCGCGGGCCTGCTCGTTGCCGAGGAAGATGTTCTCGGCGATGGAGAGGTGGGGGACGAGCGCGAGCTCCTGGTGGATGATCACGATCCCCTCGGCCTCGGAGTCGTTGATGCTCGCGAAGCTCACGGGGCGGCCGCGGAAGTGGATCTCGCCCTCGTAGGAGCCGGCCGGCTCCACGCCGGAGAGGACCTTCATGAGGGTGGACTTGCCGGCGCCGTTCTCGCCGCAGATCGCGTGGATCTCCCCCTCGCCGACGGTCAGCGACACGTCCTTCAGGGCGACCACGCCGGGGAAGCGTTTGGTGATGGACCGCATCTCGAGGATGTTCTCGGTCACGGGGACCTCCTTCGGGCAGGGGGTCCCGGCGGCACGACGGCGCGCCGGGACCCTGCCGTGGATTCGATGCAGTGAGGGCTCAGAGCTGGCCGGACTCGACCTGCTCCTCGGTGTAGTAGCCGGAGTCGACCATGATCTCCTCGTAGTTCTCCTCCAGCACCATCTGCACCTCGAGCAGGTAGGAGGGGACGACGACCACGCCGTTGTCGTAGGTCTCGGTGTCGTTGGCCTCGGGATCCTCACCGTTCAGGATCGACTCGGCCGCGACGATCGCCTGCTCGGCGAGCTGGCGTGTGTCCTTGAAGATCGTCGAGGACTGGACCCCGTCGGCGATGAGCTTGATCGAGGCGATCTCGGCGTCCTGGCCGGTGACGATCGGCAGGCCCTCCTCGATCGTGGGGCCGAGGCCCGCGTTCTGCAGGGCGTTGATGATGCCGCGCGAGAGCGGGTCCGCCGGCGCGAGCACCCCGGCGAGCTCCTCGCCGCCGTTATAGTGCGTGGTCAGCAGGTTCTCCATGCGCTTCTGCGCGGTCTCCTGCTCCCAGCGCTGGGTGGCGGCCTGCTCGATGTCGGTCTGCTTCGAGAGGACCTTCAGGGTGCCGTCGTCGAAGTAGGGCTGGAGGGTGTCGATCGCGCCGTCCCAGAACAGGTGGGCGTTGTTGTCGTCCAGCGAGCCGGCGAACAGCTCGATGTTCAGCGGGCCCTCGGGCGCGTCGTCGGCGGGCTCGAAGTCCTCGTCGAGCAGCCCCAGGCCGTACATCAGCGCGTTGGCCTGGTTCACGCCCACCTTGTAGTTGTCGAAGGTGACGTAGAAGTCGACGTTCTCGTTGTCGGTCAGCAGGCGGTCGTAGGCGATGACCGGGATCCCGGCGGCCTCGGCGGCGTCGAGCTGGGCCGAGAGGGAGGCGCCGTCGATCGAGGCGATGAGCAGCACGGACACGCCGGAGTTGATCATCTGGTCGATCTGCTGCTGCTGGGTGGGGATGTCGTCGTCGGCGTACTGCATGTCGACGGTGAAGCCCTTGTCCTCCAGGCCCTTCTTGATGTTGTTGCCGTCGGCGACCCAGCGCTCGTAGGTCTGGGTCGGCATCGCCACGCCGACGGTCTGGTCCTCGGGCGCGGCCTCCGGGTCGGGGCCGCCGGAGCCGGCGCCCTCTCCGCCGCAGGCGGCCAGGCCGAGAGCGGCCACGGCGGCGGTGCCGCCCAGGATGAAGCTTCTGCGGTCGTGCATGGATCTCTCCTCGTCGAAGTCACCACCCGCACCCTCCGTCGGGGCGGGACACCGCGTGCGGCGGATCGATCCTGCGGGCTCCTGCGCCGTGCGGGACCGCCGTTCGTCGGCGTGGACAGCGCGGGCCGTCGAGGGCCCGGTGTCCGAATCGTCCGACGCCGCTGTGGCGTCGGCCACCCGGATGATAACGTTCACATCGACGCGGATGTCAACCGTTCACATCGGCAGCCCGGTCACGACTTCGCAACATCGCGGGGCCGGGAGCGCCGGATCGTGGGCGCGGGCGGCGCCGGGAGGGCCGTCGAGCACCTCCGCGTGCGGTGCGGACACTCCCGAACACGTCCTATCGCCGCAGGTCATCGCCCGCTAGAGCGCCCCATCGATCATCCGCGAGGAGGAAGCCATGAGCCCACCGTCGCGACGCCCCTCGATGGCCGACGTCGCCGGCCGCGCCGGGGTCTCGTACCAGACCGTCTCGCGCGTGCTGAACCAGCCGGGCATCGTCCGGCCCGAGACCCGCGACCGGGTGCTCGCGGCGATCGCGGAGACGGGCTACACCCCGAACCGCGCGGCCAGGGCGCTGAAGACCACGCGCTCCTCGCAGATCGGCCTGCTCACCGACGGCTCCTCGCTCTTCGGCCCCTCGGAGACGGTCACCGCGATCGAGACCGCGGCCCGCGAGGCGGGCTACTCCGTGCTGCTGACGACCGTCGGCCCCGGCGGCACGACGGACTCCGGAGCGAGCGCGGACCCGGGCCCGGGCAGCGACCTGATCGGCTCGGGCGTGGACGGCATCCTCGTCGTCGCCGCGCACGAGGGAATGCTTCCCGTGGTCGACGCGGCCGCTTCGACGATCCCGGTCCTCGCCATCTCCGCGCAGTCCGCGACGCGCACGGGCGTGGCGGTGGTGGGCGTGGACCAGCGTCTCGGTGCGCAGGCGGTGGTCGAGCACCTCGCCCGCACCGGGGTGCGCTCCGTGGTGCACCTGCCCGGGCCGCAGGACTGGTTCGATGCGCACGCCCGTCTGGACGGCTTCCGCGCGGCGGTCGCGCAGCAGGGCCTGGACGGCACCACGACCGCGCCCGGCGACTGGTCTCCGCGCTCGGGCTACGAGCTCACGCGCGAGCTGCTCGCGGCGGGGATCCCGGAGGCGCTCTTCGCCGCGAACGACATGATGGCCATCGGTGCGCTGCACGCCCTGCACGAGCACGGGCTGCGGGTGCCGGAGGACGTGGCGGTGGTGGGCTTCGACGACACCGACTGCGCGGCGTACCTGACCCCGTCCCTGACCACGGTCTCGCAGCCCTTCGCGGAGCTGGGGCGGATCGCGCTGCACCGGATGCTGCAGATGATGGACTCGCCGGAGGAGCCGGGCCCGGCGCCCGCGCCGCTCGCGCCGCGTCTGGTGTCGCGGGGCTCGACCCGACCGGAGCCGGCGAGCTGACACGGGCGTCGGGAGGGTGAGCGACCCGTGCCGTCGCCCTTCGCGACCCATGCCGTCAGCCCTCGGCGGCCCGTGCCGCCGGCCGTCGGCCGCCCGCACCACCGACCTCCCGCGGCTCGTGCCGCCCACCCCCGGAGACCGCCCTGTCCACCATTGATGTGAACGTTGACAGTCACTCTGCGGCCTGGTTCAGTGATCCCATGACGCACGCCGACGTGTCCTCCGCACAGTCTCCCACCCCCGCCCCGGGCGGGGGCGATCCCGCCGCGCTGATCGCCGACGGCAGGGCCCACCTCGGGATCGAGCTGGGCTCGACCCGCATCAAGGCGGCCCTCGTGGACGATGCCGGGGAGGTGCTCGCCACCGGCTCCCATGCCTGGGAGAACGAGCTGGTGGGCGAGACGTGGACCTACTCGCTGGACGCGGTCTGGGCCGGCGTGCGCGAGTGCTTCGCCGACCTCGCGCGCGAGGTGCGCGAGCGCCACGACGTCGCGCTCGAGAAGCTCGGCAGCCTCGGCATCTCCGCGATGATGCACGGCTATCTCGCCTTCGACGAGGGCGGCGAGCAGCTCGCCGAGTTCCGCACCTGGCGCAACACCTTCACCACCGACGCCGCCGCGCTGCTGAGCGAGACCCTCGGCCAGAACATCCCGCTGCGCTGGAGCGTCTCGCATCTGCTGCACGCGGCGCAGCAGGGCGAGGAGCACGTGGACCGCCTCGCCCACCTCACCACGCTCTCCGGCTACGTCCACTGGCAGCTGACCGGGAAGAAGGTGCTGGGCGTGGGCGATGCGAGCGGGATGTTCCCCATCGGCGTCTCGGGCGATGCCTTCGACGCGGAGCTGCTGGAGCGCGTCGGCGCTCTCGAGGACGTCGCCGCACGCCCGTGGTCGCTCCCGGACCTCCTGCCCGAGGTGCTCGTCGCCGGGCAGGACGCGGGCCGCCTGACCGCCGAGGGCGCGGCGCTGCTGGACCCCAGCGGCACCCTGCAGCCCGGCGCGATCACCGCCCCGCCCGAGGGCGACGCCGGCACCGGCATGGTCGCGACCCAGGCCGTCGAGCCCCGCACCGGCAACGTCTCGGCCGGCACGAGCGCCTTCGCGATGGTGGTCCTCGAGCACCCGCTCTCGGGACCGCGCGAGGAGATCGACCTGGTCACCACCCCCTCCGGTGATCCCGTCGCGATGATCCACACCAACAACTGCACCACCGACCTCGACGCCTGGCTGGGGCTGTTCTCGCGCTTCGCGGAGCTGCTCGGCGCGCCGCAGTCCGCCGAGGACCTCTACGGGACGCTGTTCTCCGCGGGGGCCGACGGGGACGCCGACGCCGGCGGGGTGCTCAGCTACAACTACATCTCGGGCGAGCACCAGACCGGCGTCGCCTCGGGCCGCCCTGTGCTGGTGCGCGAGCAGTCCGCCCGCTTCACGCTGGAGAACTTCATGCGCGCCCAGCTCTACGGCGCCTTCGGGGCGCTGGCCGTGGGCATGGAGGCGCTGCTGAAGGACGAGGGCGTGCGGCTGGACGTGATGTACGCCCACGGCGGCATCTTCCGCACCCGCGGGGTGGCGCAGCAGGTGCTCGCCGACGCGCTCGGCGTGCCGGTCGCGCTCGGCGAGTCCGCGGGCGAGGGCGGCGCCTGGGGCATGGCCCTGCTCGCCGCGCACACCGCCCGCACCGCCGCGGCCGGGGGCGGGGAGCCGCAGTCGCTCAGCGCCTATCTCGACGAGCACGTCTTCGCCGGCCAGGACCTCACCACCCTCTCCCCCGACGCCGCGGGCAGCGAGGGCCATGCGACCTGGCTGGACGCCTATCGCGGCGGCCTCCCCCTCGCGCGGCAGGCCGGGGACGTGCTGGGCTGACGACCCGGCCGACGGGGCGGGCCGACGCCCCGTCCGCCGCGGGCGCGTGGTGCGCCCCGGTCGCACGGAGCGCCCCGGTCGCACGGACCTCGCCGCACCGCTCCCCACTCGACGACCTCCATCGGCACCGCTCCTCCCCTCGACCGCCGTCCCTCTCCACCTCGCTCGTGTGAACGTTGACAGCTCTCGCCATCCGCCCCGGAAGGAAGTCCCATGACCCTGGCCCTCACCGACCTCCCCGGCCCCGCCCAGCGCGCCGTCGCCATGACGCGCGAGCGCGTCGCCGCCCTCCACGCCGAGCTGCCCCGCAACCAGCTGGTGGTGTGGACCGCCGGCAACGTCTCCGAGCGCGTGCCGTATCTCCCCTCGGACGCTCCCGGCCTGTTCGTCATCAAGCCCTCCGGCGTCTCCTACGACGAGCTGTCCCCCGAGACGATGGTGGTGTGCACCCTCGACGGCGCGAAGATCGTCGACGGCACGCCCGATGCGCTCTCGCCCTCCTCCGACACCGCCGCCCACGCCTACGTGTACCAGCACATGGACGAGGTGGGCGGGGTGGTGCACACCCACTCCACCTACGCGACCGCCTGGGCGGCGCGCGGCGAGGAGATCCCCTGCGTGCTGACGATGATGGCCGACGAGTTCGGCGGGCCGATCCCCGTCGGCCCCCTGGCCGTGATCGGCGACGACTCGATCGGCCGCGGCATCGTCGAGACGCTGCGCCCCTCCCGCTCCCGCGCCGTGCTCATGCAGAACCACGGCCCGTTCACCATCGGGAAGGACGGCCGCGACGCGGTCAAGGCCGCCGTGATGTGCGAGGAGGTCGCGCGCACCGTGCACGTCTCCCGCCAGCTCGGCGAGCCGCTGCCGATCCCCGGGGAGCTGGTCGACTCCCTCTTCGACCGCTACCAGAACGTGTACGGCCAGCGCTGACCCGTCCCGTCGGCGGCCCCGACCGCCGCTGGCACCACCCTCCCGCCACCGCCCGCCGACCCGTCGGCCCACCGATCCCACTCAGAGACGAGGACCCCACCATGCAGAACCCCTTCGAGACCCGCGAGATCTGGTTCCTCACCGGCAGCCAGGGGCTGTACGGCCCGGAGACGCTAGAGCAGGTCGCCGCCCAGTCCCGCACGATCGCCGAGACCCTCGACGCCGCCTCCGACATCCCGGTGCGGATCGTGTGGAAGCCCGTGCTCACCGACCGCGACGCGATCCGCGAGACGGCCCTGGCCGCGAACGCCGACCCCGCCTGCGTGGGCGTGATCGCCTGGATGCACACCTTCTCGCCGGCGAAGATGTGGATCCAGGGCCTGGATGCGCTGGCCACGCCGCTGCTGCACCTGCACACGCAGGCGAACGTGGAGCTGCCCTGGTCCACGATCGACATGGACTTCATGAACCTCAACCAGGCCGCGCACGGCGACCGCGAGTTCGGGTACATCGCCACGCGGCTGGGCGTGGACCGAAAGACCGTGGTCGGCCACGCCTCGGACCCGTCGGTGCAGGGCAGGATCGGCCGCTGGGCCCGTGCCGCGACCGGCTGGGCGGAGATGCACTCCCTGAAGCTCGCCCGCTTCGGGGACAACATGCGGGGCGTCGCCGTCACCGAGGGCGACAAGACCGAGGCGGAGCTGCGGCTCGGCGTCTCCGTGAACACCTGGGGCGTGAACGACCTGGTCGCCGTGGTCGACGCGGTCGAGGACAACGCGATCGACGAGCTGGTCGCCGAGTACGAGACCCTCTACGACGTCGTGCCCGAGCTGCGCCGCGGCGGCGAGCGCCACGAGTCGCTGCGCTACGGCGCCCGGCAGGAGCTGGGCCTGCGCCGCTTCCTCGAGGAGGGCGGCTTCGGCGCGTTCACCACGAACTTCGAGGACCTCGGCGGGCTGCGCCAGCTGCCGGGCCTCGCGGTGCAGCGCCTCATGGCCGACGGCTACGGCTTCGGCGCCGAGGGCGACTGGAAGACCGCGATCCTGGTGCGGGTCGCCGCGGTGATGGGTCACGGCCTGCCCGGCGGCGCCTCCCTCATGGAGGACTACACCTACGAGATGACGCCCGGGAAGGAGAAGATCCTCGGCGCGCACATGCTCGAGGTCTCGCCCTCCCTCACCACGCGCAAGCCCAGCCTCGAGATCCACCCGCTGGGGATCGGGGACCGCGAGGACCCGGTGCGCCTGAAGTTCACGGCCGACGCCGGCCCCGCCGTGGTCGTGGCGCTGTCCGACATGCGCGAGCGGTTCCGCCTGGTCGCCAACGTGGTCGAGGTCGTCGAGCCCGACGGGGAGCTGCCGCAGCTGCCGGTCGCCTGCGCCGTGTGGGAGCCCGCCCCGGACTTCGCCACCTCCGCCGAGTGCTGGCTGACCGCCGGCGCCGCCCATCACACGGTGATGAGCACCGCCGTGGGCCTGGAGGTGTGGGAGGACCTCGCCACGATCGCGGACATCGAGCTCGCCGTCATCGACGAGTCCACGACCGTGCGCTCCTTCACCCAGGACCTGCGCACCAACCAGGTCTTCCACCGCCTCGCCCAGGGGTTCTGAGGGCCGGGCCGACGGGGTGGGCTGCGGCCCGGCCCGTCGGCCCCTGCGCGCCCGGTCCGTCGGCCGAGGCGGCTGGTTCGACCCTCCGCTGCGTCGGGACCGGCGCTGCGGGTAGCAAAGATGGTCTTCTGCCCCCTCAATTCGCCCAGATCTGCTCACCGAACGATGCAGCAGCCGGCTGCGTCGGGGTGCAGGCTGGCAGCGGGCCGCTGCCCCGGTCCGGCGACACCTTTTGTCATCCCCAGGACTCGTGCGAGGCTCCGGACGAGTCCTGGGGGTGACAATTCTTCTCAGAGCACCCACCCTCATCCCACCGGAGCGATGATGCCCATCTCGAGCACCCCCGGCCCCGCCCTCCAGGCCCCCGGACGCAGCTGGTCGGGGACCGTGGACTACGGTCCCGGCCCCCTGCACGCCCCGACGTCGCTGCCCGCGCTGCAGTCGCTCGTGGCCGGGGCCGACAGGCTCCGAGCGCTCGGCACCCGGCACTCCTTCTCCGAGGTCGCCGCCTCGGACGGGCCGCTGGTGACCCTCACGGCGATGCCCGCCGACATCGAGCTCGACACCGAGGCGCGCACCGTCCGGGTCGCGGCCGGGGTGCGCTACGGCGAGCTCGCCGTCACCGCCCATGCGGCCGGCCTGGCGCTTCCGAACATGGGCTCGCTGCCGCACATCTCCGTGGGCGGGGCGAGCGCGACCGGCACCCACGGCTCCGGGAACCACTCCCGCTCCCTGGCCTCCTCGGTGCGAGAGGTCGAGCTGGTCACGGCGGGCGGCGACCTGCTGACCCTCTCCCGCGACGCGGACCCGGAAGTGTTCGGCGGGGCGGTTCTCTCCCTCGGCACGCTCGGGATCCTCACCCATCTGACCCTCGATCTGGTGCCGGCCGGGCCGATGCGGCAGACCGTCCACCTCGACTTCCCCGCCGGGCGGATGGACGAGGGAAGCCTCGCCGAGATGCTCGGGGCGGGGGCGAGCGTGAGCCTGTTCCACCACTGGGACGGGCACATCGACCAGGCCTGGGTGAAGCAGCGCGTGGACGAGGACGCGGCGCTGCCGGAGCACTGGCTCGGGGGCCGACGGGCACCCGGCCCCGTGCATCCGCTGGCGGGGATGCCCGCGGACTTCTGCACCGACCAGACGGGAGAGCCCGGGCCCGCGCACGAGCGTCTGCCGCACTTCCGGCTCGAGTTCACCCCGTCCAGCGGGGAGGAGATCCAGTCGGAGTACTTCGTGCCGCGCGAGCGGGTCGGGGAGGCGCTCGCGGCGGTGATGCCGCTCGGCGAGCGGATCCGGCCGCTGCTGCACGCCTCCGAGGTGCGGACCGTCGCGGCGGACTCCCTGTGGCTCTCCCCCGCCCAGCATCGCGACAGCGCGTGCGTGCACTTCACCTGGCAGCAGCGGCCCGCCGAGGTCACGGCGCTGCTGCCCGAGATCGAGGAGCGGCTCGCGCCCTTCGCGCCCCGGCCCCACTGGGGGAAGGTGTTCACCCTCGCCCCGGAGACGGTGCAGGCGCAGTACCCCGACCTGGACCGCTTCCGGGCGCTACGGGACCGCCTGGATCCGCGCCGCGTGTTCCGCAACGCCTACGTCGACCGCCTGCTGGGAGCGTGAGCCGGGACGTCCTGCCGAGGCGGCCCGCTGCAGGGGCTGGCGGATCCGCGCCTCACCGGTCATGATGGCCCCACGGCCCGGAATGCGCTGTCCGAGCCGCGATCGGCACCGTCGCCCATCCCCTGGAGGCCCCATGTTCACCCGCCGTCAGACCCTCGCCCTGCTCGCCGCGGCGGGCTCGATCCCTGCACTCGCCTCCTGCGGGCCGAACACCTCGAGCTCAGGCGACGGGGAGGGCGGCGGCAGCGGGGACGTGCGCGTCTACTGGTGGGGCGGCGACCTGCGGCTGGGCCTGACGAAGGACGCGCTTGAGATCTTCGCCGAGAAGAACACCGACTTCACGGTCGTGCCCGAGTACAGCGAGTGGACCGGCTACTGGGACAAGCTCGCCACGCAGACCTCGGGCGGGGACTCCCCGGACCTGCTGCAGATGGACGAGGCGTACATCGACTCCTACGGCACCCGCAGTGCGCTGCTGGACCTCGAGTCCCTCGGCGAGGCCCTGGACCTCTCGCAGATGGACGCGAAGGTGCTGGACACGGGACGCCTCGCGGACGGCACGCTGGTCGGCGCGCCGCTCGGGATCGGCATCTTCTCCGTCGGCGTCGATCGGGACCTGCTGGAGGAGTCCGGCGTGGAGCTCCCGCCGGACACCGAATGGACTTGGGAGCAGTTCGGCGAGGCCGCCGCGGCGCTGGGCGAATGGGGCAGGGACCAGGACGTCGTCGGCATCGACATGTTCGGCCAGGGGGCGGCGGAGCTGCACGCCTGGGCGCGGCAGTCCGGCGAGCAGGTGTTCCCCCGCGAGGGCGAGACGCTCGTGAGCCTCGAGACGATCCGCTCCTGGCTCGAGTTCTCCCAGTCCCTCATCGACTCCGGCGCCGCGCCGGGCGCCGACGCGCAGATCGAGGACTTCGGAGCGGGGGTCGAGGGCGGTCGCTTCGGCACGGGCCGCGCCGTGTTCCACCTCCAGTTCCATACCCAGGTGCAGACCTTCGCGAGCGCCTCGGGCGCCTCGATGGACCTGCTGCGCCTGCCGGCGCGCACCTCGGGCGACCACCAGATGGTGAACAAGGCGTCGATGTACTGGTCGATCGCCGCCGCCAGCGCCGTCGCCGAGAACGCCGCGGCGCTGATGGACTTCCTGCTCACGGACGTCGACGCGGCGAAGGTGCTGAAGATCGAGCGCGGAGTGACCGCCTTCCCCGAGGTGCAGGACGCGATCGAGCCGGAGCTCGACGACATCGAGCGGACCTGCCTGGACTTCGCCCGGGACATGCAGGCCGAGGTCGCGCCCGCCCCGCGGGTCACGCCCGCCGAGGGCGTCGGCTTCGGCGACGAGCTCACCCGCATCAGCCAGGACTTCTATTTCGGGAACACCGATGCCGCCTCTGCGGCGCAGCAGATCCTCGACGTCGCGACGGGCATGCAGCCGAGCTCCTGAGCGGTCACGACCGGGACAGCCCCGGGCAACCCGCGGCAACTGGCACCCCTGCCGTCAGGAATGCGGTTGCCTGTCGCCACGTCCGCCGGGGACCGAGACCGGTGGACCCGCTTCCGGGCCGACGACCTCCTCGACCCGCCGCTCGCACCGGGACCGGGAGCAGGAACCGGGGCGCCGACGCCTCGGACGCAGGGCCCAGGGCACCGACGCCCGGGGCGCAGGACCCGGGGCACCGACGCCTCGGGAGAGCCGAGAGGACAACCATGCAGATCTCGCGACGCTCCGTGCTCGCGGCCTCCGCGGCCGCGGCCACCGGCCTCGGCGCCGCCGCCTGCGGGGCCGGCGGCGCGATGGACCCCGAGGAGCCCGTCGACCTCGAGGTCGACGACGCCTCGCTCTCGGGCGCGATCAGCCTGCTGACGCCGGACTTCGTCGGCGATGCGCGGGCGCCCCTGGACGAGGAGATCATCGCCCCGTTCACCGAGCGCACCGGGGTGTCCGTCTCCGTGGACCAGGTCGACTGGAACAAGCTCAACGAGAAGATCTCCACCGGCATCGCCGGCGGCATCATCGCCGACCTCATCATGACCGGAGTGGGCTGGACCCAGCCCTTCGCGGAGAAGGGGATATTTGCGGAGATCCCCGCCGACTTCATCGAGTCCCTCGGATTCGACGAGTCGGTGCTGGTCTCCACCCGGTTCGAGGGGAAGTACTACTCCCTCCCCCAGGCCCTGGACCTGCGCTTCCTCGGCTACCACCCCGAGGCGTTCGACGCCAAGGGTATCGAGGAGCCTCCCGCGACGATGGACGAGCTCGCCGAGCTCGCGCTCGAGCTCACCGGCGACGGCATGGTGGGGCTGGACTACCTCTCCGGCAGCGCGGGCAGCGCGCGGCAGGCCTTCGTGTTCCTGCTCTACGCCTTCGGCGGCCGGATGTTCAGCGAGGACGGCATGGCCCCGATGCTCCACGAGGAGCCCGGACGGCTCGCGCTGCAGTGGATGCTCGACCGCATGGCGGAGGGGTCGATCAACTACGACCTGCGCGCCGCCGAGGGCCAGCCCTCCCCGTTCCAGCAGAAGAAGGCCGCGATGTCCCTCGTCGCCACCGGCAACTGGGTGACCTGGTCGCAGATGAGCCCCGAGCTGTGCGAGAAGGAGGCGGTCGGCCTCTTCCTCATGCCGCCCGGCGCCGGCGGCGACCCGGTGATGTTCCAGGGTGGCACGTTCATCTCGATCTCGAGCCTGTCGAAGAACAAGGACGCCGCAGGAGCCTTCATGGAGCACATGCTCGACCCCGAGTACCTCGGCATCGGCAACTCCGCGATGGGCAAGGTGCCGCCCACCCCCGACATCCCGCCCGACGAGGCGATCGAGTCCAACTCGCTCACCCAGTTCGGGCTCGAGAACCTCCCCTACGCGGGGGCGACCGAGGGCGGCAGCGCCGCCTACATGGAGGTCCGCACGAACCTCGACGGCATCGTCGAGTCGTGCCTGACCGGCAAGTCGAGCGTCCCCGAGACGCTCGAGGACATGAAGGCGCTGTGCGACGGCGCGATCAGCAGGATCTGAGCCGATGAGCACCTCGACGCCCCCCGCCCCGACCGCGGCCGACGCCCGCGCCGCGCGCCACGACCTCGTCCCCCGCCGCAGCACCGTGCGCGCCGCCGAGAAGCGCTGGGGCCTTCTGCTGGCCGCCCCCGCGACCCTCCACACCCTGCTCTGGATCGGCGTGCCCATCGTGGTCGCGATGGTCCTGAGCTTCACCGCCTACGACATCATCCATCCGCCGGAGTTCGCGGGCCTGGAGAACTACGCGACGATCTTCACCGACGGCCTGTTCTGGCGCTCCGTGTGGCACAACGTGCTCATCGCCGGGATCGGCATCCCGATCTCGATGCTGCTGGCGCTGGTGTTCGCAACACTGCTGAACAGGGCGATCCCCGGCCGCGGCGTGTTCCGGGTGATGGTGTTCCTGCCGCACATCACCGCGACCGTGGCGGTGGCGATGATCTGGCTGTGGATCTACAACCCCTCCGAGAACGGGCTGATGAACATCGTCCTCGGCGTGATCGGGATCGGCCCGCTGCCGTTCCTCACCGATCCGGACCTGGCGCTCGGCGCGGTCATCCTGGTGACGATCTGGCAGGGCATCGGGCTGAAGATGCTCATCTACCTGGCGGCCCTGCAGGGCGTGGACGGGCAGCTGTACGAGGCGGCGGACATCGACGGCGCGAACTTCGTCCAGAAGTTCCGCCGCATCACGGTGCCGATGCTGCGCCCGGCGACGTTCTTCATCCTCATCACCTCGCTGATCGCGAACTTCCAGACCTTCGACCTCATCTACATCCTCACCGAGGGCGGGCCCGCGAACTCCACCTCGGTGGTCACCTACCGGATCTACCAGACCGCGTTCCAGGAGTTCCGCGTCGGCCTCGCGAACGCGCAGTCGGTGATCCTGCTGCTGATCCTGATCGTGCTCGCATTCCTCTCCCGCCGGATCGTCGGAGGCACCGATGGCGACTGACACCCTCACCCCCGCACCGTCCCGGACCGACCCGCCGACCCCCGGGCGCTCCACCGGCATGCGGCGGCAGAAGCGGATCGGCGCGAGCGCGATCCTCGTCTTCCTGATCGTGTCCTCGCTGCTGATGGCCGCGCCGTTCCTGTGGATGGCCCTGTCCTCGATGCGCGATCCCACGGAGCTGGCGCAGGTGCCGATGCCGCTGATCCCGCAGGACCTGCGGCTGGAGAACTACACCGATGCGCTGGCGCGGGCGCCGTTCGCGACCTACGCCCGCAACAGCCTGATCCTGGCCACCGCGGCCGCTATCCTCAACGTCGCCTTCGGCTCGGCCTGCGGCTACGCGCTGGCGAAGCTGCGCTTCCGCCTGGCCCCGGCGGTGTTCGGCTGGATGGTCGCCTGCATCATGATCCCGTTCTATGCGACCGTGATCCCGGTGTTCCTCATGGTGCGCCACATGCCGCTGTTCGGCGGGAACACGATCCTGGGCGCCGGGGGCACCGGCTGGATCGACACCTGGTGGGCGCTGATCGTGCCCGGCGCGATCTCCCCGTTCATGGTGTTCCTCTTCCGCCAGTTCTACGTCACCACGCCCTCGGAGCTGATCGAGGCGGCGCGCCTGGACGGCGTCAGCGAGTTCGGGATCTACGCGAGGATCATGACCCCGCTGATCAAGCCCGGCCTGCTCACGGTGGCGCTGCTGAGCTTCGAGGCGGGGTGGAACAACTTCCTGTGGCCGCTGCTGGTGACCACCTCGGACAGCCTGCGCGTGATCCAGGTGGGCATCGCCTCGTTCCGCCAGGAGGCCTCCACGGACTGGCACCTGCTGATGGCCGGGACGACGATGGCCGCGGTGCCGATGATCATCCTGTTCCTGATCTTCCAGCGGTACTTCGTGGACGGCTTCGCGGCCTCGGGGATCAAGTGAGCCCCGCCGCCGCCGACACGGCCGTCCCCGACCGGGCCGGCGCCGGCTCCCGGGTCGCGACGGACCGCCTGGGCGCTGCGGCCCCGTCGGCCGGGCGCCCCTCCGGCCGTGCGGCGCGCGGGTCCGGCCGACGGGATCCGCTCGAGGCGCGCGGCCTGGTGCGGGTCCTGACCCGGCCCGCGGCGTTCCTCGGAGTGAACTGGGCGGCGCTGCTCGCGGTGCTCTCGGTCGTCGGCATCGTGCCGGCGCTGGCGGGCGCGACCCGGGTGACCGGAGACCTCGCCCGCCACGAGGACGAGGCGTTCACGGCCACGCTCGGCCATGTGCGGCGCACCCTGCGTCGCGACGGCCCGGCCTCGCTCGTGCTGCTGGGCGTCGCGGCGGGGATCGGCACCAACGCGCTGATGCTGCCTCAGCTGGACGCCTCGCTGCGGGTGTTCGCCGTGGGGGCGCTGCTGCCGGTGGTGTGGATGCTGGTCGCGGCGCTGAGCGCGTACGTCGTCGTCGCCGCGCGCGACCTGGCCTCGGACCGCCGGGACCTCGTGCACGGCGCGCTCGTGCTCATGCGGTCCCGCCCTCTCGCCGTGCTCGCCGCTCCCCCGCTGATCGCGCTGCTCTCCCCGCTGTGGCTGCTCGCGCCGCTGACGATCGCGATCGGGTTCAGCGTGCCGCCGTGGTGCGTCGGCCGGCTGTGGGGCAGGGCCGACGCCGTGGCCGGGGCCGACGGCGGGGAGTGACGCCCCTGCGGTCATGACGGCCGTCATGGGTCCTTCCGCCTCGCCGTCATGGCCGGGAGGAGGTGCGGTGCGGAAGGGTAGGCGGCACGACGGTCCGCGATCCGACGCGGGGCCACTGCCGGAAGGACGCCCCATGCCCGCACCGACGCCCGCGCCGACCGTCCCGGGATACGCGATCGCGATGCTCCACGACGTGCGCGTCACCGAGGAGCTGCTCGAGTACATGGAGTCGATCGAGCCCACCATGGAGCCCTTCGAGGGGCGCTGGGTCAGCCACGGCCGCACCCCGGAACTGCTGGAGGGCGAGCGCCGCGAGGACATCGTCATCATCGGCTTCCCCGATCTCGAGGCGGCCCGCTCCTGGTACCGCTCCCGCGCCTACCAGGAGCTGGTGCCGCTGCGGCAGCGGCACTGCGAGGCGACCGTGGTGCTCCTGGAGGGCGTGGAGGAGGGCTACTCGAGTCTGACCACGGTCGAGAAGCTCCGCCCCGCGGTCAGCTCCTGACCGCCGGGTCCGCGGCGCGCACCGCCTCGAGCGCGGCGCGGCCCTCGGCGGGGATGTCCTGCCAGGTGAAGCACTCGATCGAGACGTGGGCAGCGCAGCCGCCGTCCCGCAGGGCGGTGAGGAACTCGCCCAGCGGCCAGTCGCCCTGGCCGGGCGGGCGCCGGTCGGTGTCGGCGACATGGATGTGGCCCACGCGCGGGGCGAGGCGGCGGACGGTCTCGAAGCTCTCGCCCTCGAGCATGACGTGGAAGAGGTCCGCGACCACCCGCATCCCGGACAGCTCGTGCGCATCGAGGAAACAGGCGGCCTGCTCGAGGGTGTTCACGAGGTCGGTCTCCCCCTGGTGGAGGGGCTCGAGCAGCACCTCGAGGCCGTGCTCAGCGGCGAGATCGCGGGCGGTGCGCACCGAGTCCGCGAAGCGCCGCTCCCCCGCGGCGCGGTCGACGCCTGCGGGGATCCGGCGGGAGGCGCCGCTGCCCAGCACCACGGTGGCGCCTGGCCGCGCCCACGGGGCGATCGCGGCGAAGGCGCCGCGCAGGTACTCCTCGGTGACGGGCAGCGGGACCGACGGGTCGGCGACCTGCACGCTCGCCGGGCACAGGATCGCGAAGCTCGGTGCGGGCGGGAGCGGGGCGAGTCCGCTCGCCGCGCGCCAGGCGCCGCCCGGTCCGGCGCCGCCGTCCGTGCTGTCGTCCTCGACGAGGAGGGAGCCGACGACGGTGTGCTCGAGGTGGTCGGAGCCGGCGGCGGCGACCTCGTCGGCGCGGGAGTGGGCGGCGATGATGCCGTGCTGGGGCGTGCTCGGCGACGGGGCGGCGCCGTCGTCGGGAGCGTCCTCGGTGATCGGTCCGTCGGTCATGGGCTGTGCCTTCCTGTGGGGTCCAGTGGTCCGGGAGAGGGGAGGATCCCCTCGATGCGGGCGTGCCAGCGGGCGGGCAGTCCGGGGGCGGGGCCGCTGCCGTCCCAGCCGGCCGACATGAGCGCGGCAGCGGCGAGGGTGCCGCCGTTGGCCGGGAGGTACACGGGGAGCGTGTCGCGCTGGAAGCAGTGGCCCGCCGCGTCGTAGCGGTTCTTCGGCGTCTCGCGCAGCAGCAGGTCGACCGCCTGCTCGGGGCGCCCGATCCGCGTGGCCGTCATCGCCGCCGCGGGGCAGTCCCACCCCCAGGTGCTGTCCCAGTCCCAGTCCTCGAGCACGTCCTCGAGCGCTTCGGCCGCCGCGGCGTCCCCGATCGTCCCGGTCGGCGGGACCAGCCCGTGGGCGAGCAGGTGGGCGGGGTGGTCGGTGCGCTCCATCGGCGGGGCGGCGCGGAAGGTGCGGAGCCTCCCGTCGGCGCGCAGCGGCGTGTGGATCCGGGCGGCGACGGCGCGGAGCTCTCCGGCACGAGGGTCTCCGCGCCGCGCACGCCAGTCGTCGGCGATGCGCAGCGCCCAGGCGGTGTAGGCGAGCTCGAACGCGGGGTCCTGCAGTCGTGCGCGCTCGGCGACGTGCCGCTCCTGGGCTCCGACGAGCGGCGGGCCGAGCCCGAGTCCGCCGTCGGGCTCCGTGCGCAGCACGTCCAGCAGGAACAGCGCCGACTCCTCGACGATCTCCTGCAGCATCGGGTCATCGCCCAGCGCGGCGTCCGCGCGACGGCCCAGCTCGGCGAGATGGATCGGGTGCGGCTGCTGCCACAGCAGGAACGGGCCGATGTCGCTCGGGGACTCGCGCAGGTCGGGACCGATCTGCTTGGGCCATCGCGCGCCTCGACAGCGCTGCGCGCGAGCTGTCGCCCGCGCGGTGGGGAGGGCGGCGGCGTAGAACGGCATGCTGCGCAGCAGCGAGGCGACGTCGCCCCACAGCGGGAAGTGCGCGGCATGCCACCAGTGCATCTCCAGGTGCGCGCGTCCGCGCCACGAGTTCTGCAGCAGACCGGTCTCCGCAGGAGGCACGGTCCCCGCCGCGTGGACCCGCTGGAGGTAGCGGGACAGGACCACGCGGCGCTCGAGCTCGTGGGCGCGGGGGTCGGCGGCGTCGGAGAGGTCCAGGGCGCCGGTGCGCTCCCAGTGCTCGCGCCAGAACCGTGCCGCTCGCTCGCGCAGCGCGGAGCCGGTCGCGGGCGGGGTCTGCCCGGCGCGGACCCGGGCGGTGAGCGCCAGATGCGGGGACCGGGTGGGGCGCAGGTGGAGGACGACGTCGAGAACCGTCGCGTCGGCCCCGTCCGTGCGCAGTCGCACGCGGTGCGCGCCGACCTGCTCGGAGCGGGCGCCGGAGATGTCGAGGTCGTAGCCGAGGTCGTCGAGATCGCGGTGGACGGTGCCGCCGTCGACGTCGGTGGTGTGGGCGCCCTCGCGATTCCAGTCCGCAGAGCCGTCCCATCGCTCCGTGCCGTAGGGGAAGTGCAGCTCGAGCGCGAGATGCGGAGCATCCACGCGGACCGCGAGCGCGTCGACCTCCGGATCGGCGGCGGTGAGCACCTCCACGGCATGACCGCGATGCCGGAACCTGCTGGTCACCAGCCCGCGCCACAGGTCGAGCTCCTGATGGGGGCCGGAGAGCTCGCTCGGGTGGAGCGGACGTCCCGTGCCCCGGTCGACGAGGACGAGGCGCAGCAGCGAGACGCGGTGGGGATTGGCGCGGAACCAGCGGGCACGTCCCTCGTCGGCGCCCGCCTCGGACGGGCCGACGAGGTCCATGTAGGGAACGTCGCCGAGGGGAGAGGCGTAGAGGCGCTGGTGCTCCTCCCAGGTCGCATCGTCCTCCTGCGGGTGGCTGTGCCACCCCCATTCCGCCATCGCCGTCGCCTGCGCGCCGCCGGGCGGGGTGGGCAGCGTGTGGGTCCCGGTGCGGTCGAGGCCCACGGCGAAGCTCCCGTTCCCCACCGAGAGGACGCCCTCGTCGGTCGGCCCCAGCTGCGGGCTGTGGCGACCGATCAGCGCGCGCCTGTCGATCGCGTCGCTCGAGCGGTGCGGACGCTGGTCGACGGGGGGATCGTGCCGGCTCATCCTGCGGCGATCGCCGCGGTCGCCTCCTCGAACCACGCGGCGGCGGCATCGGCGGGGCTCGAGCGTCCGAAGAGGACCTCCTGCTGCAGGCGCGGTGTGATCTCCTCGATCGCGGTGGAGCCCGCGGGCCCGATCCAGGTGGGCTTCAGGGGCCGGGAGGAGAGGTCATCGATGTAGGCGACCTCGGCCTGGGCGGTCTGGGAGAGGTCGGGCAGGATGGCTTCTCGCTGGGCGGCGACGGCGGGGACGCCGCGGTCGGTGAGCACGAGCCGTCCGGCATCGGGGTCCGTGAGCAGGAAGCTCACCAGCCGCGCCGCATCCTCCGCGGCGGTGGAGCGCGCCGAGATCGTGTACAGCTGGGAGGGTTGCAGCCAGGCTCCGGGCTCCTCGCCCTCCCCGGGCAGCGGGACCAGCTCCAGCTCGGAGTCGGCGACCTCGCTCAGCGAGGTGAGCGAGCTGGACCAGGTGGCCATGAACGCGGCCCTGCCGGTCCCCATCAGCGTCTGCTCGTTGGAGACCTCCGCGAGCTCCACGAGCAGGTCCGCGTCCGGGGCGGCGCCCGTCTCCACGAGGTCCTTCGCGAGCTGGAAGAAGCCTTCGACGATGTGGACGTCCAGGCCCAGCTCGCCGTCCTCTGTGTACAGGTTCTGTCCGTGCTGACGGGCCCAGAGGTCCAGGGAGTCGTGGGTGAGGGTGGTGCCGGAGCCGTAGGTGCCCTCGGGACTGCCGGCGGTGACGGCGGCGCAGATCTCCGTGTAGTCCTGCCAGGTCCAGGTCGCCGTGTCCGGCATGTCGACCCCTGCCGCCTCGAGCACGGCGGGATTCACGATCATGGCGGGGGCGTTGATCCCCGTGGGGACGGCGACGACGGCGCCGTCGACGGTGCCGGGCGAGAGCGCGGCCTCGTCGAACGCGCTCAGGTCGATCTGCTCCCCCATCGTCCCCAGGTCCAGCAGCAGTCCGCGTTGGGCGTACTCGGCCGGATAGGCGCCGCCCATGGTGATCACGTCGGGCTCGTCACCGGCCGCGACCGCAGTGTTCAGGCGATCCCAGTAGCTGGAGATGTCGCCCGGCTCCGTGTCGACGGCGAGCCCGTCGTGCTGCTGCTCGAAGAGGTCGATGATCTCCTCGGTGGTGGCCTGCCGCTCGGCGTTCCCCCACCAGGAGAAGCGGATCCTGCCGGTCTCCTCGTCGCCACGACTGCTCGCCGCCGGGTTGCAGGCAGCGAGCGCGGCGCCTCCGAGGGCGAGAAGGGGGACACCGGCGAGGGCGGTCCGCCGACGGACGCCTCGGCGAGAGGTCGTGGCACTGCGCCGGCGGGTTCCTCGGGACGGGGCTGCGGACATCATCGTCCTCCTGGTGGGTGGGCGGGTCGGCTCAGAGCTCGCCGAGGATCTCGGCGAGGCGGTCGAAGGACTGCGCGGCCTCGGGCAGTCCCACCTTGTTGAGGTGACCATGGGTGACGCCGCGGCGCACCTCGTGCTCGACCTCGACGCCGGCTGCGGCGAGCTGCTCGGCATAGCGGCGGGCGGAGAGGCGCAGGTGGTCGTGCTCGTCGGACTCGAGATAGGTGCGCGGCAGCACGGCGAGCTGCTCGCGCGTGCCGAGGCCGGGGAAGTCGTGCGCGGTGGCGTCCTCGAGCGGACCGCCGAGGTAGTTCTCGGCCATGACCCGCATCTTCTGCGGGGAGAACCCGAGCGCCTCGGGCAGGGCGGCGAGCGCCTCGGTCTCCTCCGCGGTGGGCTCGGGGTTCAGCGGGTGCAGGACGGGGTACATGAGCAGGGAGGCGGCCGGGGCGCGGCCCTCCTCGGCGAGGCGCAGGCTCGCGGCGGCGGCGAGGTTCCCGCCGGCGCTCGCACCGCCGAGGGCGAGGCGGGCGGGGTCGATGCCGAGTTCGCCTGCGTGCTCGCGGGTCCAGTCCACGGCGGCGATCACGTCGTCGCAGGGGATCGGGGCGCGCACCTCGAGGTCCTCGGGGGTGCCGGGCAGGCGGCGGGCGGGGCTGCCGCCGGGCGGTTCGTCGCACAGCCGGTAGTCGACGGAGACGACGACGGCGTCGGCCCGTCCGGCGACGCCGCGCGCGGTCGCGTCGCCCTCGGGCATGTCGAGGTCGCCGTGCTGGAAGGAGCCGCCGTGGCAGAACACGAGCACGGGGCGCGGGGCGTCGGCGGCGGTGCGGGGGCGGTAGACCCGGACGGGCACGGGGCCGTGGGGGCCGGGCGCCTCATCGTCGACGACGTCGAGGTCCCACTGCTCGCGGGGACCGTAGGGGGCGTTCCAGGCGGCGTCCTGCTCCGGGGTGGGGCCGCCGGCGGCATGGGCGGCGGCGAGGTCGCGCAGGCGGGAGGACATCTGCCCGGGCTCGGCGGTGGGGGTCTGGGCGGTGCGGGGTGCGGTGGTCATGGGGCCTTCTGTGCTCGGGCGAGTCAGCGAGGCTGCGAGGCGAGGACGACCTCGCAGTCGAAGCGCTGGGAGGAGGCCATGTCGCCGCGGAACCACAGCAGGTGCTCGGTGGCGGGGTCGCCGGGGGCGAGGATCGGGCGGAGGTTGTCGACCGCGGAGTCCTCGGTGATCGCGGTCCATGTCCAAGTGGCGCCCGCGTCCTCGGTGCGGCCGCGGAACAGCTCGCGGCGGGCGAGGGTGCGGCCGTCGCGCGGGTCGATCGGGGTGGAGATCACGAGGTGGTCGGGGTCGTAGGGGTCCAGCGCCGCGAGGCCCGTGTAGTCCTGCTCGTGGGGCAGCAGGCCCGGGCCGGCATGGGCGAGCGGGTGGACGGTCCAGTCGCCGTCGGCACCGAGCCGCGCGTGCAGGAGGCGCAGGTCGGGGACGGGGACGTCGTTCCCGTCGGCGTCGCGCACCGCGTCCGGGCCGGTGATCTCGGCGCCCTCGGGCCAGCCGGTGTGGTCGGCGCGGGCGGTCATCACGGCGCTCACCACGCCGTCCGTGACCCGCAGGTCGGTGGTCCAGGCGTGGCTGAGGCGCGCCCCGCCCACCTCGCTGCCGACGGGCAGGATCGTGGTGAGCCGGTCCTGGTTCACGGCGGGGTCGGAGAACAGCTCGCCGCCCACCACGGCGCCGGTCGAGTCGTGGAGACGGCCGCCGGAGAGCACGCCGTGGTGGATCGCGTTGTCGTAGTCGCGCGGGTGGTGGTCGGTGGCGATCACATGCAGCCCGTCGGGCCCCTCGGCATAGCGGGCGTAGGCGTTGACGTAGCCGACCTTCTCGCGGTCGAACAGCTTCCCCTCGAAGGACCAGGTCTCGCCGTGGTCGTCGGAGACCAGGGCGCAGGGGTCGTCGTTGATCGCGCGGACGAGGCAGTACAGGCGCCCGTCGATCTCGTGGAGGTTCGAGTAGGTGACGTGGCGTCCGTCGGTGAGGTGCGACCAGTCGAAGACCTTCTCCTCGCCCCAGCGGGTGGGGTCGTCCGGCTCGCTGATCCGCCAGTAGGTGTTGTCGTCGGTCTTGTGACGGGCGTAGACGGCGAGCCAGCGGCCGTCGGGCCGGAGCCAGAGGGCGGGGACGTCGTGGTCGTCGGATTCGAAGCCCTCGTGGAGGGTCACGACCTGCACGGCCCCGGTGGCGAGGTCCACGACGGTCAGATCGAGGTCTCCGCCGCGGCGGTCGCCGTCCTTCCCGCCGACCGACGCGATCGAGCCGACGGCGAGCAGCCGGCGCTCGGGGTCCACGAGCGCGCGCTCGTCCTGGAACCAGCACCAGGCTCCGTTGTCGTTGAGGACCTGCGGGGCGGGCTCGGGGGTCATCGGTGGCTCCTCGTCAGGGAGAGGCTGCCCCGGAGGGGCAGGTGATCATCAGGGGCGGTACGGGCGCGTCGGTGGGGCCCGGCCGCGATCTGATCCGTGCGGAGAACGCCGGATCCGGACCGGCCCCATCCTCGGCCGAGCAGCCATTGACGGTCAAGCGCTTTCCAGCCTTGGGTCGATCGAAGGCGCCGATCCATCACACTGAGGCGCCGTACCGCTCCTCCTCGATCTGCTCGAGGCTCTTGCCGCGAGTGTCCGGCGCACCGATCACGCCGACGACCAGCGCCACGAGCAGGAAGCCGATCATGAGCATCCCGACGAACGGCACTCCTTGCGCCGCCAGCATCGTCGGGAAGACGTAGCTCAACCCTCCGACGAGGATCCGCGCGGCGAAGAAGAGCACTCCCTGCGCCGTCGCCCGATACGGGGTCGCGAACATCTCCGCGGTCCACAGCGCATAGAAGGCCTGCGCGCCGATGCCCGCCGAGACGCCCCACAGCACCGCGAAGGCGATCAGCAGCGGGGTCGTGACGTGCGCGAACACGAGGAGCACCCAGGCGGCCAGACCGAGCACGGCCCCGATCCCGTAGAGCAGGCGCCGGTCAACCCTGTCCCCGAGGAGCATGAACCCGAAGTAGGTCGCCGCGACGGTCATGGTCCACAGCAGCACCTGCAGGAGGTTCTGCCCCGTAGCGCTCGCCACACCGGCCGTCTCGTAGACGCGGGGCATGAAGATGCCCATCTGCCCGGCCACCATGTTCCACAGCCCGTAGACCCCGATCAGGAACAGCAGCGCGGTGACGTTCTGCCGACGGGAGAGGAGCTCCTTCAGCCCGCGGTGCGCGACCGCCTCACCCCGGGTCGCGGCCTCGTCGCGGACCTTCTTCTGCTCGACCCAGATGTCGGACTCCGCGAGACCGCGACGCACCCACCAGGTGATGAAGGCGACGACGAAGAGATGGGCGAAGATCAGCCGGGAGCCCAGCAGGCCCAGCGGAACCAGTGCGGTCGCGATCGCGAAGACGACCGCCGGGCCCAGCGACCACGCGAGCTGCGCGGTGCCCACGTGGCGGGCGCGCTTCGCGCCTGGGGCCTGTTCGGCGATGTACGTCCAGGCCACCGGCACTCCGGCGCCGACGGCGATGCCGGTGAGGATCACACCCAGCACGAGCATCCATGCCTGGGCGGCGAAGACGACGAACAGGGTGCCGACCATGTAGAGGATCAGGTCATAGGTGTAGATGAACTTGCGGCCGTAGCGGTCTCCGAGCGGGCCGCCGATCATGGCGCCGACCGCGGCGCCGAAGGCGTTGGCCGAGAGGGCGGCGACGAGGCCGACGACCCAGTTGGAGAAGCCGAAGTGCTCCTGCCACAGCGTCAGGCTGGTCGCGAGCGCGATGATCGAGCCGGCCTCGATGTAGTTCGACATCGCGACCGCGATCGTCGCCTTCCAGCCGCGGACATGACCGGTGGTCCGGGCGAGCGCCGGCGTCGGAACGGTGTTGCTCATGGGTCCCTCCTGGGAGTCTGGTGGTCGCACGTCAGCGCGACGGTCGCGGTCAGGCCAGATGGAAGTACTGCGGCAGGACCTGCTTCTCCCCGCCACCCGGGGCGAAGTGCTCCGCCATCGCCGCCTCCCAGCGCGGGCTGATCGCGGCGCGGGCGATCGCGTCCTGCGCGGCATCGACGTCGTCCGCCTCGAAGTAGCCGACGACCAGGCCGTCCTCCGGGTGCAGGAAGAGGGAGTAGTTGCGCCATCCGGCGTCCGTGAGCGCCTCGCGCATCTCCTCCCAGACGTCCTGATGCGCGGCGACGTAGTCGGCGAGCCGCTCGGGGCGCACATGCAGCAGGAAGCAGCAGCGGTGCGGGCTTCGAGCGCTGGTGGTGGCCAGAAGGTGGTCGAGATCAGGCGGCGTCATCGCTGCTCCTCGTCGAGTGCGGCTCCCGCGAAGAGTCGGGGCGGGAGCAGCGGGGACATCTGTTGTCGAACCGCCGTCCGGAATGCTAGGTTCTTTCTTGAGTCGTTTCAACCCTGCGATTCCGGTTCCGTCCCACCGCGGCCGTCGGCGTCGACGCCGCATCGGACAGGCCGGTCCGTCCCGAAGGAGCCCCGATGACCACCCCCGACACCTTCCCCGCCGAGGTCGCCCGCGATCTCGAGGAGTTCTCGATCGAGGTCCCCAGCTGGGCTTACGGCAACTCCGGCACCCGTTTCAAGGTCTTCGGCACCCCGGGCACCCCGCGGGACCCCTTCGAGAAGCTCGCCGACGCCGCGCAGACCCATGCCTTCACCGGCCTCGCCCCGCGCGTCTCCCTACACCACCCCTGGGACCGGGTCGAGGACGTCGCCGCGCTGCGCGCCCACGCCGCGGAGCTCGGGGTCGCCCTCGGCATGATCAACTCCAACACCTTCCAGGACGACGAGTACAAGTTCGGCTCGCTCACCCACAGCGACGCCGCCGTGCGCCGCCGCGCGATCGACCACCACCTCGAGTGCCTGGACGTGATGCGGGAGGCCGGCTCGCACGAGCTGAAGATCTGGCTCGCCGACGGCACGAACTACGCCGGTCAGGACTCGATCCGTCGACGTCAGGACCATCTGGCGGAGTCGCTGCAGGAGATCTACGCGGGCCTGCGCGAGGGCGAGCGGCTGGTGCTGGAGTACAAGTTCTTCGAGCCGGCGTTCTACCACACCGACGTCCCGGACTGGGGCACGAGCCTGATGCACTGCCTCGCCCTCGGCGAGCGGGCGCAGGTGGTGCTCGACACCGGCCACCACGCCCCCGGCACCAACATCGAGTTCATCGTCGCCCAGCTGCTGCGCCAGAACCGGCTCGGGGCCTTCGACTTCAACTCCCGCAACTACGCCGACGACGACCTGATCGTCGGCGCCGCCGATCCGTTCCAGCTGTTCCGGATCCTGTTCGAGATCGTGCAGCAGGACGCCCACCGTCCCGCCTCCGGCGTGAACTTCATGCTCGACGAGTGCCACAACCTCGAGTCGAAGATCCAGGGCCAGATCCGCTCGGTGCTGAACGTGCAGGAGACCCTCGCCAAGGCGCTGCTGGTGGACCGGGAGGCCCTGACCGATGCGCAGCAGCGCCACGACGTGCTCGAGGCTCACGGAGTCCTCATGGACGCCTTCTGGACGGATGTGCGCCCGGCGCTCGCGGCCTTCCGCGAGGAGCGCGGCCTGCCGGCGGATCCGTTCGCGGCGTTCCGTGCCAGCGGCTACGAGGAGAAGGTCGCCGCGGAGCGCGTGGGCGGGAACCAGATGGGATGGGGAGCCTGAATGAGCACCGCACGCGAGATGATCGACGCCCTTCTGGCCCGCTCGAACGAGCTGGGCGCCGACCCGACGACGACGAACTACGCCGGCGGCAACACCTCCGCCAAGGGCACCGACGCCGATCCTGTCACCGGGCAGGACGTCGAGCTGCTGTGGGTGAAGGGCTCCGGCGGCGACCTCGGCACGCTGCAGGAGAAGGGCCTGGCGGTACTGCGCCTGGACCGGGTCCGGGCATTGCAGGACGTCTACCCGGGCGTGGAGCGCGAGGACGAGATGGTCGCCGCCTTCGACCACTGCCTGTTCGGCAAGGGCGGGGCGGCGCCGAGCATCGACACGGCGATGCACGCCCTGGTCGACGCGCCGCACGTGGACCACCTCCACCCCGATGCCGGGATCGCGCTCGCGACCGCGGCCGACGGCGAGGCCCTGACCCGCGAGATCTTCGGCGACGCGGTGGCGTGGGTGCCCTGGCGCCGACCCGGCTTCCAGCTGGGCCTGGACATCGCCGCGATCAAGGCCGAGAACCCGTCAGCGATCGGCTGCATCCTCGGCGGCCACGGCATCACCGCCTGGGGCGCGAGCTCCGAGGAGGCGCAGGCGAACTCGCTGCGGATCATCCGCGAGGCGCAGGCGCATCTGGACGCCTACGGCGCCGCCGAGCCCTTCGGCCCGGCCGACCCCGCCCGCGCCGCGCTGCCGGAGGCGGAGCGTCGAGCGAAGGCGTCGGTCCTGTTCCCCGTGATCCGCGGCCTCGCCTCGACGGACGCGCCGATGATCGGGCGCTGGACCGACAGCGAGGACGTGCACGAGTTCCTCGCGGGCGAGAAGCTCTCGGCGCTCGCGGAGCTCGGCACCTCCTGCCCCGACCACTTCCTGCGCACCAAGGTGAAGCCGCTGGTCCTGGACCTGCCCGCCGACGCCCCGGTGGAGCAGCAGATCGCGCGCCTGGCCGAGCTGCACGCCGCCTACCGCGAGGAGTACGCCGCCTACTACGACCGCCACGCGGAGTCGGACTCCCCCGCCATGCGCGGCGCGGATCCGGCGATCGTGCTGGTGCCGGGGGTCGGCATGTTCTCCTTCGGCGCCGACGCGCAGACCGCGCGGGTCGCCGGCGAGTTCTACGTCAACGCCATCCACGTGATGCGCGGCGCGGAGGCGGTCTCGACCTACTCCCCCATCGACGAGGCGGAGAAGTTCCGCATCGAGTACTGGGAGCTCGAGGAGGCGAAGCTGCGCCGTCGGCCGAAGCCCAAGCCTCTCGCGACCCGCGTCGCGCTCGTGACCGGGGGCGGCTCCGGCATCGGGAAGGCGACCGCGACCCGGCTCGTCGCCGAGGGCGCATGCGTCGTCATCGCGGACCTGAACCTGGAGAACGCCGAGACCGTCGCCGAGGAGCTCGGCGGCCCGGACCACGCCGTCGCGCTGCGCGCCGACGTCTCCGACGAGCAGGCCGTGGTCGCCATGGTCGCCGAGGCGGTGCTCGCCTTCGGCGGGCTCGACCTCATCGTCAACAACGCCGGGCTCTCGCTGTCCAAGCCGCTGCTGGAGACCACCGCGAAGGACTGGGACCTGCAGCACGACGTCATGGCGCGCGGCAGCTTCCTCGTCTCCCGCGAGACGGCGCGGGTGATGATCGCGCAGGCCATGGGCGGGGACATCCTCTACATCTCCTCGAAGAACTCCGTGTTCGCCGGCCCCAACAACATCGCCTACTCGGCGACGAAGGCGGACCAGGCCCATCAGGTGCGGCTGCTCGCCGCCGAGCTCGGCGAGCACCAGATCCGCGTCAACGGCATCAACCCCGACGGGGTGGTGCGCGGCTCCGGCATCTTCGCCGGCGGCTGGGGCGCGAGTCGGGCCAAGGTGTACGGCGTCGAGGAGGAGAAGCTCGGCGAGTTCTACGCCCAGCGGACCCTGCTGAAGCGCGAGGTGCTGCCGGAGAACGTCGCGAACGCCGTGTTCGCGCTGACCGCCGGGGACCTCTCGCACACCACCGGCCTGCACGTCCCCGTCGACGCGGGGGTCGCCGCGGCGTTCCTGCGATGAGCGGTGATGCGGGACCGGGTTCGCGGGCCGACGGGGCCGCCCGGCCGGGAGGCCCGCCCGTCGGCGCCCTCTCCGACAGTGCGGCCGACGACGGGGCGCCCCGCGCCGTCGCGGCGATCGACCTGGGGGCGACCTCGGGCCGGGTGATGCTCGGCGTAGTGGCCCGCGGCCGGATCGAGCTGGTCCCCGCGCACCGCTTCGAGAACCGGCTCGAGACCCGCGAGGGGCACCTGAGCTGGGATCTCGATGCTCTCTGGGCCGAGATCCAGCAGGGTCTCGCCGCCGCGCACGACCTCGCCCAGCTGCGGGGCCTGCCCGGGCTCGCCTCGATCGGCGTGGACTCCTGGGCGGTGGACCACGCCCTCATCGGCCCCGACGGCGAGCGCCACGGCGAGGTGATCGCCTACCGCGACGACCGCACCGACGGGGTCGCGGAGCGCGTTTCCCGGACGGTCTCCGCCGCGCGACAGTTCGCGCTGACCGGCATCGCCCAGCAGCCCTTCAACACGCTCTACCAGCTCGCCGCCGACGACCGCCTGGCCGCGCTCCCGCCGGGCTCCACGGCGCTGCTCGTGCCGGACGCGATCGGCTTCCTGCTCACCGGGGAGCGCCGCACCGAGCTGACGAACGCCTCGACCACCGGGATGCTCGCCGCGGGCGAGGCGTCCTGGGCGCCGGAGCTGCTCGCGGCCGCCGGAGTGGACGAGAGCCTGTTCGCGCCCTTCATCGCACCGGGCGAGGTGCTCGGCGCGGTGCGGCCGGAGCTCGCCGCGCGGCTCGGGATCGGCGAGGTGCCCGTGATCGCCGTCGGCTCGCACGACACCGCCTCCGCGGTGCTCGCCGTCCCGGCCGCACCGTCTCCGGGTCCGGTCGCCTTCATCTCCTCGGGCACCTGGTCGCTGATCGGACTGGAGCTTCCCGCACCGGTCACCACCGAGGCCGCGCACGAGGCCGGGTTCACCAACGAGGGCGGGGTCGACGGCACGACCCGGTTCCTCAAGAACGTCTCGGGGATGTGGCTGGTCAGCGAGTCGATCCGGCAGTGGGAGGAGGACGGGGAGAGCCTCGACCTGGACGAGCTGCTGGCCGCGTCCGCCGCCGCGCCCGGGAACCGCTTCCGCATCGACCCCACCGACCCGCAGTTCCTCACCCCGGGCCGGATGGCCGACCGGGTGCAGGAGGCGGCCCGGCCCTGCGACGACGACTCCTCCGCGCGGGGGGAGGACGGCGCCCTGAGCGCCCCGGCCGATCTGGTGCGCTGCGTCCTCGAGTCGCTCGCCGAGACCTACCGCGACGAGCTGCGCACCGCATGCTCGCTCGCCGGCGTCCCGCTGCCCGAGCGTCTGCACGTGGTGGGCGGCGGCAGCCGCAACGCCCTGCTGAACCAGCTCACCGCCGATGCGCTCGGCATCGAGGTGGTCGCCGGCCCCATGGAGGCGACCGCGCTCGGCAACGTCGCGATCCAGTCCCGCACACTCGGCGCCGTCCCGCACGAGCACGGCGCGATCCGAGCGCTGGTGCGTGAGAGCGTGGAGCTGACGACCTTCACCCCGACACGACAGGAGGCGGAGAGCGCCCCATGAGACGACAGCTCCCCCAGCCCCGTGAGCTCCTCGAGCTGATGCAGTTCAAGGCCCCGGACCTCAACGCCCGTCGGCGCCGACTCGATGCGGCGCTGACGATCGAGGACCTGCGTCGGGTCGCGAAGCGTCGGACCCCGCGCGCGGCCTTCGACTACACCGACGGAGCCGCGGAGTCGGAGATCTCCCTGGCCCGAGCGCAGCAGGCCTTCGCCGACGTGGAGTTCCATCCGTCGGTGCTGCGGGACGTCTCCGCCGTGGACACCTCGGCGCAGATCCTCGGCGGGCCCAGCGCGCTGCCGCTCGCGATCGCGCCCACCGGGTTCACCCGCCTCATGCAGACCGAGGGCGAGATCGCCGGGGCCGGCGCCGCGCAGACCGCGGGCATCCCCTTCACCCTGTCCACGCTCGGCACCACCTCGATCGAGGACGTCGCCGCGGCCGCCCCGCACGGGCGGAAGTGGTTCCAGCTCTACGTGATGCGGAAGCGCGAGATCTCCTACGACCTGGTCGAGCGGGCCGCGAGGGCCGGCTTCGACACCCTGCAGTTCACGGTCGACACCCCGGTGGCCGGCGCACGGCTGCGCGACACCCGCAACGGCTTCTCGATCCCGCCGCAGCTGACCGCCCGCACCGTGATCGATGCGATCCCGCGCCCCTGGTGGTGGTTCGACTTCCTCACCACGCCCACGCTCGAGTTCGCCTCGCTCTCCTCCACCGGCGGGACCGTGGGCGAGCTGCTGGACTCCGCCATGGACCCCACCATCAGCTACGAGGACCTGGAGATCATCCGCGGCCTGTGGCCCGGGAAGCTCGTGGTCAAGGGCGTGCAGACCCTCGAGGACGCGAAGACCTTCACGGACCTCGGCGTGGACGGGATCATCCTGTCCAACCACGGCGGGCGGCAGCTGGACCGTGCACCGGTCCCGTTCCACCTGCTGCCGGCCGTCGCCCGCGAGGTCGGGGCCGACGTCGAGATCGGCATCGACACCGGCATCCGCCACGGCGCCGACGTCGTCGCCGCCATCGCCCTCGGCGCCCGGTTCACGCTGATCGGCCGCGCCTACCTCTACGGCCTGATGGCCGGCGGACGGCCCGGCGTGGACCGTGCCCTCGCGATCCTCTCCGAGCAGGTCGTGCGCACCATGAAGCTGCTGGGCGCCCACTCACTCGACGAGCTCGAGCCCGGCCATGTCACGCAGCTGCAGCGGCTCGTGCCGCGGGAGTCCGGCCGGCGGTGAACGACGCACGGATCGACCTGTCCGGACTGCACCGGGGCCCGCCGTCGTGACGGCGGGCCCCGGTACGGTCCGGACGGCCGGCGCTCAGAGAGCGGCATCATCGACGGTGCCCGGCCCCATCGGGTCCCATTCAGCCCTTCACGGCCCCCGAGGTCATGCCCGCCACGATCTGCCGGTTGAAGAACAGGAAGACGATCAGCGGCGGGATCGTGATCAGCAGGATGTTCATGAACAGCAGGTTCCACTGCGTGGAGTACTGGCTCATGAAGTTGTAGAGGGTGAGCTGCACGGTCGCGTTCTCCTCGCCCGGCAGGAAGTACAACGGGTGGACGAAGTCGTTGAACACCGCGACCGACTGCACCACGATGATCGTCACCACGGTGGGCTTCAGCAGCGGCATGATCACCTGGAAGAAGAGCCGCAGCGGACCGCAGCCGTCGATGATCGCGGCCTCGTCAAGCTCTCTCGGGACCGTCGACATGAAGGCGCGGAACAGGAGCACGCAGAACGAGATCCCGAAGGTGATCTCCACGAGGATCAGTCCCGGCAGCGTCTTGAACAGGCCGATGGACTGCAGCACCCAGATCGTCGGCACGACCGCCGGCGGGACGATGAGCCCCATGAGCACCGCCGCGTTCACGAGGCCGTTCAGCCTGCTGGAGCGCCGCTGCAGCACGAAGCCGACCATCGCCGCGACGATCACCATCCCGGTCACGCTCGCGACCGTGAGAATGGTGCTGTTCACCATGGCGGTGACGAGCATGTAGTTCCTCGCCGCGAACACCTCGCGGAGGTTCTCGACCAGGTGGAACGAAGTGGGCAGGGAGAGGTTCAGCTCCGATGCCTCCTGCCTGTCCTTCACCGCGTTGACGAGGACCAGCAGGAACGGGACCACGAACACGATCACGAAGAGGATCAGCGTCAGGGCGCTGACCACGTTGATCCGGATGCGGCTCTTCACTGGTCGACCTCCGCCTTGCGCATGAAGTGGTTCAGGGGCAGCACGATGAGCATCACGACCAGGAACATCACCACGTTGCCCGCCGTGGAGAGCCCGTAGAAGCCGGCCTGGTACTGCTTGTAGACGACCGAGGCGATCACGTCCGAGGCGAAGCCCGGCCCTCCGCTGGTCATCGCCCAGATGAGATCGAAACTGCGCAGGCCGCCGATCAGCGAGAGGGTGATGACCGTGAACGTCGCCGGCCGGATCAGCGGCAGCGTGATGTGCCGGAACGTGCTCCACGCTCCGGAGCCGTCGACGCGCGCGGCCTCGTAGTACTCCGCCGGGACGGCGACGATGCCCGCCATGTAGATGACGGTCGCCAGGCCCACGCCCTTCCAGATGTCGACGAGCGCGACGGAGATCAGCGCGAGCTGCGGATCGGCCAGCCATTTCGGCCCCTCGATCCCGATCACCGCGAGGGCCGTGTTCAGGAGCCCGTCGGTGGGATGCATCATCGTCGTGAACATGACGCCCACGCCGATCGTCGAGACCAGCACGGGGAAGAACACCAGCGAGCGCAGCAGACCTCGCGCACGGATCTGCGAGGTCAGCAGGAGGCCGAGCCCCATCCCCAGCACGACCTTCGCCCCGCTGGTGAGGACGCCGAAGATCACCGTGTTCTTGAGGGAGCCGATGAGCTGCGGTTCGGAGAGGAACTGGCGGAAGTTCTCCAGGCCGATGAACTCCCAGTCGAACAGGCTCCAGCGGGTGAGGCTGAAGAAGAACGACGCGAAGGTCGGGATCGCGAAGAACACCAGGAACAGCAGGCCCGCCGGCAGGTAGTACCACAGGGGGTAGGCCTTGGCCAGGTAGTTGCTGCGCCGGCGGGACCCGCTCTCCCGTTCGGCCGGAGCGGCCCGGAGCTCCGCGCTGACGGCGGCGGTCATCGGCTCACCACCCCTCGAGGCCCAGCTGCTGGGCCTGCTTCTCGACGTCCTGGTCGTAGCGCTCCGCCGCGGTCTTCGCGTCGATCGACCCGGTCCCGAGCTCGATGAGGATGTTCTCGAGGTTCGGGCCCTTGACCGGGGAGGAGAACTCGAGAGCGGGGGTGGTGGACCCCTCGGCGTCGAAGTACTTCTGGAGCTCCTTGACGGCGGTGGGCACGTCATCGGGCAGCGGGACGTCGGTGAGCATGTAGGGGCCGGTGGGCTGGGCGCCCTCGGCCATCGCGGCGAGGCCCTCGGCGCTCGCGATGTAGGCCAGGAACGCCTTGGCGGCGTCGGGGTTCGCCGCGGTGCCGGGGATGTAGATCCCGTTGGGCAGCCAGACCGTCAGCCCGTTCGTCGCCGCATCGTCGCCGGGCAGCGCGAAGAAGCCGACGTCCTCGAGGCTGTCGGGGTGGTTCGCCTCGATCTCGGAGATGCCGCTGGCGAAGAAGGGGTAGTGGGTGCCCTCTCCGGTGGCGAGGTAGGCGAGGGCCTGCTCGAGGGTGGTGGAGACGTAGTCCTCGTTGACCAGCTTGTCCTTCGTGATCTGCTCGATGTGCTCGAAGGACTTGAAGGCCGTGGGGTCGTCGGCGAAGCCGACCTCGTTGGCGGTGTACTGCTCGGCGAAGTCGGGGTTCGCCGTCGCGACGTTGTGGTAGTCGGCGAGCACCAGGAACTGCGAGGTGTAGGTCTCCCCGTAGCTCTGGATCACCCCGTGCTTGCCCGCGGACTTCGCGGCCTCCGCATTGGCGATGAAGTCGTCCCAGGTGAGCGGCACCTCGAGCCCGAGCTCCTCGTACGTGGGCTTGTGGTACCAGATGCCGCCCGAGTTCGAACCACCGTGCGGCACCCCGTAGACCTTCCCCTCGGCGGTGACCGAGGCGGGGAAGCTCTCAGCCAGACGCGAGACCCACGGCTGGTCGGAGAGGTCCAGGAGGTTCTGCACGGGGCGGATCGCCTGGAAGAGGGAGCCTGAGTTGTAGGAGAACGCATCCGGCATGTCCTGCGTGCTCAAGCGCGTCTTGACGAGGTTGTCGCCCTCGGTCCCGCCGGGACGGGTCTCCATCGTGAACTCGTAGTCCGACTGGGAGTCGTTGAAGGCGGCGATGAGCGACTCGGACGCCGCGATGTTGTTGGGATTGTTGTCGACCAGGAAGGTCACGGTCCCGCCGCTGCCGCCGCCGTTGGCGCCACATCCGGTGATCGCGATGACCGACGCCGCCGCTCCGGTCCCCGCCAGGAATGCACGTCGAGAGAAAGCCATGGGTTCCACCTACTTCGTCGTAAGCCGCCGGGTGCACCGCCCTGGTGCCCCTCCCCGAGCGTTGAAACGCTCCAAGATTTCGACAGAGTAGGCAGACCCTCGCCTGCTGTCAACGCTTCGACATCACCCCGTGACCTCCCGTCGCGCAGTCACTTCGCGACACAGGATGCAGGCAACCGCTTTCCCTCCAGGTCGACGCCGTCCGCACCCTCGGCGCCCCTCGTTCCGCCACCGCTCGGCGCATCTCGGGCGCGCTCACCAGGAACGACGCGGAAGCCGCGCCTCGCTCGACGAGGATCCGACCGATCGGAGGTGCGCGTCGTCGGCGAGCAGTACGTCGCCACGATTGCGTCGTGCGCGGACTGCGAGAACCCCCTTGTCGAGCCCGCACTCGCGATGCTACGTTCGTTGAGTCGTTTCAGTACAACGACCCTCACGAGGCACCCGGCGCGTGCCCGCACTGCTCACCGTTCGAAGGAGAACTGCGTGCGACAAGCTGTATCCGAGAAGTCAGCACCGAGTCCCTGGTGGGTGGCGATCATCTGCGGGATGGCCTCGTACATCGACGCCGCCGCGATCGTCAGCTCGGGGACCGCACTCGTGCTCTACCAGCACGCGCTCGGGGTCACGGAGGGACAGATCGGGATCCTCTCGGCCGCGCTCACACTCAGCATCGCGATCGGCGCGTTCACGGGCGGCGGCCTCGGCGACCGCTTCGGACGGCGCGCCGTCTTCCTCTGCACGATGTCGATGATCGTCGTGGGCGCGGGCCTGCTGGTCCTCGCCCCCGGTTTCGGCGCGCTCCTCGTGGGCATGGCGCTCCTGGGCCTGGGCACCGGCGCCGACCTGCCCGTCTCCCTCGCCTCGATCTCCGAGGCCGCCTCGGGCCATCACCGCGGGAAGCTCGTCGGGTTCTCGCAGATCCTCTGGTTCGGCGGCATCATCGGCGCGAACGTCTTCGGCATCATCGCGGGCGACCTCGGCCGGCTCGGCGGGCAGATCATGTTCGCGCACGTCGGCCTCGTCGCTCTCGTCGTGATGATCGCGCGGCTGAGCGTGCCGGAGTCGCGCACGTGGTCGACGGCGAACCGGGAGCGGCGCTCCGGGGCGGACACCGTCCGCGCTCGCCGCACGGGAATCCTGGATGTGCTGCGCAGCAGGACCCTGCTGGTGCCCTTCCTCGCCCTCATCGGCTTCTACACGCTCACCAACGTCGGGGCCAACACCGGAGGGCAGTTCGGCACGTACATCGGCGTGAACATCGTGGGGCTCAGCGTCCGGGCGCAGTCCGCCCTCGGCATCGTGATGCTCGGGATCGGGATGCTCGGCGCCCTGGTGTTCATGCGCGTGGTGGACACCCGGTGGCGGATGCGTGCCTACGCGGTCGGGGCGGTCCTGCTCGCCGGCTCCTACCTGATCCCCGTCGCCTTCGGCTTCACGGTGCTGCCGTGGATCGCCCAGAGCCTGTTCAACGCGATCGGCGGAGCCTTCGCCTTCGAGGCGATCATGAAGGTCTGGTCGCAGGAGTCGTTCCCGACGCTGCTGCGCTCGACCGTCCAGGGCTACGTGATCGCGGTGGCACGGGTGGTCGCCGCGGCGGTCGCCCTGATCACCCCGGGGCTGATGCACACCCCGGGCCTGGCCTACTTCCTGATCGCCGTCGTCGTCGCGATCGGCCTCGCCTGCGGCTGGATCGGATTCCGCCATCCCCGCTTCGACGCGTTCTCCGAGGAGGAGGCCCCTGCCACCTCCGTCGACGACCACCCGGGCCCTGCCGCGGAGTCCGTCCCGCGCGAGCGCGTCGGCGCCGCCGACGGCCCGCGCTGACACCACAGACCGGCCTGACCCCGACTGACACGACATCGATCGACACGACCCCGCGCGGCACCGTGCTTCGCGGACCCTCATCGCACGACACCCTCGCACGTCCGACCCCACCAGGAGAGGTGACCCACCCATGACCACCACCACGACGGTTCCCGCAGCCCTGAGCACGGCCCTCGACGGCGCCCGCGCCATCGCCGCCGCCCCAGTCGACGGCCGCGCCCCGGTCCTCGCGACCGAGGCCGCCCTCGACCAGAGCGCTGCGCAGGTCGCGCGGGCCGAGCTGATCGCCACCGCCCACGGCGTCTACGAGGCGAGCGTCAACGGCGCCCCCGCCTCCGACTCCGTGCTCGATCCCGGATGGACCGTGTACGAGTCCCGTCTCCAGGTCCAGCGCTTCGACGTCACCGCACAGGTGCGCGAGGGCGGTGACCAGGTGCAGCTGTCCGTGCTGCTCGGCCGCGGCTGGTGGAACGGCGACTTCGGCTTCGGCGACGCGAATGCGAACTACGGCGAGGAGAACGCGCTCCTCGCCGCCCTCGAGGTCACCTTCGAGGACGGATCGACCCAGCGGATCGTCACCGACGAGTCCTGGACCGCGACCTCCTCCGCCATCACCGACGCGACCATCTACCAGGGCCAGCACGAGGACCGACGTCTCGAGCCCGGCACTCCGCAGCCGGTGCGTGTCACCGAGATCGGCCGCGACACTCTCATCGAGCAGACCTCCCCGCTGATCCGCCGCTACGAGGCCGTCCGTCCCGAGAAGATCTGGACCTCCCCGTCGGGGAAGACGCTGCTGGACTTCGGCCAGAACCTCGTGGGCTGGCTGCGCTTCACCGTCGCCGGACCTGCGGGCACCACCATCACCCTGCGCCACGCGGAGGTGCTCGAGCACGAGGAGCTCGGAACCCGCCCGCTGCGCACTGCGAAGGCGACCGACTCGATCGTCCTGTCGGGCGATCCGCAGGGCGAGACCTTCGAGCCGACCTTCACCTTCCACGGCTTCCGCTACGCCGAGATCACGGGTTGGCCCGGTGAGGTGACGGCCGGGGACGTCGAAGCCGTCGTCGTCCACTCCGCGATCGAGCGCACCGGCTGGTTCGAGAGCAGCCACGCCGGGGTGAACCAGCTGATCAGCAACTCGATCTGGTCCCAGCGCGGCAACTTCCTCGCCGTGCCCACCGACTGCCCGCAGCGGGATGAGCGGCTCGGCTGGACCGGCGACATCGCCGCCTACGCCGCGACCGCGGCGTACCAGTTCGACGTGAACGACTTCCTGCACAACTGGCTGCTGGACGTGCGCGCCGAGACGGAGCTGCCGCCGCTGAGCTTCGTGCCCTTCGTCGTCCCGGACATCCTCAAGCTCCGCAAGAACGGCTCCGACCCCTTCGCCGACGGGGAGGAGCCGAAGGAGGTCCCCACCGCCATCTGGGGCGACGCCGCGGTGTGGGTCGCGGAGGCCCTCTGGAACGCCTACGGCGACCTCGGCCGGCTGCGCGAGCAGTACCCCGGGATGGTGCTGCACCTGGAGTCCGTCGAGCGGGCCCTGTCCCCCAGCGGCCTGTGGGACCAGGGCTTCCAGTTCGGCGACTGGCTCGACCCCGATGCCCCGCCGGAGGCCGCGGCCGATGCGAAGGCGGACAAGGCCGTCGTCGCCACCGCGTGCCTGATCCGCTCGGCCCGCTTCGCGGCGGAGACCGCGCACCTGATCGGCGAGGCCGAGGGCGCCGAACGCTGGCAGGCCCTCGCCGACCGCACCCTGGCCGCGTTCACCGCGGAGTACGTGGGCGAGGACGGGATCATCCGCTCGGACTGCGCGACCGTGTACGCGCTCGCGATCGCCTTCGACCTGCTCGAGCCCGCCACCCGCGAGAAGGCCGCGGCGCGGCTCGCCGAGGTGGTGCGCGAGGCCGGTTACAGGGTCTCCACCGGATTCGCCGGCACCCCGTTCGTCACCTGGGCGCTCTCGGAGACCGGGCACGTCGAGGACGCCTACCGGCTGCTGCTCGAGGAGGGCTGCCCCTCGTGGCTCTACCCCGTCTCGATGGGCGCGACGACGATCTGGGAGCGCTGGGACTCGATGCTGCCCGACGGCTCGATCAACCCCGGCGAGATGACGAGCTTCAACCACTACGCGCTCGGCGCCGTCGCGGACTGGGTCTACCAGGTCGTCCTCGGCATCCGCGCCGCGGAGCCCGGCTACCGCCGGATCCGGATCCAGCCCACGCCGGGCCCCGGCATCGACTGGGCCAAGGGCGCCTATGACTCGGCCGCCGGGCGCATCGAGGTCTCCTGGTCCACTGCGGACACGGCGGACGGCTTCGCGCTTGAGGTCACCGTTCCGGACGGCGTCGAGACGGAGGTCGTGCTGCCGGGCGGCGAAACCCGTGTCGTCACCGGGGGTCACCACACCTTCTGAGGTCGCCACCTGGTGGAAAGCGTTTGACGCGGCAGGGGTGCGGGCGGAGAATCCTGCCCACGCCCCGGCCGTCGTCGACGCCGTCGGGGCCCGGCGCGTCGGCCCCGAGCCGGGCGCGTCGGCCGTGCGACGGCACCCTGCTACGCCACCTCGCACCGCCCACGAGCCCGCCCCGACCTGGAGAGTCCCATGCTCAGCCGCCGCCACGCCCTCGCCCTGCTCGCCGCCGCAGGCACCGTCCCGGCCCTCGCCTCCTGCGGACCGAACGCCGCGCCGTCCTCGGAGGAGGGCGGCGGCGCGCTGCGCGTCTACTGGTGGGGCGCCGATCTGCGCGCCGGCCTCACCCAGCAGGTGCTGGACCTCTACTCCGAGGACCATCCCGAGCCCGCGATCGAGCCGGAGTACTCGGACTGGTCGAGCTACTGGGACAAGCTCGCCACGCAGACCGCGGGCGGCGCCTCCCCGGACATCATCCAGATGGACGAGGCCTACATCGACTCCTACGGGTCCAAGGGCTCGCTGCTGGACCTCGAGAGCGTCTCGGACGTCCTGGACCTCTCCGCGATGGACGAGGCGATCCTCGAGACGGGACGGCTCGCCGACGGCACCCTCGTCGGCGCCCCCAACGGCTTCAACCTCTACGCCACCGGCATGAACCCCGCCCTGCTCGAGGCCGCCGGCATCGATCTGCCCGACGACACCGCCTGGACCTGGGACGACTTCCTCACGCTGTGCCGGGAGCTGACCGAGTGGGGGAAGAGCTCCGGCGAGGGCGTGTTCGGGACCAGCGGCTTCGGCCGCGGCTCCGGGGACCTCGCCGCCTGGGCCCGGCAGAGCGGGAACCAGCAGCTCTTCCCGCGCGAGGACGAGGAGAAGGTCACCAAGGACACGATCGTCTCGCTGCTCGAGTACAGCGTGAAGCTCGGGGCCGAGGGCGCCGCACCGGAGGCCGCGACGCAGATCGAGGACGGCTCGGCGAGCCTCGAGCAGGGCATGTTCGCGACCCGCACCTGCGTCTTCCAGCAGGTGCCGAGCTCCCAGATCCTCACCTTCCAGGACACCACCGGCGATCCGCTGCAGCTGCTGCGGATGCCCGGCCGCGAGAGCGGGAACGCGGCGATGGTCAACAAGGCCTCGATGTACTGGTCGATCGGGGCGCGCACGGCGGACCCGTCGGCCGCCGCCGGGCTGACCGGCTTCATGCTCACCGACAGCGCGGCCGCGGAGATCCTCAAGATCGAGCGCGGCATCCCCGCCTTCCCCGAGGTGCAGGAGGCGGTGCGACCGCTGCTGAGCGAGAACGAGCTGGTCTCCCTCGACTTCGCGCAGGCGATGCAGGAGGAGGTCGTCAAGCCCCCGGTCGTGACGCCCGCGAGCGGCGTCGGCTTCGGGGACGAGTACACGCGCGTCGCCGAGGCGGTGCTGTTCGGCCAGACGAGCCCTTCCGACGGGGCCGACGAGATCCTCGAGATCCTCACCGGCATGCAGCCGGAGGCCTGAGCCGGGCCCGGCCCGGGACGCCGGGCCGGCCACAGGGCCGACGGCAGGGACGACGGCAGCGCGACAGGGCGGTCAGCGCGCCCGACGGTGCGGTCAGCGGGCGCGGCGGTGCAGCACCGGCACCTCGGCGAGCCCGGTCGCGACCCCCTCCAGCAGCAGGTCCAGCTCCTGCTGCTGGAAGCGTTCGCCGTAGGCGGCGTGCGCCGCGGCGACGGCCCGTGCGGCGGGCTCGGCATTCTCCGGGGCGGCGGCCGCCGCGGCGGTCGTGCCCAGCACCGTCAGGACGAGCCGCGCACCGCCGGCAGGGATCAGCCCCGTGAGGTCCAGGCGGTACGGGGGCCGCCACAGCATCCCCACCTCGTGCCCGTCGATCTCGACCCTCGCGACCTCGCGCACCGGCGGCACGAGCAACGCGCGGTATCCACTGCCCGGTCCGGGCTCGCGCAGGGGCACGCCCGCGCCGAGATCGAGCAGCAGCGGACCGTCCGCCTCGTGCTCCTCCAGCGTCACCTGCGTCTCCAGTCGGAGCGGGCGCAGGTCCGCGGCGTCCGCCCCCTCGAGCAGGAACGGGAGGGTGACGGGACGGGGCGGGCCCTCGCCCCTGGTGAGCGTCCACGGCCCGTCCAGGCGCAGCGGCTCCAGGGGCGGCTCCCCGCTGCCGGGTCGCTCGGCCTCGGACGCCACGCGCCCGATCGGGCCGACGGGCGCCTCGTCGTGGGCGAGGAGGATCCGCGCCTCGTACGGGGCGAGCTCGAGCCGGTCGCCGTCGGCGGCCAGCTGCTTCGAGGCGCCGGTCGCCGGGTCGTGGAGGCTCAGTCGGGCGGGGACCCGGCGCGGGGCGAGGGCGAGCGCGAGCGGAGTGGGGCCGGTGTTGACCAGGAGGAACAGCTCGCCGTCGGCGAGGCGCCGACGGACCACGCCCACCTGCCCGCGGTCCCCGACGAACCGCAGCGGCGGCGGCAGCGCGGCGCGGAGCGCCTCGGCGAGGGGGCTCGCACCCCCGCCGTCGGTCCCCGAGCCCGTCGGCCCGTCGACCTCCGCTCCGTCCGGGCCGCCGGCACCGTCCGGGTCGTCGGAGAAATCCGGACCGTCGGCGCCGACCGACGCATCAGCCGCGGGCCGCATCCCCGCCATCGAGAGCGTCCTGTGGTCCGCGAGGCGCTCGTCGTCGACGTCCTCCTCCGGCATCGAGACCGCGACCCCTGCGGGATACGCCGGCGAGTCCACGGCGAGCACCGTCCCGCCCGCGGCCCGCACCCGGTCCAGCCAGTCCGCGGCGGCCTCCGGCAGCCGTGCGACCCGCGGCAGGACCACGATCGGAGAGGCGGCGGGGTCGAGGGTGGCGAGGATGTCGTCGTCGACGAGGTCGAGGTCGTAGCCGGCGCGGCGGATCACTGCGGGGATCGTCTCGCCGATGTGCGCCCGGCAGGCGCGCCACAGGTCGTGTCCCTCGCCGCGGGCGGCGCGGACGTCGCCGTAGGGGAGGTAGAGGGCGACGTCCGCCCCTGGCAGGCCGAGGCGCAGGGCGGCGCAGAGCCTGGTGAGCTGGGCGGTGAGCTCGGGCATCGCCGGCCACCAGGCGTTGCGGTCATCCAGCGCGCCGGCGGCGTAGAACGTCCAGCCCAGCCCGTCGACGTCGGGTGCGCTGTAGGGCCAGCCGTGGCCGACGAAGTGGGTGATCCCGAGCAGCAGGTGCTCATGCGCCTCGGCGAGGAGGTCCAGCGGCGTGGCGCGGAAGGACGGGGAGTGCACCCAGGTCCACACCTCGCTGGAGACCACCTCGCGCCGGTCGTGATGGGCGGCTGAGGAGGCCCAGCGGGACTGGGTCAGGGCGGTCCACCCCGCGCCCTCCCCCTCGATCAGGTGCGCGCCCCGCTGCGCCGCGAGGGTGATCGGCGGCTCGCCGTAGCCCTGGAGCCGGAAGCGCACGCCGTGCTCCTCCGCCCAGGCACGGCAGGTCATGACGAACCCCTCCTCGACGAGCACGGAGAGGGTGCATCCGTAGTCCTCCCGCACCTGCTCCGCGCCGGGGGCGTCGACCTCGAGCAGGTGCAGGACGTCCAGCAGCTCGTAGCCGTGGAGCGCACGGAAGCGCTCGGGAAGTCGGGCCGTCCATCCCGCCCGGTACACCTCGAGGCTGTCGCTGAAGACGGAGCCGAGCAGCTCCGCCGGGACCGCCTCGAGCACGGCTCCGCCGACGACGTCGAGGTGATGTCGCACGGCGTCCGCGTCGAGGTGGTCCACGACCGGGCCCTCCGCTCCGGCGGCGGCGCGTTTGACCTGCTGGCCGGTGGTCCGCGACCAGGCCAGCAGCACGGTGCGGGGCCCGCGCCCGGCGGGGATCCGCAGCAGGCCGACCTCGAGGTGCAGCCGCTCCCAGCCCGACGGCGGCAGCCCCTTCCCCAGGTGCACGGAGACGAGCTCGTCGCCCGGCCATGACGGGCGCAGCGCGATCTCCAGCGGTTCCGGGCCCAGGTCGCGCCGTTCCCAGTGCAGTCGGCGGGCGGCGTGCTCGGGGCCGATGTGCGCGCCGCCGTAGGACCAGCCGCTGCCGAGGGTGACGTCCAGCCGCAGGCCGAGCTCGCGCGCACGTTCGGCGACATGGCGGAGGTGGCCGAGCACCTCCGCGGAGAGGTAGTCGGGTGCGCCCTCGCGCAGCGGGTACACCAGCGCCACCTCCGCGCCGCCGAGCCCGGCCGCCGCCATCGCCTCGAGCTCGCGGTCAAGCTCGGCCCGGTCCAGGTCCGGGCCGAACCACCACCAGCGCATCATCGGGCGCGCCGCGGGATCGGGAGCGGCGAGCGCCTCGAGGACCTGCTGGACGGAGTGCGTGCTCATGGTGCCTTTCGGGGACGTGCGGCGGGTGCAGATCGTGCGAGGGCCGGTCGCGGCGGGCGCAGTGCGGGCGAGCTCGGGGCGTGCAACCTGGGTGGGCTCTCAGCCCAGCAGGCCGGGCGCCTCATCGACGACGGCCTGCGCGGCGTCCTCGGGAGTGCTGCGTTCGAAGAGCACGTCCTCGGCGCGTCGGGCGATCCCGTCGTCGACCGCGCCGCCGCCGGGCGGGGTCAACGGCGGCGGATCCCCGAGCTCCTCGGCGATCGCCTCGATGAAGTCGACGGCCTTGCGGTCGGAGTCGGTGAGGTCCTCGCGGATGGCGTCGCGGACCTCGAGGTTCGCCGGCACGCCGCGCTCGGCGAGCAGGATCCGCCCGGCGTCGGGGCTGTTGACCATCCAGTCGACGAAGGCGGCCGCGGCCTCGGGGTCCTGCGCGGTCGCCGAGACGGAGAAGTACATCGAGGCCTTGTACCAGAGCCCGGCCTCGGCGGCGGAGCCGGCGTGCGAGGGCATGCGCAGCACCTGCACCGTGCCGTCGAGGGCGTTGTCGAGCGTGACGGCCTGGTTCGACCACTGCGCCTGCAGGCCGCACTTGCCCACCGCGAACAGGGTCTGGTCGACGGTCTGCCCGGCCTCCTCGACGGCGACCGACGCCTCCGGGGCGGCGCCGCTGTCCTGCAGGCGGAGCGTGAACTCCCACCACTGGGCGAGCTGCTCGGCGGTGAAGCCGATGCCCCCGTCGGCGCTGAACCGCTCGGCACCGAGCTGGCGCAGGAACACGGTCAGCGGCGGTCCGCCGGCGGCCCCGACCTGCTGCACCCCGAAGGTGCCCTCCGCAGTGCCCTCGGAGAGCCGGGTCGCGATGTCGACCAGGTCGTCCCAGGTCCAGGTGGTGTCGTCCGGCATCTCGACCCCGGCCTCCTCGAACACGGCGGGGTTCGCCAGGAGCACCGGGGCGTTGATCCCTGCGTTCAGGGCGAAGAGCCCGCCGTCCACCCGCCCCGCCTCGAGCGCCGCGGCGTCGATGCCCGCGGTGTCGATCGAGGTCTCGGCGAGGTCCGCGAGGATGCCGCGGCTCGAGTACTCCGCGAGATACCCCTCGTCCATCTGCAGGATGTCCGGGGCGTCGCCGCTGGCCACCTGGGTGGCGAGCCTGTCCCAGTAGCCGCTCCAGTCCCCGGGCTCCGCGGAGATGGCCACCTCGGGCGCGACCTCCTCGTACGCGGCGAGCGCCGCGCGGGTGAGCTCATCACGTGTCGCATTGCCCCACCAGGCGAAGCGCAGCGCCCCTCCGGACTCTCCGCCTCCTCCGCCCCCGCCGGTGGCATTGGGGCCGCAGGAGGAGAGGGCGAGGAGCGCGAGCGGCGAGGCGAGGACCGCCCGACGGGCCGGGCGGGGCAGGGCGCTGAGGGACATGACGATCTCCTTCGATCGGTGGGGTGCCGCGGTGCCGACAGGAACCACTCTAGGCGCAGAAATGAAACGTGTAAACGCTTGCCGAGAGCCGATCGTGCAGGTCCTGAACGCGCACGTGCGCGCTCGCACCTCCGGCCACCGTCAACTCAGTGAGTCGTTTCAGCAGGTCGTGGAGAGTCATCGGGGCGATGCTCGCCGTCGTGCGGCGCGACGCCCGTGCGGCGCGACGCCCGACGGCGGCTCTCCCCGCCCCGGGTGAAGGGCTCGGCTCAGCCCTCCCCGAGCGTCGAGGCCCGCTCGACGAGCGTCGGTCGGAAGGCGACGTGCCGGCGCGGCGCGTCGGGGTCGGCGATCTCCTCCTCCAGCAGGGCGAGCGCCGTCCGGCCCATGAGCTCGGCGGGCTGGGAGACGGAGGTCAGCGGCACCACGGTGGAGCGGGCGAAAGCGATGTCGTCGTAGCCCACCAGCGCGATCTCCTCGGGCACGGCGATCTGGTGGCGGAAGGCGAAGGCCTGCAGCGCACCGACCGCGAGCAGGTCGTTCACGCAGAACAGCGCATCGGGCCGCTCCTCGCGCGGCCGGGCGACGACCGACTCGCCTGCGGCACGGCCGGCGAGCACGGTGAGATCCTCCGCCTCGATCACCTCGAGGGAGGCGCCGGCGGCTTCGGCGGCGGCGCGCGCCCCGCGCAGTCGGGCCTTGACCTGGCGCAGGTCCTGCCGCGCGGCGATCACGCCGATGCGCTGCCGGCCGAGCTCGGTGAGGTGGCGCACCGCGATCTCTCCGCCGGCGAAGTCGTCGACGCTCACGGAGGAGCCGCCGGTGGAGGCACGCTCCCGCTCGACGAGCACGACGGGGGTGCCGCGCTCGCGGATCTGCTCGATCAGCCCCTCGCTCGCCCCGGTCGAGGCGAGCAGGATCCCCCGCACCCGCTGCTCCTCGAAGAGGGAGAGGTAGAGCCTCTCGCGCTGCTCGCGATTGCCGGTGCTGCCGGAGATCACGGCGAGGGAGGAGGCCTCGGCAGCGGACTCGATCCCGCCCACGAGCTGCGCGTAGAAGGGATTGCCCATGTCGAGCACGATCGCACCGACGGTCGAGGAGCGGCCGAGCTTGAGCTGTCTCGCGGCGTCGTTGCGGACGTAGCCGAGGGTGCGGATCGCCTCGAGCACGCGGTCGCGCCGCTCCGGCGAGACGATGTCGGGGCGGTTCAGCACGTTCGAGACGGTGCCGATCGAGACGCCGGCCTCCCGGGCCACGTCCTTGATGCTCGCTGCGCTCCGTGCCATCGGCAGCTCCCTCCCTCGCCTCGCCTGCGCTGCGGACGGGTGGTCCGCGCAGGTCACCCCACTCTATGCGCTAGGCCTCTCCCGCCCCGGCCCCGCACCGCGCGGTCGAGTCGCGGGCCACGAACCGGGTCTCGACCCGCTGCCGGGTGACGACGCCCGCGCCGGCGGTCAGGGCGTCGATCCCGAGCGCGCCGATGCGGTGGCGCGGCACGCGCACGGTGCTCAGCGCCGGGCTGGAGACGGGGGCGAACTCGATGTCGTCCCAGCCCGCGACCGACACGTCAGCCGGGACGGAGTATCCCAGCGAGCTCAGGCCGGAGATCAGCCCGATCGCCATCACGTCGTTGTAGACGAGCGCGGCGGCCAGCTCGTGCAGCAGCAGCGTCTCCGCCGCGGAGATGCCGCCGTGGATGCTGGGCGGGAAGTGGCCCAGGTCCACGATCTCGGCGGCGAGCTCGTCTCCGACCTGCTCCAGGGCGTCGCGGCGCTCGGCCTCGGAGCGGCTGGCGCGGGGCCCGCCGACGTACCCGATCCGCCGGTGGCCGAGAGCGGCCAGGTGCCGCACCGTCGCGCGGACGCCGCTGAGGGCGTCGAAGGAGATCGAGGCGAGTCCCGGGTGGTCGCGGTTGACCAGGCACAGCCGGGTCAGCGCCGCGGCCTCCTCGAGGTCGCTCTCGCTCATCCGGCTCGAGCACAGCAGGATCCCGTCGACCTGCGGGGCGAGGGTCCGCACGAGCGGCAGCTCGCCGTCGGGCGCCTCCTCCGCATCGGCCAGCAGCAGATGCAGCCCGTGCTCCCGGGCCCGGGACTGGGCGCCCTTGAGCAGGGCCGGGTAGAAGGGGTTCAGCAGGTCGGGGACGATCACGCCGAGCGTGCCGCTGGAGCCGGGCGCCAGGTCTCGCGGGATGCGGGAGTGCCGGTAGCCGAGCTGGAGGGAGATCTCCTGGATCCGGTCGCGGGACTCCTCGCTGACCATCTCGGGGCGGCTGAGGGCGCGGGAGACCGTCGCGACCGACACCCCGGCCTGCTCCGCGACGTCGCGCAGCGTCACCCTCATCGGCTCCTCCTCCCCCGTGCTCCGAGCGGTCCGTCCTGCCCGCTCCGGTCCATGATCTCCGCCGTCCGGCCCCGGCGGGGCCGAAGCGCCCGGCGGAGCCGGAGCGCCCGTCGGGTCCCGGACGGCCGACGGGCGCTCCGGGTCAGGCGACGCCGACGGCGGCGTCCTGTGCGCGCCCCTCCCCCGCGGCGGCCGCGGCGAAGGGGGCGAGGTGGCGGCCGATGTGGGCGGCGAGCACTTCCGTGTACTCCGCGTGGTGCGCCTCGAGCACCCGGCGCAGCCGGTCCCCGAGCCGGGTCCCGTCGGCGTCGCTCGCGGTGAGCGAGTCGCCGTAGCCGACGTGGAGGATCTGCCGCGAGTCCGGGGCCGCGATGAGCGCGGCGGTGTCGACCCCGTCGAGGCTCGTCGGGGTGCGGTCCTCGTGGGCGGAGACCTGGTAGGAGGCGCGGGAGCGGGCGTAGGCGGCGCGGGAGAGGTCCCAGATCAGCGCGAGCAGGGCCGGGTCGTGACGGGCGATGACCTCGAGGGCGCACAGGTAGCTGGTGCCGGAGGTCTTCAGGTGCACGTGCCCGCCCGTGGCCCGGGCGGCGAGCTCGTAGATGCTGAACTTGTCCGAGCCGGAGTGCAGGGAGATCTTGTAGCCGCCGTGGAGGCGGGAGATCGCGTGGTGGGCGGCGAGGTTCTCGCGCAGCTCGTCCTCGTCGCCGAGGAAGTCCAGCCCCTTCTCGAAGCCGTCGACGTAGCGGGGCGCGAAGCTGAACCAGTCGACGCCCAGGCGGGCGAGCTCGCCGGCCATGTAGTGGTGCTCGACGAAGGTGGTCAGCCACGCCGTCTCGTCCACCGCGATCTCGGCCTCGACCTCGTGCCGGGCGTTCTCGCGCAGGTGCCTGAACAGCCGGGCGGCCTCCGCGACGGCGGCGCCGTACTTCACGGCGGCGGTGTCGATCTGCTCGCGGGTGATCTCGATCTGCTGCGCGCCGAGGTCGAGCACGGTGCCGACGTAGCGGTCCCGCAGGGACTCGAGGTCGTCGCCGAGCGCCTCCCAGGGCACGTCCTCGAGCTGCTGCGCGGTGATCCCGCCGGTCACGTCGATGACGTGGTCGCCGGGGTCGAGGGTGAAGGTCACGAACCCGGCCGCGAGGCCGCGGTCGATGCCCTCGGTGGTCTTGATGTGGTCGCAGTCGGCGCCGTAGCCGCCGTCCCAGCCCTCCTCGAGGCAGCCGAAGGTCGCCTCGTCGAGCACGGAGCGGGCCTCGCGGCCCAGACGGTCCATCTCGCGGATCGACTGCTGGGCGAGGACGGGCACGAGCCCCTCGCCCCGGTCGCGGAAGGCGCGGGCCTGGCCGGCGGTGGCGAGCCCGAGCCGGTCGCCGGTGCCGACGGAGGTGAGGCTGTCGCCGTACGGGCGGGGGCGCAGCACCTCGAAGGCCTCCCGCAGCGCCGCGGCGTTCGCGCTCGAGAGCGGTCCGGTGAGCACCGGGGCGTCCCCGTCGGCGCGGATCTCGCCCTCGAAGGGGGCGAGGGATGCGGTGTCGGCGGCGCGGACCTGCAGGGCGCTGCCGTCGGCGGTGCGGAGCACGTCGGCCTCGAGGTGGTCGGTGCGCAGGGTCATGAGCGGTTCTCCTCGTCGTGGGCGTCCCGGGCCGCGGCACGGGATCCGGTGGGGGTGGGCGCGCCGGTCGCGCGCGGGGCGGGGTCGGTGGGCGGGTGCCAGGTGGTGATCGCGTCCTCTCGGGCCCAGGCGGCGCCGCTGCGGCTGAACGGCTCGCCGGTCTCGAGCGCGGCGAGCAGGGTCCGCTCGATCCCGTCGACGACCGGTCGCGCGGCCTCGCCCTCGCCGTGCCAGGCGACGTGCTCGGGGGCGATGGGAGCGGGGTCGGGCGCGGACTGGATCGCCTCGAGCACCGCGCTGAACGGGGCGGTCGCCGCGAGCGGGCACAGCAGCTCCTCGGCGGGGTCGCGCACGTGGGCGAGGAGGTTCTCGACCAGGTCCGTGCGGGGATGGCGGGTCTCGGTGACGGTGCCGTCCGGAGCGGTGCGGCGCGAGACGTCCTCGGTGTAGAACAGGCGCACCGTGCCCTTCTCGCCGCTGATCTCGACCCAGGGCGCGCTCTGGTCGGGGGCGGTGGTGGTCAGCGCGCACACCACCGTCGGCCGCGGGCGACCGGGCTCGGTGACCGGGTCGATGCGCAGGAAGGTCGTGTCGTCGGCCTCGATGTCGTGGGCGCGACGCAGCTCGGTGGTCACCGAGTCGATGTCGTCGAGCCGTGCGATCCCGGCGATGACCAGGGCGGCGTGGACGCTGTGGGCGAGGGGGTTGGTGGCGACCCCGTCGGCGACGCGGTGGCCGTCCAGTCGTCGCCTCCCCGCCCAGCGCGAGCGGCGGTAGTAGGCGCGGTCGCGGGACCAGGCTCCGTAGGCGTGCACGGCCCTCACCTCGCCGAGCTCCCCGCTCGCGACCAGATCGCGCAGCGCGTCCACGCCTGCGCCGCCGCGGGCCTGGAACCCGATCTGCACCGCGCGGCCGGCCTCCGCGGCGGCGGCCTCGAGCTCGGCGTGGTCGGCCAGCGCCGGGACGGGCGGCTTCTCGAGATAGACGTGGGCGCCGGCGGCGAGGGCCTCGCGGGCCAGCGGAAGGTGCGTGTCGATCGGGGTCGCGATGATCACGACCTCGGGCGGGGCGTCGGCGTGCGCGGTGAGCAGGGCGCCGAGGTCACGGTGCCAGAGGTGGGCGACCTCGGCGGGCGGCTCCTGCGGGTCGGCCACGCCGATCAGCTCCGCCGCGCCGGAGGTGCGCAGCCGCTCGAGGTTCCGCAGGTGCGAGCCGCCGAAGCCGTGCGTGCCGATCAGCGCGACCCGCACGGGCGCGGGGCCGACGGCGCGGCCGACGAAGGACTCGGTCGTCGGGTCGGCGGAGGGGGCGGCCTCCACGGCGGTTGCGGGGCGGCTCATCGCCGTGCCGCCACGGGCTCGGCCGGATGGCCCGCCTCGGACTCGGCCCGTCGGGCCGCGAGCGGCACGCCCATGAGCTCGGCGACGTCGACCGGCTGCCCCGACTCGAGCGAGGCGTTCCCGCTGATGCCGACGGCGATCGCTCGCAGCCCGTCGACGTGGTCGGAGGCGCGGCCGAGCGGGTCCGCGTCGGGCCCGAGGAACACGTCGCGCAGCAGCAGCGCGTCGCCTCCGCCGTGCCCGCCCTCGCCCGCGCGGATCTCGACCTCGCGGGCGGGGCCGAAGTGGTTCTGGACGATGAGGTGCTCGCCGCGCTCGCGCACGCCGGCGTCCTCCGTGGTGACCTCGACGGCGCTCGGGTCCAGGTGCGCGCGTCCGTCCTCGTCGCGCGGGACCACCTCGGCGCGCTCGACGACCTCGAGCTCGGCGCGCCCGGAGGTGCCGTTGACGACCACCCGGTACCCCTCCCAGGGGCAGTGGGCGTTCAGGGCGTAGGTGAGCACGGGGCCGCGGGCGTAGTCGACGATCGCGGTGAGGTTGTCCTCGATGGTGATGCCGGGGTCGAACACGGAGCGGTCGCGCAGGTAGCCGTCGTGCTGCTCGGCCCCGAGGTAGAGCGCCTCGAGGCGCTCGTCGGAGCGGAGGTCGAGCTCGAAGGGGTCGTGGGCCCCGTCGTGGGTGCCGCGCTCGGGCAGAGAAGCCTGGCCGCGCCGCGCGGCGGCGTCGGCCCCGTAGAAGCGCAGCCCGCCGCGGGCGTAGACGCGGGCGGGGACGTCGTCGATCCACCAGTTCACGAGGTCGAAGTGGTGGGCGGCCTTGTGCACGAACAGTCCCCCGCTGTTGGTCTTCTCGCGGTGCCAGCGACGGAAGTAGTCCGCGCCGTGCTGGGTGTCCAGCACCCACTCGAAGCCGACAGAGACCACCTCGCCGATCTCGCCGGAGGCGATGACCTCCTTCAGCGCCGTGTTGCGCGGGCTGTAGCGGTAGTTGAAGGTCACCACGACCGAACGGCCGGTGCGGTCGATCGCCGCCTGGATCGCCCGAGCCGATTCGGCGTCGATCGTCAGCGGCTTCTCGACGACGACGTCCGCGCCGGCGTCCAGGGCCCGCACCACGTGCTCGGCGTGGAGGCGGTCCATGCTGGTGACGATCACGCGGTCCACGCGCTGCTCGGCGATCACCTGCTCGAGCCGTTCGGGGCCGGCCAGCACCACCTCCGCGAAGGCCGGGACCCGGTCGCGGTGGAAGGCGAGCCGGGCGGGGTTGACGTCCAGCATCGCGACCAGCTCGGCGACGTCGGCGTGCGGGCCGGCGATCGCGTCGAGGTACATCTGGGCGCGGTGCCCCGAGCCGATCAGGGCGTAACGGGTGGTCATGTCTCTCCTGTGTCGAACGGTGTGCTGGCTGAGCGGGGTGGGGGCGGGGCGGTCGGCACCTGGCCCCTCCGTCTCGAGGAATGTGCGATTCTGAGCCACTTCCGGGCCGGTTCTGGCTCAGAACTGCACATTTCTCGCCAACCCCGGTCGGGGTCGGGTGCGAGGGGGTCGGGGTCCTACTTGATGCCGGTGGTGGCGAAGCCCTTGATGAGGAACCGCTGTCCGAAGAGGAACACCAGGAACAGCGGGATCAGGGAGACCACCGACATCGCGAACATCGCGCCCCAGTCGGAGGAGCCCTGAGTGTCCAGGAACGACTTCAGCGCCAGCGGCACCGTGAAGTTCTCCGGCGAGGTGAGGTAGATGAGGGAGCCGAAGAAGTCGTTCCACATCCACATGAACGTGAAGATGGTGGTGGTCGCGAGTGCCGGCAGCATGAGCGGCAGGATCACCTGGAAGAAGATCCGGAAATGCCCGCAGCCGTCGATACGCGCCGCTTCGTCCAGCTCCCGCGGGATGCCGCGGATGAACTGCACCATGAGGAACACGAAGAACGCGTCGGTCGCGAGGAACTTCGGCAGGATGAGCGGCAGCATCGTGTTCACCCAGCCGGTCTGGGAGAACATGATGTACTGCGGCACGATCACCACGTGGATCGGCAGCATCAGCGTCATGAGCATGATCGCGAAGGCGATGTTCCGCCCCCAGAACCGCAGCCGCGCGAAAGCGTAGGCGGTCAGCGAGCACGCGATCAGGTTGCCGATCACGCAGCCCAGCACCAGCAGCGTCGAGTTGATCAGGTAGTGGCTGAACGGCTGCGCGAGGGATTCCCAGCCGCGCGCATAGTTCGAGAAGTCCAGGCTGATCGGGAACAGCGAGGGGTTGCGGAAGATCTCGTCGTTCGGCCGCAGCGAGGAGACGACCATCCACAGCAGCGGATAGATCATCACGATGCTCGCGAGGATCATCACCGCATGGCGCAGGCCGCGCCGCACCGTCCGGCGCGGACGGGGCTTGGGCTGCAGCGGGGAGCGGGTCCCGGAGGAGGTCGCGGCGCTGGTCGAGGCGGTGCCGGAGGGTCCCGTCGGCGAGGTGGAAAGCTGGAGATCAGTCATCGTAGAACACCCAGAACTTGGAGACGAAGAAGTTGATGGCGGTGAAGATCGCGACGATGATCAGCAGCAGCCACGCCATCGCGGACGCGTAGCCCATGTCGAACTGCGTGAAGCCCTTCTGGTACAGGTACAGCGTGTAGAACATCGTCGAGTCCGACGGGCCGCCGGTGCCCCCGGAGACCACGAACGCCTGGGTGAAGGACTGGAACGCGTTGATCACCTGGAGCACGACGTTGAAGAAGATGATCGGCGTGAGCAGCGGGATCGTGATCCGGAAGAACTGCGCCGCCTTCGAGGCGCCGTCCACGCTCGCGGCCTCGTAGTACATCTCCGGGATCTGCCGCAGACCGGCCAGGAAGATGATCATCGGCGAGCCGAAGGTCCACACGTGCAGCAGGATGATCGTGCCCAGCGCCGTGTCGGGGTTCGAGACCCAGCCGGGCAGGTCGTGGAATCCGAACATCCCCGCGACCTGGTTCACCAGGCCGCTCGCGCCGAACATCTGACGCCACAGGATCGCGATCGCGACCGAGCCGCCCAGCAGGGAAGGCAGGTAGAAGATCGAGCGGTAGAAAGACAGGCCCTTCATCCCCTGGTTCAGCAGCACCGCCAGCAGGAGCGCGACGATCAGCTGCAGCGGCGTGCCCACGAACACGTAGATGAACGTGACCACGAGCGAGTTGTGCAGCCGCGTGTCCGCGATCATGCGCCGGATGTTCTCCAGGCCCACGAACTCCGGCGCGGCCAGCAGGCTGTAGTCGGTGAACGCCAGGGCGAACGAGGCGACCATCGGGATCAGCGTGATCCCGAGGAGGCCCAGCAGCCACGGCGCCATGAACGCGAGTCCGACCTTGTTGTCGGGGTGCTTCTCCTTCGCCCCGCCCTTGTTGCGGTTCGACACGAGCTGTGTCAGTTCACCGACAGCACTCATGCGCCCTCCTTCCTCGAGATGCGGGAACGGTCCCGCACCTGCTTCTGCTGGGGATCACGAGACGGTTGCGCTCGAGATCTCGTCGTACAGGGCGGTCCCTGCGTCCGCCGGCCCGATCGCCCCGAAGAGCATGTCCTGGCCGGCGCGATTGAGGATGTCCTCGAACTGACCCCCGCCCTGTGGCGTGAGTGCTGGTGGATCGTGGATCTCGTCCTTGATCGCGTCGATGAACTCGACCGCCTTCCGGTCCGAGTCGCCGAGGTCCGCGGAGATCTCCTCGCGCACCCCGATGTTCCCGGGGACCCCACGCTCGACCATCAGGTGCCGTCCGGCCTCCGGGCTGTTGACGAACCAGTCGACGAAGGCGACTGCCGCCTCAGGGTCCTTCGATCGGGCGGAGACCGAGTAGTAGAGGCCGGACTTGTACCACAGGCCGACGTCCGCGGCGCGACCGCTCATGGAGGGCAGTCGCAGCATCCGGGACCTCCCGTCCAGTGCGGCATCGAAGGCGACGACCTGGTTCGACCAGGCGGTGCCGATGGCGCATCGGCCGGTCCCGAACAGGGTCTGGTCCAGGCTCTGACCGATCTCCTCGACGGCACGCTCCGCATCTGGCGCTGCACCGGATTCCTGGAGCTCGTGGCCGAACGTGAAGAACTCGGTGGCGTCCTCGGCGTCGAACCCCACTCCGTCGGCCGTGTACTGATCCTTGCCGAGCTGGCGCATGTAGACCTGGAAGACATTCTGGATCAGCCCGAGCTGCGCGACACCGTAGGTCCCGTCGTCGGTCGCCTCCGAGACCCGGGTCGCGACATCGAGCAGGTCGTCCCAGGTCCAGGTGGAGTCGTCCGGGATGTCTAGACCCGCCTGTGCGAAGACGTCGGGATTCGCCAGGAGGACCGGGGTATTGATGCCGCCGCAGATCGCGAGCAGACCCTTCCCGCTCATCTCACCGGTCGCGACGACTCGGTCCTCGAATCCGCTGACATCCAGACCAGCCGTCTCGAGATCGAGCAGGACGTCCCGGCCCCCGTACTCGCTCAGGTACTTCTCATCCATCTGGATGATGTCGGGCGCTTCGCCGCTCGCCACCTGGGTCGCGAGCTTGTCCCAGTACCCGCCCCAGTCGCTGGGCTCCGGCGCGATGGACACTCCGGATTCCTCCTGATAGTCCGCGGCGGCCTTGCGGATACCCTCGTCACGCACGGGGTTTCCCCACCAGGCCAGGCGCAGCGACTCGGCGTCCTCTGCACCGCCCCCGCCCGAGGGCGCATTCGGCCCGCAGGCGGCGAGCGCGGAGAGGCCTCCGGCAGCGAGGCCGAGTGCGAGGGCCGTTCGTCGGGTGGTCATGGTCGCTGAGCCGTCCTGAGATCGTGGGATGGGGAACTCTCGTGCGGTGCGGAGGTCGTCGGAGCTGCGCTCCGCCGCAGGGTGGGGCCTCTCAGCCGAGCGCGCCGGCGAGGTCGTCCAGGAGGCGCTGACCGGCATCTGCCGGGGTGAGGGTGCCGAAGAGCATCTCCTCGCAGGCCCGGGTGAGGATGTCCTCGAACTGGCCGCCGCCCTGAGGGGTGATCTCGGGGGCGGCGCCGAGCTCGGACTCGACCGCGTCGAGGTAGTCGACGGCCTTGAGGTTCGCCTCGTCGAGGTCCCCGACGATCGCCTCGCGCACGGTGAGGTTGCCCGGCACTCCGCGCTCGACGGAGAGGATCTTCCCCGCCTCGGGGGAGTTCACGAGGTAGTCCACGAAGGCGACTGCGGCCTCGGGGTTCGCGCTCTGGGCGGAGACGGCCCAGTACATCGAGGCCTTGTACCAGAGCTGGGCGTCGGCGGCGGAGCCGGTCATCGACGGCGGCCGCAGCACGGTGACGCCCTCGGGCACGAGGCCGTCGTGGGCGACGACCTGGTTGGACCAGGCCACGGTCATCGCGACCTTGCCGGTGGCGAACAGCGACTGGTCCATCGCCTGGGCGGCGTCCTCGACGGAGACGCTCGCACCGGGCCCGGCCTTCGTGTCCTGGATCGACTTGGCCCACTCGAACCACTTCGTGGCGGTGTCGAGGTCGAAGCCGGCCGCGCCGTCCTTGTACTGGTCCTGCCCGGCCTGGCGCACGTAGACCTGGAACAGGCCCTGCACGGAGCCCATCTGGGTCATGCCGTAGGTGCCGTCGGGGGTGGCCTCGGTGATCTTCACGGCCGTATCGACCAGGTCGTCCCAGGTCCAGGTGGTGTCGTCGGGGATCTCGACCCCGGCCTCCTCGAACACGACGGGGTTGATGAGGAAGGCGAAGGCGTTCAGGCCCGCGTTGATAGCTGCCAGGCCCACCTCGGGCAGCTCGCCCACCTCGACGGAGCCGTCCACGAAGTCGGCGGTGTCCAGCCCGGCGCCGGCGAGATCGAGCAGGGCGCCGCGCTGCCCGTACTCGGCGAGGTACTTCTCGTCCATCTGCACGATGTCGGGGAAGTCGCCGCCGGCGGTCTGGGTGGCGAGCTTGTCCCAGTAGCCGCTCCACTCCCCCGGCTCGAGGGCGATGGTGACGTCCGGGACGGACTCCTTGTAGGCCTCGACGACCTTCGTGGTGTTCTCGTCGCGGGTGGGGTTGCCCCACCAAGCCAGGCGCAGCGAGCCGGAGTCGGCGCTGCCGCCGCCCTCCCCGCCGCCTCCGCCGCCGGTGGCGTTCGGGCCGCAGGCGGCCAGGCCCGCGAGGCCGGGGACGGCGAGGCCGAGGGCGAGGGCTGTGCGTCGGTCGATCATGAGATCTCCTTTGATCTTCGTGTGTTCCGGGGACGGCGGCGGTGCGGTGACCGCCGTGGTCCTCGCACGCAGGAGAGACAGCGCCGCGCTCCGCGCGGGGGACGCGGACGGGCAAGATCCGCGCGGCGGCGATCCGCCACCCAGCGCCCCACGACGTGAAAGGTTTCATGTCGCGGAGTACCCCGACGATGCGCGGATCAATGGTGGTTCGACCGAACACCGTGGGGTGGATCACGTACAGGAAAGCGCTTGTCGACGACGTTGTCAACCGCGCGCTGCAACTTTGCATCGGCCAGATGCAAAACCGGAGGTCACGTTCCGCAGGCACGACGACAGCGGGGCGGGAGACCTTTCGGTCCCCGCCCCGCTGCGGCGTCCTGTCCGCGCGGCCGACCCGTGCGATGAGCCGGCCCCGGCTCCCGTCAGCCGTCGACGGGCGTGATCTCCCCGCGGAACATCTTCAGGATCACGAAGTTGTCCGCATAGGGCGCGTTCTCCAGGATCGGGTCATCCTCCGTCGGGAAGCCCTGCACGCGCACGCCCTCGAGGGCCGGGTTGTTCCCGTACCGCTCGAACAGCGGGATGATCGGCAGCAGCTCGTTGAAGGCCAGCGCCACGGTGGAGATGTTCTTCTTCTGCTCCTCCACGTCCAGGCCCTCGCCAGAGATCGCCACGAGCTCCTCGAGGTCAACGGTCCCCTCCGAGGTCTTCACGTCCTGCAGAGGGAACCCGTAGCCCTTGCCGCCCTGGTTCTTCGCGATCGGGATGTTGTGCACGAACAGGTCCGTGACGAAGGAGAAGTGCGGATGCGGGTGGGCGGAGGAGCCCCACGCCTGGATCGCCATCTCGAAGTCGCCCTTGTCGATGTCGATCGGCGCCTGCTTCTCGTCGAGGCCGCGTGCGGTCACGGCGATGCCGAAGGCGCTGAGCTGCTCGGCCACGTTCTTGCCGGCGGCCGACCAGTCCGCATAGGTCTGCGGGAACTGGATCTCGTAGGCCGCGGGCTTTCCGTCGGGCGTGGTCCACGCATCGCCCGACTTCTTCCAGCCGGCCTCCTCGAGCAGCGAGGTCGCCTTCGCCTCGTCCATCTCGTACTTGTCGAGCTTGCCCTTGACCTCGTCGGTGATCCACTCGTCGACGAAGTTGTCGGAGAAGCCGACCATGTTCTCGACCGCGACCCCGGAGTCGGCCAGGGAGATCTGGCCGATCGTGGCGCGGTCCAGGAGGTAGGCGAAGGCCCTGCGCACGTTGACGTCCGCGAACTCCTCGAAGCGGTCCTGGTTGAGGTACAGGGCCGGGCCGGAGTAGACCGGCGGGCGCAGGATCGTGTACCCGGCGCCCTCGAACGGCTTCTCCGAGGCGGGCGCGAAGCCGTGGGTCGCGTAGTCGACGTCCCCGGACTGCACCAGCGACGTGACCTCGGTGGTCTCCCCCGCGTAGATCACGATGCTGTCGAAGGTGACCTTGTCCGCCCCGTAGCCGTCGGCATTGCGGGTCAGGGTCAGCTGGGTGTTCGTGATCGTGTCGTAGTCGAAGTCGTAGGGACCCGAGACGATCACGTTCTCCGGCTTGAAGGTCTGGAACTCGGTGCCCAGTTCCTCCCCGTCGCCCTCGTCCATAGAGCCGCCGGCGTCCACGATCGCCTTGGCGCGATCCGCCCACTCGCCGTACTGGGCGGTGGAGAGGATGTTGCTCTTGAGCACGTAGCGCTCGAGCACCGCGGGCGGGTCCTCGAAGTTCACCACGACGGTCTGCTCGTCGGGCGCGTCCAGGCCCGTGATGAAGTCCCAGGAGGGAGCGCGCTGGATGAACTGCAGGTAGAAGGTGGTGAGGTAGTCCTGCGAGGTGACCTTCGAGCCGTCGGACCACACGAGGTCCGGCTTGACCTTCACGGTGAGGGTGCCGGCCTCGGCGTCGAGCTCGTGGGACTCGGCGATGAGGTACTCCCACTCCTTGTCCGCCCACAACCACAGGGCCGACGGCGGGGTGAGCAGGTCGCGGTAGGGGCTGTCGCCGAGCAGCACGGTGGGGACCCCGGCATAGGGCTGGGCGGCGAAGTTGAAGTGGCCCTCGGGCGGGGCCAGGTACGGCCAGGCGCCGTGGAAGGCGCCGCCGCTGCCGCCGCCCTCTCCGCCGCCGCTCCCGTCGGGCTCGGCGGGGGCGCAGGCGACCATCGCGGCGCCGGTCGCGCCGGTCAGGCCCACTGCCTTCAGGAGGCTGCGTCGGCTCCAGGTGGTGTTCATGGTGTCTCCTCGATGCGGACGACGTCGTCGTCGGTGGGGTCGGTCATCGCGTCGGTGCGATGCCGTCGTGCGATGAGCAGCCGCGCGGCGACGGCGCCGGCGACGGTGCCGAGACCCAGCAGCAGGGCGAGCACGCTGACGATGCGCGCCCCGCTGCCGGACTCGGTGAACGGGAGCATGAGGGCCGCTCCGACCCCCACGAAGCAGCCCAGGGACAGCAGCGCCCGGGAGGCGACCTCGATCATGTCCGGCCCCCTCCTGCCCCGGAGGGTGCGGCCGCGGGGTCGGTGACCACCATGCAGGCGACGTCCTGGCGCGCGCCGGGGGCGGGCAGCAGCTCGGGCACCGTGCCGCGGCACCGGTCCTCGGCCAGCGGGCAGCGGGGATGGAAGGTGCATCCCGTCGGCAGCGCGGCGAGGCTCGGGATATCGGCGCTGAGCAGGCCTCCACCCGCCTTCTTCCGCGCGGCGAGCTCCGGGTCGGGCTCGGGCACCGCCTCCAGCAGCGCCTTGGTGTAGGGGTGCTGGGGGTTCGCGATGATCTGCGGGGTGGGGCCCACCTCGACGATCCGGCCCAGGTACATCACCGCCGTGCGGCCCTCCCAGGCGAAGTACTTCGCCAGCGCGAGGTCGTGGGTGATGTAGATGAAGCCGACGCCCTCCTCCTTCCGAAGCCTGGTGAACATGTTCAGCAGGCTCACCCGGATGGACACGTCGAGCATGGAGGTGGACTCGTCGGCGATCAGCAGCTTCGGGTTCAGGGTGAGGCCGCGGGCCACGGAGACGCGCTGGCGCTGCCCGCCCGAGAGCTGATGGGGGAACTTCGCGCTGTAGCTCTCCGGCGGGGTGAGGTCCACGGTGCTCAGGAGCTCGTCGACCGTCGCGTCGACCTCCGCGGCGCTGCGGGCGAGGCCGTGCCGGCGCAGCGGGATCGACAGGGTGCTGCGCACCGAGCGGATCGGGTTCAGCGAGGCGTAGGGGTCCTGGTGGATGTACTGCACGTCGCGGCGGTACTCGCGCCGCTCGGCGCGGCTCATCTCCGAGAGGTCCTTTCCGCGGTAGCGCACGGCGCCCGAGGACGGCGAGGCCAGGCCCGCGGCGAGCCGGGCGGTGGTGGTCTTGCCGGAGCCGGACTCCCCGACTAGGCACAGCACCTCGCCCTCGTCGACGCTGAGGGACACGTCCGAGACCGCGGGGAGGTCCTCGCCCTTGACGTGGAAGACCTGCGAGGCGCTGTCGAGCTCGATGAGCGGGGCTCTGGTCCCCGTGGTCTCAGGCACGCGCGATCACCTTCCGTTCGTGGTGGACCTGGTCGTGGTGGATGCAGGCGGCGGCATGGGTCATGTCCGCCGGGCGCTCGACGAGCGGGATCAGCGCCGGCTCCGCGGCGCGGCACTCGTCGGTCGCGAGCTCGCAGCGCGGCGCGAACGCGCAGCCGGGCGGGAGGGTCGCCAGCGACGGCGGCGCGCCGGGGATCGAGGCGAGCTCGGCGAGGTCGCCGCTGACCGGCGGGACGGCGTTGATGAGCTTCGAGGTGTAGGGGTGGCGGGGCGAGGAGAAGATGTCGGCGGTCGAGCCGGTCTCCACCACGGTCCCGGCGTACATCGTGATGACCCGGTCCGCGAGCTCGGCGGCGAGCGCGAGGTCGTGGGAGATGAAGATCATCGCGAAGCCGAACTCCTCGCGCAGCTCGGCGAGCAGGTCGATGACGGTGCGCTGGGTGAGGATGTCCAGCGCCGTGGTCGGCTCGTCCAGCACCAGCAGCCGCGGGTGCATCAGCAGGCCGGTCGCGATCAGGGCGCGCTGCTTCATCCCGCCGGAGAGCTCGTGCGGATAGCTGCCCAGCACGCGGCGCGGTTCGAGCCGCACCGAGCGCAGCGCCTCCGCGGAGCGCTCGAGGATCTCGCGCTTCCCGATCCGCCCGGGAGCGTGGTCGCGAAGCGTGTCGGCCATCTGCGCACCGATGGTGAGGACGGGGTTGAAGGCGTTCTGCGCGCCCTGGAACACCATCGCCGCCTCCGACCAGCGCCAGCGGCGCAGCTGGGCGGCGGTCATGTCGGTGACCTCGCGGGCGCGGCCGTCGTCGCCGGTGAAGGTGATCGAGCCGCCGGTGATCTCCCCGAGGGTGGGCAGGAGGCGCAGCAGGGCGAGGCCCAGCGTCGTCTTCCCGCAGCCGGACTCGCCCACCAGGGCGAGGGAGCTCTCGGGATACAGGTCGAAGCTCACCCCGCGCAGCGCGCGCACGGAGGCGTCCTTCCCGGTGCGATAGGCGACCTCGAGGTCCTTCACGGACAGCACCGGCGCGGTGCGGTCGGAGGTCCCGGGGGCGGGGGCGGGGGTGTGCGGGCTCGTCGGCATCAGCGGTCCCTCAGTCGGGGGTTGAGGATCTCCTCGAGGGTGCGGGTCAGGAGGATCAGACCCAGCTGGAGCAGCACGATCATCGTCACCGGCGCGATGATGTACGGCATCGCGTCGGGGTTGAACATCGCGCCCTTGGTCCACGCGTCGTTGATCATGATCCCCCAGTTCACGCCGCGCTGCGGGGCGAGGCCGAGGAGGTAGAGGCCCACCATCGCGTAGATCGCATTGGTCACGGCGATGATGAAGTTGATGAGGATGTAGCTGGCCATGTTCGGCACGATCTCGCCGAACACGATCCGCACCCAGCCCACGTCCAGCAGCTGCGCCGCCTCGACGAACTCGCGCTCCTTGAGGGAAAGCACCTGGGCGCGGATGGAGCGCATGAGCACCGGCCAGCTGAGCACGCCGACGATGAGCGCGAGCAGGGTGGGCGAGTCGAGCTTGTAGAAGGCGCCGACCACGGCCAGCAGCACGATCTGCGGGACGGTCATGACGATGTCCGTCAGCTGCAGCATCAGGGCGTCGAAGCGGCCGCCGAAGTAGCCGGCGAGCGCACCGATCGCGACGGCGATGACGGTGGTGATGGTCGCGGCGAGGAAGCCGACCATGAGCACGGTGCGCCCACCGATGATCAGCAGGTGCAGGGTGTCCTTGCCGGCGCCCTCGAGGCCCAGCCAGTGCTGGCCGCTCGGCGCCTCCCAGGCGCGGGCGGGATCGCCGGGCACGGAGGTGCCCACCCCCATCGGGCCGATCACGCTCAGCAGCACGATCGCGAGCACCAGGCAGAGGCCCACGAAGCCGGAGGTGCTGCGGGTGAGCTCGCTGAACAGGCGGCGCAGCGGGCTGACGCCGGCGGACTTCGCCGGGGTGGGGACGTTCTGCTCGGCGGGGACGGGCGGGGACGTCGCGGTCATGCGGCACCTCCCTCGCCGAGGCGGATCCGTGGGTCGAGCGCGGCGTTGACGAGATCGGCGCAGAGGTTCGCGAGCACGACGGTGATGGTCACGACCAGCAGCACCCCCTGGATCATCGGGTAGTCGCGGGTGTTGATCGATTCGAACAGCAGCAGGCCGACGCCCTCGTAGGAGAAGGTCTGCTCGACGAAGATCGCGCCTCCGACGATGAACCCGGCCTGGGTGGCGATCTGCGCGATCAGCGGCAGCAGCGCGTTGCGGCCGACGTAGTTGGTCTGGATGCGGGAGTCCTTCAGGCCGCGGGCCCGTGCGACGGTCACGTAGTCCTCGCCGAGCACCTGCGTGGTGGAGGCCTTCATGATCAGCGCCCAGGTGCCGACGGTGGTGAGGATGTAGGTGATCATCGGCAGCGTCGCGTGATAGCCGATGTCGGAGAGGAAGCGGAAGGACAGCTCCGGGCTCACGCCCGGGGAGACGTTGCCGCGCATGCGCGTGTAGTCGATGACGCCGAGCTGGACCGCGCCGACGACCACGATGAGGATCGCGAGGAGGTAGTTCGGGATCGCGTGGAAGCCGGAGCCGATGATGGAGACGGCGTGGTCGATGATCCCGCCGCGGCGGTAGGCCATGATCATGCCCAGCAGCAGGCCGATCGTGATCGAGATGACCAGCGCGAGGCCCACGCTGTAGAGGGTCCACGGCAGGTAGTGGGCGATCTTCTCGGTGACGGTGACGCCGGGCGTCGCGATCGAGGAGCCCATGTCGCCGTGCAGGAGGCCCCAGAGGTAGTCGAGGTACTGGCGCCAGATCGGGGTGGCGGGGTCGAAGCGGAAGTAGTTCTGCGCCTCGGCCGCGGCCTGCTCGTAGCTCTTGCCGTACAGGGCGATCTGCTGGTTGATGTAGACGTCGACCGGGTTGCCCGGCAGCAGGCGCACCATGAGGAAGACGCCGGTGGCGACCACCCAGATCACGAACGCGGAGCGCACCAGGCGCCGCAGGATGAAGGAGTGGTAGATCCTGTGCCCGAGCGACTCGCCGACGTGCCGGTCGGGGCGGTCGGGTGCGCCGGTGCCCGGTGGGGCGTCGGCGGTCACGGCGTCTGCGGCCATGGGACTCCTTCGTCTCGCGTCGAGCGTCGGTGCTCGCGTCGAAACTCTAACCATCTGCGACCCGCTGCACAGCGCAGATTCGGCAACGAATTGATCAATTCTGCCCGGGATGGGGGCCCCGCGCGCACGTTCGGGCGGCGGCGCGGTGCTCGATCCAGGTCCGATCCGACCCGTTCCGGCTTCGCTCCGGGCCGGTCCCGGGATCGGTCCCCGGGGTGCAGCCCCAGGGCGCGGCGGGCCGACCGAGAGGTCCGGCCGGGACCGGTCACGCCTCGTTCACCTCCGCTCCATCGCGCCCGGCTAGCGTGCGCGCCGGAGCTCGGCCGAGCGGAGGGAGGCGCCGATGGACGTCACCTCCCTCGCGATCGCGCTGATGGAGCTGCTCGGCGGCCCCGGCACGGCGCTCGTCATCGCCGCCGAGGCGCTGTTCCCGCCGATCCCCGGCGAGGTGCTGCTCCCCTTCGCCGGCGTCACCGCCGCTGCGAACGGCCAGCACGTACTGGTCCCGATCGCGTGGACGACGGCCGGCTCCGTGCTCGGCGGGCTCGGCGTGTACGCGGTGGGACGGGCGCTGGGGCTGCGACGCACCACCGCGCTGGTGCGCCGCCTGCCGCTGCTCGAGGAGGAGGACGTCGCACGGGCGATGCGGTTCTTCGCCCGCTTCGGCTTCCCGGCGGTGATGCTCGCGCGCTTCGTGCCGATGGTGCGCACCTTCATCTCGGTCCCGGCGGGGATCGAGCGGATGCCGGTGTGGCTGTTCGCGCTGGCCACGGGACTGGGCTCGGGGATCTGGAACGCCGTGTTCGTGGTCGCCGGGTACCTGTTCGGGCAGGCGGGCGGGGAGGCGCTCGAGGGCTTCGTGCGGATCTACTCCGCGGTCGTGGCGGGGATCGGGCTCCTCGCGATCCTCGGGCTCGCGACCCAGCGGCTGCGTGCGCGCCGCCGGCGGGCCGACGCGCGTCGGGCGGGCGCGGACGAGGGCGCGCCCTCGGACGGCGCGACTCCCCCTACCCTCGAGGAATGACCCCCGCCGAGGACCCGCCGCCCGCCGGACCCGTCGGCCCCGCGGCGGACGTCGGCCGCTGGTTCGCGACGGCGACCTCCCGGCCCCTGGACGGCCCGGGCCCGACGCGCGGCGGGCCGCGCCTGCCCGCCTGGGGCCCGATGGAGGGAGCGCACTACGGCCGCCGCAGCGAGGACGGCGAGATCGACGAGGCGCTCGCCCTGCTGCACGGTCGGCCCGTCGCGGTGCTGACCGGGGCGGGGATGTCCACCGGCTCGGGGCTGCCGGACTACCGGGGGCGCGATGCGGTGCCGCGCTCCCCCATGACCTACCAGGAGTTCATGGGGCACGATCTCGCCCGGCGCCGCTACTGGGCCCGCTCCACTGTGGGCTGGGAGCAGTTCCGCAGCGCCCGGCCCGGCCCCGCGCACCGCCTGCTCGCGGCGCTGGACCCGGCGGCCTTCCCCGTCACCGCGGTGATCACCCAGAACGTGGACGGGCTGCATGCCGCGGCCGGCTCGGATCCCGTGATCGACCTGCACGGGCGGCTGGACCGGGTGCGCTGCCAGCAGTGCGACGCGCTCTCCTCCCGCGCCGCGCTGCACCAGCGGATGCTGTCGATGAACCCCGAGCTCGCGGCCCGACTGCCCGCGCTCGCGGCGGATGCCGCCCAGGCGCCCGACGGGGACGCGGAGGTGGATCGCACGAGCTCCTTCCGCTACCCGCCGTGCCCGCTCTGCGGCGGGATCCTCAAGCCCGACGTGGTGTTCTTCGGCGAGTCCGCGTGGCGCGGGACGGTCGCCGCGGCCTTCGAGGCCCTCGGCGCGGCCGAGGCGCTGCTGGTGCTCGGCTCCTCGCTGACCGTGCAGTCGGGTCTGCGCTTCGTGCGCGCCGCCCGCCGGGAGGACAGGCCCGTGGTGATCCTCAACGACGGCCCGACCCGCGCCGATCCCGAGGCGACGCTGCGGGTGCACGGCAGGCTCGAGGACGTGCTCGCGCGCTGGGCCCGCGCTGTGGGCGTCGGGGTCTGAGCTCAGGCGCTCGACTCGAGGGACAGCAGGGCGCTCTTCGCGTCGAGGCCGCCGATGTAGCCGCCGAGCGAGCCATCGGTGCGCAGCACGCGGTGGCAGGGCACGACGACCGGCAGCGGGTTGGTGGCGCAGGCGGTGCCGACGGCGCGGACGGCCCGGGGATTGCCGACGAGCTCGGCGACCTCCTTGTAGGACCGGGTGCGGCCGTAGGCGATCTCGGGCAGGTGGCGCTGGACGGTCTCCCGGAAGCCCGAGGACAGGGCGTGGTCCAGCGGCAGGTCGAAGCCGCGCCGGGTGCCGGCGAAGTACTCCTCGAGCTCCGTCGCCGCGGCGTCGAGCCGGCGCGGGGCCTCGAGCACGCGGGGGCTGACCTTCGCGGCGAGGGTGGAGAGCACGGCGTCGAAGCCCTCGCGCTCGAAGGCGATGCGCACGAGGCCCTGCCCCGTCGCGGCGAGCAGGAGGGGGCCGAGGGGCGTGTCGATCGTCCGGTAGGCGACGTCGACGAGGCCGGCCTCCCCCGCCCGCCGGACGAGGCGGGTGCGGAGGGCGTCCAGGGTCTCGTCGGGGAGCGGGAAGAGGTCGGTGCGCTCGCGCGCCGTGAGGTCCTCGGGGGTGGTCGGGGTGTCGGTCATCGGGATGCTCCGTCCGTGCTGTGGCCCGCGGTGAAGGTCGCTCTGAGGGCGCGGATGCCGTCGGCCGAGGCGCGTCGCACGGCCTCGGCGCTCCCGCCGATCAGCGCGGCGGTCTCGGCGTGGGGCAGGCCGCCGAGGTAGTGGTAGGCGACGGCGAGCCGCTGCCGCTCGGGCAGGGCCGCGACGGCGGTCCACACGCCGTCGTCCTGGCCGGGGATCCCGCGGCGGGAGGTCTGCTCGGGCAGGTCGTCCGAGGGCACGGCGTGCCGCGCCCGGGTGCGGGTGATGTCGATGGCCTTGCGGTGGGCGACACGCACCAGCCAGGCCTCGACGTTGGTGCCCTCGGCGAGGTCGGGCCAGGCGGTCAGCGCCGCCAGGAACGTCTCGGACCAGGCGTCCTCGGCGTCGGCTCCCGGGCCGAGCACGGCGCGGCACACGCGCAGCACGGTGGGGCCGTGCTGCGCGATCGCGGTCTCGTACGGGATCGTCGTCGTCATCACCCCGCAGACGCGCGGGCGGACGCGGACGTGAGGTCCGGATCCGGGAAGGGCCCGGGACGCGGCGTCACGGCCCCTCGCACCGGCTCGGACGAGGCTCGATCCGGCGCCGGTCCCCGCTCCGACGGGGTCACGGCGCCGCGCTCCCGTCCCCGCCGCCCGTCAGCACGGTCGCGAGCGCGCGCAGGGAAGCCGGGCCGACGGGCCGGACCTCGAGGCGGGGATCCTCGACGCCCGGGTCGAGAGCCTCCAGGGTCAGCATCCCGTCAGCGGTCGCATAGGTGCTGAGCTGCTGGACGGACCCGTCGGCCGCGCGCACGTGCGTCAGGACGGTCAGCGTGCGGGTCGCGCCGAGCCGTGCGGCCAGCGGGTGCTCGGGCAGCGCGGAGCTGCGCACGTGGACGCTCGCGCCGTCGGCGACGGCGACGCCTGCGGGGTCGAGGAAGGTGGCCAGGCGCTCCGCCGCCTGCACCCTCCCGAGCACGGTGAAGCGGTGGAGGCCGTCGGCCGTCGTCTCCTCCTCGAGGATCCCGCCGGGGTGGACGTAGCAGTGCAGGCGGTGGACCTGCGGCCCCGCCTCGGTGCGGACGGTGCGCTCGGCCGTGGTGAACGACTCCGCGGTGCGGCGCAGCACGAGGCAGCCGGAGATCTCGGGGACGGCCCGCCAGCGCGGGCCCTCCTCGTGCCGGGCGGTGCGAGTGAGGACCTGGCCGGAGGCGATCATGCCGCGCAGGGCGACGGCCGCGGCGGTGCGTCGCTGCTCGGGGTGCGCCTCCAGCCACGGCAGGGCCACGAACTGCCGGCGCTCGTAGCCGTCGAGGGCTGCGAGCTGCTCGTCGCTCAGCGTCACCACCGGCGCGGGGGCGGTCCCATCGTGCTCCGCGTCCTGAGCGCCGGCGCCCTCCAGCAGGTCACGGGCGGCGGCGACGTCCTCGGGCGTGTACTGCAGCGGCGCGGCCGGGTCGGTGCCGCCGATCCCGGCGGGCAGGTCGGGGATCCGCGTGGACGCGTCGGGAGCGGGGGCCGCGGGGGTCGCACTCATCCTGCGAGGCTATCGGGCGTCGCGGGTCAGGAGCTCTTCGGCCTCTCCCCCGTGGACCAGAAGTACAGCAGCCCGGTCCCGTTCAGGAGCCGGTCGCCGAGGGCGCGCTCCTGGTAGATGACGGGGTTGTGGGAGGAGAGGGTGCGGGCGTTGCGCCAGTGGCGGTCCAGGGCGCGGGAGGTCGAGGTGGCCGAGGCGCCGCCCACCTCGAACAGCTCGGTGGTCACCGAGAGCACGTCCGGAACGGCGGTGAGCTGCGCCTGGATGGTGCGCTGCTCGGCGGCGTCGATCAGCGCCTCGCGCTCGGCCTCCGGGGCCGAGCGCGCGACCTCGAGGGCGCGGGCGGCGGCGAGCACGGCGTCCTCCGCCGCGGCGACGCGGGCGGAGATCCGGCCGATGACCTGCTGGACCAGCGGGTCCTGGGCGGCGGTCGCGCCGGAGCCCTGGGAGTAGACGCGGGTGCGGGAGCGGACGAAGTTCACCGCGTCGCGCACAGCCGCGCGGCCGACGCCCACCAGGGAGGAGAGCAGCACGAGCTGGAGGAAGGACGTCTGGGTGGTGGGCACTCCGTCCCCTCCCTGCGGACGGACGCGCACCTGCTCGGCGTCCACCGCGACGCCCTCGAGGAGGGTGGAGCCGCTGCCGGTGAGGATCTGGCCGAAGCCGTCCCAGTCGTCGCGCAGGGTCACCCCGGGCGCGTCGGCGCGGACGGTGACGCGGGCGCGGCCTCCGTCCTCGGTGCGGGCGGAGACGTCGATCCAGTCCGCGAACAGCGAGCCGGTGGAGTAGTGCTTCTCGCCGTCGAGCCGGTAGCCGTCCCCGTCGGGGACCACGGTCGTGACCAGGTCGCCGACCGTCGCGGTGCTGCGCTCATGGCTCGCGTTGCCGATGACGACGCCGCCGGCGATCGCCTCGAGCCGGCGTGCGGCATCCGGGTCCTCCGCCTCGTGCAGCAGCTCCTCGACGTGGGAGAAGTGGGCGCGCAGCAGCTGGGGAAGGTTCGAGTCCGCCTCGCCGAGGTCGATGAGCAGGCGGAAGAAGGTCTCGATCCCGACGCCGTGGCCGCCCTGGGCGACCGGGACGGTCAGCGCCGTGAACCCGGCCTCGGCGAGCGCCCGCACCTCCGCATGGGGCAGGCGGCGCTCGCGGTCCCGCTCCGCGGCGCCTGCGGCGATCTCCCCGAGCAGCGGGGCGAAGCGCTCGCGCAGGGCGGCGTAGTCGGCAGGGGACGTCGCGGCGGCGCCGTCCGGGCGCGCTGCGGTCTCGTCGGCCCCGTCAGCGGCGTTCCCGGCGACGGCGGTGCGATGGGCGGTGGTGGTCATGCGGTCTCCTCGAGCTGGGGGTGATGGAGGGCGGCGACGAGCTGTCGGGTGCAGGGGTGGCGGGGCGTGCGCAGCACCTCGTCGGCGGTGCCGGACTCGACGATCCGGCCGTGCTGCATCACGAGCACGCGGTCGCTGACGTGGTGGATGACGCCCAGGTCGTGCGAGATGAACAGGTAGGCGGTGCCGAGCGCCTGCTGCAGGTCGGCGAGCAGGTCGAGGACCTGCGCCTGGACGGAGACGTCCAGGGCGGAGACCGGCTCGTCGAGCACCAGCACCTCGGGGTCGGTGGCCAGGGCCCGCGCGATCGCGGCGCGCTGGCGCTGACCGCCGGAGAGGGTCAGCGGGTGCCGTCCGGCGAGCGCCGGGTCGAGGCCGACGGCGCGCATCAGCGCGGCGACCCGCTCGGCACGGTCCGCGCCCGCGCGGCCCCGCGGGTCTTCCCCGCCGGGGGCCGACGCCTCGGCCGGGCGCCGTCGGCCGCCGCCTGGACCTGCTCGGCGAGTGCCGTCGAGACCTGCGCGGCGGGCCGACGGGAGGGCGTCGGCGATGGTGCGGCCGACGGTCCAGCGCGGGTCGAAGGAGGACAGCGGGTCCTGCTGCACGACCGCGATGCGGCGACGGCGCTCCCGGCGGCGACGCTCGGGGACGGCGGTCCACGTCTCCCCGTCGAGGGTGACCTGCCCGGTCGTCGGCTCGGTGAGGGCGAGCGCCATCCATGCGGTGGTGGACTTGCCGGAGCCGGACTCGCCCACGATCCCGAGGGTCTCCCCCGCGTGCAGGGTGAAGGAGACGTCCTCGACCACCGCGCGGGAGCGCCCGTCGGGTCCGCGGTAGCTCTTGCCGAGCCCCTCGGCGACGAGCAGGGGGCGGGGCGAGGCGCGGTGGGGCGAGGGGCTGCCGGGCGCGGCGGCGCCGTCGGCCGCGGACGCTCCGTCGGCCAAGCGGGGCGCTCCCTCGATGCCGCCGGCGGCGCGTGGCCCGTCGGCCGACGCGCTCTCGCGGGCGGCGAGGGCGCGTAGTGCAACGGGGTCCGTCGGCAGGTCCGAGAGGCGCTGCCCGCGGGAGCTCGCCGAGGGGATCGCGGCGAGCAGACGCCGCGTGTACGGGTCCTGCGGGGCGGTGAGCACCTGCGAGGTGGGTCCCTCCTCGACGACGCGGCCGTGGTGCATGACCAGCACGTGGTCGGCGAGGCGCTCGACGACGGAGAGGTCGTGGCTGATCAGGACGAGGGCGCGGCCGGCGGCGAGGCTCTGCTCGAGCAGCTCGAGCACCTGGGCCTGCACGGTGACGTCGAGGGCGGTGGTGGGCTCGTCGGCGATGAGCACCGCGGGGTCCAGGGCGAGGGCCGCAGCGATCAGGGCCCGCTGCCGCAGACCGCCGGAGAGCTCGCTGGGCAGCTGCCGTGCACGCAGCTCCGGCTCGGGCACGCTCGCCGCGGCGAGCAGCTCGTGCACCCGTCCGGGCCGGTCGCGGCGCGGCACGCCGTGGGCCCGCAGCGGCTCGGCGATCTCGGTGCCGACCCTCCGCAGCGGGTCCAGGGACACCAGCGCATCCTGGAGGACGTAGCCGATCCGGCGCCCGCGCAGGGCCCGCAGCTCCGCCTCGGAGGCGGTGAGCACATCCGTCCCGGCATGGAGCGTGGAAGCGGTGACCTCGGCGGACGGCCCGTTCAGGCCCAGCAGGGAGCGGGCGGTGACGGACTTGCCGGAGCCGGACTCGCCCACGATCCCGAGACACTCCCCGGGGCGGAGGGTGAAGGAGACGTCGTGGACGACCTCGTGCCCGTCGAAGGCGACCGAGAGGTCCTCCACCGTGAGCAGCGGCGAGGGGACGGCGCGGGCGGTCATCGCACGGCCCCCGCATCGGTCGCGCGCTGCAGGTGCCGTCCGAGCACGGTCAGCGACAGCGTGAACAGCACGATCGTGATGCCGGGGAAGAAGTCCATCCACCAGGCCTGCTGGATGTAGGTGCGGCCGGCGTTGAGCATCGCGCCCCACTCGGCGGTGGGCGGCTGCACGCCCATGCCGAGGAACCCGAGCGCCGCCGCCCAGACGATCGCCTGCCCGATCCCGAGGGTGACCAGCACCGTCAGTGGGCGGAAGGCGTTCGGCAGGATCGTGCGCACCAGGATCCGCACGGGCGGGTGGCCGAGCGCCCGGGCCGCCTCGACGTAGGCGCTCCCGCGCACCACCAGCAGCTGGCCGCGCACCATGCGGGCGTAGCCGGGCATGGTCGCGATCCCGACGGCGACCATCTGGGTCAGGGCGCTGTTGCCGTAGACGGCGATGAGGATCAGCGCGAGCAGGATCCCGGGGAAGGCGTAGAGCACCTCGATCACGCGCGTGACGGCGCCGTCGGCGATCCGGCCACCGAGCCCGCCCAGCATGCCCAGCACGAGCGCGCCGAGCAGGCCGATCGCGGTCGCGCCGAGGCCGATCACGAGCGACTGGCGGGCGCCGTGGATGACGCGGCTGAACACGTCGCGGCCGGACTGGTCGGTGCCGAAGAGGTGCTCGGCGCTCGGCGGGGCGAAGCTCTCCGAGAGGCTGATCTCGAGCGGGTCCTGCGGGGCCAGCAGGCCCGGCACCAGCGCGGCGAGCAGCACCGCGGCGACCACGGCGCCGGCGGCCACGAGGCCGATCCGGCCCGAGCGGGCGGGGCGGCGCCGGGCGGGGCGCGGGACGGGGGCTGTCTCCTGCTCGGCGACGGGGGCGGGCGGGGCGAGGGTGGTCATGAGGCACGTCCGATCGCATGGCGGAGGCGGGGGTCGACGAGCACGGAGGCGAGGTCGGAGAGGATGTTGGCGAGGACGTAGACCGCGGCGACCACGAAGGTCACCCCGATCACGAGCGGGAGGTCCTGGGCGGTGACGGCGGCGACCAGCACCTGCCCGATGCCCTGGCGGGAGAAGATCACCTCGACCACGACCGCGCCGGAGATGAGGGATCCGAGGCCCCAGCCGGACAGCGCGATGCCGGGCAGGGCCGCATGGCGCAGCACCTGCCGCCACCGCACGTCCCCGGGCCTCGCGCCGCGGGAGAGGGCGGAGAGGACGAAGGGCTGGCGCAGGGCGACGTCGAACTCGTCGCGGGTGACCTGGGCGAGGAACCCGCCCAGCGGCACCCCGAGGGTGAGGGCGGGCAGGACCAGCCCGGCCGGGCCGTCGTCGACCACGGGCAGCCACTGCAGCATCACCGCGAACACCACCAGCAGCACCACGCCCAGCCAGAAGTGGGGCAGCGCCGCGAACACGACCTCGATCGCGGAGCCGATCCGCGCCCAGCGGCCGGGGCGGCCGGCGGTGGCAAGGGTCAGCGCGATCGCGATCGCCCAGGCGATCAGCAGCGCGGCCCCGGTGAGCTGCAGGGTGGGGACGATCTGCTCGGCGACGATCGAGACCACGGACTGCTTCATCGTGTAGGACTCGCCGAGGTCGCCCGTGGCGAGCCCCGCGAGGAAATGCCCGTACTGGACCAGCACCGGCTGGTCGAAGCCGTACTGCTCCCGGACCGCCTGCAGGGTCTCCTCGGGCGGGTTCGCGGAGGCGCCGCCGAGGATGGTCTGGGCGGGGTCGCCGGGCACGAGGTGCTGGAGGAAGAACACGATGGTCGCCACCGCCCACAGCAGCAGGGCGGAGGATCCGATCGTGGCGAGGATCCGGCGGGCGAGCGGGCGCCCGCGGCGGGGACCGCGCGGGTCGGGCGCGGCCGACGGCGCGGTGTCGGTGGTGGTCGTGCTCATGTCAGTCCCCGTCCCGGAGCAGGTGGGCGTCGTGGAGGACCGGCTCGCCCTCGCTGGGCTCGATCCAGATGTCCTCCACGAGATCGGTGCGGATCGCGAGCCGGGTCTGGATCGGGTAGAGCGGGATGTGCCAGGCCTGGTCGGTCAGCAGCTGCTGCGCCCGCGAGTACAGCTCCTGCTGCACCTCGGGGTCGGTGGTCGCGGCGGCCTCGAGCAGGGTCTGATCGAGCTCCTCGTCGTAGGCGTAGGAGACGTTCTGGCCGTTGTCGATCTCGTAGGTCTCCTGCGAGAACTTGATGTACATGACCCCGGCGGTGGGGCTGTTCCAGTAGCCGCCCCGGATGTCGAAGGCGGTGGGGTCGCGGCGGATCGCGGTGAGGGACGCGGCGTCGGTGGGGATCAGCTGCACGTCCACGCCGACCCGTCGCTCCATCGCCTGGAAGTTCTGGAGGATGGTGAGGTCCGCCGGGGGCGTCTCGCCGGGGTCGGAGGCGTAGGGCAGGCGCAGGCTGAGCCGCTTCCCGTCGCGGGTGCGGAACCCGTCCTCGTCCCGCGCGGTCCAGCCCGCCTCGTCCAGCAGCGCGTTCGCGCGCTGCTCGTCGTAGGGATAGGGCTGGTGGAAGGCCTCGTCGTAGAACGGGGTGCCGGTCGAGATCGCGTTGCCCTCGTAGGGGAACACCCCGGCGTAGGCGCTGGTGACGATGCCCGGCGCGTCGGCCGCGTGCACGAGGGCTCGCCGCACCCGCACGTCCGCGAGGGCCGGGTGCGTGGTGTTGAGGTCCAGGGCGAAGGGGACGCAGGAATGGACGAAGTCCTGCGTCCCGATGCGGTCGTCGGCCTCGGCGGTGGGCACGGACTCCGGCGGCAGGTTGAAGATGGCGTGGACCTTCCCGGAGGCCAGCGCTCCGAAGCGGGCGGTGTTGTCCTTGAGGAACCGCCAGGTGAGGCGCTCGACGTAGGCGGGGCCCTGGTGCTTCGCATCGGCCGGGGCGGAGGTGTGGTCGTCGTTGCGCACCATCACCACCTCCTGGTTGCGCCGCCACTCGACGATCCTGAAGGGGCCGGTGCCGACGGGCGCCTCGCAGTTCTCGGCCAGGCCCCGCGCCATCGCCCTCGGGGACTCGATGCCGAAGAAGGCCTGGGCGAGCACGGTCAGCAGCGGCGAGTAGGGCCGCTTCAGCGTCACGCGCACCACGTGCTCGGAGAGCGACTCGGCGGAGACGAAGTACGGGGAGAGGTAGAGCAGCGCCGTGGAGGACTGCGTGGCCGGATCCATGATGTGCTCGAAGTTCGCGACCACCGCGTCGGCGTCGAGCACCTCTCCGTCGTGGAAGCGCACGCCCTGCTTCAGGGTGAAGTCGTAGACCAGGCCGTCCTCGGAGATCTCCCACGACTCCGCCAGCCACGGCACCACGCTGCCGTCGGGCCGCATCGAGACCAGGGAGTCGAGGTACTGGCGGGCGATGTAGGTCTGCGGCATGTCGCCGCTGTTGTGGGGGTCCAGGCAGGTGGGCTCGCGATCGGTGGCGAAGACCAGCTCTCCGCCCTCGCGGGTGCCGGCGGGCAGGTCCGCGGCACGGCCCGCGCTGCCGCAGCCGGCCAGCACGGAGCCGGCCCCGGCGGCGGCCAGGCCGGCCATGACGGTTCGTCGGCGCACGGGGACTCCTTCGAGGGAGGGGACAGCGGAACGTGAGGAACACTAGGGAGGGTCCAAAGCTGCGCCTAGAACCGTGACAGAGCGAGAACGTGCGTGACGGGCGGGGCGTCCGAGGGGGCCGACAGGGGCACGGCGCGGTCATCGGGCGTCATCGGCCGTCACGGGAGGTGCGCGCGCGGCACCCGGCGCGTGAGGGTGGCGCCACCACCTCACCCGGAAGATCGGACGCCCCGATGGCCCCCAAGCCCCTGATCCTGAACCTCTTCGAGATGAACTGCGTCGGCCACATCACGCACGGGCTGTGGCGCCTGCCGGACAACAACCGCCACCGCTACACGGACCTGGACTACTGGACCGAGCTCGCGCAGATCGCCGAGGAGGGCGGGTTCACCGCGATCTTCATCGCGGACGTGGTGGGGGCCTACGACGTCTACGGAGGGTCGGCGGAGACGGCGCTGCGCGAGGGCCTGCAGATCCCGAACAACGACCCGATGCTCGTCGTCCCCGCGATGGCCGCGGTCACCGAGCGGCTCGGCTTCGGGATCACCTTCTCCACCAGCTACGAGCCGCCGTTCTCCTTCGCGCGGCGCATGTCCACCCTCGACCACCTCACCAAGGGCCGGGTGGGCTGGAACATCGTCACCTCCTATCTCCCCAACGCCGCGCGGAACTTCGGCCTGGCCGAGGAGATCGAGCACGACCGCCGCTACGAGATCGCCGACGAGTACCTCGAGGTGCTGTACAAGCTGTGGGAGGGCTCCTGGGACGAGGGCGCCGTGGTGCGCGACGTGGACGGGAACGTCTACACCGATCCCGCGAAGGTGCACCGCATCGACCACGCGGGCGAGAGCTTCTCCGTCGCCGGGCCGCACCTGTCCGAGCCCTCCCCGCAGCGCACCCCCACGCTGATCCTCGCCACCGCCTCCCCGGCCGGGGCGCTGCGAGCGGGCCGGCACGCCGAGATGGTCTTCACCCACGGCCCGCTGCTGGAGCGGACGGTCCCCGCGGTGCGCGCCGCGGCCGAGGAGGCGGGCCGCGACCCGTCGGACCCGAAGTTCGTGGTGCAGGCCGCGGTGATCACCGCGCCCACGCAGGAGGAGGTCGACGCGAAGCTCGCCCAGTACCTCGAGCACCGCTCCACCGAGGGGATGCTGGTGCACCAGTCCGTGCCGATCCGGGCGCTGGACCATCCCCGGGAGCGCACCATCGCCGAGGCGCTCGAGGTCGAGGGGCTCCCGGCGGACACCCCTGTCGGCCGCAAGGGCGCGCACGAGACCATCGGCGACCTGCTGGACGCGGTGGACGAGGCCTGGCAGGACCGGTTCTTCGTGGCCGGGACGCCCGAGGTGGTGGCCGACGCGATCGAGCACTGGCTGGACGTGGACGGGATCGACGGCATCAACCTGCGTCAGTACCACTCCTTCGACACCGTGCGGGACTTCGCGGAGCTGGTCTCCCCGATCCTGCGCGAGCGGGGACGCCTGCCCGAGCAGGGCACGACGCTGCGCTCGCAGCTGACGGGCACCGACCGCCTTCCCGAGGAGCACCCGGCTGCGGTGTGGCGCGGGGCGTTCGTCGACAACGGGGTGTGAGCACGGCCGGTCCGCAGGGCGCGGGAATGCGGGCGGCGAGGTGCGGTACGTGACGCCCGCACGGCGGGGGCCGACAATGGGGTGCACCCGCTCGCCGGACGAAGGAGACCGCCCCCATGACCGCCTCCGCCCCCGCCGTCGTCGACCTCAACGCCGATCTGGGAGAGAGCTACGGCGACTGGTCGATGGGGGACGACGCCGCGATCCTCGACGTCGTGACCACCGCGAACGTCGCCTGCGGCGGTCACGCCGGGGACGGCCGGTCCATGCGCACAGCCTGCCGGGCCGCGGCCGCCCGCGGCGTCGCGATCACCGCCCATGTCGCCTATCCGGATCTGCAGGGATTCGGCCGACGCTTCCTGGACATCGCCCCCGACGACCTCGTGGACCAGGTGGTCGTGCAGGTCGGGGCGCTGCAGGCGATGGCTCGCGCCGTGGGCGCGCAGGTGCGCGGCGTGAAGCCCCACGGCGCCCTCTACAACGCGCTCGCGCACCACGAGGCGCAGGCGGCGGCGGTGGTGCGGGCGCTCGGCGAGCTCGGGGCGCTCCCGCTGGTCGCCGCGCCCGGCGCAGTGATTCTCGAGACGGCCCGGGAGGCAGGGCTCGAGGTGGTCCTCGAGGGCTTCGCCGACCGCGCCTATCTCCCCGGCGGCGCCCTGACCCCGCGCTCGCAGCCCGGCGCCGTGCTCACCGATCCCGAGGCGGTCACGGCGCAGGCCCTCTCGATCGTCACCGCCGGCGGGGTGCACGCGGCCGACGGGACCTGGGTCGACCTCCCCGTCCGTTCGCTGTGCCTGCACGGGGACACCCCGGGCGCGGTCGAGCTCGCCCGGGCCGTGCGCGCCCGGCTCGAGGAGGCGGGCGTCGCGCTGGAGGCGGCGCTGTGAGCCGTGCCGCGGGGACGCCGCCCGACGAGGACTTCCTGCCGGGGCCGCGGGCGGTGCACCGCGCCGGGGAGTCCTCCCTGCTCGCCGAGTACCCGGACACTGCCGCGGTGCTCGCCGCGGCGGCAGCGGTCCGCGCCCTCGCCCCCGCCCATCTGCTCGACCTCGTCCCGGCCGAGCGCACCCTGCTGCTGCGCGGCGCCGATGCCCGCGACCTCCCGGACCTGGGGGCCCTGCTCGCCCGCCTCCCCCGCGCCGAGGAGGACGAGGCGGAGGCGGCGGAGCTCCGGCTCGGGATCGTGTACGACGGCGAGGACCTGGCCGAGGTCGCCGAGCTGCTCGGCATGAGCACGGACGCCCTGATCAGCGCCCACTCCGGGGCGACGTGGACGGCGGCCTTCGGCGGCTTCGCCCCAGGGTTCGCCTATCTCGTCGCCGCGCACCCGCAGGGCACAGCCGGGGATGCCGGCTCTGCTCCTCCCGCGCAGGACCGTGCCGCATCGGCCGGCGCCGACCCCGCCGGCGAGGTCCCGCCCGTCGGCCCCCGCGCCGTCGACCCCGGCCCCGGCGGCGCGCCCGACACCCCGCCGCCCGTCGGCCCGCCCTGGGAGGTGCCGCGCCGTGCGGAGCCGCGCACCGCGGTGCCCGCGGGCGCCGTCGGCCTCGCCTCCCGCTACTGCGGCATCTACCCGCGCCCCTCCCCCGGCGGCTGGCAGCTGATCGGGCGCAGCGGCGCGTCCCTGTTCGACGTGCACCGGGAGCCTCCGGCTCTGCTCGTCCCGGGCACCCGCGTGCGCTTCACCCCGCAGCGGGCGAGCGCCCGCCCCTCGGCCGCGACGGCCTCGGCCCTGGCCCGCGCCGCGCGGGAGGCGGCGGCCGTCCCCGCCCGGCTCGGGAGGCGTCGTACACCGCGCCCGGGCGCCGCGAGCACCCGCCCCGTGCTCGAGGTGCTCTCCCCCGGCCCGCTCTGCCTGCTCGAGGATGCGGGCCGGCCCGGCCGCGCCGCGATCGGCGTGAGCAGCTCAGGGGCCTTCGACCGCGGCGCGATGCGGAGCGCGAACCTCGCCGTCGGCAACCCGAGCGGGGCGCCCGTGCTCGAGGCGCTCGTCGGACCGCTCGTGCTGCGCGCGCTCGCGCCGACGGTCCTGGCCGTCTCCGGCGCCCTGGCACCCGTGCGGATCGGGCGCGGGGACGAGGAGGTCGGCGACATGGCGCTCCCGGCCGACGCCTCTCGGGAGCGGGCGCTCGCCCTGGACCCCGGGGACCGGATCGAGGTGGGCCCGGCGGAGGACGGACTGCGCCTGGTCCTCGCCGTCCGGGGCGGGATCATGCAGGTCAGGAGGGGAGATACGCCGGAGGCCGGCGCAGAGGACGGGGCCTCGGCGGGGCCCGGAGAGGCGGGCGGCGAGGAGGCCGAGGTGCTCGGCTCCCGCTCCCGCGACACCCTCTCCGGGCTCGGGCCGGCGCCGCTGCGGGCCGGGGACACGCTGCACGCCGGGGGCGAGCAGGGGCTCGGCGCGGTGCCCGTGGACGTCGCCGGGCAGGACGTCCCGGCAGGGACGACCTCGGACGGGGCCGTCCTCGAGGTCCCTGTGCTGCTCGGCCCCCGCGCGGAGCTGCTCGGCGACGCGGCGGTGCGCGCCCTGCTCGCCACGGACTGGACCGTGCGGCAGGACTCCGACCGGGTGGGCGTGCGGCTCGAGGGTCCCGCGCTGCCGGTGCCGGAGGGCGCCGCCTCGGTGCCGAGCGAGCCGATGCTTCCCGGCGCCGTGCAGGTGCCTCCTTCGGGGCTGCCGGTCGTCTTCGGCCCCGACCATCCCGCGACCGGCGGCTATCCCGTGATCGCGGTGGTCACCCGCACGGGCCTGGACGCGCTCGCCCAGGCTGGGGCCGGGAGCGTCCTGCGCATGGTGCCCGTCGGCGACCCGGGATCGCGCGGGACCGACTGAGGCCGGCGAGCGACGCCGAGGAATGCCTTCCCCAGTGCGGGGTCGTCGGGCCCGGCGCTCAGCGCGAGCTCGGGTAGCACAGCCCCGGGACGGGAGTGCGAGGCCGCAGCGGGGGTGCCACGATGGGAGGCATGCCGCGCCTCCTCCCCGACCCCGCCTACTTCGCGACCCTGCCCAAGGTGATCACCTCCGGGGCGGTGATCCTGCGCGATGAGCACGGCCGCCTGGTCATCGAGAAGCCGAACTACCGCGACCACTGGCTGCTGCCCGGCGGCGGCGTCGACCCCGGCGAGGACGCCCGTCTGTGCGCGCAGCGGGAGGTGCACGAGGAGCTGGGCCTCGACGTCGAGGTGGGCCGGATGCTTGCGGTGGACTGGCTGCCCTCGCACGTGGTGCGCAGCGCCCCGATGGGCGTGCACTTCCTGTTCGACGCCGGGGTGATCCCCGCCGCCCGGCTCGAGGCGGAGGTCGTGCCGCAGGCCGAGGAGCTCGACGACTGGGCGCTCGTGGAGGAGGACCAGCTGGACCTGCTCGGGCCCTGGGGCGCGGCCCGCGCCCGTCGCGCCCTGGCGGTGCTGCGCGGCGAGATCGAGCTCGATCTGGTCTCCCACGTCGGCCGCTGACCTCGCCCGGACGTCCTGTCCCGCACCGCGCCCGTCCTCCCGCTCCGCATCCAGCGCCGCGCCCCGTCCTGCAGCGCGAGACCGGGCCGGACCGCGCCGAGACTGCAACACTTCCGAGACCTCCGGCTTTTTCTCACAGTGACCAGGAGTCCTGTGGCGGGAGCGCCATCGGGATGTCGAGGTGTGTGACCCACGTCGCAGGACGGGCAGGTCGTGGTGGGCCATGATGTGCCCACCCCGCCCCTCGTCGTCGGAGATGACATGAGCCCCTCCCCCCTGGCCCCGGAGTCCTCGGCCGCGCGCGTTCGCCCGCCGCTGACCCGCTCGCAGCGGCTGGACCGCCTCCCCTTCACCCGCAAGCACGGCAAGCTGCTGGGCGCCTCCGGCATCGGCTGGGCGCTGGACGCGATGGACGTCGGCCTGATCTCCTTCGTCATCGCGGCGCTGGCCGTCCACTGGGACCTCGCGAAGTCCGACGGCTCCCTCATCGCCTCCGCCGGCTTCGCCGGGATGGCGATCGGCGCGAGCCTCGGCGGGCTGCTGGCCGACAAGATCGGCCGACGCTCCGTCTTCGCCCTCACCCTGCTCGTCTACGGCCTGGCCACCGGCGCCTCGGCCCTGGCCCTCGGGGTCGGGACGCTGATCGCATTGCGCTTCGTGGTGGGCCTGGGGCTCGGCGCCGAGCTGCCCGTCGCCTCGACCCTGATGAGCGAGTTCGCCCCTGCCCGGATCCGCGGCCGGATCATCGTCTGGCTCGAGGCGTTCTGGGCCGCGGGCTGGATCCTCGCCGCCGTGATCGGCACGTTCGTCGCGACCTCGGGGCCGACGGGATGGCGCTGGGCGCTCGCGCTGGGCATGATCCCCGCCGTCTACTCGATCGTGATCCGGCTCGGGATGCCCGAGTCCGTGCGCTTCCTCGAGACGAAGGGCCGCCACGAGGAGGCCGAGCGGATCGTGCGCGACTTCGAGGCCTCCGCCGGGCTCGACGACGACGAGCGGGCCGTCCCGCAGACCTCCGAGGCCCCCACCGCCTCCGGCGCGCAGGTCGATGTCACGCAGGTCGATGGTGCGAAGGTCGTCGGTGCGAAGGTCGCCGGCGCCGACGACGAGGGCCGCGTCTCCGCGGACGCCGTGGGAGTGGTGCCCGAGGCGGACCAGGTCGCCGCCGGCGGCATCTGGTCCGCAGCGCTGCGCGCCCGCACCGCCGGGCTGTGGGTGGTGTGGGCCTGCATCAACCTCGCCTACTACGGCGCGTTCATCTGGATCCCGACGCTGCTGGTGGACCGTGGTTTCACCCTCACCCAGTCCTTCACCTTCACGCTGATCATCACGCTCGCGCAGATCCCCGGCTACGCGGCTGCGGCCTGGCTCATCGAGGTGCTCGGGCGGCGCTGGACGCTGACGCTGTTCCTGGCCGGCTCGGCGCTGTCCGCCGTGGGCTACGGCCTGGCCGACACCGAGGCGCTGATCCTCGTGGCCGGCTGCCTGCTGAGCTTCTTCAACCTCGGCGCCTGGGGCGCGCTCTACGCGATCGGCCCGGAGCTCTACCCCACCGCGGTGCGAGGCACGGGCACCGGCGCCGCGGCCGCCTTCGGCCGTCTCGCCTCGATCGCCGCGCCGTTCCTGGTGCCGGCCCTCGTGGTCGCGGGCGGGCAGTGGCTCGCCTTCGTGGTGTTCGCCCTGGCCTTCGCCCTCGCCGCCGTCGCTGCCTTCACCCTGCCCGAGCAGCGCGGGAAGGCGCTCGCGGAGTAGCGGGGGCGGGTCGCGACCGAATCTGATCGACGATCCGTACCGCCGCAGGCCGGGTGAGTACCGCTGGCGCCCCCCCCCAGATCGATCGACGATCCGTGCCACTTCTGACCAGTTGATCGACGATCCGTACCGTTCTCTGGTTCGGATCGTCGATCAACTCGGCGGTGCCGGTTCAGCTCACTTCTCGAGGGAGCCGTCGTAGGCGCAGATCGCGTCGACCTTCGCCGCCGAGGAGGACTCGGGGTCGAACTCGAGGTCGAGCCACACCTTGACCAGCTCCTTGGCGAGCTCGAGGCCGATCACGCGCTCGCCCATGCACAGCACCTGCGCATTGTTCGACAGCACCGAGCGCTGCACCGAGTACAGGTCGTGCGCGGTCACGGCACGGATCCCGGAGACCTTGTTCGCCGCGATCGCGACACCCAGTCCCGTCCCGCAGATCAGCAGCGCCCGATCCGCCTCGCCCGCGGCGATCTTCTCCGCCGCCTCGACCGCGACGTTCGGGTAGTAGGTGCCGTCCTCACGACCTGTCACACCCACGTCCACGACCTTCTCGACGCGGGGATCGTTCTCCAGCAGCTCCTTGAGCGCGGACTTGTGACCGTAGCCGGCGTTGTCGGAACCGGTGACGATGGTGAAACCCATGGTGTCCTCCTGAGGGGTCGAACAGTTGGTACGGGTGGTCGGGTGAGGCCGGGGGCGTGCCCCGGGCTCAGGCGTCGAGCTTCTCGGCCAGTAGGGTGACGATCTTCGAGAAGGAGATCGCGCCCGGGTCGGGGGTGCCCACGGACTTCTCGCCGTGGTTGCGGGCACGGCCCAGGGTCGCGGCGACGTCGGCCGTCGCCTCGGCCGCCTCGACCGCGCGGGCCGCTGCGGTGGCGAGGGTGCGGGAGGTGGAGGCGGCGGGGCCGTCGCCTCCCTCCACGCCCGTGGCGCGGGAGAGGGCGATCGCCTCGCGATAGGGCACGGCCGCGTCGACCATGGTCTTGTCGCCGGGCTTGGCGCCGCCGAGCCGCTCGACCGCCTCGACGGCCTGGACCAGGCCGGTCAGCAGCTGCTCGCCGGTGACCGCGGAGTCGTCGGCGACGGCGCTGCCGAGGCTGGTCAGCGCCGCACCCCAGAGCGCGCCGGAGGTGCCGCCGGCCTCGGCGGACCAGGCGGCGCCGGCCTGGACCAGGACGGTGCGGGCACCGCCGTCGGCCCCGACGACGCGGTCGGCGGCCGCGCGGGCCGCCTTCGCGCCGAGCACCATGCCCTGGCCGTGGTCGCCGTCGCCGGCGACCGCATCCATCCGGCCGAGCTCCGGCTCGAGCTCGACCAGCAGCGCCTCGACGTCGGCGAGGATCCCGGCGATCCGGGACGCGGACTCGCGGGACTCGGCGGAGGAGTCCGGGATCGGGTCCTCGCCGGGGGTGTAGACCTCGGTGCGCTCCGCCCCGAGATCGCCCTCGACGGTGCCGCCGCGCCGGAAGGCGGGGGCGTCGGCGGCGGCGAGCCAGTGCTGCTCGAGCTCCTCGTCCAGGCGCATCACGGTCAGGGAGAGGCCGGCCATGTCGAGGCTGGTGACGTGCTCGCCCACCTCGGGGCGCACGATCGTCAGGCCCGCCTCGGACAGGAGCTGCGAGGCGTGCTTCCACACCACGAACATCTCCTCGTACTTCACGGTGCCGAGGCCGTTGAGCACCACGGCGACGCGCTGCGAGTCCAGCTCGGGGGTCTCGGCGAGCACGCCGTCGACCAGCACCTTCGCGAGCTCCTTCGCGCTCGGCATCGGCTTCTCGTCGATCCCGGGCTCCCCGTGGATGCCCAGGCCGATCGCCATCTTCCCCTCGGGCACGTGGAACAGGGCGTCCTCCGCGCCGGGCAGCGTGCAGCCGTCGAAGGCGACGCCGAGGGAGCGGGTGGCGTCGTTCGCCTTCCAGGCGAGGCGCTCGGCCTCGGCGAGGTCGGCGCCGGCCTGGATCGCGGCGCCCGCGACCTTGAAGACGGGCAGGTCGCCGGCGATGCCGCGGCGGTCGCGATGCTCGCCCTCGCGGCCGGAGGCCACGTCGTCGCTGACGGCGACGATGCGCACGTCGATGCCCTCGGCGCGCAGCTTCTCGGCGGCGACGCCGAAGTGGAGCACGTCCCCGGCGTAGTGGCCGAAGCCGAGGATCACGCCGCCGCCGTTCTCGGCGTTCTTCGCGACCGAGTAGACCTGGTCGGAGGACGGTGAGGAGAAGATGTTCCCGCAGGGCGCGCCGTGGGCGAAGCCGGGTCCGACCCAGCCGGCGAAGGCCGGGTAGTGGCCGGAGCCGCCGCCGACGACGAGCGCGGGCTGACCCTCGGGGGTCTGCTTCGCGCGCACCACGCCGCCGTGCACGCGCAGCAGCTCCTCGGGGTGCGCGGCGACGAGGCCCTCGACGGCGTCGGCGGGGAAGGTCTGGGGATCGTCGAACAGATAGGTCATCGGGTCTCTCCGGATCGGCTGGTCAGGGGCGGGTGGCGAAGTGTCGACGGGCGCTCGCGCGGGCCGACGGACGGTGCTCGTCGGCCCTGCGCGGAGCTCAGGCGGCGGTGTAGCCGCCGTCGATCGACAGGATCGAGCCTGTCACGAAGCTGGACGCGTCGGAAGCGAGGTACACCGCGGCGCCGGCGAGCTCCTCGGGCTCTCCGGGGCGGGACATCGGGGTCATCATGTTCCAGATGTCGATCTGCTCCCCGCCCTCCTCGTAGAAGCCGCGGGTGAGCTCGGTGCGCATGTAGCCGGGGGCGATCGCGTTCACGCGCACGCCGCGGGAGGCCCACTCGAGGGCGGCGGAGCGGGTGAGGTTGTGGACCGCGGCCTTCGAGGCGTTGTAGGAGGCCTGCGTCTGGGGCACGTTGGCGATGATGCCGCTCATCGAGCCGGTGTTGATGATGCTGCCGTGACCGCGCTCGAGCATGCGCCGGCCGACCGCGGAGAGCACGTGGTAGACGCCGTCGAGGTTCAGGGTCATCACCGCGCGCCACTTCTCGGCGTCGCCGTCCTCGAGGGGGTGGTGGATGGTGCGCCCGGCGTTGTTCAGCAGGATCTCGATCCCGCCGACCTCCTGGTCGATCTCGGCGACGACGCGCTCGACCATGCCCTGGTCGGTGACGTCGAGGTGGCGGTAGGAGACCTCCACGCCGGTCTCGGCGGCGAGGTCCTCAGCGGCCTGCTCGCCGGCGGCGTCGTCGATGTCGGCGAGCACGATCGGGGCGCCGTGCTGGGCGAGGCCCCTGGCCATCGCGAGGCCGAGGCCCTTCGCACCGCCTGTGACGAGGGCGGTGCGGCCGGTGAGGTCGAAGAGGGTGCTGGTGGCGGCGGACATGGCTGCTCCTTCGGATCGGGTGGCGGTGGACGGTGTGCGGGGACCGATGGACCCCCTCGGGTGGTGCAGGGCCCGGGGCCGACGGCGCGACCGTCGGCCCCGGGACTGCGGCTCACGCCTCGGCGGCGGCGATGTCCTTCTTGCCCAGGCGCGGCTGGTCGACCTTGAGCGCGAAGGTCATGAGGAAGGCGAGGCCGTAGAGGGCCACGAAGGCCCAGACCACGCCGACGTCTCCGCCGAAGGGGCGCACGACGGCGACCACGAGCGATCCGAGGAAGGTCGCGCCGCCCGCGGCGGTGGTGTACATGGCCATCGCGGCGCCCTTGTGGTCGGGGGCGAGCGCGGGCATGATCGCGCCGAGCGGCACGAAGCCGGCCAGCAGGATGCCGAAGACGGTGCCCGCGATGACGGCGACGACGAAGCCCCAGTCGGAGCCGGCCGGCACCCAGTGCGGCACGTACCACCACAGCAGCAGGCCGATGGCGGAGCCGACGATGCCGAACCAGCGCACCGTGGTGGTCCAGCCGATGCGGTCGCCGAGGGCGCCGAAGGCGGCGTTGAACAGGATGTTGCCGGCGAAGATCACCGAGGTCATCAGGAGCCAGCGGCTCTCTCCCCAGCCGAGGGTCTCGGCGATCACGGTGGGAAGGATGATGAACATGCCGAACTGCGGGGCGGTGTTGATCAGGCGGGTCAGGAAGCCGAGCAGCACGCGCTTGTTCTGCCAGGACAGGATCACGCCGGAGGCGATCACCCTGAGGCTGCTCTCCCCCGCCGGGGCGAGACGGCGGTACCCGTGCTCCTCGCGCACGCCGAGCCAGGCGATGAGGAAGCCGGCCACGACGATCGCCGTGGAGGCGACCATGGCCCAGCGCTGGCCGAACAGGCCGCCGCCGAAGGCGGGGATGAGGCCGATCGCGACGAGCGAGCCGATGGTCGGCATGCCGCCGGTGAACATGACGTAGAACCAGCCGACGGCCGTGCCGTTGCGCTCCTTGGGCACGACGGCGTTGATCCACACCAGGAAGGAGAAGGCGAACAGCGGGAAGCCGAAGCCGCGGAAGGTGTACGCGGCGAAGATCAGCGGCACCGACTCGGTGGCCAGCGCGCCGAGGAAGGCGGCCTGGAACACCACCCACACGATGACGCCGAGCAGCATGACCTTCCGCGGACCCCACAGGTCCGAGAGGGCGCCGGCGAGATAGGAGCCCAGCAGCGCGCAGGCCGAGTAGAGGGTGATCGCCGTGGCGGCGAGGTTGATCATCTCGTCGCCGCCGCCGAAGACGTTCGCCATGTGCGGGGAGACGAAGTTCGTCTCCACGCCGTTGCCGGTCATGAACACCAGCACGCCGAGGAAGCCCCAGCGCAGGACGTGGGGGATGCCGATGCGATCCAGGAAGGTCTCCTGGGCTGCGCCCGCTTCGGGCACCGCCTCACCCTTCGTGGTCGGGGTGGGGGTCATGAGGACACTCCTTCGTGCGGGGGTCGTCGGAGGCCGCCTGAGACCCGCCGAGGAAGGGCGCGGGGCGCTGCGGCCGACGGGGACGACAGTAGGCCGCAGGGAAACATTCGTCAAGCACAAATGTTCCCGACGGGCGTGACTCACATCTCCTCGTCGTCAGCCCAGGTCAAGGCCGCAGGACGGGTCGGTCCGCGATGCGGGACGCCCGCATCGCGGACCCCGCCTCACTCGGTGTAGGTGAACGGCGCCGTCATCTTGTCGACGTTCTCCTCGGTGATGAGGATGCAGTCCAGCGCCTGCTTCTCCTCCTCCGGTTCGGTGCCGTTGCGCAGGAAGTCGTCGGCCATCTCGATGACGAGCTCGGCGAACTGCGCCACGGGCTGCAGCACCGTGTAGGCGAGCTCCCCGTTCTTGATCGCCTCGACCGCGTCAGGAGAGCCGTCGAAGCCGCCGACGATGATCCCCTCGAGCGCCCCGGCCTCCTTGAAGGCCGCGATCGCGCCGAGCGCCATCTCATCGTTGCCCGAGATCAGACCGTTGATGTCCGGATGGGCCTGGAGGAGGGACTGCGCCTTGTCATGGCCCTTGGTGCGGTCCCAGTCCGCGACCTCCTCCCCCACCTTCTCCAGGTCCGGGTACTGGCTGATGGTGGTGGTGTAGCCGTTGGAGCGGGTCTGGGCGTTGTTGTCCGAGGGCAGGCCGAACAGCTCGACGTAGGTGCCCTCGTCCCCCATCCGCTTGACCCACTCCTGGGCGCCGAGCGCGGCGCCCTGGGCGTTGTTCGAGACCAGCTGCGCCTTCGCGACGCCGGCCTCGTTGATCTCGGCGTTGATGAGGAAGACAGGGATGTCCGCCTGGATCGCCTTCTTGATCGTGCCGATCGATCCGTCGGCGTTGGCCGGGTCCATGATCAGCGCGACCGACTGGTTCGAGATCGCGGTGTCGACCAGGGTGTTCTCGGTGTTGGTGTCGCCCTTGTGGGCGCCAACGGTGGTCGTGTAGCCGAGCTCCTCGGCCTTGGCGGCGGCGACATCGCCCTCGGTCTTCCAGTACGGGTTCGAGGGGTCGTTGACGATGATCGTGATCAGGCCGCCGTCGACGCCGCCGCCCGAGCCGCCCTCGTCCGAGCCGCCGCCGGTGCCGCCGTCGCCGGAGCCGCCGCACGCGGCCAGGCCCGCCGCAGCGGCGCCGATGCCGAGGACGGAGAGGAAGTGCCTGCGTTCCATGGTGTGTTCCTTTCGTGGGGGATGCCGCCCGGCGGGAGGCATCGGAGCCGGGCCGGGGATCCGGCTCCGGAGGGGTCGTGGGGTCCAGGGGTCAGGGGGTCTTCTCGCCGTCGGCGCCCGCGGAAGGTCCATCGCCGCCCGCGGAGGGGCCGTCGCCGCCCGCGGACGGGGCCTCGGCGTCCGGGGCTGCGGAGCCGACGCTCGAGCCGGAGGCGTCGGCGCCCGCGTCGGCCGCGCCAGCACCCGCGTCCTGCGCGACGGCGGCCTTCCGCTTCCGCCGGGGCCGGCCGTACTCGAGCGAGTTCAGCATCACGGCGATGACGATCACCGCGCCGACGAACACCGTCTGCCAGTAGGCGGAGACGCCCACGAGCACGAGGCCGTCGGAGAGGAAGCCGATCACGAAGGCGCCCAGCAGGGTGCCGCGCACGGTGCCGCGACCGCCGGAGAGGGCCGCGCCGCCGATGACGACGCCGGCGATGGCGGTGAGCTCGTAGGTGTTGCCCGCGGTGGGGCTCGCGCTGGTCAGCGTCGAGGCGAGGATGACGCCGGCGATCGCCGAGCAGAGCCCCGCGACGACGTACACCCACACGGTCACCTTCTTCACCGGCACGCCGGAGAGCTCGGCGGCGCGGGCGTTGCCGCCGGTCGCATACAGCCAGCGGCCGAAGGTGGTGCGGGCGAGCACGAGCGCGATCACCAGCGCCACGACCACCATGATCAGCACGCCGATCGGGATGCCGAGGATGCGGTTGAAGCCCAGCCACTCGAAGCCCGTGTTGCCGAGCCCCTCGTCGCCGGAGAGGTCGTTGATGGTGCGGCCGTTCGTCATCAGCAGCGCGACGCCGCGGACCACGTAGAGCATGCCCAGGGTCGCCACGAACGGGGCGACCTTGAAGCGGGCGACGAGCACACCGTTGATCAGCCCGATGAGGCCGCCGAGCGCCACCGAGATGAGCACGGAGACGAGCACGTTCGGGTAGAGGGTCACGCCGAGCACGTCGATCGGCACGCCGCGCAGCAGGAAGCCCGCGATCACGGCGGAGAAGCCGAGCGTGGAGCCGACGGAGAGGTCGATGCCGCCGGTGAGCACCACCAGCAGCATCCCCAGCGAGAGCAGGGCGAAGATCGCGACGTGGGACGCCATGATCAGCAGGTTGTCGACGGTGAGGAAGTTCGGGGAGAGCACCGAGAACACGACGATGATCAGCGCGAGGGCGAGGAAGGCGCGGCCCTCGATGAGCAGCTTCGAGATCTCGAGCTTCTTCGGGGCGGTCGAGCCGTCGGCTGCGGCGGCAGAGGCGGAAGTCATGGTGGGGTCCGTTCGTGGCAGCGGGGTCAGGAGGCGACGGCTTCGCCGGAGGCGGCCATCACATCAGCCTTGTCGGCGTCGGGTCCGAACTCGGCGGAGATGCGTCCGCGGCGCAGCACGATGATGCGGTGCGCGATGCTGAAGCACTCCTCGATCTCGGAGGTGGTGAACAGGACGGCGAGGCCGTCGCGGGCATGGTCGGAGAGCAGGGAGAAGACCTCCGCCTTGGCGCCGATGTCGATGCCGCGGCTGGGCTCGTCCAGGAGCATGACGGCGGGGTCGGTGGCGAGCACCTTCCCGATCACGACCTTCTGCTGGTTGCCGCCCGAGAGCGCGCCGATGGGGGTCTGCGGGCCGGGCGCCTTGACGGTCACGTCCTTGATCAACGAGGTGGCCAGCGCCTTCTCCTTCACGCGCGAGAGCAGCCCGCGGGTGAGGAAGCGCCGGATGCTGGCGAGGGTGAGGTTCTGGCCGACGGACATCGTCTGGACGAGCCCGTCGCGCTGACGGTCCTCGGGCACGAGCCCGATGCCGCGCCCGATCCGTTCGCGGATCCCGCCAGAGGCGAGCTCCTGCCCGTCCAGCAGGATCCGACCGCCGGCGACCTCGCCGCGACCGGCCACGGCCTCGAGCAGCTCGGTGCGGCCGGCGCCCATCAGCCCGTACAGGCACACGATCTCCCCCGCGCGCACGTCGAGGGAGAGGCCGTCGACGATGGCACGGTCGGCGTTGTCGGGGTCCAGCACCGTGAGGTCCTGCACCTGGAGGGCAGGGGCGCCGAGCTCGTAGCCCGCAGGCGGGGAGCCGAGGTCGAAATTCTCCCCGACCATGTGGCGCACGATCCAGTCCAGGTCGATCTCCTCGCGACTGCCCCGGGCGGTCATCGTGCCGTCGCGCAGGACCACCGCATGGTCGGTGACCCTCAGCGCCTCCTCGAGGTGATGGGAGATGTACACGAGCGAGACACCGCGGGAGGTGAGCTCGTCGATGATGCCGAAGAGGATCTCGACCTCCTTGGCGGCGAGCGCCGAGGTCGGCTCGTCCATGATGAGGATCCGCGCGTCGATCGACAGGGCCCGGGCGATCTCGACGATCTGCTGCTGGCCCACGCGCAGGTCGCCGACCAGCGTCGACGGCTCCACGTCCAGGTGCATCTCCTCGAGCAGCGCGCGGGTGCGCCGGGTCTCCTCGGCGTAGTCCACGCCGCCGCCGCGGGTGATCTCCCGGCCCAGGAAGATGTTGTCGCGCACCGAGAGGTTCGGGGCGAGGCTGAGCTCCTGGTGGATGATCGCGATGCCGTGGTCGCGGGCGTCGTTCGTGGTGGCGAAGCTGACGGGCTCGCCGTCCAGGACGATCCGCCCGGAGGTGGGCTGCTCGACCCCGGAGAGGATCTTCATCAGCGTGGACTTCCCGGCGCCGTTCTCCCCGAACAGGGTGGTGACGGTGCCGCGGTGGATGTCGAAGTTGACGCCCTTGAGGGCCTGCGTGCCGCCGTAGGTCTTGACGATGTCGCGGGCCTGCAGCACGACGTCGGCGTCGCGGGGAGCGTCCGCGCCCGTGCCCGTGTCCGTGTCCGCGGGGCTCATGACACCTCCAGGGCCGACGGGGTGACGAGCCATCCCTCGGGGTTGATGAGGGTGAAGGCGCCGGTGACGGTGACAGTCTTCCCCTCGAGGTCCTCGACGCCCGCGGGCTCGAGGACCTGCTTCTTCATCTCCTCGTTCAGCGCCGCGCCGGCGTCCTGGAACTCGATCTGGTTGGTGAACTGGGAGAAGTCGAACTGTCCGGTGGCATCGCGCAGCTCGGTGCCGTTGATGGCGGGACCGGTCTGGATGCGCACGCTCACGCCCTCGGGCATGTCCTCGACGGCCACCTCGTACATGCCGTCCTCCCCCTCCCGGGCCGTGCCGGTGAAGGTGGTGGTGTAGATCGTCTGGCCGGAGACCTCGACGCCGTGCTCCTCCGCGGCCTTCTCGGGGTCGGCGGCGATGGCCTCGGCCAGCTCCGGGGCGGGCACGGCGCTCTCCGCGATCCCCTCCTGGACGGCAGGGAAGTTCTCCGCGCCGAAGGTGGCCTTGTCGAAGGGCGCCGGACCCTCGGCGAGCTCGGTCTCCTGCCCCTGCGGCACCACCTTCGTGCCGAGGACGACGACGAGGAGGGCGAGGACGGCCACGCCGATGCCGATCCATCGACCGAGGGGCTTCCTGCTCGGTGCGGGGCTGCGTGACGCCCGGGGGGCGGCGTCGGTGGTGGTGCTCATGGGGAGCCTTCCTCGGCGCCCCGGACCTCGTGCGGGGAAGGGGCGACGGTGCCGGGCTGTCGTGGGGACAGCGGGTGAGGGGGTGGACGGAGGGGCCGTCGCGAGAGCGACGGGCGGTGTCAGGAGGAGGTGGGGCCGAAGGCCGACTCAGGGACGAGGTGTGGAGCGGTGCGCGTCCTCGCGCGGTCCCGCGTCGTCGCGGGAGGTCGTGCTCCGGGAGGGGCGAGGCCTCGTCGGCGAGGTCGTCGCTCCGGTGCCGGGCCGGGGTCACCGGCCGAGGGCGGAGGGGTGGGCGCCGGGGTGCGGCGGAGGGTCGCGGGGCGCGGCCGGGCGGCGTGCCCGGCCCCGCCCCGCGGTGCGGCTCAGAGGCCGGGGACGATGGACACCTTGACCGAGGAGCCGGCGGAGTCGCCGACCTGGTCGAGGGCCTTCTGGACGTCGCCGAGGCCGTACTGGTGGGTGCAGATCTCGTCCATGGGCAGCACGCCGGACTCGATGATCTTGATGGCGGCCGGCCAGCAGTTCGGGCCGAGGTGGGCGCCGAGGACGTCGAGCTCCTTGTCGTCGGAGATGATCGACCAGTCCACGGTCACGTCGTCCTTGAACACCGAGTACTCGACGAAGGTGCCGAGCTTGCGCAGGAGGTTCAGGCCCTGCGAGACGGCGCTGGGGTGGCCGGTGCACTCGATGTAGACGTCGGCGCCGTAGCCGCCGGTCAGGCCCCGGATCTCCTCGTAGATGTCGACCTTGGAGGGGTTCAGGGTGAGGTCCGCGCCGCACTTCTTCGCGAGGGCGAGCTTGTCGTCGTCGAAGTCCAGGGCGATGACCATCTTGGGCGTCTTGTGGGACGCGCCGATCACGGCGCCGAGGCCGATCGGGCCGCAGCCGGCGATCACGACGACGTCGTCGAAGCTGAGGTTCGCGCGCTCGACGGCGTGCAGCGAGCAGGAGAGCGGCTCGGAGAAGGCGGCGTGGTGGGGCGGGATCTCCTTGGAGACCTTGTGGGCGCGTGCGAGCGCGGGGACGATCATGTACTCGGCCATCGCGCCGTGGTAGCTCTTGAATCCGAACATCGCGTGGGGCGCGCACATCCAGTACCAGCCGCGCTGGCAGTACATGCACTCTCCGCAGGGCACGATCTGCTCGCAGGCGATGCGGTCGCCCACCTGGACGCCGTGGTGGGCCAGCGCCTCCTCGGAGCCCGAGACGACCTCGCCCACGAGCTCGTGGCCGGGGGTGATGCCGGGCTGGACCCAGCGGTCGCGGTTCTCGTCGCCCCAGAACTTGGCGGCGCCGTGGTAGCACTTCAGGTCGCTCGCGCACACGCCGACGGCCTCGACCCGGATGAGCAGCTCGTCCGCCGCGGGGGTGGGGACGTCGATCTCCTCGAGCCGGTAGTCCTCGGGCGCGTGCATCACGACGGCCTGCATGGTTCGCGCGATCTCTGTCATCTGACACATCTCCTTCGATACGTTCCGACGGCCTCGAGGCCCCGAGCCCTCGCGGATCGAGGCGGCCACGGCCTACGGGAGTGAGCGTAGACACTGCCTGAACAATCGTCAAGCACAATTGTTCCACGTTCTGGTGACAGACGTTCACCCGGGAGGGGGCGGCGGCGCTCAGTCGAGGGAGGGCAGGGGGCGGCGCTCAGCCGGCGGCGAGGATCGCCTCGGCGGTGGGGGCGTCCGTGACCAGCGTGGTGAACAGGCCGGTGCGGGCCCCGGCTCGTATCGAGACGGCCTTGGCGGGATCGGCCGCGAGGGCGATCGAGGAGGGGATCGCGCGGAGCTGCTCGAGGGAGGGGCGGATCAGGCGGTCGGAGCCGGGGAACTCGATCGTCTCCCCCGCCTCGTCATAGAAGTAGAGGCAGACGTCGCCCGAGGCGCCCCGGAGCGAGGGGTCCTCGCGCGGGACCACCGAGGTCAGCGCCGCCCGCTCGTCGTACGGCGAGCCGATGCCGGTCACCAGCACGCGCGCCCTCCCCCACAGCTCCGTGATCGAGCGGAAGCTCGGATCCGCCTGGAGGGAGCTCCACAGGCTGGGGCTGGGCAGCGCCGGGGCGAAGATGAACTGCGGCTGCGCCCCGGTCCGGTCGGAGAAGGTGCGCACGATCTCGTTGGTCTGGAAGGTGGGGTCCGGCTCCTGCTGGCCGCCCACCGTCGGGGCGACGATCACGCCGGGCAGCTCCGGCAGGCCCGGCACGCGGCTGACGGCGTGGGTGGTGGTGCCGGAGGAGATCAGCAGCACCTCCCCGCGGCGCAGCGCGAGCCGGCGCAGCTCCTCCCCGAGCAGGTCGCCGAGCCCGCGGTAGTCCCGCTGGCGCTGGTCCCCGGGCGCGATGAGGACCTTCTCGACCCCGAGCAGTCCGCGCACCTCGCGGGCGAGCTCCGTGAGGTCCTCGCTGGGCACGTCGAGCACCTCGATGCGGACCATGCCGATCCGTCGGGCCTCGGCGAGCAGCTTGCTGACCGTCGGCCGGGAGATGCCCAGGCGCTGGGCGACCTCAGCCTGCCGGAGCCCGTCGGAGTAGTAGGCCGAGGCGGCGCGGTGCAGCAGCTGCAGATCGATCGAGCTCTCGAGCACGCCGCCCCCTTCGTCGCGTCCGGCATCGCGGCCTCGCCGTGCGCGCATCCCTCGCGCGCCCTCTGTCCGTCGGGCCGATCCTATAGAACCCACGGGCCCCGGGGACAGGGCCGCGAACACTCGTTCCGAACTTTCGTCCACCGGCAGGGGGTCGTGCCGCCGGTCGCAGGAGCCCGGCCCGGGCCGCCTGACGTGGCAGGATAGGGCAGTTGCGCGGGTCCCCGCGCTCGAGGACGAGCCCGTGACGGGAGGCTGAGCACCAGATGGCGACAGGATCGAGCGCGGTCCTCGGGGTCGACGTCGGCACGTCGAGCACGAAGGGCGTCCTCGTCTCCCTCGACGGCACGATCCTGCGCAGCGCCGTCCGCGAGCACTCCGTCCAGCGCCCCGCCCCCGGCCACGTGGAGATGGACGCGCGCATCTGGTGGGACGAGTTCACCGCGATCGCCGCGGAGCTCACCGCCCCCGGCGACGTCGAGGTCACGGCCGTGGGCGTCTCCGGCATGGGACCGTGCGTGGTGCTCACCGACGAGGCCGGCACCCCTGTGCGCCCCGCGATCCTCTACGGCGTCGACACCCGTGCGGAGCAGCAGATCGCCAGCCTGACCAACGTGCTGGGCCGCGAGGACATCCTCGCGCACTGCGGGGCGGGCCTGACCTCGCAGGCCGCCGGCCCGAAGATCGCCTGGGTCGTGCAGAACGAGCCGGATGTCTGGGCGCGGGCGCGGCGGGTGTTCATGCCGTCCTCGTACCTCGCCTTCCGCCTCACCGGCGAGTACGTGCTGGACCACATCAGCGCCAGCCAGACCAACCCCATGTACTCGCTGCACACCCAGGACTGGCATCCGCGCTGGGCCGAGCACGTCGCCCCGGGGCTCGAGCTGCCCGCGCTGCGCTGGGCCGGCGAGGCCGCCGGACCGCTCTCCGCCGGGGCCGCACGACAGGTCCCGGGCCTGCGGTCCGGGATCCCCGTGATCACCGGGACGATGGACGCCTGGTCGGAGGCGGTCAGCGCCGGGACCACGGAGCCGGGCCAGATGATGCTGATGTACGGCACGACCACGTTCCTGGTCGCCGGGATCGCCGAGCCGATGGCGAGCCGCACCCTGTGGCCCACCTCCGGCGCGCGCCCCGGGGTGTACACCCTCTCCGGCGGGATGGCGGCCTCGGGCGCGATCACCGGCTGGCTGCGCGATCTCACCGGGGAGAGCGACTTCAGCGCCCTGGTGGCCGAGGCGGCCGCGAGCGAGCCCGGAGCGAACAGCCTGGTCATGCTCCCCTACTTCGCCGGCGAGCGCTCCCCCATCGCCGACCCGTCGGCCCGTGGCGTGATCGCGGGCCTCACCCTGTCCCACACGCGCGGAGACCTGTATCGGGCGGCTCTCGAGGCCGCCGCGTACGGGGTGCGCCACCATCTGGAGACCCTCGAGGAGGCCGGACTGCCCGTCACCCGTGTGGTCGCCGTCGGCGGCGGGGCGCAGTCGGACCTCTGGCCGCAGATCGTCTCCGACGTCACGGGGCTCGTGCAGGAGATCCCCACCAGCACCGTCGGCGCCTCCTACGGCGGCGCGCGCCTGGCCGCGGAGCTCGCCCACGACGCCGACACCTCGAGCTGGAACCCGAGCGACCACGTGTGCCGCCCGGACCCCGCCCACCGCGAGCGCTACGACGAGCTGTACCGGCTGTACCGCGAGCTCTACCCCGCCACGCGCGACATCTCGCACGCGCTGACCAGGCTGCAGCGCGGCTGACCCCACCTCTTCCGGATCGAAGTCGACGATGACCTCCACTCCCCCGCCCGCCCCTGCCGTTCCCGGACTCACAGCCGACCGTCCCGCACCTCTGCACCAGCCCTACCTCCACGATCTGGTCGGGGTCTTCCACGCCCCGCTCCAGGCCTGGTCGCATCCCTGCGGCCAGATGACGGGCGACGGCGCCGAGGGCATCTTCCTCGGCGACACCCGCGTGGTCTCCGCCCTCCGCTGCACCGCCGTGGGATCCGGCGCGGACGGCTCCCCGGCCGGCGTCGCCCTCACACCGCTCGCCACCGAGGTGCGCTCGGCTCGCGAGATCCGCTTCCGCGACGTGGTCACCGTCCCGGACGGCCCCGGGGAGCCGCTGCTCGTGCTGGGTCGGATCCGCACCGCCGGGTCCGACGGGATCCGCGAGGAGCTGCGACTGGTCTCCGACGACCACCTCCCCCGCCGGGTGCGTCTGCGCCTGGGCCTGATCGCCGACGGCGCCACGATGTCGCAGGTGAAGGACCCGCACCTCCTCGCCCGCGCCGGCCACATCCGCCCCGCGGCCGCCGTCGAGGGGCGCGCGGCGGACGGCAGCGGCGGCGCGGCCTCCTGGCCGATCGGCGCCGACGGGGGCGCGGCCCGGCTCGAGCTCGGCGCGGGCTCCTCGGGCCTCGCGACCGACGGCCCGGTCGTGACCTGGTGCGTCGATCTCGAGGTCGCCCCGCACGGCACCGCGGAGAGCAGCTGGACGCTGCGCCTCGCCGACCCGTCGGTCCCCTTCGTCGCGCCGGAGACCACGTGGGCGCCGCACCCGACGAGCGCCGACGGCGCCGGGGCCACGGGCGCTGCCCCGTCGGCCGCTGCGCCGTCGGCCGCTGCCTCGTCGGCCACCAGCCCGTCGGCCGCCGCTCCGTCAGTTGCTGCCTCGTCCGCCGCCAGCCTGTCATCCGCTGCGCCGTCGGCCCTCCCATCGGCCGCCTCCCCCGAGGTCCGCGCGGCCGCGCACCTGCTCGACCGCTCCCTCTCCGACCTCGACGCGCTGCGCCTGCAGGTCCCCGGCGAGCCGGCCCAGCAGTTCCTCGCCGCCGGCGCCCCGTGGTTCTTCACCCTCTTCGGCCGGGACTCGCTGATCGCGGCCTCCCTCGCCCTGCCCGTGGACCGCGGCCTCGCGCTCTCGACGCTGCGCACCCTCGCCGCTCGGCAGGGCACGCGCGTGGATGTCGCCACCGCCGAGCAGCCCGGGAAGATCCTCCACGAGATGCGCGCGGTCGGGATGGCGATGGGCGAGACGCATCTGCCGCCCGTCTACTACGGCACGATCGATGCGACCCCGCTGTGGATCGAGCTGCTGCACGAGGCGCGCGCCGCGGGTCTGCCGGACGCCGATCTGGCGGAGCTGCGGCCCGCCCTCGAGGCGGCCGCGACCTGGCTGCTCGAGCATGCCGACGCCGACGGGGACGGGCTGCTGGAGTACATCGACCAGTCGGGGCAGGGCCTGGCCAACCAGGGCTGGAAGGACTCCGGCGACTCGATCCGCTTCGCCGACGGCTCGCTGGCGAGCGGCACGATCGCCCTCGCGGAGGTGCAGGGCTACGCATACGCCGCCGCGCTCCACGCCGCCGACCTGCTCGAGGAGATGGATCCGCACGACGAGGCCTCCGGCGCTGCCGCACCCGATGCCACCCGCGCCTCCGCTCTCCCCACCCGCCTGCGCTCCTGGGCGGCGCGGCTGCGGGAGCGGTTCCAGGCGCAGTTCTGGTGCGAGGACGAGCTGGGGCCGTTCGTGGCCCTCGCCCTGGACGGGGACAAGCGCACGGTGGACGGCGTCGTCTCGAACATGGGCCACCTCCTCGGCACCGGGATCCTCGATGCCGATCAGGAGCGGATCGTGGTGGAGCGCCTGCTGCACCCGAGCATGTTCTCCGGCTACGGCATCCGCACCCTGTCCACCACGAACGGCGGCTACGGCCCGCAGCGCTATCACGGCGGCAGCGTCTGGACCCACGACACCGGCATGATCCTGCGCGGCATGCTGCGCAGCGGCTTCGACGAGGAGGCGCGCGTGCTCGCCCGCGGCCTGCTGCGCGCGGCCGACGGCTTCGCCCAGCGCCTGCCCGAGCTGTTCAGCGGCGAGGGCGCCGACGAGGTCCTGGTCCCGGTCCCCTACCCGGCCTCCTGCCGTCCGCAGGCGTGGGCGGCCGCGAGCGCCGTCCCCGTCGCCCAGGCCCTCGGCGCGCTCTGACGCCTGCGCCCTCCGACGCGCGACGATGCGCTCACGCCGGCGGGTCGATCGACGATCCGTACCAGAATCCGGCACGTATCGTCGATCGACTCCCCTGCGGCGCACGCCCCGGCGCCGTCACCGCGCGGGGCGGCGCGGGCACGGTTCGACGTGCCCCGGCACCGCCCGGGCCACCGCACTCAGGGCAGCTTCGGCTCGATCTCCTTGGTGTAGATCCCCTCGAGGGTCTCCTTCAGCCCGTCCATCGCCTCCTGCACATCGCCCTCGGCGGTCGCGATCGAGGCGATGGCCTTGGCCATCTCCTGATCCGCTCCGGGCAGGAAGACGCGGGCGAAGTCCTGCGGCCGGGTCACCTCCAGCTGGTCCACCGCGGTCTGGATCTCCGGGGTCTTCTCGGTGAGCTCGGTGAGGTCGGCGCTCTTGCGCACGGGCATGTACCCGGTCGCGGCGGAGAACGCGACGGTGGACTCGGGACGCCCCATGAACTCGATGAGCATCGCGCCGGCCAGCTGCTCTTCCTTCGTGACCGCGGCGGGGATGCCGAGGCCCGCACCGCCGGTGGGGCACACGGGTCCGTCCACGGACCCGCCGGGCAGGAAGCCGACGCCCACGTCGAAGGTGGCCGATTCGAGCACGCCCACGAGCGAGCCGGTCGACGCGATCGTCGCCGAGCACACCCCCGCGGCGAAGGCGTCGGCCGAATCGCTCGAGGCGACCTGCGCCCACCCGTCGGCGAACACCGAGTCCTGCACCCACTGCATGACCTCGACGGCCTCGGGGCTGTTGCAGGTGATGGTCCACTCGTCGGACCATGCCGCGCCCTGTCCCCACAGCAGGTTCTGCAGGGTCCAGCCCGCGTAGCCGGCGAGGTCGGGGTACATGTACGGAGTCTCCGCCTCGGTGAGCTTCGGCGCCCACTCGACGAACTCCTCCCAGGTCTCCGGGGCCTTGTCCGGCAGGCCCGCGGCGGAGAAGTGGTCCTTGTTGTAGTAGAACAGCGGCGTGGAGCGGCCGTAGGGCAGCGCCCACTGCTTGTCGTCGTACTGGTAGTCCGCGACCAGCGAGTCGCGGTAGTCGGACAGGTCGATCTCGAGCTGGTCGACAAGGGTGTCGATCGGGATGATGTTGCCGTTGATGAAGTACCGGAACCACCACACGTCCGAGAGCACCACCACGGCGGGCAGGCCGGAGTTCGCGGCCTGCGCGGTCTGGAACTTCTGGGCGATCTCCTCGTAGTTCGACCCTGCCGTGACGAGGTTGACCTCGATGCCGGACTCCTCGGCGAACTTCCCCAGCAGCTCCTTCTCCACGTCCTGCGACCCGCCGGGGTGGCTGGTCCAGAAGTCGATCTTCGTCGCGGGCTCGACGCCCTCGAAGTCGAGGTCGAGCTCCTCGGAGCCGCCGCCTCCGCCTCCTTCGCCCCCGACCTCGGGCCCGCCGCAGGCGGCCAGGCCCAGCGCCCCGGCGCCGGCGGCGCCGAGACCGAGCAGGGAGCGACGGCTGAGACCGCCGGGACGGTGCAGTGAGCTGGTCATGATGGGTGTCCTTTCGGGGTGGGGGACGGACGCGTTCGCGTCAGCCGGTCACGCTGCCCTGGGTCAGGCCGGAGACGATGTGCCGCTGCAGCATCGCGAAGACGATCAGGACCGGGGCGATCACCAGCACCGTGCCGGCCATGAGGATCCCCCAGCCGGAGCCGGTGTTGCCCTCGGAGTTGCTCAGCGCCGTCAGGCCCACAGGGAGGGTCATGCGGCTCGCCTCGGAGGTGATGATCAGCGGCCAGATGTAGTCGTTCCACTCGGTGACGATCGTGACCAGGGCGACCGTCGCGACGGTCGGCACGGAGATGGGCACGACCACCGAGATGAGGGTGCGCAGGTGCCCGGCTCCGTCGATCTCCGCGGCCTCGAGGATCGCCGGCGGGATCGTGAGGAAGAACTGTCGCAGCAGGAAGGTGCCGAAGGCGGTGCCGAGCCCCGGCAGGATGATGCCCCAGTAGGTGTTCACCCCGCCGAGCCCGGCGATCAGCACGTAGTTGGGCAGGATCGAGACCTGCGGCGGCACCATCAGCGCGACCAGGATCAGCACGAACAGCACCCGCTTGAAGGGGAAGCGCACGAACACCAGCGCGTACGCGGTGAACAGCGCCAGCAGCACCTTGATCGAGGAGCCGATGGTCGTGACGATCACCGAGTTCAGGAAGAACCGCGGGATCGGCACCGAGTTCCAGGCCGCCTCGTAGTTCGACAGCGACGGCTGCTCGGGAAGCACCACGAGGTCGGTGGAGAGGATCTCGTGCGGGGCCTTGAACGAGCTGATCACCATCCACAGCAGCGGCAGCACCATCACGAGGGTCGCGAGGATCAGCGGCAGGTAGCCGCCGGCGAGGGTGGCGCCGAGGTTCGCGCGGGAGAAGGGGCCGTTGTCCCGTCGCGCGACGGCGGCGCCCTGCTCGGGTGCGGGGCGGGCGGGGGCGCTCATGAGTAGTGCACCTTCCTCTCGACGAAGAGGATCTGCGCGACGGTCATGACGATGAGGATCACGAACAGGAGCACCGAGATCGTCGCGGAGTAGCCCGCGCGGGAGTAGCCACCGAATGCCTGCAGGTAGGACTCGAAGATCATGGTGTTCGTCCCTCGACCCGTCGGCGTCATGATCCGCAGCAGGTCGAAAGCCTGCAGGCTGTTCAGCGTGGTGGTGATCAGCAGGAAGAAGGTGGTGGGCGAGAGCAGCGGCAGCGCGATGCTCACGAAGCGGCGCACGGCCCCGGCCCCGTCGAGCTGCGCGGCCTGCATGACGTCCTGGGAGAGGGACTGCAGACCGCCGAGGTAGACGATCGCGCAGTAGCCGAGGTTCTTCCAGACGTACACGATGATCACCATGACCAGCGACATCTCCGGATCCAGGAACCAGTCGGGACTGTTCAGCCCCACCTGACGGAGGATCCAGCCGAGCACCCCGAAGTTCGGGTCGAAGATGAACAGCCACACCAGGCCCACGCCCACGCCGGAGAGCACGTACGGCGCGAACACGGCCGAGCGCGCGATGCCGCGGCCGGGCACGTCGATGTTCAGCGCCACGGCGATCAGCAGGCCCAGCACCATCGCCCCACCCACCGTGAACAGGGTGAAGATCGCGGTGATGCGCAGCGACTCGAGCCCCGCGTCGGAGGTGAAGAACTCGATGTAGTTGTCCAGGCCGATGAAGGTCGCGGTGCGGGAGCCGAGGGTCCAGTCCAGCATCGAGTACTGGATGTTCAGGAACAGCGGCCGGTAGGTGAACATCGCGATGAGCACCAGGTTCGGGGCGGCGAAGGCGAGGAACACCAGGGCGTCGCGCCGCGAGCGGCGGCTCATGCGTCGGCGTCTGCGCACCGGCGGCGCGGTGCTGGCCGCGGCGCTGCCGGGCGGGGACGAGGCGGCGGTCCGTGGGGCGTCGGTGCCCGGGACCGTTCTCGAGGGATCAGTCATCTGGTGCTCATCGTGTCCGTCATCGTGCCGCCGGCGTCGGTGACGGCGGTCCGCCCTCATTATGAGCACCGCCCGGCGGTTCCGGGGCCGGATCGCCGAACCCCGCCCCGGCACGTCGCCGCGTGCTGCCGCGTACGGTGGCGGCACGGCCGCGCACGCGGCCCGTCCTGCACGAGGAATCGGAGGCCCCCATGCACGCCGACCGCATCACCCCTGCCCTGTGCCACCACGCCGAGGGCCCGTACTGGTCGGCCGTCTGGGGAGGGCTGCGCTGGGTGGACATGCTCGCCGGCGACATGCTCCACCTCGAGGCCGACGGGACCGCGAGCCGCCTGCCCACCCCGAGCCCCGTCGTGGCGTGCGTGCGCCCCGCCGCGGACGGCGGGGCGGTGCTCGCGCTCGAGAAGGGCTTCGCCCTCGAGGACGCCGACGGGTCCATCCGCGCACTCCCGCCGCTGTGGGAGGAGGACGTGCGCATGAACGAGGGCGCGATCGCTCCCGACGGCTCGTTCCTGTGCGGCTCGATGGCCTACGACCAGGCACCGGGCGCCGCCGCGATGTGGCGGCTGCAGCCCGACGGCACCACCACCCGCGAGTTCGGGGACCTCACCATCTCCAACGGGCTCGCCTTCACGGCCGACGGGACGCGCGCCTTCCACGTCGACACCCCCACCGACCGGGTCGACGTCCTGGACTGGTCGAACGCCGACGGGCTCGTCGGCCGTCGCCCCTTCGCGGACCTCTCCGGCGAGGACGGGCACCCCGACGGGCTGTGCCTGGACGGCGAGGGCCGGGTGTGGGTGGCGATGTTCGGCGGCTCCCAGGTGCTGGGCCTGGACGAGCGCGGCGAGGTGGCGGAGCGGATCGAGGTCGGGGCGCGGCAGGTGACGGCCTGCACCTTCGGCGGCGAGGACGCCGCCACGCTGTTCATCACCACGAGCCGCGAGAACCTCGCCGAGGGGGACGACCCGGCGGCGGGCTCGCTGTTCTCGGTCCGTCCCGGGGTCGTCGGCCCTGCGGAGGAGACGCTCTTCGGCGATCCGGAGGACTCCGAGCCGGCCTCCTGACCGCCCCCGCCCGGCGCTGCCGCTGCTGCCCGGACCCCGATCCGGCCCAGGCCCCCGGACGAAGTTCGCGCTCCTGGCGTGACCTCACGGCCGTATAGCCGTTGAGGTCACGCCAGGAGCGCAAAGTTTCGCGTCGCCGCCGGGCTGCAGTCCTCCGGACCGTCGGCGACGAGCGCAGCCCGGCCCGGCCGACGCGGTCCGGCTCATCCGAGCCTGGTCCTGCGCCGGTCGGTCGCGGGCCCGGATCTCAGGCCGAGGCGGGCGCCTCCGCGGACCGGTCGCGGGCCTCGCCCGTGGCGAGGGAGTCGAGCATGTCGTCGAACTCCTCCATCGCCTTGGCCGGGGGCTGCGGGGTGATCAGGCTGACCACCACGGCGAGCACGAGGCAGACCGCGAAGCCGGGGATGATCTCGTAGAGGTGCTCCTCGCCGAACAGGCCCCACGTCACGTCCGGCGTGAGCTGGCCCCAGACGAAGGCGACCGCCGCACCGGCGACCATGCCCACCGCGGCCCCGGCCATCGTCAGGCGACGCCAGAACAGCGACAGCAGCACGATCGGCCCGAAGGCGGAGCCGAAGCCTGCCCAGGCGAAGGCGACCAGCGCCAGCACCGAGCTCTCGGGGTCCAGGGCGAGGAGCACGGCGACGAGGGAGACCACGAGCACGCCGATCCGTCCGCCCCACAGCTTGGCGACGTCCCCGAGCTTCACGCCCACGCCGCCCACGATGTCCTCGACCAGCGCGGAGGTGGTGACGATCAGCTGCGAGGAGATCGTGGACATGATCGCGGCGAGCACCGCGGCCAGCAGGAAGCCCGCGATCAGCGGGTGGAACAGGATCTGGGCGAGGTCGAGGAACACGGACTCGCCGTTGGTGGCGTCGGTGATCTGCACGTCCTGGTTCTGCTGGAAGTAGGCCAGGCCCGCCATCGCGGTGAACACGGCCCCGATCACGCACAGGATCATCCAGGTCATCCCCACGACGGTGCCGTACTTCGCATCGCGCGAGGAGCGCAGCGCCATGAAGCGCACGATGATGTGGGGCTGGCCGAAGTAGCCCAGGCCCCAGGCGACGGCCGAGAGGATCCCCACCCAGGTGCCGCCGGAGACCAGCGAGCCGAAGGAGGGGTCGACCTCGCGCACGGAGGCGAACATCGCCGTCGGCCCGCCGACGACGAACATCGCCGTGACCGGCACGATGATCAGGGACACGAGCATGATCAGGCCCTGCACCACGTCGGTGTAGCTCGCGCCGAGGAACCCGCCGAACAGGGTGTAAAGGATGGTCACGCCGCCCACGAGCAGCATGCCCGTCAGGTACGGACCGCCGAACATCGACTGGAAGAACACGCCGCCGGCGACCATGCCGGAGGAGACGTAGAAGGTGAAGAACACCAGGATGATCAGGCCCGCCGCGATCCGCAGGATGTTCGTGCGGTCGTGGAGGCGGTTGCCGAAGTAGCTCGGCACGGTGATCGAGTTGCCGGCGATCTGGGTGTACTGGCGCAGTCGCGGAGCGACGAAGATCCAGTTCAGCCCGGCGCCGACGGTCAGGCCGATGGCGATCCACGCCTCGACCATGCCGCTCATGTACAGGGCGCCCGGCAGGCCCATCAGCAGCCAGCCGGACATGTCCGAGGCCCCGGCCGAGAGCGCCGCGACGAAGGGATGCAGCTGGCGGCCGCCGAGCATGTAGTCCTCGCCGCCCTTCGTCTTGCGAAAGGCGTACAGGCCGATGCCGATCATGGCGCCGAAGTACACGGCGAGGGAGACCAGCTTGAAGGCGAGCTCCATGGGAGTCTCCGATCTCTGGTGGGGAAGGGCGGACTGGCCGGATCGGAGGTCCGTGTGCGGCATCGTCGCTCGCGGCACCGCCGGTCCGGTCGGGGACGACGCGCCACCGTACCGGCGCCCGGGAGGGCGGCTGGGGTCGAGCCTACGCCGACGTGACGCCGATCACCCCCTCTCGTGGCCGTACGGTGATCTCACGCCATGCGCCGCCCACGCTCGTGACCGCACAGTCTAGTGCGCGTGTGTTCGCTTTCTGGAACACACGCGCACGAAACCGTCGAGTGACCGGCTGCGGGGGTCAGCCGAACAGCGCGTCGGTGTCGTCGTCGACCCAGTCCAGGGTGCGCTCGACGGCCTTGCGCCACAGCCGCATGTAGCGGTCTCGGGTCTCCTCGTCCATCTGGGGCTCCCAGCGCTTGTCCTCGGCCCAGTTGTCGATGACGTCCTGCTCGCCGTCCCAGTAGCCCACCGCGATGCCGGCCGCGTAGGCGGCGCCGAGCGCGGTGGTCTCGATGACCTTCGGGCGCACGACGGGCACGCCGAGGATGTCGGCCTGGAACTGCATGAGGGTCTCGTTCATGACCATGCCGCCGTCGACCTTCAGCTCGGTGAGCTCCACGCCCTCCGAGGCCGCGTCGGCGACCGCCGCGTCCAGCACCTCGCGCGACTGGAAGGCCGTGGCCTCCAGCACCGCGCGGGCGATGTGGTTCTTATTGTGGAAGCGGGTCATGCCGACCATCACGCCGCGGGCGTCGGCGCGCCAGTGCGGGGCGAACAGACCCGAGAACGCCGGGACCACGAACAGTCCGCCGTTGTCGTCGACCTTCTTGGCGAGGTCCTCGATCTCCGGGGCGTCCTTGATGAGCCCGAGGTTGTCGCGGATCCACTGCACGAGCGAGCCGGTGACCGCGACCGAGCCCTCGAGGGCGTAGACCGGCTTGTTCTCGCCGATCTTGTAGGCGACCGTGGTCAGCAGCCCGTTCTCGCTGCGCACCAGGTCCTCGCCGGTGTTCACCAGCATGAAGTTGCCGGTGCCGTAGGTGTTCTTGCCCATGCCGATCTCGAAGCAGGCCTGGCCGAAGGTCGCGGCCTGCTGGTCGCCGAGGATGCCGGCGATCGGGGTGTCGATGAGCAGGTCGTTCTTGCGGCCGTGCCCGTAGATCTCGGAGGAGGACTTGATCTCGGGGAGCATCGACATCGGGATGCCCATGTCCTTCGCGATGTCCTCGTTCCAGTCGAGGGTGTCGATGTTCATGAGCATGGTGCGCGAGGCGTTGGTGACGTCGGTGAGGTGCACGCCGCCGTTGACGCCGCCGGTCAGGTTCCACACCAGCCACGAGTCGGTGTTGCCGAAGAGCAGGTCGCCCTTCTCCGCCCTCTCGCGGGCGCCGTCGACGTTGTCGAGGATCCACTTGACCTTGGGGCCGGAGAAGTAGGTCGCCAGCGGCAGGCCCACGCGCTCCTTGTACTTGTCGGCGCCCTCGTCGCCGGCGAGCTCGTCGCAGATCTTCTGGGTGCGGGTGTCCTGCCAGACGATCGCGTTGTAGACCGGCTCGCCGGTGTTCTTGTCCCACACCACGGCGGTCTCGCGCTGGTTGGTGATGCCGACGGCCGCGAGCTGGTGGCGGTTGATGTCCGCGCCCGTCAGCGCGGAGCCGACGACGGCGCGGGTGTTCTTCCAGATCTCGATCGGGTCGTGCTCGACCCAGCCGGACTTCGGGAAGATCTGCTCGTGCTCCTGCTGCCCGGTCGAGACGATCTGTCCGTCGTGGTCGAAGACGATCGCGCGGGTCGAGGTGGTGCCCTGGTCGATCGAGAGGATGTACTTCGTGTCGGTCATCGGAACTCCTTCGTGTTGATGAGCGGGGGTTTGGGATCCATCGTGCCGGACGGCCTCACCGCGCGGGGCCGCCCGGCGGCGGATCAGAAGGCCATGCTGGCGAGGCCCGCGAGGACGCCGCCGATGATCGGGCCGAGGACGGGGACCCAGGCGTAGCCCCAGTCGTTGCCGCCCTTGTGGGGGATCGGCAGGACCGCGTGGGCGAGCCGGGGGCCGAGGTCACGGGCGGGGTTGATGGCGTAGCCGGTGGGCCCGCCGAGCGAGGCGCCGATCGAGACGACCAGCAGCGCGACGGCGAGCGGGCCGAGCTCGTGCGGCGTGTGGCCGAACATGATGATCACGAAGACCAGCACGAAGGTCGCGATGATCTCGGTGACCAGGTTCCAGCCGTAGGAGCGGATCTCGGGACCGGTGGAGAAGCTGCCCAGGATCGCACCCGGATCCGTCTCCTGGTCGTAGTGGTTCTTGTAGGCCATCCAGGCCAGGACCGCGCCGAGGAAGGCGCCGATCATCTCGGCCAGCAGATAGGCGACGGTGTTGCCGAGGGTCACGGGGATCCCGTCGGCGTACTCGCCGCCGCTCGCCGCGAGGCCGAGCGTCACGGCGGGGTTCAGGTGCGCACCGGTCTTGTAGGCCGTCCACACGCCGGCGAAGACCGCGAGGCCCCAGCCGAAGTTGATCAGCAGCCAGCCGCCGCCGTTGCCCTTGGTCTTGCCGAGCACGACGTTGGCGACGACGCCGCCGCCGAGCAGGGTGAGCATCGCCGTGCCGGCGATCTCGTACAGGAAGATGGTTGCCATGAGGCCTCCTCGTCGAGCGGTCCCGCAGCAGTGCGGGACCGGTGGCATCCAGATGATGGGGTCAGGGGCGGAGAATGCTCCGCCGACGGGCCCCGGGCGGGATCGCCCGGGGCGGGGAGAGCGGGGTCAGCGTCGCGCAGGCACCTCCGATGCCGTCGCGATGCGGGAGGCCGCCTCGTCGTCCGAGGTGGTGGCCTCCCCGTCCAGCCGTGCCGCGATGTACTCGCGGTACGCGGAGATCTCTGCCCTGGTCGCGGCCTCGTCCCAGCCGAGCTCGGGGGCGATCAGCGCGGCGATCTCGTCGGCCGCCGCGACTCCGCGGTCCCGGGTCTCGTAGTCCAGCCGGGTGCGGCGCTCGAGCACGTCGGCGAGGTGCCGGGCGCCCTCGGCGCGCACGGCGTAGAGCGCCTCGGCGCGCAGGTAGCGGGGGGCGTGCTCGAGCGGGGTCGCGAGCGCGGGGTCCTCGTCGATCAGGGCGAGCACGTCGCTCAGCAGCGCGCCGTACCGGAACAGGAGTCGGTCGATGCGGATCTCGTCGAAGCCGTACCGCGCGGCGATCTGCGCCTTGTCGCGCACAAGGGTCCCGTAGCCCTGCGCGCCGATCACGGGGACGGAGCGGGTGAGGCTGGGCCGGCCCGGCTCGGTGTCCTTGATCGCGAAGTCGACGACATCCTCGGCCATGACGCGGTAGGTGGTGAACTTGCCGCCCGCGATAGCGCTGAGCCCCGGCTCGACCGCCATGACGGTGTGCTCGCGGGAGACCTTCGTGGAGCCCTTGTCCCCGCCCTTCTTCACGGGCTGGAGCAGGGGGCGCAGGCCGGAGTAGACGCCGATGACGTCCTCGCGGGTGAGGTCGTCCTTCAGAACGGCGTTGGCGTGCTCGAGGACGTACTCGATGTCCTCGGCCGTCGCGCCGACGTCACGGGGGTCCTGGGTCCAGGGGGTGTCTGTGGTGCCGATGACCCAGTACTCGTCCCACGGGATGATGAACAGCACCGACTTCTCGGTCTGGGTGATGATGCCGGTGTCGGGGACCGCGGGGATCCGGTCGCGGGCGACGGTGACGTGGATGCCCTTGGAGGCGAGGACCTCGAGGCCGGCGTCGGCCCCGGCGAGCTCCTGCTGGTCCTGGGTCCAGACGCCGCCGGCGAGGATCACCTGGCGGGCGCGGATGTCGAACTCCTCGCCGCTCTCTTCGTCGCGCACGCGCACGCCGACGACGCGCTCGCCCTCGTGGAGGTAGTCGACGACGGCGGTGTAGTTCGCGACGGCGGCGTCGAGCTGGGCGGCGGAGCGCACGAGCATCATCACGAAGCGCGCGTCGTCCATCTGCGCGTCGTAGTACTCGAGCGCGCCGACGGCCTTCTCGCCGTCCAGCGCCGGGAAGACCTCGAGCATCTTCTCGTGCAGCAGGTGGCGGTGGAAGGGGACGGCGCGCTTGCGGCCGATGGACTGCATCGCGTCGTAGAGCATCACGCCGGAGCCGATGAACCCACGGTCGATGACCTTCTTGAAGAAGGGGAAGACGAACTTGATCGGCTTCACGAGGTGCGGGGCGGTGTGCTCGAGCAGCAGGTCGCGCTCGCGCAGCGCCTCGGCGACGAGCTTGAAGTCGAGCATCTGCAGGTAGCGCAGGCCGCCGTGCATGAGCTTGGAGGAGCGGGAGGAGGTGCCGGCGGCCCAGTCGTGGGACTCGACGAGGCCGACGGACAGCCCGCGGGTCGCGGCGTCGAAGGCGGCGCCCGCGCCGTTCACGCCGCCGCCGACGACGAGGACGTCGAGGGGGCTGTCGGCGGTCGCCCCGCGCAGCCGGGAGAGATGCTCCGCACGGCCCTCGGGGGTGAGCGCGGATCGCTGCTGATCGGTCACTCTGTCTGCTCCTTCGCATCGCACCTGGTGTTCCCGGCCGACGGGTCGGCGGTGAACGGACCGGCGGGTCCGGTCGCGATACCGGCGGTCGTGGCCGGGCCGTCGCGGTCTCGGCGGCGGTGACGGGGCCATCCTGGGACGAGCGTGCAGCATGCCGCAACCCGAGTGCACGAACGTGCAAGACTGGCGTCCATGACCCGCGACTCCCGGCTCGAGGACCTCTTCACCGCTGCACGGATGTACTACGGGCAGAGCCGGACGATGGAGGCGATCGCCGGCGAGCTCGCCGTCTCCCGCTCGACCGTCTCGAGGATGCTGCGCGATGCGCGCGAGGCGGGGCTGGTCCAGATCACGCTGCGCCCGCCGGAGGCGCACCGGATCGAGGACCTCGCCCGGCGCATCTCCCGCCAGTACGGGATCCGGGTGCATGTGGTACCGGGTCCGACCGAGGGCGACCAGCGCGACCGCCTCGCCGCCGTGGTCGAGACGGCGGCCGAGCTGCTGGACCGGATGCTCGAGCCGGGCACCACGCTCGGCGTCGCCTGGGGCACGACGGTCGCCGCCCTGCTCGGCGCGGTCCGGCCGCGACCCGTGCCCGGGCTGAGGATCGTGCAGCTGAACGGCGCGATCAACGTCGAGGGCTCGGGGCTCACCTACATCGCGACGGTGCTGGCCCGTGCCGCCGAGCGGTGGGACGCGACGGTGCACCAGTTCCCGGTCCCGGCCTTCTTCGACTACGCCGCCACGCGCGAGGCGATGTGGCGCGAGCGCTCGGTGCAGCGGGTGCTCGAGACCCAGGCGCAGGCCACGGTCGCGGTGTTCAGCGTGGGCGCCTTCGATGCGGAGGTCCCCAGCCACGTCTACACCCACAACTACCTCACCGGCGACGACCTGCGCTCCCTGCGGGCCGACGGCGCGGTGGGCGATGTGTGCACCGTGTTCCTCCGGGCCGACGGCACCTTCCGCGACATCGCCATGAACGCCCGCGGCTCGGGCACCGCCCCGGACCACCTGGCCCGGATCCCGCGACGACTGCTGATCGCCTCCGGCTCCCGCAAGGCCCTGCCGCTGCGCGCGGCGCTGCGGGCCGGGGTCGCGACCGACGTGGTGATCGACGAGGTCATCGCCGCGGCGCTCCTCGCCCTGCGCTGACCCGCGACGCCACCCGCCTCGCCCTGCGCTGACCTGCGCTGCCGCTCCCCTCGCCCTGCGCTGACCTGCCGCGCTCCTCGCCTCACGCTGACCCGCGACGCCTCTCCCCGACCACCCCGCCGCAGTCACCGCACGCCCAGCCGAACAGAAATGTCAGATTCTGAGCCACTTTCAGCCCCGACGTGGCTCAGAATCTGACATTTCTCGGAGCGGCCGCCTCGTGGGCGGTCCTGGGCAGCACGCTCAGGGCTCATGCGCGGGGGTGATGTCGGGCGATCCTCGTCGTGAGCTGACGCCTGCCGACCTCGACGACCACCTGTCTCACCCGCGCCTCGTCGGGGACCCGGAGCCCCCGTTCGGCCATCGTCCGCCGGATCCTCAGCAGGATCCGCGTCGGCCGGTACAGGTCCTTGGCGTTGGCCCGGCTGAGGGTCCAGCCACGGGACGCGAGCTCGTCCCGGCGCTCCTCGTCGTCTCTCCACTGCCCCTTGGTCAGGCGGTGCCCGTCTCCGTCGTACTCGAGGCCCAGACCGATCTCCTCCCAGGCCAGGTCGATCTCCTTCGTCCCGCCGGTGATCGGGTCCGGCACCGGGTGGTTGAGCGTCGGATCCGGGAACCCCGCCTCCGCAAGCAGCAGCCGGAAGATCGTCTCTCCCGGTGAGCGCACTCTGTGACGGGCGAGGCGGAGTGCGGCCAGGGCACGCTGCGTTCCGCGGCGACCTCTGCCCTCGGCGATCTCGTCGACCAGCGACGCCGGACTCGCACTTGCGCAGGGTGACTCCGGACCGATCACCCCGTCGGCCGCGGCGACCAGGTCCCAGAGCGGGATCGCGGAGGCGAGCTCCCTCAGCACCTCCGACGGCGAGGAGACGACCAGCCTGCCGACCGATGCCGTCGGCCCGTCCCGCAGACGGTGGATCACAGCGCCTCGCCCGAGTCCGGAGCTCCCTCCCCGGCCGACACGGGCGTGCAGGAGCGGGAGCTGCGCTCCCTCGCGCAGGGACTCCCCCGGAGCGACGGCGGGAATCCGCTCGACACCGTCCGGGCCGACGACGGCACCGGCGCGGAGCATGTCGACACCGCGATCCAGAGCGAGCGGGATCGGGATGCCCCAGAGGACTGCTGCGGTCGAGTGGCTGAGCACCGCGCCGGGGAGCACCCGGCCCTGCAGCACAGACCCCATCGCGTTCAACGACGCGGGGCGATCGGTAGGTGTGCGATATCCGGGGAACACCGTCGTGAAGCTCGGGGATGCCAGGTCACGCGCATGGAACCCCAGTTCGCGCCATCTGCTGTGGTGGAGCAGGGCGCCACCGTACTGCTCGAGCGGCTTCCTCATGCGGCCGACCGTAGGTGCCCTCACCCGACCCTCCCCCGATCCGGCGCCTCGCGGTGGACGGCGCGGCGTTGGGGAGGAGACGTGCACGGGTGCCCAGACCAGCCCAGCCCAGCCCAGCCCAGCCCAGCCCAGCCCAGCCCAGGCGATCGGGTCAGATTCTGAGCCACTTTCGGGCCGGAAGTGGCTCAGAATCACGCAATTCTGCTCGGCCAACGACGCGACAGGTCGGGCGGGGGGAGGGTACGGCGGTCTACCGGGCGTGGAGCAGGCGGAAGCGCTCGCAGACGACGGGCATGTCCGGCGCGAAGCCCCGGGCCGAGTGCTCGGCCCAGAAGCGCCGATGGATGTCACGCCAGGCCGCGAGGGTCCGGTCGCCCTCGCCCTCGGAGCGGGCATGTTCGGCGGTGACCTCGTCGAACGGGACGGTCACGACCTCCGTGGTCTCCAGGACCGCGCGTGGAGCGCCGGCTCCGTCGAGGATGATCGAGAGCTCGCCGACCGTCGGGACCGGGTCCCCGTCGTCCTCGTAGTCCCACAGCGAGGAGGCGGTGCCCGTCTTCACCCCGTCGAGCACGAGGCGGAGCAGCCCGTCGGCGTGCTCGGGCGTGGCGCCGAACGGCCAGGCCTCGGGCAGCTCCTCGGGCAGCTCGGGGTAGGCGGCGCGGGCCTCGGCCCAGAACTGCTCTATGGCTGCATCATCGCTGGTCATCCCCGCACACTATCGGGTCCTGCAGGCGGCGCCGGGTCATCGGGATCGCGCGACGAGGCACGGCCGCCCGGATCGGCCGGCGGGATCCGGCCGTCGGCCCGGCGGGCAGAACGCCGGCGAGGCGTCCGGAGTCGGACCGCAGGCACGTGCCGGGCCGTCCCGCCGCGTCAGCCCTCGGCGGCGGCGAGGTCGAGGCGCTCGGCGTGGGTGTAGAGGTTCATGCGGCCGTCCCCGTCGTCCTGCGCGCGGGTGAAGCCCACGAGGGTCTGACCGAACTCGCGAGCGGTCTCGACGGCGAGGGAGCTCGCGGCGGAGACGCAGGCCACCAGGGGGATCCCGGCCATGCACGCCTTCTGGACGATCTCGAAGCTCGCCCGGGAGGAGACCAGCAGGAAGCAGTCGCGCAGCGGGAGCCGGTCCGCGAGCAGCGCCCAGCCGATCACCTTGTCGACCGCGTTGTGCCGGCCGACGTCCTCGCGCACCACGAGCAGGTTCCCCTCGAGGTCCACGAGCGCGGCGGCATGCACTCCCCCGGTGCGGGCGAAGACTGCCTGCTGCGCGGAGAGCTCACGAGCCGCCGACAGGATCACGCGGGGGTCCACCGTCCAGGACTGCACCAGCGTGTACCGGCTCTTCTGCCGCACCGCGTCGATGCTCTCCGCCCCGCACACGCCGCAGGCCGAGGTGGTGGTGAAGGCGCGCGCGACCTGCGGCAGCAGTTGCGGCCGGGTGGTCGTGAAGTCCATGACGTTGTAGGTGTTCTGGGCGAAGCCGCTGCCGGAGTCGACGACGGCGCCGTCGCAGTAGCGGGCCTCGGAGACGTCCTCGCGGTCCTGGATCAGGCCCTCGGCGTGGAGGAAGCCGTGGATCAGCTCGACGTCATGGCCGGGCGTGCGCATGGTGAGGGAGAGCTGCTGCCCGTTCAGGCGGATGTCCAGCGGCTCCTCGACGGCGACGTGGTCGCCCTTGCGACCGGCGTAGAGCTTCCCGCCCCGCACCCGGACGGTGCGGATCCGCGTGCTGTCGGTGACCCTGCCCATCCCTCGAGGATAGTCCGCTCACCTGCGGCACGGCCGGACGGCGAGCGGAGGCCACGGCCGGGCCGCGGCCGAGGGATCAGGGAGCGGCCGTCAGCCCTCGGCGTCGTCCACCGCCGCCGCGGACCGTCATCCCTCGGGGTCGTCCGACTCCGGCGAGGGGGCGGTGCCGCGGCCGTTCTCGGCAAGGCGCTTGGCGAGGTCGAGCTCCTGCTGCCAGCCGTGGAGGTTCTCCTCGTAGTTCTTCCGGCGCAGCGACTCGTCGAGGCCGAGCTTCGCGAAGCCGCGCTCGCGCACGGTGAGCCGCACGACGTGCCGCGCGGCCGTACCGGCGGGGTCGATCACGAACTCGACGGTGTTGTTCGGGGCATCGGAGATCTCACCCAGACCCCCGCCCAGCCAGCGGAAGGCGACCCGGTTCGGCGGCTCGTGCGCCTCCATCGCGAGCTGGAAGCTGCCGTGGACGGGGTCGACCACGCGCGTGACCGGACCCGACGTGGTGACCTCGTGCTCGCGATACTCGCCGTCGTTGATGAACCAGCCCGGCTCGCGGACGATCGCGAACACTCTCTCGGCGCTCGCGTCGATCAGCACGCTGTGCTCGATCTCGTCGGGGACCGGGGCATCGGCGGGCAGGGCGCCTTCATCGGCCATGTCTGAGCTCCTCGGATCGGGGAGACGGCCTCCTCGCCGTCTCCCCGAAGCGTGCCAGACTTCCGCGCCCCGGGCGAGCGTCAGCTCTTCGTGACCGCGGCGGCCAGCAGGTTCAGCGACTCCTCGAGGTCCTCCTCGGGGATCATGGGGAAGCTGACCTGCTTGAGCAGCTCGGGGTCGGTGACGTCGGACCAGCTGTAGGTCAGCGAGACCTCGGTCGAGTCGGAGCCCTGCGGGGTGAGCTCGTAGAGCCACTCCCAGCCCAGCGGCCCCTCGGGCGCCACGCCGTCCTCCTCGGGGGCGGGCTTCCAGCCGACCATCTTGTTCTTGTCGAAGGCGGAGACGAAGTTGTGGGTGCGGTAGTCGCCGCCCATGTGCTCGCCGTGCATGTTCATCACGAACTTCTCGCCGACGCCGGTGATCCGCTCGGTGTCGTCGGAGTTGCGGACGAAGCCGGAGCCGTCGAACTCGTGGTGGCGAGCGGGGAGCGTCAGCACGGCGAAGACGTCCTTGGCGGGCACGTCGATCGTGCGGGTGACGGTGATGTGGGTCTGCTCTGTGCTCATCCCTCCACCTTGCACGTCCCGCTCCGCGATGTCACGCCACGACGACCGTCCGGTCAGGAGCCCTGGTCAGCGCCGCAGCGGCCGACGCGGGCGCAGAGCACCCCGGCGAACACCCCGACGAACGCCCCTCAGGCGTGCTGCGCGGGGCGCACCGAGCGCGCGGCGGACTCCTCCTCCGGCGAGTCCGCGCCGAGCTCCGTCATGCCGTCGACGAGCCAGCGCACCATGTGGTCCGCGAAGGAGGCGCGGGGCAGGATCCGCCAGGTCTCCTCGCCGCTGCGCACGAGCACCACCGGGATGGTGCTCAGCAGCGTCGCCTCGGCCCGGCCGACGCCGAACACGCGCGGGTGCAGGTCCAGCGCGACGCTCTTCTCGAGCACCTCTCGGGCGCCGGGGCCCTCGAGCACCAGCACGGTGCGGTTGGCGGAGAGGTCAACGGCCTGGCCGGGCAGGCCCTCGAGGGCCGCGTGGCAGGCCTCCTGCTCGCCGGGCCGCTGACGCCGGGAGACGTCCACGGCGAGGAACTCGTCGGGGGCCAGGCGCAGCACGTGCAGGCCGTCGAGGTCGCCCGTGACCTGGCCGTGCACCGTCGGCAGAGGCACGCCGAGCACCTGCTCGAGCGCCTGGGCGCTGGGACTGCCGGGCTCGGCCCGCAGCCCGAGCTGGACGGCGAACTCGTGCTCGTGCAGGGTCGCGCCGCGCGGCCCGGTGACCGCGGCGCCCGCCATGAGATCCGCGAGATGGCGGGCAGGGGCCGCGCGCAGCGGCTCCAGCACGTCCGGCGACGGGGTCTGGGGGGTGGATTCAGCCGTCACGGCGGGCTCCTTCGGGGTCGACGAGCACGGGAGAGGTGATGGTGAGGTCGACGAGCCGGTCCCCCTGCGGGGAGCGGACCGTCTCGCCGAGGCGGCCGAGGCCGCCGTCGATCAGGGCGAGCGCGAAGGGCTGGTCGAGCTCGGCGGAGAGATAGGAGGAGGAGACCCAGCCGACCATCGGCACCGGGCCCTCCTCGGGGGTGATCGGGGTGTCGGCGTCGACGATCTGCGCACCCTCCTCGAGGCGGGTGCTGCCGTCGGCGCTGAGCAGTCCCACGAGCTGGCGTCGGTCCTCGCGCACCGAGTCGGGGCGGTCCAGGGATCGCTTGCCGAGGAAGTCCTTCTTCTTCGCGCCGACCACCCAGGACATGTTCGCGTCGTGCGGGGTGATCGTGCCGTCGGTGTCCTGCCCGACGATGATCAGGCCCTTCTCGGCGCGCAGCACGTGCATCGTCTCGGTGCCGTAGACGGTGATCCCGAACTCCTCGCCCGCAGCGAGCACGTCCTCCCAGACCCGTCGGCCGTAGAAGGCCTCGACGTTGATCTCGAAGGCGAGCTCGCCGGAGAACGAGATCCGCGGGATGCGGGCGGGGATGCCGCTGGCGAGCACGGTGTCGCGGACCTCCATGAACGCGAACGCCTCCTGGGAGACGTCCAGGTGCGGCGCCATCTTCGCGATGACCTCGCGGGAGCGGGGACCGGCGACCGTGATCGTGGTCCACTGCTCGGTCACCGAGGTCATGGACACGTCCAGCTCGGGCCACTCCGTCTGGTGCCACTCCTCGAGGTGGTCGAGCACCGCGGCGGCGCCCGAGGAGGTGGTGGTCATGAAGAAGTGGTCCTCGGCCAGGCGCATCGTGACGCCGTCGTCCATGATCATCCCGTCGGGCCCGCACATGACGCCGTAGCGACCCTTGCCGACGGGCACCTTGAGGAAGCCGTTGGTGTAGATGCGGTTAAGGAACCTCGCCGCATCCGCGCCGCGGATCTCGATCTTGCCGAGGGTGGTGCCGTCCATCGCGCCGACGGAGGTGCGCACGGCCGCGCACTCGCGCAGCACGGCGGCGTCCATGTCCTCGCCGTCGCGGGGGAAGTAGCGGGGGCGCTTCCACTGCCCCACGTCCTCCCACTCGGCCCCGTTCTCGAGGTGCCAGGGATGGATCGCGGTGATGCGGGCGGGGTCGAACATCTGCCCGCGGCGCCGCCCGGCCAGGGCCGCGAAGGACACCGGCGCGTAGGGGGCGCGGTAGGTGGTGGTGCCGATGCCTCCGAGGTCCTCCTCGCCCAGCAGCACGCTCATCACGCCGATCGCGGCGACGCCGGAGGTCTTGCCCTGGTCGGCGCCCGTGCTGATGGAGGTGTACCGCTTGACGTGCTCGACGGCCCGCATCCCGGCGCCGAGCGCCCGCAGCACGTCGCGCACGGACTGGTCGCGCTGGAGGTCCACGATGTGCTCGCTCCAGCGCTCGGGGTCCTCGGTCGCGCGGCCGACGGGCCCGCTCTGCGGGCTGGGCACGAGCCACAGCGGCCGGGCGGGCGCCACGGGGGCTGACGGCTCGGCCTGCGGGATCTCGGCGGTGACCGCGAATCCGGCGGCGGTCGCGGCGGCGGCCCCGGCCTCCGCGCCCTCGGCGAGCGCGGCGGCGAGGTCCGCGGTGCCGAGCACGGCGCCGGCGAGGTGCTGGTCCTCGACCGAGGGCACGGCGACGAAGGAGGTCAGCGCCTCGTCGTACTGGATCCTGCCCTGCCGCTGGGAGTGCAGGTGCACGAGCGGGGAGAGCCCGCCGGAGACGGCCAGTAGGTCGGCGGGGACCGTCTCGACCGCGCCTGCGAGCTCGCCGTCGGCCCCGAGCGGGGCGAGGTGCACGGCGGAGAGGCGGCCGCCCGGGCCCTCCCCGTCGGTGTCGACGACGGACCAGCCGAAGCGGGCGTCGACGCCGGTGGCGGCGAGGACGGCGGCGGCGCGGGCGGAGGGCTCGGGGCGGGAGTCGACCACGACGGGCACGCGCACCCCGGCGTCGTGGAGATCGGCGACGAGCTCCCAGGCGGAGTCGTTCGTGGTCAGCACCGCCATGTCCTCGCCCGCGGCGACGCCGTAGCGGCCCAGATAGGTCTGCACAGCCGCGGCGAGCATGACGCCCGGGCGGTCGTTGTGCGCGAACACGACGGGGCGGTCCATGGCGCCGGGGGCCAGGACGACCTGGGCAGCGCGGATGTGCCAGACCCGTTCGCGGGAGACGCCCTCGCACGCCCCGTCGTCTGCCCGGCCGAGGTGGTCGGTGCGCTTCTGGAGTGCGGTGATGTAGTTCGCGTCGTAGGAGCCGAAGACGCTCGTGCGCGACAGGACGGTGACGTCCTCGGTGCGGCGCAGCGCGGCGACGGTCCGATCGGCCCAGTCCATGGCGTCGGTCCCGTCGATCTCGAGGCCGCGGGAGGACAGGAGGGAGCCGCCGGCCAGCGGCTGCTCGTCCAGCAGCATGACGCGGGCACCGGAGCGGGCGGCCTCGCGGGCGGCGGCGAGCCCGGCGGGCCCGGCGCCGACGACGAGCACGTCGGTGTGGACGTGCTTGTGGTCGTAGTAGGCGCGGTCCTCGCGGGGGTCGAGGGTTCCCATGCCGCTGAGCAGGGTCGCCTCGAGCCCGTCGACTGCCTCCGTCGTGGTGGCGGGGAGCATCGACTCGTCGACCCCGTCCTCCCGCCGGTCGTGGACGGTGAGCAGGGCGTTGGTCTCCTCGAGGCCGGCGGCCATGAGCCCGCGGGGCCGGGAGAGGTAGATCGAGGGGGCCACGACGAGGCGGCCCGCGGCGAGCAGCGCGCTGGCGACGGTGTCGCCGGCGACGGCGGGCAGGGCCTCGCCGTCGACCGTCATCGTCAGCGTCCGCGAGGGGTCGACGCCGTGGGCGGGGCCGCGGCGGGGGGTCTGGGTCTCAGGCATGGTCGTCCTCGTTCCCGGGGCGTGCGTCGGCGGCGGTGCCGACGGGGGCGGAGCTGTCGGAGGGGCTGGGGCCGGAGGCGGCGGAGCCGGACGCGGAGGCGCCGGAGCCGTCGGTGCGGCCCTCGGTGGTGGTCATCGAGGCGAAGCGGTCCGGCTGGGCGGCGTCGGCCGGGACCTGCTCGGGCTGCGGGAGGTCGGGGCGCGGGGAGCCCATCGGGTAGGTGCGCTCGAAGCGGTAGGTGCGGGTGTCGCGCAGGGCGTTGAACCATCTGCGGCAGCCGGCCGAGTGCTGCCAGCGCTCGGCGAGGATGCCCTTGGTGTTCTTGCGGTAGAAGAGGAAGCGGGCCCACTCGCGGTCGTCGAGGGCCGAGGGGTCCTCGGGGTAGGGCACGTGGGCCTCGCCGCCGTAGTGGAACTCGACCTCGTTGCGCGGGCCGCAGTGGGGGCAGTCGATGAGGAGCATGGGTGGCCTCCTGGGTCGTGGCGTGTCGGGTCGCGGTCAGTGGGCGACGCCGGCGGCGCCGTGCTCGTCGATGAGGTGGCCGGTCTCGAAGCGCTCGAGGGTGAAGGGCCGGTTGATCTCGTGCGGCTCGTCGTGCGCGATCGTGTGCGCGAGGGCGAAGCCGGCGCCGGGGGTGGCCTTGAAGCCGCCGGTGCCCCAGCCGCAGTTGACGTACAGCTGGTCGACCTCGGTCCTCGAGATGATCGGCGAGGCGTCGGCGGTGACGTCGACGATCCCGCCCCAGGTGCGCAGCACGCGGGCCCGGGCGAAGATCGGGAAGAGCTCCACGGCGGCGGCGAGCTGGTCCTCGATGACGTGGAACGCCCCGCGCTGGCCGTAGCCGTTGTACTGGTCCACGCCCGCGCCGAGCACGAGCTCGCCCTTGTGGGCCTGGGAGCAGTACACGTGCACGTGGTTGCTCATCACGACGGCGGGGTGGACGGGCTCGAACAGCTCGCTGACCAGGGCCTGCAGCGGCCGGGACTGGACGGGCAGGCGCACGCCGGCGGTCTCGGAGACCTCGGTGGAGTGCCCGGCCGCGGCGAGCGCCACCTTGCCCGCGTTGATGCGGCCGCGGGTGGTCTCGACGCCGACGGCGCGGCCGTTCTCGACGATCACCTCGGTGACCTCGCAGTTCTGGATGATGTGCACGCCCAGCTCGTCGGCCTTGCGGGCCAGGGCCCAGGCGACGTGGTCGTGCTTGGCGATGCCGGCGCGGGGCTGGTAGGTCGCGCCGAGCACGGGATAGCGGATGTCCTGGGAGGTGTTCAGGATCGGCACGACCTCCTTGACCTGCTTCGGGTCGAGCCACTCGGCGTCCACCCCGTTGAGCCTGTTGGCGTTCACGCGGCGCACGGAGCCGCGCACGTCGCCGAGGGTGTGGTCGAGATTGAGCACGCCGCGCTGGCTGAACAGGAAGTCGTACTCGAGCTCCTCGGGCAGCTGCTCCCACAGCTTCAGCGAGGCCTCGTAGATCATCGCCGACTCGTCCCAGAGGTAGTTCGAGCGGATGATCGTGGTGTTGCGGGCCATGTTGCCGCCGGCCAGCCAGCCGCGCTCGAGCACGGCGACGTTCGTGATGCCGTGGCGCGAGGCCAGGTAGTAGGCGGCCGCGAGACCGTGTCCGCCGCCGCCGACGATCACGACGTCGTAGCCGGAGGAGGGCTCGGGCGAGTGCCACAGGAAGTCTGGGTGCTCGGGGAGAAGGTCGGCCATGGAGGGTTCCTTCGCAGTGGGGCCGGATGCTCCCGCCGGTGGGAGGGGTCCGGACGGACGGTGTGTCGACCAGTCATCGATGACTGATATATCACTCGTGACTCACAGTAGGGTGGGGTGCGGACGGTGTCAACAGCGCCGTCGAGAAGCCGGTGTCGAGCGCCCCTTCGACCGGCCGCCACAGGAAGAGGACCACGCATGACGACCACCGCCGGCGCCGCATCGGGCTCCCTCGCGACGCAGGCCTACCAGGCGCTGCGCGACCGGCTCGTGCTGCTCGACATCGCCCCGGGCGAGCCGCTGCAGGAGGCGCGGCTGGCCGAGGAGCTCGGCGTGGGCCGCACGCCGCTGCGGGAGGCCCTCAAGCACCTCGAGCTCGACCATCTCGTGGTCACCTACCCCCGTCGCGGCACCTTCGCCACGAATGTCGACATCACCGCGCTGGCCGCGATCACGCAGGTGCGCGCGGCGCTCGAGCCGGTCGCGGTCCGGGCGGCGAGCGCGAACCCGGACCCGTCGGCCCGCGCGGCCCTGGAGGAGGCCCGGCGCTCGCTCGCCGACCTCGAGGGCGAGGCGAACGGCACGTCGGGACCCGCGGGTCCCGGCCCCCTGGACCCGCGCCGCGCGCTCCAGGTGGACGTCGGCGTGCACCGCGCGATCTACCGCGCCTGTGGGAACCTCTACCTCGCCGAGACCCTGCTGCGACTGGACAACCTCTCGACCCGCATCTGGTGCGTGGCGATGCACCGCCTGCCGGGTCTGACCTCGCACGTCACCGAGCTGCGGAGGCTGCTCGAGGCGATGCTCGACGGTGACGGCGACCGGGCCGCGGAGCTCATCTCCCAGCACGTCGCCGAGTTCGAGTCCTCGATCCGCACGGTGCTCTGAGGCCCTGCGGCCGCACGTCGCCGGCCGGCACGCGCACCCCGCCCCCTTGACTGTGACCGCCACCATGTGAATCATTGGGCAACCTCGTTGCCTTCAATGCAACAGCGCAGTTGTGCAGGGAAGCATGTTCCGCGGGCCGACAGAGGTCGACGACGACCGCGACCAGGGCCCGGCCGCACCGACGATCCCCGAGGGGTGTCCCCATGACGACGACCGACACGCACCATCCTGACGGCGAGGACCCCTCGTCGGCCCCCGATCACGATCGACCCGTCTCGCCCGGCTCCGCGGACGCCGCGGCCGACGCGGCCGAGGCCGAGTCCCGCGAGGCCGAGCGGACCGTCGACCTCCCCCGCTTCCGCGGCTTCGAGATCCCGGGCGTGGACCGCGCGATCATCATGGCGCTGCCTCCGCTGCTGATCCTCGGCGTGGTGATCGCGGTGATCCTCGCGCCCGACGCCTCCTCGAACCTCATCTCGAACCTGCGCTCCTTCGTCACCGGCGGGTTCACCTGGTGGTTCGTGCTCTACTCGCTCATCGCCGTGGCGGTGTGCGTCTGGCTGTGCATCAGCCCGCTGGGCCGGATCCGCCTGGGCGGTCCGAAGGCCCGCCCGGCGCACGGCAACTTCGCCTGGTACTCGATGCTCTTCGCCTGCGGGCAGGGCGTGGGCCTGATCTTCTGGTCCCTGGCCGAGCCGATGATGCTGCGCGACGGCGCCCCGGTGGTCCCGGACATGGGCAACGCCGGGCAGTCCGGCATCATCTGGGCCTACTTCCACTGGGGCCCCACCGCCTGGGCGATGTACTGCGTGGTCGCGATCTGCCTGGCCTACTCGCACCACAACCTCGGCAAGACCCTCACCTTCCGCGAGGCGACCGTCGACATCCTCCCGTCCGCCGCGCGCCGCCCGGCCGGCGTGATCATCGAGCTGCTCGCGATCATCGCGACCGTGCTGGGCCTGGCGACCTCGTTCGGCTTCGCGGCGATGCAGTTCTCCTCCGGCCTGAACGCCTTCACCGGCATCGCCTCCGGCCCCCTGGTCTGGATGACCGTGATCGTCGTGCTCGGCGCGCTCACCGCCGTCTCCGCCTTCATGGGCGTGAACAAGGGCATGAAGCGCATCAGCGAGCTGAACTCCGTGCTCAGCATCGTGCTGGTGGTCGGCGTGTTCGTCTTCGGGCCGACGATCTTCATCCTCTCGAACATGTTCCAGACCTTCGGCGGCTTCTTCGCCTCCTTCCCGGCCATGAGCTTCTGGACCGAGGCCGAGACCGCCGGCAGCAGAGCCCCCTGGGACGAGCTCTGGAACGGCCCGTGGACCGTGTTCATCTGGTGCTGGGTGATCGCGTTCTCGCCCTTCGTCGCGGGCTTCATCGCCCGCATCTCCCGCGGCCGCACGATCCGCGAGTTCGTGCTCGGCGTGACGATCGTGCCCTCGCTGATCGTGATGGTCTGGACCGCGGTCATCGCCTCGGCCGGCATCCGCTACGACGACCAGAACGGCCTGGTGATCTCCGAGGCGGTCAACGAGGATCTCTCGGTGGCGCTGTTCCGGATGCTGGAGCTGGTGCCGGGCATCGGCGTCATCCTCATCATCGTGGCGACCGTGCTGGTCGCGACCTATTACGTGACTAGCCTCGACTCCGGCACCTACGCGCTGGCGGAGTTCGTCTCGGCCCCGAAGAAGTCCGGCCCCGCCTTCCGCGTGGTGCTCGTGGTCTCGATCGCGACCGTCGCGGCGGTGCTGCTGTCCCTCGGCGGCGCGGCCGTGGTGGACACCGTCCAGACCGGCACCATCATCGGCGCCTTCCCCTTCTCCTTCGTGATCATCCTGATGATCGTGAACCTGATCCGGCGCCTGCGGAGCCGCAACGCCGCGATCGTGCGCGCGGAGCGGGAGATCAACGACCCCGAGCCCCGTCCCGAGGACGAGTTCGTCGACGCGGACGGGATCCCCGACCCCAAGCGCGGCGTCGGCGAGGGCACCTTCGTGCCCCCGCAGACGGTCCGCCGTCACGACGACCGAAGGGATGACTACCGATGACAGAGCCCTCGACCCCCGATGTCCCGTCGGCCGACCCCGCCTCGCCCGGGCAGGTGCAGGCAGGCGCCGGACGGCCCGGTGCGGCGCCGGCCGCAGGCCCGTCGGCCGACGGGCCCGCCCGCACCGTGCGCCTGGCGACCATCACCGCCCGGGAGTACGAGGAGTGGGTGGGCGGCGGGAGCGCCGTCGCGATCCTGCCCACCGGCGCCTTCGAGCAGCACGGCCCTCACCTGCCGCTGGGCACGGACGCGCTGCTCTCCTCAGCAGTCGCGACCGCGGTCGCCGAGCAGACCGGGGCGAAGGTGCTCGAGCCCTTCACGCTCGGGTACAAGTCCCAGCAGCGCTCCGGCGGCGGGAACCACCTGCCCGGCACGATCAGCCTGGACGCCGACGTGCTCATCGCGCAGGCGCGCCAGCTGCTGCGGGGCCTGCTCTCCCAGGGCGTGCAGCACGTGGTGATCCTCAACGGACACTACGAGAACACGCAGTTCCTCTACGAGGGGGCGGATCTCGCGCTGCGCGACCTGGGCCTCGGCCCGGGGGCGACGCAGTCGGTGCTGCTGCTGAGCTACTGGGACTACGTCTCCGAGCCGACGCTCGAGGAGGTCTACCCCGACGGCTTCCCCGGCTGGGACGTCGAGCACGGCGGGGTGCTGGAGACCTCGCTCCTGCTGCACCTGCGCCCCGAGCTGGTGCACATGGACCGCGCGGTGAGCCATCCGCCCGCGGCCCCGTTCCGCTTCGACCGCCTGCCGGTGGTCCCAGAGCGGACGCCGGCGACGGGATGCCTCTCTGCCCCCGACGGCGCCTCCGCCGCCAAGGGTGAGCTGCTGTTCACACAGACCGTCGCCGATCTCGCGGCGGAGCTGCGCTCCGAGCTCGGGCTCTGACGCCCGCCACCGACCGCTTCCCCGCACCGCTTGACGTGACGCCCCTCGCGCGCAACACTGACGCAACAGGGTTGCAATGAAGGCAACCACCAAGGCCACATACCGTGCCGTGCCCCGTCGAAGGAGACGATCATGACCGCGACCACCGCAACCTCCGTCAACGACCTCGAGCGCCTCAAGGTCCTCCACAACGGCGAGAAGCAGCAGCTGACCTTCTCCGACGCCGAGTTCGAGCGCCGCCTCAGCGGCCTGCGCCGGATCATGGCGGAGAAGGACCTCGACGCCGTGATCCTCACCAGCTATCAGGGCATCAAGTACTACTCGGACTTCCTGTTCACGTACTTCGGCCGCTCCTACGGCATGGTCGTCACCGCCGACGACACCTGCACCATCACCGCGAACATCGACGCGGGCATGCCCTGGCGCACCAGCTACGGCGAGAACATCGTCTACACCGACTGGAACCGCGACAACTTCTACTACGCGCTCCAGCAGGCGCTCGCCCAGCGCGGCATCACCGACCCGGGGCGACTGGGCATCGAGGACGACACCGTCTCGCTGCAGATCCTGCGCCGGCTCCAGGACGCCTTCCCCGGCGCCGAGCTCGTGGACGTCTCCCAGGACGCGATGCGCCAGCGCATGATCAAGTCCGACGAGGAGATCGCCGTGATCCGCGAGAGCGCCCGGATCGGCGACATCGGCGGCGAGGCGATCCGCGACGCCGTCCGCGCCGGGATCACCGAGTACGAGGTGGCCCTCGCCGGCACCCAGGCCATGACCCGCGAGATCGCCAAGGCCTTCCCGCACCGCGAGGTGCGCGACACCTGGGTGTGGTTCCAGTCCGGCATCAACACCGACGGCGCCCACAACTGGGCCACCACCCGGAAGGTCCAGGAGCACGACATCCTCTCCCTGAACGCCTTCCCGATGCCGACGGGCTACTACACGGCCCTCGAGCGCACGCTGTTCTTCGGCGAGCCCGACGAGGAGTCGCTGCGGCTGTGGAACATCAACGTGGAGGTGCACCGCGCCGGCATCGAGCTGATCAAGCCCGGCGCCGTCTGCAAGGACATCGCCCACGAGCTGAACCAGATCTACATCGGCCACGGCCTGCTGCCGAACCGCACCTTCGGCTATGGCCACTCCTTCGGCGTGCTCTCGCACTACTACGGCCGCGAGGCCGGCCTCGAGCTGCGCGAGGACATCGACACCGTGCTCGAGCCCGGCATGGTCGTGTCCATGGAGCCGATGATCACCGTGCCCGAGGGGCAGCCCGGCGCGGGCGGCTACCGCGAGCACGACATCCTCGTGGTCGGCGAGGACGGCGCCGAGGACATCACGAAGTTCCCCTTCGGCCCGGAGCACAACATCATCCCGGCCTGAGCCGGGCCGGGGATGCCGGCCTGACCTGCCCGCTCCAGCCCGGCCCGACCCGCCCGATCCGGGCGGCATGGTCGGTCACGGGCGTATGGCGTGCCAGTACGCCGATATCGGCGTACTGGCACGCCATACGCCATTGCTCGATCACCCTCACCGTCTGCCGGCCCGATCCACGACCCAGGAGCACCGCATGAGCAGCCCGGAGACACCGCAGCACCGGCCCGCCGCCCCCGATCCATCGGACGACCCGGTCGAGCGGGCCGGGGAGCACGAGTTCGCGCACACCCTGCACGAGGGCGAGGGCGATCTGCGCATCCGGCACCACTTCGCCGGGACCTCGCAGCTGCCGGTCGCGCTGCAGACCTGGACCCTCGCGCCCGGCGCTCGCGAGGGCATGCACGCCCATGACGACCCCGCCCTCGAGGAGATCTACCTGGTCCTGTCGGGTCAGGCCCGCATCCACCAGGACGGACGGACCCATCTGCTCGGCCCCGGGGACGCGCTGCGCGCACCGGCCGGCACCGAGCACGACCTCGCCTGCGAGGGCACGGAGCCGCTGGAGGTGCTCGTGGCCTGGGGCCCGACGGGGAGCTTCGACATGAGCGGCTTCGGTTCGTACCGCAAGGCGCTGGCCGCCCGCAGCGCGGCCCCGACCTCTCCCAGGGCGGCCCCTGCCTCTCCCGGCACGGCCCCGGCCTCCCGCGACCGCGCCCCCGACGACGAGGACGCCGCTAGGATCCGGGGATGACCAGCACGAGCGACCGCGAGCGGACCGAGACCGGCCGGGGGGCCTCCGTCATCGTCAACGTCCTGCGGATCATCCGCTGCTTCACCGTCGAGCAGCCGCAGCAGGGCGTCACGGAGATCGCGGAGAAGGTCGGCCTGCACAAGTCCAGCGTCTCGCGGATCCTGGCGACCCTCGAGCAGGAGCGTGTGGTCCAGCGCGACGAGGAGACCCGCCGCTACCGCCTGGGCCTGGGGCTGATCGCTGTGGCGGGGCCGCTGCTGGCCGAGCTCGACGTGCGCCGGGTCGCGCTAGAGGACCTGCGGGAGCTCGCCGAGCTCACCGGGGAGACCTGCGCGCTCGCGGTGTGGAACGGCGAGGCGTCCGTGACCGTCGAGCAGGTCCCGAGCCGCCACCAGATCAAGCACACCTCCGTGCTGGGCAGCCACTACGGCACCGCGCTCAGCTCCACCGTGCAGGTGTTCCTCGCCGCGCTCGACCCCGCGGAGGCGGAGCGGCTGGTCACCTCCGGCACGATCCGGCTCGAGGAGGGGTGGGAGGCCGGCGCCTATCTGGAGCGGCTCGCGCAGGTGCGCGCGCAGGGCCATGCCCTCAACGACCGCGAGACCTCCGAGGACGAGGTGTCCCTCGCCGCGCCGGTGCGCGACCATCGCGGGGAGGTCATCGCCGCGGTGCTGCTCGCCGCCCCGTTCTACCGCGCCGGCGCCGAGCAGCTGCCGGAGCTCTCCGCCCGCACCCGCGCCGCGGCCGAGTCCATCTCCCGGCGGCTCGGCGCGGCAAGCACGGGCTGACCGCCCGTCACAGCGGGTCGGCGACCGCCTCGCCGAGAGGGCGCGGCGAGCGGCCGAGCACCTTTCCGACGCCGTCGCCGACCACGTCCAGCTCCCCGTCGCGGATCGCCGTGTAGGTGCTGATCCAGGCCTCGACCTGCCAGTCCGGGGCGCCGTACGGGGCGCGGGAGGCGCGGGCCTCGGCGAGCGTCTCGTCGACGTACTCGTACTCCTCCCCCGTCGCGCGGGTCATCTGCAGCACGGCTTCGGCGAGGCTGACGGACTCCGGGCCGGTGAGGTCGAGGGTGTGCCCCGTCCACGGCGCCGGATCGCGGAGGATCGCGGCGGCGACCTCGGCCACGTCGCGTCGGGCGACGAAGGCGCAGCGGCCCGTCCCGCCCGGCCCGCGGATCACGCGCTCGGTCCCCGCGAAGTCCAGCAGCACGTCGGCGTAGAAGCTGTCGCGCAGGAACGTCCAGCCGAGGCCAGAGTCGCGCAGCATCTGCTCGGTCGCTCCGTGGTCCCGGGCGAGGGTGAACGCCGCGTCGGGCGCCGCGCCGAGGAAGGACGTGTAGACGACGTGGCCCACCCCGGCCGCGACCGCCGCGTCGATCGCGGTGCGGTGCTGGTCGAGGCGATCGGCGGCCTCCCCGGCGGAGACGAGCAGCAGCGCGTCGGCGCCGGCGAAGGCCTCCCGGCACGCGGCCGCGTCGGAGAACTCGGCGCGCACGAGCTCGGCGCCCTCGATGCGGGGCGCGCGCTCGAGGCTGCGCCCCACCAGACGGAGATCCACGTCGTGGACAGGGGCGAGCAGGCGCGCGACCTCGCCGCCCACCTTCCCGGTCGCGCCGGTGAGGACCACGCGCATCAGAGCAGGCCCTTCTCGGTGAGCCATCCGGTGGCGATGTCGGCGCTGGAGGCCTGGTCGACGACGCTCTGCCGGTTCAGCTCGACGAGATCGTCGGCGCTGAGCTCGGCGATCACGCCCTCGATCGCCTCGGCGGCCTTCTCGTCGATCTTCTCGGACACGACCGGCACCACGTTCTGCGGGAGGATCATCGACTCGGGATCCTCGAGCACCACCAGGTCGTTCTCCGCGATGGAGGGGTCGGCGCTGTAGATGTCGGCGAGCTGCACGTCCCCGTCGAGCAGGGCCTGGACGGTGAGGGGCCCGCCGGAGTCCTCCACCGGCACCACGGCGATGTCGACGCCGTACACGCTCTTCGCGCCCTCGGGACCGTAGGGACGGGTCTCGAACTCGCTGTTCGCGGCGATGGTCAGCTTCTCGTCGACGCTCGCGAGGTCGCCGATCGCGGCGAGGGAGTGCGCGGAGGCGAAGTCGGAGGTGGTGGTGTAGGAGTCCTGGTCGGAGGCCTCCGCGAAGGACAGCACGCGCAGCCCCTCCGGCAGCGCGCCCTCGAGGGAGGAGTGGACCTCCTCGGGGCTCGCGGAGCCGGCGTCGGGCTCGTAGTGCTGCAGGAGGTTCCCGAGGTACTCGGGCAGCAGGTCCAGCGCGCCCGACTCGAGCTCGGGCATGTACACCTCGCGCTGACCGATCTGGAACTGGCGGTCGACGGTGAAGCCGGCCTTCTCGAGCACCTGCGCGAACAGCTCGGCGACGATCTCGTTGGAGTAGTAGGCCTGGGAGCCGACGGCGAGCGCCCCCGCGGGGGCCTCGCCCCCGTCGTCGGAGCCGCCCGAGCCGGTGCCGTCCTCGCCCTCCTCGAAGGGGTCCGAGCTGCCGCAGGCCGCGGCGCCGAGGGCGAGCCCTCCTGCGCCGAGGGCGCCCAGCAGGTGACGGCGGGTGCTGTGGATGCTCATGAGGGTTCTCCTGGGTGGTGGGGGCGGACGGAGCGGGAGTGGGCGGGGCTCATGCCGCCGCCGTCCCGCGCGGGGCGGTGACGCGCTGGAGGAGCAGCAGGGCGAGGTCGAGCACGAGGGCGAGCACGATGACGAGCAGGGACCCGGCGATCATCTGCGGATAGTCCTGCGAGCCGAGGCCCTGGAAGATGTACCGGCCCAGGCCTCCGCTGCCCACGTAGGCGGCGAGCATGGCGGTGGCGACGACCTGTACGGTCGCGCCGCGCACCCCGCCGATCAGCAGCGGCATGCCCAGCGGGATCTCGACCCTGGTGAGGATCTGCCACTCGGTCATGCCCTGGGCGCGGGCGGCGTCGACCGTGGCGGGATCGGCGGACTCGACCGCGGAGTAGGCACCGGCCAGCAGGGACGGGATCGCGAGGATCACGAAGGACAGCAGCGGCGCGGTGAGCCCGATCCCCACGAGCAGCGCGAAGAGGGTCACGAGGCCCAGGGTGGGCAGGGCGCGGGCCACCCCGGCGGCGCCGATGGCGAGGCCCTTGAAGCGCCCGGTGTGGCCGACGTACAGGCCGATCGGCACGGCGATCAGCGCGGCGACGAGCACGCCGAGCGCGGTGTAGCCGAGGTGCTCGACGGCGCGGACGGGGATCCCGGCGGGACCGGACCAGCGCATCGGGTCGGCGAGCCACTCGAGAGCGCCGACGAAGGGGTTCTCGTTCACGACCGGCCCTCCTTCCGCCCGCGATGCCAGGGCATGAGCACGCGACCCAGCAGCACCAGCAGCGCATCGGTGAGCAGGGCGAGGACGGCGGTGGCCACGATCCCGGCGGCGATCTCGGCGGCGATGCCGCGCCGCACCCCGTCGACGAACAGCATCCCCAGGCTCGGCACGCCGAGCACGCCGCCGACGGTGACCAGCGAGATCGTGCTGACGGCGACGACCCGCACCCCGCCCAGCAGCACCGGTCCGGCCAGCGGCAGCTCGACCTGCCAGAAGCGGGCCCCGGGGGCGTAGCCCTGCGCGGTCGCGGAGCCGAGCACGTCGCGGGAGACGGAGCGGAAGCCGTCGGAGGCGGTGGGGACCATGAGCGCGAGGCCGTAGAGGGTCAGGGCGACGACGATGTTCAGCGGGCTGCGCACCCCGGTGCCGATCAGGCCCGGCAGCAGCACGAACAGCGGCAGCGACGGGATGGCGTACATGAGCCCGGAGGTGGTGGTCACGCCGGTGCGCAGCCAGCCGCGGGAGTTCGCGAGCTTCGCCAGCGGCAGGGAGAGCACGAAGGCGAGCAGGATCGGCGGCAGCGCCTGCACCAGGTGCGCGCCGGTGTACCCCGCGATCACGTCGAGGTTGTCGAGGACCCAGCTCACCGGGGCTGCTCCTGCCCGCGGTCGCCCTCACGGCCCTCGTCGCCCTCGCTCGTGCCGGCCCCGCCGTGTGCCGGAGCGCCGGCGAGCACCCCGGCGGCGCGCCCGTCGGCGTCGACGACGACGTCCCGGCCGTCCACGCGCTCCACGTGGAGGGTCCGTGCGCCGCGATCGGCGCCGACGAAGCTGGCCACGAAGTCGTCGGCCGGCTCGGCGAGGATCTCCTGCGGGGTGCCGACCTGGGCGATCAGCCCGCCGGGGCGGAGGATCACGACGCGGTCGCCGATGCGGAAGGCCTCGTCGATGTCGTGGGTGACGAAGACGATCGTCTTGCGCAGCTCGCGCTGGAGGCGCTGCAGCTCGCCCTGCAGCTCGTCGCGCACGATCGGGTCGACGGCCCCGAAGGGCTCGTCCATGAGCAGGATGTTCGGGTCGGCGGCGAGGCCGCGGGCGACGCCCACGCGCTGCTGCTGGCCGCCGGAGAGCTGGGCGGGATAGCGGGTGGCGAGCGCGGGGTCCAGGCCGACGGTGTCCATGAGCTCGCGGGCACGCTCGCGCGCCGCGCCCTTCGCGGTGCCGCGCAGCACGGGGACGGTGGTGATGTTGTCGAGCACGGTGCGATGGGGCAGCAGTCCCGAGGCCTGCATGACGTAGCCGATCGAGCGGCGCAGGCGCACCGGGTCCATCGCGGCGACGTCCTCGCCGTCGATCGTGACGCGCCCGGAGGTCGGGTCGACCATCCGGTTGATCATGCGCATGAGGGTGGTCTTGCCGGAGCCGGAGGTGCCCACGAGCGCGACGGCCTCGTGGGAGGCGATCTCGAGGGTGAAGTCCTCGACGGCGAGGGTGCCGCCGGGGTACTCCTTGCGGACGTTCTCGAAACCGATCACGTGGCCTCCTGACGGGGCGTCGTGGGGTGAGGGGCGGGGTCGACCGCGATCAGGGGATCCGGGGATCGACCTGTCCGAGCCGCAGAGCGCTGGCGATCTCCCACCCTAGCGCCCCGGGGTGACGGTGCGACGGAGCGCCCGGCTCTCCGTCGGCCGGACGGTGGGCGACGGCGCAGGATCACGGCACGACGTCCGCCTCGTCGAGGCACCTCGAGGCTCAGTCCGCGTCGGGCAGCGGCGGATGCTCCTGGACCCGCAGCGTGCCGCGGTGCACGGTGAGCGCCGCGCCCTGGGCGAGGGTCGCGAAGCCGGGCTGCGGGTAGCCGGTCGAGGAGACGAGCACCCGGTCGTGGTCGGCGCGCCAGCGCAGGTCGTACACCTCCGGTGGCTGGTCGGCAGGGGCCTGCGGCGGATCGTGCTGGGCGTAGGCGACGAGCGTGCCGGGGGTGGTGAGCAGGCAGTTCAGCGATTCGGGCGGGCGGCCGAAGAGCTCGGTCGTGAGCGCGGTGAGCTCGGCGGCGGCATGCTGGATCGCGAGGGCCCAGTCCGGCTCGCCCTGCCCGTCGTGCGCGTCCCCGCGGCGCGGCAGCTCGGCCGCCCAGGCCGTGATCAACGAGAGGAACAGCTCCGAGTCCGTGGTGCCGGCCGGGGCGCGGCCACCACGGGCGAGGATCCGCTCGCGCAGCTGCGCGGAGAGGTCGAACTGGCCGTTGTGGCTGAAGGTCACCGGCCCCTCCACGAAGGGATGGGTGTTCTCCGCCGTCAGGGCCAGGCCCACGCTCGCCCGTCGCAGGTGCACCACGATCACCTCGCCCCGCGCCTCCCCGACCGCGTCCCCGTAGGCGTTCGAGGCCCGGGCGGTGTCGGTGCCGCGGCGCACGAGCGGGACGAGCGGGGCCGGGTCGTCCGCGCCGTCGGCCCCCGTCCCGGAGGGATAGCAGGCCACGCCCCAGCCGTCCTTGTGCCGCTCGGAGAGCGCCGTGAACAGGGGCAGCTCCTCCGGGATGGCCTCGGTCAGCGGGCGCTCGCCGCGCGAGACGACGCCGAGCAGACGGCACATGAGGGCTCTCCTTCTCCTGCTGCGGCCCGCCCGTCGGCCGCGGTCCGGCGGACGGGACCGGTCACCGACGGGGCGAGGCGTCCGCGCGGCTCAGGACGCGGCGGCGCGGGCCTTCATCCGCGCGTCGAGCGCGAGCGCGACGCGGGTGAGCAGGAAGTTGATGACGATGTAGATGACGGAGACGACGAGATAGGTCTGCACCAGGTAGCGGGTGATCGACACGAGCGTCTTGCCCTGGAACTGCAGCTCGTTGTAGCTGACCACGTAGCCGAGGGTCGAGTCCTTCAGCAGCGTGACCAGCGCGAGGATGAGGCTCGGCAGCACGAGCCGCACCGCCTGCGGCAGCACCACCGAGACCATGGCGTCGCGCCGCGAGAGCCCGATCGCGGCCGCGGCCTCGTGCTGGCCGCGGTCCACCGCGTTGATGCCCGCGCGGAACACCTCGGCGGTGGTCGCGGAGGAGACCAGGATCATCGGGATCACCAGCATCCAGAACCGCGGGAAGGTCACGCCGAAGGCGGGCAGCGCCAGCAGGAAGGCGTACACGACCAGCAGCATCGGGATGCCGCGGTAGAACTCGATCCACACCGCCGCGAGCGCGCTGAGCACCCGGAGGCGGGAGAGCCGCGCGAGCGCCAGCAGCAGCCCGAGCGGGAACGCGACCACGGCGGCGAGCGCGGTGACCTTGAGCGTCCCCCACAGCCCCTGCCAGAGGAACGCGAGGTAGTCCACGCGCAGGTAGACGATCCACTTTCCCGGATCGAGCTGCCCGTTGGACTGGAACTGCCACAGCGCCGCCGCGAGCAGCGCGAGGATCACCACGACGCTGAGGACGGACAGCAGCAGGATGCGCCGACGCCCCTTCGGGCCGGGCGCGTCGAAGAGGACCTGGGTGGCGCTCGTGCTCATCAGCGCATCTCCTCCCGCTCGTTCCTCGCAGTTCGTCGACCCGCAGTACTCATGCCTGCGCTCCTGCCGTCACGTCGAGCGCGGAGCCGGCCCGCGAGCGGTCACGCCCGCTGCCCGGGGAGACGGCCCGCTCGATCACGCCGCCGAGCGCCGCCCCGCCGAGCGAGAGCACCAGATAGGCGGCGCCGGCGATGAGGAACATCAGCACCGCCTGTGCGTAGCGGATGTTCAGCGTCTGCGTCACCCAGGTGACCTCCTGCACCGCGATCGCCGAGCACAGGGCTGAGCCGATCACGGTGCCGATGAACACGTTCACCAGCGGCTGCACCATCGAGCGGAACGCCTGCGGCAGCACCACGAAGCGCAGCGTCCCGAAGAAGCCCAGCCCGATCGAGCGCGCCGCCTCCGCATGGCCGACGGGCACCGTGTTGATCCCCGAGCGCACGTTCTCGCACACGAACGCCGCCGACGACAGGGTCAGCCCCAGCACCCCGCACCAGAAGTACGGCAGGCGCAGCCCCACGTCCGGCAGCCCGAAGGCGATGAGGATCAGCAGGCTCAGCAGCGGGATGTTGCGGAAGATCTCGACGTACACGGTCGCCGCCCAGCGCAGCGGCGGGATCGGGCTGACCCGCGCCACCGCCATCACGGTGCCGACGACCAGCGCGAACACGTAGCCGAGCACGGTCAGCGCGACCGTGGTCCCGATGCCCTGCAGCAGCAGCGGGATGTTCTCGCGGATGGCGTCCATCAGATGCCTCTCGGTGCGATCGAGGGAAGTGGGTCGGGGACCGGCCGTCGGCGGGGCGCCGACCGTCGGCCGGTCGGCCGGGTGGCGGCGGCCCGTCGGACGAGGTGGGTCCGACGGCCGCCGAGGGCCGTCAGGAGGGCAGGTCGCCGGGGGTGGGCGGCTCCGGCGCCTCCCCGTCGACGACCTCGCCGATCGTCGCGGCCCAAAGGGAGTCCCAGGTGCCGGAGTCGATGATCTCCTGCAGGAAGGTGTTCACGAAGTCGACCGCGCCCTCGCTCTCCTTCGACAGGCCGATGCCGTAGGGGTCGTCGACGAAGGGGTCGCCGACCACGGTGACCTCCTCGTCCGCGGCGGAGTTGCCGAGCAGCACGCCCTGGTCCAGCACGTACGCGTCGGCGCGGCCCTGCTTGAGCGCGGCGACGCAGGACTCGTTGTCCGGGAGGGTCTGGACGAGGGAGGCGTCGTAGTCGGGGATGAACTCCTCCGCGGCCTGGACGCCGGTGGAGTTCGACTGGGTGACGATCTTCAGGCCGGTGAGGTCGTCGGGCCCGGAGATCTTCTCCGCGTCCTCTGTGCGCACCTGGATCGCGGTGCCGGAGAGGTAGTACGGGCCGGCGAAGTCGATGACCTCGAGGCGCTCGGGGGTGATCGAGTAGGTCGCGATCACGCAGTCCACGGTCCCGTTCTCGACCAGGGTCTCGCGGGTCTCGACTGTGGTGTCGATGTACTCGACCTTCTCCTCGCCGCCCTCGCCGAGGATGTACTTGGCCAGCAGCTGGGTGATCCCGGCGTCGAAGCCGGTGGGCTGCCCGCCGGTGGTCGAGGCGAGGGAGAAGACCTGGTTGGCGACGGTGCCGCCGCGGATCAGCTGGCCCTTCTCCTTGATCCCCGCGGCCCAGCCGCTGCCGGAGACCGCGTCGTCCTCGGCGACGGGGCCGGAGGCGATCACGTCGGCGAAGGGCGAGCCCTCCTCGTCACCGCCCGCGGCGCCGCCGCCGAGGTCGGGGCCGTCTCCCGTGTCGGAGCCGCAGGCGGCGAGGCCCACGAGGGGCAGGGCGGCCGCGGCGGCGACGATCGCGCGGCGGCGGGGACGGAAGCTCGTGCTGGTCATGGTTCTCTCCGGTCTCTCGGTGGGGTCGATGGAGGTGGCGCGTCAGTGCGCGAGGATCTTGGACAGGAAGGCCTTGGCGCGCTCGCTGCGCGGGGCCGTGAAGAACTGCTCGGGCTCGCCCTCCTCGACGATCTCGCCCTGGTCCATGTAGACCACGCGGTCGCACACGTGCCGGGCGAAGCCCATCTCGTGGGTGACCACGAGCATCGTCATCCCGGCCTTCGCGAGCTCGGCCATCACGTCCAGGACCTCGTTGATCACCTCGGGGTCAAGCGCCGAGGTGGGCTCGTCGAACAGGAGAGCCTTGGGCTTCATCGCCAGCGCCCTCGCGATCGCGACACGCTGCTGCTGCCCGCCGGAGAGCGCCGTGGGCAGGGAGTTCGCCTTGTCGGCGAGGCCCACGCGCTCGAGCAGCTCCATGGCCTGGGTGTCGGCCTCGGCCTTGGGCACGCCGCGCACCTTGCGCGGGCCGAGCGTCACGTTGTCGATCGCCTTGAGGTGCGGGAAGAGGTTGAAGCTCTGGAACACCATCCCGACGTCGGCGCGCAGGCGGGTGAGCTCCCTGCCCTCCTCGGGCAGGGGCTCGCCGTCGATGGTGATCGTGCCGGAGGTGATCGTCTCGAGCCGGTTCAGGCAGCGGCACAGGGTCGACTTGCCGGAGCCGGAGGCGCCGATCAGCGCGACGACCTCACCGCGGTGGATGTCCAGGTCGATGTCCTTCAGCGCCTGGAAGTCGCCGAAGAACTTGTCGACCCCGCGCACGGAGATCAGGGGGACGCCGGAGCTCCCGGCATCCTGACTGCGGTCGACGTCGGCGGCCTGCGCGGCATCCGGGCCGCCGCCGTCCTCTACGTCTCCGGCGACGCGGGGTGTCCGGGTGCGCGCGGGATCGGTCCCCTCGGCGTCGGGCGGCGTGCTGGTCTCGTCCATCCCCTGAGAATGCGTCGCCGTGCGACATCTGTCCACATGGGAGCAGGGCTGATCGCATGTCGGGATGCATTCGTGACCGGCCGACGCACCGGTGCGGCGACCGCCCGGTCCGTCCCTCCCCCCGCCGGGTCACCGCATGTCGGCCTGCCGCTGCTCACCTTCCCACCGCGCTCCGGGCCGACGTCGCGCACCGAGTGCTGCATCTCGACCGCTTCGGCAGCGCGGAAGCGGTCGAGATGCAGCACTGGATGTGGTCCGGCCGGTCGGCCGGGGCCGCCGGGCTGGGGCGGGCCAGGCCGGGGCCGGGTCAGGCCGGTCGACCTGGCCGAGCCGAGCCGTGCCGGGCGGCGGCCCGGCTCGGGGTACTCAGCCCTGGTAGGCGCCCTGGTAGACCGAGTCGAAGGGGGTGTGGCCCTTCTGGCGGTGCTCGATCGAGCTGGTGACCACGGCCTTCGCGGTGCGGGCGGCCTCGAGCGGGGTCGCGCCCTTGGCGAGCTCGGCGGTGACCGCGGCGGCCAGGGTGCAGCCGGCGCCGTTGACGCGCTCCTCGCCGATCTTCGGGCTGCGCAGCTCGACGGTCTGCTCGCCGTCGTAGAACACGTCCACCGCGTCCTCGCCCTCGAGCACGACCCCGCCCTTGGCCAGGACGATCACGTCGAAGGCGTCGTGGATCCGCTTCGCCGCCTCGGCGAGCTCCTCGACGCTCTCGATGCTCTCCATCCCGGACAGCGCGAGGGTCTCGAAGTGGTTGGGGGTGACGAAGGTGGCCAGCGGCAGGATCTGCGCCTTCAGGGCGTCGTCGGTGTCCTGGGCGAAGCCGCCCTCGTTGCCCTTGCAGATCAGCACCGGGTCGAGCACGACGTGGGCGAAGGACCGCTCGGCGAGGGCCGTGGCGACCGTGCCGATGGTGGCGGGGGTGCCGAGCATGCCGATCTTCGTGGTGTCGATGTCGTGGACCGAGGTGCTGGCCTCGATCTGGTCGGCGATCAGCTGCGGGTCCAGCGGCACGAAGCGGTGGCCCCATTCGTTCTTCGGGTCGAAGGAGACGATGCAGGTCAGGGCCGCGGTCCCGAAGGTGCCGAGCTGGTGGAAGGTCTTCAGGTCGGTCTGCGCACCGGCCCCTCCGGAGGCCTCGGAGCCGGCGATGGTCAGGGCGACGTGGGTCATGGGGGCCTTTCTCGGATGCGTGCGTCGATGCCGCCCGTTCGCGGTCGTCCGCGGCGCATCGGCCGACGGGCGCCGTCGTGGCGGTGTCCCCGACGGGTGCCATCGGGGGATGACCGCGCGCTCCCAGGGCCGGGCATCCTCGCGGGATCGCCCCTGCCCGTCGCAGCGGTCGTGCCGCGCGCTCCCAGGGCCGGGCGCCGATGTGAGGCGCCGCCGACCCGTCGCTGCGGCAGGGGTCGATCCTACCGGGTCCGGTACAGTGCCGGGCGTGCTGTCGCCGGACGAGACGACGGGGCGCAGCATCCCGTCCCCCACGCTCCCGGGGACCGGTGCGTCCGAAGCCCCGTCCGGTCGCTCCGAGCTCGAGAGCGCATCCGCCGATGTCGACGGCGCACGCTCCGACGAGGTCCGCAGCACCGCCCCGTCGCCGTCGCTGCGGGACCGGGCGCGGCTGCTCGTGGACGGGCACCTGCGCTCGACCATGAAGTTCCTCGTCGTCGGCGGGCTCGTGTTCCTGCTGGATGCGGCGATGTACAACGTGCTCGTGTTCTGGCATCCCACCGAGGGGTGGGGTCACGGGCTCCTGCACGGCACGCCCCTGACCGCGAAGGTGCTCACCATCGCGGTCGCCTCGTGCCTGACCTATCTCGGGAACCGGCTGTGGACCTTCGCGGACCGGCCCCGGCCCGACACGGCCCGGTCCGTCATGATGTTCGTGCTGGTCAACCTGATCGCGACGGGTCTGCAGCTGGCCTGCCTCGCGTTCTCCCGCTACGTGCTGGGCCTGGACTCACCGCTCGCGGACAACATCTCCGGCACCTTCATCGGGCAGATCGTCTCGACCTCGTTCCGCTACGTCACCTACGGACGGCTCGTCTTCCCCCGTCGCTGAGCTCGCGACGGACTCTGAGAGACTCGGGCGCATGACCTCCTCCGGACCCTGGACCCGTGCCGCCGCCGCTGCCGGCCTGCTCGTCGGCGGCGAGGCCCGCCCCACCGTGTTCGCGCAGATGTCGGCGAAGGCGGCCGCCAATGACGCGCTGAACCTCGGGCAGGGCTATCCCGACGACGCCCCGCCCGCGCGAGTCGCCGAGGCCGCGGTCGAGGCGATCCGCGGCGGCGCGAACCAGTACCCGCCCGGGGCCGGGGTCGCCGCGCTGCGGGAGGCCGTGGCCGAGCACCAGGCCGCCTGGTACGACCTGCACTGGGACCCGGCCACGGAGGTGCTGGTCACGACCGGTGCCACGGAGGCCCTCGCCGCGACGATCCTCGCACTCGTCGAGCCCGGCGACGAGGTTCTCACCCTCGAGCCGTTCTACGACCAGTACGCGGCGGCGATCGCCCTCGCCGGCGGCGTGCACCGCACGGTCCCGCTGGTCCCGCGCTCCGCGGCCGACGGGGATCTGGTGCTGGGCGTGGACCTCGAGGCGCTGCGTGCGGCGTTCTCCGCACGGACCCGCCTGGTGCTGGTGAACACCCCGCACAACCCCACCGGCCTGATGCTGGGGGCCGACGTGCTGGAGGAGGTCGCCCGGGAGGCCACGCGGCACGACGCCCTGATCGTCACCGACGAGGTCTACGAGCACCTGACCTTCGACGCCCCGCACCTGCCGCCGGCGGCCCTGTCCGGGGCCCAGGACCGCACGATCTCGATCTCCTCGGCGGGCAAGACCTTCGCCGTGACCGGCTGGAAGATCGGCTGGATCACCGCGCGTCCGGCGCTGATCACGGCGATCACCGCGGTCAAGCAGTGGCTGACCTACGCCTCGGGCGCCCCCTTCCAGCCCGCAGTCGCCGCGGGGCTGCGGATGGACGCGTCGGTCTTCGAGGATCTGGCCGCCGATCTGCGCGCCCGACGGGATCTGCTCACCGACGGGCTGCGCGAGATCGGGTTCCGCGTCAGCGTGCCCGAGGCCGGCTACTTCACGGTCGCCGACGCGGGAGCGCTCGGCGAGCCCGACGCCCGGGCGCTCGCCGAACGCCTCCCCGAGGAGGCCGGGGTCGTCGCGATCCCGCTGTCGGCCTTCTACCGGGACGGGGACGCGGGAGAGGCCGCCTCCCACCTGCGGTTCGCGTTCTGCAAGTCGCGCGCGACGATCGAGCAGGCCCTCGAGCGGCTCGAGAGCTGGGCGGCGCCCCGACGCTGAGCGGCCGGGGCGCCGGGCGCGGGCTCTGGTGCCGGGCGGGGACTCAGACGGCCTTGACCCAGACGGGGTCGCCGGTGAAGTCCAGCAGCGAGGAGACCGAGAAGCTGCCGGTCTTCACCTGGTCCTCGGGAACGATGATCCCGAGCTCCCACTCCGCGGTGCCGCCGTCATGGAGCGTGCCCGCGTCGATCCAGCTCTTCGCGGTGACAGAGCCCTCGTCGCTGTAGGAGTTCCCGGTCTCGGCGACGTAGTCCACCATGAGGGAGAAGCCCGGCTCGGCGGTGTCCTCGCCGTGATAGGTCATGGTCACAGGCACCACGATGTAGGTCTCACCCTCCCCCGGCTCCTCGTTGAACTCGTTGGCCTCCATCACGGCGTCGGTCGCGTCCCAGTTCACCTCGCCGATCGTGACGTCCAGCGTGCCTCCGCTGCCGTCGTCCAGGGTGAAGGTCTCGCCGAGCGCATAGGGAGCGTCCTTGGTGCCGTCCCCGCTGCCGCCGCCCGCCTCGGTGGCCTCCTCCGAGGTCTCCTCCTCGGTCGTGGCCTCCTCGGAGACCTCCTCCGTGGCCTCGTCCTCGGTGGCCTCCTCCTCGGAGCCGGTCTCCTCCGTCGTCGACTCCTCGGCGGTGGTCGGATCGTCCGAGGTCTCGTCGCCGCCGCGGGTGAACAGGAAGATGCCGGTGCCGGCGATGATTACCAGCAGCGCGAGCACGGCGCAGCCGGCGCACACCAGCAGCGGGACCTTGGAGGACTTCTTCGGCGGCTCGCCCTGCTGGGCGAAGGTCTGCTGCCCGTCGGCTCCGAAGGCGGGCGCGAAGGACGGCGCCTGTCCCTGGCCCTGCGGGTCCTGGCCGTAGCCGGAGCTCGGGGACGGCTGGCCGTAGGCGCCGCTCGGCGAGCCCTGCCCGTAGCCGCTCTGGTGGCCGTAGCCGTTCTGCTGGCCGTAGCCGTTCTGCTGGTCGTACCCGCCCTGCTGGCCGAACGCGTCCTGGCCGTATCCCTGCTGCCCGTAGCCCTGCGGGTCCTGGCCGTAGCCGCTGTTCGCGGACGGCTGGCCGTACTGGTCGTCGGACGGGGGCTGGCCCCACGGGCTCTGCGGTGGCTGCGACATGGTGCGTTCCGGCACCGCTTCCGGTGCCGTCCCCTCTCTGCTGGTGGGACGTGCTCTCCACGGACCCGCGCGGGTCCGTGCGCGTCATCGTAGAGCGCGTTCAGCTCACGTTCAGCCGGCTCCGGGTCGCAGTCAGGTCACGATGCGGCGAGAACGGCCGACGGCGCGGCAGGGTGACCCTGCCGCGCCGCCGGGACGCCCGCCTGCACCGGGCGACGGGGCGCCCTCGGCTCAGCGCGCCGCCGTGAACCGCTCCCCGTGGAAGGCGCTGCCCGTCGTGCGCTCGGAGGCGCCGGAGGCGTCGAGATAGGGGGTGATCCCGCCGCGGTGGCGGGGGAAGCCGGCACCGAGGATCAGCGCGAGGTCGACCTGCTCGGGCTGCTCGACCACGCCGGCCTCGAGCATCAGCGCGATCTCCTCGGCGAGGCCCGCGCGGACCGACTCCAGCAGCGCCTCCCCCACCAGCGGCTCGATGCCAGCGGGCGTCTCGCCCACGCCGAAGACCTGCGCGACGGTCGGCGAGACCGGCGGGTGCACGGCGGTGCGGCTGCGCTCGGTGAAGTGGACGCCGCCCTGCGCCATCATGCCCAGGCCCGGGGAGGCGTGGAAGCGGTCGCCGAGCTCCTCGACGAGCACCTGGCCCACGTGGTCGGCGACGCCCAGGCCCACGAGGTCCAGCAGCTCGAAGGGCCGCATCGGCATGCCGAGCGCGTCGAGGGAGGCGTCGACCTCCACCGGGTCCGCGCCCGCATCGAGCGAGGCGAGCACGGCACCGAGCACGCGGAAGAGCAGCCGGTTGACGATGAAGCCGGGCGCATCGGCGCTGCGCACCGCGAACTTCCGCAGACGGCGCACCACCTCCAGGCCCGTGGCGAGGGTCTGCTCGTCGGTGGCCCCGGTGTGGATCACCTCGACCAGCGGCATCTTCGCAACGGGATTGAAGAAGTGCAGTCCCACGACCCGCTCGGGGCGGGCGAGGTCCTCCGCCATCCGCGCGACGGACAGCGAGGAGGTGTTGGTGACCAGCAGCGCGTCCTCGGCCAGGACGCCCTCGAGCTCGGCGAAGACGGACTTCTTGATCGCGAGCACCTCGGGCACGGCCTCGAGCACGAGGTCGCAGCCGGCGAGCTGCTGCAGGTCCGTGGTCGCGGAGAGGTTCCCGGCGATCGCCGTCGCGGTCTGCTCGTCCAGCAGCCCGCGGGCGGCGGTCTGCGCGACGACGTCGCGGGCGGCGGCGAGGCCCTTCTCGGCGATCTCCTCGTCGAGGTCGCGCATGACGACGGGGACCTGCAGCCCGAGCGCGAGCTGCGCGGCGATCTGGGAGGCCATGAGCCCGGCCCCGGCCACGCCCACGCGGCGGATCTCGCGCGTGCCCTCGACGGGGGTGCGGCCGGGCTTGCCGCGACGCAGCAGCTCGGCGGCGTAGAGGGACCCCGCGGCGGCGTCGCTGCGCACGAGCTCGGCGAGCGCATCGGCCTCGCGCGACAGGGCGTCCTCGAGGCGCGAGCCGGGCAGCTGCTGCAGCAGGGTCAGGGCGCGGCCGACGGCGGGGGCGCCCTGCTCCTCGAGGCGCTGCGCCCAGGCGCGGCGGGTCTCGGCGGGGCCGTGCGGGGCGTCGAGGGCGTCCAGCAGCTCCTCGGCCTCGGGGGAATCGGCGGCGGGCAGCGCCGGGGCGCGTCCGCCCCAGGCCGCGCGCCCCGTCGCGCCGTCGGCCGAGGTGCCGGCCTCACCGATGACGGCCGGGTCGACCACGTCGGTGTCGGTCTCCTCGACGTCGACGTGTGCGGCGACCAGGGCGGCGAACTGGTCGAGGGCCTCGTCGAGGTCGGCGGCGAGCTCGTCGACCAGACCGATCTCCTCGGCCTTCTCGGCCGCGAGCTGCCGGTCCCGGGCGGGGTCCTCGAGGATCATCCGCACGGCGGTCTCGGCGCCGACGACGGACTGCAGGAGCGTGGTGCCGCCCCAGCCGGGCAGGATGCCGAGGCTCGTCTCGGGCAGGCCGATGCCGCGCACGCCGGGCGCGGCGGTGCGCACGTCGGCCATCAGCGCGACCTCGAGGCCGCCGCCGAGGGCGACGCCGTTCAGGTGCGCGAGCAGCGGCACGGGGCTCGTGCGCACGCGGACCTGGAGGTCGTGGGCGGCGCGGGTCATCGACCGGACGTTCTCGGCGGCGGTGGGGTCGGCGAACATCGCCAGGTCGGCACCGGCGAGGAAGGCGCGGCCGGTGCCGGTCAGCGCGATCGCCTGGACCTCGCCCGCCTCAGCGCGGTCCAGCGCGGTCGAGATCGCGCCGGTGACGGCGTCGATCGAGCGGGGGCCGAGGGTCGCCGGGCGGCGCTCCTCCCCTTCCGGCGGGGCGAAGGTCAGCACGGTCACGGTCCCGAGTCCGGGGTGCTCGCGGTCCTCCGCGAGGACGCGGGTGACGTGCTCGGTGTAGCTGCTCATCAGGGACCTTTCGCGATCTCGTCGTCGAGGGCAAGTCGGGTGCCGCACAGTTGTCTGATACTGCGGGTTTCAGATAGATCATGCCTCAGTCCCGGGGCGGGTGTCCACCGGGCCGTTCGCGTCGGCCCCGCTCAGGCGGTCTCGAAGTAGAGGATCTCCCCGCTGAAGGTCTCCACGCCGAGGCGGAACGTGTCGACCTCGCCCTCGGGGACCAGGAAGGCGCTGTGGAAGCGGGCGCTCTGTCCGCTCGCCAGCGGGGAGATCTGCTTCATCGGGTCCGCGACGATCCCCCCGCCGACGTCGGGGAAGTAGGTGCGGTCGGACTCGCCGGTCAGCCACAGCTCCTCGGCAGGGGCGAGGTGCCCGGTCCCCTCGTAGCGCACCTCGTACTCGACCATCACCAGGCGGTAGCCGTCCTGGAGCATGTCCTCCCCGCCGGCGGCGGGCAGGGTCGCGTCGAGGTCGACGGCGCGCGGCGTGACGCTGAGGGTGCCGCCGGTCCAGACGTTCCAGCTCACGGTGTGCTCGCCGATGGTGGCGGGGTCGTCGTAGCCGCCGGTGCCGTCGGTGACCTCCTGCCCGTCGCCGTCGGTGACGGTGCCGGGCTCCTTCACCTGGTCGGATTCCTGCTCGGTGGGGGCACGGGTGGCGGGGGCGGTCGCGGTGGACGGGGCGGCTGACGGCGGCGGCTCGTCCGGGCCGAGCAGGTTCTGCGCCCCACCGAGCACGAGGGCGACGATCGCGACGGCGGCGGCGCCCTGGACCGCGACCATGGCGAGGATCGCCCAGGCGGGCAGGCGCCGTCCGCGACGCTCCTCGGCGGGCTGCGCGGCAGGGGCGTCGTAGGTGAAGGCCGGGGCGCCGTAGGGGCCTTCGGGGTCGGGCGCCGACGGCGAGCGCGGAGGCAGGGTCCCGTCGGGATCGCTCCCGGGCAGGGGGACGTGATCGGCGGGCGCGCGCGGGGGCAGGGGGACGGGCTCCGACGCCTGTGGGTCGGTCTCGCCCTCCCAGTCGTAGTCGGAGGGAGACCCCCGCCCCGTGCTCATGGGACGAGCCTAGAGGACTCGGACGCAGGGCCGAGCGGCCGGCGTCGCACTCACCCCTTGATCGCACAACCGATCGGTTGTAGGTTCGTGGTGTGCGAACGAGCGACGAGGACCGGGCCGACGCCTGGTTCCATGCGCTCTCGGACCGCACCCGGCGCGACATCCTGCGCCGGACGCTCGCGGAGGAGCAGTCGGTCTCCGCGCTGGCCCGGAACTACCCGATCAGCCTCACGGCCGTGCAGAAGCACGTCGCGGCGCTCGAACGGGCCGGGCTCGTCCACCGTCGCCGCAGCGGGCGCGAGACCCTCGCCCGCGCCGACGTCGACGGCCTCCGCTCCGCCTCCCGCCTGCTCGAGCAGATCGAGCGCAGGGGTCGCGAGCACATCACCCGCATCGACGAGCTGCTCGAGGCCGAGGAGGACTGAGCCGCGCGAGGGACCGGCCTCCGAGGAGGTCCGTCCCCGTGGGGACCGAGCGCCCGTCACGCACCGTCCCGGCCCCCGGGACCACGAGGAGCGATCATGCCCGTCACCGACATCACCCACGACCTCGACGCCCGCACCATCACGATCACCGCGCAGTTCGCCGCCACGGTGGAGCGGATCTGGCAGATCTACGCCGACCCCCGCCAGCTCGAGAAGGTGTGGGGACCCGAGGGGTATCCCGCCACCGTCGTCGACCACGACCTCCGCCCGGGAGGGCTGGTCACCTACTTCATGACCAGCCCCGAGGGCGAGAAGCACCCGGGCTACTGGAGGGTGCTCGAGGTCGACGAGCCGCACACCTTCACCTACGAGGACGGCTTCGCGCACGAGGACTTCAGCCCGAACACCGACCTGCCCGTCTCGACCTGCGTGAGCACCTTCAGCGCGCAGGACGGCGGGACCCGCGCCGTCTACGTGACCACCTTCGCCGACCGCGAGGGGCTGCAGACCGTCCTGGACATGGGCGTCGAGGAGGGCACGCGCTCGGCGATGAACCAGATCGACGCGCTGATCGCCTGAGCCGGCGGCCGCCCCCGCCTTCGGGGCACTCAGCGCTCGGTGCTCGGACCTCGGGCTCCGGGCTCCGGGCTCCGGGCTCCGGGCGTCAGCCGAGCCAGTTCGTGACCAGTGCGAACGCGCCGATGGAGAGGACGAGGACGATCCCGATCAGCACGAGGGCGACGACCGCGGGCGTCGGCCGACGGGATCCGGGGCCCTGCGAGGGGCGCTCCTCGCGCGACAGGTCGGCGGGGTTCTGGTCCATGGGCGGCGGCGAGGGGCCGCACTCCTTCCTGAGCGTCCTGCGCCGGGAGGCCGCTGTGAACCACCTCCCGACGGGCCCACGCTATCCGAGGTCCCGGTCCGGGGCAGTGCCCCGAGGACGACCCGCGTCCTGAGCAGTCGCGGCGCCGTGACGTGGCGTCGCGCACGGGCTCGCCGCATCGGGCGGACCGCTCCCAGGCCCGTCGGCGGTCGCCATTAGGGTGACGAGGTCGAGCTCCGCGGATCGTCGTGGCGGAGCATCGACGACCACGATCCCCGCTCCCCGACCGAGGCCTCGCATGTCCCTCCCCGACCCCTCCACCCCCTCGCCGCTGCACGTCGACGGCCCCTCCGCGCACGGTGCGGCCGACGTCCCGAGTCAGGGCTCGGAGGCTCCCTCGGCGTCGGAGGTCGTGCTGGACAGCCCCGTCTGGTCCTCGCTCACCGGCGCCCATCGCGATCTCGCGATCGGCAACGAGCACGTGCTGCGCTACCCGCAGGACGTCTCGCCCTTCGTGGGCGTGCGCGACTGGGAGCACCCCGACGTGTGGGACGCGATCCTCGACGTGTTCGGGCACGACGCGGTGGTCTCCGTCTCGCACGCCGATCCGATGCTGCCCGAGGGCTGGAGGCCGGCGTTCGAGATCCCCGGCGTTCAACTGGTCCAGACCGAGCGCCTCTCCCCGCGACCCGAGCCGGGGGCGGTCGAGCTCGGGGCCGCCGACTCCGAGGAGATGCTCACCCTGATCGCGCTGACCAGGCCCGGCCCCTTCGAGGCGCGCACCCACGAGATGGGCCGCTACGTGGGGATCCGCCGAGGGGGCGAGCTGATCGCGATGGCCGGCGAGCGCCTCCACCCCGCGGGCTGGACGGAGATCAGCGCGGTCGCGGTCCACCCTGAGCACCGCCGGCAGGGCCTCGCCTCCCGGCTCGTGCTCGACGTCGCCTTCCACATCCAGGGCCGCGGCGACAGAGCCCTGATGCACGCCTCGGCCGCGAACTCCTCCGCGATCGCGGGCTACGAGAAGCTCGGCTTCGCGCTGCGCCGCCGCCTCACCTTCGGCGCGGTGCGCACGCCCTGAGGGTCGACCTCCCACTCGGTCGGCGCTGCACGGCGTGGACAGTCCCGCGATGCCTGGACGGGGCGTGCTCCCCGATCTAGGGTCGACGTCGAGGAGGCCACGATGACGAGCTCCACCGCCGACGATGCACACTCCCCCGCCGCTGCCGCCCGAGCATCCCGCACGAGCCGGCGCGCTCCCCGCCGACAGCCCCCAGCAGTGCTCCTGACCTGGGGAGTCCTGCTCGCGCTCACGACCGCGGCGCTGCTGGACGTGCTCCCCCTGACGGACGCGGCGCGTCTGCTGGTGACCTTCTCCGTCCTCGCCGTCGTCATCGCCCTCGCCGCCTGGTCGCAGCTGCACTATCGGGGAACGCTCAACGCACCGTCGTTCGCCCCGTCCCGCTACGCCGTCGCGATCGTCGGCGTCTCGATGACGCTGCTGCTGGCGTTCTTCCCCGAGTCCATCGGCCTGCCCGTGCGGATCGGGCTGGTCCTGCTGGCGCCGGCGCTCATGGTGGCCCTGCTGGCCTGGGACGACGCCGACACGGTCGCGACGCTCCAGAAGCAGCGTGAGGCGCAGCCGCACGGTGCGGGCACCGCCCCGGGCCGCGCCTGACTCGCCCCGCGTCCTGGCGGCGCGCGAGCCGCGTCCTGACGGTCCGCGAGCACCGTCCTGCCGGCGCGCGAGTCGGTACCGTCATGCCATGACCGTGAGCGCGCGCTGGCCGGAGCCCCTGCAGGACGTGGATCGCAGCGATGAGGAGCTGCGGGCCTGGGTGGCCGAGCGGATCCATCGCCTTGACGCCGACGGGCGGCGCAGCGCCGACACGCACCTGGTGCGACTGGACCTGCCGGCCGAGTGGGACATCCAGCTGTACCTCAAGGACGAGACCACCCATACCTCCGGCAGCCTCAAGCACCGCCTGGCCCGCTCCCTGTTCCTGTTCGCACTGGTGAACGGTCAGCTGCGGCCGGGGATGCCGGTGATCGAGGCGTCGTCGGGATCGACCGCGGTGAGCGAGGCGCACGTCGCGCGGATGCTGGACATCCCCTTCGTGGCGGTGGTCCCCCGGGGCACGAGCGCGCGGAAGATCGCGCTGATCGAGTTCGCGGGCGGGCAGTGCCACATGGTCGACGGCGCGTCGGACATGAGCCGGGAGGCGCAGCGCCTGGCCGACGAGCGCGGCGGGCTGTTCCTGGACCAGTTCACCCACGCCGAGCGGGCCACCGACTGGCGGGGCAACAACTCCATCGCCGTCAGCGCCCTCTCCCAGCTCGAGCTCGAGCCGCATCCGGTGCCGCGCTGGATCGTGGTCGGCGCGGGGACCGGCGGGACGAGCGCGACCTTCGGTCGCCTGCTGCGCTACCGGTCCCTGCCCACCTCGCTGTGCGTCGCAGACGTGGAGAACTCCGCGTTCTTCCCCGGGTGGGTCGACGGGGACCCGACGCGCACCATGGGGACGGGATCCCGGATCGAGGGCATCGGGCGCCCCCAGGTCGAGCCGAGCTTCGTGCCCGGGGTCGTGGACAGGATGGTGCGGGTCCCGGATGCGGCCTCGGTCGCCGCGGCCCGGCATCTCTCCGAGGTCCTCGGCCGCCGCGTCGGCGCCTCGACCGGCACGAACCTCATCGCCTCCGCGCAGCTGATCACCGAGATGCGCGGGCGCGGGGAGTCGGGCTCGGTGCTCACCCTGCTGTGCGATCCGGGTGACCGCTACACCGACACCTACTTCGACGACGGCTGGGTCGCCGCGCAGGGCTGGGACCTCGCGCCATGGCGCACGGCGCTCGCCGAGATGCTTCCGCTCGGGGTGCGCTGAGCGCAGCGGGATGCGCGCACCGCGCGGGGGTGCCTCCCGAATAGACTGGTCACGCGGCTCGGGGGAGCCGCTCCGACGCGGAGTTCTGAGGGGGATCCCATGCATCGCACCACCGGCCGCCGGGGCGCGGCACTGACGGCCATGCTGGCCCTCGCGCTGACGGGCTGCGGAATCGCACTCCCCGGGCTCGGCGGTGCGCCGGAGCTGGACGAGCAGGACGTGATCACCTACTCGCGCTCCGTCTCAGGGGTCTACGGCGACCTCGGGACCCGCACCGTCGAGGTCGGTCCGGACACGCTCACCACCCGGTACTCGATGCCGGGAGGCACGGAGCTGTTCTCGGTCGAGGAGGAGCTCGCCGCCGAGGACCGCGAGCGGATCATGACGGCCACGGAGGAGTACATCGCCTGGCAGGACTCACCGGGCGACAAGGCCGTGTGCGCGGACACCCCGTCGATCACCGTGCAGGTCACGGGCTCCCACGAGCACTCCTCGACGAGGGACGACTGCCCGGGGGACGAGCCGCCGGGCGCGCTCCTGAGCGCGCTGGAGGAGGCGCAGAGCGCGGAGGTCGCCGCTCTCGCCGTCCCGGGCGTCGAGTGGCGGATCGAACTGCGCCCCTGGAGCGGCGACGGCCCCGACGAAGACGCGAGCGTCGAGCGGTACCGGCTCGGCCACGGCGGGGACGGCAGCCCGATGTCGATCGAAGGCGAACGGGCCCCCGACGGCTGGAGCGACGATCTCGAACCCGCGGCCGACGAGGACGAGCGTCTGCTGGACGAGGAGGCGACGGCCGCCGTGCTCCGCGCCCTCAACGGGGTGCTGATGCCCGACTCCGCACTCGACTGCGACGCCCCGACCGGGGCGATGACCCTGATCCGGGACGGCGAGCCGACCGGCACCTGGGAGCTCCCCGTCTGCGCCGGCCAGGAGTCCGAGACGCTCGTCGAGGAGCTGCGCGGGCTCTGAGCCCGTCCTGAGTCAGTCGCGCCGCGTCGGCACCGCGAGCCGCCAGGCCGTCTCGAGCGCGCCGCGCACCCGGACCCTGTCCCCGCCCTCCGGGTAGAAGCGCACCGTGCGCGGTGTCGCGGCGTCGGGGAGGTGCTCGAGCAGGCTCGCGTCGAGGAGTAGCGTGCTGGGGCCGTCGTCGGCGGCGAGGACCTCGCGCACGGTCCCGTCGGCCGCGAGGATCTCGACGACCACACGGCCTCGGGCACGGATCTCGACGCGGGCCGGGCTCGGCAGCTCGAGCACGGACTCGGCGGCGCGGGCGTCGGCCGACGCCCCGCCCGCGGACACGCCGACAGGCAGCTCCTCCGCCCGCAGCGCGGCGAGCTCGGGGGCGGGCACGCTGCGCAGCTCCTCGTCATCCAGGTGCAGCTCACGCGGGAAAGTGAGCGTGCCCGCCCAGCCCTGCGCATCGGTCTGCTCCTGGCTGCGCTCGTGACCCTCCCAGGACCAGCCCCACATCAGCACCCGGTCGTCCTCCGCCTCGACGACGGCCTGGGGTGCGTAGAAGTCGGGGCCGAGATCGACCTGTCCTCCTGCGGTCGGAACGAAGCGGGGTGCTCCGACCCGCGCGTCGCCCTCGCCGCTCGCCGCGCCGTCGCCCTCATCGTCGGCCGTGCCGTCGACGAGGTCTCCGACCAGGTAGTCGACCTGGAGGGTGGAGCGCTCGTGGGTGGAAGGGTGCCCCCAGCGGGACAGCAGCAGCACCCAGCGCCCGCCGACGGGCACGAGCTGCGGGCACTCCCAGAGATCGGCAGGCGAGTGCTCGGCGGCGACAGGGTCGTCCCCGTGCAGCAGCGTGCCGACGAGCTCCCAGTTCTCGAGGTCCTCGCACGAGTACAGCAGCAGCGTCGGCACGAAGCGACCGCCCTCGCGCACCCCGGCGCCTTGGATCCCCCAGCGCTTCCCGCCGTAGGTGAACACGAAGGGGTCGCGGATCCCGATCAGTCCGGGCACCTCGGGCACCTCGGCGGCGACCACGCCGGTGCGGACCAGCTCGGTGCCGCTCTCATCGAGGCGGGTGACGAGCACGCGGGCGAGCTGGTTCTCGATCCCGTCGACCCCGGAGTAGACGAGAGTGGGGACGGCGGGAGCACCGGGCCCGCCGGCGACGGGTCCGGCGGACATCTCGGCACCCTCGGCGGCGCTCGCGTCGGGCACGTGGTCGAGGAGTCCGACGCCGCTCCAGCAGCCGTCCTGGTCGGCCTCTCCCGGGCGGGGCACGGGGCCCAGCGGCTCCTCGCGCCAGCTCACCAGATCCGAGGAGGACATGTGCCCCCAGTGGATGTGCTCGTGGCGGGTGGACGCAGGGTTGTACTGGAAGAACACGTGCCAGCGGCCGTCGGCGGTGCGGTGGATGCCGTTGGGGTCGTTGATCCAGCCGAGCGGGTGGACGCGGTGGAGGGCCGGGAAGCCGAGGTCGAGGGTGTCGGTCATCGTGATGCTGCTCCTGGTGACGTGGGGGCGGGGACGGTGGGCAGGGGTCATTTCGAGGACCCGGCGGTGAGGCCCTCGCGCAGATAGCGCTGGCCGAAGAGGAACACCACCACGGCGGGCACCATCGAGAGGATCACGCCTGCCAGCACGACCGAGATCGAGCCGGTGCCGAGGTTGCCCTGGAGGGTCACGAGGCCGAGCGGCAGGGTGTAGTTCTGCTCGGAGATCATGAAGATCAGCGGGCGGAAGAACTCGTTCCAGTGGTAGTTGAAGGCGAGGACCCCCACGATCGCCATGCCGGACAGCGCCAGCGGCGCGTAGATCGAGAAGAAGGTGCGCCAGGGGCTCGCACCGTCGAGCGCCGCGGCCTCCCCGAGCTCGAGAGGGAGACCGAGGAAGTACTGCCGCATCAGGAAGGTCCCGAAAGCGGTGGGGATAGCGGGGAGGATCAGCGCCAGCAGCGTGTCGGAGAGCCCCATGCCGCGGATGATCATGAACACCGGCACGATCGTGACCTGCACCGGGACCATCATGGTGGAGAGCACGATCGCGAACAGTGCGTTCTTGCCGCGGAACTCCATGCGGGCGAAGACGTATCCGGCCATGGCGGCGGTGAGCATCTGGCCGATCGCGACGACACCTGTGACCAGGGCGCTGTTGAGCACCAGCAGCGGCACGGCGATCTGCTCGAACACCGCGGCGTAGCTCGAGAAGTCCGGGGAGGTGGGAAAGAAGCTCGGGGGGAGGCTGAAGGACTCCGCGGCGGGTCGGAGCGAGGTGGTGAACGTCCACCACACCGGCCCGAGGGTGAGCACGGCGGCGACGAACAGGGCGGAGTACTTGGCGAGGGCGGGCAGACGGCGTGTCATCGGGGGTCCTTCCGGACGGGGACAGGGGCGCTCGCGACGGCGGGAACGCGGCTCACTGGTAGAAGACGAAGCGTCGGGCCAGGCGGAACTGGGCGGCGGTGACGAGCATGATCAGGACCATGAGGACCAGGCCGATCGCGCTGGCCCGCCCGAACTCGAGCTCGCGGAAGGCGCTCTCGTAGATGACCATCACGACGGTGCGGGTGGAGTCCCCGGGCCCGCCGCGCGTGAGCACATAAGGCTGATCGAAGACCTGCAGCGCGGAGATGATCGCCATCACCGAGGCGACCAGCACCGTCGGACTGACCAGCGGCAGGGTGAGATGGCGGAACTGGCGCCAGCCGGTCGCCCCGTCGATGGAGCCGGCCTCGTAGATCTCGGTGGGGATCGAGCTCAGACCGCCGATGAACAGCAGGAACGAGAAGCCGAAGTTCTGCCACACGTACACCGCGATCACCACGACCATGGCCCACTGCGGGCTGGTCAGCCAGGGCACGGTCGGGATCCCCATCAGCGAGAGCAGCCAGTTGATGACGCCGTAGCTCTCGTTGAACAGGTACTTCATGAGGATCGAGACGCTCGCGGCGGAGAGCACGAGGGGGAAGAAGAAGGTCGAGCGGAAGAACACCCGCATCCACGGGGGCATCCGGGAGCTCACCAGCACGGCGAGCAGCATCGCGATGACCAGCTGGGCGGCGACCGCGACGACCACGAACACGGCGGTGTTCAGGAATGAGATGCCGACGGTCCGATCGGTGGCGAGGTCGGCGAAGTTCTCCAGCCCGACGAACTGCGGGGAGGTGATGATGTCCCAGCGGAAGAAGGCGAGAGCGAGCGAGCCGACGATCGGCAGCACGACGAAGACGCCGATGCCGAGCATCGTCGGGGCGAGGAAGAGCCAGCGCAGCAGGGCGCTGTCGCGGTCGGCGGTCATGAGTGGTCCTCCTCGGAGAAGACGGCTCGCAGGTCGGCGTCCAGCTCCGCGAGCGACCGCGCGACCTGGTCGGGACCGCCGGACAGCGCGGTGGAGACGTTGCGGATGAGCGCCGTCTCCACCGCGGCCTGCTGCGGCGGGGCTGGGATGGGGCCGGTGGACGGGAAGCGGTCGAGGGTCTCGTAGAAGCGGGACCAGTGCTCCGGGCCGACGCCGCTGTACAGGGAATCGTTGACCATCGAGCGCCGGGTCGGGGTGGTGGACGGGGTAGGGAAGGCGAGGGCCATCGCCTCCTTCGAAGCGGTGTACTTGATCCACTCCCAGGCCTGGTCAGGCTTGTCGGTCGTCTTCATGACCGCATATCCGGCGCCCCCGAACTGGTGGCGCTGGGTCTTCCAGCGGGGGAAGAACTGCACGTCGTACTGCTCGGGGCGCATGCCGCCCTCGGCGAGCCCCTGCACCCAGTAGCCGCCCGCAGGGGTGGTGCCGATGCGACCGGAGGCGAACAGGCCGACGAGGGTGTTGCCGCCGCCCTCCTCGGGCCGCACGGCGAGGCCCTCGCTGACGAGGCCGCGCAGGTGCTCGAAGCTCTCGTGGACGCGGTCGTCGGTCGCGTTGGAGCCGGTCCACAGGTAGCCGCCGGAGCGCTGCTCGCCCGGGTAGAAGGTGGACCAGAAGTCCTCGCCGCCGCTCGCCCGCTCCTCGATGAGGAAGGAGGTGTCGTTGACGTAGAGCCAGGGCACGATCCCACCGAAGAGGCGGTTGGTCCAGTAGTACGGGGTGGCGTCGCCCTTCATGCCGCGCAGCAGCTCGGTGAAGTCGTCCTTGGTCCACTCCTCCCCCGGCATCGCGAGGCCGTTGCGCTCGAGCACGTCGAGGTTGAGGTACATGTTCGCGGCGTTGAAGTCGAGCGGGAGCTGGAACAGCGAGCCCTTGTACATGAACGCCTCGATGAGGCTGGGGTGGACGTCCTCGAAGTAGTCCTTCATCTCCTCCGCGTCGCGGAGGAGGAAGTCGTCCAGCGGCAGCGCGAGGCGCTCGGCGAAGAGCTGCGCCCCCTCAGTCGCGGTGTAGACGATGTCGGGCTGGGTGCCGGAGGCGACCATCGTGAGGATCTTCGCGAAGAAGTCGCCCCAATCGGTGGCCTGCACCGACTGGATCAGCACGGGGATGTCGGGATGGGTCTCCATGAACGCGTCGGCGATCGCCTGGCGACCGGCCGCGTCCTGCGAGGTGCCGAGGATCAGGACCGTCAGAGCGTCCTCCCCGCGGCCGGGGATGTCGGCGCCGGTGAGGCGGGGCCAGGCGGCGACGGTGCCGGCGAGGGCGGCTGCGCCGCCGGCGCCGAGAAGGGCGCGGCGGGTGAGTGTGGAGGTGCTGGCCATGCGGTCCTCTTCATCGAGAGTCGGGACAGTCGGGGTGGGGCAGTGCCGGAGGTGGGGGCGGGGCGGTGAGGCGGCGCCCTTGACATCACTCCGCTTTCACACGTGTATAAGCGATGTGCGACGAGTATGGAGTGCGACTTTCACACGTGTCAACCCAGGAGGCTGACTCTCGGTCGGGACGCGCCGGGCGGGACGGGGTCCTCCGGGCACGCCTGCCCCCGGGTCCTTGCCCGTCCACGATCAGCCCGCCTCGGCTCCACACCGAGCAGGCTCAGCCCTACGGGGCGCGTTCAGCCCTCCTGGGCGCTCCCCACCGACTCCCGCTCGACGAGCGGGCACTCGATGGGCACGACGCCCGCATCGACCTCCGCCGCCTCGCCCTCGAGGCGCGCGAGCAGAGCGCCCATCGCCCGGCGTCCCATCTCCTCATGCGGCAGGGCGATCGTGGTGAGCTTCGGGACGAGCCGATCGGCGAAGAAGTCCTCGTCGTCGAAGCCGACCACCGAGAGGTCGCCCGGCACGTCTGTCCCCGCGGCGGCCGCGGCATGGAGCACCCCGGCCGCGACCCGGTCACGGATGCAGAACACCCCCGTCGGGGGCTCCGCCTCCGCGAGCAGCCGGGCGGCGGCCCTGTAGCCGTCGTCGATCTGCCATCCGGCCTCGACCACCCTGGGCTCGACGTTCGCGACGGCGAGCTCATCACGGAACCCCGCCTCTCGCTCGACCACGGCCAGTGAGCGATCGTCGCCCGAGAGCATCACGATCCGGCGATGGCCGGTCTCGATCAGGCGACGCGCAGCGCGCCGGGCGCCTCCATAGTCGTCGGGCACGAAGGCCGGCGCGACCCCCGACCGGTCATCGCCGACCTCGGCCGGCACAGGCTCGTAGTTCAGCAGTGCGAGCGGGATCCCCGGCGGCACGACGGGGAGGGGCCCCGCCCCGCGCCCCATCGTCGCGTAGAGCAGCCCGTCGACCTGCCGCTCGGCGAGCAGGCGTGCGGCGTCCTCGACGGTGTGGTCGCGCAGCGAGAGGTCCACCGTGATCACTAGGTAGTCGTGCCGGGCGGCGACCATCGAGGCGGCGCGCGCCATGCGGCCCGCGAAGGGCGACGTCGCGATTTCGTCGGTGACCAGCCCGATCGTGCGGGAGCGCCGCTCCTTGAGGGAGATCGCGAGGGCCGAGCGGGTATAGCCGAGCTCGGCGGCGGCCTCGAGCACGCGCTGCTGGGTGCCCACGGCGACCGTCCCCTCGACGCGGCCGTTCAGGACCATCGAGACCGTGGCCCGCGAGACGCCCGCACGCGCCGCGACGTCGGCGGAGGTGGGGCGGCGGGACGGGGTGCTCACAGCTCGTAGGGTACGCGGAGCGTCCCGTCCTTCCGGCGGTCGTCCCCGCGCTCACACCACCGCGGTCATCCCGCCGTCGACGTGCAGGGTCTGGCCGTTGACGAAGCGGCTCGCGTCCGAGGCGAGGAACACGAGCGGTCCCACGAGCTCCTCGACCTCTCCCCAGCGTCCCTCGGGGGTGCGCCGGCCCACCCAGGCGGAGAACTCCTCGTCCTCGACCAGCGCCCGGTTCAGCTCGGTCGCGAAGTAGCCGGGGGCGAGGGTGTTGACCTGGATGCCGTGCGGGGCGAGGTCCGCCGCGAGGCCCTTGGTGAACATCGCGATCCCGCCCTTGGTCGCGCTGTAGGCGGCGATGGAGGGGCGGGCGAGCTGGGACTGGACCGAGCCGATCTGCACGATCTTCCCGCTGCCGCGCGCGACCATGCCGCGAGCGACGCGGCGGGCGCAGTAGAAGGCGGCGGAGAGGTTCGTGGCCAGCAGCGCGTCCCAGTCCTCGTCGGCGAACTCCGCGATCGGCGCCCGACGCTGGATGCCGGCGTTGTTGACCAGCACGTCCGGGGTGCCGTGCGCGGCCTCGATGGCGGTCAGCGCCGCGTCGACGGCGGCGGGGTCGGTGACGTCGAACCCGGCCGACAGCGTCGCGGCGCCGCCCTGGTCCTCGGCGATCTCTGCCGCCACGGCGGCGGCGCGCTCGGGGTCGCGGCCGTGGACGATCGCGCGCGCGCCGGCGCGGGCGAGGCCCTCGGCGAGCGCGCGGCCGATGCCGCGGGTCGAGCCGGTCACCAGGGCGGTGCGGCCGGCGAGGTCGAACAGGTCGGTCATGGGTCTCTCCTCTGCGGGGACGGGGGCGGGCCCGTGGGGTCTCAGGCTCGCGCCGACTCGGCGACGGGGCGTGCGGTCCCGGCGGGGACCACGGCCTCCTCGGCCTCGTAGGCGGAGTCCTTCTCGGTGGTGGACAGGCGGATCGCGTCCTCGGTGCGCAGCAGGTCGCGGCCGCGGGTCTCGGGAACCAGGAAGGTGGAGGCGGTGGTGATCGCGGCGAGGGTGGCCATGTACACGCCCAGCACGATCCAGTTCCCGTCGGTCCAGGCCATCAGCGAGGCGCCGAGCACGCCGGCGAGGCCGCCGGCCAGCACGGCGGAGAGCTCGCGGGCCATGGCGACGCCGAGGTAGCGGTGGCGGTTGCCGAACAGCTCCGGGAGCATCGCGCACTGCGGGCCGAGCATCGAGTTCACGGCCACGCCGATGCCGACGGCGACCACCGCGATGGACAGGCCGGTGCTGCCCAGGGACAGCATCCACCAGGCTGGGAAGCTGTAGACCAGCATGAACACGGCGCCGAATCGGTAGACGGGCACCCGACCCACCCTGTCCGAGAGCGCGCCGGTCAGCGGCACGGAGAAGATGCCGATGAGGCTGCCGAGGGTCACGCCCCAGGCGACGGAGCCGCGGTCCAGGCCGATCGCGGCGGAGGTGACGAAGGCGAGGGAGACGGACTGGAAGAGGTAGGAGCCGCCGTTCTCGGCCATGCGCAGGCCGATCCCGGTGATCACCCCCGGAAGTCCCTTGCTGAAGATGTCGCGCAGGGGTCGCTCGGCGGTCTGCTCGCGCTTCTCGAGGTGGACGAAGGTGGGGGTCTCCTCGAGCTTCGCCCGGATCCACAGGGCGATGAGGATCAGCACCACGGAGGACAGGAACGGCAGACGCCAGCCCCAGGCGAGGAACTGCTCCTCGGGCATGAGCGACAGCGCCGAGAACGCGACGCCCGCCAGGAGCGTGCCCGCCTGGATACCGACGAAGGGCAGCGCGGAGAAGAAGCCGCGCCGGCGCACGGGGGCGTACTCGGCCATCAGCACGGTGGAGCCGGCCTGCTCGGCGCCGGCGCCGAAGCCCTGCGCCAGGCGCAAGATCACCAGCAGGGCCGGGGCGAGCGCGCCGACGGACTCGTAGGTGGGCAGCACGCCGATCAGCATGGACGAGCCGCCCATCAGCACGATCGTGGTCACGAGCACGAAGCGTCGGCCGATCCGGTCGCCGAGCAGGCCGAAGACGAGACCGCCGACGGGGCGGGCGGCGAAGCCGACGCCGTAGACGCCGAAGGCGGCGATGAGCGCCATCGCGGGGTTCGACTGATCGAAGAACAGCCGGTCGAAGACAAGCGCGGTCATCAGGCCGTACATCGCGAAGTCGAAGTACTCCAGCGCGCTGCCCACGCTCGAGGAGAGCGTGGCGCGGCGCAGGTTCGCCTGGTACTCGGGATCCGCGTCGGCGGCGACCGCGTCGGGCGTGGTCGGGGTGGTGCTCATGGGACATCTCCTTCGATGGCTCCGCGGGCCTGCGGCCCGGGGTCGTGCGGTGTGCAGGTGGTGCGGTCTGCGGGTCGTGCGGTCCGGGGCCGAGTGCGTCGCTCGGCGCGTGCCGGCGAGGGCCGGGCGCCGACTCAGTCGGCGGGGCGGAGGAACGGGTTGGTCAGCTGTGCGGCGACGCCGAGTGCGGCGCGGCCGAGTCGGTCGAGCATCGCCTCGTCGGCCTCGGCGGCCGGGAGCGCGACGCCGAGGGCGAGCGGCGGGTCCGAGGGGCGCCAGGGCTCCAGCGGCACGGCCACTCCCCAGATCCCCTCGAAGCCGTGGCCGGGGTCGACGGACCAGCCGCGCTCGCGGGCCTCGGCGATCTGGGTGCGGATCTGCTCTGCGGACGGGATGCCGGGGGCGGCGCTGCGGGCGATGACCTCGTCCACCGCAGGGTCCTCGAGCCGGGAGAGCATCGCCAGGCCCACACCGGTGGTGACCGCCGGCAGGCGGGAGCCGAGCGGGGTGCCGAGCCGGTAGGCGCGGCCCTCATGCCGGGCGAGGTACAGGGAGTTCTCGCCGTCGAGCATCGCGACCTGCACGACCTCGCCGCGCAGCACCGGATCGGTCTCGACCGCGCCGTAGAACTCGCGGACCTGGTTGAACTGGTGGGCGAAGGCGCCGCCGAGCTCGGCGGTGCGTCGGCCCAGCCGATAGCCGGCCTCGACGCGGCGGATCATCCCGCCCTCCTCGAGGACGGCGCAGATGTTCGAGGTGGAGGACTTCGCGGCGCCGAGGGCGCGGGCGAGGTCGGAGAGGGTCAGCGGTGCGCCGCCGGCCTGCTCGAGCAGCTCGAGCACGCGCAGCGCGCGGGTGACCGCGGGGGCGGGGTCGCGGGTCGGGTCGCTCATCGTCGGGTCCTTCTCTCGCGGGGGTGCACGGGGCCGGCTCAGTAGAACTCGACGGTGTCGACGCGGTTGGCGAGCTCCTCGCCGTCCAGGAAGCGGCGCAGGTTCGCGATGAACTGCTCCGTGATCCGCTCCTCCTCGCGACTGTCGAGCGCCGCGGTGTGCGGGCTGAGCAGCACGTGCGGGTGGTTCCAGAGGGGGCTGTCGGCGGTGAGCGGCTCGCGGGCGACGACGTCGAGGGCGGCCAGGCCGATCCGTCCGTCCTCGAGCGCGCCGAGCAGCGCGGTCTCGTCGACGACGGTGCCGCGGCCGACGTTGACCAGGATCGTCCCCGGTCGCACGGCGCCGAGCACCTCCTGGCCGATCAGGCCCGTGGTGGCGTCGGTGCCCGGCAGGGTCACGACGATCGCGTCGACGTCGGCGGCCGCGGCGGCGAGGTCCTGGATCGGGACGAGCTCGTCGACCCCGTCGACGGGGGCGCCGGAGCGGGTGGTGCCCAGCACCGTCGCGCCGACGGCATGGAACAGGGCCGCGCAGGCGCGGCCGATGCCCCCGAGGCCGACGACGAGCACGCGCATCCGGTCCAGGTGCCGCATCTCCCAGCGCGGCGCCCACTCGTGCGCGCGCTGGTGCGCCTGCAGGCGCGGCAGGGTCTTGGCGCCGGCGAGCACGCCGAGCAGGGCGAACTCGGCCAGCGGCCCGCCGTGGGCGCCGGCGCTCGTGGTCACGGCGATGCGCTCGAGCTGCTCGGCGGTGAGGTCGGCGGCGCGCAGCTGGGAGCCGCCGCCGGCGGCCATGGTCATCGCCCAGCGCAGGCGGGGGTTCGCGCTCGCGGTGCGGGCGAGCTGGGCGGGGTCGACGTCGGGCAGGGAGAAGAGCACGTCGGCGCTGTCGATCATCGCGTCGTAGCGCTGCTGCTGCTCGGGGGTGCGCTCGTGGGCGGGGTCGCCCTCCCAGTCGGCGGCGAAGCGACGGGGGCGGTAGAGCTCGTGGTCGCGGATCACCTCGGCGCGCGGCTCGGCCTGCTCGATGCGGGCGCAGAGCTCCTCGGGGAGGTCCACCGCGATCACGACGCGGGGGCGGGGCGCCGTAGCGGGGTGCGCCGGGGTCTCGGGGGTGCTCGTCATCGAAGCTCCTTCGCTCGGGGTGACGGCGAGGCGGGGGGCCGTCGGGCGGCGACGGTCGGTCGCCGCGGAGGGAGCGTACCTCAGATTCACAGGAGTGAACAGCGTCCATTCCAGTGGACTGCCATAGAGTGTCGTCATGCGAATCGACGACGCTTCTTCCAGCCCCTCCTCCGCTCGTGCGCGCGTGGGCGTGATCGGCCTGGGCTCGATGGGCGAGCCGATGGCCGCGCACCTGCTCGCCGCGCACGGCGGCCTCGCGATCCACTCCCGCAGCCGCAGGCCGGGGCTGCTCGAGGCGGGCGCGACCTGGGCGGAGACCCCGCGCGAGCTCGCCGCGCAGGTCGACGCCGTGCTCGTGATGCTCCCGGACCTGCCTCAGCTCGCTCCGATGCTCGAGGGTCCGGACTCGCTGCTCGCCGCGGGCACGGACCTGCTGGTCATGATCGGCTCGACGAGCTCCCCGCGCGCGGTGCGCAAGCTCGCGGAGCGCCTGGCCCGCGAGACGGGCGGCCGGGTGCGCCTCGTCGACGTGCCGGTCTCCGGCGGCGAGACCGGCGCGCGGGCGGGGACGCTGTCGATCATGGCGGGCGGCGAGGCGGCCGACGTCGAGCGGGCGCGCACGCTGCTGGCCCCCTGCGGGACCGTGCGGCACCTGGGCCCGCTGGGAGCGGGCGAGGTCGCGAAGTCCTGCAACCAGATGATCGTGGGCGCGACGATGATGGCGATCGCGGAGGCGACGGTGCTCGCCGAGCGCAGCGGGATCGCGCCCGCGGATCTGATCGAGGTGCTCTCCGGCGGCTACGCGGGCTCGACGCTGCTGACGGACAAGCGCGACAAGCTCGTCGCCGGCGACTACTCCCCCGGCGGCATCGCCGAGTACATGACCAAGGACCTCGGCTTCGCGGCCGACGTCGCGGAGGACACCGGCACCTCGCCCGCTCTGCTCGACGCACTGCGGGGCGCCTACGACGAGCTGGTCGCGGCGGGCCTCGGCGAGGAGGACCTCTCCGTGGCGCGGCGCTTCATCGCCGAGCGCGGGGACTGACCGCTCCGCCGGGTCCGACGCGATCCGGCCCCTCGAGGCGCTCAGATCAGACCGTAGTACTCGAAGAAGTCTCCGAAGTGCGCGGCCCCGTCCTGGTCGGCATGCTCGGGGCCCAGCAGCTCCTTCGGCGCGACCGTGGCTCCCTCCGCACCGTGGGCGATCACCAGGACCGTGCGCATCCCGAATCCGTCGTCGAGCTCGAAGACGTACTCGGTCACGTCCCGCCACACCAGGTCCAGGGCCTCGAGAAGCTGATCCTGCCCGACGTCGAAGTGGATGTCTCCGCGCAGGCTGGTGCGCATGGTCCCGCCGCCGCTGGTCTCCATCTCGGAGGAGGTCACATGGTCGAACGCCTCCACCGGGTCGTTCAACGAGTCCGTGCGCGACGGAAGCAGGCGCCCGCAGCCCACCAGCACGACCATCACGCCCGCCAGCCCTCCGGCCAACAGCACTCGCCTCTGCATCCGCCGCACCCCTCCCGAGCCCACCGTCGCGGTGGCCCCAGCATCGCAGATCACGCCCGCACTGCCGACGCCGCCCGCACAACCCCCGATCTCAGCGCTTAGGTTAGCCTTGCCTCACTATGTTCGCGCGTCCTAGGGTGACCGCTCCGGCACCCGCCACCGCCGAGGAGCACCGTGTCCCCGACCCCCTGCGCCATCTCCTGATCGGCGACGAGCACGACCTGCCGCTGCTGGACGCACTGCTGCGCACCCTGCCGACGGACGCCGTCGGCGAGCTCGTCCTGGAGCTGCCGGACGCACGCCGGCCGCTGCTGCCGACGCCGCCGGGGATGACCACGCGCCATCTCGTGCTCGGTCGCGGACGACGACGCGGCGACCGGGCGTGCGCGGCGCTGCAGGCCTGGACCGAGAGTGGCTGCTGGACGCGCACCTCGCGGCGGAGGCGCACGCCGTCTTCGTCGGCCTCGTCCACAACCCGAAGGTCGCCGCGCTCTGCGAGGGTCTCGCGGCTCTGCACCCGACGCTGCACATGCACCGTCCCAGCCAGACCCAGTCGGTGCGCTGACCGGCCCGTCGCCCCGCACCGGCGCAGCACAGCTGCCGGGCACCGGGCCGAGACCTCGGTCCCGCCCGCCGCGAGGGAGCACGGAGATACTGGCCGCATCGGGCGGCCCCGCCGCTCGCCATCCGCTCCCGACCACGCCCCGGAGGTCCCGATGTCCGTCGTGAAGATCAACCGCCTCGCCGTCCCTGCCGGACAGGAGGCCGAGCTCGAGAAGCGCTTCGCCGCCCGGAAGCACTCCGTCGACGGCGCGCCCGGCTTCGAGGGCTTCGAGCTGCTGCGCCCGGTCGCGGGCGAGGACCGCTACTTCGTCCTGACCCGCTGGGCGGACGAGGAGAGCTTCCGGGCCTGGGCGGACCAGCGCGAGGCCCGCGACCCGTCCACCACGGTCTCCCGCGCCGAGGGCATGCTCGAGTTCGAGGTCGTCGACCTGGACTGAGCGACGCTGCCGGGGCAGGCGCCCCGGGGCGGGCGCCGAGCGTCCGCTCGGCGGAGGTCTCCGCCCGTCGTCGCCCCGGTACGCTCGCCGGCATGTCCGCTCCCCCGCACTCGCCGGGCGCGGCCCGGCGGCTCCGCCGAGTGGGGCCCGTCCTCGCGATGCTCGCCGCGGCGCAGCTGCTGGCCGGCCTCGCGGTGCACGCGCTCGCCGCACCGACGCCGATGCCGCTCGCCGTGCTCGCCGTCGCGGCCTCGCTCGTGTCCTGGCCGGTCGCGGCGTGGACCCTGCGACCGCGCGGCACGGACGGGGTGACGGCCGCCGACCTCCTGACCTGCCTGCGCCACCTGGGCGCTGGCGCGCTCGCGACGTCGGCCGCGCTCGTGCTCGCCGGGGCGCTCGAGGAGCGGTCCTGGCCGCTCGCGATCCTGCTCGCGGCGACGATCGGGACCGATGCGCTGGACGGCCCGGTCGCGAGGCGCACGGGGACGGGCGGGCCGATCGGCGGGCGGATCGACATGGAGGCCGACGCGGCGCTGTTCCTGGTGCTGTCGGTGCTCGCGGCCCCGGTGGTGGGGCCGTGGGTGCTGCTGATCGGGCTGATGCGCTATCTCTACGTCGCCGCGATGCAGGTGCGTCCGGCGCTGCGGCGACCGCTCGCGTTCAGCCAGTCGCGTCGGCTGATCGGCGGCGGTCAGGGCGTCGCCCTCGGCATCGCGATGCTGCCCGCGGTGCCGGTGCCGCTCGCGCAGGCCGTCGTCGGCCTCGCGCTCGCGCTGCTGCTGTTCTCCTTCGGACGGGACGTGGTGCACCTGGAACGGGCGCTTCGGGCGGACGTAGGCTGAGGACCGCGGCAGCGCAGCCTGCCGTGCACCCGGAGTCCTCGACTCGACCCGGCGCCGCAGCAGCGGTGCCACGACGGGAGACCTCGCATGACGCTGAAGAACCCTCCGGCCGGCTACCCCGTGATGAGCGGGATCATCCTCGCGACCCTGATCACCGCCGTCATCCACCTCGCCCTCGGCATCCCTCTGTTCCTCCTCAACGGCCTCGGGTACCTGGTCCTGCTGGTGCTGCTGTACGCACCGCTGCCTGCGCTGGCGCGATTCCAGCCCGCGGTCCGCTACGTCCTGATCGGGTACACGGTCCTCACGATCATCCTGTACTTCGTCATGGCTCCGCTCATGGCCCTGGGCCTCATCACCAAGGCGGTCGAGGTGGTGCTGGTGATCCTGCTGGTGATCGAGGCGAGCCGAGCACGCCGCGCGACCCCCTGAGCGGACGACCCCGCCCGCGGAGCCTCGGCGCTCAGCGGCTCGGGTCGTCCGCCGGCTCGTCGTGCGCTCGCCGTGCGCGGCGGACGCGGTCGGCGGCGGAGACCCTCGCTCCGCCGCCGCGGCCTGGCGCCCTCGGATCAGGCGAAGGCGCTGGTCCCGGTGATCGAGCGGCCGACGATGAGGGACTGCATCGTGTCGGTGCCCTCGTAGGTGTGCAGGGCCTCGATGTCGCTGCGGTGGCGGATCACGCGGTTCTCGAGCAGGATCCCGGAGCCGCCGAGGAGGTCGCGGGCGTTCGAGGCGATCTCGCGGGCGGCGCGGGTGTTGTGCACCTTCGCGAGCGAGGCCTGCTCGGGCCGGATCTGCCCCTTGGCCTCGAGGTCGGCGAGCCGCAGGCAGTACAGCTGCATCGCGGTGAGGGTCTGCAGCATGTCCGAGAGCCGCACCTGGACGTGCTGGGCCTTGGCGAGCGGGCGCCCGAACTGGATGCGGGTGGTGGCGTGCTCGAGCGCCGCCTCGTAGCAGGCGATCGCGTGGCCGAGCGCACCCCAGGCCACCCCGGCGCGGGTCGCGAAGAGGACCCTGGAGGTGTCCTTGAAGGTGCGGGCGCCGGGCAGGCGCTGATCCAGCCCCACCCGCACCTCGTTCAGCGTGATATGGGCCTGGTGGATGGCGCGCAGCGCGACCTTGCCGCGGATCACCTCGGCCTCGTAGCCCGGCAGGGACTGGTCCACGAGGAAGCCGCTGACCTGGCCGTTCAGCTGCTCGTCGGAGGGGTCATCGACCCGAGCCCACACCACCGAGAGGTGGCAGCCGGCGCCGTTGCCGATCCAGCGCTTCTCGCCGGTCAGCACCCACTCGTCGCCGTCGCGGCGGGCGACGGTCTCCAGCGAGACGGAGTCGGAGCCGTGGTCGGGCTCGGTGAGCGCGAAGGCGGCGTGCTCGGCGCCGCGGGCGAGGGAGTCGCCCCATCGCTCCTTCTGCTCCTCGGAGCCCAGCAGCATGATCGAGCGCAGCGCGAGCCCGCCCTGCACGCCGACCATGGTGCCGACGCTGCCGTCGATGCGGGACAGCTCCATGTTCACCAGGCCCGTCGCGAGCGGGGAGAGGGTGCGGTGGCCGGGCACGTCGAGGCCGTCGGTGAGCAGGTCCAGCTCGCCCAGGCGGGCGACGAGCTCGATCGGGTACTCGCCGCGGTCCCACCAGTCGTTGATCTGCGGCAGGACCTCGTCGGCGAGCGAGCGGGCGTCGGCCCAGGCCGTCAGGTCCTCGCCGGCGACGTCCTGGAAGAGCGCGAAGTGGTCGGCGGCCGCGGGCAGCAGCGCCTCGGGGGTGGCGGCCGACGCGTCGGGGGCGGAGACCACGGCGCGCTCGGTGACCACCGAGTCGACGCGGTCGCGGTTCTCGTCGGTGCCGGGGTTGCCGCCGAGGGAGATGTGGCCGGGTGCGGAGGCGTCCCAGGTGCTGGTGTCGTTGCTGGTCATCACTTGATCCTCTCGATGATGAGGGCCATGCCCTGCCCGCCGCCGACGCACAGGGTCGCGAGCCCGTAGCGGCCGTCGCGCTCGGCGAGGCCGTTCAGGAGCGTGGTGGTGAGGCGGGCGCCGGTGGAGCCCCAGGGGTGGCCGAGCGCGATCGCTCCGCCGTGGACGTTGAGCTTGTCGTGGTCGATGCCGAGGTCCTCCATGGAGGGGAGCACCTGGGCGGCGAAGGCCTCGTTGAGCTCGACGAGGTCGATGTCCTCGATGGTCAGGCCCGCGAGGTCGAGGGCCTTCGTCGTCGCCTCGACGGGGCCGAGGCCCATGATCTCGGGGCTGAGGCCGGAGACGCCGGTGGCGACGACGCGGGCGAGCGGGGTGATGTTCAGCTCCTTCGCATACTCCGCCTCCATGAGCACGAGCGCGGCGGCGCCGTCGTTCAGGGGGCAGCAGTTGCCGGCGGTGACGGTGCCGTCGGGGCGGAAGACGGGGTCGAGCCCGGCGACGGCCTCGTGGGTGACGCCGGCGCGCGGGGAGTCGTCGGTGTCCACGACGGTGCCGTCGGGCAGGGTGATCGGGGTGATCTCACGGGCGAAGAAGCCGGAGGCCTGCGCGGCCTCGGCCCGGTTCTGGGAGGCGACGGCGAACTCGTCCTGCGCCTGACGGGTCACGCCGCGCAGCTCGGCGACGTTCTCGGCGGTCTGGCCCATGGCGATGTAGGCGTCGGGCAGCTCGCCGTCCTCGCGCGGGTCGTGCCAGGGGGCGGGGATCTCGCGGGTCGCGCGCTTCTCGGTGCGCTCCCACGCCTCCCGGAACTGCGGGTCGCGGGCGTCCTCCTCCATGAGCTTGCCGGTGCTCTGCGAGATCGACTCGACGCCCGCGGAGATCACGGCGCGCGCCTCGCCGGAGACGATCGCGTGGAAGGCGGCGCGGGTGGTCTGGATCGAGGAGGCGCAGAAGCGGGTGACGGTCGCGCCGGGCACGGTGTCCAGGCCCAGTGCGACGGCGACGGTGCGGGCGAGGTTCCCGCCCTGGTGGCCCTCGGGGATGGCGCAGCCGAGCTGGAGGTCGTCGATCGTGGTGGGATCGAGCTGCGGGACCTGGTCGAGGGCGGCGCGGATGGTCTGCGCCGCGAGGTCGTCCGGGCGGACGTCCTTCAGCGATCCCTTGCGGGCGCGCCCGATCGGTGAGCGGGTGGCGGCGACGATGACGGCTTCGGGCACGGATCCTCCTGTGACGGCGGTGTCGGCGTGGCGCCGGCCGTCGGGGACCCGCGCTCACTCGTTAGTGATACTACGGGTTGCAGGTACCTCGGGGGAAGTCGGGCCGCCCCGCTCAGCGACGGCGCGGCGTCAGCAGCAGCCGCGCGAGCAGGTCGATCACGGCGCCGAGCAAGCCGATCACCAGGATCACCACCAGCATCTCGTCGTAGGCGAGGCGGTCGCGCGCGTTGAGGATCTCGTAGCCGAGCCCGCTGGTCACGCCCAGCATCTCGGCCGGGACGAGCACCACCCAGGCGATGCCGAGCGCGAGCCGGATCGACTGCAGCACGGCCGGACGCACCGAGGGGACCAGCACCGTGCGCAGCATCTCGCGGCGGTTCGCGCCCAGGGTGTGGGCGACGGCGACGAAGCGCGGATCGATCGCGGCGACCGCCGCCGCGGTACCCAGCAGGATCGGCCAGACGGCAGCCGCAGCGACGAGGAAGACCACCGGCGCCGAGCCGACGCCGAGCAGTGCGACGGCCACCGGCGCCCAGGACAGCGGGGAGATCATGCGCACGAACTGAACGGGCAGCGCACTCGCCCAGCGTGTCGGCCGGTGGAGCCCGATCAGCACCCCGGCGGGGATGCCGACGCCGGCCGCGATCCCCATGCCGAGCAGCAGACGGAGCGTGCTGGTGACGAGGTCCTGCAGGAGCACGCCGGTGGAGAGCAGGGAGGCGAGGGCGGCGGGCACGCCCAGGGGGTCCAGCGCCGCGAGCATGGGGCTGCCCGCCCCGCCGACGACGGTGAGGGCCCACCAGGCGAGCCCCACGGCGAGGACGCCGAGGGCGCCCCAGGCGAGTGCGGGGCCGCGCTCGGCCCGGCGTCGACCGACTCGGGGCTCGGAGCGGTCCTCCGTGCGCGGGGCGGCGGGGGCGAGGCTCATGGGTCGATCTCCTCGGGGTCGTCGAGGCCGGTCAGGGAGCTCGGGTCCGCGCGCCGGGCGGCCTCGCGCAGGGCGGTGTCGTCGACGACGAGGTCGTGGGCGTCGTCCGGGTCGATCTCGGCGAGCACGCCGAGCGGGGCGTCGAGCACGGTGGTCCGCATCTCGCGGACGAGCCGGGCGGTGAAGCCGGGGCGCAGCACGGGCGTGAAGTCGAGGGTCTCCCCGTGCCAGTCGGGATGGGCGACATGGGCGTGCCCGGCGTCCTCGCGGTGCATGGCCGCGGCGATCGCGGGAGGCGGCTGGGGGAGGTAGGTCCCGGCGAGCTCGGCGGCGACGCCCTCGCGGTCCTCGCGGCACGCGATCTGGGCCCGCACGAGGGCCTCGGCGACGCCGGCGACCTGCTCGGCGGGACGGCGCAGGAGCGCTCCGGAGGCGACGGTGACGCAGCAGGGGTGGGAGCGCCACACGTCGCCGAGGAAGCGGCCGATGGTGCCGGCACCCGTCGTCTCGCCCATCGCGTTGAACGGGTCGGCCACGGTGTAGCCGCTGATCGATCCGGCGTCCAGCGCCGGGATCATGTCCGAGGGCGCCATCGGCACCAGGGTCACCTCGCCCCGGTCGCGGGAGGCGGTGCGGCGCACGATCGGGGTGAGCCCCTCGGCGCGCAGCATCTGCTGCACGATGACGTTGTGGATCGAGAACCAGCCGGGCACCGCGAGGGTGGAGCCGGCGAGCGCGCCGAGCTCGGGCACGTCCCTGCCGAGGGTGAGGGCGGATCCGTCGACGTGGTTGGCGCCGAGCACGGTGATGTCGGCGCCGAGGTCCAGGCGCATCTGCAGCGCCATCGGGAACAGCAGGTGGACGAGGTCGACGCTCCCGGCCAGCAGGGCCTCGCCCATCGTGGCCCAGGAGCGCAGCCGCACGGGCTCGGCCACCTCGACCCCGGCCTCGGCGAAGAGGCCGCGGGAGTGGGCGATCAGCAGCGGGGCGGCGTCGGTGATCGGGAGATACGCGATCCGCAGCGGGCGCTGCGCGGAGGCAGCCGTCCCGCCCTGGCTCCCTCCGTCCGGTCCGGTCCCGGTCTCGGGGACCTCGCCGCGTGCGCCGAGGCCCAGCCCGGCGCCGGCGAGTCCGGACAGCGCGAGCGCTCCCCCGCCGCCGAGGAGGGCGCGGCGGCTCGGGCCCCTCGCGCCCGGGACCGGGTGCGGGGAGCGTCGAGGGGTCACCGGCCCGCCCCGACGACGGCGCCGCGCCGGTAGTGGGCGAGCACCTCCTCGCGGGCGGTGCCGTCCTGTCGCGGGGACCAGTCGGCGGTGATCCCGCGGGGCCCGTCGAGGTAGACGATCCGGTCGGCGACCACGAGCGCCTCGTCGACGTCGTGGGTGACCAGCACGGCGGAGATCCGCACGCGGGTGAGCACGTCCCGCAGCCAGGTCTGCAGGTCGGCGCGGATCGCAGGGTCCAGGGCCGAGAAGGGCTCGTCGAGCAGGACCACGGCGGGGTCGACGGCGAGCGCCCTGCCGAGGGCGACGCGCTGGGCCTGTCCGCCGGAGAGCTCGGACGGCAGGGCGCCCGCGAGCTCGGCGATGCCGAGATCGGCGAGCAGCTCGGGGACCCGTTCGGGACGGAACCGGCCGGCGTTGGCGGCGTAGCGGCCGCCGAGGGCGATGTTCTCGGCGACGGTGAGCCAGGGGAAGAGGTCCGGGGACTGCGGGACCAGGGCGGGCAGGCGCGGGTCCGCGCCGCGGTCGATGCGCCCGGACTCCGGCTGGTCGAGGTCGGCCAGCAGGCGCACCAGGGTCGACTTCCCGGCACCGGAGGCGCCGAGCACGCACAGGGTCTCGTGCTCGGCGACCTCGAGGTCCAGGTCCTGCAGCACGGGGCCGGTGCCGCCGGGATAGCGGTGCGTGACCCCGTGGAGCACGAGGCTGCTCATGCGGGCCCGTCCGTCGCGGAGTCCCCGGCGCCCGCCTGCAGATGGCGCAGGTGGATCTCGGTCGGGGACTGGACGGGCAGGAACGCCGCCTCGCGGGCGCGGCGCGAGGTGTGGGAGGCCAGCGCGTAGCCGCGGCCGCCGACGATCTTCTGCTCGAGCCGGGTGGCGCGGCCGGTGAGCAGCGCGGCCTCGAGCCGCACCCGCACCAGCTCGGCCGGGCTGTCATCGCCCGACGGCGCGTCCGACGGCACGGCGTCCGTCGGCGCGTCTTCCCACGAGCCGCCGGCATCGCCCGATCGCGCGCTGCCCGATCTCGACGTGGAGCTCGCACGCACTCCCCGAACGAGCCCGTCGCGGAGCTGCCGCCAGTCCGCGGCGGCCGTGGAGAGCTCCTCGGCGAGAACCTCCCGGGCCACGTCGTCGGCCCCGGCCTCAGCTGCGTCCAGCGCCGCCCCGGCGAGCCCGAGGCACATGGCGGTCTGGATCTGCAGGAACGTGGAGCGGACCCGGTCGCGGAAGGCCGGCAGGTCGTGGGTGAGCACGTCCTGCTCGGGGATCCGCACCTCGTCCAGGAGCAGCACGCCGGAGGCGGTAGCGTCCAGTGCGGTGAGGCCGGTGAGCTCCTTGACCCGCACCCCGTCGGCGTCGCGCCGGTGGCGGACGACCGCGCGTCGGCCGTCCTCGAAGCGGACGGGGGTGACGACCCAGCCGCCCGGACGGAGGTTCGAGCACCAGGGCAGCACGCCGGAGACGACGAGCCCGCCGTCCGGGGAGTCGGTCGCGAGCAGCGGGATCTCGCCCAGCCCGGCCTCCTCCTTAAAGGCGGGGGCCATGCCGGAGGCGAGGGCGACGGCCCCGCTCTCCGCGCCCTCCGGCAGCGGGGTGCCGGTCGCCTCGTGGTACTCGATCGACGAGCGGTGGCCCCACAGCGCGAAGGCGGTCGCGGTGCAGCGGCGCGCGAGCGCGTGGGTGAGCTCCGCCGCCAGCGGAAGCGGCGCGGTCAGGAGGTCGAGCTCCCCGAGCGCGGCCGGCCCCTCCCAGAGGTCCGCCTCGGCCCGGTCGACCGCCGCGGCGCTCTCGGCGACGCGGGCGAGCACGGGCTCCGCCGCCGCGGGCAGCGCGGCGAGGCCCAGCCCGCCGCGGCCGAGGGGTTCCGTGCCGTCGCGGCCGGCGCGGTCCGTGCCGTCCGCGGGCACGGCGGTGCGGACGGAGGCGGCGGTCATCAGGCGCCCGTGGTGTCGAGCTCGATCGCGCCGAGCGCCCAGATGCGGTCGATCGGGGTGGAGACCGCCTCGCGGGCGCGCACGACGGCGTCCTCGTCGGGCGCGTCGTAGAAGCACAGGCACTTCGCGGTGTCCTCGCGCACGTAGGTGCGCAGGAAGCTGGTCTCGGGGACCTCGGCGTACTTCGGGGCGTTCGCCTTCTTGCGGGCGAGGTACTGGTCCATGGTGATCTCGGCGGGGATGTCCCACTCCACGAGGTAGCCGGCGCCGCGGCGCAGGGCCTTGATCTCCTCGAGCTCGGCGCCGACCAGGCGCACCTCGTCGGGGCCCTGGACCTCCTCGGCGACCTCGCGCACCGCCTCGCCGACGGCGGCCGCGGCCTCCGCGGAACCGGCCTCGACCACGGTGAACAGGCGCGAGTGGTCGGCGGCGACCTGCGACTCGATGATCTCGGCGGCCTCTCCGTCACCGGCGCCGAGGAGGGCGTCGAGCACAGCCTGGCTGCCTTCGCGGGTGGCGGAGGAGGGGGCGATCTCGAGCAGGAACAGCGACATGGGGGCACCTTTCGTCGTCCGCTCCGACGCCATGACGGGCCGAAGCATTGCTTATGGCGGCCATCAGGATGGCACAGAGTGCGGTGCCCTGTCGTCCCCGCGTCCACGGACGGACCGGCTCACGAGGAGCCGGCGGCCTCCGCCTCCGTCGTCATCCGCGCCACGTGCAGCGCGAGATAGGAGACCTCGTCCTCGGAGAGCCCCTCCCCCATCCGCAGCTGCACGATCACGGCGAGCTGCTCGGCGGTGCGGGTCTCCTCCGGATAGGCCTGGCGGATGGTGCGGCTGATGAGGGACTGCTCTCCGGCGAGCTGGCGGTGCTGCTGGATGCGCACGAACATGTAGCGCACGTGGGTGATGAAGCGGGCGGCGGCCATCGAATGGCGGTCCAGCTCCAGCCCGTAGCGCTCCCCCACGATCGCGAGCATCTGCTGGATCACGCCGGTCATCGTGTACGTGAAGGAGAGGTCGCCGGTGGAGAACCCGGCGTTGACGAGGTGGAGGGCGAGCGCGGTCGCCTCGTGCTCCGGCAGGAGCGGGTCGACCAGGCGGTTCACCTCGTCCAGAAGGCGGCGGGCGCGGTCGTACTCCTCGGGGTAGAGGGTCTGGACCTCCACGCGCAGCGGGTACTCGATCTCGATGCCGCGGCGCAGCCGGTCCAGGGCGCCGGAGACGTGGTCCGCGACGGCGATGGCGAGGGTGGGGCGGTCCGATTCGCCGTCCTCGATCCCGGCCTCGCGCAGCGCGATGACGACGGCGCGCAGCACCTCCTGGTCGATCATCGCGAACGCCTCGGCGAGGTGGTCGGGGTCGCGGCCGTCGGCGGGGACGAAGACCTGCACGATCTTCGCGGGGTCGACCTCCTGGCCCACCTGGGCGCGGAAGCCGATGCCGCGTCCGGTGAGGATGACGCCGCGATCGGCGTCGTCGCGCGAGAGCACCACGTTGTTGTTCAGGACCCGCAGCACGCGCATCGGCTCCGCACCCTCCTGTCGCAGTCTCCCGGCACACTCACCTGGCGCTCCTCGTCCTCGAGGGGGCCCGCCGCGGCGGACCGTCGCCGGTGCGCGCACCCTCTGCTGGGAGGGTACGCGCACCGGCCCTCCGGCTCAGCGCCGGGCGGTGAGCACGGCGTCCCCGGCGGCGACCTCGCCCGCCGGGGCGGGCTCGACCGCGGCGAAGGTCGCCGTGTTCGGGACCGTCACCAGCGTGATCGGGTCGAATCCCGCGGCGCGGACCGCCTCGAGGTCGACGACGGCGAGCAGGTCGCCGGCGGCGACCTTCTGCCCCTGCTCGACGCGGACGTCGAAGCCCTCGCCCTGCATGGTCACGGTGTCGATGCCGACGTGGACGAGCACCTCGGCGCCGCCGTCGGCCAGGAGCCCGAAGGCGTGGCCGGTCGGGGCGACGGTGGCGAGCAGCCCGTCGGCCGGGGCGAGGATCCGCCCGTCGGCCGGGATGATGCCCACGCCCTCGCCGAGCGCGCGGGAGGCGAAGACGGAGTCGGAGACCTCGTCGAGGCCGACGAGCCGGCCCGCGACCGGCGCACCGATCACGACGGCGCCCGCCGGGGTACCGGCGGCGGAGCCAGCAGCGGTGCCGGCGGCCGACGCGGCGGACCCGACAGCCGGGGTCGCGGTCCCGCCCGTCGCGGCTGCGCCGTCGGCCGACGGACCGTCGACGGCACCCGCGGGCCCTGCGGCCGCAGCGGCACCCGCGGGCGCGCCGACGGTCGCGAGCTCACGCTCGGTCCCCGCGGAGGCGGCGTCGGAGGCGGCAGCGGGCACCGCGGCGACGGGCGCGGCGGCGGCCTCGGCGGCGTCACGGACCGCGTTCGCCTCGGCGCGCTGCTCGGGGGTGCGGTAGTCGGAGAGGAACACGAGCACCATCGCGAGCACGAAGGCGACAGCGATCGCGATGACGTAGGTGAGCATCGGGTCGAACACGGGGATCGTCAGCAGCGAGGTGAAGGCGAACACCGAGGTGTTCACCCCGCCCAGCAGGCCCACCACCAGGCCGCCGGCGAGGCAGCCCACGAGCATGCGCGGGTAAATCCGCTTGAAGCGCAGGTGGATGCCGTACAGGGACGGCTCGGAGATGCCGCCGAACAGGCCGGCGGCGAGCGCACCGGTGGCGGTCTGGCGCATCTCGGTCTCACGGTGGCGGATCGCCAGCAGCAGCACGCCGGCGGTCGCGCCGAAGCAGGCGAAGTTCCACGCGCCCATGGGCCCCTGGATGAAGTCGTAGCCGAGGGCGTTGATGTTCTGCAGCATGAGAGCGTTCAGCGGCCAGTGCAGGCCCAGCGGCACGAGGAACGGGTACAGCAGCGGGATGAGGATCGCGAAGACGAGCGGCGCGTTGCCGTTCAGCCAGGCCAGGCCCGCGCCGAGCCCGTTGCCGGCCCAGATGCCGAGCGGGCCGATGAGGAACCCGGTCACCGGGATCATCACCAGCATCGCGAGGAAGGGCACGAAGACCAGCTGCACGTTGGCGGGGAAGACCTTCTGCAGCCCCTTGTAGACCAGGGCGAGCAGCGCCACCATCAGCAGCGGCACGAACACCTGGCCGCCGTAGTCGTTCAGCTGCATGGGCAGGCCGAACACGGTCGCGACGCACTGCTGGGTGCCGAGCAGCTCGTTGGTGGTGCAGGTGACGCCGGGGGCGGTGCCGTCCAGCAGGCCCATGTAGTCCGGGGTCATCACGGCCGCCATCACGGCCGCTCCGACCCAGCCGTCGATCTGCAGCTTCCGCGCCGCGTTGAAGGCGACCATGATCGGCAGGAAGTACAGCACCGAGCGCCACATCGCGTCGACGAACACCCAGGTCGCGGACTTGTCCTCGGCGCGGAAGTCGATCATCCCGACCGCGTCGAGCACGGAGGCGATCGCGATGATCAGCGAGGCGCCGAGCAGCACGCCCATGAGGGGGCGGAAGGAGTCGGAGAGGTACTCGAAGAAGCTGTCGAGCCAGGACCACTTCCCGCGCGCCTTGGAGCGGATCGCGGCCTTGACCTCGGCGTCGGTCTGCGGGCGGGGGCTGCCGCCGGCGGCCATCGAGGGCAGGGCCATGATCTGGGAGTGGACCCCGGCGACGGCGCCGCCGATGACGACCTGGAAGCGGTCGCCGGACTGCGGGACCGTGCCCATGACCTCCGGCAGGGCGTCCAGCGCCTCGCGGTCCACCTTCGCCCCGTCGTGCAGCTGGAAGCGCAGCCGGGTTGCGCAGTGGGTGAGGCTCTCGATGTTCTCGGGGCCGCCGACGCCGCGGAGGATGTCCTCGGCGGTCTGTGTCGTGGTCCCTGGGGAGGAGCTGCTCATGCGGCGTCCTCGCCCCCTTTCGTGGAGTGGTCCGGGCTCGGCGTCGGGCGCGGACCTGCGTGCGGGCAACAAAAAAGACCCGGGGCCCTGCCGGGGGCGTCATGGCGCGCGGCACGGTCCCAGGTCTTGCTCCCCCGCCGGGACGGGGGATGACAATCCGGTGAACGCTGAGGTTCGACGAGGACCTTAGCAGGATCCACGGGAAGCGCAAGGGGCGAGGCGGGACTACCCTCGCGAGCATGTCAGCGCCCCGCACCGATTCCTCGCCCGATGCCCGGTCAGCGCGGCCCGCGTTCACGATCGACGTGCCCGCCCTCGCCGACGCCCCCGCGCTCGCCCGCGTCCACGTGCGCGGCTGGGAGGTCGCCTACTCCCACGCCCTGACCGGCGAGGAGTGGTTCGGGGAGCCCGCGATCGCACGCCGCCTCGCACACTGGACCACGTGGCTGACCCCGGGCACGCCTGAGGCGGACGAGGGCATCTTCCGGGTGGGACGCGACGCGGACGGCACCCCCGTCGGCCTCGCCGCGTCCTGGCCGCCCCGCGATCCGGAGCCGGTGCGGGAGCGGGAGCTGTCGGTGCTCTACGTCGAACGGGCCTGGCACGGCACGGGCCTGGCGAAGGCGCTGGTGGAGTCGCTGATCGGGCAGGAGCCGGCGAGCCTGTGGGTCGCGGAGGACAACGCCCGCGCCCAGCGCTTCTACGCGAAGCTCGGCTTCGTCGCCGACGGGACCCGGCAGGTCGATCCGCGCTGGCCGCAGCTGCCCGACATCCGGATGGTGCGCTGAGCGCAGGCCGTGGCGCCGTGCGGCGCTGTGCGGCGGGCGCTCCGCTGTGCGCCGGCCGGCGCGCTGCGCGAGGGTCGTCGAGCCCGCCGCCTCAGCTCCCGAGCAGGACGGAGTCCGCGGTGAGCGCGCGGCACCGCTCGGACAGGGTGATCCCCAGGCCCGGCCGGTCCGGGACCAGCATGCGGCCCTCGCGCGTCTCGAGCCGCTCCTCGAACAGCGGGTCGAGCCAGTCGAAGTGCTCGACCCAGGGCTCGCGCGGGTAGGCGGCGGCGAGGTGGAGGTGGATCTCCATCGCGAAGTGCGGGGCGAGCTGCAGGCCGGCGTGGTCGGCGAGGGTCGCGAGCTTCAGGAACTGCGTGATGCCGCCGACGCGCGGCGCGTCCGGCTGGAGGATGTCGCAGGCCCGCGCGTCGATCAGCCGCACGTGCTCGGCGACGGAGGCGAGCATCTCGCCGGTCGCGATCGGGGTGTCGAGGGCGTCGGCGAGCTGCCGGTGGCCCTCGACGTCGTAGGCGTCCAGCGGCTCCTCGATCCAGACCAGGTCGAACTGCTCGAGCCAGCGGCCCATGCGCAGCGCCGTCGGCCGATCCCACTGCTGGTTCGCATCGACCATGAGCGGAGTGTCCTCGCCGATGGTCTCGCGGACGGCCTGGACGCGGGCGCGGTCCACGGCGGCGTCGGGGTGGCCGACCTTGATCTTGATGCCGCCGATGCCGGAGGAGAGGGAGCGGGCGGCGTTCTCGCGCACCTCCTCGAGCGGGGCGGAGAGGAAGCCGCCGGAGGTGTTGTAGGTGCGGACCGAGTCGCGGTGCGCGCCGATCAGTTTCGCGAGCGGCAGCTCGGCCCGCTTCGCCTTGAGGTCCCACAGCGCGACGTCCAGGGCGGCGAGCGCCTGGGTCGCGAGCCCCGAGCGGCCGACGGACGCCCCGGCCCACAGCAGCCTCTCGTGCAGACGCGGGATGTCCGAGGGGTCCTCGCCCATGAGGAGACCCGCGACCTCCTTCGCATGGGCGTACTGGGCGGGGCCGCCGCCGCGCTTGGAGTAGGAGAAGCCGATGCCCTCGAGGCCGTGGGCGCTCGTGATCTCGGCGAACAGCAGCACCACCTCGGACATGGGCTTCTGCCGGCCGGTGAGGACCTTCGCGTCGCTGATCGCGGTGGGCAGGGGCAGCACCACGCTCGAGAGGCGGACGGAGCGGATCGTGTCGGCGCTCATGCGAGGTCCTCCTCCGCCGCAGCGGCGGCCGGGGCGGCGGCGCTGGAGTCGGCGGCGTGGGCGGAGCCGTCGGCGGTGTCGGCGGCGCCCGCGAGGGTGACGCCGGCGAGGCGCTCGTGGTGGGTGACCAGGGCCGAGTGGTCCTCGCGGCCGTGACCGGCGGCGGTCAGGGCGGTCATCATCTCGCGCACGGCGGCGGTCAGCGGGAGGGCGGCCCCGGTCTCGTGCCCGGTGGCGAGAGTGTTGTCGAGATCCTTGATGTGCAGGTCGAGGCGGAAGCCGGGGGCGAAGTCGGCATCGAGCATCTTCTGCGCCTTCTGCTCGAGGACGGCGGAGCCGGCCAGTCCCCTGCGGATCGCGTCGAGCACGGCGGCGGGGTCCACGCCGGCGGTGCGGGCGAGGACGGCGGCCTCGCCGAGCACGGCGATGTTGACGGCGACGATCGCCTGGTTGGCGAGCTTGGCGATGTTCCCGGCGCCGACGGGGCCGACGTGGGTGACGGAGCCTCCCATCACCTCGAGCACGCCCCGGACCCGCTCGAGGTCCACCTCTGCGCCGCCGACCATGAAGGCGAGGGTGCCGGCGATCGCGCCGGGCTCCCCGCCGGAGACGGGGGCGTCCAGCAGCGTCGCGCCGCGCTCGGCGAGGGCGTCGGCGAGCGCGCGGCTGGTCGCGGGGGCGATCGAGCTCATGTCCACGAGCAGGGAGCCCTCGCCCATGCCGGCGGCGACGCCGTCCTCGCCGAGCACCACGGTCTCCACGTCGGGCCCGTCGGGCAGCATCGTGAGGACGACGCCGGCCCGGCGTGCGACCTCGGCGGGGCTCGCGGCGGCGGTCGCGCCCTCGGCGGCGAGCGCGTTGATCGCGGCGCGGGAGCGGTTGTGGACCACGAGCTCGTGGCCGGCGGCGAGCAGGTTGCGGGCCATGGGCTTGCCCATGATGCCCAGGCCGATGAATCCGATCCTCATGAGGTGTCCTTCCAGGTCAGGTGCAGGTCAGTGGCGGGTCGACTGCAGGTCAGAGGGCGTGCAGGTGGGTGACGACGCGGGCGAGCTCGTCGCGGAGCGCCGGGTCGATCTCGCGGGCGGGGGCGACGCCGACTCCGGCGTCGATCCCGAGGATCCGCAGGCCCTCCTTGAGGACCAGCGGGAAGGTGGCGCGCGGGACGAGGTCGCGCAGCCGGGCGAGCTCCTCCTGGAGGCGGGCGGCGGTGGCGAGGTCTCCGGCGCGGAAGGCGTCGTAGATGCCGGCGACGACGCGCGGCGCGACGTTCGCAGTGGTGGCGATGGCGCCGTCGGCCCCGGCCTCGAGGGCGGGGAGGATCAGGGTGTCGCGCCCCATGAGCGCCGAGAAGCCGTCGGGACGCTCGGCGAGGAGGGTGCGCACGCGGTCCAGGTCGCCGGAGGAGTCCTTGAGGCCGACGATGCCGTCGACCGTGGCGAGCTCGAGCACCGTGGCGAGGTCGAGCTGGACGTGGGTGCGCGGCGGGTTGTCGTAGAGGAGGACGGGCAGGGAGGTGCTGCCGGCGATCCGGCGGAAGTGCTCGCGCAGCTCGGACTGGGTGGGGGTCATGAAGTAGGGGGTGAGCACGGAGAGCCCGGCGACGCCGCCGACCTCCTCGACCATGCGGGCGGTGCGCATGCAGTCGCGGGTGGAGATCTCCCCGGCGCCGGCGAGGACGGGCACGCGGCCGGCGACGTGCTCGACGGCGATCTCGACGACGCGGCGCTTCTGCGCGGCGTCCAGCCCGTAGATCTCGCCGCTGCTGCCGAGGACGAACACCCCGTGCACGCCGCGGTCGATGGTGAAGTCGAGGACCTGGCGCAGGCCGTCCTCGAGCAGCTCGCCGTCCTCGTCCAGGGGCGTGACGAGGGCGGGGATGATGCCTTCGAACGTGGTCATGGCGGCTCCGATGCTGCGTGTCCGGTATGGCTCTGGCACCGCCTCCCGAGTCGCGGGAAGGCGCTTGCCATAGATTCACATATGTGGACGCTCGGGCACAAGGGCGGTTCGCGAACTCGACCGTCGGACGTCGTCCGCGGACGCGACACGGTCTATCCTCGGCGCATGACCAGCACCGGGCCCCGCACCGAGCCCAGCGCGGAGGCCGGCACCGGGGCCAGCACCGCAGAGAGCACCTCCGCCGCCTCCGGGGCGCGGGAGGTGAAGTCCGCTGCGCGCACGATCGAGCTGCTCGAGCATCTCGCCGCCCGGCAGGGCGCCCTCATCCGCCTGCGCGAGATCGCCGACGCCCTGGCCTGGCCCCGCTCCTCGACGCACGCCCTGCTGCAGACCCTCGTGGCCAGCGGCTGGGTCCAGACCGATGCGTCGGGCACCTTCTACTCCATCGGGATCCGGGCGCTGCTCGCGGGCACCAGCTATCTCGATCGGGACCCGCGGGTGCGGCTCGCCCACCCGATCCTCGCCGACCTCGCCGCCTCGCTCGGGGAGACGGTCCATCTCGCCAGGCTCGACCGTGACCAGGTGGTCTACCTCGACACCGTCGAGTCCCGTGAGTACCCACGGGTCATACCGCGCGTCGGCCGTCGCCTGCCCGCCGTGCACACCGCCCTCGGCCGGGCGATCCTCGCCGAGAATCCCGCGGCCGTCCCCGCGGAGCTTCCGCCGCCGCTGACCCGGTTCTCCCTCACCGACCCCGCCGCCCTCGCAGCGGAGCTCGCGGCGACCGCGGAGCGCGGGTACGCGCTCGAGGCGCAGGAGAACACCGAGGGCCTGCGCTGCTACGGGATGGCGCTGCGCTACGACCTCGAGGTCATCGACGCGATCAGCTGCTCGGTGCCGCTGCCGCGCCACTCCCCCGCGCACGAGGCGGAGATCCTCGCCGCCCTGCGCAGCGCCCGGGACCGCATCGAGCAGTCCGCGCCGGCCCCGGCCTGATCCTGCGCTCGCACGCGCCCGGCTGGGATCTCCCGGTCCGCACTGCCCGCCCACTCGCCGCGGCTCCGCCACCGCTCCGCGAGTCGGAGCACTCCGCCTCGAAGATCCACCCCCGGGTGGACGGCCGCGCCCGCCCGGGAGGACGCGCCCGCCGTCCCCGCCGACGGATCGTAGAGGCATGAAGAACGCGACCATCGCCACCAGCCGCACCCGAGCCTCCGCCGACCACGTCATCGCCTATCGCCCCCTGCCCGAGGCCTGGGGCGACGTCGAGTCCCTCCGCGCCGTCCGGGCCCGCAAGGCCCGCGCCTCCGCCCGGGGTCTCGACCCGAGCACCCTCGAGATCGCCGCCCCGCACGAGAGCCCGGTGCAGGAGAACCCGGCGCACTCGGCTGGGCACCACCGCACGCCGCTGCGGACCGTGCCCGCCGGCCGTCACCGCGCCCGCTCGCCGTTCCCCGCGCTGCTCTCCCCGATGTTCGGCAGGCTCCGCAGCGCCTGAGGTCCCGTCGCCGCGGCGGGAACGTCCTAGGATCGCTGCCATGACCAGCGCTTCGGGTCGCCTCGCCGGCGAACGCCTCGACTACCTCGCCGGATCCCTCGCGGACTCCGCCCCCGGGGATCCGCTCGCCCTGTTCGATCTCTGGCTGCAGGACGCCTTCGACCGCCGCGAGACGCACGGGGACATCACGGACCCGACCGCCGTCGTGCTCTCCACGGTCGCCCTCGACGCCGACGGGGCACCGCGGCCGCGCTCCCGCACCGTGCTGCTGAAGGGCCTCGACACACAGGGTGCCGTCCTCTACACGAACCTCGAGTCCGACAAGGCGCTCGAGCTCGAGGCGACGCCGCGTGCCGCGCTGCTGCTGCCCTGGTACCCGCTGCAGCGCCAGGTGCGGATCGAGGGCACGGTCGAGCACCTCCCGGCCGACGAGTCCGACTTGTACTGGGCCACGCGCCCGCGCGGCTCCCAGCTCGGGGCCTGGGCCTCCCACCAGTCCCGCGAGATCGACTCGCGCGAGTCTCTCGAGGCGCAGTACGCCGAGGTCGAGGCCAGGTTCGAGGGGGCCGAGGTGCCGCGACCGCCGTTCTGGGGCGGGCTGCGGGTGCGACCCGAGCGGCTCGAGTTCTGGCAGGGCCGCGCGCACCGCGTGCACGACCGGGTCGTCTACACGCTCACCGCCGACGGCGGGTGGGCGCGGCATCGCCTGCAGCCCTGAGCCGCGGCCCTCACCCCGGATGGCGCAGGAACGCCTCCGGCGCGTCGAGGAAGCTCCGCCAGGCCTGCACCAGCTCGAGCTCGTCGTAGCCGGCGCGGCGCAGCCCCCACTCCCCCAGCTCGTAGAGGTCCGCGCCGGGCAGGGCGGCGAGCACCGGCGAGTGCGTGGACAGCACGATCTGCGAGCCTCCCTCGACGAGGACCTGGAGGAGGTCGAGCAGGGCGAGGCAGCTGGTCAGGGACAGTGCCGACTCGGGCTCGTCCAGGAGCCACAGACCCCGGATGCGGGAGCGCTCCTCGACGAGGGCGAGGAAGGACTCGCCGTGGCTGCGCTCGTGCATCATCCCGCCCACGCCGATGTCCTCGTAGTAGGTGAACAGGGAGTGCATCGTCTCGGCGCGCAGGAAGAAGCCCGAGCGGGACGCGCCGGGTCCGCGCACGAGCCGGAGGTGCTCGGCGAGCGAGGATTCCGTGCGCCGGGTGGCGTGCATGGCGCCCGTCCCGCCGCCCTCGGGGTTCAGCCCGTAGGCACCGGCGAGCGCCTCGACGAGGGTGGACTTCCCGGCGCCGTTCGCGCCGGTCAGCACGGTGATCGGGCCGAGCTCGAGCCCCTCGCGCAGCACCTGGCGCACCGTCGGCAGGGTCGCGGGCCACGACGCGGGGTCCGCAGGGGCAAGGGGGTCCTCGCGCACCTCTCGCACCGGCAGCGCGGGCCCGTCGAAGGGGCCGGGCGCCGGCCCGGGGGCGTCGAAGTCGTCGCCGAAGAGGCCGTCCATCACGAGCCCGCTCCCTTCGCCGTCCTCTCGGCGACGCGCACGGCGCGCCTCCGCGAGCGGCTCCCGTGCAGGCGGCGGGCCGGGCTCGCGCGACGGCCCAGGACGGCGCTCATACCCCGAAGGCGGGCGGATAGGTGATCCGCCCGTGCGGGACCGGGCGGTCCGGGTCCAGGCCGAGGGCGAGGAACGCCTCGTCGGGCACGCCGAAGGGGGCGGTGATGCCGTGCCGGGAGGCAGGGGTGAAGCCGAAGCGCGGGTAGTACTCGGCGTGGCCGAGCACCACCACGCAGCGCTCCCCTGCCTCTCGGGCAGCCTCGAGCACGGCACGGATCGCGGCGCTGCCCGCACCGCGGCGCTGATGCTCGGGCAGGGTCGCACAGGGGGCGAGGGCGAGCACGGGGTCGCCGTCGACGTGCGCTCTGGTCAGCAGGGCCTGGGCGACGGGACGCGGATCGCCCTCGGCGTGGGCGATCCAGGAGAGCCCCTCGATCCACGCGTGCTCGTCGGCGCGCAGGGCCTCGACGAGATCCGCCTCCTCCGAGGTGGGGAAAGCGGCGATCAGGAGGTCGCGCAGCGCGGCGGCGTCTTCGGGACCCTCCGGCCGAGTGCGCCATCGGGGTGCCTGCGCGTCCGGGGAGGGGCCGGTCGGATCCGCGGCGCGAGGCGGGCGTGGTGCGTCATCGCGAGAGGTCATGCACTCAGCATGCACCGTCCGTCGGACGCTCGGGCCCGCCCGTCGCCCACGGCGGACGGTCCGGCCACGGGGCCCGTCCCGCTCCGCCGGAGGTCCCGTCCCGCTCCGCCGCGGGGCTCGTCCCGCTCTTCTGCGGGGCTCGTCCCGCTCTGCCGGAGGGCCCGTCCCGAGCCGCTACCCTCGAGGGAGCCCGCCGCCCCCGCACGTCCCGAGGTCCCCGCTCATGGCCGCTCAGCGCTCACGCACCCCGCTCGTCCTCGCCATCGTGGGCGGCATCGCCTGCCTGGGTCTGGTGCTGCTGCTCGTCGTCGGCGGCGTCGCCGGCTTCCTGCTCCTGGACGCAGACCCGGAGCCGACCGGCGATCCCGGGACGTCCACCACCCCCGACGACACCGCCGGCGCCGACGGCGAGCTCGTGGCACCGCCCGGCGTCGCCGAGGACCAGCCCTACCTGGAGATCAGCTCGAGCACCGACGGGCCGGTCGTCGACGTGCACCTCGACTTCCTGTGCCCGCACTGCAGGACCTTCGAGGAGACGCAGGGCGAGGACCTCGCGCAGATGGCGGAGGCCGGCGAGATCACCCTGCGCGTGCATCCGCGCCCGATGCTCGACGCCAGCTCCACCCCGGCCGGCTACTCCGGCCGGGCCGCCAACGCCGCGGTCTGCGCCTACGCCGAGGACCCCGCGCAGTGGCTCCCCGCCCAGGAGGCGCTGTTCGCGAACCAGCCCGGCACCTCGGGGCTGCCCGACGAGGAGCTGGTCGGGATCGTCGACGAGGCGACGGGGCTGGACATCTCCGAGTGCCAGGCGGCGGGCACCTACCAGCCCTGGCTCCAGGAGGTCGTCGAGCCCGACGCCCAGGAGACCACCTCCGGCACCCCGACCGTGCTCATCGACGGCGAGGAGTTCAGCGGCGACCTCGCCTCCCCCGGCACCGTGAAGGACGCCGTCGAGGCGGGCTGAGCGGCTCCGCGCTGAGCAGGTTCCGAACTGGGCATTCTCCGGGCTGAGCAGTCCGGGCTGAGCGGGTTCCGGGCCGAGCAGGTGTCGGCCCGGGGTCGCCCCGGCGAACACCTGAGGACGCTCTGACCACGTCCCTCCGCCCGGCCCGTCGGCCGCTCTAGCGTGGCCGTATGCAGACCGAGACCTGGCACAGCCCCGTCGGCCTCACGCACGACGCCGGGTGGGAGCTCGACGTCCGACGCACCGTTCCCGCCCCCGCCGCCGAGACCTGGCAGCGTCTCCTCGCCGAGTGGCTCCCGGCATGGCTGGAGGTGGACTCCGTCCCCCAGATGGTCGGCGCGCCCCTGCGCCGCGACGGCCGCGTGCGCGGACGAGTGATCGGCTGCCACGTGGGCCGCCGGGTGCGGGTGCGCTGGACGCCGGAGGCGCTGGACCACGAGACCGTGTTCCAGGTGACCCTGCAGGAGGCGCCGGGTGCCGCGGCGGGCGGCACCTCGGCGGGCACCGAGATCGCGATCCACCAGGAGCGCCTGCTCGGCGCGGCGGAGCGCCAGGGACTGCTGGAGCAGTGGGAGCAGGTGCTGGACGCCCTGGTCGCAGCCCATCTCCGCGAGCGCCCCGTCGGCCGTCCCGAGCTGCGCGGCTGAGCCGGACGGGCGGCCCGCACGGCGGACGGGACAGGGGCCGGCCGTGCCTTCCGGGCAGGTCGGGTGCGGCTCAGTCCTCTTCGACCGGATGGGCGAGCGCGCCCTCGCCCTCGGGGATCTCGGAGTGCTCGCGCAGCACCTCGATCCGCGCCACATCGATGTCGACCCCGCCGGAGATGCCGGAGACGGTCCCGTCGAAGCGCAGCTGCCACACCGCCCAGTCGCCCTGCACGGGCCTGGAGCCCTCGGAGAACAGCCAGTCGGCGCGCGCATCGGTCACGGGCAGCCCGTAGTGGTCGCGCCATTCGGAGGAGGAGTAGATGAGCAGGCGCCTGCCCCAGGCCTCCTCGACCGCCGCGGTGAACGCGTCGACCTCCGCCTGCGCCTCGGCCGCACTGGGACGCTCGGCGCAGTTCCCGTCGAACTCGAGGTCGAGGGCGGGCGGCAGCGCCGAGTCGTCCGGCGGCGCCGCCGCGAGGAAGTCCGCGGCCTGGTCCGCGCCGGAGGAGCACAGCGTGAAGTAGTGGTAGGCCCCGGGCACCAGCCCGGCTGCTCTCGCCCCGTCCCAGTTCTCCTGGAAGCGGGAGTCGGAGAATCCCGCGCCCTCGGTGGCCTTGATGTAGGCGAAGCCGTAGCCGTCGGCGGCCACCTGCGTCCAGTCGATCTCCTCCTGGTGGGCGGAGACGTCGATGCCCATCACCTCGTCGGGGGCGAGAGTGGTCTCCCCGGGCAGGTTCTCGAGCGCGGCGGCGTCGGAGGAGGTCGACGCGACCTGCATCGCCGCATCGTCGGCGCTGAAGGGCGCCTTCTCGGTCCGCGGCGGGTCCTCCTCGCCGCCGAGGCCGCGCACGAGCGTGACGGTGCATCCGCCGACGAGCAGCACGAGCAGCAGTGCGAGGGAGCCGGCGACGATCTGACGTCGACGGACCTGCTCGGGCGTGAATCGTGGCACGGGACGTGACGCTACCGGAGCGTCGGCGTCCGTCGCGGGAGGCGGGCCGGTGCCGTGACGTCGAGGAACACGCTTCCACCAGGCACGGGCGTGCTCAGCGGGCGAACAGCTCCGCGAAGGCGCGCAGCAGCCGGGGCGGCTGATCGGCCTCGACGTGGCGGAGCTGGGTGAAGATGTCCTCCATCTCGTCGGGCGAGAAGTAGCCGTGGTCGCGATACGCGCGGGCCCGCTCGATGATCGAGGGGACGTCGAGCTCGGGATGGAACTGGGTCGCGTACTGCCTGGTCCCCACGCGGAACATCTGCACCGGGCAGGTGCGTCCCGCGGCGAGCGCGACGGCGTGCGGGGGCAGGGTGTGCACGGCCTCCTTGTGGCCGACGAGTCCCATGAACGTGTCCTCCAGCCGCGCGGCACGGACCAGCGGGTCCTCTCGGCCCGCGTCGGTGAGGGAGACCTCGACGGCGCCGAGCGGCTCGCCGTGGGTGCGATCGATCAGCGCGCCCTGGTGGCTGCCAAGCGTGCCGATGCCGTAGCAGGCGCCGAGGAAGGGGATGTCCTCGGCGACCACGCGGTCCAGGACGGCGAAGATCTCCGCCTCGGCGCGCACCTGCGCGGCCGACTTCTCCTCGGCGGGGTCGGAGACGGTGAACGGGCTGCCGCACAGGATGATCCCGGAGATGTCCTCGCCGGTCAGCGCCGGGAAGGGGTCGCGGTCCAGGCGCGCCCAGAGCAGCTCGTCCTCCGCCAGCCCGGAGAAGGCGAGGACGGCCTCGCGCTCGGTGAGGGCGACGTCGTCCTCGGGGCGGGTGGCGATCTGCACGAACGGTGTCACATGCGCATGCTAATCGCCGGCACGGGCTCCGCCGGACCGTAGGGTGCTGGCGTGCCCTCCCTCCCGGCGGGCCCTGCCGCGCTCGAAGCCTGCCGTGCTCGAAGGAGAGACATGACCTCGCAGTCCGTACGCCGCCCCGCTCCCGCTCCGTCGGCCGCGCCGATCCCCCGACCGGCTGTCCTCGACGTCGCCGCGATCCTGCCGGACTGGCTGGAGACTCTGCGGTTCTCGCAGCGGCAGACGGGCCTGCAGCTCGCCCTCTGGCACGAGGGAGAGCTCGTCGCGGAGGTCGCCGTCGGCCCGGCCGACGAGCCGGCCGGCATCCCGCTGCGGACCACGCACCGGCTGCGCATCGCCTCCCACTCGAAGATGATGACGGCGCTGGCGATCATGCACCTGGTCGAGGAGGGGAGGCTGCGGCTGGACGACACGCTCGGCGAGCGCGTCCGCGACCTCGCCGGCACCCCGGTCGCCGACCGCACCCTGCGTGACCTGCTCTCCCACTCGGCGGGCCTGACCCGCGACTCGCCCGATGCACGCTGGTGGCGACTCGGGATCCCGTTCGCGGACCGTGACCAGCTGCTCGAGATCGCCCGCACCGGGGCGGTCACCGCCGAGCCGGGCCAGCACCTGCAGTACTCGAACATCGGCTACGGGCTGCTGGGACTGGTGATCGAGGAGGTCACGGGCACGAGCTTCGCGGAAGCGGTCACCGACCTCGTGCTCGACCCCGTCGGGATCGACGGACTGGGCCCCGACCTGCCCGAGGACGCCCCGGGGCCGGAGGCGGCCGACGGCTTCGCGGCCGGACACACCTCGCTCCTGCACGGGCCGCGCCGGGTGGTCGAGCAGATCCCCACCGGCGCCCTCGCGGCGGCGACCGGGTTCTGGGCGAGCGCCGGGGCGATCGCGAGCTTCGCCGGGGAGGTGCTCACAGGCGGCGCGCTGCTGTCCCCCGCCACGCTGCGTCAGATGCGCCGTCGGGTATGGACGCTCGGCGAGGCACGGCACTACGGACTCGGCCTGCAGATGGGGCAGCTGAACGGCTTCTCCGTGATCGGGCACTCGGGCGGCTTCCCGACGGGCCTGTCCCGCACCTGGGCGGCGCCGGCGCAGCGCCTGGCCGTCTCCGTGATCGGCACGGCCGTGGACGCGCCGTCCTCGTCGATCGCCGAGGGGGTGCTGGGGCTGCTCTCCCTCGCGGCGGGCCGGCCCGCGCCCCAGGCCGGGGACTGGGAGCGCGCCGGGGCGCAGGGCGGCGGGTCCGACGGTCGCGAGCGCCCCGCGGAGCTCGCCGAGCAGCCGGGGATCGAGCTGCCCGCGAGCGGTGGCGGCGCGACGGCGACCGGGGCGGCGCCGGGCCCGGACGCGGCCGCACAGGGTGCAGGGGCGGTGCTCGCCGCACGAGAGCTCACCGCGCGGGAGCTCGCCGCTCTGGTCTCGGGGACCTACGACTCGCTGTGGGGCCGCATGCGCCTGGTCGTGATCGGGGACCGGCTGTTCTGCCTCGACGAGGCCGCCACCGATCCGGCGTCGACGGCGCTGGAGCTGAGCGTGGGAGCGGTGCGCGCGGACCCGATCGACCCCACGCTCACCGCGGTCGAGCTGTGGACCTGGGGCGATCCGGGCTACGGCAGCTGGTCGGAGCCGATCCTGGCTCGCCTCGCACGGGACGGCGGCGGTGCGCCGCGCTGCGTCGGGCTCGTGAATACGGGACAGGTCCAGACCCCGTCCGCTGAGTTCACGATGCCTGAGCGGGTGACTGCGCCGTGACACGGCCGGGACACGGCGCGGGCGGGGATCACGCGCCGGACCCCGCTGGAGACCAGCGGCGAGACGCCAGCGGGACCCAGCGGCCGGGCTCGGGCGATGCCGGTCGGCCGGGTCCGCTGGTCGCCGGGCATCCGCTGCCGCCCCGGCTCGAGGAGGGGCGGGATCCGGAGCTGCTCGCCTGGCGGGAGCGGCTGCCCGCCCTGGTCGAGGAGCTGCTCGCCCGCTGGGAGCTCGAGGCCTCCGCACCGTTCCTCCCCGGCGGGTCGAGCGCATGGGTCGCGCCGGTCCGCGATCGCGACGGCGCGGAGCGGGTGCTGAAGGTCGCCTGGACCCATGAGGAGTCCCGTGACGAGGCCGCGGGGATGCGGGCCTGGCAGGGTCGCGGCGCGGCGCGGCTGTTCCGGTGGGCACGCGACGGGGACACCGCCGCCCTGCTCCTGGAGCGCGTCAGGCCTGGGGTGCCACTCGCAGAGCAGCTGACCTGGCCGGAGCGCGACGAGGTGATCGTGGAGGTGGCGCGCCGGCTGTGGGTCCCGCCGGCTCAGCTGCTCGGTCACGGCGCGGCGGACCTGGCGGCGGGAATGGCGGGCGAGACGGGCGAGGCGAGCGCGAGCCTGTTCCGCCCGCTCGCGCACATGTGCGCATGGTGGGCCGACGAGGCCCTCCAGAAGGGCGCCGGGGAGCGTGCCGGACTGCCGCGCGAGCTGGTGGAACGGGGCCTGGACCTGTTCCGCTCGCTGCCGATGCATTGGGACGGGGAGCAGGTGCTGCTCGCGACGGATCTGCATCCCGGAAATGTGCTGTCGGGCGGCACGGTCCAGGGCGGGAGTGTCGACGGTGGAGGCGACGGCGCCGGCACCCGGCTCGGGCGACGCTGGCTGCTCATCGATCCGAAGCCGTACGTCGGCGATCCGCACTACGACCTCCTCCAGCACATGCTCAACGACATGGACCGTCTGCACTCCGACCCCGGTCGCTTCGCGGAGCGGATGGCCGATCTCGCCGGGCTGGATCGTGACCGGACTCGTCAGTGGCTGCTGGCCCGCTGCGTGCAGGAGGCCGACGAGCCCGGCGGCCTCGCCGAGGTCGCTCTCCGGCTCGCGGCCGACGCCGGCTGGTGAGGGCTGCGGCACGGCGAAGGGCTCAGGCGACGTCGGTGTCCGAGAGGTCGGTGTCCGAGGGGCCGGTGCCGGATCTGTCGTGACCGCCGCCGTCGTCGGTCTGGCCCGTGCCTCCCTGCGGTGCTCCCGGTGACTCTCGCGGTGGCGTATCGGGTCTCCGTGCGGGGAGCAGTGGCGTCGCTCCCGTCTCCCGCGCGGTGCCGGAGTGCCCCGTCCAGCGCACCCGGTGGCCCGGCTCCGCGGCGTCCTCGAGCCGCTCCACCTGGGCGTGGAGCTGCTCCTTCCGATTGCAGTGGGCGCAGAGCCCCTGGCCGTTGTCGAGGCTGGTCGGTCCGCCCCGGGAGACGGGGACGATGTGGTCGTACTGCCGGATCGTCGCGTTGCAGAAGGGGCCGCGGCAGGTGGTGTCGCGCCAGCTGAGGAAGCGTCGCATCGCGGGCGGGAAGGGGCGCGAGGCGGCGTCCATCGCGACGAGCTCGTCGGCGGTGGGGTGGGCGTAGAGCCGTCGCAGCATCACCCGCACGTCCTCGCCGTCGGGGCCGAAGGGATCGCTCTCCCCCTCTCCCGGTGCCGTGGTGCAGGCCAGGAGCTGTGCGCGGACCGCCTCGGCGGGCACGGCGCCGTATCCCTCGAGATGCGCGACGTCACCGGCATCGGGACGGAACAGCGCCCTATCGGTGATGATCACCCCGACCTCGAGGGTCACGGGTGGCGCGGTGCCGCCCGCGGGGCGGAGCACGGCGTCGACCAGGGCGTCTGCCATCACGGCCGCGTGGCCGTCACGGGCTCCGGCGGCTCGGCGTCGCTCGGCCTCACGCTGCAGGTACCGGTGGAGCTGCTGCGCATCGAGCGCGGACAGCCGCGCCGTCACGGTCGCCATGCCGTGCTGGCCAGGGGTCATGGTGACGTGTCGGTCCCGGCGCGCACGGCGGTGGCGAATCGCGGATCCCTCGGGATCGAGCTCCCCGGCGAGGGTCGCCACGGCGTCCCGCCAGCGTCGGGTGCCGGCGCCGTCCATCTCGGGGAGCCGCTCGCCGAGGATCCGGTCCACCTCGCGCGCCAGCTCCGGGTCCAGCACGGCGGAGGCGTCGGCGACGGCGTAGGCCGCATCGCCCGCCATGCGACCGTCGGCGAGCGCGGACATGATCCGCGGGAGCGTCTCGACCAGTCGCCTGGCGGAGGCGAGGGTGCGCCCGGCCATGTGCGGGGAGCGGCGGGTGATCAGGGAGATGTCCGTGACGGTGGCGCCGTCGGCCTCCCGCTCGATCCGCTGGCGGGACGGGGTCGCGGTGCTCTCGTGGGCGGCGCGGTCCCGCGCCTGGTCCCAGCGTTCGCGTCGGGTGGTCTCCTGCAGCGCGGTGACGGCGCGCGCTTCGAGGGAGTCGAGTGCACCGCGGGAGGCCTGGATCGCGCCGAGCAGATCGGAGAACTCGCGTCGGCTCCGGCCGTCGGTCCCGAACAGGGCGCCCGGGTCCGTGGCGAGACCCTGGAGGAGGAAGGCCAGGTCGCCGAGGTGGTGAGTGAGGCCGGTGGGGTCCGTCCTGCGCAGCGCGGCGAGGGTCTCCTCGGGGGTGTCCTCCCCCGAGGAGCCCGGGAACCACGGCGCGCTCGTCATGCCTCCATGCTTCCGGGGCGGGCGGCGTCGGGCCAGGCCACCGCGGGAGATGTGGATCAGCAGGGGGTGTGGAGGAGAGGTCGGCAGAGGGTCGTCGGGGAGCTCGGGCCTCCGCTCGTCCCACCGACCGCCCCACGTCCCGCCGATCGCCCCACAATGGAGGCATGACTTCTCTCGCCGACTTCACCGCCACCACCCTCGCCGGCCAGGAGCAGGACCTCTCCGCGCATCTCGGCTCCGTCGTGCTCGTGGTCAACACCGCCAGCAAGTGCGGGCTGACCCCGCAGTACGAGGGGCTCCAGGCCCTCCACGAGCGCTTCGCCGACCGCGGGCTCGTGGTGCTGGGCTTCCCGTGCGACCAGTTCATGCACCAGGAGCCGGGCAGCGAGGCGGAGATCTCCGAGTTCTGCCGGGTCAACTACGGGGTCACCTTCCCGATGTTCTCGAAGGTCGAGGTCAACGGCGAGGACGCCCATCCGCTGTACCGCTGGCTGACCGGCGCGCACGAGGTCGAGGACGGGCAGGACATCCCCGCCGGGGACATCGAGTGGAACTTCGCGAAGTTCCTGCTGGGACGCGACGGGACGGTGCTGCGCCGCTGGTCGCCGCAGACCGAGCCCGCCGAGATCGCCGACGACGTCGAGGCCGCGCTCGACGCCTGAGGCAGGGCTCGGCGTCCTCCTCAGCCCGACAGCGACCACCCCTCGGCGACCACGGCCTGCCGATCCTCGGGACGGTCGGTGTCCACCAGCACCTCGCGACGGTCCCGGATCCGCAGCGCCCCCACCCAGGCGCCGAGGCCGCGCGTGGCGCCGTCGGTGGTCAGCGACAGCCGCACCTGCACCTCGCCCGCGAGCGGTCCGGAGGCGTCGGCGAGCGGAAACGTGCCGGTCCAGGCGACGCGGCGTCCCCAGCCCGTGATCGTCCCGTCCGTGATCTCGACGGGCTCCTGGTGCCGGGCCGTGAGGCGTCCGGGCAGCGGCGTCCAGCTCTCGCCCCCGTCGGCCGAGGCCTCCAGGACGAGCAGGTCGTAGGCGGTCTCGAGGTGCGCGAACAGCTCCACCTCGAGCACGGGGTCGCGGCCTGGCAGCTGCGCCGAGACCTCGAGGGTCGCGGCCGCGTCGTCGCGGTCCCCGGCGTGCCAGCCCTCGCGCAGCTCCTCGGGGACGATCCCGAGCGCGTGGGCGACGCAGGTGGAGACCTCGCGCCGCGTGACCGAGGTGGTGGACCACTCGCGGGTGGGGTGCACGGAGTTGGTCAGCAGCACCACGACGGTCTCCGTGAGCGGGTCGATCACGAGCGAGGTGCCGGTGAAGCCGGTGTGGACGCCGCTGTAGGGGCTGGTCAGCCCCGCGTGGTAGAACCAGGCCTCCAGCTCGGGGCCGAGGCCGCGCCGGGCCCCGCCCACCCCGGTTATCTCCGCGATGCGGTCGGTGAACATCGACTCGACGGTGTCGGGCTGGAGGATGCGGGCACCGCCGTAGGTGCCGCCGTGCAGAAACATCTGCGCGAGCACCGCGAGGTCGCGGGCCGTGGAGAACACTCCCGCATGACCGGCGACGCCTCCGAGGGACCAGGCGTTCTCGTCGTGGACGCGCCCGTGGACGAGCTCGCTGTAGTAGTCCTCGTACTCGGTCGCGGCGATGCGGTCCTTCAGCTCCGCCGGCGGGGTGTACATCGTCTCGTCCATGCCGAGCGGCGCGGTGATGTGCTCGCGCACGTACTCGTCCAGGCCCTGGCCGGAGAGCTTCTCGACGATGAGGCCCAGCGTGATCAGCCCGAGGTCGGAGTAGACGTACGTCGTCCCGGGCGGGTTGTCCGGGGCGACGGTGAGGACGGCGTCGATCCGCGAGGGGACGTCCGGGTGGGCGGAGTAGAGGTTGATGAAGGCGGGCAGCCCGCCGACGCGGGTGAGCAGATGCAGGACGGTGACCTCGCCCTTCCCGTTCTCGGCGAAGCGCGGCAGATGGTCGGCGACCCGGTCCTCGAGCGAGAGCAGCCCCTGCTCGACGTGCTGCATCACGGCGGTGGCGGTGAAGATCTTCGAGATCGAGGCGAGGTCGTAGATCGTGTCGGCGCGGGCGGGGCTCCACTGGTCCTCGGGCAGCTCGGTGCTCGCGTCCTTCCAGCGCAGCGCGTACCCGTCGGCGTGCTCGTAGGCGATGCCGCGCTGGGAGGCGACCAGCAGCGTCGCGCCGGAGAAGCGGGGCGGGTCGTTCTCGAGCCCGGCGCGGAGGATGCCGGGCAGCTGCTCGAGCACGGCGGGGTCGAGGCCGACGTCCGCGGGCTCGGCCTCGTGGAGGGTCTTCGCGGAGCCGCGACGGCTCCAGGGGTGGGGGTGGGGTCCGCCCGGTCGCCAGCCGGGGGCGGCGGCCGCATCGCGTCGGTCGGGGCGGTCCTTGCGGGGTGCGGGATCGCCCATGGCGTGCGCGGCGGCAGGGAGGCCGACGGCTCCGGCGCAGGCCGCGAGGGCGCCTGCGGCGAGGCCGGTGCGGCGCGTGAGGCTGGCGGGGCTGCGACCGGCGGGGTCACCGCCGACGGGACCACCGCCGGCGGGATCGCTGCCGACGGGGTCGTGATGCGGCTGGTCCATGGGGCTCCTTCGCGTCGGGTCCGCCGCGCGGCCGGGGGCGTCCTCGATGACGCCGCATGTCCGTCACCGCAGGCCGGACCGGGTGGCGCCCGGGGTCCGCTCCCCCTCGGCAGGAGCCCTGTGCGCCGCCGACCAACCTAGCGCCGCACCCAGGGGGTGGCAACCGTCACACGCCCACGCTGGTGGGCGGCTGCTCCAGCTGCCGCAGCCCCGCCACCAGGAACCACAGGCCCACCACGGTCAGGGCGAGCTCGACGAGGTCCCGGAGGGTCTCGAGGACGAGCGACACCGCCTGGACGGCCTCGGGCACGAGGTCGCCGGAGATCTCGATGCTGAACAGGAAGGTCATCGCGAGGGGGATCAGGAGCACGATCGCTCCCCGGCGCAGCAGTCCGGTGCCCTGGACGGCCACGATGATCGCCAGCACCAGCGACGCGATCGCCAGGCCGATCACGACCAGTCCCACCGCGGCGATCACCAGGCCGAACACGACGATGGTGCCCCCGCCGACGGCGGGGACGTCCTCGACCGTGCCACCGCTGAGGAGTCGCGACCACGGGATGAGGCGCACCACCAGCACGATCAGCTCGAGGATCGCGAGCGGCACCGTGACCTTGACCAGCGCCCGCGCGGCCCGTCCCGGCTGCATCCGCATCTCCTCGGGCGTCAGCGGCGCGCGCGCCGCTCCGCGTCCGGCGCCGCGCGCACCCTCGCCGCTCGTCCTCGGATCCGTCATGTCCTCCCCCTCCTCGGTCCGCGGCACGGGGCCCCCGCCCGACGTGCCGTGCAGTCCCCGCTCCTGGGCGGGCACGCAGGACAGCGCCTACGGGAGCGCAGGGCCGGGGACGAGGAGCGCTCAGCCCCGCTGCAGCGCGAGCACGGGAACGCAGGCGGGGCTGAAGCCGAGCACCTGGCCGTAGAAGGACAGCGACGCCTCGATCGCCTCGATGATCGTCTCCGCCTTCCGGAAGCCGTGCTGCTCGCCTTCGAAGAGCAGGTAGGCGTGGGGGATGCCCTTGGCGGCGAGCGCATCGCGGAACGCCTCGGACTGGCTGGGCGGCACGATGCGGTCCTCGTCGCCCTGGAGCAGCAGCACCGGCACCTCGAGCTCGTCGACGTGGCTGAGCGGGGCTCGCTCGACGTAGAGGTCGCGACGCTCGGGGTAGGGGCCGACGAGGCCGTCGATGTAGCGCGACTCGAAGTCGTGGGTGTCCAGGCGGAAGTCCTCGAGCTCGGCGACGCCGAAGCTGGAGACGCCGGCGGCGAAGGCGTCGGTGCGGGTCAGGCAGGCCAGTGTGGTCCAGCCGCCGGCGCTGCCGCCCTCGATCGCGAGCCGGTCCCCGTCGGCGATCCCTTCGGCGACCAGGTGCTCCATCACGGCGACGGTGTCGGCGACGTCGACCACGCCCCACTGACCCCGCAGGCGGTTGCGGTACTCGCGGCCGTAGCCGCTGGAGCCGCCGTAGTTCACGACGACCACGCCGAGGCCGCGGGAGGTGTAGTACGCGATGGGCAGGGAGAGCACCGGCGGGACGTGCGCGGTGGGGCCGCCGTGGACCTGCGCGATGAACGGCGGCAGCTCGCCCTCGCGCCCGGCGAGGCCCTCCTGGCGGGGGCGGTGCACGATCGCGTGGACCACGCCGCCGTCCGGCAGCGGCACCTCGATGCTCTCCGCCTCCGGGAGCAGCCCCGGGTCGGGCGCGTCGTCGCGGGAGGAGCGCAGCAGGATGAGCGGGGAGAGGGAGGGGCCGGTGGGCGCGGCCGACGCGGGCTGGGCGGCCGACATGGACTGCGAGACCGACGCGGGCTGGGCGGCCGACATGGACTGCGAGACCGACGCGGACTGCACGGCTGACGGGGACTGCGCGGCCGGCGGCACGGCGTCGGCCGATGCGGCAGACGCGGCCGACGGGCGGGCCTGCGCCGGGTCGTCGCCGAGCCGCAGCGCGGCGACGTGGATCGCGCCGAACTGGGTCGGGGAGGCGCCGTCGAGCACGAGCAGCCCGTCCTCTCGGCGCTGCGCGGAGCCGATCGCGGTGAGCGGGCAGTCCAGTCCGGCGAGCTCGCCGGTGCTGATCCGCAGCACGGACAGGGAGGTCGCGGCGCGGCCGTGCTGCACGAGCGCCCGGTCGGCGTCGAGCACCTGGTACCAGGTGGTGCCGAGCGCCCACATCGGGCCGGCGAACTCCTCCTCGCGCGAGAGGATCTGGCGCGCCCCGTCGTCGGCGCTCCACACCCAGGGGTTCCACCAGCCGGTGGCGTCGGAGAGGAGCATCAGGCGCTCGTCGTCGAGCCATTCGGGCTGCATCACCGAGACGTCGGTGCCGCCGGCGACGATCTCCCCCTCGCCGGCGCTGCCGTCCAGCAGCGGGGCGACGTGCAGCGCGGTGCCGTCCCATGGCATCTGCGGATGCTCCCAGCTGAGCCAGGCCAGGCGCGTCCCGTCGGGGCTGAGCCGCGGATGGGCGACGAAGCGGGAGGCGGGCGTGATGCGGCGCAGGGCGGAGGAGTCCTCGGCGGCGGAGCCGTCCAGCGGCACCGCGGCGACATACCGCTCGATGTGCGGGGCGCCGTCGTCGTCCGTGCGCGGGCCCTGGGCGCCGCCGGTGTGGTCCTCGCAGATCCACCACACCTCGACGGCGCCGTCCGCGAGGGTCACCACGGTCGGATCGGCCCAGCGCAGGGAGGGGCCGTGGGCGCTCTCGACCTCGGGGCCGACGGGGGTGAGGGGACGGGGCGCCTCGCCCTCGCGCAGCGCGTGGACGCGCTGGTCGTCGAAGTTCACGAAGACGACGAGGGGACGGGATTCGGAGGTGCGGGCCTCGGGGACGACGGTCCAGCTCGCCCCGCCGTACTCGTGCACGCGCGAGCGGGCGTTGAAGGGGGCGGGCAGGACCGTGACGGGCTCGGCGACGGCAGGGCCGGCGGCAGTGGACTCTGCGGGCGCGGGCTCGGCGGGTGCGGGCTCGGCGGCAGCAGCCTCGCCGACGGGCCCGACGGCCGCTCCCTCGCCCTGAGGCAGGGCGACGGGTCCCGGGGTGCGCACGATCGCCTGGCGACCGCCCTCGGTGGCGATCCCCTCGGTCCACCACACCTCCTCGCCGACCAGGCGCGGGGAGCCCAGGCGCGTGCCGCCGGTCGCGAGGAGCTCGGCGGTCAGGGACGAGGGCCAGGAGCCGTACGGGAGTGTGGTCACCATGGGGCCCAGGGTATGCACGTCGGCCCGGAGGCGTGCAGGGAACGTGCGAGCGGAACGGCGGGAGCGGGATGCCGCGGGCCCGACGGGTCCTGCGTGGAGCGGTCTGCACTCCGCGGACAGGGGCTGTCCTCGCGCACACGGAGGATCGCCCCATGACCACCCCGCTCATCACACCCCGCACCCGCCTCTCCGGCGGCTACGACAGCCTCAACTCCTTCGCGATCGTGAAGGGACCGGGCGGCGCCGCCGGCTTCCTCGACTTCCTCGCCGAGGTGCTCGACGCGGTCGAGACGCCCGAGGCGCACGCCGTGGACACCGACGGCCTGCTCATCCATGCCGAAACACGCATCGGGGATTCCTGCCTGATGGTCGTGGACTCGAAGCCGGACTGGCCCTTCACCCCCGCGATGCTGCAGCTCAACGTCGAGGACCCCGAAGAGGTGCTGCGCCGCGCCACGGCGCGGGGCGCGCAGGTCATCACCGAGGTCTCCCCGTTCTACGGCTCGACGATCGCGCGCTTCCAGGACCCGTGGCACAACATCTGGTGGCTCTTCGGCCCGGCCGACGAGGACGCGCCGGAGATGGAGTGGGATCCGGAGGCCGCGGCCGAGGAGGGCGAGAGCGAGGGACACGCGAGCATCTGCCGCGCGATGGAGGGCCTCGTCCCTCCGGCGGAGGACTGAGACGGCGACGAATGTCGGAAGGACTGAGGCAGCGCCTGCGGCGAGGATCGGAAGGACGGAGGGTCGCGGCGGCGGCGGAGGGGCCGGGGCGGCGGCGCGTCCGTTCAGGCCAGGATCGTCCCCTCGACCGTGAGCACCGTCGCCCCGCCCACCCAGAGCGTCCCGTCCTCCTCGCGCTCCAGGGAGATCCGGCCCTCGCGACCGAGCACCGTGCCCTGCGCGGCCGTCCAGCGCCGGGGCGCCTCTCCGCGGCCGACGAGCCACTGCCCGATCCCGGCGTTGAGGCTGCCGGTGACCGGGTCCTCGACGCCGACGGGCGCGAAGGCCCGCACCTCGTACAGCGGCGCCGTCTCGGACACATCGGCTTCAGCGGCGCCCGCCGCGACGCCGCGCGACGCGCCGTCGTGGCGGCCCATCACGCCGAGCTTCCGCTCACCGAGCGCGATCATGTCAGGGGTCAGGGCGAGCACCTGAGCGGCGTCCTCGAGCTCGACCACCTGCCAGCCCGGCCCGTTGTCGGCCCAGGTGTGCCCGCGCACCGCACCGCGGTCCACGCCGAGCGCCGCGGCGATCGCGTCCACCTCGCCCTCCTCGAGCGGCCCCTCGCGCAGCAGCGGCGGCGCCGCGAAGGCGAGCTGCGACCCGGCCTCGGCCCCGATGCCAGGGCATCGCACCTCGACCAGGCCGACGCCGCACTCCTGCACGATCCGCTCCCCCGTGGGCGCGCCGCCCGCATGCAGCCACGCCCGGGCGGTGCCGAGGGTGGGGTGGCCCGCGAAGGGCAGTTCGCCCGAGGGAGTCCAGATCCGCACCCGGTAGTCGGCGCCCGCCGTCGTGGGCGCGAGCAGGAAGGTGGTCTCCGACAGGTTGGTCCACTGCGCGATGCGCTGCATCTCCGCGTCGGAGAGCCCGTCGGCCTCGAGCACGACGGCCAGGGGGTTGCCGCGCTGGGGAGCGTCGGCGAAGACGTCGAGCTGGAGGAAGGGGCGACGGCGGACGGTGCGGGACGGAGCGGTCATGGGCCCCATCCTCCCCGGTCGCCGCCGCACGCAGAAGCCCGGCGCCGGATCACAGGATCCGAGGCCGGGCCTCCGAGTCCTCCGTCCGACGCCCGGCCGCAGCAGGCGCAGGCGTCGGGCGTCGGGCATTGGGCGACCGGGGTCAGCCGACGCCCGACGGCGGCAGGTGCCGCCGCCGGGCGAGCGGGGGACGCCGGCCGCTCAGCGGCCGCAGGCGTCCAGCGCCTCGCCCTCGGCGCGGATCGCGTCCGCGCCGTAGTCCTCGGGCTCGGACTCGGGGATGTCGGTGCCGTGCAGGGACGCGCCCGCCGTCTCCTTCAGGAACAGCAGCGCGAGCATGCCGACCAGGCAGCCGATCATCACGTACACCGCAGGGAACTCCAGGAACCCGGTGCTCTCGACGACCGCCTCGTTCAGCGGCGCGGCGGTGCCGCCGAAGATCGAGGTGAACACGTTGTAGGTCACCGCGAAGCCGGCGAAGCGCACATGGGCGGGGAACATCGCCGGGAAGGTCGCGGAGATCGTGGACAGCTGCGGGATGTACAGCAGGCCCAGCACCGCGAAGCCCAGGATCGCCAGCCCGAAGCTCTGCCCCATCAGCCAGTACATCGGCACGGCCATGACGAACAGGCCGATCATCGAGAACCACCACATCTTCTTGCGGCCCACACGGTCCGAGTACGCTCCGCAGAACGGGATCACCGCCATCATCGCGACCTCGCCCACGAGGATCACCATGAGCGACTCGTTGGCCGTGAGGTGGATCTTCGTCTCGAGATAGCCCGGCATGTACGTCAGCAGCGTGTAGTTCGCGATGTTCAGCGGGATCACGAGGCCGGCCATCACGAGGATCGGCCGCCAGTACTTCACGATGAGGTCGCGCAGACCGCCGGTCGCGCTCTCCTCCGACTCCCCGGCCTCCTCGAGATCCTGGAACACCGGGGTCTCCTCGAGGCGCGAACGCAGGTACAGCCCGATCAGGCCCAGCGGGGCGGCGATGAAGAACGGCAGGCGCCAGCCCCAGGCCGCCATCGCGTCCTCGCCGAGGATCAGCTGCAGCACGAGCACCACCACGGTGCCGAGCGCGAAGCCGCCCAGCGTGCCGAACTCGAGGAAGCTGCCGTAGAGGCCGCGGCGCTTGTCCGGCGCGTACTCGGCCATGAAGGTCGCCGCACCGCCGTACTCGCCGCCGGTGGAGAAGCCCTGCACCATGCGCAGCACGGCCAGCAGGATCGGCGCGAGGATTCCCACCTGCTCATAGGTGGGCAGCACGCCGATCAGGAAGGTCGCCGCCGACATCAGGATGATCGTCAGGGCGAGGACCTGTTTGCGCCCCATCCGATCGCCGAGCGGACCCCACACGAAACCGCCGAAGGGTCGGGCGATGAAAGAGATCGCGAGGAACGCGTAGGTCCAGAACAGCCCCTCGGAGCCCGAGGGGAAGAAGTGGGCCGCGATGTAGGTCGCGACGACCGCATAGGCGCCGTAGTCGTACCACTCGGTCGCATTGCCCATCGCGGAGGCGGCGACGGCCTGGCGGATGGTCCGGCGGGGAGGGAGGTCCTCGAAGGCGGTCTCCGCGGTCGTGGTGGGGGGTTCGCTGCCGGGAGCGGGGGTCGGGGAGGTGGATGTCGTCATGGACAGGTCATCCGTTCTTCGCGCATGTGCCTCAGCACGCTGTGGCGGCACTCCCCGCCGGCCCGGGCCGGCGCCCGACGAGCGGGAAGCGGCCGGTGACAGGTGGTCACCGGACGGACGAGGGGCGCCTGCACCGACACGATGTCGGCGTGCGCCCCGTCGACAAAACGTCGTCACGATAGCGACCTGCACTCCCGGTTTCCAGGCGGGAACCCCACGTGAACAGGTGTCCGCCCAGGTGGCGTCGGGGAAAAAATCCCTGCTCAGCGCCCTGCCGAGCGGTCCGATACGCCCGGGTCCGCCCCTCGCGCCCACCGGTCACGGACACCGACCCGCCGCGGTCAGCACCTCGTGAGACACTGCCCGTGGAGAGCCGGGAAGTCTGGTCGGCACGGGGGTCCACCCTCCGTACACCCGTCAGCGATGCCGAGAAGGGCCAGTATGGTGCTCCAGTCCCCCACCCCGTGCGTCGGAGTGCGGATCGACCGCTCCTCCTCCGGGCGCCGACGTCCACGGGCACGGTGCGGGAGCGCGGCGATCCCGCGTCCGTCCTGTCCCGAAGGTGACGTGATCCGTGATGGACTTCCCCGTCTGGACCCTGATCCCGTTCGTGCTCATGCTCGCGGGCATCGCGGTCTTCCCGCTGGTGCCGCAGCTGGCGCACCTCTGGGAGCGGCCCCGCAACCAGCTGATCTACGCCCTGGTGCTCGGCCTGCCGGTCGCGATCGGCCTGCTGATCGCGGCGCACCCCGAGCTCGTCGCCCATGCGCTGATCGAGTACGTGCAGTTCATCGTGCTGCTGCTGGCGCTGTTCACGGTCTCCGGGGCGATCGTGCTGCGCGGCGACCTCGCCGCCACCCCGCGCACCAACACCGCCTTCCTCGCCGTGGGCGGGGTGCTCGCGAGCTTCATCGGCACCACGGGCGCGGCGATGCTGCTGATCCGGCCGATCCTCGCCACGAACGCGCAGCGCCGCTACCGCGCGCACACCGTCGTCTTCACGATCTTCGTGGTCGCCAACTGCGGCGGCCTGCTCACCCCGCTCGGAGACCCGCCGCTGTTCCTGGGGATGCTGCGCGGCGTGCCCTTCACCTGGACCTTCACCCTGCTGCCGGTGTGGCTGTTCGTCAACGCCCTGCTGCTGCTGACCTACTGGGCGCTGGATCGGCGCTTCCACGCCCGGGAGACCCCCGGGGCCCTCGCGCAGGACACCGGCTCGAAGACGCGGCTGAGCGTGGGCGGCGCCTGGAACCTGCTCTGGTTCGCGCTCATCATCCTCGCCGTCGCGAAGATCCCCTCGCTGGACATCGACGCGGTCGCGCACGGACACATCGAGGGCGTGAACTGGGTGCCCTGGCGCGAGCTGGTGATGCTCGCCGCGGCGGGCGGATCCCTGCTGACGGGCTCGAAGAAGATCCGGTGGGAGGAGAACGAGTTCGCCTGGGCGCCGATCCAGGAGGTCGGCGCGCTGTTCATCGGCATCTTCCTCACCATGGTCCCGGCGCTGCAGGTGCTGCGCGCCGCCGCCCCGAACCTCCCGCTGAACGAGATCACGCTGTTCGTGTTCACCGGCGGTCTCTCCTCCGTGCTGGACAACGCCCCCACCTACGTCACCTTCTTCGAGATGGCCACGCAGATACCGGGCGACCCGAGGGTGGCGGACGTGCCCGAGACGCTGCTGGTCTCGATCTCGCTGGGCGCCGTGCTCTGCGGCGCCATGACCTACATCGGCAACGGACCCAACTTCATGGTGAAGTCCGTGGCGGAGGACGGCGGCGTGAAGATGCCGACCTTCCTCGGCTACGTCCGCGCCGCCTTCCAGTACCTCGCCCCCGTGCTACTGGCGATGGTGCTGCTGTTCATCGCCGACCCCTGGTGGGCGAAGGCGCTCGGCGGCGTCGTCGTCGCACTACTGCTGGTGCGCGTGCTCCGGCATGCGACCGCGCCGCCGCCCCAGGTGCTCGGCCGCGGCGACCGCCGACCCGCCCCGGGAGCCCCCGCGCAGGACTGATCCGCGCCGGACTGATCCGCGCCGCCGGGGCCCCGCTGCACATCGACCCCGATCCGCAGGAGACCCGTCCATGACCACGACCCCGTCCTCGACCGCGGCGCTCCGCCGCGAGCACGGCACCTTCCGGGTGCGCCATCCCGCCGAGGAGTGGGTGACCCGCGCGATCCCCGGGGGCGCCCTGCTGCTCCTGGCGACGGTGCTGGCGCTGCTGTTCGCCAACACCCCGCTCACGGACGCCTACTTCGGCGTGCGCGACGCCCACCTCGGCTTCGAGCTCGGCCCGGTCTCGCTCGACCTCTCCATCGGGCACTGGGCCTCCGACGGCCTGCTGGCGGTGTTCTTCTTCCTCGCCGGCCTCGAGCTGAAGCAGGAGTTCGTCGTCGGCGACCTCCGATCCCCCGCCAAGGCGCTCGTGCCGATCGCGGCGGCCTTCGGCGGCGTGGCGGTGCCGGCGATCCTCTACACCGTCATCAACCTCGCCGGCCCCGCGGGCTCGGGAGGCGGCTGGGCGATCCCCGCCGCGACCGACATCGCCTTCGCCGTCGCGATCCTCGCCCTGCTGGGCTCCTCGCTGCCGTCGGCGCTGCGCACCTTCCTGCTGACCCTCGCGATCGTCGACGACCTCATCGCCATCACGATCATCGCGGTCTTCTACACCTCCGACCTGCGCCTGGGCTTCCTGGCGATCGCGATCGTGCCGCTGGCGGCGTTCTGGTGGCTGACCAACCGGCGCGAGGCCTGGTTCAAGAAGCACTACTGGACGGCGTGGGCGCTGCTGCTGCCGCTGGCGATCCTGACCTGGGTGCTCTTCCTGAACTCCGGCGTGCACGCGACGATCGCGGGCGTTGTCCTCGCCTTCCTGGTCCCCACCCGCGGGATCTCCGAGTACGGGAAGCAGCACTCCCTCTCGCACACGCTCGAGCACCGGCTGCGGCCCTTCTCGAGCGCGATCGCGGTGCCCGTCTTCGCGTTCTTCAGCGCGGGCGTCGCCGTGGGCGGGTTCAGCGGCCTGCTCGACGCCTGGCAGTCCACCGTCGCGCTCGGCATCATCGCGGGGCTCGTGGTGGGCAAGATCGTCGGCATCGTCGGCACCTCCTTCCTCATCACCCGCTTCACCAGCGCACGGCTCGACTCGGACCTGCGCTGGACGGACATGATCGGGATGGCGGCGGTGGCCGGGATCGGGTTCACCGTCTCCCTGCTGGTCTCGGAGCTGAGCTTCGCGCCGGGCGACGACATGTACGACCAGGCGAAGGTCGGCGTGCTCACCGCCTCCGCGCTCGCCGCGGCCGTGGGCGCGGCGATCCTCCTGCCGCGCAACCGGATGTACGCGCGACGGGCGCGCGAGTCCGGGTCCGACGCCGACGGCTACGACCGCGGCGCGGACTGGGGCGCCGACGGCTGAGAGCAGGATCCGGGCCGGGAGGCCGACCCGCCGCCTGAGCCGCCTGGCCGGCCCCGGGGACCCGCCGTCCCGGGATGAGCCGCCCGGCACCCGACGCCCCGGGATCAGGCACCACGGGATCAGGCACTACGGGACCCGACGCCCCGGGGCCAGCCTCCCCGGGACGAGGACGACCCCGCAGCTTCCTGCTGCGGGGTCGTCTCATCCTGCCCGTCGTCCCCGACGGGCCGGGGCGGCTCAGTCCTTGCCGCTGCCCTTGTTCGGCAGGACCTGCACGACCGTGGGCTTCGGGCCCTGGCCGTCGTAGTCCGGGAAGAACGAGCGCTGCGCGCCGAACTCGCCGTCCTCGCCCGGGTGCTGGACGGAGACGAACGCCGAGCGGTCCTGGTCGCGGACGATCGGGCCGCAGGTCTCGCCGTCGATCGGGACGGAGAGGAACTGCTCGACGCGACCGCGGGCCTCGCCCTCCAGGGTCACGCGGAACAGACCGTCGTTGAAGCCGATGCCGGAGGTCGCGCCGTCGGTGGAGATCCAGAGGTTGCCCACCGAGTCGAAGGCGAGGTTGTCCGGGCAGGAGATCGGGGAGACCTTGTCGACCGGGAAGCCGGAGAAGTAGGTCTGATCGCCCTGCGCGGGGTCGCCGGCCACCAGCAGCAGGTTCCACGCGAACGCGGTGGAGGTCTGGTCGCCCTGCTCGTCGATCTCCACGACGTGGCCGTCGCGGTTCTCGCTGCGGGGGTTCGCCTCGTCGGCCGGGGCCTTCCCCTCGGTCCCGCGACCGGAGTTGTTCGTGCAGGCGACGTACACGCGACGGGAGTGCAGCGAGGGCTCGACGTCCTCGCAGCGGTCCATCTTCGTGGGGCCGACGGCGTCCGCCGCGAGGCGGGTGTGCACGAGGACCTCCTCGACGGTGAAGCCCTCGACCTGCGACTCGCCGTCCACCACGAGCGGCAGCCACTCGCCGGTGCCGTCGAAGGCGCCGTCGGAGGGGACCTCGCCGGAGCCGTCGATCTCGCCCGCGGGCGAGTTGCCGGTGAACTTCGCGACGTAGAGGTCGCCGTTCTCCAGCAGGGTCATGTTGTGCTCGCGGTCGCCCTCGACGTAGCGGTCGCGGGAGACGAACTTGTACAGGTAGTCGAAGACTTCGTCATCGCCGGAGTAGGCGACCGCGCGGCCGTCCTCGGCGATGATGATGTTCGCGCCCTCGTGCTTGAAGCGGCCCAGCGAGGTGTGCTTGCGCGGCGTCGAGGCGGGATCGAAGGGGTCGACCTCGACGATGTAGCCGAAGCGGTTGATCTCGTTCTCGTAGCCCTCGTTGCGGGCGTCGTAGCGGTCGTACTTGTCCTCCCAGCCGCGGGAGGTGGCCGCATCGCGCAGGCCGTAGCGCTTCTCCGCCTCGGAGGTGCCGGCCGAGCGGAAGTAGCCGTGGAAGTTCTCCTCGCCGGAGACGAGGGTGCCCCACGGGGTGAGGCCGCCCGCGCAGTTGCCGAGGGTGCCCAGCACCGTGCGGCCCTCGGGGTCCTCGACGGTCGTGACCAGGTCGGAGCCGGCGGCGGGGCCGGTCAGCGCGAACTCGTCGTCCAGCAGGATGCGACGGTTCAGCTCCGCCCCCTGCACGTAGCGGTAGGGGAAGTTCTTGTTCTTCCGCTCGATCTCGACGACGGTGAGGCCGTGGGCGGCGCGACCGATCTCGATCGCCTCCTCGGCGTCGGTCTCCGCGGGCAGCATGATGTTCTCGTTGGTGTACTCGTGATTCACGAACATCACCGCGCGCTTGCCGGCGGTGCCCGGGATCTCCTGGATCTCGGTGTAGTCGTTGTTGTACCCGAACTGGCGCTTCTGCGCCTCGGCGCTCTGCGCGTTCCAGTCGAACTCGGGCGCGTCGTCGAAGAGCGGGTCGCCCCAGCGGATGATCGGGTGCCAGGCGAAGCCCCGCGGCACGGTGAACTCGTCGACGGCCGCGTCGACCGGCTCGATCGGCTCGAAGGTGAGCTTGGTGCCGTTCGGGGGACGGTGACCGGCTCGGCCGTTGCCGTTGCCCTGCCCCTTGCCCTTCCCGCTGCCGGGATCGGCGAGCGCGCCCTGCGTGCCGGCCAGGCCGATCGCGAGCGCGGCGGTGGAGCCGCCGAGCACGGTGCGGCGCGTCAGCGCGCTCGAGGCGATGTCGCGGAAGGTGGGGTTGTCCGAGCTGTTGCACTCGCCGAAGGCGCACTGGCTGGCGCACTTTAGCTGGCAGGTCACGGCGGAGCGCTTGCCGCGCACCGCGTCCTTCATGAGCAGGGGCAGGTCGATCAGGGCCATGGGAGAGCATCCTTTTCTGGTGTGCATCGCTCCCGGCGCCGCAGCGCGCGGGACGAGATGACGATGCGCCAGAAAGTTGAGGCGCGTCCCTCCCCGAGGCGACGTCCACATGAACACTCGGTGACGAGGACGCCCCGCCCCGTCGGTCGACAGGGCGGGGCGTAGCAGCGCGGGGCCCGGCAGGGCGGGCGGGACCGCGGGCGGCCGACGGCGCAGGACGCCGCCGGCCCGGGCTCAGAACCTGGCCGGGGCGACGAAGCCCTCGGGCTTGACGAGCACCACCGGGACAGGCGACTCGATCGCGACCCGCTGGGAGGTCGAGCCCAGCAGGATCTTGCCGATCGGGGTGCGCTTGCGGATGCCGAGCACCACGAGCGCGACGTCGTCGTGCTCGACGGCGTCGAGGATGTCGTCCGCCGGGTCGTCGCGCTTGGGGACCGTGCGCAGCTCGAAGCCGAGGCCGGTCTCCTCCAGGCGCTCCTGGAGCGGTCGTCGGTCGGTGACGCCGCGGGCCTTGCGCGGGTCAGGGGCGCGCTCGGAGGCGAGCACGAGCAGGGAGGCGTCGCGTCGCTCCGCCTCCTGGACGGCGAAGGCGAGGGCCGCCTCGCTCGTCGCGCTGGGGACGTAGGCCAGCAGGATCGTCGTCATGGGATCTCCCTCGGGATGCGGGTCGCAGGGATCGGGTCGGGAAGGTCACGGGGACCGAGGTAGGGCGGGGGCGATGGCCGGGCGGCGCCGGCCGCGAGGACCGGGCCGCCGGCGGGATCAGTCCCTGCCGAGTTCGTCGGGATGGCGGAACCGGGTCCGCCTGGCTCGCACGGCGCTGTTGTAGAACCACGTGATCGCGTACAGCACGAGGCCGACGATCAGCAGGCCGCCCGCGATCACGTAGTTCTCCCGCGGCTGCGCGATCGGGGAGACCAGCGCGAAGGACGTGATCGCACCGATGACCGGCAGCACCGTCGGCGTGCGGAAGTGGCGCACGTCGACCTTGTCCCGGCGCAGCACGAGCACCGAGATGTTCACCAGAGCGAAGACCGTCAGCAGCAGCAGGGCGGTGGTGCCGCCGAGCGCCTCGATCGTCGACTCGGCGAGCACGTAGCGCACCGAGAGAACGAGGGCGATGGCGAGCAGCGTGGAGAACACGATGCCGGCCCACGGGGTGCGCCGCTTCTGCAGCACGCCGCGCAGGAAGCCCGGCAGCACGCCCTGCTTCGCCATGCCGTAGAGCAGGCGGGAGGCCATCATCATGTTGATCAGCACCGTGTTCGCGACCGCGAAGATCGAGATGAACGCGAAGATCGTGTCGATCGGGATGGACGGGGCGCCCACCTTCACCACCTCGAGCAGCGGGGTGGTCGACTCGGTGAGCTGCCCGATCGGCACCACCGCGACAGCGAGGATCGAGATCAGCACGTAGATCACGCCGGTGACCGACAGGCCCGCGATGAGGGCGCGGGGGAAGTTCTTCACCGGGTCGACCGTCTCCTCGGCCATGTTCACCGAGTCCTCGAAGCCGACCATCGAGAAGAACGCCAGCGCGGTCGCGCCGATCACGGCCATGAACAGGCTCTTGTCGTCCTGGGTCTCGAAGAGCACCACGCGCGAGAGGTCCGCGTTGCCGGAGCCGACGGCGAAGAAGCCCACGACGATCACCAGCGCCAGACCGGTCAGCTCGATGCAGGTCAGGACCACGTTCGCCTTGACGGACTCGGAGACGCCGCGCAGGTTGATCAGCGCCACGAGCGCCAGGAACACCAGCGCGATCGTGGTCGTGACCGCGCCGGCGGACTCGCCGAGGCTCTCTTCGAGGGCGAAGGCCTTCAGCACGTTCTCCGAGAGGAAGATGGCGCTCGTGGAGGCCGAGGTGATGCCCGAGGAGAGCACCGCGAAGGTGACCATGAAGGTCAGGAAGTGCACGCCGAAGGCCTTGTGCACGTAGAGCGCCGCGCCCGCGGCCTGCGGGTACTTCGTGACCATCTCGACGTAGGACAGCGCCGAGACCATCGCGACGGCGAAGGCGATGATGATCGGCAGCCATCCGGCGCCGCCCACCTCTCCGGCGACCTTGCCGGTCAGCGAGTAGACGCCGGTGCCGAGGATGTCGCCGACGATGAACAGCAGCAGGAGCTTGGGCGTGATCGCCTTCTTGAGCGCGGGCTGCTCGGCGCCGGTCGCCGGATCGCCTGCGGCGCCGGGGTCTCCGGCGGACGCCGGGGCGGTCTCGTGGGACTCGCTCATGGGGATTCCTCCCGGGGAAGACAGGGACAGGTGCCGCCGCCTGCGAGCGGTGGACGGGCGGCGGGCGCCCGTCGCCGCGAGGATCGCCGGACGACGGTGCACGCACTCTACCCTGCGGTGATCGCCCTCACAGCGTGCGCGGTCGGGCCGCGCGGTCGGGGTCGCCGTCCCTCGGGCCCGCGCCGCCGCTCAGCTCCTCGTCGAGCTGGCCGTCGGCCTCGTCACCGGCCACGTCGTCGGCCTGGTCGTCGGCCTCGACGCCGTCCGAGCCGTCCGGGTCATCGTCCTCGTCCTGGTCGTCCAAGCCGCGGGCGTCCAGGCGCAGGGTCTGGACCCACTGCCGGGAGGCGTCGGAGCTGATCGCCATCACGCCGAGCGCCGAGGCGCCCGCGCCCACCAGCAGCGAGTGGGCGACGTCCCCGGCCATCGAGGTCGCCACGACCAGCCGGGCGAAGGCGTCGACGGTGAACAGGGCCATCAGCGCGATCCTGGCCCAGCGGCTGCGGCGCAGCACCCCCGCCTGCAGCAGGAGCAGGGCGAGGGCGAAGGCCGACGCGCCCCAGATCCCGCTGGTCGAGGGCAGCACGAGCGCCGCGTCGGGGAAGCGCACGGTCGGGTCGACCCCGGTGCCGATCGCGAACCACGAGATCCCCACGAGCACGGCCTGCAGCAGCACGAGCAGGCCCGTGAAGCCCACCGAGGGCGGCGGGAGGTGGTGGTCGGCGGCGCGGGCGAGCACCTCGTGGACGTCGTCGACGGTCCCGTGCCACTGGGCGCTGAGCTCGTCGGCGACCTCGGTGCGCCGGCCCGGGAAGCGGGTTGCGCTGAGCGCCGTCTGCGTCGCCGCCCGGGCGCGGGCCTTCATCACCGAGCTGCCGGTGGGGCGGTGGCGGGGCAGCATGATCGCGCTCGCCCCGTCGGAGCGGGAGGCGGCGCCGGCCACGTCGATCACCGGCAGGTCGCCGTCGGTGCTGATGCGGTCGCCCTGCCCGTTGCGGTGGTGGTACGAGGTGGAGAACTCCTCGATCACCTCCACTTCGATCCCCGGATCCGCGAAGCGGATCGTGTCCACGAGGTAGTCGCGCTCCACGTCGATGTTCTCGTCGATGCGGTGGGTGATCTGCAGGGTGAAGAAGGAGAAGCCGACGGCTCGGTCGTAGGTCGCCGCGGCCAGCCAGTCCGCGCGATACCCGCCCGGCAGCGCGAAGTCTCGCGGCATCCGCCAGAAGCGCACGTGGTGGCGCTTCGTGGTGGTGCCCCCGACCTCCTGCTGGTAGGTGAAGTCGTGGCGCCGCCCCATCAGGTAGAGGTCCGACACCGGCGCGGAGGGATACGAGCGGCGCAGCAGCGTGGAGCGCACCATCGACCAGGCCGAGGACAGCGTCCGCTCCTCCGCCAGCACCCAGCCGGCCCGGCGCATCGCCACGTGCAGGTCCCGCTCGGGGCCGTCCAGCGCGATGTTGACCGGGTCCGAGAGCACGCCCTCGGTGGTGCGGGTGCGGCCCAGGAAGTAGTCGGGCAGGTAGATCCAGGTCATCAGCTGGTGCAGCCGCGGCAGCGTGATGTAGGTCAGCAGGATCCAGAAGCCCAGCAGGTACAGCAGCCGCACCGGCGTCAGGGAGAAGCCCTCGACCAGGTACAGCAGCGCCAGCCAGATCGAGACGACGACGCCCGCGGCGATGAAGAGGTTGTCCAGCAGGGCGTAGAGCTCGAAGCGCCGGCCGCCCGGGGTATGGCCGCGGGAGTGGTCGTAGCCCGGCGCCTCCGTGGGCACCGGGCGGGCCAGCGGGATCAGCCGGGAGGTGCGCGCCGGGGTCACCGCCGGCGCCCCGTGCTCGGCGACGTCATGCGGCCATCGTAGAGGGGCGCCCTGCGAGTCGGCAGGGACGCCGCCCGCCGCGTGCTCTCGCCGGGCCCGCCCGGACGATGCGGCAGCGTCCGTCCCCGCGGCGACGTCGACGCCGCCGGAGCGGGGCCCGATCCGTGGAGGACGCACTGCGCCGTCGGCGAACGACCTCGGCCCGCCGCCGTGATCCGGCCTAGTGTGAGCCGGTCCCCTCTTCGAAGGAGTACCGCATGACCAGCATCCCCACCGTTCCCTTCCACGACGGCCACGAGATCCCGCAGCTCGGCTTCGGCGTCTGGCAGGTCGAGGACGACGTCGCGGCCGACGTCGTCGAGCAGGCGCTCCGCGCCGGCTACCGCCACATCGACACCGCCGCCGTCTACGGCAACGAGGAGGGCGTGGGTCGTGCGATCCGCGCCTCCGGCGTTCCGCGCGAGGAGATCTTCGTGACCACCAAGCTGTGGAACGACTCCCACTCCCGCGAGGACGCGCTCGCCGCGATCGACACCTCGCTCGAGAAGCTCGGCCTGGACCACGTGGACCTCTACCTCATCCACTGGGCGAAGCCGATCCAGGGCCAGTACCTCGAGGCCTGGAAGACCCTCATCGAGATCCAGAAGGCCGGCAAGGCCACCTCCATCGGCGTCTCGAACTTCCCGAAGGCGGAGCTCGAGGAGATCATCGAGGCCACCGGCGTGGCGCCCGTGATCCACCAGATCGAGACCCACCCCTCCTTCCAGCAGACCGAGCTGCGCGAGGTCCAGGAGAAGCACGGCATCGTGCACGAGTCCTGGTCCCCGCTGGGCCAGCGGGAGTCCGGCAGCGACCTCGAGGACCCCGCGATCGCGGAGATCGCCGAGGCGCACGGGGCGACCCCCGCGCAGGTCATCATCGCCTGGCACCTCGCCAAGGGCTTCGTGGTGATCCCGAAGTCGGTGACCTCCGAGCGGATCGTGGCGAACCTCGCCGCGGCCGAGCTCACGCTCACCACGGAGGAGATCGCCCGGATCGACGCGCTGGACCGGCCCGACGCCCGGATCGGCGGCGACCCGCAGACCTGCAACTTCTGAGTCGGCGAGCGCCCCGCTCCTGAGGCGGCCCGGGCCCCGTGCGGCATCACGCACGCAGAGGTCACGGGCACCGATCCCCCGCCGCGCCCCGCCCCCGTCCTCGACGGGGTCGGGGCGCGGTGCGCTGCGGGGCGGTGATCAGGCGGCGCGGCGTGCGGCGCGCGCCACGGCGACCGCTCCCGCGAGGCCCAGCAGGAGGAAGACCGCCGCCCCGGCCATCGCGATCCGGGCGCCGTCGGTGAAGACGAGCCCGAGCTGGTCCAGGACCGCCTGTTCCATGCCCTGTCCGCGCAGCGCAGGCAGGATCGAGCCGGCCGAGTCCGTCAGCTGCTGCCCGTAGCCCGCCGCCCGGCCGGTGAGCGAGTCGCCGCGCGCCGTGAGCCCCGCGGACAGCAGCGCGCCGGAGACCGCGGTGCCCAGCGCCGTGCCGAGCTGTCGCACGGTGGACTGCGTGGCCGAGCCCTGGCCGGACTGCGCGGCCGGGACCGGGGCGAGGACGGTCGAGGTCAGCTGAGCGGAGGCGAGACCCAGGCCCAGCCCGTAGACCACGAGGATCGCGACGAGCAGCAGCACCGGCGAGCCGGGGGCGAGCACCAGCGCGAGCACGCCCACGCCGATCACCTCGAGCCCGAGACCCACCAGCACCGTGCCGGGTGCGCCGATCGCGGCGGCGAGATGCCGGGCGAGCGTGCCGGAGAGGAACGCCCCGCCGGCCATCGCGGCGAGCACCCCGCCGGAGGCCAGGGTGCCGAGGCCCTGCACGTCCACCAGGTACAGCGGCAGCACGAACAGCAGCCCGAACTCCCCCACGGCCACGGCTCCGGCGGTCACGTTGCCCCAGGCGAAGGCCGGGAGGCGGAACAGGTCGAGGTCCAGGAGCACCTCGTGGTCGCGGGCGCCGCGGCGCCGCTCCCAGAGCACGAAGCCGACCAGCAGCAGGAGGCCCGCGGCGAGCACGAGCGGGCTCAGCGACAGCCCGGAGGGGCCGTGCAGCTCGCGCCCTCCGAGCTCCAGCGGCGCCTTCTCGCTCCACCAGCCCAGCGTCGTCGCCTCGACGATGCCGAAGACGAGCAGTCCCAGCGCTCCCGCGCTGAGCAGTGCGCCGAGCAGGTCGAGGCCGCGGCGTCCAGCGCGCTCCGACGAGCCTCCGCCGTCGACCGACCCGTCCGCCGCGTCGCCCTCACGGCTCTCCCGGTCCTCTCCGCTTTCCCGGCTCTCCCGCACCCAGGCCAGCGCCCCGGCGATCACGGCGAGGCCCACCGGGACGTTGACCGCGAAGATCCACGGCCAGGAGAAGCTGCTGGTGAGCCAGCCGCCGAGCAGCGGACCGAGCGCGGCGGCCCCGGCCATCACCGCGCCCCACACCCCGAAGGCGGCGGCACGCTCGCGGCCGCGGAAGGTCGCGTTCACGCTGGAGAGGGTCGAAGGAAGGATCGCGGCGCCGCCGACGCCCTGCAGCAGGCGCGCCGCGATCAGCGCCGCACCGGAGCTCGCGAGCGCGGCGAGCACGGAGGCGAGGACGAACACGCCCACCCCGGCGACGAGCAGACGACGCCTGCCGAGACGATCGCCGAGGCGGCCCGCGATCAGCAGCAGTGCGGAGAGCACCACGGCGTAGCTGGTGGTGACCCACTGGGCGTCGGTGAGGTCGAGGGAGAGGTCCGAGATGATCGTCGGCAGCGAGACGGCCACGATCGACCCGTCGATGACGATCATCGCCAGGCCCGCGGCGAGCACGCCGAGGGCCTTCCAGCGATCGGGATCGGGGGTCGTGGAGTCGGGAGCGGGGGTGGCGGTCTCGGCCGTCGCCCCGCGGCGGGAGGGGCTCGGAGTTCTCATGCCTCCACGTTATGACGCGGCGTCAGAATCCACCATCGTCCTTTCGGTCGATCCTCGCCTCGGCCGGTGTGCGGCGGGCGGCACCGCCGCGGCGCGACGGGCGTCCCGGGCACGCGCTCTCCGGGGCCCGTAGGCTGATCACGTCCCCGAGGAGAGGAAGCTCCATGTCTGCATCGCATCCCGTCGTCCCCGCTCTCGACCTGCGCGGAGGCCGACCGATCCCCCAGCTCGGCTACGGCGTGTTCAAGGTGGATCCCGACATCGCGGCCGACGTCACCGCCCAGGCCCTCGCCGCCGGGTACCGCCACATCGACACCGCGAAGATCTACGGCAACGAGGAGGGCGTGGGCCGGGCGATCGCCGAGTCCGGGATCCCGCGCGAGGAGCTGTTCGTGACCACCAAGCTGTGGGACGACGCGCACGGCGTCGACGACGCGATCGCGGCCTGCGAGGCCTCCCTCGAGCGGCTCGGCCTCGAGTACGTGGACCTCTATCTCATCCACTGGGCCGTCCCGTCCCAGGGGAAGTACGTCGAGGCGTGGAAGGCGCTGATCGCCCTGCAGGAGCGGGGACTGGTCCGCTCGATCGGCGTCTCGAACTTCCCGAAGGAGCAGCTCGCCGAGATCATCGAGGCCACCGGCGTGGTCCCCGCGATCCACCAGATCGAGCTGCACCCCTACTTCCAGCAGCGCGAGCTGCGCGCGATCCACGAGGAGAAGGGCATCCTCACCGAGTCGTGGGGCCCGCTCGGCCAGGGCAAGTCCGACCTGCTCGAGAACAAGGCGGTCACCGCGATCGCCGCCGCGCACGAGGCCTCCCCCGCCCAGGTGGTGCTCGCCTGGCACCTCGCCCACGGCATCGTCACGATCCCGAAGTCGGTCACGCCCTCGCGCATCGTGGAGAACCTCGCCGCGGTCGAGCTGACGCTCACCGCCGAGGAGGTCGCCGCGATCGACGCCCTGGACCGCGAGGACGGCCGCGGAGGCACCGACCCCGCCAGCAAGTGACCGGCTGACCGCCGGCAGCCCCTCCCCGGCCCCGGCCCAGCCCCGGCCCACTCCGCCCGTCCCGCTCACTCCGTCATCGAGTGCTGCATCTCGACCGCTATTCGGCTCTCGAAGCGGTCGAGATGCAGCACTCGATGACGGAGGCGCGGTGGAGCCGGACCGGGGGCCGGGGCCGGCACGCGGGCGGCGACGGCTGAGACGGCGTGCCCGCCCCGGGGCTCAGTAGTAGACCGCGAGCGGGCCCGTCGGCCCGTCGATGACCTGCACCGGGGTGTCGAAGACGCGGGAGAGCACCTCGCCGTCCATGATCCGCGCGACCGGGCCCGCCTCGACGACCTCGCCGTCCTTCATCGCGATGATGTGGTCGGCGTAGTGGGCGGCGAAGTTGATGTCGTGCAGCACCACCACGACGGTGCGGCCGAGTTCGCGCGCCGCATCGCGCAGGCGCCCCAACATCTGGACGCTGTGGCGCATGTCGAGGTTGTTCAGCGGCTCGTCCAGCAGCACGTACTCGGTGTCCTGCGCGAGGACCATCGCGACGTAGGCCCGCTGTCGCTGGCCTCCCGAGAGCTGGTCGAGATAGCGGTCCTCGAGGTCGTCGAGGTTCAGGAAGTCGATCGCCTCGGAGATCTTCTGCTCGTCGAGCCTGGTCAGTCGCCCCTTGGAGTAGGGGAAGCGGCCGAAGCCCACCAGCTGGCGCACCGTGAGCCGGGTGATGAAGTGGTTCTCCTGGCGCAGCACCGAGAGGATCTTGGCGAGGTCCTTCGAGGCGGTGGAGGCGATGTCGTAGCCCGCCACCTCGATCGCGCCCTCGTCGATGCCCAGCAGGCGCCCCACCATGGTCAGCAGGGTCGACTTGCCGGCGCCGTTGGGACCCACCAGCGCCGTGACCCCGCTCGAGGGGATCTCGGTGGTGACCGGACCGATCTGCACCGTGCCGGTCTGGGACCGGTACTCCTTCCGCACCGCGTCGATGGTGATCACAGGCGCCCCTTCCGCATGATGACGACGAGGAACACGGTCCCGCCGACGAGCTCGATGATGATGGAGACGACGCCCTGCGCGTAGAACACGTGGTTCATGACGAAGTAGGCGCCGGCGAGGACCACGAAGCCGGTCAGCGCCCCGATCGGCAGCAGGCGACGGTGGTCGTGGGTCCCCGCGAGCTGGTAGGTCAGCGTCGCGACGAGGAACCCGAAGAAGGTCATGGGGCCGACGAGCGCGGTCGAGACCGCCATCAGCACCGAGACCAGGACGAGGGAGTAGATGGTCTGGCGGCCGTGGTCCACGCCCACGTTGATGCACACGTCCCGCCCCATCGCGATGACGTTGAGGGTGCGGGCGTTCAGCCAGATCAGGGTCGTCGCCACGATCATCAGCGGGATCGCGAAGGGCAGGTACTCGGCGCTGGCGTTGGTCACCGAGCCGAACAGCCGGGCGCTGAGCACGTCGAACTCGCTGGGCGAGAGGAGGCGCTGCATGAAGGTGGAGATCGCGCCGAGTCCGCCGCCCATGATGATGCCCACCAGCAGCATGACCTGGATGTTCGCGTAGCGGCCGCGCAGCAGCCAGCCGTACAGCAGCACCGAGAGGCCCACCATCGCCGCGACCTGGCCCAGGAACTGGCCGGGGCCCTGCAGCGCGACCACCCCGGCCACCCCGAGCGTGTACACCGCGGCGGTCTGGATGACGGTGTAGAGGGACTCGAAGCCCATGATCGAGGGGGTGATGATGCGGTTGTTGGTGACGGTCTGGAAGGTGATGGTGGCGACCGCCTGGCAGGTCGCCACGACCGCCATCACCACCAGGGAGGTCGCGCGCATCTCGGCGATCAGCCAGAAGCCGCGCGAGCCCACGGGCATGGGGTTCCCGATCGCGAGCAGCCCGAGCGCCGCGCCCGCGGCGAGGACCGCGAGGACGGTCAGCACGATCCAGTAGCGGCGGTGGGAGGCGGCGTCGGGGAAGGCGCCGGAGCGGGCGCGCACGCGGCGCGGGGCGGCCAGCACGCCGAGCGAGCCTGCGGCGTCGGCCGGGGCGGTGCTGAGCTCGACGGGCGCGGCCTCGTCGGCGGACGCCTCGAGGCGGCGCCGGTCGTGCATCGTGGTGCGCTCAGCCATGTCGACGCTGCCTGAGCAGGAGGGCGATGAACACGGCCGCGCCCACGATCCCCAGGATCAGGGAGACCGGCACCTCGAAGGGCATGATGATCGTGCGGCCGATGAGGTCGCAGATCGTGACGATGGCGATGCCCAGCAGGCACACCCAGGGCAGGTTCGAGCGCAGGTCGTCGCCGCGGATCATCGAGACGACGTTCGGGACGATCAGGCCCAGGAAGGGCAGGTTCCCGACCACGACGGTGACCACGCCGGTCGCGATCGCGACCAGGCCCGTGCCCAGCAGCACCACGCGGCGATAGTTCACGCCGACGTTGGTGGCGATGTCCTCGCCCAGGCCCGCGACGGTGAGCCGGTCGGCGACGACGAAGACGGCGACGCCCACGGCGAGCACGATCCACAGCACCTCGTAGCTGCCGCGCAGCACGGAGGTGAAGGAGCCGGCGAACCACACCCCGAGGTTCTGCAGCGCGTCGAACTGGAGGGCGACGAAGGTGGAGACGGAGCCGACGACGGCCCCGAGCATGATCCCGATGATCGGCACGATCAGGGAGCTGCGCAGCGTGACCCGGCGCAGGAACAGGAAGAACACCATCGTGCCGACGAAGGAGAAGACGATCGCCACGCTCATCCGGGTCAGCAGGCCCGCGGCCGGGAACAGCACCATCACCAGGATCAGCCCGAGACCGGCCCATTCGGTGGTGCCGGTGGTGGACGGCTCGACGAAGCGGTTCTGCGTCATCAGCTGCATGATCAGGCCTGACATCGACATCGCGGCGCCCGCGAGGACCAGCGCGATGGTGCGGGGGATGCGGGTGATGGCGAACATCTCCGAGCCGTCCTCGGCACCGAGGACGTCGTAGACCCCGGTGAACAGGGACAGGACCAGCAGCAGCGCGACCGCGGCGATGCCGATCAGGAGCTTGCCGTCGACGAGGCGCTCGCGCCCGCGGGTGCGGGGCGGGGGCGCCTCGGAGGTGAGCTGGGGGGCGGTCATTCAGGGCTCCTGGTCAGGACGACGACACGTCGCACGGCGGGCGGGGCGCGCGGGCCCTGCCCGCCGTGCGGCGGTCAGCGGTGGCGGACGTGGCTCAGGCCTTGCCCTCGAGCGCGTCGGCGAAGGTCTCGAAGAACTCCGTGTAGGTCTGGATCGACTCGTTGGTGTAGGTGTCCGCGGGCATGTAGACCACATTGCCCTCGGCCACGGCGGTGACGCCCGCGAGCGCCTCGGAGGAGCTCAGCAGCTCGTTGGCGGGCTTGTACTCCGGGTCGTCGGCGGAGACGGCCGCATCGCGGTCCATCACCAGGATCCAGTCGGGGTTCGAGTCGGCGATCGCCTCGACGGAGATGTCGTCGCCCTCGTGGTCGTCGCTCGCCCCCTCGACCTCGAGCGCGGGCACCAGGCCGAGCGCCTCGAAGGTCCAGCCCAGCGTGCGGCCCTGACCGGGGGCGATGTAGCCGATCTCGCCGCCGGAGGTGTTCACGGCCATGACGGTCGAGGAGCCGTCGTAGGCCGCCGTCACACGCTCGATCGCGGCGTCGAGGTCGGTGCCGAGGGTCTCGGCCTCGGTCTGCTTGCCGAAGATCTCGCCGAGCACGGAGACCTGGCGCTTGAGCTCGTCGGCGAAGGGCTGGTCGTCGCGGGGGTCGAGCTCGAGGATCGTGGCCTCGGGCGCGTACTTCACGAAGTCGTCGTGGTACTGGGAGAAGCGCTGTCCGTTGATGATCAGGGTCGGCTCTGCGGCGACGACGGCCTCGAGGTCGGGCTCGCGGTGGTTGCCGAGGTCGATGATCGACTCGTCGTCCTTCAGCGGGTTCGTCGAGGGCATGAGGGCGCGGGCCGCGGCGGTGAGGGTCACGCCCCAGTCAGCGAGCGTCTCGAAGGTGCGGTTGTCGGTCGCGACGACGGAGGCGGGCGGGGTCTGCACGCTCTGGGTGCCGTTGTTGTCCTCCACCTCGAGGCTCTCGCCGGCCGCGCCGCCCGCGTCGGAGCCCCCGTCGCCGGCGCCGATCCCGCTGCCGCAGGCGGTGAGGGCGAGGCCGAGGGCCCCGACGGCGGAGACGGCGCCGAAGCTGCGGCGGGTGAAGGAGGTCATGAGGAGTCTTTCTCTCGACGGGGTCCGGGGACGTCGGCGGCGTCCGCGGGGATGCACGACCGATGACGCCACTGAGGCTAGCCTCACCTGCTCGGTTTTCGCCACTGCAGACTTGCTTTATTCACCGGGTGGACCTGTGATCGTGGTCACCGGCGCTGACCTGCAGGGACTTTCGGCCCGGTCTGGGACGCACCGACACGGGCCGCTAGGGTGGCCCCGGCGCCGAGGACCGCCTCGGCCCACGACGTGAAGGGGGCTCCGGGAGCACCGGGGCGAGGCACGGGACGAGGGGACGCACGATGGACGACCGCGGCGCGGGACAGGGACCGCAGCTGCCCGACTTCTCGGCGGGCGACGGCAGCAGGCCCGAGCACGCCGGCGGCACGCCCGAGCGCGGCGGCGCACTGCCCGACTTCACGGGCGGACCACCTGCGCACTCCGGGGATCCCGCCGAGAGCGGCTCCGAGCCGCCCTCCTCCCTGCCGGGCCCGACGGGCGAGGACGGTGCCGGTTCCGGACGCGGCCCGCTGCTCGCCCTGCTGCTCGGCGGCGGTGGATGCCTCGTGGTGATCCTCGCCGTGATCGCGCTGGTGCTCTCGCAGACCGTGTTCAGCGGCGGCGGGGAGGATCCCGCCGACGATCCGACCACGAGCGCGACGGATCCCTCGGGCGGGACGGACCCGTCCGACGGCGGGGGTGCGTCCGACGGCGGCTCGGGCGGCTCGGCGCCGACGGACGAGGAGCCCGCGACCGAGGCCGCGGCCTCCGGCACCGCCTGCACCACCCACGAGGGCGGGGCCGTGACCGAGCAGGTCGACGGCAAGGTGCGCGGCGGCGGCCTCGAGTTCCCGCAGCCCGAGGGCTGGGAGGTGGGCACCGGCTGGGGCAACCAGAGCGCCTACGTCACCGACCAGCACCATGCCGACCAGCCCGTGGAGGCGGGCTGGTACACGCTCGCGGGCGTCGGCACGGTCGAGTTCCCCGAGGAGGAGGGCGGCTATCCCGGCGCCGAGGAGGCCGCACGCGCGATCTTCCTGTGCGCGCTCGAGCCCGAGCAGGGCGGGGAGCTCTACGGCGATCCGGCCATGCTGCGGAACTATCGCGACGAGGCGACCACGATCGACGGGCACGACGCCTGGATCGTCTCGGCCGACGTGGTCATCTCCGATCTGGCGCTGCTCCACTCGACCGACGCCTGGCGTCGCGTGGTGATCGTGGTGGACACCCCGGACGGACCCGCGGCCTTCGACGGGGGCGCCGCGCTCGGCCATGACCAGCAGGTCGCGGACCTCGAGACGATGCTCGAGGGGCTCACGGTCCTCTGATCCGGACGCGGGGGCGAGGCGGCTCCAGCGCCCTCGGACGCGGCGTCCCGAGAAACCCGTCGGCCGGAGCTGTCGATCCGCACCGCCCCCGTTCGTCATAGTGGTGTCCGGGCCGCACGGTCCGGTTCACACACCGATGGAGGAGTGACCATGAAGTACGTGCTGCTGCTGATGGGGAACCTGGACGACGCGCGCTGCGGCGAGAGCGAGGAGGGCCCCGGCGTGGAGGAGTTCATCGCCTTCGACGCCGAGCTCGAGAAGGCCGGCGTGCTGGCCGGCGGCTTCGGCCTCACCGACCCGGAGGAGGCCACGAGCGTGACCCGCGCCGACGCCGACGCCGAGGCCGTGATCACCGCGGGCCCCTACGCCGAGAGTCGTGAGTTCGTGGGCGGGACGATCGTGCTGGAGGTGCCGAGCCTCGACGAGGCCCTGGCCTGGGCGGCGAAGTGCCCCGGCGCGATCGGGGGCCGCGTCGAGGTGCGGCCGGTGCTCGAGCTCTGAGCCGGTCCGGACGGAGAAGACGACGTGGACCCCGCAGCGGCGCACGAGCCGCGACCGGACGACGTGCTGGCCCGGATGCACCGGGAGGAGCACAGCCGCCTGCTCGCCACGCTCGTGCGCCGTTTCGGGGACCTCGACCTCGCCGAGGACGCCGCCTCCGAGGCGATGGAGGCGGCCCTGCGCACCTGGCCCGAGCAGGGCGTCCCCCGCACGCCGCTGGCCTGGCTGACCACGGCCGCGACCCGGGCGGCGCTGGACCGGGTGCGGCGGGACGCGACCGCCGCGCGGCGCCTGGCCGTGCTGCGCGTGCGCGAGGGGACGCCGACGGCTCCCAGTGCGGAGTCCGGCGCGCTCGAGGACCCCTCGCTCGGGGATGGCTCCGACCTGCCCGACGAGCGCCTCGCGATGCTGATGGGCTGCTGCCATCCGGCGATCGCGCCCGCGGACCGCATCGCGCTCATGCTCCGCTTCGTCGGCTCGCTGACCACGGCCGAGGTCGCGCAGGCCCTGCTGCTGCCGGTGCCGACGCTGCAGGCCCGGATCACGCGGGCCAAGAAGCGGATCGCGGGCGCGAGCATCCCCCTGGCCGTCCCCGCGGACCCCGAGGAGCGGGCGCGCAGGATGCCGCTCGTGCTGCGGGCGATCTCGCTCGTCTTCACCGAGGGATACGCCGCGACCAGCGGGGATGCACCGATCCGTCGGGACCTGACCGCCGAGGCGATCCGCCTCGCCCGGATCCTCGAGCGCCTCTCCCCCGGCGATGCGGAGCCCGCGGGGCTGCTGGCCCTGCTGCTGCTGACCGATGCGCGCTCCCCGGCGCGCACGGACACCGAGGACGTCCCGATCCCGCTCGAGGACCAGGACCGCACGCTCTGGGACCGCGAGCGGATCGCGGAGGGACTGGCCCTCGTCGAACGCGCCGCTGCCGCACCCGACGCCGGCCGCTACGCGATCCAGGCGGCGATCGCCGCGCTCCATGCCGAGGCGCCGCGCTTCGAGGAGACCGACTGGGACCAGATCGTGGTGCTCTACGACCTCCTGCTGGCCCGCGGAGAGGACCCCGTGGTGCGCATGAACCGTGCGATCGCCGTGGGGCGCTCGCACGGCCCCGAGGAGGGACTGGCCCTGCTCGAGCAGCTCGCGGAGGAGCCGGAGCTGCGCGCGCACTCCCCCTTCCACGCGGCGATGGCCCTGTTCCACGAGGAGACGGCGCAGCACGCGCAGGCGGCGGAGCACTGGAACAGGGCGCTCGAGCTCGGGGGCAGCGAGGGCGAGCGGCGCTTCCTCGAGCGGCGCCGGGACGCGGCGCGCGCCCGGGGCTGAGGGTCGTCGCGCCGCCGAGCCTGAGGGGTGCCGCGCGGCCGGGCCCGAGGGGCGCCGCGGCAGACGCTCGCACGTCGGCCGCGGCCGGGGATCACCCGGCGGCGGCCGGGCTGCCCCTGCCGCGGAAGAGGGTCACTCGGCGGTCTTCGCGCCCTTGTCCTTGCCGCCGGCGAGCACGAGCGCCGCGGCGATCGCGAGGAGCCAGGTGTCCTTGGCGACGGCGGTGCCCTCCTGGGTGGGGCGCACGCCGTCGGCCTCGGTCATGCCGGGGGTGCGCAGGTACATCGAGACCAGCGAGCCGGAGAAGGTGCCGAGCGCGAGGCCCGCGATCCTCGTGGGCACGAAGGGCAGCAGCAGCGAGGCGCCCACCGCGATCTCGCCGTAGCTGAGGAACTTCGCGAACTGCTCGGGGGTGAGCTTGCCCAGCGCCGGGACGCCCTGGGCGGCCATGCCGCGCAGGTGCTCGGCGGTGCCGGCGTCCATCCCGAGCTTGCCGATGCCGGAGTTCAGGATGAACGCACCGGGGACGGCGCGGAGGAGAGCGGTGCTGAGAGCCATGGGAGGACCTTTCGGACGCGGGTGGGACGACACGGGAGAATCTGCTTTCGTTTTCAACCATAAGGGGCGGGGGTGGGGCGCGTCCACCCCTCGCCGCAGCGAGGCGCGACACTGGAAGGATGCACGGACCGTCACAGGGCCGCCCTGATCGGGGCGATCGATGACCAGCCTCGCGCTCGCGCTGGTGCTCGTCGCCGCGCTCTGCCACGCCCTGTGGAACCTCGCCGCGAAGCGGGTCTCGACCGACGGCTACGCCTTCGTGTGGAGCTACGACCTGGCCTCCGTGGTGCTGTGGGCGCCGCTCGCCGCTCTCGTGCTGCTCACCGGCGGGCACGCCCTCTCCCCCGCCCTGGTCCTCGCGCCCCTGGTGTCGGGACTGCTGCACATCGCCTACCAGCTCACCCTCCAGACCGGCTACGCCCGCGCGGACCTCGGGGTGGTCTATCCCGTCGCCCGCGGCGTCGGCCCGGTGCTGTCGATGGCGGTCGCGATCCTCGTGCTCGGGGAGCGGCCGGGCTGGGCGGCGGGGCTCGGGGCGCTCGTGGTGGTCGCCGGGATCGTCGTGGTCGCCACCGGCGGTGCCGCCTCGGGCCGGCACGGGGTGCGCGCCGGGCTGCTCTGGGGCGGCGCGACGGGCCTTGCGATCGCCGCGTACACGCTGTGGGACAGCTGGGCTGTCACGACGCTCGCGCAGCCGCCCGTGCCCTACTTCGTCATGAGCTGCCTGTGGCAGGTGGTGCTGATGACGCCGACCCTGCTGCGCCGCCACCGGGAGGCGCTGCCCACGGTGTGGCGCACGCGGTGGCGGGAGATCGCGGTGGTCGCGGTGCTCTCGCCGCTGGCCTACGTGCTGGTGCTGGTGGCGATGCGCACCGCGCCGGTGTCGCTGGTGGCCCCGGCGCGGGAGTCGAGCATCGTGGTGGGCTCGCTGCTGGCGTGGTGGCTGTTCAAGGAGCCCGACCCGCTGCGGCGCCTGCTCGGCGCGGCGGTGGTGCTGGGCGGGATCGTGCTGATCGCGGTGTGAGGCGCTGTGCTCGGGCCGAGTGCTCGAGCGCCGTCTTCGGATCCAGTGCTCGAACTCCGGCTTCGGGCCCAGTGCTCGAGCGCCGTGCTCGAGCCGAGTGCTCGAGCCGAGTGCTCGAGCGCCGTGCTCAGGGGCGGGCGAGGATCTCGCCGTGGAGCAGGACGAACCAGCCGTCGGGATCCCGCGCCCAGGTGCGGAAGGCCTCGGCGATCTCCTCGCGCTCGGCCTCGTCGACCCAGCCCTCGCGCTCGAGCTGCGTGGCCAGCGGCGCCGAGGTGATCCGGCCCGACCAGGTCGCCGCCCAGGCCGTGCGGCTCTCGGGCGTTGCGTGCAGCCAGGTGGAGCTGGTGGGGGTGACCTCGGCGAAGCCCGCCTCGTGGGCCCAGGCGAGCAGGCGCCTGCCGGCGTCGGGGGTGCCGCCGTTGGCGCGGGCGGCGCGGAGGTAGAGGGAGAGCCAGCGGTCGAAGGCCGGCGTCTCCGGCCACCAGCGGAAGCCCTCGTAGTCGCTGTCGCGCACGGCGACCAGCCCGCCGGGACGGGCCACGCGGCGCATCTCGGCGAGCGCCTGCACCGGTGATCCCAGGTGCTGGAGCACCTGGTGGGCGTGGACCACGTCGAAGGCGTCGTCCTCGAACGGCATCCGCTGCGCATCGCCGACGCGCACCTCGACCTCCCCGAGACCCCGGCGCTCGAGCTCGGCGCGGGTGAGCGCGGCGGACTCCTCCCCCACCTCGAGGGCGAGGACGTTCCCGGGGCCGACGATCCGGGCGAGGCCCGCGGTGATGGTGCCCGCGCCGCTGCCCACGTCCAGCAGCCGCTGCCCGGGCCGCAGGTGCGGCAGGAGGTGCGCGGCCGAGTTCTCGGCGGTGCGGGCGCGGTGGCTGCCGAGCACCGCCGCGCCGTAGCCGTGGGTGTAGGGGCTGGGCTGTCGGGCGCTCTCGGGGGGTCCGTCGCTCATGGCCCGACGCTACGCCCGGCGCCGCGGCCGGTCCCGCTGCGGTCGCGGAGCGGACGGGGCCGGTACGCAGGACCGGGGGAGCTTGCAGCCCCGACGGCGCGGAGCGGAGAGGACGGGTCGCCTGCGGCTCAGCCCGGGGGTGCGCCCCCGGCGGCCAGATGCTGCAGGAGGTCGACGACCTCCTGGCTGCGGTTCCGTTCGGCGACCTTCATGGTCAGGCCCCTGCCCTCGCGCACATGGACGCGGAGCCGGCCGGAGAGCAGGCGCTCCTCGAGCTCGGCCCCGGTGATCGCCGCGGCCGGGGCCTCCTCGAGCACGGTCCAGCCGCGCAGACGGTCCATGACGTGCAGGACCCGCCTGTCGGTGACGATCAGCAGCGGGAAGGTGTCCGAGCGCTGGGCCCCGACGGCGACCTCGAACACGGTCTCCTCGGGGTCGAGCACCTGCTGGGGAAGGTTCAGGTCCGACGCCCGGAAGCGCAGGCCCTGGTTCCGCGCCATCGCCCGGCGGTAGGTGGCCTCGGCGCGGCTCACCCCGGCCCGCCCGGCGAGCATCTCGTCGACGACGGCCTCGGCGTCCTCGCCGTGCTGGGCGCCGATCTGCGCCTGCAGAGCTGCCGCCTCGCGGAGCCGCTCGGTCCTCTTCCCCATGGTGCCGAGCCTACGGGAGCGCTGGTCCGGGGTGCGACGGGGCCGTGGTGCCGGCGGAGCGGGAGGTCCGTCGACTCAGTCGGCGAGCGCGCTCCGCCGCTCCCGCGCATAGCGGCCGAGGACGAGGGCGAGCCCGACGACGACGCCGATCGCGGTCTCGAGCACCCGGGCCTGGAGCATGGGCCCGGCGGGCTGGGGATGGCCCAGCTGCACCATCAGCAGCGCGAGCGGCGTGATGAAAAGCAGCGCGATCGAGTAGTTGCGCAGGATGAACATCTCGGCGAGGAACTGCAGCAGCACCGCCCAGACCACCAGCTGCCAGGGCTCGACCGGGAAGGACAGCAGGAACGCGGTCACGACCACCCCGAGGACCGTGCCGACGAGGCGGTGGACGCCCTTCTCGATCCGCGCCCCGTGGCCGGGCGAGGCCAGCGGCGCGACGGCCGCGACCTGGGCCCAGTACGGGAAGGGCAGCCCGGAGGCGAGACCGATCGCGCCCGCGACCAGGGCGGCGACGAAGTAGCGGGTGAACTCGGCGCCGAGCTCGCCGCGGTTGACGTCCTCGTGGTCACGGCCGAGCACCACATCGGGATGCCGCTCTCCCGCCCAGTGGCCCAGCAGCCCCAGCAGCACGCACAGGGCGACGACGGAGGCCGCGATCAGCCCCGCGATCCAGAACGGGGCGACCGACGGCGCGGAGGCGACCGCCGCCGTCGCGAAGACGGGGAAGATCGCCCCGCCCGGCTTCAGCCCGTGCGAGGTCACGTAGGTCGCCGAGCCCCCGGCGACCAGCGCGCCGACGAGGATCACGACCCAGGAGGAGAGCGCCTCGGGCATCCTCGGCGCCAGCTGCGCGACGGCCGCGCCGATCGTCACGCACACGGTGAGCATGGAGCCGGCCAGCAGCTGTCGGCGGAAGCGCGCCCGGGTCGGCTCGTAGCGGGAGTAGATGCCGGTGAACGCCCCGAAGCCCACGTACATCGCGAACTCGATGCGGTCGGTCAGCAGCAGCACCGCCAGCGGGATCGCGAGGCCCACCGCGATGCGGAAGGCGGGGATGTGGTCGACCCGCGCGGGGGCGATCGTGAGCAGGCCGCGCACTCGCGCGAGGGGGGACGCGGACGGTGGCACGCGGCTCCTTCCAGGGGTGGGACGCGGCCGGGGTCGGGGCGCGCAGGGAGGAGGCACGACCGGGGTCGTCGTCGAGGTGGGGTTCTCCGGCGGGGCATCGGCGCTGCGCGCGGGCCGGGCGCGGAGAGGTCGCCTCCAGGATATCCCCGTCGGCCCGTGCTCCGCCATGACGCAGCAGACACCTGTCGGGGCTGTGACGTGGGAGACTCTTGCGCATGTCCAGCACCTCCACCGCGCCCGAGGGCGCCCGGGGATCGACCCTCGTCGAGACCACCGGCATCGAGATCATCGCCGAGTCGGAGCGCACCGCCCGGCCCCGTGACCTGTTCTGGCCCTGGTTCGCCGCGAACGTGTCCGTGTTCGGGATGAGCTACGGCTCCTACCTGCTCGGCTTCGGGATCAGCTTCTGGCAGGCGACCGTCGTCGCCGTCGTCGGCATCATCATCAGCTTCGCGCTGTGCGGGCTGGTCGCGATCGCCGGCAAGCGCGGCTCCGCGCCGACGATGGTGCTCTCCCGTGCGGCCTTCGGCGTGCACGGGCAGAAGGTGCCCGGGATCGTCTCGTGGCTGACGTCGATCGGCTGGGAGACCTCGCTGGCGATCTCGGCGGTGCTCGCCACCGCCACGGTGTTCGAGATCCTCGGCATCGGGGCGGGCAGCGCCGTCACCGTCATCGCGGCGCTCGCGATCGCGGCCCTGATCGTCGGCGCCTCCGTGCTCGGCTATCACACGATCATGAGGCTGCAGTCGATCCTGACCTGGGCGACCGGCGCGATGACGATCCTCTTCATGGTCCTCACCATCCCCCACATCGACCTCGCCGCGGTGATGTCGGCGCCGTCGGGCCCGCCGCAGGCGATGATCGGGGCGCTGGTGATGGTGATGACCGGCTTCGGCCTGGGCTGGATCAACATCTCCGCGGACTGGTCCCGCTACCAGAAGCGCTCGGCGTCCGACGGGTCCATCATCCTGTGGAACACGATCGGCGGCGCGGCCGCCCCGGTGGTGCTGGTGATCTTCGGGCTGCTGCTGGCCGGCTCCGACCCCGCGCTGAACACGGCGATCGAGTCCGACCCGATCGGCGCGCTGATCACGATCCTGCCGCTGTGGGCGCTGGTGCCCTTCTGGATCGTCGCCGTGCTGACCCTGGTCTCCGGGGCGGTGCTCGGCATCTACTCCTCGGGGCTGACCCTGATCAGCCTCGGGATCAGGATCCCCCGCCCGGCCGCCGCCGCGGTCGACGGGGTGATCCTCACGGCCGGCACGATCTGGGTGGCGTTCTTCGCGCAGAACTTCATCGGCCCGTTCCAGAGCTTCCTGATCACCCTCGGCGTCCCGATCGCCGCCTGGGCGGGGATCCTCATCGCCGACGTGCTCTCGCGCCGCGCGGACTACGACGAGAAGGCGCTGTTCGATCCGAAGGGCCGCTACGGCTCGATCGACTGGGTCTCCGTGGGCACCATGGTCGTCGCCTCGGTGATCGGCTGGGGCCTGGTGGTGAACTCCTTCGCGGAGGACGCCCCGTGGAACAACTGGCAGGGCTACCTGCTCGAGCCGCTGGGCCTGGGCACCTTCGTGGACGACCCCGCCGGGGCGTACTGGGACGGGAACTGGGCGTACGCGAACCTCGGCGTGCTCTTCGCGCTGCTGTGCGGCTTCGCCGTGACCTGGTTCGCGCGCCGCGGTCGGATCCGGGCGCAGGAGCGGGTCTGACGGTCGGGCGGCTCACCGCCACGGCACGATCGCGACCCCGCTCTCCTCGGCGGAGCGCCGAAGGCGCTTGTCCCGGGTCCACAGCTGTGCGCCGGGGGTGATGCGGACCGCCCCGAGGAGGTGCGCGTCGACGACCCCGATCCCCCGTCCGGAGAGGGACTGGGACTCGATCAGCATGAGGAGCTCGTGCGAGGTCAGCACCGGGACCGTGCCCAGGTTCCCGAGCAGGGCAAGGACCTTGCTCCGCTGCGCGAGAGAGCCGAGTGCGAGCTCGGCGACGACGAGCGGATGCATGAGGACGGAATCTCGTGCCAGCAGATCCGACAGTCGTTCCTCGCCACGGTGCAGGTGGTCGATCCACACCGAGGTGTCCACGACGATCACGGCTCGGCACGCCTCCGGGGCGGCGCTGCGGCGTCAGGGTCCGTCCCCCCGAGCGCCGCGAGACGCTTCCCGCTCTCCACCCGGACCAGGGTCTCCAGACCTGCGCGCAGCAGAGCGGAGCGCTCCGAGACTCCGGAGAGCTCCGCCGCCCTCGCCATCAGCTCGTCCTCGATCGACACGGTCGTCCTCACGATCCCGCCACCGTCCTCATCACTTCGCGCATCATCTGATGTCACTCATCATGCATCGTCGGCGCAGACACCGCAATGATCCGATGCCGGTCGGGGACCCACGGCCCTACAGTGCTGTGCATGGACCCCACCGCCGAGCCCCACCTGCTGATCATCGATCCGCAGCGGATCTTCGCCGACCCGTCCTCGGACTGGGCCTCTCCGGCCTGGGACCGGGCCTGGGAGCGGATCCGGGCGCTGGCCGCTCACGTCGGCCCCGAGCGCACGCTCATCAGTCGCTGGCTGCCGACGGCGGACCGGGCGACCTCCTGGGGCGACTACTTCCGCGCCTGGCCCTTCGCCGACGTGCCCGCGACCGACCCCCTCTACGACCTCGTCGACGGCGCCGCCGCCCTCACCGCGCACCCGACCATCGACGAGCCGACCTTCGGCAAGTGGGGCCCGCAGCTCCTCGCACGCATGGGCGAGGACGCGACCCGTGCACCGCTGCTCATCGCCGGGGTCTCGACCGACTGCTGCGTGATCTCGACGGTCCTCGCCGGCGCGGATGCGGGGGCGCACCTCACCGTGGTCTCCGACGCCTGCGCCGCCTCGGATCCCGACAACGGCGCGGCGGCCCTGCACACGATGGGCCTGTTCTCCCCGCAGGTCACGCTCGCGAGCACCGCCGAGGTCCTCCCGGGCGCCGCCGCCGAGGAGAGGCGCTGAGATGGCGCAGGAGCCGTTCACGGCGGTCGCCGGCGATCGTCCGATCCACTGCCTGCACTGCGGCAGCGCATGGTTCTGGCATCGGCGCATCGTGATGAGCAGCGGCAGCGCCACGCTCTTCGGGGTGGACGCCTTCAGCCCCGAGGCGGCGGTGCTCTCCTGCACCGGATGCGGGCGGATCGAGCTGTTCGAGCCCGCCGCGGTCCGTCTCTTCCGCCAGACGAGCTGACCTGGGTCGTCGCCCGCTGGCCGTCGTGCGCGGGCCGATGGTGAGCAGAGCTGTGTATATGCGCATCTCGCATCATCATCGGCCCTACGGCGACATCTGGGTGGCCGTGACCAGGTGTCGACTCCACCCCCAGGCGGCGCCGAGGCACGAAAAGCGATGGCCGTGGCCGCGGGAGGCTCCGTAGGGTGCGGCCATGCACCACCGCTCCCCCGCCCTTCCCCGCACGGCCCTCGTCACCGGCGTCGGCCGTCGTCGCGGCATCGGCGCCGCGATCGCGCGCGGCCTCGCCGAGGACGGCTACGACCTGGCCCTCTCCTTCCACGCGGACTACGACCGGCGTGTGCTCGGCGAGGACGCCGATGTCGAGCTGCTCGCCGAGGAGCTGCGCGCGACGGGCCGACGCGTCGAGCTCCTGCCCGGCGACCTCGCCGACCCGTCCGTTCCCCCGCGCCTGGTCGAGGCGGCGCGCGACGTGCTCGGGCCGCTCGGCGCCCTGGTCATGTGCCACTGCGAATCGGTGGACTCCTCGATCCTCGACACCACCGTGGAGAGCTTCGACCAGCACTACGCGGTCAACGTGCGGGCGAGCTGGCTGCTGCTGAAGGCCTTCGCGGAGCAGGTGCCCGTCGAGGCCGGGGCCGACGGGGCCGTGGCCCGCGGCACCGCTCCTGCCGGCGGCGCGGTGATCGCGCTGACCAGCGACCACACCGCGCACAACCTCCCCTACGGCGCGACGAAGGGGGCGCTGGACCGCCTCGTGCTCGCCGGCACCCATGAGTTCGCCGACCGCGGCATCCGCACCAACGTCATCAACCCCGGTCCGATCGACACCGGCTGGATGGACGACGAGATCCGGGCCGCGGCCGCCGCTCAGACCCCGGGCGGCGAGCTCGGCGAGCCCGGCACCGTCGCGGACCTGGTGCGCTTCCTGCTCTCCGAGCAGGGCGCCTGGATCCGGGGGCAGCTGCTGCTGTCCAACGGGGGCTTCGCGACCCCGGCGGTCTGAGAGGCGTCTGCGACGGTGGATCACGCCGTGAGGTCACTCTTCCGGCGCGGTCTCCTCGCCCACGGTCCCGGCCGGCACGACGCCGCAGCGCCAGCACGGCGTCGACGGGTCCTCCCTCTGGGCGGCCTCGGGCATGGCACCGCACTCCGGGCAGAGCTCCCCGAGCCAGCACGAGGAGTCCCCTTCCGGGACGATCCCGTGCACGGCCTCGCGACACGGAACGTCCGGATCTGTGCTCACGGCTCCATCCTCCCTCCATGGCCCCGCGATCGGGTGCGGTTCTGAACCACTTTCCGGCGGGAAGTGGCTCAGAACCGCACCCGATCTTCCAGGACGAGGCCGGGCCGACGGGGTGGTCGGGCGGCGAGCAGGGACAGGACCCGGCTGACGGCTCAGATACCCCGCTGGAGGGCGAACACGCCGCCGCGGTCGAGCACGGCCCAGGCCCGCTTGGTCGAGGGGTCCACGCCGTAGGTGCCCACAGACGCCTCGGTGTCGGCGGCGCCGCGCACGAAGCGCACCTCTGAACCGCCGCGCGCGGCGGCGTTCTCCCAGGTGCCGTCCTCGGCGAGGGCCGCGATGCCGTAGCTGCCGTCGGCGCGGAAGGCGGTGCGGCCGCCGTCGAGCTCGAGCACGAAGCGGCTGCCGACGCCCGACTCGTCGGCCGCGGGGAGGCGACCGGTGAGATCTGGATCGTTCAGGGCGAGGTTGTGGTGCAGGCCGTGCAGGTGCAGGCGCGGCGAGATCTCGTCGCGGGCCGACTCGGTCCAGCCGGTGACCACACGGCGGGACATCGCGCGGCCCGCGTAGTCGCGGCGATCGACGTCGTGGGTGCCGGCCAGGAGCCGGGCGGCATGGCCTGCGAACTCGGACTCGATCCCGGCGTAGGAGCCGCCGGGCTCGACGACGGTGCTGGTGCCGTTCAGGGTCGAGGCCCAGCCCTCCCGCCAGTGCCAGTCGTCGCCCGACGGAGTCGTGGTGAGGGAGGCCGGGCCGTAGTCCTTCCCGGTGCTCATCGAGTAGAAGTCGACCGAGAGCACGGGCCCGTCCACGGTGATGACGTAGTGGGTCAGCGTCCACAGCTCCTCGGCGAGGATCGTCTCGGCCGGGCCGTCGTAGGTATCGGCGATCGCGGGGACGTCCGGGGTGTAGAACTTCGAGCTGTCGGAGCCCGCGATGAGCTGCTCCACGCTGTGGCGGCCGTCGCGGCTGGTGATCACGGACCGCTTGTGGTGATGGTCGTGGCCGCCCCACACGAACGCGACGCCGCCTTCGTCGCAGATCCGCAGGAAGCGGTCCACGCCGTCAGCGTTGTCCGAGGGGTCCACGCCGAAGAGGCTGTCGACGTGGTTGCCGCCGATGATGTTCTTGTGCGCGGCGATGATGCAGTGCGTGCCCTCGGGACGGCCCATCACCCGCTCCTCGATCCAGTCGAGCTGGTCGAGGATGTTGTCCCCGGTCGAGCCGGAGCCGTCGGGCCGGGTGAACTGGTCCAGGATCACCAGGCGCAGGTTCCGCACGTCGAAGGAGTAGCTCAGCCCCTCGAGCAGCGCCGAGGGCGAGGAGAAGTTCGTGGCGCCGGCCAGGGGGTGCGGGCCCTCGCCGCGGTGCTGCGGGAACACCTCGGGGAACTCGCGGGCGGCGGTCTGCGAGGACTCGTGGTTCCCGCGCAGCGAGTAGAAGCCGATACCCGCGTCGTACAGGGGCTGGACCAGCTCGCCCTTGAGCGGGAGGGTGCGGACCTCGGGGCGGCCGTTGTAGCGGTCGTCCTCGACGTCGACGTTGTCGCCCACCTGGAGCAGGAAGGCGGCGCCGAGGTCGATCATGCGCTGGTTGATCAGGCCCTGGAGACCGCCGGCGATCGAGCCGGGGTTCTCGCCGTCGGCATCCTCGCCCCACTGGGTGTCGCTCATCAGGCCGAAGGTCCAGGCGTCGGCGGAGCGGGGACGGGCGGGGGCCGACAGGGCGGCGGGGGCTGCGGAGGTCGGGCTCGTGGAGGCGGACGCGAGCGCCGCGGTGCCGGCGGCGGCGCCGACCCCGACCGGGAGGCGCAGGACGGAACGACGGTCGAGATGCTGCGGTGCGGGCACGGTCGGGCTCCTGGTGTCGTCGACGAGCTCGTCTCTCGAGCGCTCACGACGCTATGCGGGCCCGGCACCGCCCGGGCGACGAGGGTGCGAACGGACGGGGTGCATCGGGTGTCGTCGCGGTGCCCGGCCGGCGGTCCGCGGGCCCCGTCCGGGGATGACAGCGCCCCCGAGGTCCGGGACCTCGGGGGCGCTGCACAGGAGCGATGGCGCTGAGGCGGGACGGACCCGCCGCCGTCACTTCGCGGCGACCTCGCCGCTGTCCCGTCGGCCGGCGACCACGAGCGAGGCGATGATCGCGACGCCCATCGCGACCACGATGAAGCCCAGCGACAGCCAGATCGGCACCTCGGGGATCTTCGCGAGCGTGTCGAAGCCGGGGATGAAGCCCAGCGGCGCCTCGTGGATCGCGTGGATCAGCAGCTTCACGCCGATGAAGCCGAGGATCGCGGCGATGCCGTAGTGCAGGTAGGCCAGGCGGTCCAGCATGCCGCCCAGCAGGAAGTACAGCTGGCGCAGCCCCATGAGCGCGAAGATGTTCGCGGTGAACACGAGGAACGGATTGCGGGTCACGCCGAAGATCGCCGGGATCGAGTCGAGCGCGAACATGACATCCGTGATGCCGAGCGTGATGAACACCAGCAGCATCGGGGTGAACATCTTCTTGCCGTCCACGACGGTGCGGACCTTGTTGCCGTCGTACTGCTCGGAGACCGGGATGAACCGGCGCACCAGGCGCATGATCGGCGACTCCGCATCGTCGTCCTCGTCGCCGAAGGCCTGCTTCCAGGCCGTGTACAGCAGGAACAGGCCGAAGATGTAGAAGACGCCGACGAAGTGCTCGATGATGACGGAGCCCGCGAGGATGAACAGGCCGCGCGCGATGAGCGCGATGATGATGCCCACCATCAGCGCTTCCTGCTGGTACTTCCGCGGCACCCCGAACTTCGCCATGATCAGGATGAAGACGAAGAGGTTGTCGATGCTCAGCGAATACTCGAGCAGCCAGCCGGTGAGGAACTCCGAGGACGGCTTGGAGCCGCCGACGAAGAAGAGCACCACCGCGAAGACGAGCGCGAGGCCGACGTAGAAGCCGATCCAGCCTGCGCACTCCTTCATCGAGGGCAGGTGGGGGCGCTTGATCACGAGCAGGAGGTCGGCGAGCAGGATCGCGCAGAGCACGACCAGCGCCGCGATCTCGAAGCCGAGGTGCAGTTCTCCCATGGGACTTCTTTCAGGGGGCGCCGGAGTCGGGGAGGCTCCGGCGCGGCGGACGGGGTCAGGGCGGCCGCTCCCTGCTCCCATGGGGGCCGAGCGGCGTGCCTCAGGCTACCGCTCCCCGCCGACCGCGACCGGTCCTGCCGGGGTGAAGCTCGTCATCGCAGGTCGCCGACGACGCCCTCCACCGCCGCGAGCAGCGTCCCGTCGGCCAGGCGCGCCTCCGCCTCGGCGATGTCCGGGGCGAGGAAGCGGTCCGTGCCGGGGCCCTCGACGGTGCGGCGCAGCACCTCGATCGCGGCGGCGCTGCCGGCCGACGGGGTCAGCGGCGCGCGCAGATCGATCCCCCGGGCCGCGGTGAGCAGCTCGATCGCGAGGACCCGGCGCAGGTTCGCGACGGAGGTGCGGAGCTTGCGGGCGGCGTGCCAGCCCATCGAGACATGGTCCTCCTGCATCGCGGAGGAGGGGATCGAGTCCACGCTCGCCGGGACCGCGAGGCGCTTCATCTCCGAGACCAGCGCCGCCTGCGTGTACTGGGCGATCATGAAGCCGGAGTCCACACCCGGATCGTCGGCGAGGAAGGGCGGCAGGCCGTGGGAGCGGGCCTTGTCGAGCATCCGGTCGGTGCGGCGCTCCGCGATCGAGGCGAGATCCGCGGAGACGACGGCGAGGAAGTCGAGCACGTAGGCGACCGGGGCGCCGTGGAAGTTGCCGTTGGAGGTGACGGTGCCGTCCTCGAGCACGACGGGGTTGTCGATCGCGGAGGCGAGCTCGCGCTCGGCGACGGTGCGGGCGTGCTCGATCGTGTCCCGCACGCCGCCGGCGACCTGCGGGGCGCAGCGCAGCGAGTAGGCGTCCTGGACGCGGGAGCCCTCCGCCGCGACGTCGGCGATGATCCCGGAGTCCTCGAGCAGGGCGAGGATGTTCGCGGCCGACGCGGCCTGGCCGGGGTGAGGGCGCAGCGGGGCGTGCAGCTCGGGGCGGAAGACGGTGTCGCGGCCGCGCAGGGCCTGCACGGACAGGGCGGTGGTGAGGTCCGCGATGCGCACCAGCTCGTCGAGGTCCGCGAGGGCCATGAGCAGCATGCCGAGCATGCCGTCGGTGCCGTTGATCAGCGCGAGGCCCTCCTTCTCCTCGAGGAGCACCGGCTCGATCCCCGCCTCGGCGAGCAGCTCGGGCACGGGACGCTCCGTGCCCTCGCGGTCCCGGGCGCGCCCCTCCCCCATCAGCACGATCGCGCAGTGGGAGAGCGGGGCGAGGTCCCCGGAGCAGCCGAGGGAGCCGTACTCGTGGACGATCGGGGTGATGCCGGCGTTCAGCAGCGCGAGCATCGTCTCGACCACCACGGGACGCACGCCGGTGCGGCCGGAGGCGAGGGTGCGGGCGCGCAGCAGCATGAGGGCGCGCACCACCTCGGGCTCGACCTCGCCCCCGGTGCCCGCGGCATGGGAGCGGATCAGGGAGCGCTGCAGGGCGTGGCGCATCGACGGCGGGATCGACGTGTCGGCGAGCGCCCCGAAGCCCGTGGAGACGCCGTAGACGGGGGTCTCCCCCGCGGCGAGCGCGTCGATGTGGGCGCGCACGGCGGCGACCTGCTCGCGGGCGGCGGGGTCGAGCTCGACGCGGGCGCCGCGGCGGGCGACGGCGAGCACGTCGGCGGCGGTGATGCCGGCGGGGGCGAGGGAGACGGTGCGGGTCATGGAGGTCCTTTCGGGAGCGTGTGGGGCATGTGGCGGGCGGGCGGCAGGGCGGATGCTTTCACCGGCGGTGTGGGCGGAGCCTCGGCCATATGGCGGGTCCCTCCCCGTAGTGCGCCGGTGAACGCAGTCGGCGAGGCAGCGGGGCGAGTCCCTCGGGCAGGTCCTACAGCAGCAGGTGGGCGAGCGGGGCGGTGATCAGGATCGTCAGCACGACCCGCGCGAACCACAGCACCACCAGCTGGCCCACGTTCACGGGGATGCGGGTGGCCAGGACCGAGGGGACCAGCGCCGAGAAGAACACGATCTGGGAGACGGCGGTGACGCCGACGGTGAAGCGCAGCACCTCGGACTCGTGCCCGGCGACCACGGTGGCGGGCAGGAACATCTCGGCGATGCCGACGGAGACGGCCTTGCCGGCCAGCGCCGGGTCCGGCAGCTGCACGAGCCAGGCGAAGGGCACGAACAGCCAGCCCAGCAGGTCGAACACCGGCGTGTACGTGGCCAGCAGCAGGCCGGCGAGGCCGACGGAGAGGATCGAGGGGACGATCGCGGCGGCCATCAGCACGCCGTCCTTGACGGTGTCCCAGGTGCCGCGCACCACGCCGGGCGCCCCGTCGAGGGCGCGCATCGCCTCGTCCCAGGCCTGCCGCAGCCGGTTCCCGGTGGAGATCGGCTCGGCCTGGTGCTCCACGCCCTCGAAGGGCGCGTCGGCCACGCGGCTCAGCGGCGGGATCCGCACCGTGATCGCGGTGACCGCGAAGGTCACCACCAGGGTGAGGAAGAAGTACAGGCTCCAGTGGTGCATGAGCTCGAGCGTGCTCGCCACGATCACCATGAAGGTCGCCGAGACGGTCGAGAAGCCGGTGGCGATGATCGCGGCCTCGCGGCCGGTGTAGCGGCCCTCGCGGTACACGCGGTCGGTGATCAGCAGGGCCAGGGAGTAGGAGCCGACGAAGGAGGCGACGGCGTCGACCGCGGCGCGGCCCGGCACCTTCCACAGCGGGCGCATGATCGGCTGGACCAGCACGCCGATGAACTCCATCAGCCCGTAGTTGATCAGCAGCGCCAGGAACACGGCGCCGACGGGCACGATGAGGCCGACGGGGATGCCGAGCTTCTCCCACAGGAAGGGGCCGATGTCGGGGTTGCCGAGCGGGCCGGGGTAGTAGCCGAGCGCGGCGCAGACCGCGACCACGAGCCCCACCACGTTCGCGAGGGCGAAGGCGGTGCGCAGCGCGCCGTTCCTCCAGGAGCCGGTGATGAAGGGCCGCACCGTGCCCAGCAGCACAAGCGCCACCACCACCCACGGGACGGCCGGGCCGAGCACCCAGCGCACCAGGGTCAGGGCGTGGTCGACCAGGATCGTGGACGTCCCTCCGATCTCGACGGAGACGAAGAACATCACCAGCCCGATCGCGCTGTAGAGGAAGAAGCGCCAGCGGCGGGGCGGGACCGGCCGCTCGGTGCCGTCGGCCGCGGTGACGGAGCGGGCGCGCGCGGCGGCGGAGCGGTCGAAGGGCTCGTGGGCGGGTCCGCGGCGCGGACCGGGAACGGCGTCGGACGAGGTCATCATCGAAGTCGTCCTTTCGTGAGGTGAGGAGGGGGGGGAGGAACGGCGTGCGGGAGGGCGGGCTGTGCGTTCACCGGCGGTATGGGCGGAACCTCGGCCCTATGGCGGGACCGTCCCCGTATTCCGCCGGTGAACGCATCCGGCGAGGCGGGAAGACGGGGTGGCGGAGCATCGGGGCGGCGGGGCGGGGCGGGGTCAGGCGATCCGCTCGCCGCGGCGCCTGACCTGGTGGGTCAGCGGCATGCCGGGCCGGTAGGCGAGGTGGATCGCGGCGGGGGCGTCCAGCACGTGGAGGTCGGCGCGGGCGCCGATCCCGAGGTGGCCGACGTCGTCACGCCGCAGGGCGAGGGCGCCGCCGCGGGTCGCGGCGCGCACCGCCTCGGCGAGGCTCAGGTGCATCTGCAGCACGGCGGTCGCGACGCAGAAGCTCATCGAGCTGGTGTAGCTGGTGCCGGGGTTGCAGTTGCTCGCGATCGCGAGGGCGGCGCCCGCGTCGAGCAGCGCGCGGGCCGGTGCGAGCGGGGCGCGGGTGGAGAGGTCGCAGGCGGGCAGCACGGTCGCGACCGTCGGCCCGGCGTCGACGGCGAGGCGGCCGGGGGCACGGCCTGCGACTGTCCCCGCGGCGACTCCGTCGGCGGCCCCCGTGGCGGCTCCGTCGGCTGCCCCGGCGGCGGCTCCGTCGGCCGACGGCTTCGCTGCCACCGCGGCGTCCGCCGGCGCGACGGGTCGGGAGGCGGTCGCGGCGAGCGCCTCGACGTCCTCCGCGGCGAGGTGGTTGAGGTGGTCGACGCTCGCGGCGCCGAGCTCGGCGGCGAGCGCGACCCCGCCGCTGCGGCCCAGCTGGTTGCCGTGGACGCGCAGCCCCAGTCCCGCCGCGGCGCCGGCGCGCAGCACCTGCTCGGACTGGTCGGGGTCGAAGGCGCCGTCCTCGCAGAACACGTCGATCCAGCGCACATGCGGGGCGACCGCGGCGAGCATCTCGCCGGCGACGAGGTCGACGTACGCCTCGGCGTCCGGTCGGCCGTCGCGGCCGTCGTACTCCCCCGGCACCAGGTGGGCGCCGAGGAAGGTGACCTCGTCGAGCTCCCCGGCCTCGGCGAGCGCGGCGAGCAGCCGGGCGGCGCGGGCCTCGTCGGCGACGGTGAGGCCGTAGCCGGTCTTGGTCTCCATCGTGGTGGTCCCTCCTGCGGCGGCCTCCGCGAGCCTGTCGCGGACGAGGTCCCGCAGGCGCTCGTCGGAGGCCTCCCGGGTCGCGGCGGTGGTCACGCCGATGCCGCCGGCGGCGTAGGACTGGCCCGCCATCCGCGCCTCGAACTCGGCGGCGCGATCACCGTCGAAGACCAGGTGGGAGTGGGAGTCGACCCAACCGGGCAGCACGGCACGCCCGCCGAGATCCTCGGCGGCGTCGGCGGCGGGGGCCGTCCCGGCAGGGCCGGTCCAGGCCACGCGGCCGTCCTCGATCACGAGGGCGGCGTCCCTCAGCACCTGCTCCTCGGCGACGGCGCCGGGGCGGGCGGGGTCGTCGAGGGCGGGGTCGAGGGTCCACAGCTCGGAGATGCCGGTGAGCAGGGTCGCGGTCATGGCGGGGCCTCCTGCGGTGACGGGCGGGCGGAGTGGGGGCGAGGTCGGTGCGGCGACGACGGGCGAGCCGCACCGGACGGGGTCAGTCCCGGCGCACGGGGGTCATCGGCACCCGCACGCCGCGCTCGTGGGCGACCTGATCGGCGCGGGAGTAGCCGGCGTCGACGTGGCGGATCACGCCCATGGCGGGGTCGTTGGTCAGCAGGCGCTCGAGCTTCCTGCGGGCGAGCTCGGTCCCGTCGGCCAGGCCCACCTGTCCGGCGTGGATCGAGCGGCCGATGCCGACGCCGCCGCCGTGGTGGATCGAGACCCAGGTCGCGCCGGAGCTGGTGGCGGTCAGGGCGTTCAGCAGCGGCCAGTCGGCGATCGCGTCGGAGCCGTCGAGCATGCCCTCGGTCTCGCGGTAGGGGGAGGCGACGGAGCCGGAGTCGAGGTGGTCGCGGCCGATGACGATCGGGGCCTTCACCTTCCCGTCGCGCACCAGGTCGTTGAAGAGCATCCCGGCCTTGTGCCGCTCGCCGTAGCCGAGCCAGCAGATGCGGGCGGGCAGCCCCTCGAACTCGACGTGCTCGCCGGCGGCGTCGAGCCAGCGGTGCAGGTGCTCGTTCTCGGGGAAGAGCTCCTTCAGCGCCGCGTCGGTGACGGCGATGTCCTCGGGGTCGCCGGAGAGCGCCACCCAGCGGAACGGGCCGAGGCCCTCGCAGAACAGGGGCCGGATGTAGGCGGGGACGAAGCCGGGGAAGGCGAAGGCGCGGTCGTAGCCGGCGTGGCGGGCCTCGTCGCGGATCGAGTTGCCGTAGTCGAACACCTCGGCGCCGGCATCCTGGAACTCGACCATGGCCTGGACCTGGCGGGCCATCGCCTCGCGGGCCTTCTTGGTGAAGCCCTCCGCGTCGGCCCCGGCCTCGCGCTGCCAGTCCTCGACGGTGACCTCGGTGGGGAGGTAGCTCAGCGGGTCGTGGGCGGAGGTCTGGTCGGTGACCACGTCGATGTGCAGGTCGCCGGCCCGGTGGCGCTCGAGCAGGGCGGGGAAGACGTCCGCCGCGTTGCCGACGATGCCGATGGAGCGGCCCTTCTTCTCGTCCTTCGCGGCGTTCGCGCGGGCGATCGCGTCCTCGAGGTCGTCGGCGATCTCGTCGAGGTAGCGCTTGGCGACGCGGCGCTCGAGGCGGGTGCGGTCCACGTCCACGATGAGGCAGACGCCGTCGTTGAGGGTGACGGCGAGCGGCTGGGCGCCGCCCATGCCGCCGCAGCCGCCGGTGAGCGTGATGGTCCCGGCGAGCGTGCCGCCGAAGCGCTTCCGGGCCACGGCCGCGAAGGTCTCGAAGGTGCCCTGGAGGATGCCCTGGGTGGCGATGTAGATCCAGGACCCGGCGGTCATCTGGCCGTACATCATCAGGCCCTCGGCCTCGAGCCTGCGGAACTCGGGCCAGGTCGCCCAGTCGCCGACGAGGTTGGAGTTCGCCAGCAGCACGCGCGGGGCCCACTCGTGCGTGCGCAGCACGCCGACGGGCTTGCCGGACTGGACCAGCAGGGTCTCGTCGTCCTCGAGGTCCTTGAGGGTGTCGACGATCGCGTCGAAGGCCTCCCAGGAGCGGGCGGCGCGGCCGGTGCCGCCGTAGACGACGAGGTCGTCGGGGCGCTCGGCGACCTCGGGGTCGAGGTTGTTCATGAGCATGCGCAGCGGTGCCTCGGTCTGCCAGGACCTGGCGGTGAGGTCGGTGCCGCGGGCGGCGCGGACGGGGCGGGCTCCGGGGAGGGTCATCGTCGGCTCCTGGGGTCGGGGCGGCCGTCCCGGGGCGGGCGGCGCGGTTCCTCCTCAGGACACCATCGGGGCGGGGCCGGGTCGAGGGCCGATGGGCGAGTGCTGTCCGGGATCCCGGACACGGCGTGCCCCGCCGCGTCTCGCCGCGCCGCTCCGCTCCACCTCGCCGCCGCGCGGCCCGAAGCACCACGAGACGCCCGAGCCCGCCAACTTGTGCGCAGCTGTGTTCCCTCCGTGGAACACAGCTGCACGTGACTTCTCGGTCACCGGGGCGGGCGCGGGGGCCGGCGGGGCGCATGCTCACCAGGGCGGGCACGGAGCCCTGCCCCGGGGCATGGTCACGAAGCCGGCCGAGCTCCGGCCGCGGGCACCTCAGGGCGCCCGCCGAGGCGCCGCGTGATCTCCTCCGCGCCGAGGCGCACGGCGGCGGCGAAGCGCTCCCGCTCGTGGGGGCCGACGCGGGCCTCGACGAAGGTCAGCGCGACGGCGGCGGCGGGCCAGCCGGCGTGATCGCGCACCACCGCGGCGACCGAGCCCATCTCGTCGCTGACCTCCCCGGACTCGCTCGCGATGCCGTCGGCCCGCACTGCGGTGAGCAGCTCCCGCAGCTGCTTCGGGGTGGAGGGGCCGGGCGCGTCGGTGCGGGAGGAGAAGTCCGCGGCGGTGCCGTAGAGGGCGCGGAGCTGCGCGGCGGGCAGGTGGGCGAGGATCGCGCGGCCGCTCGCCGTGAGATGGGCGGGTATCCGCACTCCGACGTCGGTGACGAGGCTGGGCCGGTTCCGGGCGCGCTCCTCGACCACGTAGAGCACGTCCCGGCCGTGCAGCACCGCGAGGTGCCCGCTCTCCCCCACCGCGTCGACCATCCCCTCGACCACACGCCGACCGATCCGTGCCAGCGGCTCCTGGCGCGCGTAGGCGCCGGAGAGCTCATGGGCCGACGGGCCGAGCCCGTACCGCTGCTCCTGGTCCAGGTGCAGCACGTAGCCGTGCTCGACGAGGGTCGCGAGCAGGTCGTAGGTGCGTGATCGCGGCAGCTCCAGCTCCTCGGCGATCCGCGCGGCGGCGACGGGGGCGCGGCGCGAGGCGAGGAAGGTCAGCAGGCGCAGCGTCGCGTCGGCCGCCGGGACTTTCGGGATGGGCATGGGCGAAGCATGCCACCGACCGACGCGGGCGTCAGCAGGTCGGGACCGGAGCTCGACGAGGGGGCCGCGGCTCAGCGGGTCGGGGCGGCCTCGTCCTCCCCGCCGGCCGCCTGTCCGTCAGCCGCCTGCCCCTCGGCCGATCGCAGACTCTGCGCCTCCCGCTCGGCCTGCACCAGCTCCCAGGTGCGCACGAGCCGCGGCAGGGTGAGGATCACCAGGCCGCCGACCATGTTCAGCGGGATCACCCATGCGCACCAGACCAACCACTCGAGATAGGTGGTCTCGGCGCCCGCGTGCATCGCCGCGAAGATCACGGCGGAGCTCAGCGCGCCGTGGAACATGCCCAGCCCCACCACGAGCAGCCCGGAGATGAGCGAGTTCGCGAGCGTGGCGATGCCCTCGTTCGATCCCTGGCTCATCCTCGTCACCAGCGTGATCGTGAATCCGGCGAGGATCGCGAGGGAGGCTGTCTCGAGGGTGAGTCCGGGCTCCATGTACTGCGCGGTGGACTCCAGCAGCACGTCCTCGAAGCGCGGGAAGGCGGCGACGACCAGCCAGGTCAGCGCCCAGCCGCCGGCGAGGTTGGTCACCAGCGTCACGCCCCACAGCCGCAGCAGCTGCGACCAGGTGCCGTGCCCGGCCACGATGGCGTTGATCGGCACCAGGAACTCCTCGGTGAACAGCTCCGAGTGCGCCAGGCGCAGCGCGTACAGGCCGACGCCGAAGGCGATCCCGCCCAGCAGCTTCGAGTCGGTCGCGTCGATCACCGCGAGCATCGCCAGCAGGCCCAGGCCCACGTCGATCCCGCCGAAGAGCCCGGTGACCACCAGCGCCCGCCAGGTGCGGTTGAGCCGGTTCGCGCCCTCGGTGACGGTGCTCTCGAACTCCTGGACCAGGGCGTCCTCGACCGCGTGGTCGCTGCTGCCGAGGCGGCGGCGCTCCTCGGTCTGTCCCGGACGGTCGCTGCGTGCCATCGTGACTCCTCATCGTGGGTCCCGTGCGTCGTCGTGGGTCCCATGCTCCGGCACGGTGCCATGATGGGGCGAACCTACCCCCTGACGAGGCGACGAGGAGCCACCGATGACGTCCTCCCCCACCCCTGCGTCCCCGTGGAGCGGCCGGCACGACGGCGACGGCCCCGAGCACGCCCGCTGGCACGAGGCGGTGCGGGTGGTCGAGGTGCCGTCCTCGGGCGGATCACCGGCCGGCGCCGCCTCCTCCGACGCCCCGGACCCCGCGGCGGACCATGTGGCCCTGCTCGGCTTCCGCTCCGAGGAGGGGGTGCGACGCAACCGCGGCCGTGTCGGCGCGGCAAAGGGTCCCGCGGCGCTGCGCCGGGCGCTGTCGCCGCTCGCCCTGCACGGCGTGCTCGCGAGCGGCGAGGTCCAGCTGCACGATCTCGGCGACGCGGAGACCGTCGGCGAGGACCTCGAGGCGGGGCAGGCGGCGGCCGCGGCGCTGACCTCCCACGGCCTGGACCGGGCCGGGTCGCGACTGACCGTGGTGCTCGGCGGCGGGCACGAGACCGCCTGGTCCTCCTATCTGGGGCTGATGGGCTCCGGCTTCGGCCCGCGCGCCGGGCAGCGCTGGGGCGTGCTGAACCTCGATGCACACTTCGACCTGCGCAGCGAGCCGCTCCCCACCTCCGGCACGCCCTTCGCGCAGATGGCCGAGGCGGAGCGCGCGGCGGGCCGCGAGCTACGCTATGCGGTGCTCGGCATCGCGGAGCCCTCGAACACCGGCGCGCTGTTCGCCCGGGCGCGGGAGCTGGGCGTGACCTGGTGGACCGACGAGCAGTGCGTCGCCGCCGGCGCCGAGGGGATCACCCGCTTCGTCGAGCAGTTCACCGCCGAGCTGGACGTCCTCTACCTGACGATCGACCTGGACGTGCTCCCGGCCGCCGTCGCGCCGGGAGTCTCGGCCCCGGCCGCCCACGGGGTGCCGCTGCCGCTGATCGCCACGGCCGTGCGCGCCGCCGCGGGCAGCGGGAAGCTCGCCCTGCTGGACGTGGTCGAGCTGAACCCGTCCCTCGACCTGGACTCCCGCACGGCCCGCACCGCCGCGCGGCTCATCGACGACGCGGTGCGCACGGTGACCGGCGCGAGCGCCTGACCTCCGCGGGGCCCACGTCGACCCCGGTTCTACGCGACCATCCAGGCGGCGAGGACGGCGACGCCCAGGCCCATCACCGCGAGCACCGCGTTGAGCACGACGTGCATGCGCAGCACCCCGATGAACTCCCGGATGTAGGCGCTGGGCACGAAATATCGGGCGGTCGCCGCACCCACCACGTCCGCGTCCACGCCGAGCCCGCGGGAGATCAGCGCCGCGCGAGGGACGTGATAGCCGTTGGTGACCACGAGCAGCTGCCGGCCCCGCGACTCCGGGCGCTCGTCGGCCAGGGCCCGGCTGAAGCGCAGGTTCTGCTCGGTGCTGCGCGACCGGGTCTCGGCGACCACCTCGCCGCTCCCGTACCCGGACTCCTCCACCAGGTACTCGCGCATCGCCTCGCCCTCGGAGCGCGGCTCGTCGGGGCCCTGGCCGCCGCTGGTGATGAGCACGGGCAGGTCGTCCGCGGCGATCGTCTCCGCCATCTCCCGCCCGCGGTCGAGCCGGCTGCGCAGCAGCGGCGGCACCTTCCCGCGGATCAGGCCCGAGCCCAGCACGACCACCGCATCCGGGTCGGGGCGCGGAGGGCGCCGCTCGTAGAGCGCGGTGAAGGTGCGGAAGACCGCGAACTGCACGCCGAGCTGCGCCGAGCCCCACAGGATCAGCACCGCCGCCGCCCAGGCCACGGGCTCCAGGGTGAGCACCAGCAGCACCGAGACCGGCGGCAGCACGAACAGCGCGACACCGGTCAGCAGCGAGAGGGAGTTGCCGAGGGAGCGGCCCTCGCGGCGCACCATCCGCAGGCCGTTGCGCACCAGCATCCCTGCCAGCACGAACACGGACAGCGGCAGCAGCGCGAGGACCACGAGCACCAGGAGTCCGGCGCCGGGCAGGAAGTAGGTGACCGCCTCGACGGTGATGGAGAGGGCGAACCAGCCGGCCAGCAGCGCGAGCACCGCGGTGCGGAGCCGTCGCGGCTCCCGCTCCCACATGTGGCGGTACCACCACCAGCATCCGACGGCCAGGATCGCGCTCAGCATGCCGCGATCCTGTCACGGGGGCTCCGTGACGGGACAGACGCCCTGGCCAGAGGTGCGACGAGCCCTCGCGGTCGGCCCGGCGGGCGGGCGGCGCCCGTCGCGCGTCGGCCAGCTGCTCAGCGCAGTCGCACGAAGGAGCGCAGGCCCGGGTCGTGATCGTGGGCCTCCATGAAGCCGAGCGCCTCGTAGAACGCGCGCTGGCCCGGCTCCGCATCGGTGAGCAGCACCTGCTGGCGCACTGCGTCGAAGGGGGCCAGGGCCTCCTCGACCAGACGCCGTCCGATGCCCTGGCCCTGCACCTCGGGGCGCACGAGGACGTCCTGCAGATAGGCGAGGGTCGCACCGTCGCCCACCACACGGGCGAGGCCGAGCAGCGCCCCGTCCCTCCGCGCCGTGACGACGTGCCGGCTGCCGAGCAGGGAGCGCTCGAGCGTCTCCGGCCGAGCGGTGTACGCGCCCCAGCCCACGGCGTCGTAGAGGTCCAGCGCCTCGCCGAGCGCGGGCACCTGGGCGCGGACCACGACCGCGCCGTCGGCCGCGCCGCCCGCCTCATCCGCCTCTGCATCGACCGTCGCGGATCCGCCCGACGGGGTCCATCGGTCGTGGACCAGCTGGAACAGGCGGCAGTCCGCCCAGCCGTCGCCGAGGCGGAGGTAGTCCGGGGCGAGCCCGTACTCGGTGAAGCCGCACCGCTGGAGCACCCGGGCGGAGACGTCGTTGCCGACCTGCACCTCGGCCTGCAGCCGGTGCAGGCCGAGCCCGCCGAACGCGAGGGCGACCGCGAGGTGCACGGCGCGGGTGGCGATGCCGCGTCCGGTCTCCGCCTCGTCGACCCAGTAGCCGAGCGAGGCGGACTGGAAGGCGCCGCGGGTGATGCCGGCGAGGGTCAGGCGACCGACGAGCCGTGAGCGACCCTCCTCGAGGAGGCGGATCCCGAGGGGGAGCCCGAGCCCGGCCTCCTTCGCGGCGAGGGCGTGGGCGAGCGCGGTGCGCTGACCGGCCTCGGTGAACCAGTCCCCGTCCCGGAGCGGCGCGCCGACCAGCAGCTGCTCGCGGTTGCGCGTCTCGAGCTCGACGAGGGCGGGGACGTCGGCCGGGGAGAGGAGCGCGAGGTCGACCTGCTCGCGGCCGACGCGATCACCGAGGTCGCTCACTCGCCGGTCCGGCCGTCGATCGCCTCGCGCAGCAGGTCGAGGTGGCCGACGTGCCGGGCGTACTCCTCGATCATGTGGACGAGGATCCAGCGGAGGTTCAGCGGCCGGTCACCGACCCTCCCGTGGACCGGGGCGTCGAGGTCGGTCCAGCTCGCCTGCGCCTCACGCACTGCGGCGACCCGCTCGCGATAGGCGGCGAGGTCCGCCTCGGCGGTCTCGGGGGTGCCGTCCAGCAGGTCGCCGTCGGGGTTCTCCGGCGTGCAGTACGGGTCCGGCTGCTCCTCGCCGAGCAGCACCTCGCGCAGCCAGTAGTCCTCGACGACGCCGAGGTGGCGCACGATGCCCAGCGGGCTGAGCGTCGACGGCGGCGCGGAGCGGCGGCACAGCTGCTCGGGGTCCAGCCCCTCGACCTTCTGCAGCACGGTCGCGCGGTGGAACTCGAGCCAGGCGTCGAGGGACTCGCGCTCGGCGGCGAGGAAGGGCGGCTCGGGCCGTTCGACGGCGGAGGTGGTATCGCTCATGCACGGCACTCTTCCAGATGCGCACGACGAAGGAAGCGCATCCGGTCGGCCGGCGGCGCCGGGCAGGGCCCGCGCGGAGCGGTCGGGACGCGGCGCCTCAGAGCAGCAGCGTCTGGACCAGGGTCACCGCCGCGACCCCGGCGAGCAGCGCGGCGAACAGCAGGGTGAGGGTCGAGGGACGGGCCTTCGCCGACAGCGGCCCGCCGAGCACGCCGCCGGCGGCGGAGCCGGCCGCGAAGATCAGCGTGGTCGCCCAGTCCACCTGCACGTCGGTGCCGAGGCGGGCGAGGAGGCTGGTGGCGGTCGCGATGATCATGACCAGCAGGCTCGTGCCGGAGGCGCGGCGCATCGCGAGCCCCAGGGCGATCACGAGCATCGGCACCACGATGAACCCGCCGCCAACGCCGAAGAAGCCGGTGAGGAACCCGGTGAGCGAGGCGGCCGCGATCACGACGCCGAGGCGCGGCGAGGGCGACGCGGCGGGGGTCAGCGGCACGTCGGGCTCGCCGTGGTGGCGGTGGAGTCCGTCGGCCGTCTCGACCGTGTCGGGGCCGGGCTGGTCCAGCACCGGGTCGTCATGGGAGGCGATGGGGGCGTCCGCGTCGGCGCCGGGGCGGGTGCCGAGCGCGGCGGCCTCGGCGTCCTCCGTGCGACGGGTGCCGAGCCCCCGGCGCAGCATCGCGGCCGCGACGACGGCGAGCAGGATCCCGAACAGGGTCAGCAGCACCTCGGCCGGCACCAGGGCCGACAGGCGCGAGCCGAGCACCGCGCCCACGACCGACACCCCGGCGAAGACGAGCCCGGCGCGCCACTCCACGTTCCGCCGCCGCGCATGATGCGGCAGGCTCGCCAGCGCCGTGATCAGCACGATCACGAGACTCGAGGCGGTCGCGGCATGCGGCGGCATGCCGAGCAGGAACACCAGCACCGGCACGGCGAGGATCCCGCCGCCCGCGCCGAGCGCCCCGACCACGATCCCCACCCCGATGCCGACGGCGATCGCGAGCAGGACGAGCTCCATCGGGCGGACTCCTTCGGGCGGGGCGGTGGGCGGCGGCCGGCTCATCGTAGCGGCGGCGACGCCGATAGGATCGCAGGACCCTCGGAGAGGAGGCGCCATGACCGAGGACCCCGGCGCGGGCGACCCGGCGCGTGAGGCCGCTGCGGCGCCGACGCCCCTGGACCCGGCCTCCCCCGCCATGGGCGAGCGGATCGCCGAGGCGTGGCGGCGCGGCACCCTCGTCCTCCCGCTCCGCGCCGACGACTCGACCCCGATGCGCCTGCCCGGCCTGCACAGGTCCGCGCTGCCGCCCTCGCTCTCGGGCCGTGCCCGCGTGGCGCTCGCGGGCGTCGGCGAGCGCTTCGCCGCCTGGCGCGTCACGCCGCAGGAGAATGCCCCGGTCATCGTGCGGATCGCGCATGTGGCGCCCGAGGAGCTCCACCAGGATCTCGCCCACGAGATCGCGGCGCTGACCCTGATCCCGCCGGAGGTGGGCCCCGCGCCGATCGCCGTGCACGACGAGGCCGCGACGAGCCCGCTGGGCCACCCGTACGTCGTGACCACCGCGGTGCCCGGCGTCGCCGCCGCGCCGGAGACCTGGACCGGTGCGCACCTGCGCGCCCACGCCCGTCTCCTCGCCCGCCTCCACGCTGTCCCCGCCCCGGGCAGGGGGCCGGTGAGCCTCGGGCAGGAGCCGTGGGCGGCGGTCCCCGTCGGCCCCCCGCAGCTGCTGGCCGAGGTCGAGGCGGAGGCCGCGGCATGGCGGGCGCGCCACGGCGCGCTCCTGGCCGAGCACGGGCTCGAACCCTTCCTGGAGGCGACGCTGACCAGGGTCGCCGCGATCGAGGACCAGATCGTCGCGCTCGAGGGCCTCTCCCTCTGCCACGGCGACCTGTGTGCGACGAACATCCTGTGGGAGGGCGCGGATCCCGCCACCGGCGACCCGCACGTGCAGTACATCGACTTCGAATGGGCCCAGGGCGACGACCCCGCTCGCGACCTCGCGATCATCGGCGGGCGGGTGCACGGCGGCCCCTGGTACGTGCCGCTCGAGGAGGAGCAGGTCGCGCGGTTCGTCGAGGAGTACGTGCGGGCGCGCGGCGAGCTCGGCCCGGTGCCGGACTCCGTCGTCGACCTCGCCGCGCTGCGGGAGCGGATGCGGGCCTGGACGGCCTACGACCGCACCGCCATGCTCGTCCACGTCGCCTCCCGGGCCGCGACCCGCGCCGCCCACCGCCGGGTGCTGCCCGTGCTGCGCGGCACCCTCGCCCAGGAGCTCGGGCTCGAGGCCTGAGACCGGCCGACGGCCCCGCTGTCCTCCCCGCCACATCGCCCACCTGCACGGTGGCGCGATCCGGGCGACCTCTGCTTACGGTGGGCCCATGAGCGACTTCGTGAAGAACGCACCGAACGCCCCCAAGGGCTACACCGCGGCCGAGGCGGCGGGGCTGCGCTGGCTCGCCGAGCCGGGAGCGGTCCCCGTCGTCGAGGTGCTCGAGGAGGACAGGGACTCGCTGCGCCTGGCGCGGCTGGAGTCCGTGGCGCCGACCCCGGAGGCGGCCCGGGAGCTGGGGCGCGGCCTGGCGCACCTGCATGACGCGGGCGCCCCCGACTTCGGCTGGTCCCCCGCCGACCCCGCCTTCTTCGGCCCGCTCGAGGACCCGTTCCCCGTCTCGACCGTCACCGAGGAGGAGTTCTCCAGGTACTGGGCCGAGGAGCGCCTGCGTCCGCTGGCCGACAAGGTCACCCGCACCCTCGGCGCCGACGGCCACGACACCGTCGACGAGGCGATCGACGTGATCGCCGACGGCGCCTTCGACGGCATCAGCGGGCAGGGCACCGAGGATCCCTCGCGCGTGCACGGCGACCTGTGGGCCGGGAACCTGATGTGGACGGCCGACGGCGCCGTGCTCATCGACCCCTCCGCGCACGGCGGCCACCGGCTCGAGGATCTCGCGATGCTCTCCCTCTTCGAGGCCCCGCACCTCGAGGAGATCTTCGAGGGCTACGCCGAGGAGCACCCGATGCCGGGCGACTGGGAGCAGGACCTGCCCGCGCACCTCTTCTTCGGGCTCCTCGCGCACGTGCACCTGTTCGGCGAGGCGTACGTGGACCAGGCCATCTCCACCGCCGAGGCGATCATCGACCGGGCGGACGAGCTGGGGTTCTGAGCCGGCACGCCCGTCCCGTCCTGCGCGACACCGCCGAGTGCTGCATCTCGACCGCTATTCGCCAGTAATAGCGGTCCAGAAGCAGCACTCGATGGCGCGGAACGCCTCCGGGGCCCCTGCCGCGTCGACCTCGTCTCAGCCCTCGCGCCACCGTCGGGCGAGCTGGCCGGGCGTGGACCCGGTGGCGGTGCGCACGTCGTGCGTGAAGTGGGACTGGTCGGCGTAGCCGAGGCGGGCCGCGAGCGCGGCGAGGTCCTCGTCGCCGCGCAGCCCGTCGGCCGCCTCGTGCAGGCGCCGTCGGCGGATCAGCCATGCGGGCGTGAGCCCGAGGCGCCGCGCGGTGAGCCGCTGCAGCGCGCGCTCCCCGAGCCCGACCCGGGCGCTCAGCTCCCCGACCTCGCAGAGCGTCGCATCGCCCTCGACCTCCTCGACGATCCTGTTGACCAGGAGATCCTCCTCGCCGGGCGCGCCGAGCCGGGCGATGCGCTCCTCCACGAGCGCGCAGCAGGCCGCGTGGACCTCGTCCTCGTCGGGCCCCTGCGCCATCAGCTCCTGCAGCGGCGCCGTGAGCCCGGCGAGGGCGGTGACCTCCTCGAGCTCGCGATGGCTGCCGGCGAGGTCGCGGATCCCTCCCCCGTGCAGCACGGCCCCCGCCGCCGGGGAGAACATGACGCCGAAGCCCCAGGCGCGCCCCTCGAGCACGGTCGTGGACAGCCCGGGGTTCGGGCCGACGAACCGCGAGTAGGCGGGGGTCGTGATCGCGAGGCAGACGGGGTACTGCAGCACCCGCTGCTCGGCCCGCTCCCCCTCCGGCACGTCCCAGACGGGGATCCAGTAGCGGCGCAGCCAGGGGCTCAGCGACGCGGGCGGGAGGCGGCGGTGGATGGTGAAGCTGCGGTCGGCCGGGTCGCGCAGGTGCGCCCGCTCGATGTCGTCCGACGCGCGAGGGGCCATGCCCGCACAGTAGCCGGGACCCGACGTCCCGGGGCCGATGTCGGGAATCCACAAGACAGCCCGTCGGAGGCTCCGTAGCGTCGACCTCGCCCGCCCGGGAGGTCCGAGGCGGGGTCCCGAGGAGGAGACATGAGCACCACCGCACGACCCGCCGCCGGCCCCGACGCCGCGACCCGCTGGCGCGAGCGGTCCGCACCCTTCACCGCGGAGGTGGAGGCGGTCGCGGACTGGGACGCGCCGAGTCCCTGCGAGGGCTGGACCGCCCGTGACGTGCTCGCCCATGTCATCGACACCGAGCGGGAGTTCCTGGCCCGGGTCGACCTGGCCGCGGAGGAGACCGTCGACGGGGACCCTGCGGCCCGCTGGGCCGCGCACCTCGCCGCGGTCGACGCGCTCCTGGCCGACCCCGCGGTGGCCGCCCGTCCCCATGACGGGGCCTTCGGGCCGACGACCGTCGGCGACGTGCTGCTGGACTTCTACGGCTTCGACCTGATCGTCCACCGCTGGGACCTGGCGAGGTCCCAGGGCCGCGACGCCCGGCTCTCCGCGGCGGAGCTCGAGCTCGTCGACGCCGCGGTGGACGGCTGGGGCGAGCACGCCTACGCCCCCGGCATCTTCGGAGCGCCGGTGGACGTGCCCGCCGGGGCCGATACGCAGGCACGCGTGCTCGCGAGGACCGGCCGCCGCGGCTGATCCGCGTCGGCCGGTCCCCGGTCGTGCTGCCGCACCCACCCTGTCCGGACCGTCCGAGTGCTGCATCCGGGCCGCTATGACAAGCGCATAGCGGTCGAGATGCAGCACTCGGCGCGTCGAGGACGGCGCTCCGGGACCCGGCGGTCCCGGAGCGGAGTCAATGCGTCAGGGGCTGTGCTCCTCGCCGCCCTCGTCGCTCGCGCCGTGGTCGTGGTCCTCGTGGTCGTGACCCTCGTGGTCCTCTCCCTCGTGGTCGTGGTCCTCCTCGGCGCCCTCCGCGTCGTCCGCGCCGGGCGCGATCTCGTACTCGCCCGAGGCGGTGCCGGTGGTCACCTGGATCTCGTGCGGGACGACGGGCAGGTCGAGCTCGCGGTAGACCTCGCCGGAGGCGACGTCGACCATGGTGAGCTTCTTCGCCTCCGGGTCGACGACGAAGGCGGTGCCGTCGGCGACCGAGAGCATCGGGCCGGCCTCCTGCCAGTTCTCGCCCTCCTCCCACTCACCGGTCACGGGCACCTCGTGGAGGATCTCGCCGCTCTCGGGGTCCAGGATGTTCAGCTCGCCGTCGTAGGTGAGCACGAGCGCCTCGCCGTCGGGACCGCGGTCGAGGCTGCGGAACCAGTACGGGGAGCCGAGGTCCACGACCTGCTGGCTCGCGTCGCGGGTGTCGATGAGCGCGACCTCGGTGGGGCGCTCGATGCCTTCGGCGGGCTCGGCCTCGACCTTGTGGTCCGCGAGCACGATCGGGGAGTCCTCGTGGCCCTTCTGGTTGCCGGAGCGCTGGTAGTCGCCCTCGATCTCGACCTTGTGGAACTCGCCGTCGCGGTAGACCACCGAGCCGTTCTCGCAGCCCAGCGAGATCACGTCGCCGGACTCGGTGGGCTGGGCGGACGCCTCGCCGTGCACGCCGGGGCAGTCGTCGGTCTCTGCGGTGACGTTCCCGTCGGCGTCGAGCACCTGTACGGTGCTGCGCTCGTCCTCGGTGCCCTGGGTGGTCAGCAGCCCGCCGTCCGAGAGCGGCACGGCCACGCCGTGATGCGGATCCTCGGTCGCGGTCTCCTCGAGCACGTCGAGCTCGCCGTCGGCGAGGGCGGTCGGGTCGATCAGGGTGATCTCGCCGGTGCCGTCGGCGAAGATCGCGGTGCGGTCGCCGTGGGGGACGACGTGGCCGGGGTGCGGCGCCTCGACGGAGAGGTCGGTGAGCGCGGGATCCTGGACGTAGTAGTGGAAGTGGTCGCCGTGGCCCTGGGCGAGCAGGCCGGTGTCGTACATGGTCACGGCGTCGGAGGCGCTGACCGCGACGTGGCGGCCGTCGCCGGCCGGGTTCAGGCGGACGTAGCCCTCGAGCGCGGTCTCGTCGAGCACGGCGCCGTCGGACGAGTCCAGGGTGACCACGCCGCCCTCGTGGGCGAGGACGATCCTCGGGCTCAGCGCGCCGACCTCGGTGCGGTCGGAGGACGGGGCCTCGGCCGCGCCGGCCCCGTCGCCTCCCCCGTCGGAGGCTCCGTCGCCGGTGCCGGAGCCGCAGGCGGCGAGCGCGAGCACGCCCGCGCCCAGGAGGGCGACGGCGCGTCGCTTCATGACAATGCTTCTCATCAGGTGCATGCCAGGAAGTTACCAGCGAATGAGAATCTTTCGCAATTGAGGGGACGTGGGCTGCGTCACGTCGACGTCGATTCCGAGCCGGGCGCGCCGCACACAGCGAGCACACCATCGCGATCTCGCCGGACGGCCCGGAGATCATGACGCTGCCGAGCTCCCGCCGGCCCTGAACATCCCCGCCCCCATCACCGACCCGACCCCGAGCCCCGCCCTGCCCCGCTCCGGACCCCTGAACGACATCGAGTGCTGCATCTCGACCGCTACGCCTGAGTCATAGCGGTCGAGATGCAGCACTCGATGGTGGGGGCGGGGTGGAGGAGGCGACCTCCGTCCCGGGTCGGCTCAGATGACGCCGAAGGCGATCATCGCGTCGGCCACCTTGCGGAAGCCGGCGACGTTCGCGCCGACGACGTAGTCGCCGGGGCGACCCATGTCGTCGGCCGTCTCGAGGCAGGTGGTGTGGATGTTCTTCATGATCTGCGTGAGGCGGGCCTCGGTGTGCTCGAAGCTCCACGCATCGCGGCTCGCGTTCTGCTGCATCTCGAGCGCGCTGGTCGCGACGCCGCCGGCGTTCGCGGCCTTGCCGGGGCCGTAGGCGACCTCGGCCTCGCGGAACACGACCACGGCCTCGGGGGTGCAGGGCATGTTCGCGCCCTCGGAGACCGCGAGCACGCCGTTCTTCACGAGGGTGCGGGCAGCACTCGCGTCGAGCTCGTTCTGCGTCGCGGAGGGGAGCGCGATATCGGCTGGGACGTCCCAGACGCTGCCACCCTTGACGAAGCGCGCGCCCTCGCCGCGACGGTCGGCGTACTCGTGGATGCGGCCGCGCTCGACCTCCTTGATCTGCTGGAGCAGGTCGAGGTCGATGCCGTTCTCGTCGACGACGTAGCCGGAGGAGTCCGAGGCGGTGATCGGGAGGCCGCCGAGCTGGCGGGCCTTCTCGATCGCGTAGAGCGCGACGTTGCCGGAGCCGGAGACGGCGACGCGGCGGCCCTCGAAGGACTTGCCGCGGGCCTTGAGCATCTCGTCGGCGAAGATGGCCGCGCCGTAGCCGGTGGCCTCCTTGCGCACGAGCGAGCCGCCCCAGTCCAGGCCCTTGCCGGTGAGCACTCCGGCCTCGTAGCGGTTGGTCAGGCGCTTGTACTGGCCGAAGAGGTAGCCGATCTCGCGGGCACCCACGCCGATGTCGCCGGCGGGGACGTCGGTGTACTCGCCCATGTGGCGGTGCAGCTCGGTCATGAAGGACTGGCAGAAGCGCATGACCTCGCCGTCGGAGCGGCCGTGCGGGTCGAAGTCCGAGCCGCCCTTGCCGCCGCCGATGGGCAGGCCGGTCAGGGAGTTCTTGAAGATCTGCTCGAAGCCGAGGAACTTCACGATGCCGAGGTTGACGCTCGGGTGGAAGCGCAGGCCGCCCTTGTACGGGCCGAGCGCCGAGTTGTACTCGACGCGGAAGCCGCGGTTGACCTGCACGGTGCCCTCGTCGTCGACCCAGGGGACGCGGAAGATGATCTGGCGCTCGGGCTCGCACAGACGCATCAGGATCCCGTGGTCCTGGTACTCGGGGTGCCGGGACTGGACCACCTCGAGAGACTCGAACACCTCCCGGACGGCCTGATGGAACTCGGGCTCGCCGGGGTTGCGGCGCAGCACGCGGTCGAAGGTGTCCTGGAGCGTCGAGTCGAGCATCGCAGTCCTTTCAGGGGCCCGGAGGCCCGATGTCGCGGGGCCCTCGGGGTCGGAGGGCGGAGCGGGGCCAGAGTACGCGCACGGCACGAGGCGGTCACGGGACGTTCGGTGAGTGAACATGCACCTGCCTGTCTCGCCATGCACGAACGAGACGGGCGTCACGTCCGCCCGCACGGACAGGCCCTCGCCGAGCGGTGCCGTCCGGCCGTCCCGAGAACGCGCTCGACGCGCCGACCCGACTCTGCGTACGCTCGTACGCATGACTGTCGCCCACCCCGCCCCGGCCGTGCGTCGCGCGCGCGTCGCCGTCGGCGCACTGTTCCTCACCAACGGCGCGCTGCTGGCGAACCTGCTGCCCCGCTATCCGGAGGTGAAGGAGCAGCTGGGGATGGAGAACTCGGTCTACGGCCTCGCGCTCGCGGCCTTCCCCGCCGGGGCGATCCTCGCCGGGCTCGCCGCCGGCGCACTGATCCGGCGACTCGGCTCGGCCTCCGTCGCCGCCCTCGGCACCGTGCTCACCGCGACGGGCCTGCTCGCGGCCGCCTGGGCACCGGGCGCGCTGTGGTTCGCGCTCGCGCTGCTGGCCGCCGGTGCCCTCGATGCGCTCACCGACGTCGCCCAGAACGCCCACGGCCTGCGGGTCCAGCGGCACCTGGGCCGCTCGGTGATCAACTCGTTCCATGCCCTGTGGTCGCTGGGGGCCGTGACCGGCGGGGCGATGGCCGCCGCGGCGATCGCCCTGGAGGTGCCGCTGCGCGCTCACCTGCTGGCCTCGGGTCTCCTGTTCTCCGCGGTCGCGCTGCTCGCCCGCCGTGCCGCGCTGCCGGGGAAGGACGTCGACGACGTCGCGGGCGCGGCGGAGGGCTCCGCCGCGCAGGTCGCGGCCGACGGCACGACGGGCGGGGCGAAGGCCGGAGCGGTGGCCGACGCCGGAGCAGGGGCCGACGCCGAGACACGGCCGACGGGGCCGACGGGCTCGCCAGAGTCAGCGGCCGTGGCCGCCGGCCCGGGCCGGGGACGCACCACAGCCGTGCTCGGTGCCCTCGTGCTCATCGCGATCGCCGGGACCCTCGTGGAGGACGCGGGCAACTCCTGGGCGACGCTCTACCTCGCCCGCGACCTCGGCGCGCCCGCGACGATCGCGGCCACGGGATTCATCGCCCTGGTCGGCGCGCAGTTCGTGGGGCGCCTGCTGGCCGATCCGCTCGTGGACCGCTTCGGGCAGCGGGCCGTCGCCCGCAGCGGCGGGGCGCTGATCGCGCTGGGCATGGGCCTCGCCCTCGCACTCCCCACAGTGCCGGGCTCGATCGCCGGCTTCGCCCTGGCGGGCTTGGGCAGCGCGAGCCTGGTCCCCTCGGCGATGGCGCAGGCCGACGCCCTGCCGGGGCTGCGGCCCGGCACCGGTCTGACGGTGGTGTCGTGGCTGATGCGGCTGGGCTTCCTCGCCTCGCCGCCGCTCGTCGGCCTCGTGGCGGACGTCGCCGGGCTGCGCGTCGGGCTGCTGTCCGTGCCGCTCGCGGGGCTCGCCGTGGTGCTGCTGGCCGGGGTGCTCACCGGGCGGCGACGCGCGGTTCAGGAGGAGCGGGAGCTCCGGCCCGTCGGCTGAGCACCGCCCGTCGGCCGATCACCGCCCGACGTGCGATCCCGTCCCGCTCCCCCGGCGATCCGCGCCACGCCCTCGCGGGCGAGGTGGGGCCGCGGCGCCTGCAGGTGCAGGGCCTTCTGGATCACGAGCCCCTCGTTGAGAGCGTCCAGCAGCACGGCGGTCTCCTCGTCGACGAAGGGCTCGAGGCAGGCCCGGGTGCGGGCCATCCAGGCGCTCGTGATCTCGCGGAACTCCGGCCGACGCGCGGCGAGCGTGTACAGCTCCAGGGCGAGCACGAGCTCGCGATCGGTGCCGAAGACGTCCTCGTCGATGTTGGCCTCGAAGCCGGCGAGCGCCTCCTCGAGGGTGGTGGCCTCGGCGGTGCGTCGTTCGACCCGCACGGCCGAGGCGTCCGCGAAGCGGGTGAACGCCTCGCGCAGCAGCTCGTCCATCCCGGTGAAGTGGTAGGTCATCGAGCCCAGCGGCACATCGGCGACGGCGGCGACGCGCCGATGAGAGGTGCCCGCGACGCCGTGTTCGGCGACCACCTCGAGGCACGCGTCGATGATGCGGTCGCGCCGGCCGGGATCGTGGCGACGCGGCCGCGGCCGCCCAGAGGAGGGCTCGGTCCGCGAGGTCGGGGTCATCCCCTGACGGTAGCCGTTGGAGCGGGCCCTGCCGGCACGCGACGGCCCTCGCGCCTGCGCGACGCCGGACCCTGCAGCGACGCCTCCCGGACGCTCACCCCTCGCCGAGGGCGCGCTCGTACGCGGCGACGGTCGCGTCGTCGAAGAGCACCAGGCGCAGCTCCCAGCGACCGCCGAGGCGGGCCGCCGTCTCCCGCAGGCTCGTGATCGCGATGCGCGCGGCGCGCTCGAGGGGAAAGCGGTAGGCGCCGGTGGAGATCGAGGGGAAGGCGAGACGGCGCAGGTCGTGCGCGGAGGCCACCTCGAGGCAGCGCCGGTAGCAGGAGGCGAGCTCGGCGTCGCGCCGGGCGCGGCCCTCCTCGTCGGCAGTGTCGGACCAGATCGGGCCGACGGTGTGGAGCACGTGGCCGACCAGCAGGTCGTGCCCGGCGGTGAGCTTCGCGTCGCCGGTCTCGCAGCCGCCCAGGGTGCGGCACTCGGCGAGCAGGCCGGGGCCGGCGGCGCGGTGGATCGCGCCGTCGACCCCGCCGCCGCCGAGCAGGGTGGAGTTCGCGGCGTTCACGATCCCGTCGACGTCCTCCACACGCGTGATGTCCCCGCGGAGCAGGGTGATCAGGGGTGCCTCGTCGGTCGTCATGGTGCTCCTCCTCGCGCCGGCGTCTGCTCGTCGGGCCCGGCGGCTCAGGCGGCCGGCGGCTCCTCGCCCAGGGCGAACTCCCGCACCTGCACCCACTTCCCGCCCTCGTTCTTCGCCGTCACGCGCAGTCGCGCGGCCCGCGTCTCGACGGGGGCGTCGAGCGTGACCTCGAGCAGCGGGGAGCCGTCGGTGCTCGCCACCTCGATCCAGCTCTCCCCGTCGGCCGACAGCTCGAGCACGCCGTGCTGGATCTGGTCGCCGGGGGTGTCGTCGCTGCGCGCCATCTGCACGCGCGCGAAGGTGATCTCGTGGCTCTCCTCGAGGTCGATGCGCACCTCGTCGCCGACCGCGGGCGCGCCGTCGGACCAGAAGTAGGTCGAGAGGTCGCCGTCGGCCATGCGCTCGGGGGCGTACTCCCGATAGGTGTCGAGCGTCGTGGTGGCGGTGGCGGGCAGGCCGCGGAAGGGCAGCGACGGGTCCTCGGGCAGCTCGGCCCGCAGCACCTCCCAGGCGCGAGCGGCGAAGGCCTCGAACAGTCCGGCGCCGACGACGGGGACGATCTGGTCCTCCTTGTACACGCCGTCCTCGCGCTGGTCGGGAACGGTCGCGCACCCGGCGAGGGCGAACTGCTCGGCGGCGCGCGCCGCGGCCTCGGAGGCGGCCTCATCATCGCCCGCGACGAGGGCGGCCATCATCGCGTGCTGGGCGAGCAGCCCCTCGGCCCAGTGTGCGCCGGCGACGATCCACGGCAGCGTGTCCTGGTGGAAGCCGGGCTCGGCCATGCCCGCCAGGGACTCCTCGAGCCCGGCGATCCGCTCCAGGCGCTCGACGAGGGCGGCGCCCTCCGCGCCGCCCGCCTCATCGGCCTCCCAGTACGCCTCGACGTCGGCCTCGAGCGCGGGGGCGAGCGGGGAGCCGGAGCGGTAGGGCCAGTTCTGGTGGAGGTCCGCGAACACGCGCAGGTCCGAGCGGATCTGCTCGTCGGCGCCCGCGAGCTCGTCCACGACCGCGTCCCAGGAGTCGGCGGCGTCGTAGACGGGCGGGTTCCAGCAGTAGTCCGCGTAGTTGCCCAGGGAGATGAGCGAGGCGTAGGGCTGGATCATCGGGTTCGCCGTGAAGCCCGCGAGGTGCTCGTGCAGCGTCGGGGCGCGTCCCTCGAGAGGGTTGAGGAAGAGGCGCTCGCGACGGCCGTCGTTGACCGGGAAGTTGTCCCAGATGTAGAGGTGCTCGGTGTGGTAGCTCTCCACGGCCGTCACCACGGACTCCTCGGTGATCGAGGGGGAGAACACGCCCTCGCCGGTCCACTGGACGCGCACCTCCGGGTCCAGTCCGGTGCCGAAGGCGGTCTTGTACTCGGTGGGCTCGGAGCCGGTGTACCCGGTGGGCACGGTCTGCAGCGGGGACAGGTCGTGCGCCCGCACGTACTCCTCCTGGATCCGGTTCAGATAATGCACCTGCGCCGCGGGCAGCGAGTCGAACTGCGCGGCGTCCTCCTCCCCGAGCTCCCACGGGATGTCGTCCAGCGCGATGTAGAAGCTGGTCACGCCCAGCTCGCGCAGCTGCTCGAACTTGGTCACCGTCGCCTCGAAGTCCTCGTCGGAGCCGTAGACGATGTCGTTGCCGGGCGAGAGGGCGTAGGTGAAGTCGACGTGATGGGCGTTCGCGGCCTGGACCAGCTCGGCGAGCTTCTCGAGCTCCTCGCCCGCGTAGAGCTCGCGCCACTTCGAGCGCAGCAGCAGGTCGTCCTTGGGCGTGTAGATGTAGGTGTTGAGCTTGTGGCGGCCGGCGAAGGCGAAGAGGTCCTGCCGCGCCTCGTGCGACCAGGGGATGCCGTAGAAGCCCTCGATCGCGCCGCGGATCTCCATCAGCGGCTCGTCGCGCACGGTCACCTCCGGGACCACGTCCCTCCCGGCGAGGAGCTGGCGGAGGGTCTGGACGGCGTAGAAGGTGCCGCGCGCATCGCGGCCGGCGAGGGCCAGGAGGGTGCCGCGGTCGCGGCCGGCGGCGAGCACGTACCCGTCGGCGGCGAGGTCCTCTGGCCCGGGCGCGCCGAGGGTCTCGAGGCCGGCGGCGAGGGCCGGGGCCTCCTCCGGGACGCCCAGGTGGATCCGGGTGCCGCTCTCCGGCGCGCCGTCCGCGGCATCGACCGTCTCGACCCGGCATCCGGCCTCCTCCAGCAGGGCGATGAGCTCCTTCGTCGCGGCCTCGTCGACCCCCTCCCCCGCGACGACGCTCGCACGACGGGTCAGCGGCAGGAGCTTCCCGGAGCCCTCCGCGGACTGCGGCGCGGGGCGGAGGGCGGGCAGGGCGTCGCGGCGACCGCCCTCGGCGAGGGCGGGGGTGATCGGCAGGAGCGCGGCGCCGCCTGCGGCCAGACCCAGGCCCAGCGCGGAGCGGCGGGAGAGGTGGCGGCGCAGCGGGGTGGAGGAGGAGGGGACGTCTGCAGAACGATTCACAGCGAGGGCCTTCCGGTCCGCGCACGCGGCGGGCGTGGCGGTGTGGGGACGGGGGCACGGGGCACCGGGGAGCACTGCGATGTGAGGCGCCCCACAGAGCCTCGACCACCGTACCAACCGGGAGCGGGGCCGTCACGGCGCCGCGTCGACCCCGCCCGCTCCGGCGCGGACGGCGCCGCCCTCAGCCGCCCTCAGTCGCCGACGGTCAGCGCGATCTTCCCGCTCACGTGCCCCTCCATGCTCGCCCGGAAGGCGTCGGCCGCCTCGGCGAGGGGGAAGGTGCGCTCCACGTCGACGCGCAGCTCCCCCGCCTCGACGAGCGCGGAGAGGGCGTCGAGGTCCGCGGCGTCGGGCCGCACCCACAGGTAGGTGCCGCCGGCGTCCGCGACGGAGCCGTCGGCGATCGAGCCGTGGCGCCCGCCCGGGGCGAGCACGGCGAGGGTCTGCTCGAGCACGCCGCCGACGTAGTCCACGACGAGGTCGACGCCGTCCGGGGCGAGGGCGCGGACCCGCTCCTCGAGCCCGTCCCCGTAGGCGACGGGCTCGGCGCCGAGGCCGCGGACCCGCTCATGGCTGCGCGGCGAGGCGGTGCCGATCACCCGCGCGCCGGCCGCGGCGGCGATCTGCACGGCGAAGGAGCCGACGCCGCCGTTCGCGCCGTGGACCAGCACGACCTGCCCGCTCGCGAGGCCGAGGCGATGCAGGGACTGATGGGCGGTGAGGCCGGCGAGCGGAAGCGCGGCGGCCTGCGCGAAGGAGAGGGAGGCGGGCTTGCGGGCGGCCGCGCGCACCGGGACCGTCATCTTCTCGGCGAAGGAGCCGGCCTGGATCCAGTCCTTGCGGGCGTAGGCCATGACCTCGTCGCCGACGGAGAACTCGGGCACGTCCAGGCCCACGGCCTCGACCACTCCCGCGACGTCCCAGCCGGGGATGACGGGGAAGGTGGTGGTCATGAGCGCATCGAGCCCGCCGGAGAGGACCTTCCAGTCCACGGGGTTCACGCTGGCGGCGCGGACGTCGACGAGGATCTCGCCGGGGCCGACCTTCGGGTCCTCGACCTCGGCGAGGGTCAGGACGTCGGGGCTGCCATAGGTGCTGTAGGTGATCGCCTTCATGCCGGGTCCCAACGCGCGACGCCCGCCCCGCATTCCTGCGGGACGGGCGGCGCGCGTCGGTGGATCAGGCCTCGGACTCGGGCTCCTCCGGGTCGAAGACCTCCTCGATGCGGACCTCGAAGAGGCGGGCGATCGCGAAGGCGAGCGGGAGGGAGGGGTCGTAGCGGTCGTTCTCGATGGCGATCACCGTCTGGCGGGAGACGCCGAGGGCCTTGCCGAGCTCGGCCTGGGACCAGCGGCGCTCGGCGCGGCGGGCCTTGATGTCGTTGCGCATCGCGGGCTCCTCTCAGCGGTAGCGGACGGCGGAGACGATGGTGCCCACGATCCAGGCGAGCATGAGGATCGAGAAGGCGAAGATCCAGTTCAGCGCCGGCAGCAGGAAGAACTGCAGGAAGCCGACGGCGAGGATCAGCGGCACGGAGATCACGAAGGCGAGCAGGATCGACTCGGCGATCTTCCGCCGCTCGAACTCGTCGCCGCTGCGGTACATCTCGATGTTCGCCCAGGCCATGAGGCCGACGGCGGGGAGCACCAGCAGGGCGGGGAGCCAGGCGGGCATCCCGGTCCCGTCGACGGCGACGGCGAGGCCGAGGGCGATCGCATAGAGCGCGATGCCGGCGACGAAACGGGCGGCGAAGGCGCGGTTGGCGCGGACGCGAGGGCTGGTGGTGGTCATGACGACTCCTTCGTGGGGAGAGTGAGGACCGACCCGGCAGCTGTCGTGTCCATGCCGAAAATGTAAGGGGACCTTGACATGCAAGTCAAGGGCTCTTGACACATTAAGTCAAGCTTTTTTGACTCCGTTGGTCAAGGACCCTTCACAGTGCGATGGCGCTCAGCGCCGCCCGGCGATGAGCGCGTTCACCCCGTCGACGAAGCGCTGGGCGAGGTCGTCCCCGTCGGAGCGGATCCAGGTGCGGGCCCCGCCGCGGGTGCGCACGACGACCGGCCCCCAGAGGAAGCGCCGGCGGAACTCGGCCCCCGCGACCTCGTGCGCCGGGAACTCCCTGATGAGGCGATACGGCAGCACCGTGCCGCGACGGAGGTGCAGGACCCTCCGATCGGTGACCAGGAGGAGCGGGTCCCACCAGGTGAACCCGTTGCCCTCGAGGGCGAGCAGGACGGTCTCGTCCGGGGCGAGGAACCGCGTCGCGATCGTCACCCAGGCCCCCGCGGCGGGCGGCCTCTCCCCCGGCTTCTCGAGGGCGGCGAGGAGGCTGGCGAGGGAGCCCGGGGAGGTCGTCACGAGAAGGATCCTAGAGGCAGGGGCGGGGCCCCGCGGGGCTCCGCGCGCGGTGCTCACGCCCGCACGTCGAGCTCCCGCTGCACCCAGGCCGGGTCGTCCGTGGTGATCGTGTCGACGCCACAGGCGAGCGCGACCTCGAGCTGGGCGGCGGTGTTCACGGTCCAGGGGTTCAGGCGCAGCCCCGCCGCGCGGGCGGCCTTCGCGCCGCCCAGGGAGAGGCCGTCTATGCCGGGGCCGAAGCCGCTCGCGCCGAGCTCGGCGGCGACCTGCAGTGCGGCCTCGTCGATCTGACGGACCAGATACGAGACGGGCGTGGCCGCGGCGCGGCGACGGACCTCGGCGAGCGCGTCGGCGTGGAAGCTGATGACGGTCGAGGCGGCGGCCGGGTGGTCCGCGGGAAGCTCCGCGAGCTGCTCGCCGACGGCCCGGGCGGCGTCGGCGACCTTGACCTCGATGAACACCGGCACCGTGGTCGTCTCCAGCAGCTCGGCGAGGCTCGGGACCCGCTCGCCGCCCTCGAGCACGACGGTGTCGAGCTGCTCCCGGGTGAGGTCCGCGATGGCGCCGGTGGCGAGGGGCGAGTCGGCCGCCGCGGTGCGGTCGATGGTCTCGTCGTGCATGACCACGACGTGGCCGTCGGCGCTCAGGTGCACATCGCATTCGAGCAGGTCGGCGCCATCCTCGATCGCGCGGCGGAAGGCGGCCAGGGTGTTCTCCGGCGCATGGGCGGAGGCGCCGCGGTGGCCGACGATCGCGGGGCGGGCGGGGTGCTGCGGGGTCATGGTGCTCCTGGGGTGGTGCTCGGTGGTGCGTTCTGCGGGCGGGCCGTCGTCGACTCCGGAGGCCGACGGGCTCGGGCCTCCCAGCATGCCGTGGGTCACATGTGCCGTGCGTGCTCCGACACGGCCGGGGTCATGGAGGCCCGCTCCGCTCATGCGGCGACGTGGCGCTCCATGAGCGAGCGCGCCCAGACGGGGTCGTCGACGGTGATCGTGTCGCAGCCCAGCTCGAGGGCGCGCTCGAGCTCCTCCTCGGTCCGCGCGGTCCACAGGTTCAGCGCGAGGCCGAGCTCGGCGGCGCGCTCGACGTCCGCCTGACGGGCGTCGGCGATCCGCACGCCCGCGTGGGCGACGCCGAGCTCGCGGCACGAGTCCCACCACTCCGGGCTCGTCGCGGTGGTGGTGCGCATTCGCGGGATCCAGGGCGCGGCCTGCTGCGCGAGGCACAGCGGCTCCTCGTGGAAGGACAGCAGCACCGCCGGTGCGGCCGACGGGTCGGCCCACGCGTCGGCGCCCTCGTCGCCGAGCTGCTCGGCGAGGATCCGCAGCACGACCTCCGCGGCGGCGGGGGCCTTGACCTCCACGAGCAGCGGCACCCGTGCGCCGTCCTCGCGCACCGCCGCCTCCAGCACCTGGGCGAGAGTGGGGATGTGCTCGTCCTCCCCCACCAGGACCCGGTCGAGCTGGGCACGGGTGAGATCGGCTACCGCGCCGGTGCGCAGCGGGGAGTCCGCCTGCGCGGTGCGATCCAGGGTCGCGTCGTGGAGGACCACGTCGCGTCCGTCGGCGCTGAGGTGGACGTCGCACTCGAGCAGCGCGGAGCCCTCGGCGACGCCGCGGCGGAAGGAGCGCACGGTGTTCTCGGGGTCGAGGGCCGCGGCGCCGCGGTGTCCGACGAGGAGGGGCTGGGTCGTGGTCATGGGGTGTGGTGCTCCTGGCAGGGTGGGGGGGGATCGAGGCGGACGGAGGCGGCTCAGCCGCGCCGTCCTGCGCGCGGGCCCCGGGTGCAGGAGCGCCCGGGGCCAGTGCGAGTGGGGAGGCTCAGTTCCAGCCCTCGAACTTCACGGCCTCGTAGTCCTCGCGGTCGTCGTCGAGGGTCTCCTGGAGGGTCGCGGCGAGCGCGTCGAGCACGCCCTTCGCCTCGGCGCCGTCGCCGTAGACCTGGCCCATGGCGCTGCCGATCTCGGTGACCGAGCCCTGGTCCCAGTTCGTGTAGTCGGCGGTGCGGGCGTTGTCGAGCTGGGCGAGGGCGACGCCGTAGTTGGGGTTCTCGGCGACGAGGTCCTTGACCGTCTGGGTCTCCGCGGCGGCCTGCACGATCGGGACGTACCCGGTGCCGGCGTGCCAGTCGGCGGACTTCTCCGGCTGGGCGAGGAAGCGGAACAGCTCCGCGCAGGCGTCCTGGCGGTCCTTCGAGTCGCTGCGCACGATGGACAGGCCCGAGCCGCCGGTGGGGACCTGCTTCTCCTCGCCCTCCTTGGAGAGCATGAACGCGGTGCCGATCTCGAACACGCCCTCGGTCGCGGCGGTCTGCCCGGTCAGCGACGCGGTCGAACCGCGCCAGCCGGCGGCGAGCCCCGAGGCGAAGTCGGTGCCGGAGTCCTTGGCGAGATAGCCGAAGCCGTCGTCGTGGATGAACTTCCGCTGCCACTCCAGCCACTCCACTCCCGCCTCGTCGGCGATCGTGACCTGGAAGTCCTCGGTCGAGTTGGCGCCGCCGAAGCCCCAGATGTCGGCCTGGCCGTGCCAGGCGTCGGCGCTGAGGGCGATCGCGGACAGCGGGCGGCCCTCGACCTCGATCTTCGCGAGCTCGGGCGCGAACTCGGCGAGGTCCTCCCAGGTCTCGGGTCCCTCCTCGGGAAGGCCCGCCTCCTGGTAGCGGGTCTTGTTGTAGTAGAACAGCGGCGTCGAGCGGGCGAAGGGCACCACGAAGGTCTCACCGCCGGCCTTGCCCTCGGCGACGTAGTTCTGGATGTAGATGTCCAGGTTCCACTCGTCGTCGAAGTACTCGTCCAGCGGCGCGAGCGCATCGGAGGCGTGGAACTGGAGCCACTGCATCTCGGGGAAGCAGACGATGTCCGGGACGGTGCGGGCCTGCAGGGAGGCGGTGAACTTCTGGTTGAGGTCCGCGTAGCTGCCGACGGACTCGGCGATCGCGACGATCTCGTCCTGGGACTCGTTGAACTCGGCGAACTGCTTCGCGAGCACCTCGTAGTTCACGCCCGTGAACGGCGCCCAGAAGAGGATCGGGGTGCGGCCCTCGTACTCCGAGGGGACGGTGAGGTCGGCCTGGGAGAACCCGTCGCGGGTCCCGCCCTCGCCGGAGCCGCCGCCGTTGGGGGCGCCGCAGGCGGCGAGGCCGGCGGCGCCGGCGCCGAGGCCGAGGGCCGCCATGAGGGTGCGGCGGGAGAGGTGCTGGGGGCTGCGGGACATGGATGTGCTCCTTGGGGTCCGGGCCGGTGGGCCGGGGCGGTCGTGCGGGGCGGAAGGGCGTACAGGTCGGGAGGTGCGTGAGGGGCGGGGCGGGCGCGGTGATGTGGGGCGCGTCGGGCCCGTCGGCCGCTACTTCATCGCGCCGGCGGCGAGGCCGCCGATGATGCGCTTCTGGGCGAGGAAGAAGAGGATCAGCATCGGCAGGGAGACGAACATGGCGCCGGCCATGATCACGCCCCAGTTGCTGTAGCCCTCCTGGCTGCGCAGGAAGAGCAGGCCGATGGGCAGGGTGCGCATGTCCTCGGTGGAGGTGACGATCAGCGGCCACACGTACTCGTTCCACTTGCCGACCATGACGATCAGCGTGGCGGTGAGGATCATCGGTCCCGACAGCGGCACCGCGATCGTGAGCATGCGGCGGATGTGGCCGGCGCCGTCGATCTCCGCGGCCTGCAGGATGTCCTTGTCGATCGTGCGCATGTGCTGGTAGATCAGGAACATCGCGAAGGCGCTGGCGATGCCCGGCAGGATGATGCCGGCGTAGGAGTTCAGCCAGCCCAGGTTCGCCACCGTCATGTAGTTGACGATCAGGGTGACGTGCCCCGGCAGCATCATCGAGCCGATGATCAGCACGAACACGATCTTCTTGAACCGGAACTCCACGAAGGCGAAGGCGTAGGCGCACAGGATCGCGACGGAGATCTCCAGCGCCGTGCCCACGCCGGTGGTGATCACCGAGTTCAGGAAGAAGCGGTCGAAGGCCGCGGCCTCCCAGGCGCCGATGATGTTGTCGAGGGTCAGCTCCCGGGGGATCCACTGCAGCGGCCAGGTGTAGATGTCCTGGTGCGGCTTCAGGGCCGAGGAGAACAGCCAGTACAGCGGCACGAGGAACATCGCGATCGTGGCGAGCACGCCGGCGAGCAGCAGGGCGGTCACCCAGGCCGGGCGGCGCGGGCCGCGGCGACGGCCCCGGTTGCGGGGCGCCGGGGTCGACGTGGGGGCCGACGCGGTGGGGGCGGAGCTCAGGGTGCTCATGAGTCGTAGTTCACCTTCTTCTCGCCGTAGCGGACCTGCACGTAGGTGATGACCAGCAGGATCACGAGGAGCACGGTCGCGGCGGCCGAGGCGCTGCCGATGTCGAACTTCTGGAAGGCCTCCTCGTAGACCATCCAGCTCAGCGTGCTGGAGGAGGTCCCGGGGCCGCCGCCGGTCATGATCGAGATGATGTCGAAGGCCTGCGCGGCCGAGATGATGCCCGTGATCGAGAGGAAGAAGATGATCGGGCTCAGCAGCGGCAGGGTCATGTGGCGGAAGAGCTTCACGCCGTGCGCGCCGTCGAGGGCGGCGGCCTCGTAGAGATCGCGCGGCAGGTCGAGGATCGCGGTGTAGCAGATGACCGTCACGAAGCCCAGGCGCTGCCAGGTGTAGGCGATGGTGATCGCCCACAGCGACCAGTCCGAGGTGGTGGTCCAGTCCGGGGAGCCGAGGCCGACCAGCGAGAACGCCCAGCGGGAGAGGCCGTAGTTCGGGTCGAACATGAACAGCCACAGGATGCCGACGGCGGCGCCGGGCAGCATGTGCGGGGCGAAGGCCATGGTCTGCGCGAAGCCCGTGAACGGGACCTTCGTGGCCAGCAGGCTGCCGAGCAGCAGGCCCAGCACGAGCGAGCCGACCACGCTGACCCCGGTGAAGATCAGGGTGTTGGCGATGACCTGGCCGAAGCTGGCCGAGGTGAACAGGTCGATGTAGTTCTCCAGGCCGACCCATTCCGGGACCGGCTCGACGAAGTCCCAGTCGAAGAAGCTCAGCCCGATGTTGTACACCGCCGGGTAGTACGAGAACACGATGATCGCGAGCAGGTTCGGGGCGATCAGCGCGAGGAAGAGCAGCGCGTCGCGGCGGGTGCGTCGGCGACGCTGCGGGGAGCGCCGACGGACGGGGCGCGCCGGGGAGGGCGCGGCACCGCTCGGCGCGGGCCCGGCGCCGACCTCGCTCGGCGACGCACCGGCGGCGCGGGCCGTGCGGTCCGTGCCGGGGGTGCGGACGGGGACTGTCATGGGAGCGCTCCCAGCTTCCTGCTCGGGACGGGCCGGAGGCCGTCCGACGAGGCGTTCGGGACGAGGACGCGGCCACCGTAGGAAGGCATCCGGGGGCGCGCCAAGCGGTCCCCGATTCCGGGTGAACCGCCCGTGAACAGCACCTGACCTCGCAGGTGGGAGCGCTCCCACGGCGTCCTCGGCGGGCTCGCGAGTACCTCCCGGACCCCCCGGTCCGTCGCGCGGCCATGCGATGTTCACCTGGGGGGCGAGGAGTGTTCGTCGGCAGGTCGGGAGCGCGCGGAGTCCCCGTCCCCGCTCTTCACCTGCAGGTCATCTGACCGCCGCGAGGCATGCCGTCGGCCGGGTTATCCTGCGCCGACCGGTGCCGCGCCACGCGGCCCGCCGCAGGAGACCGCACGGACCCGTGCAGGACCGGACGGCGCCCCGTGCAGAGCACTCGTCGCAGCCCTGCACCGGCCCCGGGACCGGGAGGAGGAGCGATGCCGCGTCAGCCCACGATGGAGCACGTCGCGCGCGCGGCCGGAGTCTCTCGCTCCACGGTCTCGCGGGTCTTCCAGAACGACGGCGCGAAGGTCTCCCCCGACGCCCTCATCGCGGTGCACGAGGCCGCCTCGCGCCTCGGCTACGTGCACAACCTCGTCGCCAGCGGCCTCGCGATGCGCCGCGGGCACCAGCTCGGACTGCTCGTGCGCGATGCGACCAACCCCGCCTACGGCCACCTGATGGCCGAGACCAATCGTGCGGTCGAGCGCGCCGGCCGCACCCTGATCTCGGTGACCGCCTCGCGTCACGACTACGGCACCGAGGAGGTCGCGGGGCTGCGGCGTCTGCTCGGCCAGCGCGTCGCCGGGGTCTTCGTCGGCACCGGCGTCACGGCCGCGGAGGACCTCGTGGAGACTGTCACCTCGGTGCCGATGATGATCGTCGGCCGCCCGAACGAGCACCCGCAGATCGAGTCGATCAGCTACGACGAGCGCGCCCACGGCCGCCGGGTCGCCGAGGAGATCGCCGCGAACGGGCATCGGCGGATCGTCGCGCTGACCGCTCCCCTGCTCTACTCCCGCGTGTTCGACCTGCGGATCCGCAGTCTCGTCGAGAGGTGCGAGGAGCTCGGGATCAGGGTGACGCCCGTGGACCTCCTGCCGGTGGAGAAGGGCGTGGTGCGGGCGCTGGACGTCGCGCGGGAGGAGTGCGCGACCTGCATCGCCTGCCCGGTCGACTACGTCGCGCTGGACCTGCTGCGCGCCGCGGCCGCGCGGGGCGTGCGCGTCCCGGAGGACCTCAGCACCCTCGGCTTCGACGGTCTCGGGGACGGCCTGGACCTCGTGGGCGTGGCGACCGTGCGCCTACCCGTCGAGGAGGTCGCCCGGCGCGCCGTGGCCCGGATGGAGGAGCTGCTGGTCGCCGCGCAGGTGGACCCGGAGGACCCGGCCGGCGGCGCGGCGCCGGCGGTGCGACACGCCCTGGTCGAGGGCGAGCTCGTCCCCGGTCGCACGCTCGGGCCGGCCCCGGAGCGCCGGCGCGGCTGAGCCCGGGAGGCGGCGCGGGACGCGCGGTCGGTCACGCCTGCCAGACCTGCGTTCATGCAGGTCAGGGAACGCTCACCATGGGTGACAAGCCCCGGGCGACGTACTACCGTCATCACCATGAAGATGAGCAACGATCTCGAGAAGAAGTTCCAGGACCAGATCACCCTGGAGTTCGCCGCATCGATCACCTACCGCCAGCTCGCCATCGAGGCCGATGAGCAGGACCTCCCCGGCATCGCCGCGTGGCTGCGCCATCAGGCCGACGAGGAGATCGTCCACGCCAACAAGTTCATCCAGCACGTCTCGGACCGCGGCAACCATGCCGCGATCGGCACGATCTCCGCACCCGGCGTGAAGCCCGGCCTGTCGGTGCTGGAGATCTTCGAGGCGGCCCTCGCGCACGAGGAGAAGGTCTCCGAGGCCATCCGCGAGCTCTACCGCAGCGCGGACAAGGAGGGAGACTACGACTCCCGCCCGCTGCTGAACTGGTTCGTCGACGAGCAGATCGAGGAGGAGGCCACCGTCTCCGAGATCATCGGCCGCGTGAAGCTGATCGGCGAGGACGGCTCCGGCCTGCTGCGCCTGGACTCGGAGCTGGGCGCCCGTCCCACCGAGTCCACCGAGGCCGACGAGGACTGATCCGCCTGCGGGCCGGATCTGACCGGCCCGCCCCAGCCGGTCGGCCTGCCGACCCCGCCCGGCTGGTTCCGCGCCCCTGTCCCGACCGGTCCTACCCCCTCCCGGCCGACGTGATCACCCGGGCCGTCCGTGAAAGGGACGTGAGCGGCACGGGGCCTGCATATGGCAGGCCTGGTGCCGCTCACGTCCCTCTCAGGGACTCGACAGATGCTCGGCGAGCGGATCCTTCAGCAGGCCACGAGCGTCGATCTCTTTGACCCTCCGGGACCGCGCCAGGCGATGGTCTCCCCGCCGCAGCATCACCAACAGGTCCTGGAGCGACCGCTCCCACGTCACCATGACGTTCTCGTAGGTGAGCCGCAGCACCGTGTACCCGCGCCGCCGGGCCGCCAGATCACGACCCCGATCCTCCGAGTACTTCCTCGGATCCGAGTGGTGCGCGACGCTGTCGCACTCGATGATCAGCTTCTCCCCCACCAAGAGGTCCACTCGCCCCACTCCGCGTATCACGACCTGTGCGCGCACGGGGAACCCTCGCCTCGAGAGTGCTCGCCGCACGACCGTCTCCGTGCCGGACTCCGCGGTCTGGCTGAGTGGAAAGACCTGGCGCCTCTTCTTCCTGGACAGTGATCGACACACCTCGCGGGCCTGGTCTGCACTGATCAGACGCCGATTCAGCCCTGATTCGAGCACCACGGCCGCATGGTCCGCATCGAGGCAGTGCACAGCATGCTCGAGCGCCACCAGGAGCGGAAGGACAGGGTGCTCGTCGGGCCAGGACCGCAGCACCGGGGCATGGAGGACGACGCCGCTCGCCCCCGTCGCGGAGGAATCTCCGCCCGACGGCCCGACGCGACGACGTGCCTCATGGGAGCCGCGCTGCCTGGGAACCCAGAACCCATAGAGCTCGAGAGCGTCGATGCAGGTCAGGCGATTACCTCGATGCAACGCGGCGCGGATTCCCGGCGGGGTGAGGTGCGTGCCGTAGAAGCCGCCGCCGAGTCGTTCGAGCGTGCCCTGCTCGAGCATCGTCTCGATCCGTCGCCTGCCGATGCCGGCTTCCTCCAGCTGGCGCCTGGTGCGGACGTGAACCTCGGGGCAGCGTGCGGTGATCATCGCTCCACCGTGGCGCGGCCGCCGTGTCCGCCGAGCGGGGCAGGGAGTCTCTGTGGACGAGCGGGCGATGTGGAGGGCAGGTGGGGAGGGCCAGGGCAAGTGGTGCGGAGGTCTCTGTCCATCGACGGGACGTGAGCGGCACCAGACCCGCCATATGCGGGCCGCATGCCGCTCACGTCCCTATCACGGACACGCTTCGCGGTGAGGACCCGAAGAATCTGCCAGCGGAGACGCCGACAGGTCCGCCGCAGGGGGTGTTCCGGGAGTGTGCGCGTCGTGGAAGACTGACGGCCGGGCCGCGACGACGCCGCCCGCCGCCGACCAGGGAGCACCGCCATGCCGCAGCCGCAGAACTCGCCCTACGTCGCCTTCCCCGGGAACGGGCAGGAGGTGCTCGCCCACTGGCACGAGCTGTTCGGCGGGGACCTCGAGATGATGACCTACGACGAGATCCCGGATCTCTCGGGCTTCCCCTTCGCCCCGCCGCGCGGCGCGGTCTCCCACGCCACCCTCACCGGCGGGCTGCTCGACGTCTCCGGCGGCGACGCGATCGGCGGGCCCGGGGACGAGCTGCCGCCGCTGGGCTCCGACGTGTACTCCTTCCTGATCGCGCTGGACTCCGTGGAGGAGGCGCGCGCCCTGATCCAGCGGATCGTCGAGGCCGGCGGGAAGGTGGCGATGCCCTTCGAGCTCGCCCCCTGGGGCGACCACTACGGCCAGGTCCACGACCGGTTCGGCGTGATGTTCGCGGTCGTCGTGATGGGTGCCCACCAGGTCTGATCGGCGCGCCCCGGCATCGCCCGCCTCAGGGCGTGCCGGGTCCGTCTCCGCGCAGTCGGAGCACCGCCCGCGCGACGGCTCGCTCCCGCGCCCGCGCATCCCGTGCGGCGAGCACCGGATGGAGCACGCTGTAGCGGGCGCTGCCGCGCAGCTTCTCGAAGGCGGTGCGTGCCAGGTCGTCCTCGGCGAGCGCGGCGAGGAGCTCCGGCGGGGCCTCGGCGGTGGCGGGGCCGGCGTAGGCGGCGTCCCAGCGACCGTCCGCCCGGGCGCGCTCGACCTCGGCCCGGCCGCTCTCCCGCATCCTCCCCTCGCTCTCGAGCCGGGCGATGATCCCGACGTTGCGCTGCGACCAGATCGACCGCGGCCGGCGGGGCGTGAACCGCTGGAGGAAGGTCTCGGCATCCCGGCTGCGCCGCTGCCCGTCGATCCATCCCCCGCACAGCGCCTCCTCGAGCGCCTCCTGGTAGGAGAGGGAGGTGGGTTCGCGGGTCCCCTTCTTCGCGAGGAGGAGCCACTCGCCGTCGCTGCTCGCCTCGTGCTCGAGGAGCCACCGGCGCCAGGCGGAGACGTCGGCGAGGACGAGGGGATGCTCGGGGGTGCTCGCGGTCATGGCGGCATCCTTCCACCATCGTATGGTTCTCTTTTCAACTACTTGGTAGGGTGGCGCCATGCGTGCCTTCGGATTCCTCAGCTTCGGCCACTACGGCGGCAGTCCCGCCCAGGGCGGGCTCACCGCCCGACAGATGCTCCACGACGCGATCGACATCTCCGTCGGCGCCGACGAGCTGGGCGTGAACGGCGCCTACTTCCGCGTCCATCACTACGCGCGCCAGTCCGCCGCACCCATGCCGCTGCTCTCCGCGGTCGCCGCGCGCACGCAGCGGATCGAGGTGGGCACGGGCGTGATCGACATGCGCTACGAGAACCCGCTCTACCTCGCCGAGGAGGCCGCGGCCCTCGACCACATCGCCGACGGCCGCGTGGCGCTCGGCATCTCCCGCGGCGCCCCCGAGGCGGCGGACCGCGGCTGGGAGTCCTTCGGCTACACCGGCTCGACCGATCCGCGCGGCGCGGACATCGCCGCAGCGAAGTTCGAGACCTTCCTCCAGGCCATCCAGGGCCACCCGATGACCCGGGCCGCGGCACAGCCGTACATGTCCGACGCCGCGCCGCACGCCCCGCTCGCGATCGAGCCGCAGTCCGAGGAGCTCATCCGCCACATCTGGTGGGGCTCGGGCTCGCGCGCCACGGCCGAGCGCACCGGCGCCCAGGGCCTGAACATGATGAGCTCGACCCTGCTCACCGAGGCGAACGGCTCCTCCTTCGGCGATCTCCAGGCCGAGCAGATCGACGTCTACCGCGAGGCCTTCCGCGCGGCCGGGCACGCGCACGTCCCGCGCGTCTCCGTCTCCCGCAGCGTGTTCCCGATCCTCACCGACCGCGACCGGGTGCTGTTCGGCGCGGGCCGGGGCGGCGACGGCGACCAGATCGGCATCATCGACGGCACCCGCTCCACCTTCGGCCGCACCTACACCGGGGAACCGGATCAGCTGATCGAGCAGCTCAAGGCCGATGCGGCCGTGATGTCTGCGGACACCCTGCTGCTGACCATCCCGAGCCAGGCCGGCGTCGACCTGAACCTCGAGATCCTCGAGAACTTCGCGACGCACGTCGCGCCTGAGCTCGGCTGGAAGCCCAACACCGAGGGCCCCGTCGTCGGCGACCCCGTCACCGCCTGACGCAGCCCACCGGGACACCGCGTAGCCTGCGGGGATGCTCCGCATCGCCTCGGCCAACGTCAACGGGATCCGCGCCGCTCACCGTCGGGGCTTCGGCGACTGGCTCGCCACGCGCGGCTGCGACGTGATCGCCCTGCAGGAGGTGCGGGCCCAGGCGTCGAAGCTGCCCGACGGCGCCTTCGGCGAGTACCACGTGGCCCTCGAGACGGGCACGCTGCCGGGGCGGAACGGGGTCGCGGTGCTGACCCGTCGGCCGCCCGAGGCGGTGCGCACCTGGTCCGGGTCCGCGCTGCTCGGCGCGCCCGACGGGGCGCTCACCCCGATCCCCGCCGAGGATCGGGTGGGGCTCGCACGGGGTCTGTCGCGCTTCGTCGCCGAGGGGCGCTATCTCGAGGTCGACCTCGCGGACGCCCCCGTCACGATCGCCTGTCTCTACCTGCCCAAGGGCGGCCTGCCCGCGCACCTGCAGCGCCCGGAGCGGATGCGGGAGGCGCCCGACGGCGGCGCGAAGTACGCGCGGAAGATGCAGTTCATGGACGGGTTCGCGCGCTACCTGACCCGGACCCGTCGCGCGGCCGCGGCCGACGGGCGCGAGTTCCTGCTGTTGGGCGACCTGAACATCGCCCATACCCGGCAGGACCTCGCCGCCTGGCGCCGCAACCAGCAGACCGACGGCTTCCTGCCGGAGGAGCGCGAGTGGCTCGGCGCGCAGCTCTCCCCGCGCACGCTCGTGGACGTGGTGCGGCACCTCCACCCCGACGAGGACGGCCCCTATTCGTGGTGGTCCTGGCTCGGGCAGTCCTTCGCCAACGACGCCGGCTGGCGGATCGACTACCACCTGGCCACGCCGCGCCTGGCTCGCGGCGCCGTGCGCGCGACGGTGGACAGGGAGCACCACGGCGTGCGGCTGTCGGACCACTCCCCCGTCGTCGTCGACTACGACCTGGCCTGATCCTCCGGCCCGCGAGGACGGCCCGCGCGGGGCGCGGCGAGCGCTCGCGGGAGGCGCCGGGGAGGGCGTCGCAGCGGCGCCCGTGAAGCCCGCGCCGAGGGCGCCGAGGCGCCGAGGCGCCATCCTGCCAGGTCGACCATGGCGGCACCGTGAACCGCCCGGCACGCCCCGATGAGCAGTCGATGGACATCTCTTCCACACCCGACAACACGGCCGCAAATCCTTTCCGGCACGGTCAGCATGAGCGTCGTCATGCCCCTTCCGGACAAGGACGACCATGGATCTCTCCGCCGATCTCCGCCCCGCCGAGCCCGTGCAGCCCACCCGCTTCGTCGCCCCTGACCGGGGCGCGAACCTCGCCCGTCGTCGGCGCCTGACCCGGCGCCACTTCACCGCCGCCTCGCTGACCACGCTGACGGCCGCCGGGGTGCTCGGCGCGCAGCCGGCCTTCGCCGACGACGACGCCTGGCGCCGGCAGGACCCCTTCACCCTCGGCGTCGCCTCGGGCGACCCGACCTCGAGCTCCGTGGTGCTGTGGACGCGCCTCGCCGTGGATCCCCACGTGCTGGACGGTCGCGGCGGCATGCCGTCGGTGCCCGTGGACGTGCGCTGGGAGCTGGCGCGCGACGAGCGCTTCCGCGACATCGTCCGCCAGGGCACCGAGACGGCCCTGCCCGAGGAGGCCCACAGCCTCCACGTCGAGCTCGAGGACCTCCCCGCGGACTCCGAGTTCTTCTACCGCTTCCGCGCGGGCCGCCACGTCTCGCGCACCGGTCGCACCCTGACCACGCCGCCCGCGGGCAGCAGCCGGAACCTGCGCATGGTGCACCTGTCCTGCTCGCACTGGGAGGGCGGCTGGTTCACCGCCTACCGTCGTGCGGCCGAGGACCGCCCCGACCTCGTCTTCGCGCTCGGCGACTACATCTATGAGGGCGGGCCCGGCTCCTCCACGATCCGCAGGCACCCCCACCGGCTGTGCACCACGCTCGAGGACTACCGCCTGCGCTACGCGACCTACAAGACCGACCCCGATCTGCAGGAGCTCCACGCGACCGCGCCGTGGATCGTGACCTGGGACGATCACGAGATCCAGGACAACTGGGCTGGCGTGCACCCGAAGGACGGGGTGCCCACCGACGCGTGGATGGCGCGGCGGATCGCCGCCCAGCAGGCGTACTACGAGAACATGCCGCTGCGGCGGTCCAGCGCCCCCGTCGGCTCCTCCATCCAGCTGTTCCGCCGCCTGCACTGGGGCGATCTGGCCACCTTCCACGTGCTGGACACCCGCCAGTACCGCGACCTCCAGGCCTGCCATGACGGCGGGAAGACCTGGTGGTTCACCGACTGCGCGGAGCAGGCGGACCCCGAGCGCACGCTCCTGGGCGCGGACCAGATGCAGTGGCTCCAGGACGGCATGGTCGAGGCGGGGACGACCTGGCAGCTGCTCGCCCAGAGCGTCTTCTTCGCCAAGCGCGACAACGCCCCCGGCCCGGAGAAGACGACGATGAGCTCGGACGGCTGGGACGGCTACCGCGCGGACCGCGACCAGATCGTACGCACCTGGGACGAGCACGAGGTCGCCACGCCCGTGGTGCTCACCGGCGACGTGCACGTCCACTTCGCCAACGAGCTCAAGGCCGACTTCTGGGAGCCGGACTCCTCGACCCTCGGCGTGGAGCTCGTGACCACCGCGGTCACCTCGGGCGGCGACGGCAGCGACACGGCCAACGGCGAGGACGACGTGTACGCCGAGAACCCGCACATCAAGTACATCAAGAGCCGACGGGGCTACGTCCTCTCGGAGTACTCGACGGAGGAGCTGAGAGTCGAGTACAAGACCCTCGACGCGGTGACCGTGCCCGGCGCCGAGATCCAGGTGGACCGCACCTACGTGGTGCCCGCCGGGGATCCCGCGCTGCACGAGGCGTGAGCGCGGGGCGGGCGGTCCCCGCTCAGCTCACCTCGTAGGAGGCGCTGACGTGGTGGACCTGCCCGCCCCAGCCGTCCTCGGGGAAGGCGTCGGAGACGCGCACGAGCACGGCCTCGCCGCCCAGGTACTCGCTGACCTCGAGCTCCTGCTCGCCACGGTTCGAGGCGTCGCGCAGCGGCTCCGTCTCCCGCAGCAGCTCGTCCCAGGCCTCGCCGTCGGCCGAGGCCTCGACGACGAACTGGTTCGAGACCGTGAGCGTGATCTGCGCGGACGCGGTGCCGGGCGGGAACGGGAAGCCGTAGGTGAAGGATCCGGTGCCGTCGGCGAAGCGGCCCGGCTCGTCGGTGACGCCGGAGCCGCGGTCCTCGACCAGCCACGGCCCGTCCTCGGTGCCGCCGTCGAAGGAGATCTCGCGGGCCACGACGACGCGCGCCCCCGCGGTGAACTCCTGCCGCTCCGGGCCGCGGACCCTCACGCGGATCTCGTGCGCGCCGTCGGTGGCGTCGGCCGGAATGATCACGGGCACGGCCAGCTCGGCGACCGCGACGGCGCGGTCCTCTGCCGGGAGCTCGAGCTGCACCGTGCGCGGCAGGTCGAGGGACCAGCCCGCGGGAGCCTCGGCCTCAAGCCGGACGGCCAGCCGGCGACCGGCCGGCTCGGTGGCGGTCACGCTCAGGCGCACCTCGCGCCGTGCCTCGCCCCCGTCGGGGACGACGACGGACGGCGAGGTCAGCGCCGCTGCGAGCGAGCGGTCGGCCCCGCCGACGGGGACCTCGGCGATCAGCGCGCTCAGCGCGCTGGCCTGGGTGCGCCAGTCGGCGACGTTCGGGGAGTCCGCGCTCGCCGCACCGCTCCAGCGCACTCCGTGCCGGCCCTCGAGGGTGCGGTTCCGCTCCCAGATCGAGGACGCCTGCCGCGCGACGGCCTCGCGCCAGCGCTCCTCCCCGGTGGTGTCGGCAAGGTCCATGAGGTAGCGCGCGAAGATCCCCTTGAACTGCTTGTGGTTGTCGTTCGTGGTCTCGCCGAGGGCGTCGGTCCACTCCACGAGGATGCCGTCCTCCACGAGCGCCCCCTCGGCCAGAGCGGCCTCCGCGAAGTACCGGGCCTTCTCGAGCATCTCCTGCTCGCCGGTGGCGCGGAACATCTCGAGCGCGGCGCCGATCGCGAGACCCTGGTTGTAGGTGTAGACGTGGTCACGGTTGTTCTCGCAGTCCTCCGTGAGACCGTCGTTGAGCAGGCCGTCCTCGTTGATCATGGGGCTGGCGACGTACCAGTCCCAGGCCTCGCGGGCCCGCTCGAGCCACAGCCGGTCGCCGTCGAGGCGGTTGTGGAGCTGGGCGGTCAGGCGCACCCACTGCCCGTTGGTGACGGCGTTCTTGTAGGTGCGCTCCTCGTCCCACCAGATCCCGCCGCCGCAGCGGCCGGTGTCCCAGAAGTCGTGCATGAACTCGCCGATGGTCACGGCCATGTCGAGGTACTTCTGCTCCACGGTGAGGTCGTACGCGCACATCCAGGTCAGCGCCCACCAGCCCGAGTCGTCGATCGCGCGCGAGCAGAAGTTCCCGTAGATCTCGTCGCCGGAGAGCTCCCCGGCGGGGAAGGGGCCCTTGTTGCGCTCGAAGGTGTGGTCCAGCTGCGTCAGGAAGCGGCGGTCGCCGCTGCGGAGCATGTAGTCGCCGAGGGTCTGCAGGGCGACGGCGGAGTTCCACCAGCTCGAAGGGAACCAGGCCTTCTCCTCGTCGTAGTCCAGGAGCAGCACCTCCGCGGCGGCGCGGGCCCGGGACAGGGCGCTGGAGGCGTCCGGACCCGAGGAGCCGGAGGGGTCGGAAGGGGCCGACGGGCCCGACGGCGCCCCGGGCGGGGCGGCGTGCGCGGCGCCGGCGAGGCCGAGGGTCGGCACGGCGGCGGCGGTGAGGGTGGCGAGGGTACGGCGGGTCATCGTCATCGATGGGCTCCCGGGTGGAGGGGTCGCAGGCACCTGCTCCGCGGGCAGAGGCGGCGCTCCCGCCGCCGCGCACACGGCGCGGACGAGCCTGCCACCGCAGACTTGAGCGGTCAACGGCGGTCCGCGTAGTCGCACTCCCGGGCCTCTTCCGCACCGCGTCGGCGACCGGGCGCCGACGCGGCCGGATCGGGGGCCGTCCTCCCCCTTCCGCCACAGTGCCCGTCGACTAAGCTGAGCGGCGTGAGCGCCGGTGGGGCGCTCGCTCCACTGCTTCCACGGAGGACCGTGATGCCCCAGCACGCCGTCGCTCCGGCAGCACCTGCTGCGCCGGCCGCGCCCGCCGCTCCGGCCTCCCCTTCCTCCTCCGCGACCGGCACCGAGTCCTCGCGCCGTCTGCTGCATCCCGCGACGGAGGCACCGGCGCTGACGCTGTGGGGCTCCTCCTCGATGAGCTCGGAGGGCGGCGCCGAGGCGACGGCCGTGCCGGTGAGGATCCACGAGCACCTGGCGCTCGCCGCCGCCCCCGCGGCCGTGCACCCCTTCGGCGTCGGCGCGACCCGGTCCCCGCACACCCTGCTGCAGCGCGGCCTCGACACCCCCGTGCTCCGGCTCGACGGCGATCCAGAGCCGGGGACGGGCCGCGTCGCGGTCTCGCTCGAGGGCGGCCTGCGCCCCTCCGGTCCGCTGCGCGTTCCCGGTCGCGTGGACGGGGTCGACGGCGTGCTCGACGGCAGCTCCGGCGACTGGTCCTTCATCCCCTCGGAGGCGACGGCGCGGATCGCCGAGGGGAGGTTCACCTCCTCGCTCGCCGAGATCGCGGAGGGCTCCCGGCAGGTGCTGTGGATGGGCAAGAACAACATCCGCGACGTCGACGGCGTCCTGGAGGACACCGCGCGCATGGTGAGAGCCGCCGAGGACGGGGACACCCTCGTGCTCGGCCACTGGTGCACGGAGCACGACCCCCTGGGCTCCGAGACGGGCACCGCCGTCGCCGCGGTCAACACGGCCTGCGCGGAGGCCTACGGCGACCGCTTCCTGGACGTGCAGCAGCTGCTGACCGGGGAGGAGGGCCTGGCCAGCACCCCGATCGCGCCGCTCGGCCTGCTCGACCAGGGCACCACCCAGGACGCTCTGGACCGCGCCGTCGTGCCGCCGCTGCTGGTCGCCACGGACGGCATCCACCTCAACGGCTGGGGGAACCTGGCGCTGAGCTGGGCGCTCGTGCGACGGATGCAGGAGCTGCGATGGCTCTGAGACGACCTCCGGCGCCGCGCGTGCGCCCCGACCGGCCCGCCGCGCCGTCGGCCGCGGCCCGCCCCGTACCGGCGCAGCCCGTCGCAGCCGGCGCCCCCGCCCCGTCGGTCGCGCCCGCGCCAACCCTCCGCACGATCCCGGAGCGTCCTGCGGTCCCGGCCGCCACAGCGGGCCCGGCGAGGACGCCGCGGCCGCCCGTCCCCGGCCCCCGCACCCCGCCGCGCCGCACCCTGCTGCTCGCCGGCGCCGCGGCGGCGGCCGTCGCGGGCGTCGCCGCCGCCGGGGTGCTCGCGACCCGGGCGCTCGGCCCCGCCGTCAGCCCCTTCTCCGACGTGGCCGACGGCGACGCGGCGCTCGAGGCGATGACCTGGGCCGACGAGAACGGCGTGCTGCCCGGGACGGACGGCGCCTTCTCCCCGGAGGCCGCCGTGACCCGCGGCGAGCTCGCCGTGGCGCTGCACCGCTTCGCCGGGACCCCCGCCGTCCCGCTCGAGGACGTGCCCGTGCTGATCGTCGACCTCGGCGAGGATCCGGAGCAGGCCTCGGCCCTGCTGTGGCTGCACGGGCGCGGCGCGCTCTGGGGCGACGCCGAGCTCAAGGTGCACCCGGGCGATCCCGCGACCCGCACCTGCGCCGCGGAGATGCTCGCCGCGCTGCTGCGGCCCGCGCTCGCGGGGGTCGGCGCGGTCTGGACGTCCGAGGACGAGGACGACGGCGCGCTCCCCCTCGACGCCGCCTGGCTCACGCGCGCCGGCATGCTCCCGCGCCCGGAGGGCGACTGGGACGGGGACTCAGGAGTGACCCGAGCCGAGCTCGCGACCGTGCTGCAGCGCGCGGACGGCATCATCTCCGAGGCGCTCGAGGGCGCCGGCTGACCCGTCGGCCGCCCCTCGCCCGTCGACCCGCCCGACCCCGCCGTCCGACCTGACCCGTCGGCCCGGGAATTCCTCGTGGCGACGTCACACCAGCGGCATACAGTGGAGGCCATGCCGACGACGCCTGCCCATGCCGCCTATCTCCGCCACCCCGACGTCCGGGGCGAGCTGATCACCTTCACCGCCGCGAACGACGTGTGGCTCGCCCCGCTGACGGGAGGCCGCGCCTGGCGGCTGACCGACGAGGGCGCGCCCGTCGCCTACCCGCGGTTCTCGCCCGACGGGGCGCACATCGCGTATACCTCCCGCACCTCCGGCGGGCCCGAGGTGTGGGTCGCCGACGTCGAGGGCGCGTCCGCGCCGCGGCGGCTCACCTTCTGGGGCCGGCCCGCCACGAAGGTGGTCGGCTGGCTCCCCGACGGCCGCATCGTGGCCTCCACCAGCTACGCCGCCCCGATCGCGCGCGATGCCCAGCTGTGGGCAGTGGACCTCGAGGGGACCACGGAGCTGCTCCCGCTCGGGCGCAGCGGAGAGGTCGCGATCCACCCCTCGGGCACCACCGTCGTCGCGACCCCGTGGCGCCGCGACCAGGCCTCCTGGAAGCACTACCAGGGCGGCACGGCCGTGAAGCTGTGGCTCTCCCGGGAGGACGTGCCGCTGGACGCCCCCGCCGAGGCGCACGCCTCCCGCACCTGGGAGCCGCTGCTGGACGAGATCCTCGCCTCGAAGCTGCGGATCGCCTGGTACGGGGACCGCCTCCTGTTCGCCTCCGACACCCCCGGCCCCGGCGCGGCGCTGACCGACCGCGCCTCGGCGAACCTGTGGTCCGTCGCCGCCGACGGCACCGACCTGCGCTCCCACACCTCCTTCAGCTCCGCGGAGGGCTACCTGCGCGAGCCCGCGACCGACGGCTCCACGATCGTGTTCAGCTCCCGCGGGCGCCTGTTCGCGATGGACTCGCTGGAGTCCGCGCCGCGGGAGATCGAGGTGCTCGCCTCGGGCGTCGGCGCCGCACGCCTGCCCCGACCCGCCTCCCCGAACGAGAACCTGCTGGCCATGCGCCCCCTGCACGACGCCCGCGCGAGCGTGGTCGAGTGGCGCGGCAGCGCGCATGCCCTCACCCATCGCGGCGGCCCCGCCCGACTGCTCGCCGGCGCCTGCGGGCTGCGGCTGCGGGAGGTGCGTCCGCTGGGCCGCTCCCCCTTCGCCCTGTTCGTCTCCGACGCGGAGGCGCTCGCGGACCGCGAGCACGGCGGCGTCGGCTCCGACGTGCTGGCGCTGGCGCGCCTGGACGGCGGCGGCGAGGAGACCCGGCTCGACGTGGGCGAGGTGGGGCGGATCCTGCATGCGATCCCCTCGCCGGACGGCTCGCGCATCGCGATCGTCAGCCACGACAACGTGGTGCGCCTGGTGACCCTGCGCGGCCTCGAGGACCCCGCCAAGGAGACGCACGGGAAAGGCGCGCACGCCCCGACGGCCGCGGACGACGGCTGGGAGGCCGACGCCGACCGCTCCGTCGACGCCCCGCGCCTGGACCACGTGCGCGAGATCGGCCGCAGCGGCGGCGGCGAAGTGCGGGACCTGGCATGGTCGCCCGACGGCCGCTGGCTGGTGTGGGCCGAGCCGAACTCCTGGCAGCTCTCGCGCCTGATGATCTCCGATACCGAGGACCCGGAGCCGACCGGCCGCGCGCTGACCTCGGGGAAGTACCAGGACTCCGCCCCCGCCTTCAGCGCCGACGGCAAGCACCTGGCGCTGCTGAGCCTGCGCACCTTCGAGACGGTCTACGACGACATGGTCTTCGACCTCGGCTTCGTCAACGCCGAGCGGCCTTTCCTGCTGCCGCTGGAGCGCACCACCCCCGACCCCTTCGGGCCGCACCCCGACGGCTGGGGGCCCTCCGCCGAGACGCCCGGGGACAAGGGCACGGCCGACGCCGCCTCCGGCTCCGGCGACGCGTCCGGCGCCTCCCCCGCGAGCGGCGCCGCGGCGCACGGCGACTCCTCCGCCGCGGCCGAGGCGTCCTCCCGTCCCGCGTCCTCGCACTCGGCCGCCGGCGCCGAGGACGCGCACCGTCCCCCGGCCACACGCATCGACCTCGAGGCGGTCGAGGCGCGGCTGGTGCCCTTCCCCGTCGTCTCCGGCTACTACTCGCACCTCACGGCGGTGACCGGCGGCTTCGTGTGGCTGCGCCATCCGCAGCAGGGCGTGCTGGGCACCGCCCGCGCCGGCGTCGAGGGCGAGCCGCCGGCCCCGACCCTCGAGCACTGGTCCCTCGCCGAGCGCAAGCTCACCGTCCTCGCCGAGGGGGTCACCGACCTCGCCGCCTCCGGCGACGGCGAGTCCCTCGTGATCCGGCAGGGCGAGAGCTGGGTGCAGGTCCCCGCCGCGCGCAAGGTCGAGGACGAGGACCCCGCCCGCATCGTCATCGACACCGGACGCCTGCGCCTGACCGTCGACCCGGTCAAGGAGCGGCGTGGCATGCTCTGGGACAACTACCGGATCATGGCCCAGCAGTACTGGCGCGCGGACATGGACGGCATGGACTGGCACGCGATGACCTCCTGGTACGACCCGGTGATCGAGCGCCTGGTCACCGAGGACGACTTCCAGGACATGATGTGGGAGGTCCAGGGCGAGCTCGGCACCTCCCACGCCTACGTGCAGGGCGGGGTCTACAAGGCCGATCCGCCGATGCTGCCCGCCCATCTCGGCGCGGACCTCGAGCGTCGGGACGGCCGCTGGGTGATCACGAGGATCCTGCCCGGGGACTCCTCGGACCCGGACGCCCGCTCCCCGCTGCTCGCCCCGGGCGTCGACGCCCGCGTGGGCGATGCGGTGCTGCGCGTGGACGGCCGGGACGTCGGCGCCGAGGGGATCGAGGCGGCGCTCGTCGGCTCCGCCGGCACCCCCACCGAGCTGGTGCTCGAGCGCGACGGGGCCGAGCACCGCGTGGCGATCACGCCGCTCGGCGACGACGCGGAGCTGCGCTACCAGGCCTGGGTGGACTCCCGCCGAGCCCTGGTCGCCGAGCTCTCCGGCGGCCGGCTCGGCTACCTGCACATTCCCGACATGGTCTCCTCCGGATGGGCGCAGATGCACCGCGACCTGCGCGAGGCGACCACCAAGGAGGGACTCGTGGTGGACGTGCGTTACAACAGCGGCGGCCACACCTCGCAGCTGGTCACCGACCGGATCGCGCGCCGGGTGCTGTCCTGGGGCTACCCGCGCCACGAGCGGCCCGGCACCTACCCCTCGTTCGCCCCGCGCGGCGCGGTGGTGCTGGTGACGAACCAGGAGGCGGGCTCCGACGGCGACATCGTGAACGCCGTCTCCCGGGCCCTGGAGGTCGGGCCGATCATCGGCACCCGCACCTGGGGCGGCGTGATCGGGATCGACGGCCGCTACGACCTCGTCGACGGCACGGGCGTGACCCAGCCGAAGTACGCCAGCTGGTTCGAGGGCGAGGACTGGGCGATCGAGAACTACGGCGTCGAGCCGGACATCGAGGTGCCCCTGCCGCCCGCCGCCTGGGTCGCCGGCGAGGACCCGCAGCTCGCCCGCGGCATCACCGAGGCGCTCGCGCTGCTGGAGGAGACGCCCGCCGCGGTCGCCCCGCCGCTGCCGGCCCCGCGCTTCGGCACGCCGCGGAGCTGAGCGACCCGCTCACCCGCCTCGACTGCCCTCGCCCGCCGCGCTCAGGTGCGGTCGGGCGAGGGCAGGTCCTGCGCGATCGCCGCGAGGGCGTCGACCACGCGATCGACCTCCCCCGTGCCGACGGCCTCGATCATCTGCGCCTCGATCCGGCGCACGGCCCCGTCGGCCTCGGCCAGCAGCGCCCGGCCCGCCTCCGTGAGCACGGCCGGTCGGCGACGACCGCTGACCGCGACGTCGTCCCGCGCCACCAGGCCGCGCTCCTGCAGGGAGATCACCACGCTGTTCATCGACTGCGCGGTGACGAACGCGCCGCGGGCCAGCTCGGCGTTGCTCAGCGGCCCGGAGGCCAGCAGCTCGAGGCAGGAGTACTGCGGGACCGTCAGCCCCCTCGGCCGCAGCTCCGCCTCCATCCGTGCGCGCAGCGCGGACTGCGCCTGCTTGAGCACGTAGCCGAGGCGCCGGGCGAGCTCGGTCCCGGGGTCGGGGACGGGACGAGGCGTTTCCGAGGGCGGGTCCGAGGGAGTGTCCGGAGCAGAAGGGTCCATATCAAGATCTTGACATACCGTTCCCGCGCCACCTAATGTCAGGGTCCTGATATGCAACCCCGCCCCGAGGAGGACCCCATGACCACCGCCGGACCCGACTTCCTGGCCCTCCAGGTGCGCGACCTGGAGGCCGCCGCCGATTTCTTCGAGCGCCACCTCGGCCTCACGCGCACACCGTCCGCACCGCCCGGCGCGATCGTGTTCGACACCGCCCCGATCCCCTTCGCGGTGCGCGAGCCGCTTCCCGGCGTCGACCTGGCGGCCGCCGCTCCCCGCCCGGGCACCGGGGTCGCGATGTGGTTCGGCGTGGAGGACGCCGACGCGCTGCACGCGCGCCTCCTCGCCGCCGACGTCGAGGTCATGGGCCCGCCGACGGACTCCCCCTTCGGACGCACGATCGCGTTCACGGGCCCCGAGGGGTACCTGCTCACGGCGCACACCGTCGCCTGAGCGCCCGCCGGGCGGCCGGGACCTCGGCCCCTGGCCGAGCAGGCCCGTCGGTCGTACCCTCGGAGGTACCGACGGCGGGCTGGACCGATGGGGGCGCCCCCGTCGACGGTCGCACCGCGCCCCCGGAACGGAGTCCTCCGATGCGCGCCGACGACAGCTCCTCCGCCCTTCCCTTCGATCCCGAGGAGCGCCCGATCGGGGTGCTGGTCGGCTTCGACGGCTCCGACCAGGCGATCCAGGCCCTGCATTACGGGGCGACCATGGCGATGGGGCTCCGCTGTCGGCTCACCGTCGTCTCCGCGTTCACGGTCCCGAACCTGGTCTACCCCAACCTCGCCTCCATGCCCGCGGTGCCCGAGGGCGAGGCGCGGGCGGCGGCCTCCCGGCAGGTCGCCTCGGCGGCCCTCCCCCATCTCGAGGGCTATCCGGGCGAGGTCGCGCTCGAGTCCGCCGAGGGCGATGCGGCAGGAGTGCTCGTCGAGCTCTCGGGCAGGGCGCGCCTGGCGGTGGTCGGCTCCCGCGGGCGCGGCGGCTTCCTCGGCCGGCTGCTGGGCTCGGTCTCCGAGGCACTGCCGGCCCATGCGCACTGCCCGACGGTGGTGGTGCCGGCGAACTACGAGATCCCCGAGGGCACGGGGCGCGAGCGCTTCGCCGAGCGGCCCGGCCAGGAGCCGGTGGTCGTGGGCCTGGACGGCGAGGGCTCGGACGTGCTGATCACGATCGCGATGCGCTCCGCGGCGGCGGCCGGCGCCCCGCTGCACCTGCTGCAGGTGCTGCCGCCGCTGGACGCCTGGTCGACCTCCGCCCAGGCGATGGTCTCCGACCAGCAGTTCCTGGAGCGGCAGCAGGAGGAGGTCGCGGCCCTGCTCGCCGAGGAGGCCGGGAAGCTCCAGGAGCACGGCCCCGTCCGGACGGTCACCAGCTCGGTCGAGATCGGCGATCCCGTCACCACGCTCGTGAAGCGGTCCGCCGGGGCGCGGCTCACGATCGTGGGGACCCGCGGGCGGGGACGGATGCTCAGCGCGCTGCTCGGCTCCGTCTCCCGGGGCCTGCTCGAACGTGCCGAGGGCCCGGTGATGGTGGTGCCCGACCTCGACGTCTCCCGCATCGGGCACGATCCGCGCTGTCCGCGCTGACGGGGCCTTCTGCGCTGACGGGGCCGCCTCCGCGGCGGCGCCGGTCAGCGCAGCGCATGCGAGGCGATGGTCGGGAAGCGCGCGGCGAGGTCCTGGTGCGGCGCCGTCTCCGGCGCGTCCGGCACCTCGCCGTCGTGCGGTGCGAGGCGGGCGACGGGATGGGTCTCGTCGGGCAGGAGGTCCCGGGCGATGAGCTCGTCGCCGAGCGCAATACGTTCGGCGATGGAGAGGTCGCGGCCTCGCCGCTCCTCGCGGGGGGTGGCGATCCGGGCGGCGAGCAGACGGGTCAGCGACCCGAGCGCGACGGCGACGACGGCGATGAGGACGATGAGGGCCAGGCCCAGGAGTGCTGCGTTCATGCCTCGATCCTTCGCCCGACGACCATTCAGCACAAGCGATGATCTGCACCCCTCTGTTCATGCGTGCTGAACGGTTGTAGGGTCGGGCCCATGCTCGATCCGCTGAAGCTCCGCGTCCTCCGCTCGGTCGTCGAGACCGGCAGCATCCGCGCGAGCGCCGAGGCGCTCGGCTACACCCCGTCGGCCGTCAGCCAGCACCTGAGCAGCCTGCGGCGCGAGACGGGCCTGGAGCTCGTGGAGCGCTCTGGCCGCGGGATCGTGGTCACCGCGCACGGTCGTGCGCTGGCGGAGCAGGCCGGCCCCGCTCTCGACGCGCTCGCGGCGCTGGACCGCACCGTGCAGGACCTGCGGTCCGGCCGCACCGGCTCCCTGCGCCTGGGCTACGCGACCTCGGTCGCCTCCACCTGGATCCCCGAGCTCGCCCGTGACGTGCGCGGGCGCTTCCCGGACCTGGGTCTCGAGCTCGTGCTCCGCAGCTGCTCCATCGACGACCTGCTCGAAGACGACTTCGACGTGGCCGTGGGCGAGACCAGCTCCTCGCCCGCGGTCGCGGAGTGGCAGGCCCAGGATTTCCTCGAAGAGGGCTACGTCGCGATCGTCGGGCGCCGTCACCCGCTCGCCGCGCGGCAGAGCGTGCAGCTCATGGATCTCGCGGAGGAGGACTGGGTGACCGACGATCCGCCCGCCTCCCCGTGGTTCGGACGCATCGTCTCCGCCTGCCGGGCCGCGGGGTTCACGCCGTGCGTGCAGATCAATCCGCCGGACTTCTCGACCGTGCTGGGGTTCGTCGCGACGGGCGACCATGTGACCGTCCAGCCCTCGCTCATCGCGCAGGACCTTCGCGCCGACCTGGTCGCTGTGCCGATCGACTCCCCGGCCCTGCGCCGCCGCATGAGCGTGCAGGTGCGTCGCACCCTGACCGGTCACCCGGCCGCCCGCTACATCGTCCGACGCCTCCATGAGATGGCCGAGCTGCGGGCGCGGGAGATCGACGGGGTCGCGCACCTGAACCCGCCGCGTCCCCGCGAGCAGGACGTGACCACCGGGACCGAGGGCCTGCTCGTTCCCGCCGCTCTCTGAGAGTATCGAGGACAGGCGGCAGCCGCGCCGCCGCCCGTGCACCGAGGAGGATCCATGAGCGCCGACCCCACCGCACCCGCTGCAGGAGGCGACATCGACCAGCGCATCCGGTCGCTGTCGGTGCGCGCGGAGATCGTCGAGGACTCGCTGGTGATGGAGGTCGACGTGGCCGGCACCGCCGCACAGCTGTGGCAGGCCCTCACCGACCCGGAGCGTCTTGCACGCTGGTCGCCGGTGGTGCCCGACCGGGCGCTGACCTCGACGGGCCCCGCCCTCGCGCGCGAGAGCCCCGGCGACGACCCGGTCACCGCCGACGTGATCGCGATCGCGGGCGAGCACGCGCTGACGCATCGCTGGGGCGAGGCGACCGTGGCCTGGATGGTCGACGAGGGACAGCTCGACCTGCAGGTCACGATGCCGGACGTGCAGCAGGCGCAGTACTTCGCGGCCGGATGGCATGTGTGCCTGGCCGTGCTCGACGCCCAGATGGAGGGTCTGGCGCAGGAGCGGATCGTGGGGATGGAGGCCCTGGAGCACGGCTGGGACGCGCTGCGTCACCGCTACGCGACCGAGTTCGGCCACCCCGACGGGCCGACCCCCGGCCAGGATGCCTGACCACCGTCGTCGGCGCGCTCAGCGCTCCTCGATGTGGAGGGCGATCTCGACCTCGTCGCCCACCTCGACCCGCTCGGCGCGCTGCACCGCGACCTTCACCGGCACCAGGTAGCCGCCCTCGCGCGGGAACAGCGAGGTGGTGAAGTCGGTGTCGCCGATCCGGGCGTCCACCGGGATGCAGCCCCAGCCGTAGCTCGCGCGGCGCGAGATCGCGGCGATCGCGTCGGCCTCCTCCTCGGGCACGCGCGCGAAGACGAACGGGGCAGGGCCGCGCCACTCGATCGTCGGAGCCCGGAAACGGAGATCCATGGCCTGAGCGTAGACCCGTGCTCGTGGTGGCGCTGTCGCCCTGTTCGAGGTAGCGCGACGTCATGAGCAGCCCCGTTCCCCCGCCGGAACACCCATGCACATGACCCGGCGATCGGGACGGAACGGGGGCCGACGGGGCAGAATGGGGCCATGCCCGCCTCCCGCTCCCCGCTGCGCCTGCTGCGCGGGGGCGTCGCCGCCTCGATCGCGACGGCCGTCGCCCTCGGCGGCCACCTCGCGGGCGGTGGAGCGATGCCGGCCTGGCTCGGGCTGCTCGTGCCCTGGTGGCTCGCGGTCGCGGCCTGCACGCTGCTGGCGGGGACCCGCTTCTCCCTGGCCCGGATGGGTGCCGCGGTGCTGATCAGCCAGGGGCTCTTCCACGGCCTGTTCAGCGCGGGCACGCCCGGCGACCCGGGCCTGGCGCTCGTGGCCCCGCCGGGCTCCCACCTCGGTCACGGCGCCGGGCACTCCACCGGTCTGGCCGAGCACGCGGCCTCCGGCGCGGGACATGCGGCCCACGGCGGCGGAGGAGTCCTCCCGGCCGCCGACCACGCCCTCCACGGCAGCCACGCTGACCTGCAGATGCTGCTGCTGCACGTGCTCGCCGCGCTCGTGACGACCGTGCTGCTGCAGCACGGCGAGTCCGTGCTGATGCGCTGCGCGAGCCTGGCCCTGAGCGTCCTCGCGGTGCTCGCGCATCCGCCGCTGCAGCTGCTCGTCACGCTGCTCGTGCCCGAGCGGCCGAGCCGCCCGCTGCCGAGGGCTCCGCACCTCCTGCACGCCCAGCGCGCCGTCCTCACCCCGCAGCTGAAGCGGGGTCCTCCGGTGGTCCTCGCGGCCTGAGCAGGGACGACGCCCCGCGTCCTCCCGCGGTGCCCGGCGAGTCCGCGCCCGGCGACTCGGCACCCGATGCCCGCACCCGATGCCGCGCCGGCCGGTGCCTTCGCAGTCGATGCGACGCCGACCCGCGCCCTCGTTCGCTGCGGCATGACGTCCCACGCCGACCACCCAGCGCGTGACGACCACGCGCCCGCGCACCCGCTCAGGCCCTCCCCGATCGACCACCACCCGTCCGGCACTCCTGCCGCACGGGTCCGTGCCGACCGCCGCCCTCGCATCTCGCACCGCGGCCCGTCGGCCCTTCGAGAGGACCTTCCATGTCTCAGCATTCCTTCCTGCCCTCCGCCGCCCGTCCGAGCCGCCGGGTCGCGCTCGGCGCCGCGCTGCTCCTGCCGCTCGCGGCCTGCACCTCCGGACCGTCCGGGGACTCCGTCTCCGACGGGGGCGGCGCCGCGGCCTCGGACGGCGGCGGTGCGCTCTCCGCCGAGGGACTCGCGCTCGTCGATCCCTGGGTGAAGGCCGCCGAGGAGGGCATGACCTCCGCCTTCGGCACCCTCGCCAATGACACCGGCCGCGACCTGCAGCTGATCGCGGCGAGCACCCCGTCGGCCGGGATGGTCGAGCTGCACGAGACCGCCTCCGACGGCTCCGGCGGCATGAGCATGCAGGAGAAGGAGGGCGGCTTCCCCGTCCCCGACGGCGGCGAGCTAGTGCTCGCACCGGGCGGCGACCACCTCATGCTCATGGACCTCCCCGCGCCGCTGCAGCCCGGCGACGAGGTGGAGCTGACGCTGCAGTGCGAGGACGGCACCGAGCTGACGGTCACCGCGACCGTGAAGGACTTCGCCGGCGCCCAGGAGCACTACGAGCCCGAGGGCTCGGCCGGCTCCGGAGCCTCCGACGCGGGCGGAGCGCACGACGGGCACGACGCGCACGACGGCCACGCCGGGCACGACGCCGACACCGATCCCGAGGACGGTGCCGAGTGACCGGCCCCGAGGAGGACCCCGCGCCCTCCCGCCCCGGCCGGCGACACCTGCTGCGCGCCGGCGGCCTCGGCCTCGGGGCGCTCGGCGTCGGCGCCGCAGGGGCCGGCCTGGACCGCTCCCTCCGCGACCGGGCCGGCTCCGGCACCGAGGCGGCGCAGCCCGATCCCGCACCGCATGGCGAGGCGGTCGTGCCCTTCCACGGCGCGCACCAGGCCGGCATCGAGACGCCTGCCCCCGCGTCGGCGACGCTCCTGGCCCTGGACCTGCGCGAGGACGTCGACCGTGACGGGGTGCTGCGGATGCTGCGCCTGCTCACCGACGACGCCGCCCGCCTCACACGGGGCGAGCCGGCGCTCGCGGACACCGAGCCGGAGCTCGCCGCCGAGCCGGCCTCCCTCACCGTCACCGCCGGCTTCGGCCCCGGGCTCATGGCGCGGGCGGAGCGGAAGGCGCCGGACTGGCTCGCACCACTGCCCGCCTTCGGCATCGACGAGCTCGAGGAGCGGTGGTGCGATGGGGACCTGCTGCTGCAGGTCGCCGCCGAGGACCCGCTGACCGTCTCGCACGCCGCACGGATGCTGCTCAAGGACGCCCGCGCCTTCGCGAGGCTCCAATGGGGGCAGAGCGGATTCCGTCGCTCCCCCGGCGTGGTGCGGCCGGGCAGCACCCTGCGGAACCTCTTCGGCCAGCTCGACGGCACCGCGAACCCGGCGCCGGGCAGCGAGCACTTCGCGAAGGTGGTCTGGATCGACGAGGGCCCCTTCGCGGGCGGCACCTCGATGGTGGTCCGACGGATCCGCATGGACCTGGACGGCTGGGACGAGGCGGACCGCGGCGCGCGGGAGGCCGCCACGGGCACCCGGCTGGACAGCGGGGCACCGCTGTCCGGCGGGGACGAGACCACCCCGGCCGACTTCGAGAAGGTCTCCGCGAACGGCTTTCCGGTGATCGGGGAGTTCTCGCACATGCGCCGGGCCCGCGGGGTCGACGACGGCGAGCATCAGGAGATCTACCGCAGGCCGTACAACTACGAGCACGCGCCGGTGCCCGGTTCGGGACTGCTCTCCGAGTCCGGGCAGGTGTTCGTCTCCTTCCAGGCCGATCCCGTCGCACAGTTCCTGCCGATCCAGCGCCGCCTGGACGAGCTGGACCTGCTGAACCAGTGGACGACGCCGATCGGCTCGGCCGTGTTCGCCATCCCGCCGGGCTGCGCCGAGGGCGAGTTCCTGGGGCAGGCCGTGCTGGAGTAGCCGCCCCGCCGCCGACCGTCCCGCCGCCGGCCTCCCCGCTGCTTCCGTCGGCCGCCGGCAGTAGAGAGGGGACTCGAGCGGCACGGTGCGGAGCTCAGCTCCTCGCCGTGCCGCTGGAGTCCCCCGTCTGCCGGGGAACCATCGGGACGGGCGAGCGGAGGCGGGCACGTGGCAACCCGTGGCGAGTCCCTCGGCCTTGTGCGAGCGCCTCGTATGCTGGCCCGAACCCCCTGCGCCCCGGCACGACCGCCCGGACCGTCGTGTCCGCACGCGCAGGCCCCGACGACCGCAGGAGACCACCGATGCCCCGCTTCAACATCCCGGCCGAGGACGCCCAGGGACCGCTGGTCGTCGGGATCGACATCGGCTCCGGCGGCACCCGCACCGCCGTCTACGACGTCTCGGGCCGTGAGGTCGGCAAGCTCCAGCACAAGGAGACCCACGCCTTCACGGTCGACGACGACGGCACCAGCACCATCGACGCCGACCAGATCGTCGCGGAGATCCGCACGTCCCTCGCCGCGGTGCTCGGCCACGGAGAGCTGCCCGGCCAGGTGCGCGCGATCGGCTTCGACACCTTCGCCTCCTCCCTCGTCGCCGTCGACAAGGCGGGCCATGCGCTGACCCCCTGCATCACCTATGCGGACACCCGCTGCCACGCCCAGGTGGGCGAGCTCGCCTCCCGGATCGACGTCGATGACCTGCACGAGCGCACCGGCGCCCGCCTCCATTCCTCCTACACCGCGCCGCGCCTGCTGTGGCTGCGCAAGGAGCACCCCGAGGTCTTCGCCCGCACTGAGCGATTCATGGCGCTCGGCGAGTACGTCGCCTTCAAGCTGCTGGGCACGCCCGCGCTCGGCACCGCCTCGGCCGCCTGGTCCGGGATGATCGACCGCCGCACCGGTCAGTACGTGCCCGAGCTGCTCGAGGCCGTGGGCGTGGACGAGGCCGCGATGGGCCCCGCGATCGACCCCGACGACGCCCTGCCCGTCGGCGGCACCCCGCTCGCCGCCGAGTTCCCGCAGCTCGCCGAGGCCGTGTGGCTGCCCGTGATCGGCGACGGTCTCGCCGCGAACCTCGGCATCGGCGCGCTCGGCACCGGCACCTGGGGCATCTCGACGGCGACCTCCGGCGCGATCCGTCAACTCCTGGACACCGACATCCCCGCCCTCCCCTCCGGGCTGTGGGCGTACCGGGTGGACCAGCGCCGCACCCTCGTCGGCTCCGCGATGAGCGACTGCGGGCGCGTGCTCGACTGGTGCCGCAACGAGCTCGCCATGCCCTTCGAGATCGGCGAGACGGACACCGAGACCCTGTTCTCCGGACCGCCCTCCCCGGGCACGCCGCTGGTGATCCCCTTCTTCTCCGGGGAGCGCGGCACCAAGTGGCGCGGCTCCTCGCGGGCGATGTTCGCGAACGTCGGCGCGTCCACGACCTGGAAGGACATGCTGCGCGGGGCGATGGAGGGCGTGGCCCTGTCGTTCCTGCGCATCGCCGATCAGATGAAGGAGGCCGGCGGCGAGCCCGAGCGGATCGTGCTCTCCGGCGGCATGACCGGCGCGGTCCCCGGCTGGCTCCACCTGCTCTCCGACGCGCTCGCGATGCCGATCGATCACGTGGCCGTCTCCCGCTCGACCATGCGCGGCGCGGCCGTGATGGCCCTCGAGCAGGCGGCCCCCGAGATCCCTGTCGCCGAGGCGCCGGTGCTCACCCGGGTCGAGCCCGTGCTGGAGAACCAGGACTACTACCGCGAGCGCCTCGAGCGCTTCGAGAAGCTCGCCGACCTGGCCTGAGGCGGGCGGGCGTCGCAACGGGCCGTCCCGAGCGCCGCGCGCATCCCACCCCGCGCACGCCGGCCCGGCCCGGCCCGCTTGCCTCGCCCCGAGCGCCACGCAACCGCCCCCGATGGCCATGCCCTACGGCGGTCGTGCCTAACGGAGCCATGCACCACAGGGGTTACCGGCAAGTCACGTGCAGTTGTGTTCCAGTGCTGGAACACAGCTGCACGTGACTGCCCGGTCACCTGACGATCGGGCACCTCGATGCCGACTCCGGGATCCGTGAAAGGGGCCGACCTGGGCGGGGAACGTGCGAGGCTCGTGACCTCGCTCCCACGCTGAACGCTCCTCCCCACGGCATCTGCGTCCACAGCGGGGCTCGCTCGACACGGAGAACCACGGCGAGCTCCTAGCGTCGGCGTCCATGACGTCCCGCTGGTCCCCGAATCCGCGCAGCCTCTACCGACGCTCGGAGCTGCGTGAGCGTGGCATCCACCCGCGTCGTCTCGCCTCCGGGGAGTTCCTCGAGGTGATCCCGGGGTTCCTCACTCCTTCCGCGGCCCCTGCCGACCTCTCCCTCGCAGCGCGGCTGCTGCAGCGCGAGGTCGCCCCCGGCGCCGTGATCAGCCACTGCACCGCTGCGGAGCTCCTCGGTGTCCCGCTCCCCCGCGACCTCGAATACGCCTCGAGCAACGTCCTCCACTGCACTCTGCCGCCGACCGCACGCCGACGGTCGAAGCGCGGAGCGGTCTTCCGCTCCCGTCCGCCGGGTGCCACGACCTCGGTGAAGGGGGTGCGGGTGAGCGGCGTGTCGGAGCTGCTCGTCGAACTCGCGGGACTGCTCGAGCACGACGATCTGGTCGCTGCCGCCGATCAGCTGGTGGGGCCTGACTCGAAGGTCCGTCCTCGACCGAGCCTCGAGCAGCTGCGCGAGCAGGCTCTCCAGGCACGGCACACGTACCGGATCCAGGCGGTGAGGGCCGCCCTCGCCGACGCGCCAGAACGAGTCGAGTCGCCGAAGGAGACGCAGACCAGGCTCATGCTCCTCCGGGAGGGATTCGCGGAGCCGGTGATCAACCTGCCGGTCCGGGCTCCGACCTCCGGAGAGCGATTCCGGATCGACCTGGCCTACCCTGCGCTGCGGATCGCGATCGAGTACGACGGGTTCTGGCACAGCACGGACAAGAAGCGTCACGCCGCCGACCGACGGAAGGACGACGTCCTCCACGAGCTCGGCTGGCGCGTGGTGCGCGCCTCCGACCAGGACCTCCGCGAGCCCGACGAGTTCCTCGGACGTCTCCACCACCTCAACGCGCCCCTGGCGTGACGACCCCGAGGAGCGCGGGTCGCCCTGTTCAGGCACCGAGGGCGCCGCAGGGCAGGGGCGGGACGACGCGAGGGCGGGGTTGATCGAGGTGATCGGACCCGGGGTTACTCCAAAGTCATGAGCCACTGTGTTCCAGCAATGGAACACAGTGGCTCATGACCTGTCGGCAACCCTGGCCACGAGAGGGTGGGGCCGGGTCGGGCACCTCTGGGCCTGCCCTGGCCCTGCCCACCGGGCCAGGGCCCGGTGGGCCGGGTCGGGCCAGCGCGCGGGTCAGGGCCGGGGCAGGCGCTGCTCCTCGGCGACGACGGCCGCGACCAGCGGGTCGTCGGCGGCCACGTCGAGCAGGGCGAGCAGGGCGGTGACCCGCTCGGTCGCGTCCTCGAGCCCGGCCGCCTCGGCGATCTCGGCGCTCTTCGGGTCCTGCACCTCGTGCCCGGCCTGCACGCGGTCGGTGACCCAGGCGGTCCAGGCGGCGACGGCCGCGACCTCGCCGGGGGCCTTGTCCGGGCCGCCGAGCTCGGCGATCACCGGCAGGGCCCGCACGGGCAGCTTCGCGCTGCCGTCGGCGGCGATGCGGATCAGGTTGTCGGCCAGGCGAGGGTTGCGGAACCGCTCCTCGAGGGCCGAGGTGTAGGCGTCGAGCTCGTCGGCCGGCAGCGGCAGGGTCTCCCGCGCCTCGCTCCACAGCTGCTCGACCAGGGCCCGCACCTCGCGGTGGCCGATCGCCTCGTCCACGCGCTCCACGCCCGCGACCTGGCCGGCGTAGGCCATGAGGGTGTGGGCGCCGTTGAGCAGGCGCAGCTTGCGGCGCTCGTGCACCTCGATGTCGTCGGTGAACTGCACCCCGGCCTTCTCCCACTCGGGGCGGCGGCCGCGGAAGCGGTCCTCGATGACCCACTCGGTGAAGGGCTCGGTGACCACCGGGACGGCGTCGGCGAAGCCGGTCTGCTCGCGCACGGTGTCCGCGGCGCCGTCGTCGGCCGAGGGGGTGATGCGGTCGACCATGGAGGAGATGACGTCGACGTGGTCCGCGAACCAGGCGGCGGTCTCCTCGTCGAGCTCGGCGCGCACTGCCTCGCCCAGCACCTCGCCGTTCCCGGTGAGGTTGTCGCAGGAGACGAGCGCGAGGGGCTCCTCGACACCGGCCTCGCGGCGGGCCTTCAGGCCCAGCGCGAGCCGGGCGGGGGCGGAGGTCGCGGGGTCGGAGCCGGCGGCGTAGCCCTTCTCGGTGATAGTCAGCGTGACCACGGTGGTGAAGGGGTCGGCGAGCAGAGCGACCAGGGCGTCGACGTCGGAGGCCGGGTGGACCTCGTCGATCACGTCCAGGACGCTGACCTCGTCGGCCTCGGGGCCGCGCACGACCAGGCCGTACTTCCCGCCCTGGGCGTTCAGCGCGTCGGCCATCCCGGCGGAGCGGCCGGTGAAGGCGACCACGGACCAGCCGCCGGCCACGGCGGTGGCGTGCAGGGTGTGGGCGCGGGCGAAGTTGCCGATGCCGAGGTGGACCAGGCGGCCGACGTCGGAGGGGGCGGGGGCGTTCATCTAAGCGGTTCCTCTCAGGCGGACTCGCCGAGGCGGAAGACCTCGCGAGGCTGCTGGGTGGGCAGGGTGGCGACGAGCGCCTCGGCGTCCTCGAGACGCATGCGGTGCTCGGCGACCAGGCCGGCCAGGTGGGTCGCGTCGATGCGGCGCGACATGTCGTGGCGCGCCGGGATGGAGCAGAAGGCGCGGGTGTCGTCGATGAATCCGCTGGTGCGCGTGTAGCCGAGGGTCTCGGAGACGGCGCGGCGGAAGCGGAGGATCGCGTCGGGCGAGTCGATGAACCACCACGGCGCCCCGGCGAAGACCGAGGGGTACACGCCGGCCAGCGGCGCGATCTCGCGGGAGAACACGGTCTCGTCGATCGTGAACAGCACGGTGCGGAAGTTCTCGGAGTGGCCGACGTCGTTCAGCATCGGCCGCAGGTGGTGGACGAAGTCGACGGCGACGGGGATGTCGAAGCCGACGTCCGCGCCGAACGTGTCGAACATCGCGTCGGAGTGGTTGCGGGAGACGGCCGGGTGGAGGGTCATCACGAGCCCGTCCTCGGCGGCCAGGCGGGCCTGGTCGGCCAGGAGGTGGCGGCGCAGCGCCACGGCCTCGTCGGCGCCGATGGTGCCCTCGCGGGCGGCGGTGTAGAGCCGGCGGGCGTCCTCGAGCGGGAGCCGCTCGGTGCCGGGGTCGATGTGGGCGTGGTCGGAGGAGACCGCGCCGTGGTCGCGGAAGTACAGCCGACGGACGCGCATGGCCTCGAGGTGGCCGTCGTAGGTGCCGGTGTCGACGCCGGCCGCCTCGCCGAGGGCGTCGGCGAGCTCGCGGAAGTCGGCGCGGGCGGGCTCGAGGTACTTGTCGGGCCGGAAGGTGGGGATCACGCGGCCGGTGAAGGTGGCGTCCGCGGCGAGCGCGTCGTGCGGGGCGAGATCGTCGACGGGGTCGTCAGTGGTCGCCATGACCTCGATCTTGAACTGGTCGAACAGCGCGCGGGGCCGGAACTCGGGGCGGGTGAGCTTGTCCGCGATCTCGTCGTACATCGCATCGGCGGTGCGCGGGTTCAGCACGGTCTTCAGGCCGAAGACCTCGGAGAACTCGTGCTCCATCCAGTAGCGCGAGGGGGTGCCGGCGTAGGCGTGCCAGTGCTCGGCCAGGAGGTGCCAGGCCTTGCGGGAGGCCTTCTCGTCCAGCGGGCCCTGGCCCACGCCGAGGTCGGCGAGGTCCACGCCGCGGGCGTGCATGAGCCGGTTGACGTAGTGGTCGGGCGTGATGAACAGCGAGGTCGGGTCGCGGAACGGCTCGTCGTCGAGCAGGAGGCGCGGATCGACGTGGCCGTGCGGCGAGACGATCGGCTGGTCCTTCTCCCGCTCGTAGAGGCTGCGGGCGATGTCGCGGACGGCCGGGTCCGCGGGCAGGAGTCGGTCGGGGTGCGGCACGAAGGCGTCGTTGCTCATGCGGTCATCCTCGCAATCATCAGCCACGACGGCGGACGGTTGTCACTGGTTGCCGGGCCGACGCCGGATCCCGGCCCGCAGACCTGGGCTTTCGTCCGCGTCGGGCGGGTTCGCGGCCGACGGAGTCCGTGACGGGTCAGGCCTCAGCGCACGTCGCGGGGGCCCGTGGTGCCGCGGGGCACGAGCCGCACGGGCAGCGATCCCTCGACGGGTGTGCGGTGCGCGGAGGGGTTCTCGATGCGGCGCACGAGCCGTTCGACGGCGGCGCGGCCCTGGGCGCGCTTGGGGCTGACCACGGTGGTCAGGCCCCCGCCGACGAGGCGCGAGAGCTGGATGTCGTCGTGGCCCATCACCGACAGCTCGCCCGGCACCCGGATCCCGGCGCGCAGGGCGGAGATCAGGAAGCCGAAGGCGACCAGGTCGTTGTAGCAGATCACGGCGTGGGGCAGGGAGTCGCGCATCTCCTCGAAGGCCTGCTCGCCGCCGGCGGTGGTGGGGGCGAAGGGGCCGTGGCGCTGGACCTGGATCCCCTGCTGCCGGGCGGCGACGCGGACGGCGCGCCAGCGCTCCCCGTCGGACCAGGAGTTCACGGGCCCGGCCACGTAGGTGACGGTGCGCAGGCCGTTCTCGGCGAGGTGGGCGATCGCCTGCCCCATGCCGTGCTCGTAGTCGGGGGTGACGGAGTCGAGGCCGGCGACGCGCCGGTTCATCACGACGACGGGGATGCGCTTGGAGAGGTGGTTGAGGGTCGCATCGGACTGGCGGGTGCCGGAGAGGACGATCCCGTCGACGACGTTGACGGCGCTCTCGAGGCTCGCGCGCTCACGCGCCTCGTCCTCGACCGTGTCGAGCAGGAGCAGCAGGAACTCCTGCTCCTGCGCGGCCTCCTGCATGCCCGAGACGAGCTCGGCGAAGTAGGGGTTGGTGAGGTCGGGGACCTCGATGCCGAGGCGGTGGTGGCGGTGGCCGCGCTCCTGCGCGGGCGGGGCGGAGGTGCGGTAGCCGAGGGTCTTCGCGGCGTCCATGACCTTGGCGTGGGTCGCGGCGCTGACGCGGCCGGGACGGGAGAAGGCGCGGGAGACGGTGGAGGGGGCGACGCCCGCCTCCTTGGCGACGTCGTAGATCGTCACGCGCTTGTCCGCCACTCGCCGGCTCCGTTCCTCGCCTGCTCGGCGCTGCCCGTCCTCGGGGCGCTGTGCGCCCGCTGTCCTCGGGAGAGCCTACCCCGACCGGTGGGCAACCGGCGGCAACCGGCGGTGCGGAGGCAGGGGCGCGGGGGTCAGCCGCGGCGTCCGCAGCCCGCGTCCAGGGCGGTGGTCCCGACCGGTCGACATCGTACGGGTTCACCCTCTGCCCCTGCCCGGAGTCGACCACGGTGGTCGGGCCTACCCTCCCGTCAGGCGGAGGGGTCCAGGTGCTTGAGGACCGTCGCGGGCACGCCGCCGACGACGCAGTGGTCGGGGACGTCCTTGGTGACGACGGCGCCGGCGGCGATGACGACGTCGCTGCCGATGGTGACGCCGGGCAGGATCGTGCAGTGCGCGCCGATCCACACGTCGTCGCCCAGGGTGACGCTCTGGCCGAGCCCGATATGGGCGCGCCGGCCGGCGGCGGTCAGCGGGTGGCCGACGGTGGAGATCACGGTGCCGGGCCCGATCATGCAGTGGTCCCCGATGCGCACGGGCGCGATGTCGAGGATCGTCACGTCGTAGTTGGCCAGGAAGTTCTCGCCGACGTGGATGTTCGCGCCGTGGTCGCAGCGGAACCCGGGCTGGACGTCGATGACCTCGCCGCAGGAGCCGAGCAGGGCGCGCAGCGCCGTGTCGCGCGCCTCGGCCTCGCGCGGGTCGATCGCGTCGAGCTCCCGGCAGGCGATCAGCGCGGCCTGCTTGCGCGCGGCGACCTCCGCGTCGTCGAAGCAGTACTCGAGCCCGGCGTCGAGCTTCTCGAGCTCAGTCATCGTCGCGGCGGTCTCCTGGGGTTCACGGGTCATGGGGATCATTCTCCCAGCCCCGCGGGCCGGGAGCCGTCCCCTGTCAGTGCACCCCTTCGAGCAGGGCGGCGCCGTTCAGAGGCGGCGGTTCACGACTCGGCCGGGCGCGCCCTCAGCCCAGCCGGGCGAAGATCGGATTCGAGTAGAACCAGAGATCCTCCCAGGGGTTCACCTCGCCGACCACGTCGAGCGCAGGGCCGACGGGGTCGACCTCGGCCCCGTGGAAGCCGGGCTGGCTGCGCTTTCCGTCGGTGCCGCGGATCCGCAGGTAGACGTCGTGCTCGAGGGCGAACCGGTGCGTGAGCTCGATGGTTCCGTCCTGACCGGCGGTGTCCCAGGACGTCACGACGCGAGTCCCCGGTGCGCGCAGCGCGTCACGGTCCTCGGACGGGCCGGTGATCTCACCGAGCACGAGGTCGACCCGGGCGAGCTGAGGGAGCAGCCCGGCGTGGTTCACCCGGTCGGCGGTCTCGATGACGATCGTCAGTTCGACCTCGGTCGGCATCCTCACCTCGAGGGTCTCGCCCATGCCCACGGCGAACCGGTTCCCACGGTTCCCCGCCACCTGCAGCGTCATCTGCAGCGATCCGATGAGATCCCCGAAGCACACCCACATACGACCGGCTCGCATCCCCTCCATCACCGCGCGATGGCTGACCTCCTCGGCCCCCACCCAGGTCTTGTTGTACGCCCCGGGCGTGAAGGAGCTGTACTCGACGACCGGGCGCCCGGCGTTCACGGGCGGCGGGTAGACGCCGGTGCTGTCGAAGGTGTCTCCCGCCTCGTTGTACGGACGGTCCGAGTAGCCCGTCTGGTCCAGGTCGTCGACGGGGTTCTTCACCCAGTCGCCGCAGCCCTGATGACCGTCGGACGTGGTCGTGATCCACCACTTCCTGCCTTCGGCGAGCAGGCTGTCCCACATCCCGCCGACCGTCGCAGTCATCCAGTCGAAGCCGCCCCACGTGCGGTAGCTCTCCTCCGGGTACCCCTCGAAGGAGTGCTCGCCCGGGCCGCCGTCGTAGAGCCCGCGACCGCGGGCCATCCCGGCCGGCAGCGCGGCGGCCTGGTGCCCCGGGGCGCCCTCGAAGCCGATGACGACGTCGGGGGCGGCGTCCTGCCAGGCCCGCAGCTCCGCCGGCGAGTCGATTCCCTTGCGCGCCGGATGGTTGGGCAGCACGAGGACGTCCGCGAGCCGTCCGGAGGCGACGGCCCGCCTCAGGAACGCCAGCGCGTCGACGGCCAGCGCCTCGTGCGCGGGAGTTCCGTCCCGGGCGCCGACGACGTTGGCGTCGTAGGTGTCGACGAACTCCTGGAGGAGCTCTGCCTCGCCCTCGCCGGGCGCCATCATCAGCGTGGTGTGCTCGCCGGCCGGGATGTTCCACTCCAGGCCGTTGAAGAGCAGCAGCTCGTCGCCGTAGCGCTCACGGGCGGCGAGGATGTCCTCGCGCTGCGGTGCGATGCTGTGCGCGGCGAAGGCCTCGTTGCCGTGGTCGGTGATGACGATCCAGTCCAGGCCTCCTGCGACCGCGCGTCGCGCCTGGTCCTCGATGCGGAACATGGCGTCGTTGCTGTACTGGCTGTGGAGGTGGTGGTCTCCCGCGAGCCAGACCAGGTCGCCGGAGGGCCGTGGCCCTCTCCGGCTCCTCTCCGTCTCCGCCCGGGCGGGGCCTGCGACTCCGCCGAGGACGCCGGCGCTCGCCAGTCCCGCCCCGCGGAGGAATCCGCGCCGGTCTCCCAGCCCTGTGCGGGCGCTGCTCGAGGTGGGTCCGTCCTGGTCGCGGTGCATGGGGCAGGTGCCTCTCGTCGGCGTCGTCGTCGCGGGCTCGGTGGCGCCCCGCACCGGAAGTGTTCGCGACGTCGTCGACGGGCGCATGAACAGCGGAAGGCCTGTGGAGGAAGACCTCGCGGGTCTCGTTCCACCGCGTCAGTGCGCCCCGCCGAGCTCGACGAGCAGGACGCCCGCGACGATCAGCCCCATGCCGCCGAGCATCAGCGGCGTGAGCGGCTCGCGGAACAGGATCCGGGAGAGCACGGCGGTGGCGACGATCCCCACGGCGCTCCAGATCCCGTAGGCGACGCCGAGCGGCATGCCGGCGGCGAGCGCGCCCGAGAGCAGGCCGAAGGCGAGCAGGTAGCCGGCCACGACGGGCAGATACCAGCGGCGATCGCCCGTCGCGGACATCCGCAGGGACAGGGTCGCGCCGACCTCGGAGACGATCGCGCCCAGGAGCAGCAGCCAGCTCATCGTGTCACCGTCCCGTCGTGCTCACCTGTGGACTCGTCGGGGATCGCGTGGATCTCGAGCTCGCGCAGCAGCTCGACCTCACCGCGTGAGCCGTAGGCGGTGGCGCCGGCGAGCCACTCCTCGGCGGGGATCTCCGCGGTGTCGGCGGCGGCGACCGGCACCGGGCCCGGTCCGCCGTGCGGCCGCTCCCCCGCCCCGGCGTCGGCGGCGGTCGCGGCCTCGGCGCGGCGGGCCCGCTGGGAGCCGAGCTCGACGACGGCGACCCCAGCCGCGATGAGCAGGATCCCGCTGATCTTCAGGGCGCCCAGCGACTCCCCGAACAGCACGGCCGACGCGCCGGCGGTGAGCACCACCCCGATCGCGCCCCAGAGGCCGTAGGCGACGCCGAGCCCCATGCCGCGGCGGAGCACCTGGGCGAGCAGGGCGAAGGTGAGCACGTAGCCGACGACCACGACGACGTACAGCGCCGGCTGGTCGAGGGCGCCGCGCAGGGAGAGCGTCGCGGTGACCTCTGCGAGGATCGCGGCGGCGAGCAGCAGCCAGGTCGTCACGACGCCTCCCCTCCCGCGCTCTCGCCCTCCGCGGTCGCCTCGCCGAGCAGCGCGGCGGCGAGGGAGCGCAGGCGCTGCGCCTCGGCGCCCACCTGGTCCAACAGACCGGCGGCGCGGTCGAACCAGAGCCCGTCGGCCATGAGTCGCACGGCGAGCAGGCGGGCCCGACGGTCGGGACCGACCCCTGCGGGGACGTGCAGCCAGGTCTCGAGCTGCTCCTGCCAGCGCTCCGTGAGGGGCACCCGCAGGTGCGGGTCGGCGAAGATCACGAGGTCCGCGGCGGAGAGCTCGGCACTGCAGGCCCAGTCGAGATAGGCGAGGTGACGCTGGTCTGCGGAGGCGGAGGCGAGGTCATCCCCCGCGACCGGGTGACGACCGGCGACCAGGGCGAGCATCTCCCGCTCGTAGCGTGCGGTCATCCGGTCGAGGATCGCCCCGAGCAGCTCCTCCTTGGTGGAGAAGCGGTACATCAGCCCGGGCTTGGTGACCCCGGCGGCGCGGGCGGCGGAGTCGAGGGTGAGCGTGCCGTCCGCGCCGAGGTGGGCCTCGGCGGCGTCGAGCATCGCCTCGCGGGCCGAGGGGCGATGCGCGGGGCGTGCGGGCGGTGTGGAGCGTGCGGATGCCATGGGACCTCCGGGTCCGACGGGAACACCCGTTACTTTACCGACCGGATGGCCAAGTAACGCAAGCCGGGTCGCGCGTCGGACGGCTCACATCGTCCGGCGTGCAGCCTGCCCGAGCGCGGCGCGGAGCGGCGGGCTCATCGCGGCGACGACCTCACGCCGCTCCATGCTCGCGATCGGTTCGATCCGCAGCACGTACCGGGTCATGAACAGGCCCGCCATCAGGGCGGCCACCGCGCTCGTGCGCTGCGCGGCGTCGCGGCCGCCGATCATCTGCTCGATCCGTCCCACCAGCTGGTGGCCGAGGTACTCGCGCACCACCTTCTCGGCCTCTCCCCCGGTGGAGGCGGCCAGCACCATCCGTCGGAACGTGGAGGCGACCTCGGGCCGGTCCCAGAGGCCGAGGGCCGTGGCGAGCAGGGCCGGGGCGAGGTCCTCCGGCTCCCGGGCGAGGACGGCCTCGAGGATCTGCCCGGGGGTCGCGATCATCTCGAGCACGGCGCGCAGAAGGCCCTCCTTCCCGCCGAACCAGTAATTCACCATAGCGGGGTCGACGCCGGCCTTAGCGGCGATCCCTCGCAGCGTCGCGCCGTCGTAGCCGTGGGCGAGGAAGTGCGCTCTGCCTGCCTCGATGAGCCGGTCACGGGTGTCGGAGGATCCGGGCGGCCGTCCGGGTCGAGAATTCACCATGGTGGCAGTATCGGGTCCTGCCGCCGCACTGTCGCCCCATGGACGACGCAGACATGACCCCGCACCCTCACTCCGAGACCCGCGCCGACGGGATCGAGGACGGTCCGCTCACCGACACGGACGTGTGCATCGTCGGCGGCGGGCCCGCCGGCATGATCGCCGGTCTCCTCCTGGCGCGCCGCGGCCTGACCGTGACGGTGCTCGAGAAGCACGCCGACTTCCACCGCGACTTCCGGGGCGACACCATCCACCCCTCGACCCTCGACCTGCTCGGCGAGCTGGGGCTGCTGGAGGAGTTCCTCGCCCTCCCCCATGACGAGACCCGGCAGGTGGCGGTCGCCTTCGGCGAGCACGAGCTCACTCTCGCGGACTTCTCCCACCTGCCCACGCGCTGCCGCGTCATGGCCTTCGTACCGCAGTGGGAGTTCCTGGACCTGCTGGCGCGTGCGGCGGCGGAGAGTCCTGGGTTCAAGCTGCGGCGGAGCACCGAGATGCAGGCGCTCGTCGTCGAGGACGGGGTCGTGCAGGGGGTGCGCGCGTCAGCGCCCGACGGCCCGCTCGAGGTCCGTGCGCGCCTCGTGATCGGCGCCGACGGCCGGCACTCCCGCGTGCGGGAGGCGGCGGGGCTGCGCCGCCGCTCGAGCGGAGCGGACCTGGACGTGCTGTGGACCCGGCTGCCCCGGCGCGAGGGAGAACAGCTGCCGCTGTTCAACGGCGGCGTGGGCGCCCTGATCTGCCTGGACCGCGGCGACTACTGGCAGATCGCCCTCGCGGTGCCGAAGGGCACGATCGAGGCGCTGCGCGCCCGAGGCGAGGAAGCGCTGCGCGGACGGATCACCGCCTCCCGCCCCGAGCTCACCGCCCGTGCCGCAACCCTCACCTGGGCGGACATCCATCCGCTGGAGGTGAGGGTCGACCATCTGCGCCAGTGGCACCGGCCCGGGCTGCTGTGCCTCGGGGACGCCGCCCACGCCATGTCGCCGGCGGGCGGGGTCGGGATCAACCTCGCCGTGCAGGACGCCGTGGCGGCGGCGCGAATGCTCGGCCCCGTCCTCGAGACGCGCTCCCCGACGCCGGCGGAGCTCGATGCGGTGCGTCGTCGGCGCCTTCCGCCCGCCCGCCTCACGCAGCTGATCCAGGACCGCGTCCTCGGCGCAGCACTGCCCCGCACCCTGGACGAGGTGCGCACCACCCCGCCCCTGCTCGTGCGGCTGCTCGCCGCGGTGCCGCCCGCGCGGCACGCCATGGGCCGCGCCATCGGCCTCGGCGCGCGCCCCGAGCACCTCGCCTGAGCACGGAGCGTGCCCGAGGCGCGCCCGCTCACTCCCCCGGCGCGGGGGCACAGCGGGCGATCTGGGCGTCGCACGAAGGCTTCTCGGAGTGATACCAGTGCGGTATCATCCAGCCATGGCCATGACGTTGCGACTCACTGACGACGACGAGAAGATCCTCGCCGAGCTCGCCCGCGAGGAGGGCATCAGCCGGCAGGAAGCCACGGTCCGCGCGATCCGCGAGGCGGCCGCCCGACGGGGACACGAGAAGGCGGTACAGGATCTGTCCCTGCGTGCGCGCACCCGCTACGCCGACCTCCTCGACCGACTCGCTCAGTGACTCCGGTTCACTATCTGACCCTCGAGGACCTGCTGACACTCGTCGACGACCTCCGGGTCGGTCCAGTGCGCGACGTCGGCCTCCTCGAGTCCGCAGCACATCGCCCCACGACCACCCTCTGGGGCGCTGACGCCTATGGCGGGCTCGACCTGAAAGCCGCGGCGCTCCTCGAGTCCATCGTCCGCAACCACACCCTCCTCGATGGCAACAAGCGCCTGGGATGGCTGGCCGTCGTCGTCTTCCTCGGGCTGAACGGCATCGACCTCGATGCGCCCGATGACGAGGCCTACGACCTGGTCATCGCCGTGACCACGGGACAGTTGCCCCTCGAGGACGCAGCAGAAGCACTCAGTTCCTGGCACTGAGCCGAAGTTCGTTCCTCCGGCGCGGACTCATTCCGGCGCGGGGGCCCAGCGAGCGATCTGGGCGGCGAGGTGACCGGCGCCGTAGCCGTTGTCGATGTTGACCACGCCGATACCCGGCGCGCAGGCGGAGAGCATCGTCATGAGCGCGGCCTGGCCGCCGGCGGCGACGCCGTAGCCGACGGAGGTGGGCAGCGCGACCACGGGCGCGGGGATCTGCCCGGCGATCACGGTGGGCAGCGCCCCGTCCATGCCGGCGGCGACGACCACGCAGGCGGCCTCGCGCAGCGCGGGCAGGCGGTTCTGCAGGCGGTGCAGGCCTGCGATGCCGATGTCGGCGATGAGCGTGGTGGGACGGCCGAGGTGGCGGGCGGTGAGCTCGGCCTCGCGGGCCACGGGCAGGTCGCTCGTGCCGGCGCAGGCCACGATCACGAGGCCGCCGCTGGGAGCGGGCGGCTCGGCGGGCCAGGCGAGGAAGCGGGCCGACGGGTCGTGGGCGGCATCCGGCAGGGCGGCGAGCACGGCCTCGGCGCGGGCCTCGTCGGCGCGGGTGAACAGCACCGGGCCGAGGTCCTCGCGGCCCTCGGCGGCGAGGCGCGCGTAGGTCGAGGCGATCTGGCCGACCTGCTCGACGGTCTTGGCATCGCAGAGCACGGCCTCGGGGGCTCCACGGCGGGAGGCGCGGTCGAGGTCCAGATCGAGGAAGCCCTCGATCCTCCCCGCCCCGTCGGCCGCCGCGTCGCCGCCGGTCGGCGCGTCAGCCACGACCGCCCTTCCCGACGATCTGCAGGGAGAACAGGCCCGAGCGGATGCCGTCGAGGTCGATGGTGACGTGCTGGAAGCCGGTCTCCTTGCCGGCGGCGACGAGGGCCTCGCGGATCTCGGGCTCCATCGCGCGGGCCAGCTCGTCGGTGGGCAGCTCGATGCGGCCGACGGCGCCGTGGTGGCGCACCCGGCAGTCGCTGAAGCCCTGCTCGTAGACGGCGTCCTCGAGGTCGTCGATCTGGCGCAGCTTCTCGGGCGTGACCTCCTGTCCGAAGGGGATGCGGGAGGCGAGGCAGGGGGCGGCGGGCTTGTCCGCGACGGGCAGGGACATCTGCCGCGCCACCTCGCGCACCTGCGACTTCGTCATGCCGACGACGGACAGCGGCCGCAGCACCCGGTGGCGGGTCGCGGCACCCGCGCCAGGGCGGTCGTGGCGGGTGGCGTCGTCGGCGTTCTCCCCGTAGGCGACGGCGTCCAGATGCTGCTCGTCCACGACGTCCTCGCCGATGCGGGTGAACAGCTCGTCCTTGCAGTGGAAGCAGCGGGTGCCGTCGTTCTTCTGGTAGTCGGGGTTCTCGCCCTCGTGGGTGGGGACCTCGATCACCTCGGCGCCGATCACGCGGGCGACCTGGTGGGCGAGGCGCCGCTCGCGCCGGGCGAGGGACGGGGAGACGCCCAGCAGCGCGACCACGTTCTCTGCGCCCAGCGCCCGCACCGCGAGCGCGAGCAGGGTCGCGGAGTCGACGCCGCCGGAGTACGCGACGCCGAGCTTCCGGGTGCCGGCCAGCTCGGCGGAGACCGCGTCGGCGAGCGCGAGCGCCTCGCCCTGCAGGGCGTCCGGGGTCATCGCCTCGGCCTCGAAGCCGGGATGACCGGGCGCGAACAGCGAGGTGGGGGCCGACGGGGCGGAGCCGAGGGTGAGCGGGACGGGCTGGCGGAGGCTGGTCACTTGCTCTGCTCCACGGCGCCGTCGCGCTCGGAGGCGAGGCGGAAGAGCACCTCGCCGGCGTGGTCGATGACGAGGGTGTCGGGGTCCTTCCGCAGCGCCTCGATGTCGAGGGAGGCCGGGTCCATGTACAGCACGTTGTGCGCCTCGGTCTCCTCCTTCGAGATGGAGGTGGCGAAGTAGCGGTTCACGCGCTGGTGCTCCTCTCCGGTCTCGGGGTCGTAGGTGCCGAGGCCGGTCACGTGCGTGGAGTGGGCGAGCTCGCCCCAGGGGTGGTCCTTGAACCGGTCCCACTGCTTCGTGAAGTACTCGATGTTGTGATAGCCGATCTCGCGGATCCCGGGGTGCATCGCGGCGACCTCGGTGATGTGCGGGGCGTAGATGATGACGTCGCCGCCGTCGGCGCAGACGGGCTCGGACTTGTAGAAGCCCTTCGCGCCGGTCCACATGTCCTCGTACATCTCCGGCACCAGCGCGACGATCCGCTTGTAGGGCTTCTCGACGTAGGTGATGTGGGTCTGGGCGGAGATCTTCGCGCATGCGGCCCAGGCGGCCTGCGGGTCGCCGTAGGCGATCGCGCCGAGGTCCTGGCCGCCCTCGGCGACGTCCATGGTGAAGGCGAGCTTCTCGGCGGGGATGAGCTCGCTCGCGGCGTCGATGAGCTGGCGCACGGGGGTGATGCCGAGGGTGCCGATGATGCGGCTGGCGGTGATGAGCGCGCCCACCCAGTGGGAGATGTCGATGACGTCGTGCACCGAGCAGCCGGGGAAGAAGTACTTGTTGCCGCCGGAGAAGCCGACGACCTCGTGGGGGAAGACGGGGCCGACGACGAGGTTGACGTCGGACTCGACGCACAGCCTGTTGATCTGCACGTTCATCGGCACGTCGGTGAGCAGCCCGCCGGTGAGCTCGGCGATCTGCGCGGCGGGGATGACGCCGAGGTCCGCGATCTGGGAGGGGTCGTCCCAGGCGTGGTTGACGACGGTCCACTCGGGGTAGGTGGCCGCCGCGCCGCGCTCGGTGGCGCCGAGCAGCTGGTCGATGGCCTCCTCGCTCATCGCGGCGTGGGTGCCGAGCGCGATCAGCACGGTGACGGAAGAGGCGCGGCCGGCGAGCGCGTCGTGGATCGCGGGCAGCATCTTGGGGAGGGGGACGGAGCGGGTGCCGTCGGGGATGATCAGGCAGACGCTCTTGCCGTCGAGGTCGGTCGCGGCGAGCTGCTCGGTGACGAAGCCGGCGATCTGCTCGTCGGTGAGGATCCCCTCCGGTCCGCCGAGGAGGGCGGCGCGTTCCGCGAGACCCTCGGGGATCGGGTGGATCGTGGGCTGCTGGGTCGCCGTCGTCTCGCTCATGGCTCCATCATCCCCTTCGTGCTCGCACGGCACCAGGAGACGTCATCGGTTGCCATGGGATCGGCAGGAGCACGGGCGACGGAGACGGGCGCCGAGGACCGTCTGCACGTCGACCCGTGCTCAGGGCGGTGCCTCAGTCCCTGCCGGACCTCCGGCCGACGGCTGCCGCACCGGCCGTGGCCAGGGTCGACATGCCGGTCTCGAGCGGTCCTCGGCGCCCGGTGCGCAGGAGCACCCACCCCACGGCGGCCACCATGAGCAGCTGCAGCGCGTACGCGCCCGGCCCGGTCAGCCACCAGGCGGAGCCCGATTCTCCGAGCCCGGCGGGCGTCGCCCACCAGAGCAGGCCGAGGACGAGGACGTGGAGGACGTAGAGGGTCAGCGGTGCCGCGCCGGCGGCCCGCGCCGCCCGGGCGATCAGGGACGTCGACGCGCCCTTGACCGCTCCGCGTGCGACGAGGAACCCGACGAGGGCCAGCGCCAGTCCCGTCGTCCTGACGATGTCTCCGGTGGAGCCGCTGTGCGGCGAGGCGATCAGGAGGGCGTCGAGTCCGCCGCCGTGCGGACCGCCGAAACCGGGCATCAGCGCGAAGAGGTGCGTGGTCAGCGGCGAGAACCCCTGACCCTCGAGGCGCGGGACGAGGGAGAGCTGCACCTGGACAAGGGAGATCACGCCCGACAGCGCCGCTGCGGCGAGCCCCCACCACAGGAGCCGACGGCCGAACGCCCTCATGGTGCCCTGCTCCTGCGCTCGCAGCAGCGCACGGATCGTCACCACGCCGATGAGGGCGTAGGTCAGCCAGGTCACCACCGGGTACATGCCGGTGAACAGCACCGAGTGGAGGAAGGCGGCGGGCGAGGCGAGGGAGAGCTCGCCCAGGGTGTCCAGCGCCAGCGCATCGCGCACCGCGTGGTTCGCCAGCGGCCCCACGACCGCGAGCACGCCGATCACGGCGAGGAGGTGCCTCGACCTCAGCCGCAGGAAGGCGGGCAGCAGGACCATCGTGACCCCGAACGGCACCAGCACGATGATCACCGGCGCCGGGACGACGTCGAGCAGGGCTCCCACGGCGATGAGCACCGCGCCGCGCGCCCACAGGGAGGCCGCCGCGCCCCATCGGCCGTGCCGTGCGACCCGCCCGCGTGTCGCGAGCACAGCGCTGGCGCCGCCGAGGATCGCGAACAGGGCCGCAGGCGGGCCGTCGACCACCAGGGAGAGCCCGGGGAGAGGGATCAGGGCGACGTGGGAGGCCACCATGCCGATGATTGCCAGGAACCGGGCCATGTCGATCGCCTCGAGGCGTCCCCGGCTGACCTTCCCGGTCGCGGTCGCGTGTCCGGGCGGGCTCATCACGGTGGCATTCATGGCATCGATGCTGGTGCCGAGCCAGGGCCGGCGGCGTCATCCGGCGGTCGTGACCGCGTCAGCCCGCGGGACCAGGAAGCCTCTGCATGCGCTCCGCCCGCGGGCGCGGAGGACAGCTTGGCAGCGGCCACGTGTCCCACCTCGGCAGTACCGTCCTCCCATGCCACGACTAGTGCTGTCAGAGGTGCTCAGCGTCCTGGCGCTGCGCACAGACGCAGACGCCCCGGAACTGCCGGGCGGGATGTCGGGCTCGCACATTCTCGGAGCGCTCACCGACCGCGATGTTCCCGTGGTGGTTAAGGTGACCGCGCTCGAACTGCCCGATGAGGCCCGCCGCGCACGGCGGGAGCTCGAGGTCTACTCTGATCTGTCCCAGCGGTTGCCGCTCCCCGCACCCCGACTCTTCGCCTCGCACAGCACGGAGGCGTGGATCGCGATCGCCCTCGAGCGACACCGACCTGCTCCCCCGGCCTCGCGGTGGACGACGGCGCAGTGGGTCGATCTCGCCACGACGCTGGGAGAACTGCACAGCAACGGATGCGGAATGCCCGGACTTCCGCCACCGGTCGACGCGGTGATCCCGCGCTCGGCCAAGGAGCTCCGCGGATTCGCTCGACAGCTCTGGAGCGGGCAGGGCGATGCCAACCGACTCGAGGCCGTGTTCGGCACCCTCGACCAGCTCCACGAGGTCGTGTCGAACGGGCCCGCTTCGTTCGTCCACGGCGACTGCCATCTCAGGAACATCGTGCTGACTGACGACGGCAATCCCCTTCTGGTCGACTGGCAGTCCGCCCATGTCGGCCCGTCGGCTGCGGACGTGGCCTTCGCCTTCACCCGAGCGGCAGCGGGCAGCGGGAGCATTCCGCGCAATCTCGCGATCGACGCGTACAGTGCAGCCGCCGGCTTCGACCCTGCGACCGTCCGCCGAGCCGTCACGGCGCAGCAGCTGCTGATCCTCGTCCAGCAGTACCCGGAGTTCGCCGCGTTCCTCGGACCCGGCGAGGTCGCAGGGCTTCGCCGAGCGTTCGACGCGCTCCTCGGGGAGTGGGAGGAGTGAGGCTGACGCCTCATCGGCCGTGCGACCCCTCCCCGAGCAGTCGCCGGAACTCGACGGCCAGCGCCGCGGGCCAGGTCGTGAAGTTGATGAGCAGGTCGTCGGCGTGGGTGAGCTGGTCGATGCTCCCGACCCGTGGCAGGTCCCGCAGCCGGGGATCCTCGATGGCTGCCACGGTGGCGTCGATGAGCTCTGCGGTGTTCAGCACGGGGTACGGGCGCACCGCGTCGTTGATGCCCACGGCGAAGTCGCTGATGACCGGGGTGACCTCCTCCGTGATCCGCAGACCATTGTGCCGGCGGGCGAGCAGGACCAGGGCGTCCGAGATCGCCGCCGGATCGGCGTGCTGGAGTGCGCGGTCGAGGAGTGGCCCGAGGCTCTCGGACGCCGACAGGTCGTCGAAGGCGCGCCCCAGCCACTTCGCATACGGGCGGTAGCGGCGCTCCTGGAGGAACGCCATCTCCATCATGAGCTCGCAGGCTCGGCCGATGTGGAGTCGTGCGCCGCGCTCGTCGCCGCGCTCCAGGGTCCGACCGATGACCGGGACGATGTTCCCCAGCAGATGCCAGTGGGCGGCGAGCATCCAGCGCCAGACGTCGAGGGAATACCAGGCGTAGTCGGCGCGGAGCCGGCTCATGTCGCCGAGGTCGTCGCGGAACAGCTCCCCGGCGGTGAGCTGCAGCAGGTGCTGCTGGGGGATGCTCAGCCAGGCCGCCGCATCGGCCTCCTCCCAGGGGATCGTCGGGATCCGTGCGGCGAGCCATTGCTGCGCGGACGCGACCTCGATGTGGTGGGTGGAGCGTCCCTCGAGCAGGGAGAACCACGACGTCGGGTAGCCGCCGTGCTCCGCAGGAAGTCGGGCGGCGATGGTCTCCCGCGTGCGGTCGACGTCGGCCGCGTCGACGAACACCTGGAGTCGCGGGCCCCACTCGTGGTCCCTCGACCGGGCGTCGTCGTACCCGAGAACCTCCGAGCCCTCCCCGAGAAGGCCTGCTGCATGAGGTCGATCGAGCATCGGCTCCACCGCGTCGCGGTAGAAGCTGCGGGCCAGCTCCAGCCCCGGGATGTCCTGTGGCATGGCCTCACGCTAGGTCCGGGCTCGGGCCGCAGCCAGGGAATACTCTCTCGACCGCTCACCCGGGCCGCGTCTACCGTGCCTGCATGACAGCGCCTCGCTCCGCCTCGGCTCCCACGGTCCTCCAGGCTCGGGAGGAGGACTTCGACCTCCTCGCCAGGCTGCTGCAGCTCTACCTCCACGACTTCTCCGAGCACACGGGCTGGGACGTCGACGAGCACGGCCTCTTCCATTACGCCTGGCTCGACGCCTACCGCCACGAGGCGGGCCGTCACGCCTATGTGTTCCGCGTCGAAGGGCGGCCTGCGGGATTCGCCCTCGTGCGGGAGGCGGAACGGATCCACATGGCCGAGTTCTTCGTGCTCCGCAGGTACCGGCGCGCCGGGGTGGGCTTTTCTGCCACACGGCACCTGCTCGAGGCGCACGTCGGCCCCTGGTCGATCACGCAGCTGGCCACCAACCCCGAGGCCACCTCGTTCTGGCACCGGGCGATCCCCGTCCCGTTCGAGGAGACGGTGCAGGCCGACGGGACGGTCGAGCAGCGGTTCAGCACCGAACACCCCTGACCTGATCGTTCGCGGCTCGTCCGCAGGTGGCAGAGGACTCCGCAGAGCGGGCGGCCGCCGCCTGGCTCGCGGAGAAGGGCCGCGATTGAGCCGCACGCGAGCAGGCGCAGCCCGGGGCGTGGTGGACAGCCACGCCGATACGCTCTGACACCATGTCGGATCTCTACTGCGAGCTCCCAGCGCCCGGCGATCTCGGCCCGCTGGTGTCGTGCGTGTGGGAGCACGAGGGCGATGAGGCCCGCGGCCGACGGATCGACCCCGACGGCTGCGTCGACCTGATCTGGCTCGCCGAGCAGGAGCTCGTGATCGCCGGCCCCGACACCTCCGCGCAGGTGGCCCGGCTCCCGGCGGGCCGCCGCTCCTCGGGGATCCGGCTGCGGCCGGGCGCCGCGGCCGCCGTCCTCGGGCTGCCCGCCTCGGAGCTGCGGGATCTGCGGGTGCCGCTCGAGCAGATCTGGGGAGCAGGGTCGGATCGGCTCCTCGAGGACCTCGCCGCCTCCGCGCCCCCTCGGCGACTGGAGCTGCTCGCCACCGCGGTCTCGCAGCGCCGAGCGTCCCCGGACGGCCTCGTCACCGCAGCGGCGCAGCGCCTCGCACGACCGCGCTCCCGCGTCGCCCAGGTGGCCGGCGACCTGGGCGTCACCGAGCGCACCCTGCACCGTCGCACCGTCCACGCCGTCGGCTACGGGCCGAAGCTCCTCGCGCGGGTGGCGCGGCTGCAACGACTGAGGACATCGCCCGGCGGCTCGCCCGCAGAGCGCGCGCTCGGCGCCGGCTATGCGCATCAGGCCCATATGAATGACGAGGTGCGCTCCCTGACCGGGATCACCGCTGTCCGATTCCTGGAAGACGGCGTCCGGGAGGGTGCCTAGCGTCGGAGGCACGAGGCACGAGCCACCGCTCGGCCCCGCCGCGACCTCACGGAGGAGATCCCATGCCCGCACCGACCCATCACTCGATCAGCTACATCGAGCTCGGCGTCACCGACCTGCCGGCGACCCGCGCCTTCTACGAGCAGGCCTTCGGCTGGCGGTTCCATGACTACGGCCCCGCCTACAGCGGCATCGCCGCCCTCGACGGCGAGGGCGAGATCGGCGGGCTGAACCCCGGCGCGGCGCCGTCGGCCGACGGACCCCTCGTGCTGCTGTTCTCGGAGGACCTGGACGCGACGGTGACCGCCGTGAAGGACGCCGGTGGCACCGTCGTCGCAGGTCCCTACGAGTTCCCCGGCGGCCGACGCTTCGAGTTCACCGACCCCAGCGGGATCCGGCTCGGCGTGTTCGCGGACTCCTGAGCAGCCCTGGAGCGCGCGCCACGCGGTCAGTCGTTGACTACCGTGTCCCCCATGTCCGTCTCCGAGCTGTCGACCAGCGCCCAGAACTACCTCAAGGCCGTCTGGAGCCTCGGCGAGTGGTCCGAGGAGCCGGTGACGGTCTCGGCGATCGCGGAGCGGGTGGGGGTGCGGCTCTCGAGCGTCTCCGACGCGATGCGGAAGTTCGGCGAGCAGGGGATGGTCGAGCACACCCGATACGGCGCGATCACCCTGACCGCGCAGGGACGCGAGCACGCGCTGGCGATGGTGCGTCGGCACCGCCTGATCGAGACGTTCCTCGTGCGGGACCTCGGCTACGGCTGGGAGGAGGTCCACGACGAGGCGGAGCAGCTCGAGCACGCGGTCTCCGACCTGCTCGTGGAGCGGCTCGACGCCCATCTGGGCCGGCCCTCGCGCGATCCGCACGGCGATCCGATCCCCGCGGCCGATGGGTCCGTCGACCAGCCCGACGCGCAGCTGCTCGCTGCTCTGCCGGCGGGGACGCGGGCCCGCGTTGAGCGGATCTCCGACGCCGATCCGCGCCTGCTCACCTTCTGCGCCGCTCAGGGCATCGTGGTGGGGGCGGAGCTCGAGATCCGTGAGGGGCCGGAGTTCTCCGATGCGCTCGAGGTGTCGCTGGTCGGCTCGAGCACCGCGGTGCCGCTGGGCCGTTCGGCGACCGAGTCGATCTGGGCATCGGCCGCCCCCTCCCCCGCGGGCTGAGCCGGCCCGTCCCCGCGACGTGCCCGGTGCCGGGCCAGCAGCCCGTAGCGGGGTGCGAGCACGTGGACGAGCGCGTAGAGACCGCCCTGGACGAGCACGATCAGCCCGCCGGAAGCGGCGTCGAGCCAGTAGCTGAGCAGGATCCCGAGCGCTGAGGCGGCGACGGAGAGCGCCGGAGCGATCAGCAGCATGCGGGAGAAGCGGTCGGTGAGCAGGCGCGCCGTCGCCCCGGGGATGATCAGCATCGCGACCACCAGGATCACCCCCACCACCTGCAGGGCGACCACCGCCGTGACGGCCAGCAGCCCCAGCAGCAGGGCACCGAGGCGGCGCGGGGACAGGCCGATCGCCCGGGCGTGCGTGGGGTCGAAGGCGTAGAGGGTCAGGTCGCGCCGACGCAACAGGAGGAGGGCGAGCACGAGCGCGGCGAGCACCGCGATCTGCACCAGGTCGCCCCGGGAGACGCCGAGGACGCTGCCGAAGAGGATGTGGCCGAGGTCCGTGTGGCTCGGGGTGACGGAGATCAGCACCAGGCCGAGGGCGAACAGGGTCGTGAACACGATCCCGATCGCGGCGTCCTCCGCCACCCGTCGCGACTCGCGGACAGCTCCGATCAGCACCACGGCCAGGAGCCCGAAGACGATCGCGCCGAGCGCGAAGGGCAGGCCCAGGGCGTAGGAGAGGACCACGCCGGGCAGCACGGCGTGGGAGACCGCATCGCCCATCAGCGACCACCCGATGAGCACGAGCCAGCAGGACAGCAGAGCGCAGACGACGGCGGCGAGGGATGTGGCCGCGAGCGCGCGCAGCATGAAGTCGTACTGCAGCGGCTCGGTGAGCATGTCGAGCGGACTCATCGGGCGACCTCCTCGCGGGCCAGCGGGTCCAGGCCGAAGGCGCGGGCGAGCATCGCGGGCTCGAGCGCCTCGGCGACCGGGCCGTGGAACAGGAGCCGGCGCCGCAGCAGCACAGCGGAGCGGGCGAGATCGGGCAGCGCGTGGAGATCGTGGGTGGAGACGAGCACGGTGCAGCCGTCGGCCGCGAGCTCGCGCAGGACGGCGACCAGCAGGGCCTCGCTGCGCTTGTCGACGCCGGCGAAGGGCTCGTCGAGCAGCAGGGTGCGGGCGCCCTGGGCGAGGCCGCGGGCGACGAACGCCCGGCGCCGCTGCCCGCCGGAGAGCTGTCCGATGGGCCGGCGGGCGAGGTCCTCGAGCTCGACCCGTGCGAGCGCCTCGGCGACGGCGCGGCGGTCCGCGGGGCGGGGCCGACGGATCGGTCCCTGGTGTCCGTAGCGGCCCATCATCACCACGTCCGCGACGCTGACGGGAAAGGAGGAGTCGATCGCCTCCCCTTGGGGGACGTAGCCGATGGCGCCGCGGCGACGGGCCCGGGCGGGCCCCTCGTCGTCCACTCCGATCCGGCCGGAGGCGACCGGGACGGAGCCCATGATCGCGCCGAACAGGGTGGACTTCCCGGCGCCGTTCATGCCGACCAGGCCCGTCACCTCCCCGGCGGCGATGTGCACGCTCAGGCCGTCCAGGGCGGTGACCTCGCCGTACCGGACCGTGAGGTCCTCGACGCGGATGCTCATGCCGCCGCCTCCCTCCCGGTCAGGCCCTCGACGATCACCTCGGCGTCGTGGCGGAGGAGGTCGAGATAGGTGGGGACAGGGCCGTCCTCCTCCGAGAGCGAGTCGACGTAGAGGGTGCCGCCGAAGCGGGCGTCGGTCGCTTCGACGACCTGCTGCATGGGGGCGTCGGACACGGTCGACTCGCAGAACACTGCCGGGACGTCCTGTGCAGCGACGGTCTCGATGACCGCGGCGATCTGCTGCGGGGTGGCCTGCTGCTCGGCGTTGACGGGCCAGATGTAGTGCTCCTCGAGGCCGACGTCGCGGGCGAGATAGGAGAAGGCGCCCTCGCAGGTCACGAGCGCCCGCTCGTTCTCGGGGAGGGCGCCGACGGTCTCCACGAGCTCGTCGTGGATCTGCTGGAGCTGCCGGGAGTAGGCCTCGCCGTTCGCTGCGTAGTCCTCGGCGTGCTCGGGGTCGAGGTCGCTGAAGGCCTCGACCATGTTGTCGACGTAGACCCGCGCGGCCTCGGGGCTCATCCAGGCGTGGGGGTTCGGGGTGCCCGGACTGCCGGCGATGTCGAGCGCCTCGACACCGTCGGAGACCACCGCGTGCGGGACCTCCGCGGTCTCGACGAACTGGCCGAACCAGGCCTCGAGGTGCAGGCCGTTGTCGAGGATCAGATCCGCCCCGGAGGCCTTGGCGACGTCGCCGGGAGTGGGCTCGTAGCCGTGGATCTCCGCGCCGGGCTTGGTGATCGACTCGACGCGGAGATGCTCCCCGGCCACGTTCTGGGCGATGTCCTGCAGGACGGTGAAGGTGGTCAGCACGACGGGCCTGTCCCCCTCCCCCGAGCCTCCCGCGCTCCCGCACCCGCTCAGCAGCAGCATCAGCGCTGCGGCCAGCGCCGCAGCCCTCGTCGCCGGTCGTCCTCCACGCCTCACGCGCTCACCTCTTCGCCTCATCGGCGACGTTTAGTTCGTCGTGTCTAACTTTGTAGATGGGACTCTCTCACACTGCCGTCCGGGAGTCACGCAGCACGGCGGTCGGCGTGGAAACCCGACGACATCCCACCGCCGCACGGCGAGGATGTCCTCATGGACGAGATCGAGGTGGTCGTGGCGCACAGCGAGCGGGCGACGCTGCGCGCGGGCACGGTGTTCGTGAAGGTCGACGGGCACCCCACCCGCCTCGCGACCGAAGTCCGGGCGATGGGGCTCGCCCCCGTCCCGACGCCCGAGGTGCTGTGGCACGAGCCGCCCGCGCTCGCCCTCGCGGCGGTGCCCGGCACCGCGCTCGGCGTGCTCGGCGCCCCGTCGGAGGCGTCGCCCGCGGCATGGGCGGCGGCCGGGCGGATGATCCGCCGGCTCCACGAGGCGCCGCTCCCGCCATGGTCCGGGCGACCGCTCGCGGACGTCGAGGCGGAGCTGGAGCGCGAGTGCGAGTGGCTGCTCGCGCAGTCCCCGCTCCCCTCCGAGGTGGTGCGGCGCAACCGGGAGATCGCCCGCGGGGCGCTGCGGCCGCGCCGGCCCGTGTTCGTCCACGGCGACCTGCAGATCACCCACGTCTTCGTCGAGGACGACGAGGTCACCGGCATCATCGACTGGTCCGAGGGCGCACCGGGCGATGCGTTGTTCGACCTCGCGATCCTCACCCTCGGCCACGAGGAACGCCTGGAGGACCTGCTCGCCGGCTACGGCACGGACGTGGACCGCGACGCGATCCGCGCCTGGTGGTCGCTGCGGAGCCTCACCGCGGCGCGCTGGCTGCTCGAGCACGGCTTCGACCCGGACGCCCCGGGCTGCGAGTTCGACGTGCTGCGGGCGCGGATGCGGGAGTCGACGTGAACGCAGCGACCGGCGGCGCCCCGGAGGAGGTGGACTACCGTGCCGGGGTGTCGATCCCACTCCGCGATGCCCTCCCCGCCGACGTGCCCGCCGCGGCGCGCACTCTCGCCACGGCCTTCGACGACTACCCGTGGACACGGTGGTCCATCCCCGAGGACCACCATGCCGATCGACTCGAGGAGTTGCAGTCGATCTACCTCGAGCATGCCCTGAGCAGTGGCATCGTGCTGGTGAGTGAGCAGTTGGACGGGGTGGCCGCCCTGCTCGGCCCGCATCCCCCCGCCCCGGCGGACGCTGCGCAGGCACGGATCGCCGACTTGCTCGGCGACCGTCTCGACGTCTTCCTCGCCGCCGAGCTGCCGCCGCGGCCGCCCGAGGCGTGGGAGCTCGCGACCCTCGGCGTCCGCCCCTCGGCACGCGGGCGGGGCCTCGGCTCCGCACTGCTCGCCGAGGGCCTGCACCGCGTCGATGCGGCCGGTGGGAGCTGCACCCTGGAGACCTCGGACCCGCGCAACGTGGAGCTGTACTCCCGCCACGGCTTCTCCGTCACCGCGACCACGCAGATCCCCGACGGCCCGGTCGTCCATTCGATGCTGCGAGCCCCCGTCGGGACCGGACGGCCGTGATCCATCGCGTCTGCGCGGGTGCGCTGCTCGGGCCGAGCGGGGTGCTCCTCGCCCATCGCTCGCCACATCGTCCGTACTACCCGGAGTGCTGGGACTTCCCCGGCGGCCACGTCGAGCCGGGAGAGAGCGCGTCCGCAGCACTGCGGCGGGAGCTGCGCGAGGAGATCGGGGTGGAGGTCGAGGTGAGCGGCGATCCGCGACTGCATGTCGAGGAGACGGAGGCGGACGGCGGCCTCGATCTACGACTGTGGGTCCTCACCACCTGGGCGGGCGAGCCGCGCAACCTCGCGCCGGAGGAGCACGACGACCTGCGATGGGTCGTTCGCGAGGAACTGCCCACCCTGCGGCTCGCACACCCGTCGTACATAGCGCTTCTCGAGGAGCTGCTCGCCCCGACCGACGACCCGGCTCCGCCGCGCGCGCCAGCGGCTCACTCGATGCCGAGTGCCCCATCACTCGATCACTGAGCGCGTCACTCTATACAGTGAGGCTCTCACTCTATAGAGTGACGGTGTCACTCTATACATTGATGGCATCAGTCGATACAGTGAGCGCATGGACTCCCAGGAGCTTCAGGAGCACGTCGCTCGCGTGCGCCGACAGGGGCAGGATGACTCTCTCGTCGAGGTGAAGGCCGCAGCGGGCGGAGTTCCGAAGGATGTCTGGAAGAGCGTCTCCGCCTTCGCGAACACTGACGGCGGACTGATCATCCTTGGACTGGACGAGATGAGCGGTTTCGCGCCGGCCGAAGGCTTCGATGCTCAGCGGACGCTCGACACGGTTCTCAGCGGCTTCGACACCGCTCCCGGCGCCTCATCCAAAGTCACGCCGATCCCCCCTTTCGAGATCGGCCGCGACGACATCGACGGCGCTCCCGTCGTCACACTGAGCATCAGCCCACTGCTCGGGAGCCCGGGAGAGTCACTGCCCTGTTTCGTCTCCGAGCAGGGGATCGCGCGCGGAAGCTACAAGCGCGTCGCAGACGCGAACAGGCACCTGACCGCCTACGAGGTCTACCTGCTGCACTCGCGCACCGTCCCGGATCGCACCGATCGGGAACCGGTGGACGGGAGGACGGTGGACGACCTGTCCCCCGAGCTGGTGGGACGGACCCTGGACGGCCTGCGCGCCCGCAGTCGGGCGCTCACCGGACTCGATGCCGGAGATGCTCGGGGCGGACTCCAGCGGGTCAATGCCGTCGACTCGAACGGGGTCCCGACCATGGCCGGACTCCTCGCTCTCGGCCTCTACCCGCAGCAGGAGTTCCCACATCTCGTCATCGACATCGCCGTGCACCCAGGCACGGAGAAGTCCCTCGATCCGACGGTGCGTTTCCTGGACCGTCAGCTGTGCGATGGCCCGCTTCCGTACGCCATCGACGACGCAGTTCGCGCCGCGCTCAGGAACCTGCGCACACGTCGGGTCGTCGAGGGGTCTGGAGGAACGGACGTTCCCGAGATACCTGCTGAGGTCCTCCGCGAGGCGATCACGAACGCAGTCATGCACCGCGACTACTCCGCCTATGCGCGGGGACAGCAGGTCGCCGTCGACATCCACCCAGATCGCGTCGAGGTGAAGAGTCCCGGCGGTTTCTGGGGCGACCGCACCAAGGAGAACGTCGCGGAGGGCTACTCGACCTCCCGAAACGAGAGTCTGGTGCAGCTGTTGCGCGTGGTCCCCATGCCCGATGGACATGCGACCGTCGCGGAGAACCAGGGGTCGGGTGTGCCGCTCATGGTCGCGTCGATGCGCCGGCACGGCCTCCCCGCCCCCGACTACAGCGCCACCTCCCTCGACCATGTCGTCGTGAAGCTGGCGCGCTTCGGACTGATCGATCCGGGAATGAGGGCTTGGCTCGACGGCCTCCCGGAGAGCGACCGCAGGGACAGTCGGCAGGAAGTGGCCCTGGCGCTCGCGAAGTCGAACGGACAGGTCTCCGTCGCCGACCTGAGGAACAATCTCGGTCTCGACTCGGACGACTGCAGAGGGGCACTCGCCCAGCTTGTCGCCGATGAGCTGCTCGTCGGCATGAACGATGGCCCCTATGTACTCGCTGAACCGCGGGCTTCCGTCTCTACCACCGGTGCGCGCTGGGAGATCCTCGCAGCGCTCGACTCCGAGGCAGAGATGTCCATCGCACAGATCGCCGAGGCGACCGGGAAGACTCGAGAAGCGCTTCGCCCGCACCTCCGAGAGCTTGTGGAGCAGGGGCTCATCATCGCGACAGCACCCCCGCAGAGCCGCAATCGCAGGTATCTGCTCGCGCCCTCCCGCTGAGCCCAAGGCGACCTCCGTCGCCGGCCGGTCGGACCCGCCGGTTCCACCTGGGTCCCATCCCCTCCTTCGACGGGGACGCACCAGCGTCCTGCCAGACTCCTCCTCATGCTCGCACCGCTGCGCTTCGCCCTCTGGATCCTCGGCATCGCGTGGCGGAGCGCCCCGGGGAACGTGCTGGTCGCGTCGGCGGCATCGCTGCTCACGGCGCTCGTCCCCGCGGCGCAGGTGCTCCTCATGGCCCGCTTCGTCGCGGCGCTCCCCTCCGCGACGGGCTTCCGCGACGTGCTCGTCCCCTTCACGGGACTCGTGCTGCTGATCGCGCTCTCCTCCCCGCTCAACGACGTCGCCCGCACGTTCCGCAATCTCGCGACGGACCGGGTGCGCATGACCCTCATCGCCGAGGTCGCCGACATCGTCGCCACGATCTCGCCGTCGAGGATCGCGACCCCGGAGGTCGCCGCGGCGATCGAGAAGGGGAATCGGGCGGCCCAGGATCAGCTCCCGCACAAGTACCCGCAGGTGCTCTCGCTCGGCTCGTCGGCCGCGTCCGTGATCGGGGTGGTCCTCACCGTGTGGACGATGTCGCCTCTCGCCGCGCTGCTCGTGCTGATGTCGCTGATCCCGATCCTGCTGCTGTCCGGGCGCGTCTCCCGGATCAACTCGGCGATGTGGGACGACATCGGTCCGCTGCTGTGGAGGGAGCGGTACCTGCACGGTCATCTCGTCGGCGCCGCCTCCGCGAAGGAGCTCGCCGGGCTCGGCGGCACGCGCCTGCTGGGCGAGATGGTCAAGGAGACCAACCGGCGGACCACCGCGAGGAAGAGTCGGACGTACGGCCCGGTCCTCGGGTGGAGCGTCCTGACCGGCGCGGGGACCTCGGTGCTGCTCGCCGGGGCCCTCGCCGCCCTCGTCGTCGGACTCTCCTACGGGCCCGAGGCCGCGGGCGGGGTGTACGGGGTCATCGCCGCGATGGGCACGGTGGCGATGTTCGGCATGACCCTCGGCCTGATCGTCGACGGGGTCGCGCCCCATGAGCGCTTCACCGCCCTCGAGCGACTGCGTGAGGAGCCGAGCCGGCCGATGGTCCAGGCCCACGCCGACGAGCTCCGCATCGACGGCCTGACCTGCACCTACGAAGGAAAAGCCGCTCCCGCTCTCGTCGACCTCGACCTGACCGTGCGTCGCGGGGAGATCGTCGCCCTGGTCGGCACGAACGGCGCGGGGAAGACCACGGCCGTCGAGGCGATGGTCGGCACGGTCGCCCTCGCCGACCAGGAAGGAAGGATCTCGATCGACGGGGAGGACCGCGGGAGCGTCGGCCGGGACGAGTGGGCGGGCTACTTCGGTCTGCTCACCCAGGAGTTCGGGCGCTTCGAGCTCACCGTCCGACAATCCCTGCTGCTGGGTGCCTGCCGCGAGGACGTGCCCGACGAGGTGCTGTGGGAGGCACTCGAGGCGGCAGGAGCCGCGCCGCTGGTCCGCTCCTTCCCGGATGGACTCGACCAGCAGCTGGGCAGCCAGTGGGAGGGCGGGACGGGACTCTCTGGCGGCCAGTGGCAGCGGCTCTCCCTCGCCCGCATCCACGTGAGGAACCCTCCGATCTGGATCCTCGATGAGCCCACCAGCGCCATCGACGCCGAGGCGGAGCAGCAGGTGTTCCGCCGGCTCCAGGCCGAGAAGGCCTCGCGGTTGACGATCGTCATCTCGCACCGGGCGTGGACGCTGCGCGGGATGGACGAGATCGTCGTGCTGGATGAGGGGCGGGTCGTCGAGCGGGGCAGGTTCGACGAGCTACTCTCGACCGGCGGCAGGTTCGCGGAGATCTTCGCGGAGCAGACCTCCTGACCTGCAGCACCGGACGCCCCCTGCGTGTCGATCGGCGGGCATCGCGATCCGCCCCGTCGCCGCGTAGGGTCGGACCATGGGATTCATGGGACTCGGGGGCTGGGAAATCGTCATGCTGCTCGCGGTGGTCGCCGTCGCGGTGGTGATCGTCGCAGTGCTGTTCGCGGTCGTCAGGGCGGCCGCCGCCTCCGGCGTCCGACAGGCACAGCGGGAGACCGAGCCGACGCGCGAGGATCTACAGGGCTGATCCGGCCCTCTCGGCACTCGGCGCGGCGCCCTGCCCGTTCCTGCACCTCATTTCGGGTGCGCCCTCGCCCACGGCTGGCTACTGTTCACGTGACGGCCCCGGCGCATCGGGCGCCCGGACGGACATGTCCCCGGGCCGTCCCACCTCAGGAGACATCATGGCTCGAGAACTGGTCTGGACCGGCTTCATGACGCTCGACGGCATCGTCGACTCCCCCGGCGGGGTGGTGGAGGGGCATCCGCAGGGAGGCTGGGTGCTCAGCACGCCCTTCGACGAGGCCGCCTTCTCGCTCAAGGGCGAGGAGATCGCCGAGACCTCGGCGCTGATGTTCGGTCGCCGCAGCTACGAGGACTTCGCCCCGGAGTGGAACGGCTCCCCCGACCATGCCGCGTACCAGGACATCCCGAAGATCGTCGTCTCCTCCTCGCTGGACGAGGCGGATCTGCACGAGGGCTGGGGCGAGACCCGGATCCTCCGCTCCACCGAGGAGGTCGCCCAGGAGAAGGCGGGCGAGGGCGGCACGATCTTCATCCACGGCAGCGCCGAGCTCGCGCGCCGACTCGGCGAAGCGGGCCTCATCGACCGCTACCACCTGCTGCTGTTCCCGGTGACGCTGGGGACAGGCAAGCGATTCCTCCCCACCTCCGAGCACGACCGGCAGGACCTGCGCCTGCGCGACTCCGAGGCCTACGGCAACGGGGTCGTGAAGCTGGTCTACGACGTGGTGCGCTGACCGCGAGTCGCGAGCGCTGTACCCGCAGCGCACGGCCGACGTGAAGGGAGGGCTCGAGGGTGGATGCTGCACGTGCGGCCCCGCAGCTCTCTGACCTGCCCCAGAACGCCCGCGAGAACACGCACGCGGTCGCCGAGCAGTACGGCGTCGCCCACTCCGACGTGATGCCGGCACCCGTCCAGGGCCAGGTGAACCTCACGCTCCTCCTCGGCGACGAGCTGGTCCTCCGTCTCCCGCGCACCTCCCGGGCCGAGGAGCTGCTGGCCAAGGAGTCACGAGTCATCCCGCTTGTCCGCGACGCCGGCGTGCCGACACCTGAACTCGTCGACTACAACGAGGCCCGCCAGCACGCGAGCGTGCCCTACATGGTCCTCCGCCGCGCCCACGGCGAGCCCCTCGCCGCACGACCCCTCGACAGGTCGGGACGCCGACGCACGCTCGGCGCGCTCGGCGAGGTTCTGCGAGCGCTGCACGAGATCCGCATGCATCAGGTCGATCTCCTCGATGTCGTGCCCGAGCCCTACACGTTCTCCCTCCCCGAGCTCCTCAACCGGCTCGTCGGGGCCGGAGAGATCGGCGGCGCCCAGCTCGTCTGGTTGCGCGATCAGTTCGAGCGCCTACGACCCGATGGACCCTCGCACGCGGACCCCGTGCTGCTGCACAGGGACGTGATCCCCTCCAACGTGATGGTCGATCGCGCGGGAGACGTCACCGCCCTGCTGGACTGGGGATGCGCCGAATGGGGTTCCCCGGCCCGCGACCTTGTCGGCCTGCCGCTCGAGGCTCTGCCAGATCTCCTCTCGGGATATCGCGCGGAGGACGACTCGGACCTCGAACTCGAGCGGGATGCGCTTTGGTACCACCTGTATCTGGCACTCGCGCGTTTACTGAAAGAGCCCTCCACCTCGGAGGACAGGAACTGGGCGGCTCCCCGCACCGCGACGCTCCTCGACCTCCTCGCGTTCACCTCTAGAGCCGGGGCGGACTCCTGGCCCGCCATCCTCCGCGCTCGCTCTGTCGACTAGGTCGCAGGTCAGGGGACCGTCACCCCCTCTGCCCGTTTCCCGGGCGTGCAGGTACAGTGATGCCGTGCGGATGCAGCAGCGATTTCTGGACCCCCGGCCGGGTGATGGCCGCGGGGTCTTCGACGCGCAGACGTAGCGCAGCGGGTCTCCGCAGGTACGGCCGGGGGAAGTCTCTCCTCCCTCACCCACCTGCAATCGTCTTGGAGACCTTCTCATGTCGCATGCCGAGTATCTGACTCCCGACCAGCTCCATCGCGCCCTGAGCCTGCGCGACCTCACCGATCCCGACCAGGGACGTCACGCCGTCCAGGCTCTCCTGCACTCAGTCGTCGATCGCCTGCAGACTGAATGGGGCAGCACCCTCCGCCACGTGCGCAGCTCGCCGATCGTTCCCGTGCGGGAGAACTACGACCGCCTCGGATACGGCCCGGGCGACGTCACTCGGGCCCGCCGCTACACCCGTTACGTCAGTCCCACCGTGATGCTCCGGAGCCATATGAGCGCCGAACTTCCGCGCGCCCTCGAGGACTACGCGGAGCTGTCCGAAGTGGATGAGCTGCTCGTGGCGCCCGGCCTCGTCTACCGGCGCGACGCCGTCGATCGCCACCATGTGGGAGAACCGCACCAGGTGGATCTGTGGCGCATCCGGAGCGCCCCGTCCACCTGCGACGAGGACATGCTCATGATGATCTGCCGCCTGGTCGAGGTAGTCCTCCCGGGTGCGCAGTGGAGAACGACGTCCGTGACTCACCCGTACACCGTCGGTGGCCGACAGGTCGACGTGCTCCACGACGGCGAATGGCTTGAGCTCGCCGAGTGCGGCCGCATCCACCCCGAGGTGCTGCTCGGCTCCGGTCTCGACCCTGAGCGCTGGTCCGGCCTGGCTCTCGGCATGGGCCTCGAACGTGCGCTCATGCTGCGCAAGGGCGTCCCTGACATCAGGTATCTCCGGGCAGAAGACCCTCGTATCGCGACCCAGATGCTCACCCTGGATCCTTGGCAACAGGTCTCGTCCCTGCCCGCCGCACGGCGCGACATCTCAGTCGTCGTGGATGCAGAAGAGGACGAGGAGACGCTCGGCGACCGGATCCGCGTGGCCCTCGGGCACGACACCGATGTCATCGAGTCTCTCGAGGTTCTCAGCCGCACAGCCCACCAGAGGCTGCCCGAGGCCGCACGTTCAAGGCTCGGCACGATGGACGGGCAGGTCAATCTCCTGCTGCGGATCATGCTGCGCCCCATCGATCGGACGCTGACCTCGGACGAAGCCAACACGATCCGAAACGAGATCTACCGAGCGGTGCACGAAGGACCGGTGATGGAGCTGATCTGAGATCGCCGAGGACAGCAATGCCCTCGCCGACACCTGCCGACGCGCCACTCTCACTCGGAGGCCGACGGCACCAGAACTCAACTCTTCCGGCAGCTCTCGAAAAGCGCGTTCAGCTCGTCCCGATACTGCGTGATCAGCTCCGGGCGGGTGGCCCCGACCTGCCGCCCGATACGTTCCATCGCCTCCTGGAGCCGCGCGGAGCCGGGTCCGTCCTGGCCGAGCACGACGCACGGCCCGGTCGGCAGATAGGCGGGCTCCGTCGCGGAGCGACCGTCCCAGCGATCGACGGTCAGACCCAGAGCGCCCAGCGGCGGATCGTGCGTCGCGTCGACGAGGACCCATCGGCCGTCGACATGGGCCTGCACTGCGGTATGGATGTCGGTGCGGAAGCCGAGTCGCTGCTGCACGTCCACCAGGAAGGGCAGCTCGTACTCCCAGGAGACGGTCCTGCACGGCACGTCGAGCGCGCCGAGCTCCTCGGCCAGGAGCGCGGCCTTCGCGACGCAGTTCCCCCGACCCGTGGCGCGCAGACCTCCCGCGTCGTACGCCGCGGCCGTGTCGTACGGGAGGTCCCGCACTCGCTCGAAGAGCGTGACCGGGGAGGTGTCGACGATCATCGCCCCATCGTGCCGGATGGGGCAGGGTGCCTGCCGGACGAGCCCTCCACCTCGGAGGTCAGGAACTGGGCGGCCCCACACGCAGCCCGCGTCGCACTACCCTGGGACTCGGAGCCAGCACGCAACGAAGCGTCACGGAGGCGATCGTGTCCAGTTCAGAGCACGAGGCAGTGTCATTCCGCTGGAACGCGGTGTGCATCGACTGCTCGCCAGACAGCTATGACCGCGAGGTCGCCTTTTACCGAGACCTGCTCGGCACGGAGGTGTCCGAACATGAGGAACGTTGGGCCGCACTTCAGGATCCCCAGAGCGGGATGTGGCTCAACATTCAGGCCGATGACTCCTACGTGCCACCGGTCTGGCCGGACGAGCCGTCAAGGCAGGGAAAGATGATTCATTTCGAAGTTCGGGTGGCGGATGTCCAGTCAGCCGCCTCTCGGGCCGCATCTTTCGGTGCGCGAGAAGCTGCATGGCAACCGCCTGATCGTGACTCCCGCAGGTTGAGAGTCATGCTCGATCCCGCGGGTCATCCTTTCTGCCTCTGGAACTGAAAGGGTTCCCGATGAAGAAAGCGTCGGCGAGACTGTTCTGCACGGCCCCTGAGCGCGCTTCGCCCCTCCGACCAGGTCAGCTGCCCCGCCCTGAACTCCCCTTGCCATGACCCCCTCGGAGCCCCACCATGTACCGATGCAGCTGATCGTCCTCCACGGCCCCGCAGCCGCGGGCAAGCTCACCACCGCGCGGGCGCTCGCGCGGCGCGTGGGCTACCCGGTCTTCCACAACCACCTCGTGGTGGACACGCTGACCACGGTGTTCCCCTTCGGCAGCGAGCAGTTCGTCCGACTGCGCGAGCAGTTCTGGCTCGACGTGTTCGAGGAGGCCGCCCGCAGCGGCCGCTCGCTGATCTTCACCTTCGCTCCGGAGTCGACCGTGCGCGCCGGGTTTCCCGCGCGTGTGCGGGAGGCGGTCGAGCGCCACGGCGGATCGGTCCGATTCGTGAGGCTCGCCGTGAGCGCGCAGGAGCAGGAGCGGCGGATCGAGAATCCCGACCGCGGCGAGTTCCACAAGCTGAACGACCTCGAGACGCTTCGCCGGACCCGTCTCGCGGACCTCGAGGTCGAGCAGCCGCCGGTGGATCTGGAGATCGACACCGAGAACCAGGACGCCGAGTCCTCGGCCGCCATCATCGCGGAGCGTCTCGGACTGGAGCCGCAGGTCGCGACGGAGCGCTACCCGAGCGACGGGTGACCGTCAGTTCAGCGGATCGCGGGCGCCCACCGGTCCGCGCGCCACGCGTCCCAGTCCGGGAATCCTGAGGGCGGGGCTGGGATCGGCTCGCTGCCGTCGACCTCCGCCTCGGCGGGGCGCTGGAAGATGTCGGCCCAGGAGGCGAGCTCGGCCTCGGAGATCGGCCAGGTGGTGTGCGGCTCCTCGGCGAGGCGCCGGTCCAGGCGACGTCGCTGCTCCTCGAGGTCGACGTCGCAGAAGAGCATCACCGCCTCGGCGCCGCGATCGACGGCCGCCTGTCGGAGACTGGAGCGCTCGTCCTTGCCCCAGAACCCGAAGTCGAGGACGACGCTCGTGCCGAGCTCGAGGGCGCGCAGCGCGATCCCCACAAGCCGGCCCTCGATGACGTCGGACGCCTGCTCGGGGTTCTCGCTGCCGTAGAGCGCCTTCATCCACTCGTCCTTGGTGAGCCGCAGCGCGTCGTGCTCGGCCTCGAGGCGCCGCGCGGCGGTGGTCTTGCCGGTGCCGGGCAGGCCGACGGTGAGGAACAGGGTCACGGGCATCACTCAGGTCCCCTCGTCCAGGGGTCGTGCGGCGAGCACGTAGGCCGCGCGCACGGGGAAGCTCATGACCCCGTCGGGGCCCGCGCGCTCCGCGGTGCGCGCGGCGAAGACCTCCCGGATCCGCTCACGGATCTGCGGCGTCTGCGCGCGGACGACCGCGCCCGGGGTGGCGATCCCCGCCTCGAGTCCGACCCAGAGGTCCTCGGGACGGATCCGCCAGTCCCAGTGCAGGTCACAGGCCTCGCGGACCTCGAGATGCGCCTGGCGGGCGAGGCCGGCGAGACCGTCGGCGCTGCGGTCGAAGTCCTCGCTGGCCGGGAGGCGTTCCGGGGGCGGGAGCACGGCGCCGGCCTCGTCGAACACCTCCCCGAGCATCGCGCTCCAGCTCGCGCCGCCGGCGGGCCAGATCGTCATGGCGAGGCGTCCGCCGGGGCGCAGCACTCGGCGCAGCTCGGCGAGCGCGGCGCGGGGGCGGCCGACGTGGTTGATCACGAAGCTCGCCGCGATCGCGCCCTCGCTCGCATCGGGCAGCGGCAGGTCGGGCAGGGCGGCGCGCAGCACCCGTCCGCGCAGGCGACCGCGGGCGGACTCGACCATGGACTCGTCGGCGTCCAGCGTCGTCACCGTCCGCCCCGCCCGCTCGGCCCGCGCGGCGAGGCGGCCGGTGCCGGAGCCGACGTCGAACAGGTCCGTGCCGGGCAGGTCGGCGAGCAGCCGTGCGGCGGCGCCGTCGCAGAGGGTCGCGAAGGAGCGGTCGTAGGCCTCGGCGGTGGCGGTCCAGTCCCTCATGCCCCCAGTGAACCGCACGCCCGACGGAACCCGACTTGCATCCATTGATGCATGCATTAGAGTCGGGGCCATGCACTCGCCCACCCTTCCCTGGCTCGACGACCGTGAGAACCGCCCGATCGCGACGCAGATCGCGGCCACGACGGCCAGGCAGATCGCCGAGGGCGCGATCGAGCCGGGCACCCTGCTGCGCGAGGTCGAGCTCGCCGCCGAGCACGGCGCGAGCCGCACCCCGGCCCGCGAGGCGATGCTGCAGCTGGAGACCTGGGGGCTCGTGCGTCTCCTGCCGAAGAAGGGCGCCCTGGTCACGACGCCGACGGAGCGGGAGCGGGAGGAGCTGCTCTCGGTGCGCGCGATGCTCGAGGGCCACGCCGTCTCCCGCATCGCGCCCGACGAGACCCGTCGGGCCTCGCTCCTCGCGGCGCTCGTGCCCGTGCTCGAGGCGCAGGAGGCCACCGCCGATCGTCCGGCGGAGTTCGCCGTGCACGACTACGCCTTCCACCTCACCCTCGCCTCCCACGACGACAACCGCGTGGTCGAGGAGGTGCTGCGCTCGCTCGGGCCGCGGCTGTTCCGCCTCACCCACCTCGCCATCCTCTCCCCCGCTGCGGACCTGACCGCCCTGCACCGCGAGCACGTGGAGCTCACGGACATGGTCGCGCGCGGGGACGTCACCGCCTTCCGCGAGATGATCGACCGCCACCTGCGCACCGGCCACGACAGCTACCCGGTGGTGGCCGAGTGAGCCGCACAGTGTCCCGTACGCGGATCCCAGCCTGGCTCGCCGTGGCCCCGACCGGTTTCGTCCTCGCCTGGGGCGGGAACCACTTCACGCCGCTGCTGCACGTGTACGAGACCGTCGGCGGCTACGCCCCCTGGCAGGCGAACCTGCTGCTGGGGATGTACGTGGTGGGGCTGGTCCCGGGGATGCTGCTGGCCGCGGGACTCTCGGACCGGCACGGCCGTCGACCGATCGCGATCCTCGGACTGATCGCCGCGGCGCTCGCGAGCGTGCTGCTCGCGGCGAGCATGACCAGCTTCGTGCTGCTGTGCATCGGCCGGGTCCTCGCCGGGATCGGCGTGGGCGTGGGCATGTCCGTCGGCTCCAGCTGGATCAAGGAGCTGTCCTCCGCTCATCACGACCCCGGCGCGGCGCCGACGGCCGGTGCGCGGCGCTCCTCCATGACCCTCACCCTCGGATTCGCGATCGGCGCGGGAGTGACCGGCTCCCTCGCGCAGTGGGCGCCGCTGCCCGGACAGCTGCCCTTCCTCGCCCACCTCGGGCTGTGCCTGCTCGCGGGGATCGCCCTGCTCGCGGCTCCCGAGAGCCTGCCGCGGGAGCTGCGGACCCGCGGCGCGCTGCGGGAGGACCTGCGGGTCTCCTCGGTCAGGCATCCCCTGTTCGTGCGGCTCGTGCTGCCGGCCGGGCCGTGGGTGTTCGCCGCCGCGGGCGTCGCCTACGCGATCCTGCCTGCGACGGTCGAGCAGCAGATCGGCGATGCGGCGACGATCTACGCGACGGGCCTGACCGTGCTCACCCTCGGCATCGGCGCGATCGCGCAGGGGACTGTGGGCCTCATCGACCGTCTCACCCGCGGCCGCGCCCTCGTGGTGGGGATGGCCGGGATGAGCGCGGGGATGATCCTCGCCGCTATCGCCGCGGACCTGCGCCATCCCGTGCTGGTGGTGGGCGTCGCGGCGCTGCTCGGCGCGTCCTACGGCGTGTGCGTCGTGGCCGGTCTCGTGATCGCGCAGTCCCTCGCCTCCCCGCGCGAGCTCGCCGGGATCACCGGCGTCTACTACGCCCTCGCCTATCTCGGATTCCTGCTGCCCACGATCCTCGCCGCGCTCACGCCGGTGCTGCCGTACACGGGCGGGCTCGCGATCGTCGCCGTCGTGTGCGTGCTGTGCCTGACGGCGATCGCCTGGGGGCTGCGCCGCCCGGTGCCGGCGCCGGCACCGGAGCCCGCGGCCGACGAGTCCGTCGAGCCCGAGGTCGCCGCGGTCGCGGCGTCGTGAGCGCTGATCCCGGACCTGAGCGGCGATAAGGAGCTACTCATAAGTCATGTGCAGCGGTGTTCCATCCATGGAACACTGATGCACGTGACTTGTCGGTAACCCGCATCGCGGAGTCGTGCGACGACCTCACCGCATCGTCGCGGCGAGCTCCTCCTCGCTCAGTGCGCGGTCCGCGAAGACCAGGCGCACGGCCGACGGGTCGGGGTTGCCGGCGTCAGGTCCGCGGTGGCGCAGGGCGAGCCCGGCCTTCTCGGCGACCGCGGCGGAGGCCGGGTTGTTCTCGAGCAGATAGGCGACCACGGGCAGCTCTGGCCGGTGCGCGCGGGCGGCGTCGACGGCGGCACGCGCCAGCTCGGTCGCGAGTCCCCGGCCCTGCGCCTCGGGGGCGAAGCGGTAGCCGAGGTTCCAGAAGGCGCCCTGCCGCACCGCGCAGCCGCCGTGCCCCACCACCGCGCCGTCCACCCGCGCCACCCAGGCGCCGAGTCCGTGCTCGCGCCAGTCGGCGAGCCATCCGGCGAGCGCGCCGCGCGTGGTGGCGAGGTCGGCGAAGCGGCCGCTGGGCAGGTGGGTCCAGGTGCGGGCGTCGGAGTAGATCCGGTGGAGGTCCTCGAGGTCCGCCTCGCGAGGCGGGTCGAGCTGCAGGCGGGCGGTGGTGGTCATGAGGTCCTCATCCGGGCCGTCGACGGGAGCGGAACGGCCACCCGACGGACGGTAGCTTCTCTGACCGACGGTGAAGGCCTTTGCTCAGGGTCGATGACGCCCTTGGCCACCGAGTTCGACGGACTCCAGGTCGTCGGGGACATGTCGGGACCCGAGCTGCGGCTGGCTCTCGGCAGCTACCTCCCACTGCCGGGCCACGGGGTCCTATGCCCGTGGGCCGGGGACGGGGGAACCGGGCGCTCCTGCGATGAAGCTGTGCTGGATGCTGGCGATACGCCAGTCGTCGCCGCTCCGAACGAGGTGGAAGCAGCTTCGGGTGGTCGGCAGCGGATTGCCTCGCGCAGTGCCGTGGACGTCCAGTCGGGCCACGATGACTGCCGAGCCGGGGTGCTCACGGATGGTGACCTCATCGAGTGCGAGAGAGTCGTAGTGCAGCTGTCCGTCGGACAGACGCTGGAGCCAGGCATCCTTGGACAGCTGGAAGCCGACCGGGCCGATGCCGAGGAAGTCTTCGGTCAGCAGTGCGGCGGTTCTCTCCGGATCGCCTCGGCGTTCGGCGTCGGCCCATTCGGCAAGGGTGGTCTCGATGGCGTTCATGGTTTCTCCTTCTGAGGGGTTCTGCGGTGGTGACTCCGGCGCGTCGAGGGGATGAGGAATCCTGCGGCGATGATCCAGGCAAGGGCCGTGAAGCGCGCGACGGGGATGAGCACCTGGAGCGGTTCGACGACCATGGACAGGACCGAGACCTCGCACACGGCGGCGACGACGAGTCCGGCCCAGCTCAACGGCGCGGGAAGCAGGCGAAGCACGAGTGCCGGCACCGCGATGCCGGCGACGAGCAGCCCCAGACCGAGGAGGTGGGCGAAGCCGCCGGACGCGAAGGCGAGGAGCCCGAGGGCGTGGACCAGGTCCGGCTGTGCAGCCTCCGCGCTCTGTGCGGCGGTCCAGGTCGCCAGGGCCGAACCTGCCAGCATGACGGAGGCGGCGACGCCTCCGTACAGAGCGATCGCCGGACCGGGCACGCGGATGCCGAGGCGTCTCAGGCGCGCATACATGATCGCCGCGTAGATGCCCAGGGGGACTGACGACCCCAGCTGCAGCATGGCTGATGCTCGGGCGGCGAGACCGTGGTGGACCAGGAAGCCCGAGGACCCGTCGACGAACGACGAGGACAGCGCCTGACCGCCGCCGAGGATCGCCACGACGGCGAGGCTCGCGATGAACAAGCTCGTGCTCACAGCGCCGACCACGCCGGCGTGGGGCCCCTCCGGCCGGCGGCGCGCGGTCGACGAGGTCGATTCGACTGCACCTCTACTACTGTTCATGCAAGAAACGATACGCGGCATGAACTATATGTCAATGGACCTATCATCGACGCATGACGTCCCCTCGCCACCATCGAGTCGCCTTTCTGCTTGCCCAGCTCGGATCGGACGCCGCGAGCGGGTTCGAACAGATGCTGCGGCCGCTGGGCATCACCCCCTCGGATGCGGGAGTGCTCCGGTTCGTCGGCCGCAGCCCCGGTATCAGCCAGCGTGCCGTGAGCGAGCACGTGGGCGTCGGGTCGAGCCGGATCGTCGCGGTCCTGGACCGGCTGGAGTCCCGCGGGCTGGTCGAACGCCGGCGCAGCAGGGCGGACCGCCGCAGTCACGAGTTGAACCTCACCGACCTCGGTCGGGAGCTTCTCGCCGAGGTGGGACACCTCGCCAGACAGCACGAGCAGGACTACACCGCAACCCTGGAGCCAGATGAGGTGGAGCAGCTTCAGAACGTGCTCGGACGCATCGCCAGCGCTCGCGGGCTCTCCGTCGATATCCATCGAGACAGCTCCGAGAACTGACCACCAACGGCGCATCACGTCCCCGCAGCGCCAGCACCGCCGCTCTCCCCGACCAAGGCCTCGAAATGACACGTTCCACGCCTCTCGCACTGCCGCCCGGGCTGTCCCTGCTGTGGGAGAGCGCCGACGAGCACGAGGCGCTGCGCGAGCGCTTCGGCTTCGCGGACGTCGCGGACGCGACCGACTGGCTCGTCGCCACGCTCCACGAGCACTGGGGCCTCACGCTCCGCTCCTGCCGCCGCCTCACGATCAGCGACCACAACGCGATCGCCTGGGTGCGCACCGACCGGGACGAGCTGGTCGTGAAGTGGTCCCGCGAGGAGCGCCTGTTCCCCCGCCTCGAGGCGACGACCGGACTGATCACGAGCCTCGCTGACCAGGGGATCCCGGTCGCAGCGCCGCTCCCCGCGCGGGACGGAGCCGTGCGCGTGGTCACGGACGGCCCGATCGGACCGCTCTCGATCGCGGTGCTCCCCGAGATCGACGGCACCTGGCTGGACGTGACGGACCTCGACGCGGTGCGCACCGTCGGCACCTGCCTCGCCCGGATGCACGAGGCCCTCGGCGGGCTCGAGCTCCCCGCGCTCGAGGGACCGCCGCCGCGCGCGCCGCGCGAGCGGGTGCGCATATGGCTCGAGGAGCACGACCACGGCCGCGCCACGTCGGCCTCCGCCCGACTCGCCGCGCTGGTCCATGACCTGCCCGACCTCGTCGATACTCCGCAGCTCGTCCACGGCGACGTGCGCGCCGCGAACCTCCTGATGCAGGGAGGGCAGGTCGCGGCGGTGCTGGACCTCGACGAGGTCCGCGTCGACCATCGCATCGCGGAGCTCGCACAGACCAGCGTGCTGCTCGGCACCCTGTTCCGCGACTGGCGACCGACACCTGGCTCTGCCCGACGCGCACTGCGGGAGGGCTACGAGCAGGTCCGCCCCCTCGACGAGGTCGAGCGGGCCTGGCTCGAGGCGCTCACCCTCTGGATCGGTCTGGCCTCAATCCCTGCCGAAGGCGCCGCACCCTGGATCGCCGCGGTCGAGGACCCGTCGGCCGGCTGAGAGCGCCGGACGCGATCATTCTCCGCGCGGGGCGAGCACGAGCCTGCCCGCCCATCGACCCGTGCGCAGCAGCGGGAGCGCACCGCCCAGCTCCTCGACGTGATCGGCCCTGACCTCCAGCCGCCCCTCATCTGCCAGGCGCAGGAGGAACTCGAGATCGTCGCGCAGGTCCCCGGGCTCGTCGGGCATGAAGAACGTGCGGAGGGCCCGTCCGGCTCGTCCGCCGGCCCCTTCGAGGACGCCGGCAGGCAGGACGACATCCTCACCGCTCGCACGCCCCACGGAGACGAGCGTTCCGCCGGCGGCTGTCCCCTCGAAGGCGCGGGAGAGCACGGCGCCGCCGACGGTGTCGATCACGATGTCGGCGAGCGCTCCGGCCTCTCGCGGGTCCGTCACCGTCTCCGTGGCGCCAAGGGCGCGCAGGTGCGCCGTGCTCGCCTCGGAGCGGGCGACGGCCGTCACGCCCGATGCCCCGCCGAGGGAGGCGAGGCGCACGGCCAGGGCGCCCACAGCGCCGGTGGCGCCGGTGACCATCACCCGCCTGCCCAGCACCACTCCGCCGACGCGCAGCGACCGCAGGGCCGAGATCGCCGCGATCGGCACCGTCGCGGCCGCATGCAGGTCGACGCTCTGCGGCACCACGGCGAGACCGGCGGCCGGGGCCGCCACCTGCTGCGCCCATGCCCCGCCCATGACCAGGCCCGCGACGCGGGTCCCGACGGGCGGCCCGGAGCCGTCGGCCGCCTCGCGGGACACGACGCCGGCCAGCTCATGGCCGAGCACCGTCCCGGGCGGCGCCGCGTCGCGCAGGGCGAGGTCGGTCGGGTTCACTCCGGCCGCGTGCACCTCGACCAGCGCCTCGTGCGGCGCCGGCCTCGGCGCGGGGACGCGATCGAGGTGGAATCGCTGGGGAGCGGACTCCTCGACGACGAGTGCATCCATGGTCTCCATGCCAGGTCTCCGTTCGTGATGGGGCAGGTGTGGTCCATGGTGCAATGGGTGGTTCGCGGGATCAGGCGGACGGGATCCCGACGGCTCGGCGCCTGCGGTGGCACCGACCGGTCACCAAGGCGCGTGCGGGACGAGCTCCTCGGCGGCGAACAGCTCCGGGGCCGAGCGGCGGGCGGGGGTGCGGCGGGCGGCCCACCCGGGCTCGCTCGCCGGTCCCGGCAGCAGCAGGCCCGAGGCGGTCTGCTCCTCGGCACCGAAGCGGACCAGGCAGATCCAGCTGTCGCCTCCGATCGCGGGCCATGTCCCCTCGACCGGCACGACCTCCAGGCACTTGAAGAGCCCGAAGTAGGTGGGGCCACCTCCGGCCGGGGCATCGTCGGGTGCCTCGCCGATCCGGGCCACCTCCCCGTAGGCCGCATCCAGGGCCAGGTCCCATCCGGTCAGCGTCGCGACGGCCCGGCGAAGGGACTCCACGGCCTCCTCCGGGTCGCGCAGGCCGGTGGGCAGGCCGCCGGGAGTCTGCGCGGGCGTGAGGCGGCTGTCGTCCATGACGACCTCCCCCACGGGGAAGTGGTCATGTGCCCAGAGGTGGAACAGCAGGTAGCCGCGGGATTCCGCCTCGGCGTGCCGGTCCCAGTCGCGCAGCACCCGGACGGCCTCGGCGAGATCCTCGTCCGTCCCCACGGCGGCGAGGAGCTGGTCCAGGACGATGTCGGCCAGATGCGCGCGGGCGTCCCACTTCAGCTCCAGCAGATCCTCCGGGCCGAGGTGCTCCGTCGCTGCCATCCGGGCGCGGGAGAGCGGGGAGCGGATGTCGCGGATCCGGTCGGGGGCCGGGGCGATCCCGTCGGGATGCTCGGCCGGGTCCAGCGGCGGATCGCAGAACCACCACGGGGTCTCGTTGACGTTCTGCACCCACCCGCAGTCGGGGTCGATCACTCGGGGGAGGCTGTGCGGTGGGTTCAGCTCCTCCCAGATCAGACTCCGGTCGTGCCCCGGCAGCCGGTGCCGGGAGTCCTCGAAGGAGCCGCCGGGCCGGTGCGGTGTCGCGCCGCAGAACGCGGCGCCGATCGAGCCGGAGGAGTCGGCGGCGATGATGTTGAACATCGGCAGCGGCCACCGCTCCTGCGCGTCGAACAGCTCCGGGACGCTGCCGGCGAGGGACATCTGCCACCAGCTCTCCAGCGCCGTGGTCACGGGCCGGTGCAGGACGCCGGCGACGCGGAGCGCGACGGTCACCCCGTCCGGCGCCGTGGTCACCGGGCCGTGGACGCTGCGGCGCTCGGTGACGGTCACCGCCTCGCCGTCGCGGACCGCCACCCGGTGCTCGCGGGTCTCGAAGGGGACGAGCTCCTCGCCGAGCCGATACCTGTCCCCGGCCGTCTCCAGCGCGTACACCCACAGCTGCGGGAGCGGGTTGACGGTGTGGGTCCAGCCGACGTCCGGGGTGTGGGCGAAGGACTGCCAGGGGAAGCCGATAGGGGTCGCGCCGTGGCAGCGCCGGCCGGGCGAGACCGTGCGCGCCTCGAACATCCGGTACGGGCCGATCCACGGGATGTGGGGGTTGATCATCAGCAGCGCCTCGTCGGTCCGCGATCTCTCCGCGCTCACCGCCCAGGCGCTCGATCCGCCGCCGAGCAGTCCGTCGCCGCCCGCCGTCGGGAAGGCGAGTCCCTGGTCCCAGAAGCGCGCGAACCCGAAGAAGAGCGCGAAGGTGTGGGCGACGACATCGCGCGCGGTCACCGGCAGCGCCTCGCGCCGTGCGCCGCCGAGGTCCGGGTCCTCGGCGCATGCTGCGTTGAACCCCTCGCAGAACGCCTCCAGCCGCTGCCGCGTCGGTTCCTCCTGCGCGACCCACCAGGCCTCGACCGCGGCCTCGAGGCCGAGCCGGGCGTGCTGGAGGTCGCCGTCGAGGAACCCCTCTCCCCACAGGGCCGCCGCGCGACCGCGGGCGATCCCGTAGAGCTCGAGCACCGCGGTGGCGTGCGCGAGGGCCTGCGCGTGCCCGAAGCCTCGGCAGGCGTCCAGGTCGTCCTCCGCCGTGATCGTCGGCGTGCCGTGCTCGTCCCAGTCGATGCGCATGCTCGGTCCTCTCCCATCGGCGTCTGCGGATCGCCCTCACCCGACACCGTGCCCCTGGGGCATGGTCAAGGGCAGCCCGCCGCCCGAGCCCTCACCCACCCGCTGCGGAGTCGCTCCCGAGCGCCATGGCCATGCCGTACTGGTTCGGTTCGCCCGTCAGCGCGGCCTTCGCGGCCCGGGCCTCGGCGTCGACGAGCACCTCGGCCGTGCCCGTCTCCACTCCGTCGAGCGAGGCGCGCACGACGAGCTCCGGCACGATCTTCACGATGTCGAACCCGGCGGAGAAGTCGGTGTCGACGCGCTCTTCGACACCATGGCGGCGGCCGGGCCACCCGCCGGCGCTAGGGCCTGTCTCCGCACCTTGTGACGGTCCGAGGTGTGTGGCGGCGACGTGGGACAATGGCGCGACCGGAACAGAGTCCGCAAGGTGTTGACTCCGGCCATGACTGCGTGCAGTCGTTCTGTGTTCCGACAAGGAGGACCATGTCTCCCGAGAACCGCGCTCCCGGTCGACGCGAGCGGAACAAGCAGGCCAAGCTCGACCGCATCGTCGCGGCTGCGACCGAGTTGTTCACCCAGCGGAGCGTGGACGACGTCACCACCCAGGAGATCTCCGACAAGGCCGATATCGGCTCGGGCACCCTGTTCCTCTACGTGAAGTCGAAGGGTGATCTGCTGCTTCTTGTGCAGAATGCCCGTTACGCTGCCGCACTCGAACGTGGTCTGGCAGCCGCGAAGGACGCGGCGAACGCGCTGGACGCCGTGATCGCACTCGCGACTCCGATCGTGGAGTGCAACCGCGCTCCGATCGACAACGGGCGCACCTACTTGAGAGAGATGATGTTCGGCGACCCTACCGAGCCGAACCGTGCCACAGCACTTTCCGTCGTCGAACGGACCCAGCAGGCCGTCGCCGACCTCGTCACCCAGCACACTGGCCGTGACGCCGCCGACGCCGCCGTCCGCGCACAGGTGATCTCGTCGATCCTGTTCCTGACCATGGCATCCCACGCGAGCCCGGAGTTCAGCCTGCCCCATGTGGTTGAAGCCATCCGCCGCCAGGTCGCGGTCGTGCTCCCTCCTCACGGTCCCGCCGACTGAACCCGAGCGGTGCGATACAAGCGCGCCCCAGCGCGTCGATCTCGTCATGCTACGGCGACCCGATGAGGAGCGGGACCACCAGCGCAGTTGCGTTGTTGACGCCGTGCAGCACTACGCCAGGCCAGATCGACCCTGACCAACGGAAGAGAAGGGCCGTCAGCACGCCCACTACGAATGCAACCGACATGATCGGGTTGATCCCGTGGGCGACGGCGAACACGGCCGCGCTTGCCGGGATGCCGACCCAGCCTCCATACCGCGCCAGCAAGCCGTTCGCCAGGACGCCTCGGAAGAACCCTTCCTCTCCCAGCGGTGTGATCACCACTCCCGCGAGGAGCGCAAGGCCGAGCGACCACCATCCTCCGGCCGCCGCTGCCTGATAGCTCCCCTGAACGTTCTGCACGGTCCCCATCGTCGCCATATAGATGATTGCGGCGATCGTGCCCAGGACATAGGCGCAGAGACCCAGCGCAGCACCGGCGACGAGATGCCGCGGTCGGGCTCGACGGAAGCCGAAGGCCCTCAGCCCGCGGCCGCGAAACGCGGCTGCCGCAGCGAGAGCGACAAGACCCATGACCCCTGAGGCGAGAAGTCCGACGTTGCCGTGAACAACGGGGTCCGTCAACATCGGCAACAGCAGCGCCACCAGCGCGAGGGAGATCCCGTATGCGGTGGCTCCTATCAGCATTTCCGGCCACCCGAGCTGCTCGGACCCCTCCGGCCTGGTCCCTGCTTCTCGCTGCGATTCGCGCATGCTGCTCCTCCATCGTCCGATGCTGTCGATGTAACCGATCGGGCCATCTGTCGTGCCGTCATATGACACGACCGCGGGTGCTGAGAGCCATCGTCAGCACTCAGGAATAATTGCTGACTTGCCTCAGTTATGAGTGTGGTCATCATCGTACAGGTGGATCTGGCCTCGGTTGGATCTGTCTCGACGGCGCGACACGACCTGGTGTCGCATCGAGGGTGCTGGCGACCCGCTCACTGCAAGGAAATGGCACAAGCAATGACCTCATCGTCCCTATGGCAGCCCTACACGCTCGGCAGGCTGAACCTCAGTCACCGTCTCGCCCTGTCACCGATGACCCGCAGTCGCGCGAATCCGGACGGGACTCCGGGCCCGTTCGCCGCCGAGTACTACAGTCAGCGGGCGTCGCTGGGCCTGTTGATCTCCGAGAGCACCCAGCCGTCTGACGACGGGCAGGGCTATCTGAGCACTCCGGGGATCTACACGACCGAGCAGGTCGAGGGGTGGAAGGCTGTCACCGACGCCGTGCACACCGCGGGCGGGCACTTCTTCATCCAACTGGCGCACGCGGGCCGCATGTCGCACCCGGACAACACTCCGCATCATCGTCAGCCAGTGGCACCATCGGCGATCTCGGCGGAGCAGGACATGTTCACTCCGACTGGACAGCAGCAGACCCCAGTCCCGCGGGCGCTCACGGTCGCGGAGATCCAGGACGTGATCGGCGAGTTCCGTCACGCAGCCGCCTCTGCCATCGCCGCCGGCGCCGACGGCGTGGAGATCCACGCCGGCAACGGGTTCCTGCCGCACCAGTTCCTGTCCCTGAACGCGAACGAGCGCACTGACGAGTACGGCGGCTCGGTGGAGAACCGTGCCCGGTTCGCGATCGAGGTGGCGCGGGCCGTCGCGGACGAGATCGGCGCAGACCGCACCGGAATACGGATCTCGCCGGCGATTCCCCTCGGCGGGCTCCACGAGGGCGAAGCAGCCGACGTGCACGCCCAGTACAGGTACCTGGTCGGCGAGCTCGCGAAGCTAGACCTCGTCTACCTGCACGTCTTCCACGTCGGGGACGACGAGCTGCTGCGCTCCCTGCGCGACCTGTGGCCGAACTCGGTGCTCGTGGTCCGCTATGGGCGCGGACGCGAGCAGATCGCTGACGACATCGATGCTGGATTCGCCGATATCGCCCCGTTGGGGCAGTTCGCGCTGGCAAACCCCGATATCGTTGAGCGGCTCCGAATCGATGCCCCCCTGAACGAGGTGGACCGGACCACGCTCTACGGCGGCGACGACACCGGCTACACCGACTATCCGACGCTCACGCGTAACTAGTCGCAAGAGCGGGTGAGCCGCCCGGAGGTGACCCACCACGTGGGCGGCTCACCCCCGACCTCGCCGATCCATCCGCTACGAGCAGACGGATCGACACCACAGGAGAAGGAGGAAGAAGCAACTCACATTCACTCTCAACCGACTGACGGTGCTCGGTTCCGGCATGCTCGGCGGTCAGATCTCCTGACACAGCGCTTTCCAAGGCAAGACCGTCGCGATCTACGACATCGCCGAGGAAGCTCTCGAGCGCAGCAGATCGTGGAGTCGACCGCGACTGACATCTCCGGTTCGTCGTTCGCGACGGCGCAGACCAGCAGCGCGTCGACGATCGGGTCCGGGGTGCCGTCGGTGGTCCAGGCGCCATGTCGCTTCCAGGCTCTCTGCCAGGGTCCGAAGTCGCTAGACATGTCGCGCCAAGCGAGCCCGCTCCGGCAGCGATGGATGCCCCCTCGTCCACTTGCCGGTGTCTCGCCGGGGCCGCCCTGTCCATGGACGTTGAGGAGGGAGTAGGCGCTCGATCGCCTCCCACTGGACGTCGGACAGCACGCTTCCTCGGCACATACATTCACCATCACACCCCGGACCGCCGCAAGGTCAGGAGAAGCTCTCTAGGCGACCTGCCGCCGCGCCCACGTCCAGTGACTGCGTGGCCGGCGCCGCACGCCTCGGCCGTCGGACGTGGCCGGACACACATGGCCGCGCGCCAACCCGCGCCGTACCGTGTCAGGTGCACAAGAAGTGTCCGCGGCGTGCACGCCGCAGCCCCTCCCCGTCCCCGGAGCCACCCCTCGATGAGCACGTCCACGCAGCCGACCGACACCCCCGCGACCACGCGTCGCCGGCCTGGGCTCTCGGCGCGACACCTGCACTTCATCGCCCTCGGCTCCGCGATCGGCACCGGCCTGTTCTACGGCTCGGCCGGCGCGATCCAGGCAGCGGGCCCCTCGGTGCTGCTGGTGTACCTGCTCGGCGGCGCGGTCGTGTACTTCATGCTCCGTGCGCTCGGCGAGATGGCGGTGCGGATGCCCATCTCGGGCTCCTTCGCCGAGTACACCCGCCGCTTCCTGGGCCCCTGGGCCGGGTACATCACCGGCTGGATGTTCGCCTTCGAGATGCTCATCGTGTGCCTCGCGGACCTCACCGCGATCGCGATCTACATGCGCTTCTGGTTCCCGGACACCGCCCAGTGGGTCTGGGTCGCGCTCACGCTGCTGATCGTCGGCGCCGCGAACCTGGCCAGCGTGCGCTGGTTCGGGGAGCTCGAGTTCGCCTTCACGATCGTGAAGGTCGGCGCGGTGGTCGCGATGATCGCGGGCGGCGCGGCGATCCTGGCCTTCGGCCTCGGCGACCCCTCGACGCCGACGGGTCTTGCGAACCTCACGGCCGACGGAGGCTTCCTCCCGCACGGCCCCGGCGGGATGATCAGCGCCTTCATCCTCGTGCTCTTCGCCTTCGGCGGCACCGAGATCATCGGCGTGGCCGGCACCGAGGCGGAGGATCCGGCGAAGGCCATCCCGAAGGCCGTCAACACGGTCCCGGTGCGGATCCTGCTGTTCTACGTCCTCGCGATCGGGGTGATCCTGCTGCTGACCCCGTGGCGGCAGATCACCGGCGAGGAGTCCCCGTTCGTGCAGATCTTCGACACCCTCGGCGTGAGCTGGGCCGCTGCGGCGCTGAACCTCGTGGTGATCACCGCAGCGCTCTCCGCGATCAATGCGGACCTCTTCGGCGCGGGCCGCGTCGTCGCGGGCATGGCGCGCCAGCGGCTCGCCCCTGCTGGCCTCTCCCGCACGATGCGCGGCGTGCCCGTGGTGACCACGCTCGCGATGCTGGGCGTGCTCGTCGTCGGCGTGCTGCTGAACTGGGCGCTTCCGGATCAGGTGTTCACGATCGTCGCGTCGCTGGCGACCTTCGCGACCGTGTTCGTGTGGCTGATGATCCTGCTGGCCCAGGTCGCCTCCCGTCGCGGGATGAGCCGGCAGGAGCGCGACGCGCTGCAGTTCCCGGTCCCCTTCTGGCCCTACGGGCAGGTGTTCGCGATCGTGTTCATCCTGTTCACTCTCGGGATCATGGTGTGGCAGCCGGAGTACCACATGGCCCTCGCGGTCGGCGCGGGGTTCACGGTGCTGATGTCGGCGCTGTATCTCGCGACGGTGCGGCGGCGGGCGCTCGCGGGCTGAACTGCCGCCCGGCGGCATGAGCCGGGCTCAGCCGGCGCAGAGGTCCGTGTCCGCCGTCCGTGCCGTGGACGACGATGCCGGGGACGCGCCGGCGGCGCTCGAGTCCCGGCTCCCGGTGCCGTCCTCGCTCGCGGGAGAGTCCGACGCGTCGGCCCTGCCCGCTTCCGGAGCGCTGTCCTGTTCCGAGGACCCGTCAGACTCCGCAGCTCCGTCCGGAGCCGAGTTCCCCTTCGACCCCGAGCCCCTGCCCTGCTCCGGATTCTCCCCCGACTCCGGGCTCTCCGCCTGCGGGAACGCCGGCTCATCGGCCGCGAGCGCCGCGAAGAGTCCGGCGGCGTCCGCCGAGGGCACCACGCGGTTGCGGTCGGTGGGCGCGGGCTCCCACGGCATGGTCGCGAAGGTGATGTGCGAGGGGTCGACGCGCGAGGCGCGCGTCGCGAGGCCCGCGAGGTCCGCGGCCCGGCCGAGCCCCGGATCCACCGTGAGGGCGGAGGAGGTCGCGTCGAGGAAGGCGTAGAGCCGGTCGGGGCGGGAGAGGATGCGCGAGCTGGTGGCCTCCTGCACCACCGCGGACATCACCATCTGCTGGTGCCCCAGGCGAGCGATGTCGCTGCCGTCCCCGACCGCGTGGCGCGTGCGGGCGAGCGCGAGGGCGTCCTTCCCGTCCACCATCTGCGCGCCGCCTGGGAGGTCGAGATCCGCGGAGGGGTCCTCGAGCGGTTCGGGGAGGCACACCGGCACCCCGTCCAACGCGTCGACGATGGCGATGAAGCCCTCGAAGTCGAGCTCCATGAAGTGGTCGATCTGCACCCCGGTCAGCTCCTCGACCGCCGCGACCGAGCAGGCCGGGCCGGCGTTGAGGGCGGAGTTGAGCATTCCGCGGCCGCCCTTCGAGGCGCCGCTGCCGGTGTCAGGACAGGCGGGGAGGTCCATGAGGGTGTCGCGCGGCAGCTGGACGGCGTCGATCCGGTCGTCGTCGGCGGAGAGGTGCACCAGCACCATCGCGTCGCTGCGCCGGGAGCCGTCGCCCTCGCCGTAGGACGCGTCCTCGAGATCGCGGCTGTCCGAGCCGATCAGCAGCACGTTCATCGCCCCGTCGGTCACGCGCGGGGCGGGGTCCTCGTCGGCGCGCAGCGGGGCGGTGGCGAGGTTCCCCTCCAGATGGGTCACGGTGCCCAGCAGGCCGCCCGCCACGACGAGGGTCGCCGCGAGCGCGAGGGTCGCGAGGACGCCGACCGTCCTCCGCCGGCGACACATGGTCTCCGGCCGTGCCCTGCGCCGCCGGTGCGCGGGTCCGCGGCGTGCGGGTCGACCCGTCCTCAGAGGCTCCATGGATGTGCCGCCCTCCCGCTGCCCGGTCTCGACCTGCTCGGTCCGCGGGCCAGAGGACCACGGTGGGCGCCGTCTCCGCCAATAGCCGCCGCGGACGGATCCATGCGGGCGGCGCATGGGCGGCCGGACCGTGCTGGTCAGCGGGCGGAGCGGACCGGCCGACGGCGGAGGTGAAGACTCTGTGCAGGTCGGGCGACCGGGCGCGTCAGGCGTCGCCGGCGACGGCCCGCACCAGCTCGAGGAATGCCGCGAGCGCCGGGTTCGGCAGCTCGTCCGGGCGGTGGACGATGCCGATCGACCGCCGCACCGCCTCTCGCAGCGCCACGACCCGGCCGCCGAAGGCGGGGGCGGTGCGGGCGAGGACGGCGGGGACGATGGTCAGGCCGCCGACGGCGACCGCGAGCGGGACGAGGCTGTCGCGCTGGGTGGTGGTGATGCGCTGCGCCGGGCGGGCGTCCAGGCCGTGCAGGGCGGCATCGGCGAGCTGGCGCATCGAGGTGCCGCGGGGCAGGGTGACGAGGGTCCGTGCCGCGACGTCCTCGCCGGTCAGCGGCCCGTCGTCCCCCTCGGTGCGCGCCTCCGCGGCGAGCACGGCGGCGAACTCCTGCGCGGGCAGCGGGATCGTCGCGAGGTCCTCCGGAACGCGGTCGATGACGCCGACGGCGGCGTCGACCCGTCCCACGCGCACCGCCTCCACCAGCGCGTCGGCGTCCTCGACGGTGGAGACCTCGAGGCGCACCCCGGGGTGCGCGCGGTGGAAGCGGCCGAGGTGCTCGGGCAGTTCGGTCGCGACCAGCGAGGGCAGTCCTCCGACGCGCAGCGATCCCGAGGTCAGGGCCCGGGCGGAGCCGACCAGTGTCTCGATCGACCCCATCTCAGCCAGGGCGCGACGGCCCGCGGCGACGACGCCGCGTCCCGTGTCGGTCAGCTCCATCCTGCGGCCGACGGGGACGAGCAGCCTCGTGCCGAGCGCCTGCTCGAGCGCGTGGATGCGGCGCGAGAGGGAGGGCTGGGAGATCCGCAGGACGTCCGCCGCGGCGGTATGGGTGCCGTGGTCGGTCACCGCGATCAGCGCCTCGAGCTGGGCGAGGCTCGGCACTCCGCGCACCTCGGACGGATCGACCATCCCCCCAGCGTAGGCCCGGCCCGGGCTGACGGCACCTCGGCCCGCGGGGCACAATGACGGCAGACACCGTCGTCGCCGCCGGGAGGCACCCCATGTCCGAGATCGTCATCGTCGCCGCCGCCCGCACCGCGCAGGGCCGCCTCCAGGGGGCGCTCGCCTCGTTCTCCGCCCCGCAGCTGGGCTCCTTCGCGATCGAGGGTGCGCTCGACCGCGGCAGGATCGACGCCGCGGCGGTGGACGCCGTGATCTTGGGGCAGGTTCTGCCGGCCGGCTCCGGCCAGAACCCCGCCCGGCAGGCCGCGCTCGGGGCCGGCATCGGCTGGGCCACCCCCGCGCACAGCGTGAACAAGGTGTGCCTCTCGGGCCTGACTGCGGTGATCGACGCGGCGCGGATGATCGCCTCGGGGGACGCGGAGGTCGTGGTCGCGGGCGGGATGGAGTCCATGTCCCAGGCCCCTCACCTGCTGATGGGCTCCCGCGCCGGGTGGAAGTACGGGGCCGTCGAGGCGCTGGACCACGTGGGCCACGACGGCCTCACCGACGCCCATGACGGGGTGAGCATGGGCGAGTCCACCGAGCGGCACAACCCCCGCTTCGAGGTGACGCGCGAGGACCAGGATCGGGTCGCGGCGCTCTCGCATCAGCGCGCCGCCGCCGCAGCGGACCTGCTCGCGGCGGAGATCGTCCCTGTCTCCGTGCCGCAGCGCCGCGGCGAGCCGATCCAGGTCACGGCCGACGAGGGCATCCGCCCGGACACCACCGAGGGGTCCCTCGCCCGTCTGCGCCCCGCCTTCGCCGAGGGCGGCACGATCACGGCCGGGAACTCCTCCCAGATCTCCGACGGCGCGGCCGCGCTCGTGCTCACCACCTCCGCCCGCGCCGACGCGGAGGGCTGGCAGATCATGGCCCGGATCGGCGCGAACGGGCAGACCGCCGGACCTGACAGTTCCCTGCAGGCCCAGCCCGCCGACGCGATCGCCCGGGCGCTCGAGAAGGAGGGGATCACCGCCGCGGACCTCGACCTGGTCGAGATCAACGAGGCGTTCGGCGCCGTGGTCGCCCACTCGCAGCGAGCGCTGGGCGTCGCCGAGGAGATCGTCAACGTGCACGGCGGCGGGATCGCGCTCGGCCACCCGATCGGCGCCTCCGGGACCCGGCTCGTGGTGCACATGGCGCATGAGCTGGTCCGGCGCGGCAGCGGCACCGTCGCGGTGGGGCTGTGCGGCGGGGGCGGTCAGGGCGAGGCGCTGGTGCTGCGGCGATGACCGGACCGGAAGAGAACGGGCCGATGCACCCCGACCAGCTCGTGCTCTCGCAGGAGCTCGCCGCGCAGCTGATCACGGACCTGCTGCCCGGCACGGACCCGGCGACGATCCGGCTCCTGCCGACCTCGGCGACGACCAGTACCGTCGTGCGGATCGGGGAGGACCTCGCCGCCCGCTTCCCGCTGGAGCCGTCGGACCCGGACGCCGCCCGGGCGGCTCTCGCGGCCGAGCACGAGGCGATGGCCGAGTTCGCGTCAGTCTGCCCGCTGCCCGCCCCGGGGCCGGTCGCGCTCGGGGAGCCCTCGGCCGAGTTCCCGATGCCCTGGTCGGTGCAGACCTGGATCCCGGGCGAGGTCGCGGACCCCGTCGCCCTCGAGGACTCCGACGCCGCAGCGGATGATCTCGCCGCCCTGCTCCTCGCGCTGCGCGCCGCTCCCACTCGGAGCCGGCTCTTCCGCGGCCCCGGCCGCGGCGGCGAGCCCACCGCCCACGAGGACTGGGTGCGCGAGTGCCTCGAGCGCTCCCGCGATCTGCTGCCCGTGGACGCCCTCACCGCCCGCTGGGAGCGGTGGCGCACCCTCGAGCGGCGGGACGGCGACGTGATGAGCCACCGCGACCTCATCCCCGCGAACCTGCTCACTGCGGAGGGGCGCCTGGTCGGCGTGCTCGATGTCGGCGGGTACGGACCCGCCGATCCGGCGCTCGACCTCGTCGGCGCCTGGCACCTGCTGGACGCGGAGCGGCGCACACGGCTGCGGGAGCGTCTGGGCACCTCGGACCTCGAGTGGGAGCGCGGTGCGGCCTGGGCATTCGTGCAGGCCATCGGGCTCGTCTGGTACTACGAGCACACGAACCGGACGATGGCCGAGCTGGGCCGCTCCACGCTCCGACGCCTGCTGGAGGATCAGGGCGTCGGATAATCGCTGGCCGCGCGGCGCGACCGCCTGAAGGATGACCGCATGAGCGAGTCACCGTCAGGCCGCACCATCCACCAGCACCCGCTCGCCTACCTGCTCGGTCTCGAGGGCGTCGCCCTGATGCGCGCCTTCGCCGGCGAGCACGACCGCGCCTTCACCGAGGCCCGCCTCGCCGAGGTGCGGTCGCTCCTGGACCGCGCCGAGGAGCTCGGGGACGGGGTCGACGTCGCGCCGCTGCCGGTGAGCGACGGGTACGACGGCTGGGCGGCGACCTACGACGGCGAGGACAACGGCTGCTTCCCGATGCGGGACGACCTGCTCGCCCCGCTGCTCGACGATCTCGCCCCGGGCCCCGTGCTCGACGCCGCCTGCGGGACCGGGGCGGTCTCCGCGCAGCTGGTCGCCCGCGGCCACGAGGTGATCGGCATCGACCTCTCCGAGGGCATGCTCTCCCGCGCCCGCACCGCCGTGCCGGAGGCTCGCTTCGAGCGCGGGGACCTCACGGCGATGCCGCTCGCCGACGGGGAGGTCCACCACGTGGTGTGCAGCCTCGCGCTCACCCATCTGCCGGACCTGGCCCCGTTCTTCGCCGAGGCGGCACGGGTGATGCGCCCCGGCGGCCGCCTGATCATCCTGGACACCCGCACGCACTTCCTCGGCTCGCCGCGGTATCCGCTGGTCAAGACCGCGCCCGACGGTCGTGTCGGCTACGTCGAGGGGCACTGCCACGGCCTCGGCGAGTACCTCCGAGCGGCGCTGCCGCAGGGCTACGTGGTCCGGGAGTGCCTCGAGGGCCGCCACGGCGAGCGCACCGTCGACCCCGCGCACGAGGCTGGACCGCTCACCCCGGGCCCGCCGAGCATCTGGGAGCTCCATCCCTGGGCGCGGGAGGCGACCGATGCGGCGAAGGCCGGTCAGGCCGGCGTGGTCTGCTGGGTCTTCGAGCTCCGTCCGGAGGTCTGACCCGAACCGGTACCTGCGAGCGATGCGGCCCCGGCCCCGCGTCCCTAGCATCGAGCCGTGACCACTCCCGCCCAGCCGCGACCCGCAGCACCGCCGATGCCGTCGGCGGCCCGCGCCGACGCCCCGCCGCCCCGCCCGGCTGCACAGATCGTGCTGATGGTCGCGTCGTTCGCGCTGTTCTGCGTGCTCGTGCCGCTCCACGTCGCGCTCTACTCCACACCGATCGTGCTGGCGGTCCCGCTCGGCGCCGCCCTGGCCGGCGCCGGGCTCCTCGCGGTGCCGCGTCCCCGCGCGGCGAGCGTGCTCGCCGTCCTCGCGGTCTGGGTCCTCCCGCCGGTCTCGCTGCAGGGGGGAGCCACGACCTGGCCGTGGCCGTGGTCGGTGCCGGCCATGATCGCTTTCGCGCTGTTCGTCCTGGTGGTCACGCTCGTGCACGGCTGGCGCGCCGGCGCCGTGCCCCTCGCGCTCGGGAACCTGGGCCCGCTGCTGGCCGCGCCCCTGCTGGGCCGGTCGGACAGCTCCGCCGCGGACCTCATCGTGGCCGCCTCGGCGACGGCGGCGGTCTACCTCGTGGCAGTGCTGCTGGCCAGCCGGCTCCGGGTGGGCGAGGAGCTGGATCGCGCCCGTGAGGTCTCGGCGGCGGAGCACGAGCGGAGGCTGCTGGTCGAGGAGCGCACCCGCATCGCCCGGGAGCTCCACGACGTGGTCGCGCACAGCACCGCCCTGATCCAGGTCCAGGCCTCCACCGCCCGGTACCGGATCCCCGACCTCGCCCCCGAGGCCGCGGCGGAGTTCGAGGAGATCGCCGCCGGCGCGCGCAGCTCCCTCACGGAGATGCGGCGCCTGCTGGGGGTGCTGCGCACCGAGGACCACACCCCGGAGCTGGCCCCGTTGCAGGGCGTCGCCGAGATCCCCGAGCTGGTGGAGAGCTTCCGACGCGCCGGGGCGAGCGTGGAGCTGTGGACGGACGAGCCGCCCGGCGAGCTCCCGGCCGGCGTGGACCTCACCGCGTACCGGGTGGCGCAGGAGGCCCTGAGCAACGCGGTGCGCCATGCCCCGGGCGCCGCGATCGACCTGCACGTGGCCCTCGGGCCCGAGGCCGTGACGCTCCGAGTGCACAATGGGGTCCCGCCGTCCCCGCCGCCTCCGGCCTCCCCGGGCCCCGGCACCGGCCTGCGCGGGATGCAGGAGCGCGTGAGTCGGCTGGACGGGACGCTCGAGCACGGCCCCGCCCCGGAGGGCGGCTGGACCGTCCTCGCCTACCTTCCGCTGACCGCCGACCCCCAGGAGTCCGCATGACCATCACCGTGCTGATCGCCGACGACGCGGCCATGGTGCGCGCCGGCTTCGCGGCCCTGCTCGACGCCCAGGAGGATCTGCGCGTGGTGGGGCAGGTGGCCGACGGCAAGGAGGCGGTCGCGCAGGCGGCGAGGCTCCGACCGGACGTGATCCTCATGGACGTGCGCATGCCGGAGATGAACGGGATCGAGGCGACCGAGCGCATCGGGGCGCCGAGCTTCCCGGCCTCTCCCCCGCCGCGGATCCTGATGCTCACCACCTTCGACATCGACGACTACGTGCACGACGCCCTGCAGGCGGGGGCCAGCGGCTTCCTGCTCAAGGACGCGACGCCGGAGGAGCTGGTCCATGCGGTGCGCGTGGTCGCCGCGGGCGACGCGCTGCTCTCCCCGGGCATCACCCGGCGGATGATCGCGCAGTTCGCCGCGCGGCGTCCCCGCCCGCCGCGCGACAGCGCCCTGCTCGCCGGGCTCACGGACCGCGAGCGGGAGGTGCTGCTGCTGATCGCGCAGGGGCGTTCGAACCGGGAGGTGGGAGAGGAGCTGTTCATCTCCGACCACACCGTGAAGACGCACGTGGGCCGCCTGCTGACGAAGCTGGATCAGCGCGACCGCGTGCAGCTGGTGATCTTCGCCTACGACAACGGCCTGGTCTCCCCCGCCCCCTGATCCCCCGGAGGGACCACACGGCTCGCTCCTCGGAGCGAGGCCGGGACCGCTCGCGAGGGCGACGCGGCGCAGGGCACCCCGTCCCTAGCCTCCTCGGCATCACCCGAGGAGGAGCCCCATGGCCGTCATCGATCTCGCGCCCCACCGACCGTCACCGCCGTCCGCCCCGCCCGTCGTCTCGCACCGAGATCCCGGCATCGACCTGGTCCGCGCCCTGTGCGTCGTCGCCGTGATGCTCGTGCACGGGCTCCAGGTCGCCGTCACCCACGGCGCCGACGGGCCCGTGCTCGAGTACGCCACGCGCGGCGCGGCCTGGTACCCGCCGCTGACCTGGGTGCTCCAGGTGATGCCGCTGTTCTTCGTGGTCAGCGGCTTCGCCGGTGCGGTGGGGCTGCGTCGCCTCCGGGCACGTGGCGGCTCCGTGACGGACTTCCTCGCCGCCCGCGTGCACCGGCTGCTGGTGCCCGTGCTGGCGCCGCTGGCCGTGATCGCCCTGGTGCTGACCGCCCTGGCCGCCCTCGGGATGCCGGAGGGGCTGCTCACGGAGGCCGGGCTGCGCTGGCGCGAGCCGCTGTGGTTCCTGGCGGTGTTCCTCGGCGCCCAGGCGCTGCTGCCGACGCTGCTGCGCGCGCACGAGCGCGCCCCGTGGGCCTCCCTGCTCGCCCTGGTGGGAGGGGCTGTGGCGGTGGACGTGCTGCGCGCCCGCACCGGGATCGACGCGGTCGGCTATGCGAACCTCGCCCTCGTCTGGCTCGCGCTCCAGCAGGCGGGCTTCCTGCTCGCCGACGGGCATCTCGAGCGGCTGTCCTCGCGCGCCCGACTGCTGGGCGCGATCGGGTCCGTGGCGTTCCTCGCCGCGATGGTGCTCGGCGGCGTCTGGTCCCCGGATCTCATCGCGCACCTGAACCCGCCCACCACGGCGCTGCTGGTGCTCGGTGCGGCGCAGACGATGGTGCTCTCCCTGCTGCGTCCCCGCCTCGCCGCCTTCGCCCTGCACCCGCGTGTCGCGGCCGTGACCGGCTTCGTCACCGCCCGCACGATGACCTTCTACCTGTGGAACCTCTCGGCGCTGCTGCTGCTGGCCGGGGCGTCGCTGCTGCTGGCGGGGCAGGGTCTGCTCTCGCTGCCCGAGCCCTCCACCACCGAGTGGTGGGCGGACCGGCCGCTGTGGCTGACGGCCTCGATCGCGCTCACCGCGGCGATCGCCTGGATCGCCGGCCCCCTGGAGCGGCGCCCGATGCCGCAGCCGGCGCGCTCCGTCCGACGCGCCGTGCAGTCGATCGGGCTCGGCATCGCCGCCCTCGGGCTCGTCCTCGCCGCCGGGGCCACACCCCTCTCCGCGATGGGCGCCCTGGTCCTGCTGCTGCTCGCCCTCGGCAGGGTCCGCGCCCCGCAGGTGCTGCCGGCACCGGTCGCCGGAGGCGTGCGATGACGAGCTCCCTCCTTGCCGGTCTGGGCGTCGGACTGGTCGGTGCGCTGCTGCTGGCGACCGGCATGGACCTGCAGTCCAGGGCGGTCCAGGCGGCCGACGGGCGCTCGCCCGAGTGGCTGCGGGACCTACGGTGGTGGGCCGGGCTCACGCTGCTGGGCTCTGCCGTCGGGACGAACCTGGTGGCGCTGGCGCTCGCACCGGTCAGCGCGGTGCAGTCGGTGAACATCATCGCCCTCGCCGTCTCGACGCTGCTGGCCGCCCGCTCCCGACCGGGCATGCTCACCCGCAGGACGCTCGGGGCGGTGGCGGCGAGCGTCATCGGCGTTCTCGGGTTCGTCGCCGTGCTCTCCGCCCATCCCGCGGATCCCGCGGGCCACGACATCGACGCGCAGCGCACCGCGGTGATGACGATCCTCGTCGCGCTGGTGCTGCTCGCCGGCGCCGCGTGGCTGATCGGCCGCCGACCCGCCAGCTCGGAGGGCACGACGAGGCCCCGCGGGACCGGTCCGTCCACCGCGCGGGCGCTGCTCTCCGTCGCCTCGGCCGCGACGGTGTTCGCGAGCGTGACCACGGTGGTGAAGGTGCACGTGGACCTGGTGCTGGGTCGAGGGCTCCCTGCCGTCCTGGCGGATCCGGTCACGCTGCTCGCCGTCGGCCTGCTGCTCCCCGCCGGGGCTCTCGCCTCGGTGCTCCTGCAACGCGCCCACCGGGACCTCGCCGCTCCGACCGTGGTGGCCGGCACCACCCTCACCGACACGCTCACCGCCGCCGCGATCGGCATCCTCGTCCTCGGCGAGAGCGCGCCCACCCCGTTCGCCTCGCTGCTGCTCCTGGCCTTCGCAGCGGTCGCAGTGCTCGGGGTGCTGGGCCTGCGCCGCGGACTTCCCGCAGCGGGCCCCGCACGGGAGGAGACCGCACCGGTCCGCGCCACCCGACCGCTGCTGATCGGACGACGCCGCGTGAGCGAAGGGCACGGGGCGGATCAGGAGCCGGCGCTCGTCGACCTCCGGCCGGGCTCGTCCTGATCGAGCACGAGCTGGAGGAAGGCGAGGTCGAGCCAGCGCCCGAACTTGACCCCCACCTGCGGCAGCACTCCCACCCGGGTGAAGCCGAAGCGCTCGTGCAGGCGCACGGACCCCTCGTTCTCCGCATCGATCCCGGCGACCATCACATGGATCCCCTGGGCGCGAGCGCGCTCGAGCAGAGCGGTGAGCAGGGCCGAGCCGGTGCCGCGGCCGCGCAGTCCGTCCCGCACGTAGAGAGAGTGCTCGACGGTGTGGCGATAGCCGTCGTGCGGCCGCCACGGCCCGTAGGTCGCGTAGCCGAGCACGGTCCCGTCGTCCTCGAGGGCGACCAGCACCGGGAAGCCGCCCGCCTGCCGCTCGGCGATCCACTCGGCGCGATCGGCGGCGTCGACGAGGCGCTCGTTCCAGATCGCCGTGGTGTGCTCGACGGCGTGGTTGTAGATCGCGGCGATGCCGTCTGCGTGCTGCGCGGTCGCGTCGAGGATCTGCATCGGGGCCTCCCAGTGCGTCGTGGACTCGCAGAGCATATGCCGCCGTAGCCTGCACCCATGGACGATGCCCGCGTGACGACCGCCCTCGCGCTGCTCACAGACCTCGGTCTGCCCGCCGACGAGGCAGCGGTGCTGCACGCCTCGAACACGCTCACGCTGCGCGTCCTGCCGGCCGACGTGGTGGCGCGCATCGCCCCGCGCGACCGTGCCGGGGACCTCGCGGTCGAGCTCGAGCGGGCCGCAGTGCTGCAGGCCGTCGGCGCGCCCGTCGGCCCTCCCGACCCGCGCCTCGCACCGAGGGTGCACGTGCGCGGCGAGCACGCGATCACGCTGTGGGAGCACCTCCCCGCCCGAGAGCGCGAGGAGCTGCCGCCGGCGGAGTTCGCGGCCGCGCTCGCGGCGCTGCATGCCGGGATGCGGGCGCTGGACCTGCCCGTCCCGCCGCTCGCGGACAGGGTGGGGCACGCCCTGGACCTGCTGCGGGACCCGGAGCGCACCCCGGTGCTCGCCCCCGCGGACCGGACCCTGCTGCAGGAGACCCTCGTCCGCCTCGCAGAGCGCGCGGCGACCGGCGGCCCGCAGCAGATCCTGCACGGCGAGCCGCATCCCGGGAACCTCCTGGACACCCCCGCCGGGCCGCGGTTCATCGACCTGGAGACCTTCTGCCGCGGGCCGGTCGAGTTCGACCTCGCTCACGCCCCCGCCAAGGTCGCCGCGCACTATGTAGGCCACGACCGGGCGCTGCTCGAGGACTGCCGCACCCTCTCGCTCACCCTCGCGACGACCTGGCGCTGGGACCGGGAGGACACCTTCCCCGACGGCCGCGCGATCGGCGAGGCGTGGCTGGCCGAGGTGCGGGCGCGCGTCGAGGGATGAGGTGACGGGACCGCGGTCCCAGCTCGCGCATACCCCGCCCGGGTACGGTCGGGGAGACCTCGCCGTCGTCCCGAAGGATCCCCTCGATGACCTCCGCACTGCCGCGCCGCACCCTGCTCGTCGGCCTCGCCGCGACCCCGCTGGTCCTCGCCGGCTGCTCCGCCGGCCCGTCGGCCGCGGAGGAGCTGCTGGCCGCGCACGGCCTGCCCGCCGGTTCGGCCAGCGAGGTGATCGACGCGCTCGAGGCGCTGCCGCTGGACGAGCGACCCGCGGAGCTGCTCGCCTCCGTCGGCACCGACGTGCTCACCCTCTCCGACGCCGCCGGGCGGGAGGCGACCCTCGAGCTGCCCGCGGAGGAGCTGTACGTCTCGGTCGCACCGTTCGTGTCGGGGACCCACGAGTGCTTCCTCCACAGCCTCACCACGTGCCTCGGCGAGCTGGCGGAGGAGGAGCTCGCGGTGCGGGTCGAGGACGCCTCCGGGACGCTGCTGATCGACGAGGAGCGCACCACCGCGCCGAACGGCTTCCTGGGCCTGTGGCTGCCGCGGGACGAGGAGCTCAACCTGACTATCACCGGCGCCGACGGCGAGGCGGCCACGACGCTGCGCACCGACGCCGAGGCCCCCACCTGCCTCACCACGATGCAGCTGGGGGCCTGAGCGGGGCCCCGCCTCAGCGCCTGTCGGCGACCGCCTCGGGGCGCAGATCCAGGCGGCGCAGCAGCTGCGCGTTCAGCGCGACCACGACGGTCGAGGCGCTCATCAGCAGCGCGCCGACGCTCATCGGCATGACGAACCCGATCGGTGCGAGCACCCCGGCCGCGAGGGGGACGGACAGCAGGTTGTACCCGGCCGCCCACCACAGGTTCTGCCGCATCTTCCGGTAGGCGGCGCTCGACAGCTCGATCACCGAGAGCACCGAGCGCGGGTCCGAGGAGGCGAGCACCACCCCGGCGGAGCCGATCGCGACGTCGGTGCCAGCGCCGATCGCGAGGCCGACGTCGGCCCGGGCGAGGGCGGGGGCGTCGTTCACGCCGTCGCCGACCATGGCGACCCGTCGGCCCTCCTGCTGCAGCGCGGCGACGCGGTCCGCCTTGTCCTCGGGGCGCACCCCGGCGAAGATCCGGTCGATGCCGAGCTCGGCACCGACGTGCTCGGCGACGTTCTGCGCATCGCCGGTGATCATGACGACCTGGATGTCGCGGGCGTGGAGCGCGTCGATCGCCTCGCGGGACTCCTCCCGCACCGCGTCGGCGAGCTTCAGGGCGCCGACGGTCTCGCCGCCCTGCAGCACGTGCAGCACGATCGCGCCCTCCTCGCGCCAGGCCGGGGTCGCCTCGTGCTCGGCGGCGCCGGTCTCCTCGAGCAGGCGCGGTCCGCCGACGCGGATCTCGTGGCCGTCCACCTGCGCGCTCACGCCGAGCGCCGGAGCCGATGTGACGTCCGAGGCGGCGGGGACGCTCGCCGCGTCGGCCGCGGCCCGCTCGCGGATGGCGCCGGCGAGCGGGTGCTCGCTCTCGGACTCGGCGGCGGCCGCGAGGGCCAGCAGCGTCTTCTCGTCGAGCCCGCTTCCGGGGGCGACGGCGATCTCGGAGAGCGCGGGCTCGCCGCGGGTGAGGGTGCCGGTCTTGTCGAACAGGACGGTGTCCACGGTGCGCATGCCCTCGAGGGCGAGGCGGTCGGTGACCAGCACGCCGGCGCGGGCGGCGCGCTCGGTCGCGAGCGAGACGACCAGCGGGATCGCGAGGCCCAGGGCGTGGGGGCAGGCGATGACCAGCACGGTGACGGTGCGGATCACGGCGTCCTCGGGCATGCCCAGCAGCGTCCAGACCAGCGCGGTGAGCACGGCGGCACCGAGGGCGAACCAGAACAGCCAGGCGGCGGCGCGGTCCGCGATCCGCTGGGCTCGGGAGGAGGAGGACTGCGCCTCGGAGACGAGGCGCTGGATGCCGGCGAGCGCGGTGCCCTCTCCGATCGCGGTGACCTCGATGCGCAGGTTCGAGTCGGTCGCGACGGTCCCGGCGACGACGCGGTCCCCCGTCGTGCGCTCGACTGGGCGGGACTCGCCGGTGATCATCGACTCGTCGACGTCGGCGCGGCCCTCGACGACGGTGCCGTCGGCCGGGATCGACGCGCCGGGTCGGACCAGCACGAGGTCACCCGTGCGCAGGTCATCGGGGCTGACGGTGACGATCTCGTCCCCCTCGATCCGCTCGGCCTCGTCGGGCAGGAGCGCGGCGAGGGAGTCGAGCGCGGAGGAGGTCTGCGCGAGGGAGCGCATCTCGATCCAGTGCCCGAGCAGCATGATCACGATCAGCAGCGCGAGCTCCCACCAGAACTCGAGCGAGTGGTGGAGCAGGCCGAGGGTGGAGCCCCAGGAGGCGAGGAAGGCGACGGTGATGCCGAGGCTGATCAGCAGCATCATCCCCGGCGTGCGGGAGCGGAGCTCGGAGAGACCGCCGGTGAGGAACGGCCGCCCGCCCCAGACGTACATGACGGTGCCGAGCAGCGGCGCGACCCAGCGAAGGCCCGGCACGTCCGGGATCGCGTAGCCGATCAGGTCCGCGAACATCGGCGAGAGGCCGACGACGGGGATCGCGAGCACGAGCATGATCCAGAACAGCCGACGGAACTGCGCGACATGATCGCCATGCCCGCCGTGGCCATGGTGACCTCCGTGCCCGGAGTGCATGTCGTGCCCGCCGTGACCGTGGTGCCCGCTGTGCCCGGCGTGGCCGTTGTGGTCTGCGAGGTCATGACCGCCGTGGCCGGTGTGCTCGCCGTGGCCGGTGTGCTCGCCGTGGCCGGTGTGCTCGCCGTGGCCGTAGCGCTCCTGATGGTCGACGTGGCCCTCGTGATGCGTGCTCATGCCCCGATCGTATACCCCTAGGGGGTATCAAGGAAAGGGGCTGCCCCGCACATCACCACCAGCACCCATCGCCACCCGCGCCCAGCGTCACTGCCCACGCCCAGCATCACTGCCCACGCCCCGGCGTCACCGCCCCCTGACATCACCGGCGCTCTGGCCGGACGCTCGCTCCCCACGGCGCAGCCTCCGCGCATGACGCCAGTGATGCACCGAGCGCCACCGGACGCGTTTCAACCCACCCTCCCTTTCATCGCCATCAAGCGATATGATCGCCGCATGGCGATGCCGATGGAATCCTCTCCCCCGCTCTTCGACGTGGACGAGTCCCAGGCCGCGCTCTTCCATGCCCTGGCGGAGCCGACCCGTCTCGCGCTCCTGCAGCACCTCTCGACCGGGGAGCACCGGGTGCGGGACCTCGTGGACCACCTGCACCTGGCCCAGTCCACGGTGAGCAAGCACCTGGCCTGCCTGCGCGACTGCGGCCTGATCAGCAGCCGCAGCGAGGGCCGCGCCTCCTGGTTCTCGCTCACCGACCCGGAGCGGCTGCGCTCCCTGCTCGCCCTCGCCGCCGCGATGCTCTCCGGCGCGGGCGCGGCGCCGACGGTCCACGAGCACCTCCACGACCCGCGCGTCGGCGGCGGCCCCGGCGACGCGGGCGACCCGCTCGACGAGAACGGCCCGCTCGACGCGGGCGGCCCGCGATGACCGCCTCGCATTCCCACGGCCACGGCCACAGCCACGCCTCCCCGACCACCGCCCGCACCCGTCTCGCGATCGCCTTCGGGCTGACGGCGCTGATCGTCCTCGCGCAGGCCGTGGGCAGCGTGCTCACCGGCAGCCTCGCCCTGCTCACCGACACCGCGCACGCTCTTGTGGACGCCTCCGGGCTGCTGGTCGCGCTGATCGCGGCGACGATGCTGCTGCGTCCTGCGAGCTCCACCCGCACCTGGGGCTTCGCCCGCATCGAGGTGCTCGCGGCGCTGGCCCAGGCGACGCTGCTGATCGTCGTCGGCACCTACACCGCGATCGAGGGGCTGCGCCGCCTCGCCGATCCGCCGGAGATCGCCTCGACGGAGCTGCTCGTCTTCGGCGCGGTCGGGCTCGCGGTCAACCTCGTGGCGATCCTCGTGCTCGCCGGCGGCAAGGACGCGAGCCTGAACATGAAGGCGGCCTTCCTCGAGGTCGCCAACGACGCGCTCGGCTCCCTCGGCGTGATCGTCGCGGCGCTGGTCATCCGCTTCACGGGCTTCCAGCAGGCCGACGCGCTCGCGGGCCTGTTCATCGCCGCGCTGATCGTGCCCCGCGCGGTGCGGATCCTGCGCGACACCCTGCGGATCCTCATGGAGTACACCCCCGAGGGCGTGGATCTCGACGAGGTGCGCGAGCACCTGCTCGCCCTCGAGCACGTCCAGGACGTGCACGACCTGCACGCCTCCTCCGTCGGCAGCAGCCTGCCGATCCTCTCCGCGCATGTGGTGGTGGCGGAGGAGTGCTTCGGCTCCGCGCATGCGATGGAGATCCTCGAGGAGGTCCACGAATGCGTGCGCACCCACTTCCCCGTCGCCTTCGAGCACGCCACCATCCAGATGGAGAGCCCCGACGTGCAGGCCCGGGAGGCGGCCCGCACCCTGCACGCCTGAGGCCCACGGGGCCCTTCGCCGTCAGGCGAGGACGCGGCGGACGATCTCCTGCATCTGCGCGAGGCGCCCCCACTCGTCGTCGTCGCTGCCCGCGTAGACCAGGGAGAGCCGGCCGGCGTACCCGGCCTCGGCCAGCGCCGTCAGGGACTGCTCCAGGTCGGCCTCGTCGAGCACTCCGGGGGCGGACTCCCGCACCTTGAGCTGGGAGCACTCCGCCTGGCCGGCGACCTCCGCGATCTGGCGGTACTTGTCCTCGCCGTACCAGTTGCCGGTGTCGATGAGCAGGCCCACCTCGCCGTCGAGCAGGTCCAGCAGGCGTGTGGTCGCGGTCGAGTCCACGAGCAGGCCGCGCCAGTTCTCGGTGAGCACGCGCAGGTCCGGGTGCTCGGCGGCGAGCTCCCTCAGCCGACGGGCGCTGAGGGCGAGGGTCTCCTCGCTCGGGGGCTGGTCCCCGGCGGGCACGCGCACCCGCGCCGCGCCGAGATGCTCGGCGACGTCGAGCCAGGTGGCCAGCCAGCGCTGCTGCTCGGCGCCGGTCTCCGGGTGGACCACGTCCCCGTCGTCGACCAGCAGCACCTCGAGGTCGACGCCCGCCGTGTCGAAGGCGGCGCGCAGCTCAGCGAGATACGACGTCTCGGTGGTGGGGAGGTAGAAGTGGCACAGCTGGGCGCTCGCGAAGCCGTGCGCCGCGAGCTGCGCGGGCAGCTCGAGCAGGTCGATGCCTCCGCCGTCGGTGTTCTCCGCGAGCGCTCCGGAGGGTGCCGAGCCGGGGGCGACGTAGCGGCCCATCGTGCGGAACAGCGACCAGGTGTGCAGGGCCTGCGTGGGGTCGAGGGCGAGGGCCATGGGATCTCCTGTGATCGGCGTCGGGCGGATCCGCCCATCATGTCGCACGGCCCTGAGGTGTGCGCGGGGCGCCCGCGTAGCATCGCCCCATGTCCTTCGAGGCCGAAGCGGCGGCGAGTGCGACCCCGCAGCTCCGCGCCGACGCGGCCGCCCGGGAGCTCGGGACCCGGGAGCTGGCCGACTGGTGCGCGGAGATCCTCATCGGCGCCCTCGACCTCACGGACCAGGACCGCCACGACCCGCTCTGGCTCGCCGGTCGCGCCTGGTCCTCCTGGGGCGACCCGAGCTCCTGGAGCTCGCGCGGCCTCGACCACTGGCCCCGCACCTGGGCCGCCCGCACGCTGCTGCACGCGTGGGATCCGGTGGCCTCCTCGGCCGTGGTGCAGGGGCTCGGCGACGAGGCGTGGAGGGTGCGGGAGATGTGCGCGAAGGTCGCCGCCCGGCACGAGCTGGGCGAGGCGGGCCCGGTGTGCGCGCAGCTCGCGGAGGCCGACGCCGTGCCGCGGGTGCGCGTGGCGTGCCTGCGCGCCCTCGCCGTGGTGGGCGAGGTCGAGCACGCCCCAGCGATCCTCTCCGGGCTCCGGGACGTGGACCCCTCCGTGGTGCGGGCGGCAGAGCGCGCGCTCGAGCGGATGGAGGAGCGACTGGACCGCCCGCTGAGCTGAGCGAGGCAGAGATCCTCGAGCACCCGCCCCGCACGAGAGGGCATGGCCACGACTCGTCTTGCCGACGAGGACGGGCACTGCCATGCTTCCTGACGTGCCCTCCTTCGTGACTCCCGCCATCGAGCCGGGCACGCTCTCGCGCATCGCACAGCCCGTCCTCTCCGACGGCGTCCTCCGCCTGCGGCCATGGGCCGACGCGGACGCCTCGGCCGTGGTCGCGGCCTATCAGGAGCCCGGGATCCAGCGCTGGCATGCACGCTCCCTGACCATCGACGAGGCGGAGGAGTGGATCGCCGCCGCGCACGAGTCCTGGGCCGCGGAGACGGCGGCGAGCTGGGCCGTCGACCTCGACGGCGCGCTCGCGGGACGGATGACCCTCAAGCTCGACACCGCCGAGGGAACGGCCGTGGCGGCGTACTGGACGCGCGATCTCGTGCGCGGTCGCGGAGTGGCACCCGGAGCACTGTGCCTGGCCACCGGGTGGGCCTTCTCCGTCGGCGTGCACCGCGTCGAGCTCGAGCACTCGACCCGGAACCCCGCCTCATGCCGCGTGGCCCGCACAGCGGGCTTCGACCTGGAGGGCACCCGCCGCGAGGCCGCCCTGCATGCAGACGGCTGGCACGACATGCATGTGCACGCGCGGATCGACGCGACGGACCCGCACGGCGCATGAGCCGCGAGAGCGATCGTGGAGCGCGGCGAGCGCCCCGGGCCGGCCGACCCGCGGAACGGCATCCGTCGGCATACGGATGAGTGCGCCCCCAGAGCACGATCAGCGCCGACCCAGCTCTAGGCTGGCGCGATGGATGCCTCGCAGGTTCTCGATCTGGTCATGTCCCGCCGCCGCACCGCCGTCGGCCCCCTGGTCGTCGGGATCTCCGGATTCTGCGGAGCAGGGAAGTCCACTCTCGCACGCCACCTGGTCGAGGCGCTGCCCGGTGCCGTACGGATGCGCGGTGACGACTTCCTGGACCCCACCCGTTCGCACCGGCGCTCCACGGACTGGGGCGGAGTCGATCGCGAACGACTCGTCGCCGAAGTCCTGGACCCGTTCCGTCACGGGAGGACCGGCACCTTCCGACGCTTCGACTGGGCGACGCGGTCGCTGGGCGACCCCGAGCCCCTCCCGCGCACCGACCTCCTCGTCATCGATCTGATCGGGCTGTTCCACCCGGAGGCGCTCCCGAGCATCGACCTCACCGTCTGGTGCGATGTCGCACCCGACGTCGCCGCGCACCGGGGCATCGAGCGCGACCGACGGCTGGGGCGTGACCACGAAAAGCTGTGGCATGACATCTGGATCCCCAACGATCGCGACTTCGCCGCACACTTCGTCCCTCGCGAGCGGGCCGACGTGCTCTACGAGCCGTCGCTGCCCCTTGACCAGCCGCACCGCGTGGAGTGTCCTGACCCCATGACATCGCTGAGCGCACGCGCCGAGTCCCTCCTCGCCCTCCATCACCGTTCCACCCCGGTGGTGCTCCCCACCGTGTGGGACGCCTGGTCCGCCCGCGCCGCCGTCGAGGCCGGCTTCGAGGCGCTGACCATCGGCAGCCACCCTCTCGCCGACTCGCTGGGCTCCGGCGACGGCGAGCAGATGAGCCTCGACGAGGCCCTCGCCGGCATCGCCCGCATCGCCAGGGCTGTGGACGCTCCCGTCTCGGCCGACATGGAGTCCGGCTACGACACCGCCCCGGCCGAGCTGGTCGAGCGGGTGCTGGAGGCGGGCGCCGTCGGCGTCAACATCGAGGACACCGTGCATTCGCAGGGCCGGCTGCGCGGGGCGCAGGAGCACGCCGACTACATCGCCGGAATCCGCGCGGCCGCCGACGAGGCCGGCGTGCACCTGGTGATCAACGGCCGCACCGACGCCTTCAAGGCCGAGGAGGCGATCCCGGACCGGCTCGCCGAGGCGATCACCCGCCTGAACCTGCTCGAGGCGGCCGGGGCGGACTCGCTGTACCCGGTGGGCGTGCCGGACACTGCGACGCTCGAGGCGCTGCTGGCCGCGGTGAGCACGCCGCTGAACGTCACCGCCCACCCCGTCAAGGGCGCGATCCCGGACGGTCTGGACCTCGCACGGCTCACCGAGCTCGGCGTGCGCCGTGTCAGCTTCGGCCCCCTGCTGCAGGCCGCCCTGGGCGCTCATCTCGACGAGGTCACCGCGGCCTGGCGCTGAGCGGCCCTCCACGGACCGGGCGGCCCTGGCCCCCCGCCACCCTCCGGGAATAGGGTTTCCCGCGGCGGACCCTGCTCGCGAGCTCGCGACGCCGCCCACCCTCGAGGAGTGATCAGCGATGCAGTACTCCCAGCTCGGACGCACCGGAGCCACCGTCTCCCGGCTCGTCCTCGGCACGATGAACTTCGGTCCGCACACCTCGGAGGAGGATGCCTTCGCGATCATGGACCGCGCCCTGGATCAGGGCGTGACCTTCTTCGACACCGCCAACGTGTACGGCGGGGAGGGCCACAAGGGCCGCACCGAGGAGATCGTGGGGCGCTGGCTCCAGCGCTCCGGGAAGCGCGAGGAGATCGTGCTGGCCACCAAGGTGTTCGGCGAGATGGGGCCCGGAGCGAACGACCGCGGACTCTCTGCGCTGAACATCCGCCGCGCGGTCGACGCGTCCCTTCGGCGCCTGCAGACGGACCACATCGACCTCTACCAGATGCACCACGTGGACCGCTCCGCACCCTGGGAGGAGATCTGGCAGGCGATGGACCTGCTGGTCGCGCAGGGGAAGATCAGCTACGTCGGCTCCTCGAACTTCGCCGGCTGGCACATCGCGCAGGCGAACGAGGCCGCAGCCCACCGCGGCTCTCTCGGGCTCGTCTCCGAGCAGTCGCTGTACAACCTCCTCTCCCGCCAGATCGAGCTGGAGGTGCTGCCGGCCGCCGAGCACTACGGGCTCGGCGTGATCCCCTGGTCGCCGCTGTCCGGCGGGAAGCTGGGCGGCAGGCGGGAGGACGGCGTGCGCCGACGCGCCGCTGACCGCCGCCACGACCCCGCCGACCTCACCGAGCAGCTGGACCGCTGGGAGGCCTTCTGCGCCGAGCGGGACCTGGCGCCCGGACAGGTCGCTCTCGCCTGGCTGCTGCACCGCCCGGGCGTGCTCGGCCCGATCATCGGCCCGCGCACCATGGAGCAGCTGGACTCCGCGATCGAGGCGGTCGACATCGTGCTGCCCGAGGACGACCTCACCGCGCTCGACGAGATCTTCCCCGGCCCGGGCGGCCCGGCCCCGGAGGCGTACGCCTGGTGAGCAGCATTCACACCCTTCGCACCGCTGCAGTCGTCGGCTGGAAGGACATCGACGAGGGCCGCTACCGCGACCTGGAGCCCGCTGAGTTGGAAGCCTTAGTCCACTCGCTCGGTGCCCACTCCCCCGAGGACGCGACGCCCGACCGATGAGGCAGACTCGGCTCTCCGACTCCGCGCAGCACGACATCTCCGACCTTCCTGCACACTCCGCGGCGATACTCGGACCGAGGGCAGAAAACGTCACGCCCGACCGCCTGCAGGACCGGGGTCCAGGTCCCGCGCGACACCACCGATGTAGGCGTCGAGCACGGTCCGCAGACCGGCCTCGCGGGCGATGACGGTGATCCGCTCCGCCTGATCTTCGGGCACCCAGGTGCCGGGCTCGTCCCAGCGGCCGTCGAGCCCGAGCGCCGACTGGCACCAGAGGGCGGGCGTGCCCCGCCGCGCCGTTCCTCCGAACGATGCGCTCACCCGCGCGCGGCGTCCTGATCCGCGAGCTGCGCGGCCGGGCCGCGCGGCGCCCTGCCGAGCAGTCGCGAGAGCGTGGGATCGGGGTGAGAGAAGTGACCGCTGCGCGTCGCCTGGAACATCGAGAGCGTGAAGCGGGCGACCTGCTCAGGGACTCCGTTCGCCATCTCGCCGGCGATCCACTCCTCGTCGTCGACGACGAGTCGCTCGATGGGGCGACCGGACAGGTCGGACGCTGCGGCGGCGAAGTCGTCGAGGGTGATCGGCGATGTCAGGGTCAGGTCCACGGGACCATCGGGCTGCGCATCGCTGGTGAGGATCGCGGCCGCCGCTTCGGCGGCATCCCGGCGGTCGACCCAGGAGAACGGGCCGTCGGCCGGCTTGGCGATCACCCCGGTCTCCTGCCAGGGCCCGAGCAGCTGACCGAGGTCGCCGTAGAAACCGTTGCGCAGCGCGGTCCAGGCCACCCCGGAGGCCGCGAGGTGCTCCTCCGTGGCGGCGTGAACAGCGAGCGGCGGATAGGGGGTGTCGAACCCGGCGCCGTGCGTGCTCGTGTAGAGGATCCTCCGCGCCCCGGCCTCGACCGCCGCATCGATCGCAGCACGGTGCTGCGCGACGACATCGGCGCCGACGTCGCTCGAGGAGACGAGCAGCACCTGCTCTGCGCCGGCGAAGGAGTCACCCAGCGCATCGGGGTCGTCATAGCTCCCCTGACGTACGCGGATCCCCTGGTCGGCCAGGTGCTGGGCGCGGCGAGGGTCTCGCACGCTGACCCCGATGGCGCTCGGAGGCACGCGGTCCAGGAGGTGCTCGACGGTGGAGCCGTTGAGCTCGCCCGTCGCTCCGGTCACGATGATCACGAGGGAGTCCTTTCGTCGAGATGCCGCACAGCGGATGCTGGCGGCGATAAGTTGACTGGGGCGGTCAACTTGCTGTCGGCTAGGATGATGCCGGAACTTGACCAAGCGGGTCAACTTCTTCTGCTCATCACGAAAGGGGCCTCCGAGACATGCCCGGTCCGTCGACCCTCCGCGCGGACGCACGCCGGAACACCGAGCGGATCCGCTCCGCCGCGGTGCACGTGTTCCGCGAGCGTGGCTTCTCGGTGCCGCTCGAGGAGGTCGCGGCCGCCGCCCGCGTGAGCAAGGCGACCATCTTCAATCGCTTCGGCGGCAGGCTCGGGCTGATCGACTCCGTCGTCGACGAGGTAGTGGCGGCCGAGCTGCTCCGCGCGATCGACGAGTCCCGGTCCGTCGAGGGGATCGCGGAGCGAGTCCGGGCATACGTCCGCGCACTTCGCGACCTGCAGTACTCGCTCCCCGCGGTCAACGACGTCCTGCTGCAGGAGTTCCCGGAGTCGGAACCGCTCATGGTGCTCTGCCACGCCGGGGACGCCTTCCACGACGAGCTGGTCACGGAGGGACACGCCGCCGGCGTCCTGGCCCCCGGGGTGACGGCCGGCGACTTCCAGGCGCTGGCGATGGACAACGCGACCGCGCTGAAGCACGGCCCGGTCCGACCCACGCGCGAGGAGTACGACCGCAGGACGGGCTTCGTCCTCGGCGGGATCTGCAGGGCAACGACCCTCGACGCCTAGTGACGGTGTCGTCCCGACGGCACACCCGGGTCGACGTCACCCCACCAGCAGGCAGAACGGGTGCCCCTCGGGGTCGGCGAGGACGTACAGCGGCTCCTCCGGCACCTGGGTGCGGTCCATGAGCACGCGGGCGCCGAGAGCCTCAGCCCGTTCGCGCTGCAGCTCGAGCTCGGCGGCATCGGGGACGCGGAAGTCCATGTGCAGCTGCATGGGCACCTCCTCGCTGGGCCAGGTCGAAGGGCGCAGGTCGGCCTTGCCCTGGATCGCGAGGACGCGCTGGTCGCGGGAGTCCAGGAGCACGAGCCAGTCCTCGTCGTCGGGCGCGGGCGGGACCGGCGGCTCGTCGCCGGGCCGGTAGTGCAGGCCGAGCAGCTCGCGGTAGAACTCGGCGAGGGCGCGCGGGTCGCGAGCGTCGATCGCGGTGTGGAGCAGCTCGGGGTGGGTCATCGCGGCCTCCTCGTCGGGCCCTCACCGTAGACCCGCGGTGCAGAGCTCGTGAAGACTCCCTGACGCCACTCCCCTGCCACCGGCCGACGGGTCACAGTGGACGCTCGCACCGCCGAGGAGGGCCGATGCGCCATCGAGCACCCCGCAGCCTGGACCTGCAGCAGCTGCCACACGGCGTGGCCGACGCGCTCGAGAAGGCCCTGGCCGGCGAGGACGTCGCGCTGACGCGCGGCGAGGAGCTGCTCGGCACGCTCTCGGTCCGTCGCGCGGTACTGGAGGGGCAAGTCCTCGCCGGGCCGACGGGAGCGCACGAGGAGAGGCCCGTCCGGGAGGACGTCACCGTGGTCGCGACCGCGATGGAGCTCTCCCGCACCGCCCGTGACCGGCTCGCGGAGCAGTTCGGCGAGGGGTTCCTGGTGCTCGACCTGCACGACGCGCCGTCGTCGGCCGATGTCCTGCTGGTCCCGCCCATCAGCCCACAGCTGCTCGGGGCTCTGCGCGCGCAGTTCCCTTCGGCGCGGGTCCTGGTCGCCGAGATCGAGGACGAGGAGCTCGGCGTGCACTACGCAGGGCCGGTGACCCGGATGCTGGAGGCCGGCGCCGACGCCTATCTGCCGCCGAGGCCGGTGGACGAGGTGGCCCGCGCGGTCCAGCGGCAGCTGACGGGCGGCTCCGACCGTGCCGCGCTCGATCCCGGCGCCACCGGATCCCCGCGAGCCGCTCTGCCGGGCACCGTGGACGGGGAGCGTCCTCGGACGTAGGGCACGATGTCAGGCGGACCGCAGCACGGTCGTCCCGGGGCCGACCTCCCTCTCCACGCCCTCCCACCGCACGAGCGCCGTGGTATTCGCCGGGACCTTCACCTCGAGCTCGCCCACCTCCCGGTCGCAGCGCACGTGGACGTCCCCGCGGATCGTGGGGACCGTGCCCTCCATCCACCGCAGCGGCCCGGGCTGCGGCGCGATCTCGAGCCGGGCGGCGCCGGGCGCCACCACCTGCACCCCGAGCACCCAGCGGGCGATGACGTTGACCGGGGCGGTGCCCCAGGCGTGGGACCAGGTCATGTTCGGCTTGAGGGAGGGGTCCCAGGCCTCGGGGACGATCGTGGCGGCGAGGTCGTCGATCAGGTGCAGCCAGCTGCGCTGACCGTGCGCGGTCATCAGGGCGTGCGCCTCCTCGGCCCGGCCCAGGGTGAACAGGGCGTCCAGCAGGAACTGCGCCCCGTACACGCTCATCCGCATCCCGCCTGCGGCGAGCGCCTCCCCCAGTTCCCGGTGCCGATGCTCCGGGGCGAGGCCGAGGGCGACGGGGATGGCGCTCGAGTGCTGGGCGGAATGGTCGGTGTCGAACCCGTCCCGGTACGTGCCGTCCTCCCGCACCAGATGGTCCTCGATCCCCTCGCGGGTCAGGGAGGTCCGCGCCGCGTGGTGACCGGCCTCGCGGGGTCGTCCCAGCGCGATGCAGATGCGGGCGAGGGCGTCGTGGGCGGCGGCCTGGAAGGCGTTCAGCACCGTGTTCGCGGGGGTGATCTCGACGTCGTCGCGGCAGCTGACGGGCCAGTCCACGAGCACTGCGTCCCAGCTGCTCGCAGGCAGCACGTCCCGGTGCACCAGGCCGTCGGCGCGCAGATCACGGTCATAGGTGGCGCGGCGCCAGAGGTCCAGATCGGAGCGCAGGAGGGCGTCGTCGCCGGTGGCGAGGTACTCCTCCCAGGCGAGGAGCACGGGCATGAGGTGGTACTCGGCGGGCCAGGTCGGACGACGGGCGAGATAGCGGGAGGTGGTGCGGGCCAGGGCGAAACTGCGCTCGCAGGCGAACTGGGAGCGCTGGTTGACGTAGGCGTCGCCCTCGTAGGGGCCGCGCTCGCGGGCAGGCGTGTCGAGGTAGAGGTCGAGGGTGGTGGCCTCGATGGAGTAGCGGCACAGCTCGTGCACCCGGTCGAGGTCCGGGTCGGAGGAGGAGAAGCGGCCTGTGTGGTGGGTCCCGCTGGTCAGCGTCACCGGCGTGACCTGTGGATCCTCCATCTCACCAGAGAGCACGCGCAGGTCGGCGTGGCGGAAGGCGCGGTAGCCCCAGTGCTCGATCTCCTGCTCCCCCTCGCGCAGCGTCCAGGTCTCCTCGTACACGTTCCCCGTCGGCATCGTGGAGATCACGGCACCGTCCGCGTCGCGCTGCTCGCCCAGATGCACGGCGAGCCGGGTCCCGCGCTCGGCGCCGCAGCGCAAGCGCAGGCCGCCGACGATCTCCCGGTCCAGGTCCAACCGCCACGCCCCGGGGCCGACGGGCGCGAGAGAGGCAACCGGACCGTCGACGGGACTCAGCGCGACGGGGGCCGGCACGGGCGCGGCGGGTAGGGAGGGAGCGGCCGTGGCCGGCGCCCAGTCGGAGTCGTCGAAGTCGGGGAGCGTCCACCCGGCCGGCTCCTCGCGGAGGTCCCAGTCCTCGGCGGGGGCGTGGTACCAGCCGCCGCCGATGTTCCGGGTGCCGGGAAGCAGGCGCTCGCCTGACCGGGCGCGCCAGGTGTCGGGGCCGGTGCAGTGCTCGATCCGCGTGCCGTCCTCGAGGAGCACGAGCAGGCGGGCGGCGACCTGACGGCCTTCCTGCGCCCAGGCCAGCACTGCGAGGGCGTTCGTGCCCGGGGTCAGGCGGTCGGTGACGCGGTAGGTGTGCAGGGCGGGGTGGTCGTCGGCGCTGCGCACGCTGCCGTACCCGGTCGCGGCTCCGTTGACCCACAGCTTGGTCACGTGCTGGCGACCGCCGCGCGGTCCGCCCGCCCCGCCGGGCCCGCCCTCCGGAGAGAGGCCGACGAGCTCGATCACGGCCTCCCTTACCGGCACGGCGGGGAGGTCGAGCTCCGTGCGCAGCAGTGCCCAGTCCGGCTCGCCGTCGGCCCAGATCGGGGCTGCCGGCCAGGTGTCCGGGGCGGTGAGGAAGGGGACGGGATCCGACCAGTCGCTCTCCTGGGAGGTGGTGACGCGCACCCGCCACCAGTACGGGGTCGAGACCCGCAGCGGCAGGTCCTCGTAGAGCACGCCGGTCGAGTCGGCGGTCAGGGCCGTGCCCGAGTCCCAGAGGATCTGCGCGCAGTCGGGGTCCTCCGCGATCTGGATCCGATGGCTGCGCTGCCTCGCATCCCCCAGCATCGGCACGATCCACGAGAAGCGCACCGCGTCCCCGCGCACGCCCACGGCCTGCTCCTGGAGATCCAGCAGCAGCCCGGTCGGTCGCAGGGACGTGTCGGTCATCGGCCGCGCTCCCCTCGCCATGAAACGACTCAGGAAGGCTAGCAGTCGGCGTCGCCGGGCGGGGCGCGGTGCTAGGTTCGGCGGCATGGACCAGGCGAGGGCGCAGGGCGAGTTCGTGATCGGCATCGACGGCGGGGGCACCCACACCCGGGTGGCATGCGTCGGCCTCGACGGGACGCGCCTCTCGTTCGCCCGTGGGGGCGGCGCGGCCCCCATGCACAACGATGACGCCGAGGAGAACGTCCGCGGCACCCTCTCCCGCACGCTGGCGGAAGCAGGACTGGATGCCTCGGGCGCTGCGGCCCTGGTGGCGGGGATGGCGGGCTTCGAACGGACCGCTTCTCCCCAAGGCCTCCAACAGAACGCCGCCGTCGAGCGCTCCGTCGAACTCGACGGCCTGACCTGTCCGAGGACCGTCGTCAACGACGCGGTCATCGCGCACCGCGGTGCTCTCTCGGGCCGCGCGGGCGTGGTCGTGGTCGCCGGGACGGGATCGATGATCCTCGCGATCGACGAGCAGGGCACGGATCTCGAGAGCGGCCAGTTCGGGCACTACGCGGGCGCCGCCCGTCACCTCGCATGTGACGCGGTCCAGCGGATCCTCCTCGGCGAGAGCAGCGTCGCGGACCCTCTCCACACGGCCGTCCTGGCGCACTTCGACGCCGAGGACGTCGACGGACTGCGGACCGCTGTGCAGGAGCTGTCCACGGCTCACCACAACGACGCGAAAAGGAGCTACGGCGCTCTCGCACCGCAGGTCACCGCCCTGGCCGAGCAGTCTCCGCTGGCGGACACCGCCTTGCGCCACCTGGCCGAGCTCACCGCCCGGGGCGTGCACCTGCTCGCCCCGTCCGTCGCCACGGACCCGGTGCCCGTGGCGTGCACGGGATCGCTGGCGAGCGACCCCAGGTTCCGCAGCCGGCTCGAGCAGGCGCTGAGCGGCGGGGAGCCGCGTCGCACGGAGCTGGTGGCCCCGCGGCTCGACCCGCTGGGCGGGGCGGTGCTCCTGGCCCTGGAGAGCGCAGGCGTCACCACGGACGCCGGGCTGATCGCCACGCTGGAGTCCTCGCTGACCGTAGCCGCCGCCTGACCTGCACGAACTCTCGCCCCGGTCCGCGACGGGCCTACTCAGCCTCTACGAGGAGCATGGCCGATGACTGAACCCCGAGATATCACGATCGAGGGCGGGACCGTCCGTCGCCCCCGGACGCCGTGGACAGAGACCGTCCATGCACTGCTCCGTCACCTCCACGCCGCAGAGGTGCCGGTCCCGGAGCCGCTCGGGATCGACGAGCGCTTCGAGTACGTGACCCTGGTGCCCGGCCTCGACGGCGACGCCGCTTGGCCGGACGGCGCCTCGGCCGACGGCGCACGATCGCTGGGACAGCTGCTGCGCCGGGTCCACGACGCCACCGCAGGGTGGACCCCGCCCAGGGGCGCGACCTGGTCGGTCCCCCACAGCAACGGAGCGGTCATCTGCCACGGCGACCCGAAGCCGGCGAACGCAGCCTGGGTCGACGGACGGGCGGCGGGGCTGTTCGACTGGGAGGCGGCCCGGCCCGGCGACCCGAGCGACGACCTCGCCTACGCCCTGCTGTGGACGGTGCCGCTCAACGGCGATCCGTCGATCCTGGGGACCGAACCGGAGGCCGCGCTGCGCCGCGAGCGCGCGGCCGCGCTCCTCGACGGCTACGGCTGGACGGAGCCCTTCGACGTCGTGGAGCTGGCGCTCCGCCGTCACGAGCTGGCGATCCGGGAAGTGGAGTGGCTCGGCGCCCAGGGCCACGAGCCCCACGCCGAGTGGCTCGCGCAGGGTTGGCCTCGCCGCTGGCGCGACGATCTCGGGGCCCTGCACCGCGCGGGGCGGCAGATCTTCCCGACCTGACGCCCGCGATACGACCCGGCACACTCGAGTCGTGCGTCGCCAGCTGCACGGCGACGAATTCCTCGTCGAGGCCGTCACCGCCGGCGTCGGTGGCCGCTGAGACGTCAGACCCTGGTCGGACCGCGAGGCGCCTGCACCATCCCGCAGGGCGATCCGCCGCCGGCCTCCCCGTTCCTACGCTGGCGATCGCGCCCCAGGAACCTGGGCGCTCATCGACCACCAGGAGGACTCTGTGACCGCCACCTACGCACCCACTGTCCACCACGGCACCGGCAAGGGCACCGCGAGCCTGCTGCTCGGGATCTGCTCGCTGCTGGCGGGCTGGACGCTCGTCGCCCCTATCCTCGGGCTGATCCTCGGGGTCATGTCGCGCGGGGACGAGCCCTTCGCGCGCGGTCGCGCCGGATGGGGGATCTTCCTGAACCTGCTGGCGATGCTGGGCTGGATCCTCGGGGGTGCGCTCCTGCTCGCCACCAGCGCCGGATGGATCGCCTCGGAGGTGGACTTCAGCGGGCTGTTCGGGGGTTGAGCCGGACCGAGTGCCTTCTGCCGGGGCTGCGCGGGAATCCGCTCGCTCCCCGCGCGCTGATGCCCGAGGATGCCCCCATGCCTCTCCCCGTCGTCCACCTCCGCCCCTGCCGCACCGACGACCTCGAGCCCCTCGAGGCGTGGGCGCCGACGGGGAACTCCCGCACCCATGCGGCACGCTTCGCCCGTCAGCAGGCAGGGACCAGCACCTTCTACCTCGCCGTCGCGCCGGACCTCGCGGACGGTTTCGTGGGCTCGGCCGAGATCCGCTGGGACGGGAACGCGAACCCCGAGGTGCCGCGCTGCCCGGAGGTGAACGGACTGCAGGTGTGGCCGGAGGAGCTGCAGTCCCGCGGCATCGGCACCGCGATGCTCGCCCTGCTCGAGCAGGAGGCGCGCGACAGTGGCCACGCCGAGCTGGGCCTGGGCGTGGATTCCGCCGGGCCGCTGCCGCTCTACCTGCGACTCGGCTACGAGGACACCGGCGTTCAGTATCTCGACCGGTACACGTGGATCGACGAGGACCATCACGAGCACTACGTCGCCGATCCGTGCCGCTGGCTGACCAAGGACCTCGAGACGCGCCCATGATCCCCGTCCCCGCCTCGTTCCGCGAGATGCCACGCTGGTGGCACGACGACGCCGGCCGCGCCTGGCTGGAGCACCTGCCCGCCCTGGTCGACGCGCACGCCGCACACTGGGACCTCACCCTCGACGGCCCGGTGCACCACGGCTCGAACGCCCTGGTCGTGCCTGTACGCCGACGAGAACAGGAAGCGGTCCTCCGCCTCGCCCCGCCCGGGGACGACGTCGACACGGAGGCCGCGGCGCTGCGCCACTGGGCCGGGCACGGGGTCGTGGAGCTGCTGGAGCTCGATGTGGCGGTGGGCGCGATGCTGCTGGAGCGCCTCGATGCCGAGCGGTCCCTCCACGCGCTGCCGCCCCTCGAGGCGGCCGCCGTGCTCGGCCGCATCGCCCGCGACCTCGCGATCCCCTCCTCGGACGGCGCCCCCTCCACCCGCGACATCGCCGCAGAAGAGGCGGACGGCTTCGCCCGGCGCTGGTCCGCGCTGGATGAGCCGGTGCCGGCCCGCCTGCTCGCGGCCGCGACCGACGCAACACAGCGCCTCGCCGCCCGCGACCCGGGCGAGCTGTCCGTCGACGGGGACCTGCACCACGGACAGGTCCTCGCCGGCGGCCGACGGGACTGGACCGTCGTGGACCCGGTGCTGCTGCGCGGCGATCCGGAGTACGACCTCGGCCGGGTGCTGTGGACCCGCCTGGACGAGCTGCCCGACGACGCCGACGTCCTCGCCGTGCTCGACACCTTCGTCTCTGCCTGCCAGGTCCCGACGGACCGCGCCCGCGACTGGGTGCTGGTGCGCTCGATGTCCTACCTGCTGTGGGGCCTCGAGCAGGGCCTCACGATCGATCCGCCCCGGTGCCGCCGGCTGCTGGAGCTGCTGGGCTGAGGGGACGCTCGACCGCACACCGCACCGCCTCGCGCGCCCCCTCGGGCACGAGTCCGCGACCGTCCACCTCGGCCAAAGGCATCCAAGCCGGCCGATAGACGTTCTCCGGATCGGACCGCTCCCGCTCGGGCCCGCCGAGCTCGAGCTCCGTCCCGTCGACCTGCACCGTCAGGTACAGCGCCGGGGCACCCGACTCGATCGGCACCGGCAGCAGGGCGCCGACGCGGCCGCGCAGCCCGGTCTCCTCGTGCAGCTCCCGCAGGACCGCGTCCTGCACGGACTCCCCCTCCTCGATCCCGCCGCCGGGCAGCACGACGTACTCGCGACCGTCACGACGACGGTGCATGACCAGCAGCTTCCCCTCGCGCAGGACGACGGCGACGGCGCGGATCCTCATCGGGCGCCCGCCGACTCCAGCTGCTCCTCCGCCGTCGGCCGACGGGTGCCGGTGGCCGGGCTGAGCGCAGCCGCGAGGAGCGCGACGGCGAGCGGCACCACGAGTGCGCCGCGCAGTCCGATCTCCTCGCCGAGGAACCCGAGCGTCGGCGGGCCGACGAGGAAGGCGAGATAGCCGATCACCGAGGCGAGGGCGACGCGCGCGGCAGGGTTCGGGCCGGAGTCCCCGGCGGCGGAGAGCGCGAGCGGGAAGCCGAGGGAGGCGCCGAGGCCCCACAGCACGACCGCGGCGACGGCCGTGGCCTGGCTGTCCACGTAGGCGATGAGCGCGAGCCCGGTCGCGGCGAACAGGGCGCTGACCAGGAGCACGCGGGAGCGGCCCACGCGCTCGACGATCGGCCCGCCGGCGAAGCGGCCGACGGTCATCGACGCCGCGAACAGAGCGAACACGAGAGAGCCCATCGTCGCGCCGAAGCCGTGCCCGTCGACCATGATCAGCGGCAGCCAGTCGTTCGCGGTGCCCTCGGCGAGCGCCATCGCGAGCACGACCCCGCCGATGCACACGAGTCGCATGTCCTTCCAGATCGCGGGGCGGGGTGTCACGGCCTGGGCGGTGCGCTCGTCGGCGGTGACCTTCCCGGTCCCGGCGGGGATCGCGCCCATCGCCCAGATCAGCAGTCCCGCGCCGACGGCGGCGGTGAGCACGAGATGGGGCGCGACGGGAAAGCCCGCGGCGTTGGCGAGGATGCCGAGCACCGCACCGATCACGGTGCCGAGGCTGAAGCATCCGTGCAGGGAGGGGAGGAAAGAGCGCCCGCCGAGCCGCTCGACGTCGGCCCCCTCGACGTTCATGGCGACCTCGCCGCCGCCCATCCCGCCGCCGAACAGGGCCAGCCCGAAGGCGGTCACGAGCGGCTGTCCTGTCGTGGCGCCGAGCGCGATGGTGGGCAGCGCCGCGACCACCAGCGCCGAGCCGGCGAGCACGACGGGGCGGGTGCCGAGCCGCATGACGAGCGGGCCCGAGGAGAGGATCCCGAGCATCGACCCGATCGAGAGGCCGAAGAGCACCAGGCCCATCTGCGCGGTCGAGGCCTCCAGGAGGTCCCGCACCGCGGGGGTGCGGGTGACCCACGCGGACATGCTCAGTCCCGGCAGCAGGAACAGGGCGTAGAGCGCGAAGCGCCGTCGGCGCAGGGAGATCGTGGGCGAGGAGGTCACGCGGACGAGCGTACGCAGTGACCGGCCGCAGGTCACGGACCGTCCGGAGCGGAGCTCGCACTTCGGGACGTGAGCCCGCTCCGACCCGTCTACCCGTGCGCGCGGAACGCGTCGGCCACGAGGTCGGCGTACCGCCGCGCCGGGTGCTGCCCGGCGCCTCCGCGTCGCCCCTCGGTCCCCCGAGGCGCTGTCGTCGTGCCGGGCACGGCGACCCCGGTGGAGATGACGAGGACTAGGTCGGCGAGCGTCGCATCCTCCCTCATCTCTCCCTGTTCCTGTGCGCGTCGCATCAGCCCGGCGAGCATCCGCAGCAGCTCGCGTCGATGCGTGCCGATCTCCTCCTGCGAGGGATCTGCACGCAGGAACGCCTCGACGAACCCTCTGTTGCGCGCGTTGACCTCGATGATCGTCCTGAGCATCATCCCGAAGCCGCGCCACGGATCCGGGTCCGCACAGGCGTCGATCACGATCTGCTCGCAGGTCCGCATCTCTCCGGAGAAGACCGCCTCCGTGAGCGCCTGCCGTGTGGGGAAGCGACGATAGAGCGTCGCCGGTCCGACCTCGGCCCGGCGGGCGATCGCCCGCATCCCCACATCGAGCCCTCGTTCCTCGAAGAGCTCCCGGGCGGCGCGCAGGATCCGGTCACGGTTCTCACGGGCGTCGGCGCGCAGATGAGTCACCTCAGCGTCCATCGCTCCCACTTCCTGTAAGCGGACGAAGGCGTCCGCTACGTTCGGTCCGAGAGTAGACCGCCCGCCGACGAGGAGCGAACGATGCAGGCAGTGACCATGGAGACGTACGGATCAGCCGACGGCATGACAGTGCGGGAGATCCCCGCGCCTGTCCCCGACGCCGACCAGGTGCTGATCAGGACGGAGGCGATCGGGGTGGGGGGCGTCGACGCGGTCATCCGTCGCGGGACGCTGGGACAGAGATTCCCTGCGGGGCAGATCCTCGGCAGTGAGGTCGCCGGGGTCGTCACCGCCGTGGGGCCCGACTCCGACTCCGCGTGGATCGGGCGACGGGTCTGGGGCTTCACAGGGCTGGGCGGTGCCTACGCGGAGCAGGCCGTCGCACATGTCGACGACCTCACCGTGATCCCCGAAGGGCTGTCATCGGTCGATGCCGTGACACTGGGCAGCTCCGCGACAGTCGCCCATTTCGCCCTCGCTCATGCGCACCTCGATGCCGGCGAGAGCGTGCTGATCCGCGGCGCGGCAGGAAGCATCGGGATCGCCGCGATCGAGCTCGCCGTTCGTGCCGGCGCCCGCGACATCGCTGTGACCACGTCGTCCGTGGACCGCGGGGAGCGGCTTCGACAGGCCGGAGCGCACCACGTGCTCGACCGCTCGGGCCAGGGTGCGCCCAACGCGCCGGAACTCTTCGACGTGGTCATCGACATCGTCGGCGGACCTGCGATGCCGCGCTTCCTGGACCTGCTGGCCCCGAGCGGCCGCATGGTGATGGTCGGGGCGATCGCCGGCTTCCCTCCGGAGGACTTCGCCGCGCCGCTCCTGCGGAGCTTCCAGCAGTCCCGATCGATCGCGACCTTCAGCCTCGACTCGATCCCGGTCCCGCGACGGAATGCGGTGCGGGCGTCCCTGCTGGATGCCGGTGCGAGGGGCGAGCTGACCTCTGCGGTCCATTCGGTGCTCCCCCTCTCGCAGGCCGCGGACGCACACCGGGAGATGGACCGGGGATCGGTGTTCGGACGCATCGTCCTGACCCCTCAGGTGGCGGAACAGGCATAGGTCGTGGACGGAGGCCGATCAGCCGAGCGCAGGCCTCCTCGTTGCGCAAGGTGCTGGCGCGACATCCAGGCTCGTTCCCCTGGTGGACTGTCGGCCCCCGGGCCTACGCTCTCCCCGAGCGCCCGGCACCGAGCCGGCGCCGACGCCGAGGAGGACGTCCGCCATGCCCGCAGCCCTGCACCCCTACCTCAACTTCGACGGCAACGCCCGCGACGCGTTCGAGTTCTACGGCGAGGCCCTCGGGGCCACGCCCCAGTTCGCCACCTTCGGCGAGTTCCACGCGGTTCCGGAGGGCGATCCCGCCACCGACAAGATCATGCACGGCTCCCTCGAGGTCACCGACCTCATCCGCCTCTACGCCTCGGACGTGATCGAGGGGATGGGCGATTACATCCGCGGCACCAACGTCACCCTCTCCCTCATGGGCGATGACGAGGCGGTGCTGCGCAGCGCCTACGAGAAGCTGTCCGTGGGCGGCGAGATCACGATGCCGCTCGAGAAGCAGATGTGGGGCGACGTCTACGGCGCCTTCACCGACCGCTTCGGCATCGTGTGGCAGGTCAACATCTCCGGTGCGGAGGGCTGAACCTTCTCCGACGACCTCCGTGACCTGCTCGAGGCGGAGCGCTCCCGCACCCGGGAGAGGATCGCGGCTCTGCGGCGTGACCACGCCGCGATCCTCGACGGGATGGAGCTGACCTCCACCGACGACGAGCACGACCCCGAGGGGCAGACCACCGCCGTGGACCGCTCCCGCACCGAGGCGCTGCTCGCGAGCGCCGAGCAGCACCTCGTCGATCTCGACGCCGCGGAGCAGCGGCTCGAGGAGGGGACCTACGGCCGCTGCGACGTCTGCGGCCGCGAGATCCCGCGTGCCCGGCTCGAAGTCCGGCCGACGGCGCGGACCTGCGTGGACCACGCCGTCTGACCGTAGGCTTCCTGCCATGACCCACCAGGCCACGCCCCTGCCCGACGGCTCGATCGTCGTCATCGGCTCCGTGAACGTCGACCTCCTCGCGCAGGTGCGCCGCCATCCCGCGCCGGGCGAGACCCTGCACGGCACCGGCGGGCAGATGCTTCCTGGTGGCAAGGGCGCGAACCAGGCGGTGGCCGCCGCGCGGCTCGGCGCACGGGTCGCGATGGTGGGCGCCGTCGGCACGGACGCCCAGGCCGAGGTGGCGCTGTCCGCGCTGCGCGAGGCGGGCGTGGACCTCTCCCATCTCGCCGAGGTCGAGGGGCCGACGGGACTTGCGATCGTCACGGTCGCGGAGGACGGGGAGAACTCGATCGTGGTCATCGCCGGCGCGAACGCGGCGATGGATGCCGAGCGGGTGCGCACGGCCGGCGACGTCATCTCCGCCGCGAGCATCGTCGTGTGCCAGGGGGAGATCCCGCGCAGCGGCATCGAGGCACTGCCCGCCCTGGTCACAGGGCGCTTCCTCCACAACCCAGCACCGGTCATGGAGCTGGATCCCGCGGTGCTGCGCGCCTCGGACCCGCTGGTCGTGAACCAGCACGAGGCCGCGCTCGTCCTCGCCCAGCTGGCCCCCGGGGCCGGGGCGCCCTCGGATCCGGACGCGATGGTCCGTGCCCTGCAGGAGCAGGGGATCGCGTCCGTGGTCCTCACCCTCGGCGCCGACGGCGCCCGGGTCGCCGACGACGGCGGCATCCACCGCATCCCGGCCGCGCCGGTCGACGCCGTGGACACCACCGGCGCGGGAGACGCGTTCATCGGCGCGCTCGCCCTGGGCATCGCCCGCGGCGACGACCTCGAGACGGCGGCCCGGCTCGCCTCGCGCGTCGGTGCCTTCGCGGCCACGGGCGAGGGCGCCCAGCCGAGCTACCCGGACGCCTCGAGCAGCCTGCCCGAGCTCTCGCAGGCCTGAGCCTCACCGGAGGCCTGCGTCAGGGACGGTGGACGCGCCGGAGCCGGCGCAGGGGCGGGAGTATCCTGCCGCGGGGCGCGTCCCCGCGAGGCCGCGCCCCACGCCGAGCGGACCCGCCCGGCGGACCCCAGCACGAAGGATCTCCCCCATGACCACTCCCCGCGTCACCCCCCAGCAGGCCTGGGACGCCCTCACCGAGGGGAACGAGCGATTCATGGCCGGGGATCTCCACCACCCGCAGCAGAACGCGGCCCGACGCTCCGAGCTGACGGACGCGCAGGCCCCGAACGCGGCATTCCTGGGCTGCTCCGACTCGCGCGTCGCGGCGGAGATCCTCTTCGACTGCGGCCTGGGCGACCTCTTCGTGGTGCGCAACATCGGCCAGATCGCGAACGAGAACACGGTCGCGACCATGGAGTTCGCGGTCTCAGCCCTGGGCGTGGCGGTGATCGTCGTGCTCGCCCACGGCTCCTGCGGCGCGGTGAAGGCCGCGATCGACCAGACCACCGCCTCCCCCAGCGAGGTCACCCCCGCGATCCGCAAGGAGCTCGAGGAGATCCGCCCGGCCGTGCAGCAGGAATGGTTCGCGACCCAACAGGTCAGCCCCTACGTCGACACCGATCTCATCGACGTGGACGCCGTGGGTCGTCGCCACCTCGACCAGACGGTGAACGCGCTCATGCGCCAGTCCACCGTCCTCTCCGACGCGGTCGCGGCAGGTGAGCTCGGGATCGTCGGCTGCCAGTACCAGCTCGAGGAGGGGCGCGTCGCCCCGATCTCCTGGGTGGGCAAGCTCGACATCGTCCGCTGAGCGGCTCCCGCCTCAGTCGACCAGCTCGGCCCGCCGCCATCCGCGGGCGGAGCTGAGCACCGCGATCTCCTCCGCGCGCTCCAGGTCATCGGCGGCGAGGGGCCGCTCGACGAGCTCCCCCGCCTCCAGCGCCAGGCGGCGGCCCACCCCGTCGAGGCAGCCGCCGGCCAGTGGCGGCGTGCACCAGGTGCCGTCCAGCCGCACGGCGAGGGTCGCGATGGTGGTCTCGACGAGCCGGCCGTGCGCACCGCGGAGGATCACGTCATCGGCCTCCGGATGCCGTGCCCGCGCGGCGTCGAAGTGGTCGCGCACGGTGGTCTTGTGGGCGCTGAGCCCGACGGGGAAGTCCGTCGGCCGCGCATCGAGCGCGAGCCGCACCGGCTCCGGCGCCTCGGTGAGCGGGCGCGGCTCCACGGCGCAGCTCCCGTCGCGCCCGAGGCGCAGCCGCACCAGCTGCTCGCCCTCGAGCCCGGCGACCTGCGCGAGCGCCTCCTCCAGCACTGCCTCGTCGATCCCGATCCCGCACCGCTCCGCCGAGCCGCGCAGCCGGCGCAGATGGTGCTCGAGGTGCCGCGCGTGCCCGCCGCGCACCGCGAGGGTCTCCAGCAGGGCGAAGGGCTCCCGAGCGCCCGTCGGCAGCACCGCGGCCTTGACGAGCAGCTCGTCGTACTCCCCGTCGGCCGTGGACGCCCAGGTCACGCCGCCGCCCGCGCCGTAGACGGCAGCGCCGTCCCGCCGGTCGACGACGACGGTGCGGATCGCGACCGAGAGGCTCGTGCGCGGCGGCTCCCCCGCCTCGCGAGGCGCGAGGACACCGATCGCCCCGCAGTACACGCCCCGCGGGGTGTCCTCGAGCTCGCGGATCAGCGCCATGGTCGAGAGCTTCGGGGCGCCGGTGATCGAACCGCAGGGGAACATCGCGGTGAGCACGCCCGCGAGGTCGGTGCCGGGCAGGGTCCGGGCGCGCAGGCGCGAGACGAGCTGGAACACGGTCGGGTACTCCTCGACGCCGAGCAGCTCGGTGACCTGGACGCTGCCGGGCTCGCTGATCCGCGCGAGGTCGTTGCGCAGCAGGTCGACGATCATGACGTTCTCGGCCCGGTCCTTCTCCCCCGCCGCCATCGCCTCCCGCGCCGCCCGGTCCGTCGCGGCATCGCCCGTGCGTGGGGCGGTGCCCTTCATCGGGGCGGTGGTGATCTCGGTGCCGTCCCAGGTCAGGAACGTCTCGGGGCTCGCGCTGACGATCACGGCGTCGCCGAGGTCGAGATAGGCGTGGTGGACGCCGCGCTGGCGGCGGGCGAGGTCGCCGTAGAGGCCGAAGGGGTCGCCCTCGAGGCGGGAGCGGAGCCGGGTGGTGAGGTTCGTCTGGTAGGTCTCGCCCTCGGCGATCGCGGCCCGCACCGCGGCGACCCTCTCGGCGTGCTCGGCGCGGGTCCAGTCCGGGTGCCAGGGCTCGAGCGCGTAGCCGCCGGCGGGGGTGAGCGGGGCGGGGTCGGGGTCCGGGGCGTCCGCGATCCCCGCCCACACCAGCGGCACCGTCCCATCGCCGGGGTGGACGTGCGCGTCGGGGTCGAGCCCGGCGGCGGCCTCGTAGGCGAGCATCAGCACAGCCCAGGACCCGGCGGCGACGGCCTGCTCGATCTCGGCGAGCGCAGGGCGCACCTCCTCGGGACGCTCGGCCCGGATCTCGCGTGTGAAGCGGTCGAACTGCAGCGACGTGCCGGCGACGAGGTCGTCGAGCCGGGCGCGCGGCGCCGGGGCGGCAGGGGTGCTCACCGCGCCATGATGCCCGATCCGGGGACCGATACGATCCGGTCATGGATCCCGCCGCGCACCGCACCGCCTATCTCGACGCGACCGCCGGGATCGCCGGCGACATGCTGCTCGCCGCGCTCGTTGATGCCGGCGCGGACCTCGACCGCGTGCAGCAGGTGCTCGACGCGCTGGTCCCGGAGTCCGTGCGCTTCGTGCGCAGCGATGTGGACCGCGGCGGACAGGGCGCGGTGAAGGTCGACGTGGAGGTGCTGGTCGAGGACCCGCCCCACCGCACCTGGGCCTCGATCCGGGCGATGCTCCAGGACGCGCGGGGCCGGGCCGACGTCCCCGAGCGCACCCTCGATCTGGCGCTCGCGGTCTTCGGGCGTCTCGCCGACGCAGAGGGCGCGACCCATGGGGTCCCGGCCGACGAGGTCCACTTCCACGAGGTGGGTGCGCTGGACTCGCTGGCCGACGTGGTCGGGGCGTGCGAGGCATGGCGACAGCTCGGGATCCAGGACGCGACCGGCAGCGTGCTCGCCGTCGGCTCCGGCCGGATCCGCGCCGCGCACGGCGACATCCCCGTCCCGGTCCCCGCGGTCGCGCGCCTCGCGCTCGGCTGGCCGACGGTCGCCGGGGAGATCCTCCCCCCGCGCGGCCACGGGCACGGGCACTCCCACGGCCACGACCACCCCCACAGCCGCGACCACGGCTCCCCCCACGCCGCCGCCGTTCACGAGCACAGCCACCCGAGCGACGCGACCGATGTCCACACGCATCCCCACCCGCACTCCTCGGACCCGGTCGCCGTCCCCGACTCCGACGCAGCCCTGCCGGCCCACGCCCAGGGCGGTCCGCACGAGCACGGCGGCAGGCGCGTCCCCGCCGGCGTGGCCCCGGGCATCGGCGAGCTCGCGACCCCCACCGGCGTCGCCCTCCTGCGGAGCCTCGCGGCGTCGGCCGGCCCGCAGCCGATGTTGACCACCGAGGCGCTCGGCGTCGGCGCCGGCACCAAGGACACCCCGGGCCGCCCGAACGTGGTGCGGGTCCTCGTCGGCCGTGCGCAGGGGAACGATCTGCCCGCGGACGCGCACGCGACCCCCACCGCCGCGCTGCAGCTCGAGGCGAACGTCGACGACCTCGATCCGCGGCTGTGGCCGCGCGTGGTCGACGAGCTGCTGGAGGCCGGGGCGCTCGACGCCTGGCTCCTCCCGATCTCGATGAAGCACGGCCGCCCCGCCGTCACCGTCCACGCCCTGGTCCGGGAGGGCTCCGAGGACGCGATGTCCGCGCTGCTCATGGACCGCACCGGCACCCTGGGCGTGCGCCGGCACCGGGTCGAGCGCGTCATCCGCACCCGCGAGTTCAGCGAGGTCGAGGTGCGCGGTCACCGCATCGCCGTGAAGATCGCCCGCGACCGGGACGGCGCCGTGGTGCGCCGCGAGCCCGAGTTCCGCGACGTCGCCGCCGCGGCCCGCGCTCTCGGCATCAGCGAGCGCACGATGCTCGACCTCGCCAAGGAGGCCGCCGCAGGGCTCGCGGGCAGCTGAGCTGCCGGAGCACAATTCCCCGCCCACCGCATCGGTCCAGGTGATGCGCGGGAGCCTGCGGGGCACGGGGCAGGATCCGGTGGTGCTCCAGGCCGGCGCGCTCGAGGCGCTCACCCACTCCCGCCATGCGGTCGAGGCGCTGGAGGACACCGTCTTCCTGCCCACCACGGTCACCTGGCAGCAGGACATCGGCAGCCACGCCACCTCCACCGGAGAGATGCTCGTGCTCAGCGCCGAGGAGCAGGCCTCGGAGTATGCGGCGATGGATCAGGGCTCCGGCGGCGGCCGCACCGACCACTGAGCACTCCCGCAAATTCCTGCGCGTCCTTTCAGTGCGCGGACGCGTCGCCGCGTCACGGGACGAGCCTCCCGTGACGCGGCCGATGCATCACCGCGCCGCTGTCGCGGGACCCGCCATGTGCTCGACGTCGATCGCGACCGCGCCCTTCGCGGGTACGACCGCCTCGAACGAGCCGCCCTCGGCAACGGTCACCGTCTCGGTGCAATCGGTTCCGGCGGCCATGTTGCAGTAGGTGCCGGCCGGCAACGAGCTGCGGTAGGTGTTCGTCACCTCGCCCTCGGTGTTGTTCAGCGCGGCGAAGCCCTTCTCCCCGCGCCCGAAGGCGATGTTGTTGTCGCCGTCGTCCCACCAGTCGGTGACCTCGGTACCCGCGACTGCGTTGTGGAAGGCGACCATGCCCTGGATCTCCGGCAGCCGCTGCGTGCAGGTCCACTCCTCGGCGCCGCAGGAGGCATCCCCCACCTCGGTGGCGGTGGACCCAGGGGCGCCCGCGTCGGTGTCCTCGAAGGTGTAGCCCGTGTAGACACTGGGGCGGCCGTAGTCGTAGGCCAGCATGAAGTCATTGGCCAGGGTGTAGGTGTCGCCGTCCTTGTAGTTCAGCGTCTCGCCGTTGCGCTCGGTGTCGTGGTTGTCGACGAACACGCCGGCATCCTCGGAATCGAGCTTGCCCTCGGCGATCGAGTCCAGCCCGGCGATCGATCCGCCGAAGGCGGACTTCAGCTGCCGACCGTAGTCGAACTCGTGGACGTCTCCGGTGCCGGTGTACTCCGAGGGCTGGATCGGCTCACCGGCGGCGCCGATGACCTCCTGCACCCAGTACACGTCCGGGTCGGAGAGCTTCGACTTGATGGCGGCGAGGTCCTCAGCCGGCATGTGCTTCGCGGCGTCGATGCGGAAGCCCTCGACCCCCATGTCGAGGAGATCGTTCATGTAGGCGGCCAGTGTGTCCTGGACCTCCTCCGATCCCGTTGCAAGATCTTGCAGCGAAGAGAGACGGCAGTTCTGCACGTTGTCGCGGTCGGTGTAGTCGGATATGTCCTCGCGGCAGTCGTTGAAGTGCTCAGGTCCGTAGATGCCCGGGAAGTCGTCCAGGGCGTAGGAGGATCCTGCGGTGCCGGTGCCGGCGCCCTGGTCGGCGCCGGTGGTGTGGTTGATGACGGCATCCGCGATGACACCGACCCCCGCCTCATCGCACTTCTGGACCATCTCCGCGAACTCTTCGCGGGTTCCCATCTTCCCTTCGATCCGGTAGCTGACAGGCTGATAAGAGGTCCACCACTCCGTGCCCTGGATCTCCTCCTGCGGAGGGGAGACCTGCACGTAGCCGAACCCTGCGGGGCCGATGGTGCTGCCGCACTCCTCGGCGACCGAGGTCCAGGACCACTGGAACATGTTGAGGATTACATCGCTGCCGCGAGCGTCCTCCGTCGTCTCGTCGGCACTCGCCGGGAGGCCGGCGTCGCTCCATGCGCATGCCGAGAGCATGATCGTCGCGCCGAGCGCGGCGGCCGTGCGGCGCATCATGCTCCTCGGTGAGCGGGCTGTCGTCGTCGTATGCAGCATCGCGTACTCCTGTTCGTCACTGCGAGCCCGGATTCCCGGGCTCTCCTCGGGCAGCGGCGCCCGAGGAGGACTGCAAGTTCTTGCACATTTCTTGCAGTCTCGACCGAGGATCGTAGCCACCGGCTCGCGGGAAGTCGAGACGTGCATCACGGAGCGCCCCCGACGTGAGAGCGCACTCATCGGACATCCCGGACTCGACGAGGCGCCCGAGCGCTGCGCCGTCGCCACATTTTCGCGGGCTCACCCGCTCACTCATGGATCGGCACCCTCCACCACCGATATGACCCCGATTTTGGACAGACTTCACCCACATTTTGAGAGATCCCCACAGGCCCTCAGGCGTTGCGGCTCCGCTCCTCGCCAGCCCTCGTCGCGGCGGAGCTGTCATGGCGAGGATCCCCAACAGGAAGCCGTCGTCGGCCGGTCGCAGGTCCCAGGCGCTGAAGCGCTGCTCGAGGCGCAGCGAGGAACCGCGTGGAGTGAGCTGCCGGCGACGAGCGCCGATCCTCGTGGAACCGCCGAGGGCGGATCGGCCGTGCCCCGGCACGATGCGCGTGCCTGCGGTCACGGCACCAGACACGCCCGGACCTCGTCGAACCAGTCGTCGTCGATCTGCCGGTTCGACACCGTCGAGGGCCAGGTGTCGAGCCCGTCGCCCTCCCATCGCGGAATGACGTGGAGGTGGAGGTGCGGCACGGACTGGTCCGAGCCGGGACCGCTCGCGCTGAGGATGTTCACACCTCGTGCGCCGAGGGACGCCTCCATGGCGCGGGCGACCTCCTGCGCCAGCAGGACCACGGCCTGCAGGGACTCGGGCGACGCATCGTGGATCCCGACGACGTGGTCGTTCGGCACCACGAGCGTGTGCGCCGGCGACAGCCGGCTCTCGGGGAGCGGCAGGAAGGCCGAGGCCGCCTCCCGCCGCGCCACCCAGGTCGTTCGTCCTTCGCCGGCCAGCAGATCGCAGAACACGCATGTCACCGCGCTCATCCTCCTGTCTCCACACATCCGGGACCATGGAAGGTGACGCGATGATGCAGCGGCAGCGCCTTCTCCAGCTCCTGGATACCCGGGTCCGTGATCGATGCGCCGTCGACCGTGGGCAGCGAGAGGTAGCCGCGCAGGACGGTATGCGTCAGCGCCTCCCCGTCCTCGTCGACGGAGCCCTCCGAGAGCTGCCACGCGGCGGGGTCGCGCCGCAGCAGCATCGTGCGCTCCCTCGTCGCCTCGCAGGTCAGCAGCGCGGACCAGAGATCGCCGTCGGTCATCGTCTCCAGCTCCTCGGGACCGAACGCCGGGCCCGGAGACGCGAGCGCGCGGGTGACCAGGTCGCGGAGCACCGCGATCGGCACGATGTTCGGCCCGTCCCGCTGCGCCCGCGCCTCCGCGATCACCAACCGGACGAGCTCGTCGGCCGTGGCCCGGTCCGTGTCGACGCCGCCGTCGCCGAGGCGGCAGCGGGAGAGCAGCTCCGGAGGCGGCAGGACGGTGCGTCCGTGCGCCTGGCCGCTGCGGACGAACGAGTCGAGGTGGTCGAGCTTCATGGCCCCGGAGCTCGACAGGAGCGGGGAGGGCAGATCCCCCGAGTCCAGGGCGATCATCCGCTCCGCGGAGGTCCCATGGCGCTCGAGGAGAGGACCCAGCTCCCCGATCCTGTCGCGGCCCAGCGCGTGATGGTCGAGCCCGGCGATGCCCTCGAGGGTGTGGCTGAAGGGGAGGTGGCCGACGTCGTGGAGCAGCGCCGCCGCCCGCGCCTCATGGTCCTCGGGAGCGAAGTGCGCGACCAGGGCGAGCACGCCGAGGGAGTGCTCCAGCCGGGAGTACGTCTGCGTGGTCGTGATCGACGCGGCGCCGGCATGCGCCACGAAGGCGAGGCGCCGCACCCACCACGTGCGCAGCAGGTCGCGCTCGAGCGGGGTCAGGACGACCTCCAGGCGCCACAGCGGATCGGTCCAGATCCCGTCGGCACCCAGGGTGTCCGCATTGAGCGTGCGCACAGAACCTCCTCGTCCACGGCCGATGACGGACCATTCTGCCTGGTTCGACCGCGCGCCCGGACACCCGGGGCGATACTGGGAAGGGACCGACGCCGCTCCCGAGGAGGAGGACCCCATGCCCGCCCTGCCCGATACGATCACCCGGGCCATGAACCAGGCCCGCACCGCCGAGAACGGCCGCCATGCGGAGATCCTGGTCAGCGACGGCCCGCTGCGACAGACGGTCCTGGCCCTGCGTCGCGGCGTGCGCCTGCCCGAGCACAACTCCCCGCCCGCCGCGTCGATCCAGGTGGTGCGCGGCAGCGTGCGCGTGACCGGACAGGAGGAGGCGGAGCTGCGCGCCGGCGACCTCGAGGCCCTCACCCACTTCCGCCACGCGGTCGAGGCGCTCGAGGACTGCGCCTTCGTGCTCACCACCGTCACCTCCCAGCCCAGCGGCGGCAGCCACGCCACCCGCACCGGGGAGATGCCCGTCATGGAGGGCGAGGACCGGGCCTGAGCCCCGGCCGGGATACCGTTCCGGCATGACCGCACTGCTGCTGACCTCGCTGCGCCCCTGGGGCGGCGCCCCCGCCGACCTGCTCATCGAGGACGGGGTCATCACCGCACTCGGCACGGGCCTGCCCGCCCCGGAGGGCACCCGCACGATCGACGCGCGCGGCCTGCTCGCCCTGCCGGGCCTGGTCAACACCCACGCCCACGTCGACAAGAGCTGGTGGGGCAAGCCCTGGGTGTCCTACGGCGGGGAGGCGACCACGCAGGGCCGCATCGCACACGAGCGCGCCGAGCGCGGAGCGCTGGGCATCCCCAACGAGGACTCGACGGTGCAGGTGATGGAGGAGTTCCTCCGCCACGGCACCACCGCGACCCGCACCCACGTCGACGTGGACCTCGGCGTGGGCCTGGACGGGATCGCCTCGGTGTGCTCGGCGGCCGAACGTCTAGGCGGCGCGCTCGAGGTGCGGATCGTCGCCTTCCCGCAGGACGGGGTGCTGCGTCGGCCGGGCGTGCTGGACCTGCTGGACCGTGCCGCGCAGGAGGGGGCCGACGCGATCGGCGGCCTCGACCCGGCCGGCATCGACCGCGACCCCGTGGGCCAGCTCGACGCGCTCGTCGACATCGCCGAGCGGCGCGGGGTGGAGCTCGACATCCACCTGCACGACGGCGGCTCCCTGGGCGTCTTCCAGCTCGAGCTGCTCCTCGACCGGACCCTGCGCGCGGGCCTGCAGGGCCGGGTGAACGTCTCCCACGGCTTCGCCCTCCACGACGTCCAGGGCCGACAGGCCGAGGAGCTCCTCGCCGCGCTCGGCGAGGCCGGGATCTCCTGGACCTCCGTCGCCCCGCTGAACCGCGGCCGGGTCCCGTGGCGCCAGATGCGCGAGCACGGCGTGCCCCTCGGGCTCGGCACCGACGGGATCCGTGATCTGTGGTCCCCCTACGGCGACGGCGACATGCTGCGGATCGCGCTGAACTTCGCGCAGATCCAGGGTCTGCGCCACGACGAGGAGATCGCCTCCGCACTGCGTCTGATCACCACCGACTCGGCCCGCTTCGTCGGCCGTGACCAGCACGATCTGTCGCCCGGCTCGCGCGGCGACGTGGTGCTCGTTGACGCGGAGAACCTGCCCGACGCGCTGCTGCGCGCCCCGCGGCGCGAGCTCGTCGTCGCCGGGGGCCGGATCGTCGCCGAGGCCGGGGAGCTCCTCGGCCCCTGATCCTCAGCCCCGTCCAGCCAGCCGCAGCCAGGTGTCCACGACGGTGTCCGGGTTCAGGGACATCGAGGCGATGCCCTGCTCGAGCAGCCACTCGGCGAGGTCCGGATGGTCCGAGGGTCCCTGCCCGCAGATCCCGACGTACTTCCCCGCCGCCCGGCACGCCTCGATCGCACGCCCCAGCATGAACTTCACCGCCGGGTCCCGCTCGTCGAAGGCGTCGGCGACCAGGGCCGAGTCGCGGTCCAGGCCCAGGGTCAGCTGAGTCATGTCGTTCGAGCCGATCGAGAAGCCGTCGAAGTGCTCGAGGAACGCCTCCGGCACGGCGGCGTTCGCCGGGATCTCGCACATCATGATCACCTCGAGGCCGTTCTCCCCGCGCACCAGCCCGTGCGAGGCGAGCAGCTCGATCACGCCCTTGCCCTCGGCGGGGGTGCGCACGAAGGGGATCATGAGCTTCACGTTCGTCAGCCCCATGTCCTCGCGCACGTGCCGCAGCGCCTCGCACTCCAGCGCGAAGCAGTCCGCGAAGTCCTCCGAGAGGTACCGCGAGGCGCCGCGGTAGCCGATCATCGGGTTCTCCTCCTCGGGCTCGAACACGGTGCCGGCCAGGAGATTCGCGTACTCGTTGGACTTGAAATCGCTCATCCGCACGATCACGGGCTCGGGGTGGAAGGCGGCGGCGATGGTGGCGACGCCCTCGGCGACACGCTGCACGAAGTACTCGCGCGGGCTCGCGTAGGCGGCGACCTTCTCCGCGACCTTCGCGGCCGTCCGCTCGTCGAGCTTCTCGGGCTCCAGCAGGGCCCGGGGGTGGATGCCGATCTGGCGGTTCACGATGAACTCGAGCCGTGCCAGGCCCACGCCGGCGTGCGGCAGGCGGGAGAAGGCGAAGGCCTGCTCGGGGTTGCCCACGTTCATCATGATCTTCGTCGGCAGCGCAGGCATGGAGTCCACCTCGGAGGAGGAGACCGAGAACTCGAGGATCCCCTCGTAGACGTAGCCGGTGTCGCCCTCGGCCGCGGAGACGGTGACCTCGTCCCCGTCGGCCAGGACGGTCGACGCGGTGCCGGTGCCGACCACGGCCGGGATCCCCAGCTCGCGGGCGATGATCGCGGCGTGGCAGGTGCGGCCGCCACGGTTCGTGACGATGGCGCTCGCGCGCTTCATGATCGGCTCCCAGTCGGGGTCGGTCATGTCCGCCACCAGCACCTCGCCGGGCCGGAACTCGTGCATCCGCTCGACCGAGTCGAGCACCCGCACGGGGCCCGCGCCGATCCGGGCGCCGATGGCGCGGCCCTCGACGCGCACGGTCCCGCGGGAGGCGAGGCGGTACTTCTCGACCGTGCCGCCGGTGCGGGACTGCACCGTCTCGGGGCGGGCCTGGAGGATGTACAGCGTCCCGTCGGCCCCGTCGAGGCCCCATTCGATGTCCATCGGTCGCCCGTAGTGCTCCTCGACGACGAGCGCCTGCTTCGCGAGGTCGGTGACCTGCTGATCGGTGAGGGACAGGCGGGTCCGCTTGGCGGGGTCCACGTCGACGAAGGCGGTGGTGCGGCCCACTGCGGCATCGTCCGTGTAGACCATCTTCGTGGCCTTCTCCCCCACCTGGCGCTTGAGGATCGCGGGCCGGCCCGCGCGCAGACCGGGCTTGTGGACGTAGAACTCGTCGGGGTTGACCGCGCCCTGGACCACGCCCTCGCCGAGGCCGTAGGCAGAGGTGATGAACACGGCGCCGTCGAAGCCGGACTCGGTGTCGACGGTGAACATGACGCCGGCGGCGCCGATGTCGGAGCGGACCATCTTCTGCACGCCGGCGCTCAGCGCGACCTCGGCGTGCGCGAAGTCGTGGTGGACGCGGTAGGCGATCGCCCGGTCGTTGTACAGCGAGGCGAACACCTCCCGGATCGCCAGGAGCACCGCGTCGATGCCGCGCACGTTCAGGAAGGTCTCCTGCTGACCGGCGAAGGACGCGTCCGGCAGGTCCTCGGCGGTCGCGGAGGAGCGCACCGCGAAGGACGCCTCCTCGCCGCTGCCGGCGGCGAGCGTCTCGTAGGCCGCGCGGATCCCCTCTTCGAGCGCGGGCGGGAAGGGCTGGGCGACGACGAGCTCGCGGATCTCGCGGCCCGCCTCGGCGAGCGCGAGGGTGTCCTCGGTGTCCAGGCCCGCGAGGCGCTGGTCGATCCGCTCGGCGAGCCCCGTCCCGCTCAAGAACTCTCGATAGGCATCGGCGGTGGTCGCGAAGCCGTCGGGGACCGCGACCCCGAGCGCGGAGAGGTGCGAGACCATCTCGCCGAGGGAGGCGTTCTTGCCTCCGACCTGGTCGATGTCGGCCATGCCGAGCTCGGAGAACCACCGGATGCTCTGCGTCATTGCTGCTCCTTCGGGGGGGGTGGGGAGGTCACCGGGCGGAGGTGCCGCGGCGTTCGAGGGACTGGAGGATCAGGGTGGACATCTCCTCGACGGACTTGCTCGAGGAGTCGACGAAGTCGATGCCGTGCGCGCCGTAGACGCGCCGGGCGCGGGAGAGCTCCCAGCGGGTCTGGTCGAGGGAGGCGTAGCGGGAGCCGGAGCGCCGCTCGGAGCGCACCGCGCTGAGCCGCTCCGGCGAGGTGAGCAGGCCGAAGCAGCGGTCGGCGAGGTGGGCGATCGAGCCGGGCAGCACCTCGCCGGCGAGGTCCTCGTCCACCAGCGGGTAGTTCGCCACGAACACCCCGTGCATGAGGGCGAGGTACATCGAGGTGGGGGTCTTCCCGCAGCGGGAGGGAGCGATGAGCACGACATCCGCCTTCTCGATCGCGCGCACCGACTGGCCGTCGTCGTGCTCGATCGCGAACTCGACCGCCTGCATACGGCGGTTGTAGCGGCGCGAGTCGCCCACGCCGTGCAGCCGCGCCGGGGCGTGGTCGCCGGTGACGCCGAGCTGCGCCTCGAGCTGGGCGAGGTGGCCGCTGACGAAGTCGACCACGGGCGCGCGGGTGGCCAGGAGCTCCTCGCGCACCGCCTCGTCCACGACGGTGAGGAACACGATCGGCGCGAGCGGGCCGTCCATCGCCGCGTCGAGCGCGCGGCGCACCTCCCGGGCCTCGTCGACGGAGCGGAGGAAGGGGATCAGGCGCCGCTCGAAGGGGACCGACGGGAACTGCAGCAGGAGCGCGTTGCCCATGGTCTCGGCGCTGATGCCGGTGGAGTCCGAGATGAAGAAGACCGGGACGGCGTCAGCCGCGGCGTCCGGCGGCGGGATCGGAAGCGATGAGGTCATTCGGCGCCCCTTGCGGTGGGCCCGGCCGCGGGCCGGGGACACGTCGATGTGCTGGCCTCACCGTAGCGGCGGGTCGTCCTTCGGGACGTCAGGGCGCGTGAACGTGGCACGGCTCACCGGGTCGCTGCACGAGATCGCCGTCGTGCGCGTTCACCCGAGCGCGATCGTGCAGGGGCGCGGTCTCAGCGGTGCTCGAGCACGCCCACCAGGAAGTCGTCCGCGGCGGGGCGGAGGTCCCAGGTGGAGAAGCGCTGTGCGAGCGCGAGCCCGGCCGCGGCGGCGTCGGCCGTGAAGTCCTCGAGCGCGTAGCCGCGGTCCAGGCCGAAGCCGACCACCAGGCGCCCGGCCGGCGCGAGATGCGCCGCGAGCGCCGCGAGCGCGGGCCGACGCTCCGTCCCGGCGAGGAAGGTGAGCACGTTCCCCGCACACACCTCCAGATCGAACAGCATCGGGGCGCCGCCGCCGTCGCGCAGGTCGAGCGCGGCGAGGTTCCCCACCTCCCAGCGGGCATCGGGCTGCTCGGCGCGGGCCACCTCGATCAGGTGCGGATCGAGGTCCACGCCGACGACGTGGTGCCCGGCGCGGGCGAGATGCCCGCCGACCCTCCCGGTGCCGCAGCCGGCGTCGAGGATCCGCGCGCCGCGCCCGGCCATGGCGTCGATCAGCCGGGCCTCGCCGTGGAGGTCCTGCCCGGCCGCGGCGAGGCGCTTCCAGCGCGCGACGTAGCCCGCCGCGTGCTCGGGGTCGCGCCGCACCGCGGCCGTCCACAGGTTCTCGGGAGGGCCCGTCATGCGTACGCCCTGGAGTCGTCGCGGATCTGGCCCACGAGCTCCTCGAGCATGTCCTCGAGGGTGACCACGCCGATCACCTCGCCGCCGGAGCCGGTCGCGGCGCCGAGGTGCGCGCCGGAGCCCTGCATCTCGGCGAGCGCGTCGCGCAGCGGCTGGTCGGCGCCGATGCGGGGCAGCGCGCGGATGCGCGCGGCGGGGATCGGCTCTTCACGGCTCGCCTGCACCGAGTCGAGCAGGTCCTTGATGTGGACGTATCCGGTCAGGGATCCGTCGACGGCGCGGATCGGGAAGCGGGAGTACCCCTCGACGGCCGCGGCCTCCGCCTGCGCGGCGGTCGCGCCCTCGGGGAGGGTCGAGACCTGTGCGAGGGGGATGACGAGGTTGGCGACGGAGCGCGCCTCGAAGCGCAGGGCGCCCAGCAGCAGCGCCTCGTCGTTGTCCTCGAGCAGGCCGCCCTCGCGGGATTCGCTCACCATCGCCGCGACCTCGTTGCGGGTGAAGGCGCTGGTGACCTCGTCCTTCGGCTCGACGCCCATCATGCGCAGCACGAGATTGCCGCTCGCGTTCAGCAGCCACAGCACGGGCCGCAGCACGGTGACCACGCCCATCAGCATCGGCGCCAGGATCAGCGCCATCCGCTCCGGGCCGGCCAGCGCGATGTTCTTCGGCACCATCTCGCCGAAGACGACGTGGAGGTAGGTGACCAGGGCCAGCGCGATCACGAAGCTGATCGGGTGGGTGAGGGCGCCCGGCACGCCGATCGCCTCGAAGGGCCCCTCGAGCAGGTGCGCGATGGCGGGCTCGCTGATCGCGCCGAGCGCGAGGGAGCACACGGTGATGCCCATCTGGGCGCCCGCCATCATCAGCGAGACCTGCTCCATCGCGGAGATCGTGACCTTCGCGGCCCAGTTCCCCTCGAGCGCCTTCGGCTCGATCACGGAGCGGCGGGCGGAGATCAGCGAGAACTCCGCGCCGACGAAGAAGGCGTTCGCGAGCAGCAGCGCGAGCGTGGCCAGCAGACCGACGTAGTCGCTCATCGGGCCACCTCCTCGTCGCGGGCCTGCTCGCCCTCGTCGTCGCGGACCGCCTCGACCTTCACGTGCACGGTCTCGATCCGCATCCCGTCGACCTCGGTGACCTGGATCCGCAGGGTCGCGGGCTGCTCGCCCGGCGCCGGGTCGGTGTCCACGACGATCTCGTCGCCCACCTCCGCGAGCCGGCCCAGCTCCATCGTGACCAGCCCGCCCAGGGTGTCGTAGTCCTCGTGCTCGGGCACGGTGACGCCGAGGCGCTCGGCGGCCTCGTCGGGCCGCATCCGCGCATCCAGGTCCCAGGAGCCGTCGGGCTCGGGGGTGTCGTCGGTCTCCTCGTCGTGCTCGTCGCGGACCTCGCCGACGATCTCCTCGACGAGGTCCTCGAGGGTGATGAGCCCGGCGTGGTCGCCGAACTCGTCGACGACGACCGCCATCTGCAGGCCGCCGCCGCGCAGGGTGTCCATCAGGTCGTCCAGCGGCACGGTGTCCGGCACGAACGTCGCGGTGCCCATGACCTCGTCGACCCGGGTGGCGGGCCGCTGGTCGAAGGGGACGGCGAGGCCGTGGCGGATGTGAGCGACGCCGGCGATCTCGCCGTCGTCGTCGAGCACGGGGAAGCGGGAGTGGCCCGTCTCCCGCGCCAGCTCGAGCAGCTCGGCCACGGACTGGTCGACCTCGAGGGAGTCGACGCGGCCGCGCGGCACCATGGCGTCGTGCGCGCGCCGGTCGCCGAAGGCGAGGGTGCGCTGGACCAGGGAGGCGGTCTCCTCGGCGAGGGCGCCCTCGTCGGCCGAGCGCTTGACCAGCACGGAGAGCTCGTCGGCGCTGCGGGCGGAGCCGAGCTCCTCCTGCGGCTCGACGCCGAGCGCCTGCACGACCGCGTTCGCGTTGCCGTTGAACAGACGGATCGGGAGGCCGAAGATCGTGGTGAACACGCGCTGGAAGCCGACGACAAGCTTCGCGGTGCGCAGCGGCTGCGCGATCGCCATGTTCTTGGGGACCAGCTCGCCGAAGATCATCGTCATGCCGGTGGCGAGGACGAGGGCGAGCGCGACGGAGGCGGAGCGGGCCGCGACCTCGCTCAGCCCGAGGTCCACGAGCGGCGGGCCGACGAGGGCCGCGATCGCGGGCTCGGCGAGGAAGCCGATGCCGAGATTGGTGACCGTGATCCCCAGCTGCGCCCCGGAGAGCTGCGTGGAGAGGGTCTTCATGCCCTGCAGGACCCCGCCGGCGCGCTTGTCGCCGCTCTCGGCGGCGGCCTCCACGTCATTGCGGTTGACCGTGATCAGGGAGAACTCCGCGGCGACGAAGCCGCCGCAGGCCAGCACGAGCAGGAGCCCGATCGCCAGCGAGACGAGGGGACCGATCAGATCCATGGACGGATCCCCCCGCGGTGAGTGAATGAGTGCAGGCCCGAAGGCCTGGGACTGTCACTGGGGGCGTCGCTGGCGGCGCTCATGATCTCCTGGTGCTCCTGGTGGCCCCGCCGGCTCTCGGCGAGGAATGAGGGAATGCTACAGCCCGCTCCCTGGATGCGGGAGCGGGCTGCGCGGAGCGTCTCAGAGGCTCGGGCCGGACGGGCCGGAGGAGGAGTCCGGGACGTCGGTCTCGGAGCCGCCGCGCAGCAGACCGGCGATCTTCTCGCGGTGCAGGAAGCCGACCACTCCGGCGGCGACGAGCAGGCCCAGCATTGCGAGGCCCGCGAGGATCAGCACGATCGTGACGGTGCTGAGGCCGGTGCGCTCGGCGGTGAAGGTCATCCACACCCCGTGGGACTGCTTGACGACGATCGAGTCCTCGCCGAGGGAGGCGCTGCCGGACTGGTCGTCGACGAGGGAGGTGGGGCGCAGCCCGTCGCCCTCGACGGTCCAGGTGCCGGGGCCGAGGATCTTCTCGGAGAGGTCCCCGCCGACGCCCATCACGACCGTGACCTCGTAGTTCTTCTTCCCGCTCTCGTAGACCTCGACCTGGGGCGGGCCCTCGACGCCCTCGAGGCCGAGCGCCTGCAGCTCGCCCGGGAGCTCCTCGGCGGTCTTCGCCTCGGCGGTGCGGGTGTAGACCGCCGTGCCGTCCTCCTCGGTGCGCTCGGCGTCACCGCCGAGGAACTCGAGGATCGCGTCCTCGGTGACGACCTCCTCGTCGGCCACGGGGATCGACAGCGCCATCTCGAGGGAGCCGCCGCCCTCGCGATTCACGGTGAGGTCGTAGTCCGCCTCGGTGAAGCCGTAGGAGCGGGTGATGGTCTGCGGCTCGGGCCCGCCCTCGAGCGAGACCTGCTCGGTGCCGCCCGCGGCGGCGGCCTCGGCATCGCCCGTGAAGCCGGCGGGCACCTCGAGCGACTGGGTGAGGGTGCCGTACTCGCCGCAGGCGACGGAGCACTCGATGCTGTCGACCACGTTGGTGTCGACGGAGAAGGGGTCCTCGGAGTCGGGCGCCGCCTCGACGCTGAAGACGCTGTCGCTCGTGGCGAGCGCCGCGTCGGTCCAGGTCCCGACCTGCTCTGCGGTCCCGGCGGGGAAGGCGATGACCCAGGTGGTGCCGGCCTCCCCGGCGGGGGTGAGCTCGCCGCCCTCGGGCGTGGCCTTCTCGAAGAAGGCGTCGAAGTCGTCCTTCGCGTCGAGATAGGTCTCGCGCGGCAGCTCGTAGGTGAGCGTGCGGGTGTAGGAGTCCGCGGAGGGATCCTCGACGCCCGCGGTGACCACGGCGACGCTCTCGAAGGCGGCCTTCTCGGCGTTCGACCACATCGCGGCCTCGTCGCCCGAGGTGAAGCTCCGCTCGAGCCCGTTCCCGTCGACCTTCACGGCCACGTCGCCGACGTCGAGCGCGTCGTCGATGTCGCTCTCCTCCGCGTCGGCGATCTTCCCGTCGTCCACGAGGGCCTTGACGGCCCAGCGGGTGAGGTCCTTCTCGGAGAAGTTGCGGGTGAGGGTGTGGCCGGAGCTGAAGGGCGGGCTCGGCGGGGTGAAGGTGACCTCGGCGGTCTTCGTCAGCTCACCGGCCTCGAGCGCTTTCTGGGCCTTGGCCGCGTAGTCCTTCGCGTCGGAGAACTCGAGCACCATGGTGAAGACGGTGTCCGTGCCGTCCTTCTCGCTGCCCTTGTAGGTCAGGCCCGGGTTGTGCTCCTCGATCACGGCCTCGACGGTCTTCGCGCCGCCGTCGATCTTGTCCATGTCGGCCTCGGTGATCCGCACGGCGAGGGTCTGCGTGCCGGACCCGTCCTCGGCGATCTCGGTGGTCGAGTCCACCGTCCCGCAGGCGGAGAGCGCGAGCAGCGCGCCGATGGCGGCGAGCAGCACCAGCCACAGACGGGTGCGGGAGATCCCCGCGGACGGACGGCGTGGTGCCGCGACGGCGACTGAGTGCATGACCCCTCCTGAGCACGTCCGACGGGGCCCCCGCCCCGTCGGTCACAGATCGTCCGCAGAGCCTAATCGCCCGCAGGCCCCTTGTGTTCAGTCGTCCACGATCTCCTCGGCCCGGCGGCGCAGGAAGGAGGCGACGGCGCGCAGCTCGATCTCGTCGACAGCATGGGCCAGGTGCGGGCGACGCTCCTCCTCGAGAGCTGTGTGCGCGGCGAGGAACTCCCTGACCTGCGACTCGGTGCGTTCGTCGTAGAGAGGGTCGGCGCCGCCGTGGCCCCACAGCACCGGCGGGCGCCGCTCGGCGAGGGCCGCGTCGCCCGGCAGCGTCCCGGGCGAGGGCCAGCCGGAGAGGTTCACGACGAAGTCCAGCCGGCCCGCGTCGCGGCGCAGGAGGTGCAGGGCGAGCAGCCCGCCCTGGGAGAAGCCGATCGCGCCGACGACGGGGCGGTCCTGCGCAGCGATCCACGCCTCGACCGCCGCGGCCGCCGCGTCGGCGTCGACGGGCAGCGCACGCTCCGGCGGCATCGCGAACCAGGCGTAGCCCTGCACGTAGCGGTAGATGCCGCGCAGGGACACGTACTCGAAGACCGGCGGGAGGAAGGGGACCAGGCTCGCGAGGTCGCGCTCGTCGCTGCCGAGGCCGTGCAGGAGCAGCACGAGCGGTCCGCTCGGGTCGCCGCCGCGCACCACGGCGCTCTCGTCGAGATGCGGGGAGATCAGCTCCACGGGGCCGTACTGGGGCGAGGTCGTCATGGGGGCAGGCTATCGAGCGCCCGTCGTGCGGGCAGGGAAGAACCCCCAGGTCGCGCGGTGCGCTGGTCGGAAGGACGAGATCCGACCCCTGGGGGTCCCGGCAGCTCGGTGGTATTCGCTGCGCGTCCGGATGAACGGTCGCCTCAGCGGCGAGCCACCTCACATGTCCGATAAGAAATCACTTCTCGGATCACCTCCTTCCCTGTGGGCTCCCACACTAGGACCGCGTCGCGGGCGGGGCAATGGATTATTCGAGAGAGGTCCCGGGGCCCGTGACAGGATGGTCCGCGGCCACCGCCCCGCGCTCGATGAGGAGTCCCCGTGCAGTCCGTGCTCACCGATCCCCTGGAGAAGGTCCTCGGCGAGGAGGCGCCGCGCGAGGCGGTGACGCTCGACGGCGTCCACGCCTCCGGTTTCCTCGACGAGCTGCTGTCGCTGCAGCTGGCCGTGCGCCTGGACGAGGGCGAGCAGGCGGGCGAGAGGTGGCTGCGCCTGTCCGGCTCCGCCGCCTCCCTCGCGCAGGTGCACGCGGTCCGTCGTGTGCCCGTCTCGAATCCCGCGCCGGAGGACGCCGACGAGCACTATCTCGTCACCGCGCCGGGCGAGTACCCCGACCTGCTCGAGCCCCTGGACGGGGAGACGGTGCTGCTGCTCCCCGGCCGCTGGGAGGCGCTGTGGATCGACGTGCGCGCGACCTCGGAGGCCGATGCGGGCGACCTGGACCTCACGATCACCCTCGCCGGCGCGGGCGGCCACGTGCTCGCCGAGCGCACCGCCCTGCTGCGCATCCACCCCCACCGCCTGCCGCCGCTCGCGATCACGAACACGCACTGGTTCCACGCCGACAGCCTCTCGACCCACTACGACGTCGAGGTGTTCTCCGAGGAGCACTGGGAGCTGATCCGCACCTTCCTCGCCTCCGCCCGCGAGATGGACGTGACCTCGGTGCTCACCCCCACCTGGACGCCCCCGCTGGACACCGCCGAGGGGCACACCCGTCCGGTCGTGCAGCTGGTGGGCATCCGCGAGGACGGGGACGGCTACGCGCTGGACTTCACGCGGCTGGACCGATGGCTGGGGATCTGCCGCGAGCTGGGCTTCACCGGGATCGAGATCGCGCACCTGTTCACCCAGTGGGGCGCGAGGCACACCCCCGCGATCCGGGTGGAGACTCCGGACGGGCCCGTGATGCGCTTCGGCTGGCACGTCGCGGCCACCGACCCCGAGTACCGCCGGCTCCTGGAGACGCTGATCCCGGCGCTGCGCGCCCATCTGGACGAGCACTGGGACGGTCGGGCGCTCTGGCACATCTCCGATGAGCCCTCCGCGGAGCATCTGGAGGCCTATCGTGCGGCGAAGGCGCAGGTCGAGGACCTGCTGGAGGGCGCGGAGGTGGTCGACGCGCTGAGCTCGCTCGCCTTCGCCGAGCAGGGGGTCGTGGACACGCCGATCGTCGCGACCGACCACGTCGGCCCCTTCCTCGAGGCGGGGCACAGGCCGTGGGTGTACTACTGCGTCTCGCAGAACCGGGACGTGGCCAACCGCTACATCGCCCTGCCCTCGGTGCGCAGCCGTGTGCTGGGACGGCAGCTGTTCGCCTTCGAGGCGCCGGGCTTCCTGCACTGGGGCTTCAACTTCTGGTGGACGCAGTTCGCGCTGGAGCCGGTGGATCCCTTCGAGGACACCTGCGCCGGCGGGCCCTTCTTCGGCGGGGACGCCTTCGCGGTCTATCCCGGGCCCGACGGGAGCGCCTGGCCCTCGCTGCGCCATCGCGTGCTCACCCACGCGATGGCCGATCACCGCGCCCTGACCTGGCTCGCGGAGCTCACGGACCGGGCTCGGGCGCGGGCGCTGATCGACGAGGGCGGGACGCTGACGTACTCGTCCTTCTCGTACGACGAGGTGGAGCACCTGCGCGCCCGGCGCGCGGTCGACGCGGAGATCCTCGCCGCGCTCAGCTGACCTGCGCGGCGGGGCCTCACTGCTCGGGCAGCTCCTCCTCGGGCACCTCGGCGTCCATCCGGTCCTCGTCCCGGTTGCCCTGCTCCGCGGCGGTGGCGTCGTCCGCGCCCCGCTCCACGTCGCCCTCGAAGCCGTAGCCGTCGGCATTGCGGGAGTCGGGGCCCTCGGCGGCGACGCGATCGGTCTCGAGGGCGTCGTCGATGCTCACCTCGCCCGGCTCCTCGTCGGCACCGCGGTCGTACTCGTCCTCGCTGGTGGCGGCGATCCGGTCGAGCTCGGGGTCCTCGGCGGGGTCGTACGGCTCGGTCATGGTGTCCTCCTGGTCGTGGGGTCTGAGGTCGGCGTGCGGGAGCGGTCAGCGCAGCGCGTCGATGATCGCGGCGACGAAGGCGTCGAGGTCCTCGGGCGTGCGGGAGGTGATGAGGCGGTAGCCGCCGGCGTCGTCGACCACGACCTGCTGGTCCCTCCAGCGCGCCCCGGCGTTGACGAGATCGGCGCGGATGGTCGGCACGGAGGTGAGCTCCCGTCCGTCGGCGAGGCCGCTGTCGACGAGCAGCCAGGGCGCGTGGCAGATCGCGGCGACGGGCCGGCCCGCGGAGGCGACGGCCCGCACGAGCTGCTGGGCCGTCTCGTCGGCGCGCAGCTGGTCGGCGTTGAGCGTGCCGCCCGGGATCACGAGGGCGTCGTGGTCGATGGCCCGGACCTGGGCGTAGGTGGTGTCCACGGGGACCTCGGGGCCGGGCTCCCGGTCGAGCTCGAGCGTCCTGACGGCACCGGGCTCGGTCGCTGCGACGCTCACCGTCGCCCCGGCCTCCCGCAATGCCTCCAGAGGGGTCCGGATCTCGCTGGTCTCGGTGCCGAAGTTGCTGGTCAGCACGAGGATGGTACGGCCTTCGAGCGGGGTGGCCATGAGAGCTCCTTCCGTCGAGCGGATGGGCTCCCGACCGTAACAGCCGGTGTGCGCGGACGGAACGGCGGGGGAGGTCTCGTCGAGCGCCCCCGCCGTTCCTCCGACTCACTCCTGCGGGGCCGAGGGCTCCGCCGGGGGCGCCGGGGGCGCGGTCGACGGCCGGGCGCTCTCCGCCTTCGCCTTCTCGAGCTTCTCGAGCTGACGGGCGGCGGCATCGCGGCCGCCGAGGCCGAAGGCCAGCACCGCCGCGGCGGCGCCGCCGATCACGAGGGCGCCGAAGGCCATCTCGATGATCGAGTCGGCCACGCCCATGGACTGCAGGCCCATGGCGGTGAACAGGATGATGACCGCCCAGCGCACCACCGTGGAGACGGTGCCGGAGAGGATCTTCCCGATGATCGCGGCGAGGAAGAAGCCCGCCGCGATGATCGCCCCGCCGAACAGCACGTTGCCGCCGAGGGCGAGGATCTCGCTGAGGAACGAGGTGATCTGCGGGAACCCGAGCACCTGGGCGCCCATCACCGCGAAGAACAGCACCACGGCGATCTCGACCACGCGCAGCACGGTGGGCACCACGGAGGAGCCCTGCGGGAGGATCTCCTGCTTCGTCAGCCAGGAGTCCACGCCCGAGCTCTCCAGCAGCGGGCGGAACAGGCCGGAGACGAAGCGGGCGATGAGCACGCCGATGCCCACCAGGGCGACCGCCGCGATGATGTTCGGGATCGCGGTGAACACGGCGGTGAGCATGGCGGAGGCCGGCTCGGAGATGGAGGCGATGCCCAGGATCTGCAGCGCGGCGATCGAGACCACGATCATGATCAGGGCGAACACGACCTGCGACAGGATCTCGGGCACCTTCGAGGGCTGAGAGGGCTGGGCCGACGGGGCGGAGCCCTGCTGCGGAGCCTGACCGGGCGCGCCCTGCTGCTGCGGGGCGGCGGGACGGTCGCCGGTGACCCCGCCGGTGGCGCGGTCCAGACCGGACTGGGCGGTGCCCAGCAGCTTGCCGAAGTCGACGGCGCCGAGCGCGGTGCGGATCAGGGCGCGGACGATCTTCGCGATCGTCAGGCCGATGATGAACACGAAGACGGCGCCGATGATGTTCGGCAGGTATCCCAGCGCGCTCTCGAGCATCACCACGACGGGCGAGAGGACCTGGGAGAGCTGGAAGATGCCCAGCACGACGATCAGCCCCAGGAGCCACACGATCATCGAGGTGATGGAGCCGAGCGAGCTGCCGAGTCCGGCGCCGTCGACGCCGGGCTTCTGCAGGGCGGGGATCTTCTGGGTGAGTCTGGCGACGGCGCTCTTGACCACTGCGGCCAGGATCGCAGTCACCACGAGGATGACGATGGCGGCGAGGACCTTGAGGCCCAGCTCCGCCCAGTTGACGCTCGACAGGAAGTCCACGAGGTCCTCCGATGCTCGGGGAAAGGGTCGAAGGCCGTGACCGGCCTCACACCCCGAGCATTCACTATGACCTGCGTCACGTCCAGAGGTGCAGGTGGGCGGATTACTCGTCGGAAATGCTCATGTTCCGCAGAACGTCAGGAAATGGTCGCCGCCCTCTCCCGGGCTTTCGAGATGCTCCCGGCCCTCCCGCCGCTCGAAGGGCGCGGCGACGACCTCGAGCAGCTCGCGGACCGGGGCGAGGTCCCCCAGGTGGGCCGCGCGCAGCGCGGAGTCGAGCTGGACGTTCCTGGGCACGTACACCGGATTCGCGGGTGGGGCGTCGGCCGACGCGACGCGCAGCGCCTTCCGCCGTGCCGCCCACCGCGCGAACGGCTCGGGCTCGGCGAAGAGCGCCTCCGCCCGCTCCTCCTCGAGGGCGCGGAAGAACCCGGTGTGGTCGACCTGCTGCTGCTCCATCAGCGTGAACAGGTCGGTGCCGAGGGCCAGCACCTCCGCGCGCGGCCCGTCGATCCCGAGCTTGGCGGAGAGCCCGCGCGCGACGGCGTCGAGATGGCGGGCCTCGAAGCGCTCGAGCACTGCGGTGGCCTGGTCGACCGCGGCATCGGGGTCGTCAGGGCCGAGGAGCGGCAGGAGGGTCTCGGCGAGGCGGGAGAGGTTCCACAGGGCGATGCCGGGCTGGCTGCCGTAGGCGTAGCGGCCGCCGCGGTCGATCGAGCTGAACACCGCGTCGCGGCGGTGCACGTCCAGCACGGCGCAGGGGCCGTAGTCGATGCCCTCGCCCGACAGCGTCATGTTGTCGGTGTTCATCACGCCGTGGACGAAGCCGAGCAGCATCCACTGCGCCACCAGCTCCGCCTGCGCCTCGGACACGGCCTCGAGCAGCCCCAGCGGCCCGTCGGCCGACGGGTGGTGCCGTGCGATCGCATGGTCGACGAGCCGCCCCGTCACCTCGGGGCCCATGTGCCAGGCGGCGTACTCGAGGGTCCCCACCCGCAGGTGGCTCGCCGCCGCGCGCACCAGCAGCGCCCCGGGTTCCTCGGTCACGCCCTGGCGCGGCGCGATCCGCTCCCCCGTGGTGAGCACGGCGAGCGCCCGCGTGGTGGAGACGCCGCAGGCGTGCAGCCAGCGGCCGATCACGGCCTCGCGCAGCATCGGCCCGAGCGGTGCCTTCCCGTCGCCGCCGCGGGCGAAGGGCGTCCTGCCCGCCCCTTTGAGATGCAGATCGACGCGATTCCCGGCCGGGGTGACGAGGTCGCCGAGGAGCACGGCCCGTCCGTCGCCGAGCAGCGGGTTCGCGGTGCCGAACTGGTGGCCGGCGTAGGCCTGCGCGGTGGTGCCCTCGATCTGCCCCGTCAGCAGCGCGATGCCGTCCGGGCCGCGCAGCCAGGCGGGATCCAGGCCGAGCTCGCGCGCGAGCTCCTCGTCCAGCCACACGAGCTCCGGCTCGGGCGGCGCATCGGCGCGCCAGGGCACCGAGAGCTCGGGCAGGGCCTCGGCGTAGGTCTGGTGCAGTGCGGGGGCGTTCTCGGGCACGTCTCACCTCTTCCCCGCCAGGCTACGCCGCAGGGAATCGCCTTGACGGGGGCCGTCGCGCGCGCCACACTGTTGTCGCAGATTCTGAAACCCCCTTACGTTATGGGGGTCCCGGCGATGGAGGGGGACGGAGCGGTGGTCGACCCTGCTGTGCCCACGACGGCCTCCGCGATCCGGAGCGCGAACGCCCGGGACTGCCTCCTCGCGCTGCGCGGCTCCTCCGGCCCGCTGACCCTCGCGGAGCTCGCCGCCGCGACCGGCCTCTCCCGCCCCACCGTCGACGCCGTGCTGCAGGACCTGGCCGTCGCGGGCACCGTCGTCCCGGCCGCCGCCGTCCCCTCCGGCGGCGCGGGCCGCCCCGCTCGCCGCGTCGCCTTCGCCCCGTCGGCCGCGACCGTCGCCGCCCTCGACATCGGCGCGCGCAGCGTGCGCTGCCTGGTCACCGACCTGGCGGGCGCCGAGCTGGCCCGCACCGAGGTCCCGCTCCCGGACGGCGCCCCGCTGGATGCGCTGAGCGAGGCGATAGCGCTCACCGGCCACCGCCCGGGCGCCGTCGGGGTGGCCGCCCCCGGCATCGTCACGGCCGACGGCCGGATCACGCAGAGCCTCGCCGCCCCCGGGCTCGTCGGCCTCGACCTCGCCGAGCACCTGGCGCAGCGGCTCGAGCTCCCCGTGATCGTCGACAACGACATCAAGCTCGCGGCGCTGGCCGAGCACCACCTCGGCGAGGACGCCGGGAGCATGCTCTTCGTGCAGCTCGGCCACCGCATCTCCGTCGCCGCGATCCTCGAGGGCCGGATCCTGCAGGGCGCGCACCGCCTCGCCGGCGAGCTCGGCTCCCAGCGCGGGATGCGCTGGACGGCGAGCTCGGAGCGGGGACGGCTCGCGTGGTCCACCGGCACCGAGGCCCAGCCCCTGCTCGAGCGTGCGGCCGACGGCGAGGAGGCCGCCCGCGCGGAGATCGAGGAGTTCTGCGAGGAGATCGCGCCGCGCCTGGCCACCGTGCTGCTGACCCTCGACCCCGCCCGGATCGTCGTCGGCGGCGGCCTCTCGCGCGCCGGCGAGACGCTGCTGGACCCGCTGCGCCGCGCGGTCGACCACCGGCTGATGACCGAGCAGACCCCCGAGCTCGTCGCGGCCCGCCTGACCACCGACGGCGCCCTCGCCGGCGCGCTCGGCGCCGCCTTCCGCCACAGCTCCGCCCAGCTCACCGGGGTCCCCGACGTCCCCGCCCCCTGGCCGCGCCTCGGCGCCTCCCTGACCTGACCCCGCACAGAACGAAGGATCACCATGACCGCCGACATCGCCTTCGGCTTCAGCTCCTACAGCTTCCACTCCAAGCTCTCGACCGGCGAGATGACGCTCCCGCAGGTCATCGACTGGGTCGCGCAGAGCGAGGGCGAGCACCTCGAGCTCGCCTCCCTCGGCGACGACCCCGCCTCGCCGATCCCGAACATCGCCTCCCCCGCGGAGTACGTCGACGAGATCCGCGAGCACGCCGCCGCAGCGGGCGTGCCGCTGACCAGCCTCGCCATCGGCGCGGACCTCTCCACCGGGGACCGCGCCCAGATCGACCGCGTGAAGGCCCACGTGGACCTCGCCGAGCGGCTCGGCATCACCCGGATGCGGCACGACGTCGTCGGCCACGCGGGCGTCGAGGGCGATGACACGCCCCTGTTCGAGCAGGTCCTGCCGCACATCGTCGCGGGCGCCAAGGAGATCGCGCAGCACGCCGCGACCAAGGGCATCACCACGAGCCTCGAGAACCACGGCTTCTTCGTGCAGGCCGCGGACCGCGTGCGGCGGATCATCCACGCGGTCGACGAGCCGAACTTCCGCACCACGCTGGACGTGGGCAACTTCGTCTGCGTCGACGAGACGCCCGAGGTGTCCGTCGCCCAGAACCTGCCCTACGCGATGGTCGTCCACTTCAAGGACTTCTACATCCGCCCGGCCGAGGCCGCGCCCGGCGAGGGCTGGTTCCGCAGCCGCGGCGGCAAGCACCTGCGCGGCGCCGTCGTCGGCAACGGCGACATCGACCTGCGTGCCGTGGCGCGCGCGATCCGCGACTCCGACTTCCGCGGCTACGCCGCGATCGAGTTCGAGGGCTGGGAGGACTGCCTGCTCGGCTGCGAGCGCGGCATCGCGAACGCCAAGGCCCTCTTCGCCTGACCACCGTCCTGACCTCACCACAGAGAGAAGACCCCTCCATGACCACGTTCCGAGTCGGCGTCATCGGCGCCGGGAGCATCGCCCAGTCCCACCTCACCGCGTACACGCAGAACGCCGACGTCGAGCTGATCGCCGTGGCGGACATGAACCTCGAGCGCGCCCAGCAGGTCGCCGACCAGTACGGCGCCCGGCGCGCCTACGCCGATCCCCGCGAGCTGCTCGCCGATCCCGAGATCGACGGCGTCTCGATCTGCACCTGGAACAACTCCCATGCCGAGTGGGCGATCGCCGCCGTCGAGGCCGGCAAGCACGTGCTGGTCGAGAAGCCGATCGCCCGCACCCTCGCCGAGGCGGAGGAGCTCCAGCGCGTCGTCGAGGCCCACGACACGGTGGTCCAGGTCGGCTTCGTGCGCCGCCACTCCCCGAACTGCCAGGTGCTGAAGTCCTTCATCGACGCGGGCGACCTCGGCGAGGTCTACTACGCCAAGGCCTCCTGCCTGCGCCGCGCCGGGAACCCCGGCGGCTGGTTCGCGGACAAGGAGATCTCCGGCGGCGGCCCGCTGCTTGACATCGGCATCCACGTGCTGGACCTGTGCTGGTACCTCATGGGCTCGCCGAAGGTGGTCTCCGTCAGCGGCAACACCTACGACAAGCTCGGCAGCCGCGGGAACATCACCACCATGCCGCGCTACAAGGCCGCGGACTACGACCCCGACCGCAACACCGTCGAGGACCTCGCCAACGCCGTGATCCGCTTCGAGAACGGGGCCTCGCTGCTGCTGGACTGCTCCTACTCGCTGCACGCCACCAAGGACTCGATCGCCGTGTCCGTCCATGGCGACAAGGGCGGCGCGGAGCTCGAGCCGGCCCTGCACATCGCCACCGAGCTGCACGACTCGGTGGTGAACATCGAGCCGCAGATCTCCTCGCGCACCTTCGAGTTCGGGGTCGGCTTCGCGAGCGAGATCCAGAACTTCGTCGACGCCGCCCAGGGCCGCGCCGAGTCCGTCGCCCCCGCCTGGCACGGCGTGGAGATCGTGCGGATCCTCGAGGCGATCTACGAGTCCGCCGAGGCCGGTCGGGAGATCTCCCTGGTCTGACCCGACCGGCGGGTGCGACGACCGGCGCCACGGGCCGGCACCCCTCCGCGGAGCTTCTGCATACTGCCTGTTGACAGCGGACTTCCGGACCGGAGAGCGTAGGGGTGTCGGCCCGCACCGGCGGGCCACGTCGGGCAAGGAGGCCTGAGTTGTCCAGCAACCGAGCAATCGCGTACCAGGGACCGGGCGAGGTCGACGTCGTCGACATCGACTACCCGAGCTTCGAGCTGAAGGACGGCCCGGGGGTGAACCCGGCCAACGTCGGCCGGAAGCTCCCCCACGCGGCGATCCTCAAGGTCGTCACCACCAACATCTGCGGCTCCGACCAGCACATGGTCCGCGGCCGCACCACGGCGCCCGAGGGCCTCGTCCTCGGCCACGAGATCACCGGAGAGGTCGTCGAGACCGGCCCCGGGGTCGAGTTCATCGAGAAGGGCGATCTCGTCTCGGTGCCCTTCAACATCTCCTGCGGCCGCTGCGAGATGTGCAAGACGGGCCGGACCGAGATCTGCCTGAACGTGAACCCGGACCGTCCCGGCAGCGCCTACGGCTATGTCGACATGGGCGGCTGGGTCGGCGGCCAGGCCGAGTACGTGGTCGTGCCCTACGCCGACTGGAACCTGCTGAGGTTCCCGGACAGAGACCAGGCCATGGAGAAGATCATGGACCTGACCATGCTCTCGGACATCTTCCCCACCGGCTTCCACGGCGCGGTCACCGCCGGGGTGGGTCCCGGGAAGTCCGTGTACATCGCGGGCGCCGGCCCCGTCGGCACCGCCGCCGCGGTGGGCGCGCAGCTGCTCGGCGCGTCGGTCGTGATCATGGCCGACATGAACGCCGACCGCCTCGCGAACGCCGCGGCGTTCGGCTGCGAGACGATCGACGTCTCGCAGGAGGACCCGCGCGAGGGCATCGCCCGGATCCTCGGCCGCGAGGAGGTCGACGCGGGCGTGGACGCCGTGGGCTTCGAGGCCCGCGGGCACGGCAGGGACGCGAAGGAGGCGCCGGCGACGGTGCTGAACACCCTCATGGACGTCACCCGCGCCGGCGGCGCGCTCGGCATCCCGGGGCTCTACGTCACCGGCGACCCGGGCGGCGTCGACGAGGCGGCGCAGGAGGGCTCGCTCTCGCTGCGCCTGGGCCTCGGCTGGGCGAAGGCGCTCAGCTTCACCACCGGGCAGTGCCCGGTGATGAGGTACCACCGCCAGCTCATGGAGGCGATCCTCCACGACCGCGTGCAGATCGCCGACGCCGTGAACGCCACGGCGATCTCCCTGGACGACGCACCGAAGGGCTATGCGGAGTTCGATTCGGGCGTGGCCAGGAAGTTCGTCATCGATCCGCACGGCGTGACCGGGAAGGTCCAGGCCATCTGACAGGCAGGTCCCGTCCCTGACACGGGTGTGAGGTCCCGCCGACCTCACGCCCGTGTCAGGTCATCGGCAGTTCATCCGGAACCCGCCCGGATGTCGCTCAGATCACATACGGTCATGGGGACCCTCCCCCTCTGCGAGCAGGATCCCCCATGCCCTCCGCGCCCCTTGCCCGGACCTCCGCCCGTCCCTCCCCCCGCTGGCTCGTGCTCGTCGCGAGCCTCGCCCTCCTCCTCCCCGTCCTCCCGGCGGTCCAGTCCGCACCGGCCGCGGCCGAGGTCACCGACGAGCAGCTCTCCGCGGGCGGGGTGCTGCGCGACTCGCAGGACTACCGCGTCGCGCCGGGCCTGGACCTCACCACCTTCTCCCGCCTCGAGGAGGGCGGCTGGAAGGAGGGCAGCGTCCTCACCGCGGACCTCACCGAGTCGACGCTGTCCATGGACGTCACCGACGACGGCACGGTCACCGGCCGCGCCCCGCTCACGGACGTGATGCATGCGGGCGATCGCGGGGACCGGGCCGTGGCCGCGGTCAACGGCACCTTCTTCGACATCAACCACTCCGACGCGCCGCTGCGCACCTCGATCAGCAGCGGCGGCGTGCGCATGGGCACCTCCGAGGAGATGCCCGCGCTGACCCTCGCCGACGGGAAGGCGGCCGTGCAGGCCCTCTCCGCCTCGGGCGCGCTGACCACGGCCGACGGCACCGTCCACGAGCTCGAGGGGATCAACAACCCGACCCTGCCCGAGGACGGGATCGGCGTGTACACCCCGGCGTGGGGCGAATACACGCTGGACCGCCCCGTCGGCGCCCCGGACGCGATGTCCGAGGAGATCGCGCTCGCGACCGTCGTCGACGGCGAGGTCACCGAGGTCACGGGCCTGCAGGACGAGGCCGGCGACCCCGAGATCCCCGAGGACGGCCAGGTGCTGCTGGGCCGCGAGGACGGCGCAGGGCTCCTCGCCGATCTCGAGGTGGGCGACGAGGTCGACATCGAGATCGGCCCCGATCAGGACGTCGACCTCGGCATCGCCGGCAGCCACCAGATCCTCGAGGACGGGGTCGTGCCCGAGATGGGCGACGACTCCCTGGTCACCACCGCGCACCCCCGCACCGCGGTCGGTGTCAGCCGGGACGGGAGCGAGCTGTTCGTGCTGGTCCTGGACGGGCGCAGCACCGCCTCGACCGGGATGAGCCTGCCGGACCTCGGGCAGATCCTCGCGGACATGGGCGCCCACAACGCCGTGAACCTCGACGGCGGCGGCTCCTCCGCGATGGCGGCCCGCGCCGCCGGCGCCGAGAGCGAGGCGATCTGGAACAGCCCTTCGGACGGTAGCGTGCGTGAGGTGCCCAATGCGCTCGTGTTCTACTCCGACGCCCCGGCCGAGGAGCTCTCCGGCGTCCAGACCTCCCTCGCCCTGGAGGAGGAGGACGCCGTCCTCCCGGGCCTGCACCGCACCCTGCGGGCGACCGGGCTCGGCGCCGATCTCTCCCCGCTCATGGTCGACGGGAGCTTCACCGCCGACGGCGCCGTGGAGCTCGTGGGCTCCGACCCGACCGGAGCGGTCGTGCGCGGCACCGAGGCGGGCGCGGGCACAGTCACCTATGCCGCGGGCTCCCATGAGGCGGAGCAGGAGCTGCGCGTGCTCGGCGAGCCCGTCGGCCTGCAGCCCAGCGCCCGCTCCCTGAACCTCAGCGACACCGAGGACTCCGCCGAGGTGACCCTCAGCGGGTACGACGCCGACGGGCAGCGCGCCCGCGTGGAGACGCGGGACGTGGAGGTCTCGGTCGATGGCGGCTTCGAGGTCGCCGACGACGGGCTGGGCGGCTGGAGCGTGACGGCGACCGGTGAGAGCGAGACCGGCACGCTCACGCTGCGCGCCGCGGGGCTGGAGACCACGGTCGCGCTCACCCACGGGACTGAGGAGCAGCAGGTCCTGGACTTCTCCGACCTCTCCGGCTTCAGCGACGACGCCGCCCGGGCGACCGGGTCCTTCGAGGCGGCCGAGGGTCCGGAGGGCGAGGACGGCACCCCGGCCCCGGCGGTGCGGATGACCTACGACTTCACCACCTCCACCGCGACCCGCGGCTACTACCTGGTCGCGGAGGAGCCCGCGCGGATCGAGGGCTCGACGCAGGCGCTGACGATGGACGTGCTCTCCGACGGCAGCGGCGCCTGGCCTCGGCTGCAGGTCCGCGACGGGGAGGGCACGGTGACGAACCTCGACGGGGAGCATCTGGACGGCGAGGGATGGCAGCAGGTGCGCTTCACGGTGCCCGAGGGCCTGCCGCAGCCGCTGACCGTCGAGCGGCTGCGGGTCATGGAGACCCGCCCGGAGGCGCAGTACACCGGTGACATCACCGTCGCGAACCTCCGGGCGATCACGACCCCGCAGGCCGAGGTGCCCGAGGAGCCGCGGCTCCACGACGCGGCGCTGCTGGCCGAGGGGAGCGTCGCCGAGCGGCCGCAGCGGATCGCCGTGATGAGCGATTCCCAGTTCGTGGCCTCCTCGCCGGAGTCCGGGGAGGTCGAGGGGGCACGCCGCACCCTGCGGGAGATCCGCGAGGCGGCCCCTGACCTGCTGGTCATCAACGGGGACTTCGTCGACGAGGCCACTCCTGAGGACTTCGCGCTCGCGCAGAGGATCCTCGAGGAGGAGTGGACGAGCGACATCCCCTATGTGTACGTCCCCGGCAACCACGAGGTGATGGGCGGGGACATCGCGAACTTCGAGGAGGCCTTCGGGCCGACGTCGACCGAGCGCGACCTGGGCGGCACGAAGGTGATCACGATGAACAGCTCCTCGGGCAGCCTCGCGGGCGACGGGCTGGACCAGCTCGAGCAGCTGGAGGAGCAGCTGGACGAGGTCGCCGAGTCCGACACCCTCACCGGCGCGGTGGTGCTGTTCCACCATCCGACGGACGATCCGCTGCCCGATGCGCACAGCCAGCTCACCGATCAGCGGGAGGCCCGCGCGGTCGAGGAGCAGCTGGCCGAGTTCCGGCGCAGCTCGGGCAAGTCGGTCGCCCTGGTCGGCGGGCATGCGGGCGTGTTCCACGGAGACGCCGTCGAGGGCGTGACCACGCTCGTGAACGGCAACTCGGGGAAGTCCCCGGCGGGAACCCCGGCGACGGGCGGCTTCACGGGCTGGACGATGCTGGGCGTGGATCCGGGTGCGGGCGAGGTCGGCGCGCATCCCGCCACGCAGGACCGGGTCGACTGGCTCGCGGCGGAGACCCGTCCGCGGGTCGACGGGATCTCGGTCCAGGGGCAGCAGCAGCTGGCCGTGGGCGAGGTCGGTGAGGTCTCGGCGCAGATCACGCAGGACGGCCGCGAGGTGCCGGTCGCCTGGCCGGTCACCGCGCAGTGGGGCGGCACCGGCGTGCAGATCGGCACAGGCGGGGCCGACGCCGAGAAGGCCGACCCCCGCGCCGTGGTGAGGGTGGATCCGCGCACCGGCGAGATCACGGGGCTGCGCCGCGGCGCCGCGACCGTGACCGTCACGGTGAACGGGGAGACCGCCCGGCTCACGGTGCACGTCGCCGGCGACGGCCGGTGAGCAGGGCAGCGTCGGGCATCCTCGGTCGGGCCCGCCGGGGTCAGAACGGCGGGTCGCCGATCGCGGCGATCCGGTCAGGGTCCGGCGGGAGGAGCCGGCTGCGGAGGTGGGGATGCGCGATAGCCAGTGCCTGCCGCCGCTGTTCGTCGGCCCGTTCGCGGCGGGGTCGTGCCTTCTCCGCGGCGGCGAGGCGCTCGGCGTCGGCACGGGTGCGCTGGTGGATCCGCCATGCCGCCTCGAGAGCCTCGGCGACCACCGGGGTGAGCAGGTCGGTGTGCTCGACGCTGCGGGTGCGGATCCCGCCGTCGAGGGTCCACTCGGTCACGACGGGCCCGGGTGGTGGCGCGGGTCCCGGATCGGTGGCGGAACTCGGACCGTCGGTGAGCGCAGCGCCGTCGGCGGGCGCTGACCCGTCGGCCGAGCCCGGGCCGCGAGCGGGCACCGGGTCACGGGTGGGGTCGAGGAGCCCGGCGGTCTTGAGCTGGTGGTGGCGCCAGCAGAGCCGATGCAGGTTCGAGAGCGCTGTCTGCCCGCCCTCGTCGGGATGACGGTGGTCGTACTCGAGGATGTGATCGTCCTCCGCGCCGAGCAGTGTGGGTCTCCCACACCCGGGCACCGCGCAGACGGGATGCCGCAGCCGCAGCTGGAGCCGCATCTGCGATGTCGGAGAGTAGCTCTCGGCGACCGCATCGCAGGGGGCTCCGGTGATCGCGTCGGTGAGGATCCTCAGCCAGGTCGATTCGCCGGCGGCCAGCTTCCTCGCGAGCTCGGCGGGGATCGGCGTGAGCCCGTCGAGCATCGCGGGGGTGTTCTCCAGCCCCATGAGCGTCGTGACGGGGACGGTGACGAGGATCTTGTAGGGGCTGCGGGTCTCCTGGACGGGGTCGATGTCCAGCACGGAGTGGGTGAGGATCGCGTAGCGCAGGCTCGCGAGCGACGGAGCCCGGCCCCGATCGGCGAGATCGCCGTCGATGTCGAAGGGCAGTGGCCCGTCGGCGCCGTCCTGGAGGGCGGCGCGCTGCGCCTTCTGCACCGTCCGCGCCGCGACGTAGAGCCGGTGCGCGAGGCCCTGGATCTCGAGGATCGGGCCGGTGACGCACAGCGACGCGGTGCCCGCCGTCGTGTCGACGTCGACGATCTCGACCGAGCGGGAGGCCGATGGCGGCTCCGGGACGGTGCCGGCTGTCGCGAGACGCACGGCGAGACGGACCTGCGCCTCGAAGGTGGCCTTGGAGACCGCGGGGATCTCCACTCCGGCGAGGTGGCGGTCCACCGCCTCCTTCTGCGCGTCGTCCAGGCGGCGCACCTGGCGCAGCAGGTGGCGGTGGAACTCCTCGGGCATGTCGCCCCGGGCGAGGAAGGTGAACGTCGCCGGCATGAGGTCGACGGAGGTGCGGGCGTCGAGAACCATCGACCAGGCCCGCGCGGCCGTGGTGCGCAGCCCGATGGCGACCTTCACGCCGGCCATGTCCGCGTGCTCGGGGATCCCCTGCGTCTCGGGGTCCTCGCGGAAGAAGGTCGCGAGCTGGCGGAGCTCGTGGGCGTAGAGGATGCCGCGGGTCCTCATCGTGCGGTGGAGGGCCAGGACGCGCCGCGCCTCCGCGGAGCCCGGTTCCACCTCCTCCAGCAGGTGCGCCTCGTCCAGAGGCCGTCGGGCCCGCACGCGCCAGCGCTTCCCGGGGGCGGGAGGCGCCGCGGACTCGCGCGGGGGATCGATGGACGGGCCGCGCGTGGAGCCGGAGGACGGGGAACGCGGGGGATCGATGGAGGGGGCGCGCGTGGAGCCGCTGGACGCATCGTGCGTGAGACCGTCGACAGGCTCGACGTCGGACGCCGGGCCGCGTCCGTCCTCGAACTCCCCCATCACACCCACCCCTCGTGACTTCCCGGTCCGGCGCGGCTCCTGTGCCGCGCGCCATTCTCCAAGAATACCGCTCACCCCCTTCCGAAAGAAGAGCACGAAGCACATGTGGAGAAATCTGTGGATAACTTCCCAATGGGGAGGAACGGTCGCATCCGCAGCATGGCTCCCCTTCGCGGAAGACACCGATGCATCGCACGAGTCCGCCGTACATCCAGCTCACACGCGTGATTGCGATGGCAGGACGCTGCTCGGCCCTCCGCCCCGCTCCCGCGAAGGAGCGACCGAACACTCTCATTCTTCGCGCTTAGCGCACTGTCAATCCCTCTCGAGAAATGTGGAGAACAGCGAATGTGGAGGAATGGTCACCGCTTTCGCCCGCACTCCTCGGCGACTTCCGATCGTCGTGCCGAGCCGACCGCTCCACGACATCCCCGACACCCCTGCACCTCCCCGCACCGAGTAGGGTCGTCCCATGACCGCACGCACCACGTACCTCCTGGTCGACGGCGAGAACATCGACGCGACCCTCGGCGTCTCGGTGCTCGGCCGGCGCCCCCACTCCGAGGAGCGCCCCCGCTGGAACAAGCTCCTCCAGCATGCCGAGGAGGCGTGGGACCAGCCCGTGAAGGGCCTGTTCTTCCTCGCGGTGAGCGACAGCCTCCCGATCGGCTTCGTCCAGGCCCTGATCGCGCTGGGCTACACCGCGATCCCGCTGCGCGGCGAGGGCAAGGTCGTGGACATCGCGATCCAGCGCACCGCCGAGGCGCTGCAGGCGCGGGAGTCGGACGTCATGCTGGTCAGCCACGACAAGGACTTCGTCCCGCAGATGATGGAGCTCGCCGCGACCCCGGACCGGCGCACCGCGCTGGTGGGCTTCCGCGAGTTCATGGCCTCGGACCTCCAGCACATCCCCGGGATCGAGTTCCACGACCTCGAGTACGACGTCGGCGCGTTCACGAGCCCCCTGCCGCGCGTGCGGGTCATCGAGATCGACGAGTTCGACCCTCTGGAGTTCATCCTCTGAAGGGCCCACGACCGATCGGTCGTCGATCTGTACACACCGCGACGCGTGCCCCCAAGGTGGGGGCATGGCTGGATACACCACGACCAACCCGACCACGGGACGGATCGACAAGCAGTTCCCCACTCTGGACGCCGCGGGCGTGGAGGACGTGCTCCGCCGGACGCACGCTGCCTTCCCGGACTGGCGGGAGACGCCCCCGGAGCGACGTGCCGGGATCCTCGAGCGCGTCGCCGACGCCTACGACTCCCGCGCGAAGGAGCTGGGACGGCTGATCGCCACGGAGATGGGCAAGCCCCTGGCGCAGGGGATCGGCGAGGCCGAGCTCGCCGGATCGATCTACCGCTGGTACGCGACGCACGGCCCGGAACTGCTCCGGGACGAGCAGCTGGACCCGCAGGGAGCGCAGGAGTCGCTCGTGCAGACCGAGCCGATCGGCCCGCTGGTCGGCGTGATGCCCTGGAACTATCCGTACTACCAGGTGGCCCGCTTCGTCGCGCCCAACCTGATGGCCGGCAACACGATCATCCTCAAGCACGCGGAGATCTGCGCCGGCTCCGCCGAGGTGATGGCCGGGATCCTGCACGACGCCGGCGTCCCCGCCGACGCCTACGTGAACGTCTTCGCCGATCACGACCAGATCGCCGACATGATCGCCGATCCGCGCGTGCGCGGCGTGTCCCTCACCGGCAGCGAGCGAGCAGGAGCCGCCGTCGCCCGGACCGCGGCGGAGCACCTCAAGAAGTCCGTGCTGGAGCTGGGCGGCTCGGACCCGCTGATCGTGCTCGAGGACGCCGACATCGACCGGGTCGCCCGCACGGCGGCCACCGCGCGGCTGTCGAATGCGGGCCAGGCCTGCAACTCCCCCAAGCGCATGATCGTCCCGAGCGCTCGGCTGGACGAGTTCGTCGAGGTGGTCGTCGAGGAGTTCGAGGGCGCGACGCTCGGGGATCCGCTGGACGAGGGCGTCGACGTCGGTCCGCTCTCCTCGCTCGGCGCGCGCGACGGCGTCGTCGAGCAGGTCGCCCGCGCCGTCGAGCAGGGGGCGACGCTGCACACGGGAGGCGACGCGCTGGACCGGGAGGGCGCGTTCATGCGACCCGCCGTGCTCACGGGGGTCACCCGCGACATGGACGCCTACTCCGAGGAGATCTTCGGCCCGGTGGCGGTCATCTACGGTGCGGAGTCCGTCGATCACGCCGTGGAGCTGGCGAACGACGTGTCCTTCGGGCTGAGCGGCTCCGTCTGGAGCGAGGACCTGGCCCGGGCGCAGGAGGTCGCCGACCGTCTCGACGTGGGGATGGCGTACGTCAACGAGCACGGGACGACGCTGCCCGGGCTGCCCTTCGGCGGGGTGAAGCGCTCCGGCTACGGCCGCGAGCTCGGCCGCTGGGGCATGGGCGAGTTCGTCAACGTCCGCCTGCGCCGCACCGCCGTGCGCTGACCAGGGTCGAGGGGGCCGCACGGATCGACGACAAGAGATCAACCCGTCGTTACCCATTGGTCACTTCGCGGTGCTGGGGTGGAGCGCATGTCTCGCTCCGCCCGGACCCCTGACCGTCGGCCCTCCTCCGTCGCCCTCGCACCGATCGGACGGCGCAGCCTGCTCCTCGGCGCGGGCCTCGCACTCGGCGGCACCGCAGCCTCGACCCTGCCCGCGCAGCGCGCCTTCGCCGAGGACGCGGGTCTGGAGGCCGCCGGCACCACGCTCGAGTCCGTCGCCGTGCCCGAGGCCGGCGAGGAGGGCTCCTACCGGCGTCTGACCGCCGGGCCCGGCTACGCCTTCGAGGTTCGCGAGGACGCCCTCGACCGCGCCCCGCGGGCGTGCCGCGCCGACACCCGCGTGCCGCTGGCCGCCTTCGTGCAGTTCACCGACCTGCACGTGCTCGACGCGCAGTCCCCGATGCGCTTCGAGTTCCTCCACGACGTCACCGGCTCCGCCTTCCGCCCGCAGGAGTCCCTGACCACCCAGGGTGCCGTCTCCCTCATCGAGCGGGTCAACTCCCTGCGCCGCGGCCCGCACACCGGACGCGACCTCGACTGCGTCGTCACCACCGGTGACAACACGGACAACCACGAGCACGTGGAGCTGGACTGGTTCCTGGCCCTCATGAACGGCGGGGAGATCACCGCGAACACCGGTGCCGACGGACGCTGGGAGGGCGTGCAGACGGGCGGCTCGACCCACTACTGGCATCCGGGCGGCGAGGTCGAGGACCGCTACGCCGAGGCGGGCTTCCCCCAGCTGCCCGAGCTGCTGGCCGGGGCGATGTCCCCGCACACGAGCCCCGGCCTGGACATCCCCTGGTTCAGCGTGTTCGGCAATCACGACGACTCGATCAGCGGCACCCTCCCCACCGACTGGGGCTTCCTGCGGGAGATGTACACCGGCTCCTGGAAGTTCACCGGATTCACCTCCGAGACCGCGAACCGTCGGCTCGAGGCGCAGGTGCGCACCGCGGAGGCGGGCGACGTCGCGGAGGCGCAGCAGCGGTCGTTCTCCAGCTCCCTCGAGCCCGCGCGCGAGTACGAGATCACGGCCGACGAGCGCCGCGCCCCCTTCACCCCCGAGGAGTACATCCGCGCCCATCTGGGCCAGAGCCCGCGCGCGGGAGCCCCCGGGCACGGCTTCACCGAGGAGAACGCGGTGGAGTCCACCGGCTACTACCGCTTCGAGATCGCGCCGGGGGTCGTCGGCCTCGCCCTGGACTCCACGAACCGCGCCGGGTTCACGCAGGGATCGCTCGGCCACGCCCAGTACCGCTGGCTCGAGGACCAGCTCGAGGAGGGCTCCAGCCGCTTCTACGACGGGATCGGGCGCCTGCAGCGCACGCGGTCCGAGGACACCTTCTTCGTGGTCTTCAGCCACCACACCCCGGAGACGATGAACAACCTCCTGCTCGAGCCGGGCAACGGGGAGCTGCGCCATGCCGGCTGGGACGTGGCGAACCTGCTGGGCCGCTTCCCGAACGTGCTGGCCTGGGTCAACGGGCACACGCACACCAACACGATCGAGGTGCACCACCACGACGTCGCCGAGCGACGCTACTGGAAGATCACCACCGCCTCGCACGTGGACTTCCCGCAGCAGGCGCGGGTGCTCGAGGTGGTCGACAACCGCGACGGCACCCTCTCGCTGCTGAGCACCCTCATCGAGGCGGAGGCCCCGTACCAGGGCGAGGGACTGGCGAGCCTGTACCGGGAGCTGTCCTTCAACGACCTCCACGCCGAGCGGGCCCAGGAGGGCGAGAGGAAGGACCGCAACGTCGAGCTGCTGCTGGCGGCGCCGGGGCACTGAGCCCGGGCCGGGCCCGCAGCCCGCGGCTGCGCCCCCGACATGAAGAATCCCCCTCTGACCTGGAGGTCAGAGGGGGATTCTCGCGGTGCGCAAGGGGGGACTTGAACCCCCACGCTGTTGCCAGCACACGGACCTGAACCGTGCGCGTCTACCAATTCCGCCACTTGCGCGTATCTCCGGCACCGGGTCTCGTGGCGCCGAGGCCGAAGGTTCCCCTAGGTTACCCCCGCATCACCGTCGGCCCAAGCCGACATCCTGCACAGTAACGAACGCCACTCCGCATCGGCCGACGGGCCTGCCGGGCCGCCGGCTCAGCGCATCGAGTCGGCCTCCTCGAAGGCGGCGTCGATGTCGCGGGTGTCGATGCGGCGCCGTCCCACAGCGACGTAGAGCACGGTCGCGACGATCACCGCGGGGATCCCGACCGCGGCGGCGACCTGCATGCTCGGCCGCACGAACACGGTCGCGAACACGGCGGCGAGGCCGACGAGGCCGAAGCAGGCGGTGACCACGCCGCCGGGCATGCGGAAGCTGCCGCCCCGCTCGCCGCGACGACGGAAGGCGATGTAGGTGGCGAGGATCAGCGCCCACACCATGATCACCGCGAACACCACGAGGCTCATCATGTAGCCGAACACGCCGCCCACGCCGCTGAAGGCGAGCAGCGCCGCGCCGATCAGCCCGATGGAGCTCAGCGCGATGCCGACGGCCGGCACGCGGCGGCCCGTCAGGTGCGCGGCGAAGCGCGGGGCGAGCCCGTCGGAGGCGAGGGAGTGGAGGATGCGGCTGCCGGCGTAGAGGTTCGCGTTCGCGGCGGAGAGCGCCGCGATCAGCACCAGCAGATTCGTGATGTGGGCGGCGCCGGGGATGCCGATCCTGTCGAAGACCATGACGAACGGGGAGGTGGCGACGTCCTCGCCGGTGCCGGCGGCCTGCTGCCAGGGCACCAGGCACACCACGATCCCGATGCACAGCACGTAGAAGAAGGCCAGGCGCACGATCGTGGTGCGGGCGGCGGTGCGGATCGAGCGGGCGGGGTCCTTCGCCTCGGCGGCCGTGATGGACAGCAGCTCGATGCCGCCGAAGGAGAACATCACCACCGACAGGGCGATCCACACCGAGGCCCAGCCCATCGGGGCGAAGCCCCCGTCGGCCGTGAGCTCGACGAAGCCGGGGGCGGGCTGGCCGGGCATCCCGAAGAGCACCAGCACCGCGCCGATCAGGATGAACACGAACACCGCGATCACCTTGATCGAGGACAGGAAGAACTCGATCACGCCGAAGGAGCCGACGCTGGCGAGGTTGATCGCGATGATCAGCGCGGCGAACAGCAGGATCCCGGCCCAGATCGGCACCGCGGGCACCCAGTAGGCGAGATAGGCGGCGCAGGCGACGAGCTCCGCACCGGTCACGCACACGGTGACGATCCAGTACAGCCAGCGGCTGAGGTAGCCCCAGAACGGGGAGAGGAAGCGGGCCGCGAGCGTGCCGAAGCCGCCGCGCACGGGGTGGCGCGAGGCCATCTCGCCCATGGCGAGGGCGATCGTCGCGGCGATCGCGGCACCCAGCGCGAAGGAGATGATCACGGCGGGACCGGCGATGCCGATCGCCTCGCCGGAGCCGAGGAAGAGGCCGGTGCCCAGCGCGGAGCCCATGGCGATCATCGCCATCTGGCCGTGGCCGAGGGAGCGGGCGAGGTGCCCGCCGGCGCGCTGGTCGGTGTCGGGGGTCGAGGAGGTCACCCGACGAGGGTAGCCCGACCTGCGGTCGGGCCCGGAGAACGTCAGCCCTCGGTGTCGAGGTCGTCGCGCACGGTGGCGTTCAGGCCGACGAGCAGCAGCACGGCGGCCGGCACGAGCACGAAGGGGCCGAGGTCCGCGAGCTCGGGGTGGAGAGTGAGGCCGAAGCCGGTCGAGAGCAGCACCACGGCGAGGACGACCAGCAGCATCGCGGAGGGGCCGCGGGAGCGGGGATCGCGCGGGGGCCGGGTCGGAGGGCGGGTGGGCTTCTGGAGCGTCGTCATGTCCCGACTCTGCCGGAGTCCGTCTCCGGGCACATCCTGCGATGGGAGGAGCCGGCGGCGGGGATGGTCGACCCCGGGCCGACGAAGGTCGGAGCTGCTCAGGCGACCCCGCGGTGACGATCGATCGCGTCCTTGGCCTCCTTCAGGCCCGCGCCGGTCTGCTCGCGGTAGACCTTGATCGCCTCGATGACCTTGCCCTCCGCCACGAGTCGGCGGCACTGCGACGGCACGCGGGGCGCGCCTGCCTCCTCGCGGAGCCGCTCCAGCTCCGACGGGCCGACGTCGGCGCGCTCGGCGAGGAGGCCGACGAGTCTCTCGAGCCGACGGTTCTGCGCCCGGAGGTGGTCTGTCTGCTTCTGCTGCTGTGCGCTCTTCCCGAACATGCGGGAACGCTAGCACCGGTCACCCGGCGGTCGACCGCACGAGGCCGAGGACGGCGGGATCGCCGTCGCCCGCGATCGCGGGATACAGGTCGACCTCGCGGGCGGTGCCGTCCGCGTCGACGACGGAGCAGCTGACGGGGCCCGCCTCCCGGGACGACGTGCACTCCCGGGCCTCGGCGTCCGTCAGGCCGACAGACCGGAGCTCACCCTCGGCGCGGGTCTCGAGCCCCTCCGCCTCCAACAGGGACGGGTCGCCGACGAACAGGTGCGTCGGCCCGAGACCGACCGCTACCTCCGGATCGAGGACAGACGCGGCCAGGGGGTCGGGCAGGGGCCCGGCGGTGACCATGAGCGAGGCGTCGTCCTCGATCCCGTGCACCGCGTGGACGGCGTACTCGGTGCTCGATCCGTCGATCGTGCACGTGGCCGGCTCCGTGTCCCCGGGGGCCACGGTCCGATCGCAGGCCACCGCGTCGATGCGGACCGTCTCGAACCCCGCCACGAGCTGTGCCTGGCCGGCGTCGACAGGGGCGATCACGAGCGGGGGGAAGGAGGGATCGCCGTCGGCCGAGGCGGTGGTGACATCCTCGTCGGCTCCCCCGCGGTCGGAGGCCCCGACGGACGGCATGCCGGCATCGCCCTCCGGCCCCTCGGACATCTCGCATGCGGTCACGCCCAGCAGCAGCACCGCCGTCACCGCAAGTGCTCCTCGGATCCTCATCGCACCGCCCTCGTCGGCCACTGCGTAGACGCTAGCAGCACAGCATGGGCTCGCACGCACGAGCGCCCCGCACCGTGACGGTGCGGGGCGCTCGTGAGAGATCGCGCGGTGCGTCGATCAGGCCTTGACGCTGCCCTTGGCGGCGACGACCTGGACGACGAGGTTCGCGAAGATCTCGTCGTGCAGGCGCACGGTCGCCCTGTGCTCGCCGAGGGCCCGGATCGGGGTCGGGAACTCGACGGTGCGGCGGTCGATGTCCTTGTCGAACATCGCCTTGACGCCCTCGGCGACCTCCTTGGAGGAGACCGCACCGAAGAGACGGCCGTTCTGGCCGGCGCGCTCGGAGATGACGACGGGCTTCGACTCGAGCGCGGTCTTCAGGGACTGCGCCTCCTCGATGTTCGCGATGGCGCGCTTGCCGCGGGCCGCGCGGATCTGGTCGAGCTGGCGCTGTCCGCCCTTGGTCCACGGGGTCGCGAGACCGCGGGGCAGGAGGAAGTTGCGCGCGTAGCCGTCCTTGACGTCGACGACGTCGCCGGCGGCACCGAGGCCGGTGACCTCGTTGGTGAGGATGAGCTTGCTGGTCATGTGCTTCCCTTCCTCGCTCAGCGACCGGAGGTCGAGTAGGGCAGCAGGGCGATCTCGCGGGCGTTCTTCACGGCCTTCGCGATCTTGCGCTGCTCCTGGACGGAGACGCCGGTGACCCGACGGGCGCGGATCTTTCCGCGGTCGGAGATGAACTTGCGCAGCAGCGCGGCGTCCTTGTAGTCGACGGTCTCGAGACCGGCGGCCTTCAGCGGGTTCTGCTTCTTCTTCGGCTTGCGAAGAACAGGCTTGGCCATCGTGGTGCTCCTTCTTTCTGAGGGGAGCCCGGGCATGGACCCGGGATGGGGTTGTTCTGTGGGGTTCTCTGCTCGGCGTGCCGATCAGAAGGGCGGGTCGTCGTACCCGCCCTGGTTGCCGCCGCCGGCCCACGGGTCGGCGGAGGGAGCGCCCTGGGGCGCGTTGTTGTAGCCGCCCTGACCGCCCTGGTTGCCGCCGTAGCCGCCGCCCTGGCCGCCGAAGCCGCCCTGGCCGCCGCCCTGCGGGGCGCCGCCGCCGAAGCCGCCTCGGCCGCCGCCACCGCCGCCGCGCTGGACCTTGGTGGCCTTCGCGGTCGCGTAGCGGAGGGAGGGGCCGATCTCGTCGACGTCCAGCTCGATGCTGGTGCGGTTGTTGCCCTCGCGGTCGGTGAAGGAGCGCTGCTTGAGACGGCCCTGCGCGACGACACGCGCACCCTTCTCGAGCGACTCGGCCACGTTCTCCGCGGCGTCGCGCCAGATGGAGCAGCGCAGGAACAGCGCCTCGCCGTCCTTCCACTCGTTCGACTGACGGTCGAAGGTGCGGGGGGTCGACGCGATGGTGAACGACGCGACCGCGACGCCGGACTGCGTGAAGCGCAGCTCGGGGTCCGCGGTGAGGTTGCCGATCACCGTGATGACGGTGTCATTCGCCATGGGTGCTCCTCTGCTCCGGGGGTGTGGTGGATCGTGCGGGGGTCAGAGACGGCAGATCACTCGGCGTCGAGACGCATGAGCTTGGTGCGCAGGACGGACTCGTTGAGCCCGAGCTGACGATCGAGCTCCTGGGCCGTCGACGACTTCGCGGTGAACTGCAGGACGATGTAGATGCCCTCGGACTTCTTGTCGATCTCGTAGGCGAACTTCCGCTTGCCCCAGACGTCGACGTTGTCGATAGTGCCGCCCTCGGTCGGGATGACCTGGACGAGCTTCTCGAAGGTTCCGCTGACGGTCCGCTCATCGACGGACGGGTCGAGGATCACGACCATTTCGTACTTGCGCATGTTCTGGTACCCACCTCCTGTGGTCTCTGCGGCCACGGTCTCTCCGTGGCAGGAGGGTTCATGCCGCCCGCGCGGGCATCGGCGATGCACGTCACGGACCGGGACAGCCTACCCGCCGCCCCGTGCGGGGGCCAGGGCGCGGGGGACGGTGCGCCCGGCATCACAGGTGCGGGGTCAGCTCCGGGGCCGACGGCCGCTCATCGCGCGCTTGGCCCGCGCGAACCAGCCGCGGGTCGCGATCGCTCCCGGCACCCCGCCGCCGGAGACGAAGCCGGCGGTGCGCCCGACCAGCCGGGTGTGGCACCTCTCGCAGAGCTTCCGGCCGGTGTAGGAGCGACGGACCTCGCCCCGGATCTTGTTCCTGCACTGCTCGCATCGTCTCGCCATGCTCGCTCTCCTCGGGCAGCTCGTGGTGCGGGGCCGACGGGCGGGCCGCCCCCGCGAAGGTCAGTTCCCCCGGCCGGCGCCGCGGGAGCCCTCGCGTCCGGTGACGGCGTCCGCGGCGCCGCCGACGCCGTCGGCCGCCGGGGAGTCCGCGGCGGCCTCCTCGTCGCCCTCGTCGTCCTCGGTCGTCGGCTTCTCCGTCGGCTTGTCGGCGCCGTTCGAGGGCTTCTCCTCCTTGGTGGGCTCCGCCTCGTCCTCGGTGGGCTCGGCCTCCTCCTCGGTGGTCTCCTCTTCCGTCGGCTCCTCGGTGGGCTCCTCCTCGGTGGTCTCCTCCTCCGTCGGCTCCTCCTCGGTGGTCTCCTCCTCGGTCGGCTCCTCCGTGGTCGGCTCCTCGGAGGGCTCCTCCTCGGTCGGCTCCGGCGCCTGGGTGGGCTCGGGGGCCTGCGTGGGCGGGGGGACGTAGCTGCGCTCGCGGTTCTCGTTGTCCAGCTGCACCTCCTCGGGGAAGGGCAGGAACTCCTCCCCCTCGAGCGAGGTCGACATGATGTCTCCCCACACCTGGGTCGGGAAGGTGCCGCCGGTGATGTTCTGCTCCCCGCCGAAGGGGGTCAGGGTGTCCTCAGCGCCGCCGTCCTCGGAAGGCTGGAACATGCCCACCGCCGTGACGAGCTGCGGGGTGAAGCCCACGAACCATGCCGAGCGGAAGCTCTCCGAGGTGCCGGTCTTGCCGGCCACCGGGCGTCCGCCCATCACGTTCTGCAGCTGGCGCGCCGACCCCTGGGTGGGCGGTCCCTGCAGGGCGACGGTCGCGTTGATCGCGACCTCCTCGTCCATGACGCGCTCGTCGTCGGCCTCGTGCTCGTAGCGGGTGGAGCCGTCCGGCCGGGTCACGGACTGGACGATGTAGGAGTCGCGGTGCACGCCGCCGGAGGCGATCGAGCCGTACACCTCCGCCATCTCCGCGACCGTCGGCGAGGCGGAGCCGAGCACGTTCGAGGCCTCGGCGGACAGGCCCGGGGTCTTCTCCGGGAGGCCCAGGTCGATCGCCGTCTCCATGGTGCGCTCGGGACCGACCTCGAGGTTCGCCTCCGCATAGGCGGTGTTGATCGAGTTCGTGGTCGCCTTGCGCAGGGTCACCTGGCCGTAGTCGACGTCGCTGAAGTTCTTGACCGTCCAGCCGGGGAAGGACTTCGGGGAGTTGCCGTCCCAGGTCGAGTCCAGCGGGTAGCCGTCCTCGAGCGCGGAGATCAGGGTGAAGGTCTTGAAGATCGAGCCGGCCTGCATGCGCGACTGGGTCGCGTCGTTCTGCGCCTGGGCGACGTAGTCGGGGCCGCCGTACATGCCGCGGATCGCGCCGGTGGAGGGGTCCATCGTCACGGTGCCCACGCGGTTCGCCTCGGGCCGGTCCTCGGGCAGGTTCTCGACCGCCTGGACGGCGTTCTCCTGGATCTCGGGAGAGATCGTGGAGACGATCGTGAAGCCGCCGGTGTTGATCTCGTCCTCGGTGAAGCCCTCGGAGATCAGCTCGTTGCGGACCTGCGCGAGGAGGTAGCCGTTGGTGCCGCCGAGGGAGTTCTCGGACTTCGGCTCGACGGTCTCGGGGAACTCGAGCGCGTCCGCCTCCTCGGGGGTCATCTGCCCCTCGGCGACCTGACGGGTGATCACGCGGTCCCACAGCTGCGTGGCCTCTTCGGGGCTGTTCGCGGGATCGTAGGTCGAGGGGCTCGGGATCACGGCCACCAGCAGCGCCGCCTCGGCCTCGTCCAGCTCGGAGGCGTCCTTGTCGAAGTACGCCTGCGAGGCCTCCTGCACGCCGTAGGCGCCGCGGCCGAAGTAGATGGTGTTGAGGTAGCGGGAGAGGATCTCGTCCTTGGAGAGCTCCTGGTCGATCTTCAGCGCCATGATCGCCTCCTTCGCCTTGCCGACGTAGGAGGTCTCGGTGCCGGTGTAGTACCGCTCCACGTACTGCATGGTGATGGTGGAGCCGCCCTGGCGGGCCCCGCCCTGGAGGTTGTTGACCACCGCGCGGACGATGCCGCGCGGGGAGACGCCGCGGTTCTCGTAGAAGCTGGAGTCCTCGCTCGCGACGACGGCCTGCTTGACGGTGTCGGGGACCTCGTCGGCCGCGAGCTCGGTGCGGTTGATCTCGCTGAACTGGCCCATCTCGGTCTCGCCGTCGGCGAAGTAGACCCGGGAGGTCTGGGCGAGCGCGAAGTCCGAGGGCTCGGGGACCTCGGTGTCGTTGTACAGCCACACCGAGAAGCCGAGGCCGGCCAGGACGAACAGCGCCAGCGCGCCGACGACCAGGCGCGCCGAGGGGATCCAGCGCCAGGGGTTCTTCTTCCCGGCGCGGGGATAGTTCAGGAAGTTCGCGGCGGCGACCTTCCCGCCCTTCCCGCCGCGCGAGCCCGCGGCGCCCTTCGGCGCCGCGCCGGCGTGGCGGGCGCCCACGGAGGTGCGGGCGGTGGGTCGCTTCGCGGCGGCGGCCGATGCACCGGCGGCGGACGTGCTGCGCGCGGTGCGGCTGGAGCCCTTGGCGCTGCCGGCCGACTTCGCGCCGCCGGCGGACCTGGTGCTGCCGGCGGACTTGGCGCCGGCGCCGGACTTCGCGGCGGCCGAGCTCTTCCCGCCTCCGGCCGCCGAGGCGGATCCGGAGCGGCTCGTTCCCTTCGCGGATCCGCTCCTGGCGGACCCGCTCTTCGCGGACTTCCCCGCAGGCGTGCGGCGCACACCGGCGGCACGGCGGTTGCCGCGTCGGGGATCGCTCATGGCTGCTCCTGGTCCTTCGGGGGCATGATCGGGGAGGGCGCCGCAGCGTCCAGCTCCCCAGTATGGCCACGCCCCCGCCCCCGACGGAACGACCCGGCGGCTAAGCACACAGGGTGTGCACGACTCGTGCGTCCTCGCTCACACCGCCGTGCGTGCCGCGCGGAGAGCCGCCTACCCCCCGGTCCGGGCCTCCCACCAGGCGCGCAGCTCCTGCTCGGCGCGCTCCTCGCCGAGCGGGCCGTGCTCCATCCGCAGCTCGAGGAGATGCTTGTACGCCTCGCCCACCTCGCGCCCCGGGGCGAGGTCGAGGATCTGCATGATCCGGTTGCCGTCGAGATCGGGGCGGATCCGGCCGATCTCCTCCTGCTCGGCGAGGTGGTCGATGCGCTCCTCGAGCTCGTCGTAGGCGCGCGCGAGGGTGCGGGCCTTGCGCTTGTTGCGCGTGGTGACGTCGGCGCGGGTCAGGCGGTGGAGGTGCTGCAGCAGGTCACCGGCGTCGGTGACGTAGCGGCGCACCGCGGAGTCCGTCCACGGCGAGTCGACGTAGCCGTGGAAGCGCAGGTGCAGCTCCACCAGTCGCGCGACCTTCTTGGTGGTGTCCTTGTCGAAGGTGAGGGCCTTCATCCGCTTCGCGGTCATCTTCGCGCCGACGGTCTCGTGGAATCGGAAGGTGACCACGCCCCCGTCCTCGAAGCGGCGCGTGGCGGGCTTGCCCACGTCGTGCATGAGCGCGGCGAGACGCAGCACGAGATCGGGCCGCTCGCATGGCCCGCCGGAGCCGGCCGGGCTCTCGAGGTCGATCGCCTGGTCGAGCACGGTGAGGGTGTGCTGGTAGACGTCCTTGTGATGGTGGTGCTCATCGCGCTCGAGCTGCAGCGCGGGCAGCTCGGGCAGGACGTGCGCGGCCAGCCCCAGCTCGGTCATCAGCTCGAGCCCGCCGCGGGGGTGCGCGCCGAGCATGAGCTTCACGAGCTCCTCCCGCACCCGCTCGGCGGAGACGATCGTGATCCGCTCGGCGAGCTCCTCGATCGCGTCGGCCGTCACGTCCTCGATGCGGAAGCCGAGCTGGGAGACGAAGCGGACCGCGCGCATCATCCGCAGCGGGTCGTCGCTGAAGGACTGCGCCGGCGCCACGGGGGTGCGCAGCACGGTGCGGGCGAGGTCGGCGAGGCCGTCGAAGGGGTCGACGAGCTCGAGGGAGGGCAGGCGCACCGCCATGGCGTTGACGGTGAAGTCGCGCCGGGAGAGATCGCCCTCGAGCGTGTCCCCGTACTCGACCTGCGGCTTGCGGGATGTCGGGTCGTAGGACTCGGTGCGATAGGTCGTGATCTCGACCTTCACCCCGTCGCGCACCCCGCCGAGGGTGCCGAAGTCGCGGCCCATGTCCCAGATCGCGCCCTCCCCGGTCCAGGAGCGCAGGATCTCCTCGGTCTGCTCGGGGCGCGCCGAGGTGGTGAAGTCGAGGTCCGCGCTCGAACGGCCCAGCACCGCATCCCGCACCGGTCCGCCCACCAGGGCGAGCTCGTGCCCGGCGGCCTCGAACAGCCGCCCGAGCTCGTGGACCTCCTCCGGCAGGGCCCGGAACATGGAGGCCGCGCGGGTGCGCGCGGTCTCGAGGCGCTCGGCGGTGTCGTCGGCGGGATCGGTCACGGGCGGTCCTGTCCTGGAGGCGGGGTGCGGAGTGCGGGGGCGCGGGTGTGGAGGTGTCGTGCACCCTCGGCGCCTCTACGGTAGCGGCCGCTTACAGTGTCCTCATGCCGTCGTCCCTGCCTGCCGTGCGCCCGGCGCTCACGGCGCTGCTGACGGTGCTGCTCGTCGCGTCGTCAGTGCTGGTCAGCGCGCCGACGGCGATGCTTCCCTCGGCGCAGGCCGCGAGCACGGAGGCTCCGGCCGCACCGTCCGCCCCGGCCGACGACGCGCCGGTGAGCATGGACCTCGTCTCACTGAGCCCCACCTCCCTCGCCCCCGGCGGCACGCTCCGGGCCGAGGTCGAGGTGACCAACACCTCCTCGGAGCCCCTGCGGGACCTCGATCTCGAGCTGCGCACCCGCACCTCCCGCGTCACCGAGCGCGCGGCGCTGGCCCGCTGGCAGCAGGGGACCGGCCCCGACACCGAGGGCCCCGCCCTCGCCTCCGCCGTCCCCGAGGGGGAGACGGGCGACTCGCTCGCGCCCGGGAAGTCCGCCACGCTGAAGGTGGAGATCGACGCGGAGGAGCTCGACTACTCCGCGGAGACCTACTACTGGGGCACCCGTCGGATCTCGCTGACCGCGGTCGCGGACGGCCAGCCCCTCGAGGGCCTGCGCACCTTCGTGGTGTGGCGGCCCGAGGGGACCGAGGCGCGGATCACCGGATCCACGCTCCTCCCTCTCGCCGATCCCGACGCCGCCCGGGCCGTGACCGCCCCGGAGGAGCACTCCCGGTCCGCCGAGGAGGGGCGCCTGGCCGGTCTGCAGGAGCTCGCCGTCCGCAAGGACGTCGACTGGTGGCTGGACCCGGCGCTGCTGGACCCGCCGATCCTGCCCGAGTCGGACGGCACGGATGACGACGGCGGCTCCACCGCCCCCGAGTACCGGCCCGACCCGGCCTCGAGCGCGATCGCCGACGAGCTCGGCGGCGCCGTCGGCTCCCGCACCGTGCTCGCGGCCCCGTACGCCGGCGCGGATCTCGCGAGCCTGCGCGCGGCGGGGACGCCGCTGCTCGAGGGCGCGGCGCGGGACGCGTCGGAGGAGGCGTGGAACGAGGCCGGGATCTCGCCACGCGCCGAGGCGCTCGAGGTGCCCGGCCCGCAGGCGGACGCGGACGCGCTCGAGCAGGCGATCGAGACGGGGGCGAGCACGGTCGTGCTCCCCTCGAGCTCGGTGCGCCAGGACCCCGCCGCGTCGGTGACCCCGAGCTCGGTCGGGACGTACGAGTCGACCCGCACCGAGGGGGCCCAGCTCTCCGTCCTCGCCCCCGACCCCGTCCTGTCCGACCAGTTCTCCACGCTCACGGGCGACGGGGACACCGAGCAGACCCGTCAGCGTCTGCTCGCGGAGACCGCGACCATCGCCTCGGAGTACACCACCACCTCGCGCCACGTGCTGATCTCCCCGTCGCCCGATGCGTCGCTGGACCCCGCGGCGGCCGGGGCCGTGCTCGACGCCCTCGACGAGGCCCCCTGGCTCGAGGGGGGCCGCACCGCCTCGCTGCTCGACGCCGCCGACCACCAGGAGTGGACCACCGACCCGCAGGCCGGCGACGAGGAGCTGCTGGCCCTCGGACGGCTCGGCGCCGCGGACGTGCACCCCAGCGCCCCGGTCGACGGCACCTGGAGCGTCCAGGACGCGGCGGAGGACCCCGAGCTGCTGGATCCGGAGACGCTCACCTCGCTCGAGGACACCTGGCGGCGCCTGGACGCCCTCGGCACGGCCATGGAGGACGACGCACCGCTGGACGCACCGCGCCTGGAGATCCTCGGCGCGACCTCGGCCCATTGGCGCAGCGACCCGGCGACCCCGGCGTCCCGGGCCCGGGACGCCTCCGAGCGCGCCGACGCGCTGCAGGAGCGGATCGAGGTGGTCCCCGCCTCCGGCTACAACGTCGTCTCCGACAGCGCGGCCGTGCCGATCACCATCACCAACGGCCTGGACACCCCCATCACGGTCAAGGTCACGGTCACCGCCGACACGCCGATCGTGCAGGTCGGCGAGCCGGCCGTGGTCACCGTCCCCGCGCGGGGACAGGCCGATGCGACCGTGGACGTGGAGGCCGTCGCCAACGGCTCGGTCACCCTCACCACCACCCTGACCACCGAGGACGACCGACCCCTCGCCACGCCGGTCGACGTGCCGCTGACCGTGAACCCGTCGTGGGAGAACTGGACCACGCTCGTGCTCGTGATCGCGATGGGGGTGCTGGTGATCGTCGGCGTCGCCCGCGCGCGCCGCACCGGGGCCAGCACCCGCGCCCCCGCGATCCACGGCCCGGAGGACCCCGAGGAGCTCGCCCGCACGGGCCGCACCACGCTGGACGCCTCGGTGCCCGAGCGCACCTGGGCCGAGCGCGCCCGCCACCGGGCCGACGACGCGGACGGGGCGGACGGTCCCGAGGGCCCGGGACCCGACCCGGACCCCGCCGACACCGACACCTCAGATCCCGCAGACCCCGACGACACCCCCGAGGAGGACCCCCGATGAGCACCACAGGACGGGTCCGGAGGGTTCATCACGTTCCCCGCCACCGCCGTCACGGCAGCCCCTCGAGCCGCTCGAAGCTCCTGCAGGCGAGCGTGCTCATGGCCTCGGGCTCGATGGTCTCCCGGCTGCTCGGCTTCGTGCGGAACTTCCTGTTCGGCGCGATCCTGGGCGGCTCGATGTCCTCGGCGGCGAACGCCTTCAGCGCCGCGAACACGCTGCCCAACACGATCTGGCTGCTCGTGGGCGGCGGCACCCTGAACGCGATCCTGGTGCCGGCGATCGTGCGCGCCGTGAAGCGGCCGGACCGCGGCAGCGACTACATCTCGCGCCTGATGACCCTCGTCGCGGTGCTGTCGCTCGGCGTGACCGCCGTCTGCATGCTCGCGGTGCCGCTGCTGCTCACGCTGACCAGCGGCGTGCTGCCGCCGGCGACCTACGGGCTCGCGGTCGTGCTGGGCTACTGGATGATGCCGCAGATCTTCTTCTCGGCGCTGTACGTGATGTGCGGTCAGCTGCTGAACGCCCACGACTCCTTCGGCCCGTACCAGTGGGCGCCGGTGATCAACAACCTCGTCGGCATCCTCGGCGCGGCACTGTTCCTGGGCCTGTGGGGCACGGTCGGCGACCCCTCGCAGTGGACGCTGTCGATGGTGGTCGCGATGGCGCTGCTGAACGTCGGCGGCTCGGCGGCGCAGGTCCTGTTCCTGTTCTGGTACGTCAAGAAGCTGGACCTGCGCCTGCGCCCGAAGTGGGGCCTGCGCGGGCTCGGGCTCGGCAAGCTCTCCCGGATCGGTCTGTGGTCGCTGGCGATGCTGGGCCTGGGCCAGCTGGGCATCTGGGCGTCGCGCTGGGCGACCGGCGGCGCGGTCGAGATGACGGAGCGGTACCAGGGCCAGCCCGATCTCGCGGCCCGGTACCCGGCGCTGCTCACCCTCGAATGGGCCTACCTCGCCTTCATGGTCCCGCAGGGCATCATCGCGGTCACCCTGGTCACCGCTGCATTCCCCGCGATCTCGCGGAGCGCCGCGGCGCAGGACCACGCCGGGGCGCTGGCCCGCTACGTCGACACCAACCGCATGCTGGCGGTGGCCATGGTGGTGTGCACGGCCGTGTTCGTGGCGATGTCGGGACCGATCATGTGGGTGATCGGCGGCGGCACCGGGGAGATCGGGGCACGGGCGAACGGGACCGTGCTGGTCGCCTACATGCTGGGCCTGGTGCCCTTCGCCTCGCTCTACCTGATCAAGCGCCTCTTCTACGCCTACGAGGACGCGCGCACCCCCTTCCTCGCGCAGATCCCGATCGCGGTGGTGACGCTGCTGTCGGTCCCCGTGATCCTCACGCTCGTGGACCCGAAGTACGCGGCGGTCTCCGCGGCCGGTGCGACGAGCCTCGGCAACCTGCTGGCCTGGCTGTTCAGCCAGTGGAAGCTGCGCCAGCACGCCCATCGCCACGACACCGCACCGCCGAGCCTCCTCGCCGAGGGCATGCTGCTGGCGAAGCTGGTCGGGGCGGGCGCGGTGAGCTGGGCCGTCGGCACCGGCCTCGTCGCGCTGCTGGGCGATCTGCTCTGGCGGCACCGGAGCTACGCGGTGGTGCTCGGCCTGCTCGTCGGCGCCGTGATGCTGGTGGTGTTCGCGGCGGCCGGCCATCTCCTGCGCGTGCCCGAGGTGAGACAGCTGGTGGCCACGACGCGCCGCCTGGCGCGGCGACTGCGTCCTCGCAGGACGGGGGCGACCTCGTAGCATGGTCGACGCAGATGACGGGAAGCGACCCGCCGGACGAGGAGAGGGAGGGTCCGTGAGCACGAACCCCGAGCAGGATGCACTGCGCGAGAGGTGGGCTCTCGAGGCCAGGATCCCGCTGTCCGGAGTGGCCGACGGCGCCGTCTGGCGACGCGCGCGCTCCGTCGCGACCGGCGAGGACGTGGTGCTGTTCATCGTGCGCGGCGAGGCCGCGCTCGAGGCGGCCGACGCGGTGCGCCGCGCCTATCTCGTCGAGGACGCGCATCTGCTGCCGGTGCGGGAGATCGTCGTCCTGGACGATCCGCGCGAGGGGTCCGACACCGCAGCGACGAGCGCGGGGGGCGAGGGCCCGACGACGGTGGTGGAGTACCCGATGCCGCCCTCGGCGCCCCTCGCGGCGCTGCTCACCGGTGGTCCGCTGCATCCGGAGACGGCCCGGGCGATCATCGGCGAGGCCGCGACCGGGCTCGAGGTCGCGCGTCGGCGCGGCGTGCGCCACCAGTTCCTCGACTCGAACCGGGTCTTCGTCGACACGCGCTCCGGCGCCGTGACGATCCTGGGGATCGGGGTCGAGGCGGCCTCGCACCCGGGACTGGACCGTTCGCGGGAGGTCGCCTCCTTCCAGGACACGGCGGCGCTGGTCGCCCTGCTCTACCGGGCGCTGACCGGACGCGCGCCCCAGCACGACGCCGGCGGCACGGTGCCGCGGCCCTCGACGCTCGTCGACACCGAGATCCCCGCGGATCTGGATCTGCTGTGCGACCTGGTGCTGAACGAGTCCGCCGAGGACATCCCCGAGACCACGCGCGGTCTCATCGAGGCGCTCGAGCCGTGGCAGTCGATCCCGGTGACCTTCGAGGCCTACCCGCGCGGGGGCGCCGGGGAGACGGCGGCCGCGGGCGCCGCAGGCACGGCAGGTGCCGCGGGCGCTGCGGGTGCAGCGAGCGCCGCCGGTGCCACGGCAGCGGTTGCCGGGGCCGGGTCCGAGCGCGAGGTCGACGAGCCGACGCAGGTCCTGCCCGCCACGGACCGGACCGATGCCGAGGAGGCCACGACACAGCAGGCTCCGGCGCAGGAGGCTCCCGCGGCTCGAGAGCCCGCAGCGGAGATGCCGGCCTCCGAGGACGCCGTGGCCGAGAGCCGGGCGGATGCCGCCGAGGACAGGGCCGACGCCCCCGAGGAGGATCCGGCCGCCCATGGGGACGCCGCCCTCGCGGCCGGTGCCGCCGGGATCGCGGGCACGGCAGGGGCCGCCGGGGTGCTCGCCGCGCAGTCCTCGTCCGCCTCCCCGGCTCCGGAGGCACCGCGCGCGCAGGCCGCGAAGTCCACGCAGGCCGACGACGACCGGGAGCACACCGAGCAGGTCCGCGCCGAGCAGCCGACGGCCGAGCACCCCGTCTCGTCCGCGGCGGGATCCGAGGCAGGCGCCCCCGACGCCGCCGACTCCTCACAGGGCGCCGGCGGTCCTGCAGAGGCTCCCCAGGCGCCGCGCGAGGACCACTCGGCGGCCGCGTCGGAGCTCGTGAAGGACCTCCACCTGGACGAGAAGCGGGGCAGCAGCGCCTTCCCCGGACACCTCGACGTCACCCGTGCCCCGCAGGAGGAGGCCCCGCCGGCCGGACCGGCCGACGGCCAGCAGGACGCCGCCGAGGCCGAGGGACAGGGAGCGGGCACGGCCGCCGCCGCGGTCGGCGCAGCCGGGGCGGTCGGAGCCGCCGGCGCGGCAGCGGCCGTCGGCCACGCCGCCGGGTCCGGTGACGGATCCGCCGCCGCCTCGGAGGAGGGCTCGCCCCTCCCCGCCCGCACGTCGGGCACGCGCTGGCCGCTCAGCCCCGAGCACTCGCCCGAGGGCTCCGACGGCCGGGCCGAGCAGCCGGCAGGGGCCTCGGGGATCGCGACCGCCGACCACGCCGCCCCCACCCCGTCGGCCGCCCCCGACGTCGAGGAGCGGCCCACCGAGGCGATGCCCGCCGCCGTCGACGCGGAGCCGGAGCCGCGCGGGACCGGACCGATCGTCGTCCACGGCCGACGCACCTCCATGCTCGACGAGCCCTCCGAGGGGGTCTCCGCCGGGCAGTCGCGCAGCTCCCTGCTGCGGGACGTAGTCGGGGTGGCGGTCGACGCCGACGACCCCGACACCTTCGCCCTCGGGCCCCGCGATCGCGAGAAGCGCTCCCTGCAGTCGCAGTGGATCGTCGTCGGCGGCGTGATCGTCGTGATGATCGCGCTGATCTTCGCGGTCACCGCGATCACCCGCGATCTGCGCGACATCGTCGCCGACCCGCTGGCCACCTCCCAGCCCGCGACCACCCCCGCGCCGGAGGAGGAGACGGGCGAGAACCCGGCCGAGCCGACGCCGACGGACACCGAGGAGCCGGAGCTGCCGGCGCCCGAGCTGACCGGCGCCGAGGTGTTCACCGAGGGCTCCGACCTCCCGCCCGACAACGCCGACCAGCAGGACCGCATGCGCGACGGCGATCCGGCCACGTACTGGTCCACCAAGCACTACGCGAGCCCGGATTTCGGCGGCCTGAAGGAGGGCGCGGGCGTGCGCATGAGCTTCGCCGAGCCGTCCACCCTGAAGACCGTCACCGTCACCACCGCCCGCAACACCGGCGGCACGATCGAGCTGCGCTCCCTGAACGACGACGGCTCGCTCGGCGACGTGCTCGCCAGCGGCGAGCTCGTCGCCGACGGCGAGGTGCTGCTGGAGCCGGACGAGCCGGTGGAGACCGAGTCGGTCGCCCTGTGGATCCCCGAGCTGCCCCCGGACAGCAACGAGCAGGGACGCTTCCGGGCGCGCATCGCGGAGATCGAGGTCGGATGACTCCCCGCGACGTGCGCGGGGAGTCCGCACGTCGTGCGGGCACGGCGCGCCGACGCTTCCGCTCCGTCCTGGGCATCCCCCTGCCCATGGTGATCATCGCCCTGCTGATCGCCGCGCTGCTGGGTGCGCAGCTCGCCAAGGCGCTCGAGCAGTCCACGATGAGCGAGTCCCACGCGACGGGTGCCTCCGTCGACTCCTCCGAGGGATCCGGGAAGAATTCGGTCGGGCGGCACGTTGTCACGGAGGCGACGGTCGGGACCGAGGTCCAGAGGCTGGTCGACACCGGCACCATCCAGTCGATGACCAGCTTCGACGCCGCCCAGTGCCTGCGCGAGCAGGGCATCACCGAATCGATCCTGATCATGGAGGAGGTCTCGTGGGGAGCGGAGGACACCTCCAGCTGGCTGCTCGTCCACGGTCCCGTGGACCGCGAGACGCTGCGCGCGAACGGCGGGATCATCTCCGCGACCGTGGTGCTGCCGACCTGCGGGACCGGAGCGCACGAGGCGGATCCCGGTCAGGACCGGCTCTGGGCCGGTCACGTCACGATCGACTCCCTCTGACCGCTCCCGAGACACCTGCTGACCCATACTGGACGACGGTCCTCCCGACGACCGCCCCCGCCCGACTCCCCGGAAGGACATCTTCATGACCCAGCCGATCCAGGCCCTCAACATCCTCGGCACCGCCGCTCCCGCCGTGCAGCCGGCCGCTGAGGCCGATGCTCCTGCGGACGACACGGTCCACGAGGTCGTCATCGTCGGCTCCGGACCGGCCGGGTACACCGCCGCGATCTACACGGCGCGCGCGGAGATGAACCCCGTCGTCATCGCCGGTGCTCTGGATGCCGGTGGCGCCCTCATGACCACCACCGACGTGGAGAACTTCCCCGGCTTCCCCGAGGGCGTCCAGGGCCCCGAGCTCATGGCCTCCTTCCAGGAGCAGGCCGAGCGCTTCGGCGCCGAGGTGGTCTACGAGGACGCCGTGGACCTGCAGCTCGACGGCGACGTGAAGACGGTGACCCTCGAGGATGGGACCGTCTACCGGGCCAAGTCGCTGATCCTCACGACGGGCTCCGCCTACCGCAAGCTCGGCGTGGACGGGGAGGAGAGCCTCTCCGGCAAGGGCGTCAGCTGGTGCGCGACCTGCGACGGCTTCTTCTTCAAGGACCAGGACATCGTCGTGGTGGGCGGAGGCGACTCCGCGGTCGAGGAGGCGACGTTCCTGACCCGCTTCGGCAAGTCCGTGACGCTGGTCCATCGCCGTGATGAGCTGCGCGCCTCGAAGATCATGGCCCGCCGCGCGGAGGCCGATCCGAAGCTCACCTTCGCGTGGAACTCCGAGATCGCGCGTATCAACGGCCGCGACAAGGTCGAGTCCGTGACGCTGCGCGACACCGTCACCGGCGAGGAGCGGGACGTCGCGACCAATGCCGTCTTCGAGGCGATCGGGCACCTGCCCCGCACGGACCTCGTCCGCGGGAAGCTCGAGCTCGACGACGAGGGCTACATCGTCTGCCAGGGGCGCAGCACGTACACCTCGGTGCCCGGTGTCTTCGCCGCCGGTGACGTCGTGGACCACACCTACCGCCAGGCCATCACCGCGGCGGGCACCGGCTGCCAGGCAGCCCTCGACGCCGAGCGCTGGCTCGCTGACCGCGCCGCGGGCATCGAGGACGGCGCCGGCGCCCAGGAGCCGGCGGTGGAGGCCGCCGTCCGGTGACGTCCCGGCAGGGGTCAGCCCCCTCCGAGCAGGACCGCCCCCTCGAGGACCCCGTCAGCGGGGCACTCGAGGGGGCGGTTCCCGTCCTGGTGCTCCTCAGCGCCGACTGGGCGGGACCGTCCCGGCCCGCCCCGACCCTTCTTCGCGAGCTCGCGCGCCGCTGGGGGCCCGCCATGCACACGCTCCTGCTGGAGGATCCCGACGACGAGCTCCTGGATCGCTGGGAGGTGACCCACCTCCCCACCTGGCTGCGCTTCGTCCCGGAACGGGTACGAGAGGGTTCCGGGAGCGGAACGGGGATGCGTACGCGGCCGAACTCGCACGAAGCGAGGGAGGACGAGACTCGCGATGCGAGCGAGGATCGGGACGACGAGCGGACTCTCCGCGAGACGACGCTCCGCGGTCACGCCCCCGGGGGAGCGGAGCTCGTGCTGACCGGGCCGTGGGTGCTCTCGCACCGACGCACCGGCGCACTGCCGAAACACATCGTGGAGTCCGAGCTCGGCCCAGAGGCCGCCGACGCGGGCGCTGCTCCCGTCCGCTGACGGCGCTCCGCGGCGCATCCTGTCAACTTCACCGATACTCCCCGCGCTGACGTGCGCTGACGGACTGTACACATCTCCTTCCACACCGTTGTCCACAACGATCTCCGGGTCTTTCCACATAATTGTCCACAGATGGTTGTGGATAATGGTGGCGGCTCTCTGACCACGGACTTCCCTGCGTGTAGCGCTCTGACCAGCAGTAATGTCAGGAATGTGAGGGCCGTCACTCCCTCGGGCGCTCCATCATCCCCTCATCAGGCTCCCGAGACGCACATGAGCGCCCTCCCGGATCGGGGGTTGTCCACATCGTTCTGCACACTGTGCACGGCGACGTGAGGCGTCCCTGAATCGCAGGACTCCACCCGGCGCACGCCCCTTCGCCGTGGCAGGCACTCCGGCCATGAGAACCGACATCGCACGGGAGCCACACCTTTCACATGAAGCACAGCGGACGGGCCTCGACGATGAGGCCGCCCTCCGCGATCCCCCTCAGCGTCTCCTTGCTTCCCAGGTGTCGTCACCCCTCGTTCCGCTCCGACGGCCCGGTACCGGCTCGCAGCCCCAATTCTCACCGTCCGCCGATGGGGCCGGCGACGAGTTCTGGACGTTTGCCGTGAAACTCTTCGGCACGCTGAGGCCCGCAGTACACACCCGGGAGGCGGTCATGCAAGCCGATGCCGACACTACGGGTTTCACGGCAAACCCCTTGCCTGGCATTTCTCTCGGGGGCTGCTTGCCGGGAGTCCTAGGAGGCAGCGGAATGCAGAATCCCCAGGTCAGGAGGTTCTCATGCCCTGAACGGTGCCACGTGTGCACGAAGTTCGGACGCGTCTGGACCACGTGGCATCCGTCGAGGATGGGGCTGAGCACGCTGAATGCTCGGCAGATCCTCTCGATGCATTCGGCTGACTTGGAACCGGGGGTGGGCTCCTCAGTACCGGTCCGTTCATGGAGGTTTCACGCGAAACGTGATCGCCACACCATCCCTGGGCCAGCGAAGGTGCTGGCGTGCTTCTCTTCGTGCCCTGCACGTACTGAGTAACAATGTCAGTGACGGCTACAGCTTCTGACCGACGGCTGACCATTCCCCTCTCCGTTTCACGTGAATAGCTGTCGCCCTCCCGGGGGACACGCACCCGGGGCTGTTGATTCGCGTTTCACGGGAAACCAGCTCAGCGCGTCGCCAGCAGCAGGGTCGATGCCTGTGTCGAGTCGCCACTCGGTGCTGCGCTCCCCATGAGCAGTTGACTCCGGCAGTCTCGCGCCCGTCCCACGCCGGTGGCCATCTTTGAGTTTCACGGGAAACATTGGCCGGGGCAGTGCGGTCTGCTCGGTACCACTGTCTCGATCCGGGAGATTCAGACGGTTGAACCGTAGGCCTTCACCACACCGAAGGCCGTCGACCACGATTCACGTGAAACAACCCGACGAGAGGCGCTACGTTGCAAGCATCATTCTCAGCCGGCAGATGGATCGTCATGCCGCCGCCGACCTCTCGGTCCACGCCGATGGTACTGGCGTCACTCGCATCGCCTCGCACGGGGAGCAATGCGCGCTGCCTATACCGCCGGTAGTCCCGAGGAGCCCTACCCGTCGACGTCCGCAGGACCATCTGCGCGTTTCACATGAAACGGAAGCTGTCGTCAGCACTGCACGAAGCTTCGTATCCCATTAGCACAGCGCGGCTCCCTCCCCGAGGAGTCGTGGGCTCAGCATGATGTCAGTGCTGCTCGCGCTGTGACACACTCTGCTGATTTCACGCGAAACCTGCGCACAAAGCGAGGTATGCGCCAACTCGCGTCGAAGGGAGTGCTGCTTCTGCGGCGAGCGAGCACCGGCTTGACGGGCGTCGAGCCCACTCCGACACACTCCTAGACACGCTGCGACTCGACTCGGCGCGGTTTCACGTGCAACGGGCGAAGTCGCCCCGAACACGAGTGATCGGTGACGTCGGCACACCCGGGGAACGTCATGGGCACGCAACGGCGCAGAGCTGCCCCTGCCGGACCACACCTTCAGGGCCCCTGGGCAGATGTTCCCCGTGAAACCACGGCCTGGCGCCCTCGCCAGATGCCGGAGAATCGCCGCCTGACCAGGCACTTTGTATGTTGCGGCCTCTCCACCGGTCACATCACCGACGACTCGAGCCTGACTGTGCGACCTGGCCCGCCACCGAACTCAGCGCTCCTAGTCATGACGAAGGACTTCAGACAAGGTGGCGCTCGATAGCAGATCAACGTTCCCCGTGAAACGCCAAGACTGCACCATACCGGCGGTCAGGATCACGCAGTGCCTCCGAGGCTCAGCACAACTGCACCGCTCCCGCAGCCGACGAAGACTTCCCTCACGAGGCCGGCGCAGGACCGATCCTCCGGAGACGCATCCCCTCTCCGCAGTGGGAATCAGCCGCTGAACTCGAAGGGGGCCGGGGCGTTTCGCGTGGAACAGGTGGCTACGCATCACCCGGCGACGGGCACGTGATCCACCGACGTGGATATCCTTGTGGACGACCGGACGGAGGTGAGGGCGCGGAAGTCCACAAGGTTGTGCACATCGGTGGAAAGCTGCGACGCCACGGAGCTGACCTGCACGGACGTGCACATCACGCACGGTCACCGTCGTCCGAGCCATGCGCTCGGCGAGGATGGAGGAGCAGGACGTCCTTCACATAGGGACCGTGTATCTGACGCTCTATGGTCATACGTCATATCAGGCGGACGGAGGTGCGAGACTCCTCCGCACAGAAGAAGGGGCCCACCATGCGGTGGGCCCCTTCAGCGAACGCTCCGGGGAGCGCAGTGCGATGGTCAGTTCTGCTCGGGCATCGGGATGTCCAGCCCCATGCTCTCCACGAGCCGCTCGAGATCCTCGAGGTTGGTGAACTCGAGCGTGATCTTGCCCTTGCGCTTGCCGACGTCGATCCGGACGGGAGCCTCGAGGCGGTTGGACAGCCGACTGGTCAGATCCACCACGTGCGGGTCGTAGGTGCTGCGACGCACCGTGCGGGTCCCCTGCTGCTGCTGACCTCCTCGGGCCACGAGACGTTCCACGGCGCGGACGGAGAGGCCCTCGCTCACGATGCGCTGGGCGAGCTCCTCCATCAGCGTCGGATCGTCCAGGGAGAGCAGCGCCCGGGCGTGCCCGGCGCTGATCGCACCGCTCGCGAGGCGCCGCTGCACGAGGGCGGGCAGACGGAGCAGGCGCAGCGTGTTGGTGATCTGGGGGCGGGAGCGCCCGATCCTGTCGCCGAGCTCGTCCTGGGTGCACCCGAAGTCGTCCAGCAGCTGCTGGTAGGCGTTCGCCTCCTCCAGGGGGTTCAGCTGGGTGCGGTGGAGGTTCTCGAGCAGCGCGTCGCGCAGCAGATCGTCGTCGCTCGTCTCGCGGATGATCGCGGGGATCGAGGTCAGTCCGGCCCGTCGGGCGGCACGCCAGCGGCGCTCGCCCATGACCAGCTCGAAGGACTCCCCGTCCTCGGTCACGGGGATGGGCCGCACCACGACCGGCTGGAGGACTCCCACCTCGCGCAGGGAGTACGCGAGCTCGTCGAGCTCGTCCTCGTCGAACATCGTGCGGGGGTTTCGGGGGTTCTCCCGCACCTCGTGGATCGGGATCTCGGCGAACTCGGCGCCGGGCACGCTCAGCAGACCCTGGGCCTCGACCGGGGTGCGCTCGTGCTCCTCAGCGTCGTCGTCCTGTTCGGAGCGTGCCGCATCCTGCTCGGCCGCCACTGCGGACTCGGCGGCCGGCGCCTGCGATTCCGCGGAGGGGGCGTACGCCGCGGCCTCCGAGCGCTCGGACTCTTCGGCCTCGTCGGCGGCAGGCTCCGCCTCGATGCTGTCGGCGGACGCGCTGTCCTCGTCGGCGCTCCGCTCGCGCGCCGGGGTGTACTCGACGGGCTCGACGTCGACGACCGGGCTGTCCTCCTGGGGGAGGTCAGCGGGATCCGCGGTCTGCTCGGCGGCGCCCTGGGCGGTCTCCGCGGCGCTGTCGTCGGCGGACGGCGAGTCCGTCGCGGGGGCGGGGGCGATGTCCTCCGCGGCCTGCTGTGCGGGGGCCGGGCTCGCCTGCGGCGTCGAGGTGGAGCCGGCGTCATCGGTGCCGGACGCCGTGCCCTGCGCGGTCGTGGTCTCCTCCGGGACGGCGGCCTCCTCGGCCGCAGCGGTGGCGGCGGCGGTCCGGGAGCGCTTCACCGGGCCGGTGGAGCCCGTCGCGGAGGTGGACCCCTTGGCCGCCGTGGAACGCTTCGAAGCGGTGGAGCTCGTCGACCCGGTGGAACGCTTCGATGAGGTGCCCTTGGTCCCGGTCGAGCCGCTCTTCGAGGAGGTGCTCGTGGAACTGGAGGTCTTCGCAGAGCCGGTGGTCTTCGCAGTGCTCGACCTGGTCGTCCTCGTCGTGCCCGAGGACTTCGGGGTGGCAGACGCCTTCGCGGTGCCGGCGGACGTCGTCGAGCCCGACGACGTCCTCGAGCCCGACGCCCTGCCAGTGGCCGCCGACTTGCCGGTGCCCCCGGACTTCCCGGTGCTCGCGGTCTTCGTGGTGCCGGCGGACTTCGCGGTGCCCGTCGACTTCGTCGAGCCGGTGCTCTTCGCGGCCGACGCGCCCTTCGTGGACCTCGTGCTCTTCGAGGATCCGGTGCTCCTCGCGGAACCGGAGGACGGCGCCGCCTCGGTGCCCGTGGCCGCGTCGCTGCTCGCCCCGCTGTCGGACGCGGAGCTCGTCGTCCCCGAGGTCTTCGCCGAGGTCGAGCGCGAGGAGGAGCGCCTGGACGCGCCTGCCGTGCCGCGCCCGGCGGTGCGCCCCCGGCGCTCCGCGGCGGCGCGCGCCATCCCGACAGCGAGGTCGCGCGCCCCGTCGGCCCCCCGCTGCGGGGCGTCGTCGGAGACCTTCTCGCCGGAGAAGAACATGTCCACGGGACGAGTGCTCGCCGGGGACGAGCCGCCCTCGGGCTGAGGCCGGGTGCGCGTGCGCAGCTCCTGCTCAGGAGCAGGTGCGGAGCCCGCCCCCGGGATCAGCGCACCGAGACCTCTGCCGAGTCCTCGCTTCTGCGTCATGGCCTTGTCCTTCCGAGAAATGTCATCACCGTGCGGGTGACCTCCGCGTCGGGCGCGACATCGCGTGACGACGGGGAGGTCGAGGTCAGGGGGCGGGGCGGGAGTTCAGCTCGAAGGCCGCCGCCCGATAGGCGAGGGCCCCGCTCGAGCCGGGGTCGTAGGTGAGCACGGTCTGGCCGTAGCTCGGCGCCTCGGAGATCCTCACCGATCGCGGGATCGTCGTCTCCAGGGTCTGGTCGGGGAAGTGGTCCCGCACGTCCTGGGCGACCTGCGCGGCCAGGCGCGTGCGCGCGTCGTACATGGTCAGCAGGATCGTGGAGACCACGAGCTCCGGGTTCAGGTGCTGACGGATCAGGTCGATGTTGTTCAGCAGCAGCGTGAGGCCCTCGAGCGCGTAGTACTCGGCCTGGATCGGGATCATCACCTCGCGCGCCGCGACCAGCGCGTTCACGGTCAGCAGGCCGAGCGAGGGCGGGCAGTCGATGAGCACGTAGTCCAGGGGCGGCAGTCCGGCGGCCTCCCGCTCCTCGAGGTGGTCGCGGATGGCGTTGCGCAGACGGTTCTCGCGCGCGACGAGGGCGACCAGCTCGATCTCGGCCCCGGAGAGGTTGATCGTGGCCGGGGCGCACTGCAGGCGCTCCATGTCGGGGACGTCCTGCACCACGTCCGACAGCGGCGCGGACTCCACGAGCACCTCGTACATGCTGGGCACCTCGGCATGGTGCTCGATGTTCAGCGCCGTGGAGGTGTTCCCCTGCGGATCGGCGTCGATGACCAGCACGTGCAGACCGCCCATGGTGAGCGCGGCCGCGAGGTTCACGGTGGTGGAGGTCTTGCCCACCCCGCCCTTCTGGTTCGCGATCGTCACGATCCGAGTGTGCTGAGGGGCGTCGAACTCCACGCCCTCGAGCTGCCGGCGGCGGGCATGATCCCGGGTGAGCTCGCGCATCAGCGGGGTGTCGTCCATCGACCCCGCCCCCTGGGAGGAGCCCTCGCGCTTCTCAGCCACGCGCATCTCCCTTCCTGCTCGCCTTCGGCCGGCGACGCACTTGGACCACTGTAGTGGGAACCTCGACCTCGCCCATCCCGTACCGGGTGATGGTCGGGTCCTCGCCGCCGAGCTTCGCGAGCACCTTGTGCGCCCTCTCGACCTCCTCGGCCGCGGAGGAGCCCTTCATCGCCAGGAGCACCCCTTCCTCCTCGACGAGGGGGAGGCTCCAGCGGGCCAGCTTGTCCAGCGCGGCGACAGCCCGGGCGGTGACCACCTGGAAGGTCCGCTCGCCGTGCAGCTCTTCCGCGCGGGCGCGCACCACCTCGAGGCCGAGACCGAGCTCCGCGTCGACCTCCTCGAGCCAGGTGGTGCGGCGCTGCATCGTCTCGATCAGCGTCACCTCCAGCTCGGGACGCACGATCGCGAGCACCACGCCCGGCAGTCCGGCCCCGGAGCCGATGTCGGCCAGGGTGCGGGTGCCGGGAGCGACCGCGTCGGCCATGAGGGCGCAGTTGAGCAGGTGCCGCTCCCAGAGCCGCTCCACCTCGCGCGGGCCGATGAGGCCGCGCTCGGGACCCTGCTCGGCGAGCAGGGCGTGGAAGCGCTCGGCGAGCTCGAGCCGGTCGCCGAAGAGGCGCTCGGCCGTGGGGCGGAGCGATGCGGGGAGCGTCGTCACGACGGGCCTCAGGACGCCGGGTAGATCACGACGTGACGGCCCTTGCCGTCGCCGTCGGACTCCGAGCGCAGCCCCTCGCGCTTGGCGACGTCATGGACGACCTTGCGCTCGAAGGGGTTCATCGGCCGCATCGGCACGGGAGTCCCGCTCTCCTTCGCCTCGGCGATCGCAGTCGCCGCGAGCTCCTCGAGGCTGCCCTTGTGCTCGGCGCGGAAGCCGCCGATGTCGAGCATGAGGCGCGAGCGCGCCCCCGTGCGGGTCTGGACCGCGAGGCGCGCGAGCTCCTGGAGCGCGTCGAGCAGCTCGCCCTTGGGACGGTTCAGCTCGGCCAGGCGGTCCGCGCCGCGGATCTCGACCGAGGCGCGGTCGCCGTCCACGTCGATGTCGATGTCGCCGTCGAGGTCGGTGATGTCCAGCAGCTCCTCGAGGTAGTCGGCGGCGATGTCGCCCTCCTCCTCGAGCCGGCGCACGTGCTCCTCCGCGGTCTCGGCGTCGTCGGACTCTGCGGCCTCGGGCTCGGCGGTCCCGGCCCCGGAATCCTCGGAGCCTGCGCGGTCGATCCCGGCGTCGTCGGCCGGGCTCTCCTCGCGTGCCGTCTCCTCGGTGGGCGCCTCGGGAGCCGGGGCGGCGGTGCCGTCGGTCTCCGTCTCGGGGGCGTCGGCCCCTTCCGGCTGGTGCGGCGCGGTGCGCTCCTCGGCCGACGGGTCGGTGGTGGTCTCGTTCATTCAGGATCCTCCGGGGAATGCTGGGATGGACGTCCCGGGAGCGACTGTGCTCCCGGGAGGTGAGGTCACTTCTTCCGCTTCTTCTTGCCCTTGTTCACGGGCGAGCTCTTCGGCGGGGGCACCGGGAAGTCCCCGGACTCCTCCTGCGCCTTCCGGCGCTCCTCGGCGGCCTTGGCGCGGGCCTCGCGGGCGCGCTCGAGCTTCTCCTCGTCGGTGAGCTTCTTGCCGCCCTTGTTCTTCGCCGAGGGCTGGACGCGGATGTTCCGCTCGGGCTCGGGATCCGGGGCCGTGACCTTCTTCGGCGGGGTGAAGTCCAGCGGCTCCAGGCCCTTCTTCTCGCGCTTGGCGTTGATGCGCTCCTGGCGCTCCTTCTCCGCGTCGGAGCCGGGGGTGGGGGTCGCGCGGATGACGATGTACTGCTGGCCGAAGGTCCACACGTTCGTGGTGAGCCAGTAGATGAGCACGCCGATCGGCATGCCCGGCCCCGTGATCACGTAGATGAACGGGAGCATGTACAGCATCATCTTCTGGGTGCTGGCCATGGGGCCCTCGAGAGCCGCCTTGGGCATATTGCGCATGGTCAGCTCCTTCTGGGTGAAGAAGGTGACCGCGCACATGGCGGCGATGATGATGCCGGCGACGATCTTGGTGGTGACGCCGCCGTCGCCGGACTGCAGGAAGCTGTCGGCGATGGTGACATCGCCGAGGATGGTCGAGTTGCTGGCGCTCTGCGCGAGCTCGGTGGTCAGGGGGCCGAAGCGCGTCCCCTCGGCCGCCTCGGGCAGCTTGTAGAACAGCACCCGGAACAGGCCGAAGAAGATCGGCATCTGCAGCAGCACGGGCAGGCAGGAGGAGAACGGGCTGGCCCCGGCCTCCTTGTAGATGGCCATGGTCTCCTCGGCCATCTTCTGCCGGGACTCCTGGTCCGTTTTGCCCTTGTACTTCTTCTGGACCGCCTGCAGCTCGGGCGAGACCATCTGCATCGCGCGCGAGGCGCGGATCTGGCGCACGAACAGCGGGATGATCAGCGTGCGGACCACGACCGTGAGGCCGACGATCGACAGCACCCAGGTCAGGCCGGAGTCCGGTTCCATGAACACGGACAGCAGCGCATGGAACTTCACCATGAGCCATGCGACGGCCCACTCGATCGGGTACAGAGGATTCATCGGCCTGGTCTTCCTGCCGCACGGATGCGCATGTCGTTCATGCGAGGTGCCGGCTGTGGTCGGGAGTCTCGGACAAGGGTAGGCCCTAGGGGGCCGGGCGCCGCAGTCGGCGTGGATTGCTCCACATGCCGGGAGCGGGGACCGGGTCCAGCCCGCCGCGGGTCAGCGGGTTGCAGCGCAGGATCCGCCAGGTGGTGAGCAGGGTCCCCTTCACGGCTCCGTGCGTGCGCAGGGCATCCATGCCGTACTGCGAGCAGACGGGGTCGTAGCGGCAGGCGGGCGGGGTGTACGGCGAGATCCCCACCTGGTAGCCGCGCACCGGGAGCATCAGCACCCGCCGCGGCAGCCGGGCGAGGCCGCGCAGCCTCGATGCCGCGCTCACCGCCCGCTCCCCGCACGGCGCTCGAGCTTGCGGGAGGCGGAGCCCAGAGCCGAGTCCACGTCCTCGCGGAGCTCGGCGAAGGGCTGCTCGTCGATGCCCGGCAGCGCGCGCAGCACGATCGCGCTGCCCGGCGGGAGGGTCTCCAGGTGCGGCCTGACGATCTCGCGCAGACGCCGCGTGACGCGGTTGCGCACGACGGCGTTGCCGATCTTCTTGGACACGACGAATCCCACGCGGGGTGCCCCCTCGCCCTGCGTCAGCAGGGTCAGGTGCACGACCACGTGGGATCGAGCGCTGCGCGCGCCACCGCGGGTGACCGCACGGAACTCGTCGCCGGTGCGGAGCCGGCGACTAGACCAGTACATGACGCCGTGACGCCTCTGCGCTGGTCACCGCAGTCTCAGGCGGAGAGCTCGGCGCGGCCCTTGGCGCGGCGGGAGTTCAGGATGGCGCGGCCGGCGCGGGTGCGCATGCGGGCGCGGAAGCCGTGCTTCTTGGCGCGGCGGCGGTTGTTCGGCTGGAACGTGCGCTTGCTCATGGTTCTCCTCGATCGTGGGCACGGGCGTGCCCCTCGCGGTGGCGTGTGGTCCTGCTGCGCGGACGGAAGCCCGGGCGCACCCGCCGGAGCGGGGCGGCTGCCGAGCCTCCGCAGGGACTCCACCGGGGTCGGTGAGGTCGGGCGGCGCGCAGCGCTGACTGCACGATGTTAGGCGCGGGGGTGCGCAGGGTCAACGGAAGAGCCCCGCTGAGCGCCGGTTGTGGCCGGATTCTCACTGCCGGGGGCGTGTCGTGCCGGGAGCGCAGGGTCACCTCGTGCGGCTTACCACCATGGAGGCGTTGTCCACATCCGTGGTCCACAATGCTGAGGATACTGTGGAAAACTGGTCCGCACCGTGCCCGAGACCCGAGGGGGGACCCGCCGATGCCCGAGGCGAACGCCGACGCGATCTGGGAGAGCACGCTGGGCATCCTGCGCCGCGACGACACCGTCTCCCAGCGCGTGATGGCCCTGCTGACCCTCTCCCGCCTGATGGCCGTCGTCGCGGACACCGCCCTGGTCGCGGTGCCCTCGACCTCGGCGAAGGAGCTGATCGAGAACCGGATCGCGAGCTCGCTCAAGGCGGCGCTCAGCGAGGCCACCGGCACCGATCTCCGCTTCGCGGTCACGGTCGACGAGTCCCTGCTGCTGGACGGGGACGATGTGGATCCGGCGCCCGCACCGCCGCTGACCTCGTCCTCCGCCGACCGAAGTGCACATCCTGTGGACAACGATGTGGACAGCTCCACGGGGGATGTCCACAGCGCTCCGTTCCGTCGTGGACCGGGATCGGTGCTGCCTCCCTCCGGCCGGGAGGGACGGGCCGCGATGCCCTCCAGCAGCTCCGCGGACACGAGCACGCCGGCGGCCGGTCGCTTCACGCGCGGCGAGGAGGAGGTCTTCCACGGCTCCGCGGCCGACGACCCCAGCGCGTACGCGGGCCTGTCGGCGCTCACCGGCGCCTCCGCCCCCTCGCCGGGGCCCGCTCCGCGCCGCACGCCCCCGCCCGGCGGGGGGACGCTCGGCGAGGACTCGCGCCTGAACAGCAAGTACACCTTCGACACCTTCGTGATCGGCTCCTCGAACCGCTTCGCGCAGGCGGCGGCCTCGGCCGTGGCGGAGACCCCGGCGAAGGCGTACAACCCCCTGTTCATCTACGGCGGCTCGGGACTGGGAAAGACCCACCTGCTGCACGCCGTGGGGCACTACGCCCAGAGCCTCTACCCCGATGTGGTGGTGCGCTACGTGAACTCGGAGGAGTTCACCAACGAGTTCATCAACTCCGTCCAGTCCGGCCAGTTCGGCAAGGCGCAGGAGTTCCAGCGCCGCTACCGCGACATCGACATCCTGCTCATCGACGACATCCAGTTCCTGCAGCGGGCGCCCGAGACGATGGAGGCGTTCTTCCACACGTTCAACACGCTCTACAACTCGGACAAGCAGATCGTGATCACCTCGGACCTGCCGCCGAAGGAGCTCGGCGGCTTCGAGGACCGCATGCGCTCCCGCTTCGAGATGGGCCTGATGACGGACGTGCAGCCGCCGGACCTCGAGACCCGCATCGCGATCCTGCGCAAGAAGGTCGCCCAGGAGAACACCGGCGAGGTCCCGCACGACGTGCTGGAGTACATCGCCAGCCACATCGCCACCAACATCCGCGAGCTCGAGGGCGCGCTGATCCGAGTGCAGGCGCTGCACTCCCTCTCGCGCCAGCCGATGGACGTCACCCTCGCCGAGTCGGTGCTGAAGGACCTGCTCTCCCACGACGACGGCGCCCAGATCACGGCCTCGACGATCATCGCCCAGACCGCGACCTACTTCGGGCTCTCGGTCGAGGAGATCGTGGGCACGGGGCGCAGCCGGCGACTGGTCTCGGCGCGACAGATCGGCATGTACCTGTGCCGGGAGCTGACGGACATGCCGCTGATCCGCATCGGCGAGGAGTTCGGCGGGCGCGACCACACCACGGTCATGCACGCGAACAAGAAGATCTCGGAGCTCATGAAGGAGCGCCGAGCGATCTTCAACCAGGTCACGGAGCTGACCGCGCGCATCAAGAGTTCCAGTTCCTCGTCCCGTCAGTGACGCTGCGGGGCGGCTCCCGGGCCCTCACGACGGCGAGGAATGACATCGCAGGTCAGCGCCGCGTTCTCCCCAATTGTGGATAACTCTGTGGACAGTGTGGAACGAGCGACGTTCCCGCAGGAGTCGATGTGCACGACCGAATGACAAGAATCTGGCGAGGACGCTGATCCGTGCACAGCCGGCGCACGTCGGAGCTGTGATTCTCAACGAGCCGTCCACGAGAGCGGTGAACGGCACGACCTGCGAGAACGTCGATTCTCCACAGGATCCACAGCCGTGATGATGAGGACTGTCGTTCGGTGCTCGTCGTCGGTGTGGAGGGCGGGGGCTGCGAAGCGGCCGCTGCGCGGCAGGCGAGGAGCACGGAGGAGCAGGGACGGAAGTCAAGGATCCTGGCCGGTGTGTCGTCGGCAGGGCTCGGGAACCGATACGCTGTGCACCGTTCGATCACGATCCGGCATTCGACCACTGCGAAGGAGTGGCAACGGTGAAGTTCCACCTCGACCGCGGCGTCCTCGGCGACGCCGTCTCCTGGGCCACCCGCACCCTCCCTGTCCGTCCGGCGATGCCGATCCTGCAGGGCGTGCGCATCGTCGCCGACGCAGGCGGCGAGCTGCAGCTGTCGACCTTCGACTACGAGGTCAGCGCCCAGATCCGGCTCGAGGCCGAGATCGAGCAGCCCGGCGAGGTGCTCGTCCAGGGGCGCATGCTCTCGGACATCGTCCGCGCGCTGCCGAACAAGGACGTCTCCATCGCGCTCGAGGGCACCAAGCTCCAGGTCCGCTGCGGCAGCGCCCGCTTCGCTCTCGCGACCCTCCCGGTCGAGGAGTACCCGCAGCTGCCGACGATGCCGCCCGTGGCCGGCACCGTCGCGGCCGACGTGTTCTCCGAGGCGATCTCCCAGGTCACCGTCGCCGCCTCGAAGGACGACACCCTCCCCCTGCTCACCGGCGTGAAGGTCGAGATCAGCGGCGAGACCATGACCCTCATGGCCACCGACCGCTACCGCCTCGCGCTGCGCGAGCTGACCTGGAACCCCTCGACGCCGGGCTCCGAGCTCACCGCCCTGGTCCGCGGCCGCACCCTCCACGAGGTCGCCCGCTCCCTCGCCACCGGCGGCGGCGTCGAGATCGCCCTGTCCGAGGAGGACGGCGCGACCCTGATCGGCTTCGAGGCCGGCGGCCGCCGCACCACCTCGACGCTCGTCGACGGCGATTACCCGCCGGTGCGACGCCTCTTCCCCGACACCACCGCGATCACCGCGGTGGTCTCCACCGGCGCCCTCATCGACGCGGTCAAGCGCGTCTCCCTGGTCGCCGAGCGGAACACCCCGGTGCGCCTGTCCTTCTCCGAGGGTCAGGTGGCGCTCGAGGCCGGTGCCGGTGACGACGCCCAGGCCAGCGAGGTGCTCGAGGCGCAGCTCGAGGGCGAGGACCTCGTCGTCGGCTTCAACTCCGGCTTCCTGCTCGACGGCCTCGGCGCGCTCGGCACCGAGTTCGCGCGGCTGACCTTCACCGACTCGATCAAGCCCTCGGTGATGACCGGTCAGGACTCCCTCGAGGGCGAGCCCGACAGCTCGTACAAGTACCTGATCATGCCGATGCGGATCTGAGGGAGGGCGAGCTCCCTCCGTGCACCTGACCGCTCTCGATCTCACCGACTTCCGCTCCTACCGGCAGCTGAGCCTCCCCCTGCGTCCGGGCATCACCGTGATGGTGGGCCCCAACGGCCAGGGCAAGACCAACATCGTCGAGGCGCTGTGGTACCTCGCGACGCTCTCGAGCCACCGCGTCCCCCACGACGCGGCGCTCGTGCACCGCGGGGAGTCCACCGCGATCGTGCGGGCGAGCTTCGAGCGCGCCGGTCGGCCGCTGCAGGTCGACGTCGAGATCACCCCCGGCCGCTCGAACCGTGCCCGGCTGCAGGGACAGAACGTGCCGCGCCTGCGTGACCTGCTGGGCGAGGTGCGGGCGGTGCTCTTCGCCCCCGAGGACCTGGGCCTGGTCAAGGCCGATCCCGAGGGGAGGCGGCGCTTCCTCGATGAGCTGCTGTTCGAGATCGCGCCCCGCTTCGCCTCCGTCAAGGCCGACTACGACCGCGTCCTCAAGCAGCGAGGCAACCTGCTCAAGCAGATGCGCTCGATGCGCCGCGGCGGCTCCGGTCGCAGCGTCGGCGGACTGGACCCGGCCGAGTCCGCCGCCTCGACCCTCGAGGTCTGGGACCAGCAGCTCGCCCGCCACGGCGCCGAGCTGCTGCGCGCCCGGCTCCACCTCGTGAACCGTCTGCGCCCGCATCTGGGCTACTCCTACCTGCGGGTCGCGACCGACGAGGGGGCCGAGCAGGCGCTGGATCTCCCGCCCGACCAGCGCGGGGACGTGACCTCCCCAGCCGACGTCCGCTACCGCTCCGCTGTGCTCGACGAGCTCGGCACCGCCCCCGGCGAGCTGCCCGGCACCCAGGAGATCCGCGAGGCGCTGCTCGCCCTGATCGGCGCCCGGCACGACGAGGAGATCGACCGCGGCACCAACCTCGCCGGTCCCCACCGCGACGACCTCGAGATCAGCCTGCACGACTTCCCCGCCAAGGGCTATGCGAGCCACGGGGAGTCCTGGTCCCTGGCCCTCGCCCTGCGCCTGGCCAGCTACGACCTGCTGCGCCTGGAGGAGGGGGACCTGGGCGACGGCGAGCCGATCCTCATCCTCGACGACGTCTTCAGCGAGCTGGACGTGCATCGTCGCGAGCGCCTCGGACGGATCATCACCACCGCCTCGCAGGTGCTGATCACCACCGCGAACGACACCGACATCCCCGCCTCCCTCGACGGAGAGATCCACGTGATCGACGTGCGTCTCGGCGAGGCGGTGCCGCGCACCGGCGGCGGTCTGCGATGACCCGCGATTCCCGTCGACCTGCGGCGGGCGACGGGCGCGGCGGCCTCCCCGCCCGCCCGCGGCTCGCGAACCCTTACGGGCTCGGCACCTGGAGCGGCGGCCCGGCGCCTGAGGCGACCGGGACAGCGCGGGAGCAGGGGGAGCAGGATGCGCGAGGCCGCGGGGACGACGGCCGACGGAACGGCCCGTCGGCGCAGTCGCCGCCTCGACCCGAGGCGCCGGTCGGGCGCTCGCCCGAGGACGCCCCCGACCCGTCGGCCGAGGAGGCGGTGCTCTACGACCCGCCGGACCTGCCTGCGCCGGCGGATCCCTTCGAGCTCGCGCGCCGCACCGTGAACCGCTCCCGCGCCGCCGCGCGCGACCGCGGGCTCTTCCCGATCTCCGCGAAGACGCAGGCCAGGGATGTGCGCGACCGGTCGGGGCGGGCGCCCGGCTACTCCGGCTCGCGACCGGACCCGCGTGATCCGCAGGGCATCGAGATCGTGCTGAAGAAGGTGCTCGGCAACCTCGGCTGGAACGCGGGGATGAGCACCGGGCGGGTGCTGGACGAGTGGGACGAGATCGTCGGGGAGCGCCTGGCGACGCACTGCCGTCCCGTCTCCTTCGAGGGCGGCGTGCTCGTCGTCTCCGCCTCCTCCTCCGCCTGGGCCTCGCAGCTGCGGATGCTCACGCCGCAGCTGATCACCACGATCGAGGAGCACGTCGGCTCCCATGTCGTCTCCGAGCTGAAGGTCACCGGACCCGCCGCCGCCGAGCGCTCGTGGAAGAAGGGCCGACGCACCGTGACCTGGCGCGGCCCGAGGGACACCTACGGCTGATCGACGCACGGGGAGCGCCCCGTCACACGCCGTCACGTCCCCGCCCGCCCCTGCTACCGTGGGTGCCGACGAGCTGATGACGCTCGCGTGCACTGGGGTCGGTGAAATTCCGAGCCGGCGGTGACAGTCCGCGACCCGAGGGCCCCTACGGCCCGAGGCTGACCAGGTGGAACTCCTGGACCGACGGTGAGAGTCCGGATGGGAAGCGCACGTGGACGACGTCCTCGGGCGACCCCGCCGCACCTCCGTGCACGGCCGGACCCCGGGCGACGCCGCCCCCTCCTTCCTCTCCCTCCGGGACCGCGAGCAGCGGACGGAGGAGAGACCATGGGCGACGCCTCGACCACGATCGACGCCGCGGAGACCCGCGCGCTGCGCCGCGCCCTGGAGATCGCCGCGGACCCCTCCGTGCCGCTCGGTCCGAATCCGCGCGTGGGCTGCGTGCTCCTGACCGCCGACGGGACCGTCCTCGCCGAGGGCCGCCATCGTGGAGCCGGCACCGCGCACGCCGAGGCCGACGCCCTGGCCCGCGCCCAGAAGAACCCCGCCGCCTCCGCCGCGCTGCACGGCGCGACCGCGGTGGTCACCCTTGAGCCCTGCACGCACACCGGCCGCACCGGTCCCTGCACCGAGGCCCTGCTCGGCGCGGGGATCGCCCGGGTCGTGATCGCACGGTCCGACCCGAACCCCGTCGCCGCGGGCGGCATCGCCCGGCTGCGCGCGGCCGGGGCCGAGGTCGTCACCGACGTCCCCGCCGAGCTCGCCGAGGCCGCCGCCGCGCTGAACCGCGGCTGGGAGCACGGCCTCGCCCGTTCCCGCCCCCTGGTCACCGCGAAGACCGCGCTCACCCTCGATGGCCGCGCCGCCGCCGCCGACGGCACCAGTCGCTGGATCACCGGCCCCGCCGCCCGGGAGGAGGTGCATCTGCTGCGCACCGCCTGCGATGCGGTCCTCGTCGGCACGGGCACCGCCCGCCTCGACCGCCCCGCCCTCACAGCCCGTCGGCCCGACGGCACCCTCCACGCCCGCCAGCCGCTGCGCGCCGTCATGGGCACCTCCGAGGTGCCCACCCTGCCCGCCGTCGACGGGGCCGGGGAGGTGCTGCGCCTGGCCACCCGGGATTCGTCGGCCGCGCTGGCGACCCTCTTCGACCGCGGGGTCCGGCACGTGCTGCTCGAGGGCGGACCCACCCTCACCGCCGCCTTCCTCCGCGCCGGTCTCGTCGACGAGCTGATCCTCCACCTCGCCCCCACCCTGCTGGGCGCCGGGCGAGAGGGCATCGCGGACCTCGGCATCACGACCCTCGCCGACCGCCTCGACCTGGAGCTCGTGGACGCCGCCACGCTGCCCTCCCCGGGCGGACCCACCGACCTGCGCCTCACCCTCCGCCCCCGAACCACCGCCTGACCAGGAAGGACAACCATGTTCACCGGAATCATCGAGGAGCTCGGCACCGTCGAGTCCCTCACCCCGCACGCCGACCCCGCCCGGCTCACCCTCCGCTCCCCGCACGTGCTGGAGGGCATCTCCCTCGGCGACTCCATCGCGGTGAACGGCTGCTGCCTCACCGTCGCCGCCCAGGACGGCGAGACCTGGAGCGCGGACGTCATCGCCACGACCCTCGCCGCCACCACTCTCGGCGGTCTCGCCCCCGGGGACCGCGTGAACCTCGAGCGCTGCGTGCGCGCCGACGGCCGCCTCGACGGTCACATCGTGCAGGGCCACGTCGACGGCACCGGCGAGATCCTCTCCCGCCAGGAGGAGGCCGGCACCACCCTGCTGCGCCTGCGCCTGCCCGAGGGGCTCGCCCGCTACGTCGTGGCCAAGGGCTCCCTGGCCGTGGACGGGGTGAGCCTGACCGTCGCCGAGATCGACGCCGACGAGGTCACCATCGGCCTGATCCCCGAGACCCTCGCCCGCACCACGCTCGGCGGGCGCCAGGTCGGGGACGGCGTGAACCTCGAGGTCGACGTGCTGGCGAAGCACGTCGAGAAGCTCACCGCGGGGCTGCTGCCCGCTGCCGGGACCGCCACCTCCGGGATCTCCGCAGGGACGGAGCAGGTGCGATGAGCGGCCTGCGCCTGGATCCCGTGCCCGCCGCGCTCGCCGCGATCGCGCAGGGGCGCCCCGTCGTGGTCGTGGACGACGAGGACCGCGAGAACGAGGGCGACCTGATCCTCGCCGCCGCGACCGCGACGCCCGAGACGGTCGCCTTCGCCGTGCGCCACTCGAGCGGGCTGCTGTGCGCGCCGATGAGCGCCGCCCGGGCCGACGCCCTCGAGCTCCCGCTGATGGTCGCCGAGAACGCGGACCCGCTGCGCACCGCGTACACGGTCAGCGTCGACGCCGCGGACGGCGTCACCACAGGGATCTCCGCCGCGGACCGGGCCCGCACCCTCACCGTCCTCGCCGATCCCGGGACCGTCCCGACGGACCTGATCCGCCCCGGGCACGTGCTGCCGCTGCGCGCGAGGGCCGGCGGGGTGCTCGAGCGGCGGGGGCACACGGAGGCGGCCGTGGACCTCACACGGATGGCAGGTCTGCCGGCGGTCGGGATGATCGTCGAGGTCGTCCACGACGACGGCACCATGCGGCGCGGCCCCGCGCTGCGGGACTTCGCCGACGAGCACGGCCTGGTGATGATCTCCATCGAGGAGCTCGCCGCCCATCGGCGGGAGGTCGGCGACCTGCCGGAGGCGGAGCCGGCGTCGGCCGTTCCGTCGGCCCAGGTGCCGGCCGCCGCATCGGCTGTCGCGACGGCCGCCGCGCCGCTCGAGATCACCGAGTCGGTCCCGCTGCCCACCGACCACGGCGTCTTCCGCGCCCTCGCCGTGCGCGAGGGGACGGCCGAGCATCTCGTCCTGGTGCGCGGCGACGTCACCGGGGAGGATCCGGTGCTCACCCGCGTCCACTCCGAATGTGTGACCGGGGACGTGCTCGGCTCGCGGCGCTGCGACTGCGGCCCCCAGCTGCACGAGTCCCTCGCCCGGATCGACGCGGCCGGCCGCGGCGTGCTCGTGCTGCTGCGCGGTCACGAGGGCCGCGGCATCGGCCTGGTGCAGAAGCTGCGCGCCTACGCCCTGCAGGACGCCGGCCGCGACACCGTCGAGGCGAACCTCGACCTGGGCCTGCCCGTGGACGAGCGCAGCTACGCCGCGGTCCCGCGGATCCTCGCCCACCTCGGCGTCGGCGCGATCGACCTGCTCACCCACAATCCCGAGAAGGCGGACGCCCTGCGCGCCGGCGGCACGAGCGTGCACCGCGTCCTGGATCTCGAGGCGCATCCCACCGTCGAGAACCTCGTCTATCTCACCACCAAGCGCGACCGGCTGGGTCACCACCTGACCGGACTGCCCGCCCTCGCCCCCGTCTCCACCGCTGTCCCCACCCCCACCACCGAAGGAGCACCCCGATGAGCGGCCACGGAGCCCCCACCCCGCAGATCACCGCCCGACCCGAGGCGCGCGTCGCGATCGTCGCCGCGTCCTGGCACCAGGAGGTGATGGACGGACTGGTCGACGGGGCGCTGCGCGCCTGCGCCGAGGCCGGCGTCGACGCCCCGACCCTGGTGCGGGTGCCCGGCTCCTTCGAGCTGCCCGTCGTCGCGGACCGTCTGGCCCGCGACCACGATGCCGTGATCGCCCTCGGGGTCGTGATCCGCGGCGGCACCCCGCACTTCGACTACGTGTGCGCCGCGGCGACCGACGGACTCTCCAGGGTCGCCCTCGACCACGGCGTCCCCCTCGGATTCGGCCTCCTGACCTGCGATGACGACCAGCAGGCGCGGGATCGAGCGGGCCTGCCGGGCTCCGTCGAGGACAAGGGCCACGAGGCGGCCGCGGCCGCGCTCGCGACCGCGGAGGTGCTCGCGGGGCTGCCCGGCGCCGCCGGCTGAGCCTTCTCGCGGCACGCCCGAGGGCGGACACCCCAGGCGCGCCTGTGCCGCCTCAGGACCCCCTCGGGCGTACCCGCCCCCGTCGACGCCTCCGCGAGTGCGTTCCAGAGGCCGTCACGGAGCGTCTGGGGTGCATCACCCCTCGCGTCGTCCACAGGATCGGGGCGTCGAATAGGTCTCGAGGCCGTTCTCCGATAGAATGAGGGCGGTTCGGCCGACGTCGACCGGGGACGAAGCAGCCCGGCGACCTCCATGCCGTCGGCCCGATCACCGCGGCCTGCGGGTGCCGCTCGCGCGCGTGCGCGAGGAGCTCCGCGGGCCTCGCGCGTGCCGGGCTGCAGGGACACCGCCTCCCGCGGTGCCGTCGGACCACCCTCGGTCCTCCCGACCGAGGGACGCCCGGACTGCGAGGAGCCACATCAGGTGAGCGACAGCGACCGCCCCATGCCCGACCAGGACCTGCCCGAGGGCACCTCGGACCCGTCACCGGGAGCGGACGGCGCAGCACCGGCCCCCGAGGCGGAGTCGGCCCCCGCGGCCCCCACCACCGCCGGCGAGAAGGCGGCCCGCGCGCCCGAGCACTACGAGGCCTCGGACATCACCGTCCTCGAGGGCCTCGAGGCCGTCCGCAAGCGCCCCGGCATGTACATCGGCTCCACCGGTGAGCGCGGCCTGCACCACATGGTCCAGGAGATCGTCGACAACTCCGTGGACGAGGCGATGGCCGGCCACGGCGACACCATCGAGGTCACCCTCCTGGCCGACGGCGGCGTGCGCTGCGTCGACCACGCCCGCGGCATCCCCGTGGACATGCACCCCACCGAGAACAAGCCCGCCGTCGAGCTCGTGCTCACCGTGCTGCACGCCGGCGGCAAGTTCGGCGGCGGCGGCTACGCCGTCTCCGGCGGCCTGCACGGCGTGGGCTCCTCCGTGGTCAACGCCCTCTCGATCCGCATGGAGGTCGAGATCCGCCGCCAGGGCCACGTCTGGCGCCAGGCCTACTCCCGCGGCGTGCCCGAGGCCCCGCTCGAGAAGGGCGAGGAGACCGACGAGACCGGCACCACGATCACCTTCTGGGCCGACGACGAGATCTTCGACACGACCGAGTACGACTTCGAGACGCTGCGCAAGCGGTTCCAGCAGATGGCCTTCCTCAACAAGGGGCTGCGCATCTCGCTGACCGACGAGCGCGTGCCCGAGGGCGACGCCGGGGAGGACGAGGAGGTGGACGTCGAGCTTGAGGCCGAGAAGGGCGAGGACGCCGACGGCCCCCGCACCGTCTCCTACCTCTACGAGCGCGGCCTGCAGGACTTCGTCGAGTTCATCAACTCGGCCAAGCGCGCCGAGGTGATCCACCCCGACATCATCTCCTTCGAGTCCGAGGACACCGACGCGAAGATCTCCGTCGAGGTCGCGATGCAGTGGACCGGCGCCTACACCGACTCCGTCCACACCTACGCCAACACGATCAACACCCACGAGGGCGGCACCCACGAGGAGGGCTTCCGCTCCTCGCTCACCTCGATCGTGAACCGCTACGGCCGCGCCCAGGGGCTGCTCAAGGAGAAGGACGCCAACCTCACCGGCGAGGACATCCGCGAGGGCCTGACCGCGGTGATCTCCGTGAAGCTCGGCGAGCCGCAGTTCGAGGGCCAGACCAAGACCAAGCTCGGCAACACCATCGCCCGCACCTTCATGGTCAAGGTGATGACCGACCAGCTCACCGACTGGTTCGAGTCCCACCCGAACGAGGCCAAGGCCATCGTCATGAAGGGCCAGGCGGCGGCCATGGCCCGCGAGGCGGCCCGCAAGGCCCGCGACGCGACCCGTCGGAAGTCCCCGCTGGAGACCGGCGGCATGCCCGGCAAGCTGCGCGACTGCTCCTCGCGCAACCCCGCCGAGTCCGAGATCTTCATCGTCGAGGGCGACTCCGCCGGCGGCTCCGCCGTGCAGGGCCGCGATCCGCGCACCCAGGCGATCCTCCCGATCCGCGGCAAGATCCTCAACGTCGAGAAGGCGCGGCTGGACCGGGCCCTGGACAACCAGGAGGTCCGCTCGCTGATCACCGCCTTCGGCACCGGCATCGGCGAGGACTTCGACGCCACCAAGCTGCGGTATCACAAGATCATCCTGATGGCCGACGCGGACGTCGACGGCCAGCACATCTGCACCCTGCTGCTGACGCTGCTGTTCCGCTACATGCGCCCCCTGATCGAGCTGGGCCACGTGTTCATCGCGATGCCGCCGCTGTACCGCCTGAAGTGGTCCAACGCCCCGCACGAGTACGTCTTCAGCGACGAGGAGCGCGACGACCGCCTCGCCGCCGGCCAGGCCGCCGGGCGCCGCATGCCCAAGGACAACGGCATCCAGCGCTACAAGGGCCTGGGCGAGATGGACTGGAAGGAGCTGCAGTCCACCACCATGGACCCCGCCTCCCGGACCCTCAAGCAGGTCACGGTCGACGAGGCCGCCGACGCCGACACGATCTTCTCCGTCCTGATGGGCGACGACGTCGAGTCCCGGCGCCGCTTCATCCAGGAGAACGCCAAGGACGTCCGCTTCCTCGACATCTGACCGGGACCCGGGGCGGCGCCGACGCGCTCGCGCGCCCCCGGATCCCCTGACCCATCGGCCCGACCGGAAAGGCCCTCCCCGCCATGAGCGATTCCCCGAACGACCCCACCAGCCCCGACGACGAGACCACCCCGACCCCCGCGGAGAGCGCCGGGATCGGGGGCCAGGAGACGCCCGAGGGCGCCAGCGAGCTCTCGGCCGACGAGGCCGCCTCGCGCACCGTCACCCTCGTGGACCCGCTGGACGAGGGCGAGGTCGACCGCATCACCCAGGTCGACCTCAACCAGGAGATGCAGCGCTCCTACCTCGACTACGCGATGAGCGTCATCGTCTCGCGCGCCCTCCCGGACGTGCGCGACGGCCTCAAGCCCGTCCACCGCCGCATCGTCTACGCCATGTACGACGGCGGCTACCGTCCCGACCGCTCCTTCTCGAAGTGCGCGAAGGTCGTCGGCGAGGTCATGGGCAACTACCACCCCCACGGCGACTCCGCGATCTACGACGCGATGGTCCGCCTGGTCCAGCCGTGGAACATGCGCTACCCGCTGATCCTCGGCCAGGGCAACTTCGGCTCCGCGGGCGACGACGGCGCGGCCGCTCCCCGGTACACCGAGTGCAAGATGGCGCCACTGGCCCTCGAGCTGGTCCGCGACATCGAGCAGGACACCGTGGACATGCAGGGCAACTACGACAACACCGTCGACGAGCCCTCCGTGCTCCCCGCACGCTTCCCGAACCTGCTGGTCAACGGCTCCGCCGGCATCGCCGTCGGCATGGCCACGAACATCCCGCCGCACAACCTGCGCGAGGTGGCCGACGCCGTCCAGTGGCTCCTGCAGAACCACGAGGCGACCAAGCCCGAGCTGCTCGAGGCCTGCATGAAGTTCATCAAGGGCCCCGACTTCCCCTCCGGCGCCACGATCGTCGGCACCGACGGGATCGAGGACGCCTACCGCTCCGGCCGCGGCTCCATCACGCAGCGCGCCGTGGTCTCCACCGAGGAGATCAACGGACGCATGGCGCTCGTGGTCACCGAGCTGCCCTACCAGGTCAACCCCGACAACCTCGCCCGCAAGATCGCGGAGATGGTCAAGCTCGGCAAGATCCAGGGCATCGCCGACATCACCGACGAGACCTCCGGCCGCACCGGTCAGCGCCTGGTCATCACCCTCAAGCGCGACGCCGTGGCGAAGGTGGTGCTGAACAACCTCTTCAAGCACACCCAGCTGCAGGAGAACTTCTCCGCGAACATGCTCGCCCTCTCCGGCGGCGTGCCCCGCACCCTCTCGATCGACTCCTTCGTGCGCGAGTGGACGAAGCACCAGATCGACGTCATCGTGCGCCGCACCAGGTACCGGCTGAAGAAGGCCGAGGAGCAGATCCACATCTACCGCGGCTACCTCAAGGCGCTCGACGCGCTGGACGAGGTCATCGCGCTGATCCGCCGCTCCCCGGACGTGGACGAGGCCCGCACGGGCCTGATCGACCTGCTCGAGATCGACGAGATCCAGGCCAACGCCATCCTCGCGATGCAGCTGCGCCGGCTGGCCGCCCTGGAGCGGCAGAAGATCATCGAGGAGCACGACCGGCTCCAGGCCCTCATCGAGGAGTACACCGCGATCCTCGCCGATCCGGCGCGCCAGCGGCAGATCGTCTCCGAGGAGCTCGGCGAGCTGGTCGACAAGTACGGCGACGACCGTCGGACCCAGATCCTCCCCTTCCACGGCGACATGTCGATGGAGGACCTCATCCCCGAGGAGGACGTGGTCGTCACGATCACCCGCGGCGGCTACGTCAAGCGCACCCGCGAGGACCAGTACCGGGCCCAGAAGCGCGGCGGCAAGGGCGTGCGCGGCGCGACCCTGCGCGAGGACGACGTGGTCGAGCACTTCTTCACCACGACCACGCACCGCTGGCTGCTGTTCTTCACCAACCAGGGCAGGGTCTACCGCGCCAAGGGCTACGAGCTGCCCGAGGCGCCGCGGGACGCGAAGGGCCAGCACGTCGCGAACCTCATGGCCTTCCAGCCCGACGAGAACATCGCCTCGGTCCTCGCGATCAGCTCCTACGAGGACGCGGAGTACCTGGTGCTCGCCACCGAGTCCGGCCTCGTGAAGAAGACGGCGATGACGGCCTTCGACTCGAACCGCACCGGCGGCATCATCGCGATCAACCTCCGCGACGTCGACGGGATCGACGGCACCCGCCCCGACCGCGTGATCGCCGCCCGCGCCGTGAACGGCGACGACGAGCTGCTGCTCGTCTCCCGCAACGGCCAGAGCGTGCGCATGCCCGCGGCCGATGACGTGCTGCGCCCGACGGGCCGCGCGACCAGCGGCGTGACCGGCATGAAGTTCCGCCACGACGACCAGCTGCTGGCGATGGACGTGGTGCGTCCGGAGACCTTCGTGGTCACCGTGACCGACGGCGGCTACGCCAAGCGCACCAGCGTGGACGAGTACCGCCTCCAGGGCCGCGGCGGCCTCGGCATCCGGGTCGCGAAGCTGCCCGACGACCGCGGCCATCTGGTCGGCGCGGCCGTGGTCGAGGAGACCGACGAGCTGCTGGTGGTGATGGAGCGCGGCCGCGTGGTCCGCTCGAAGGTCTCGGAGGTGCCGGCGAAGGGCCGCACCACCATGGGCGTCACCTTCGCCAAGCCCGACAAGGGCGACCGCATCCTGCTGGTCACCACCGGGCCGGAGAGCGAGATCGACGAGGACGAGGCCGAGAAGCCCGTCCTCGCAGAAGGGGATGCTGTGGAGATCCCCGAGGACGGCGCGCCCGCGCCCGCGTCCGACCAGGACGATGCTCTAGGCTCTGACGAGTCCGAGCCGTCGACCGACGACGCCGAGAACGACGAGGAGTGACCCGTGAGCACCAGTGACTCGAGGACCGGCACGCAGGATGCCGCCCCCGCCGAGGCCACCTCGAAGCTCCCGTCCTTCGACAGCGCCTCCTCGCCGTCGGAGCAGGGACTCGGCGAGGGCAAGGGCTCCGCGGCCCGCGGCGCGAGCCGCAGCCCGAAGAAGACCGCCCCCGCCGCGACCGGTGCGGACAAGGAGCGCCGCGGCCCGCGCCGCGTGCGCCTGACCCTTGCCCGCCTGGACCCCTTCTCGGTGATGAAGCTGTCCTTCCTCGTCGCGATCGCGATCGGCATCGCCACCGTCATCGCGGTGGTGCTGCTGTGGAACCTGGTCGAGGCGATCGGGCTGTGGGACCAGATCGACCAGCTGGGCCGCGATCTCAACGGCGGCAACCCGCTGCCGTTCATGGAGTTCTTCAGCTTCTCGAAGATGACCAGCTACGGCACCATCGTGGCGGTGGTGAACGTCGTGATCATCACCGCGCTCGGCACCCTGCTGGCCTTCCTCTACAACCTCGTCGCCGCCCTGCTGGGCGGGCTGAAGATGACCTTCACCGACGAGTGAGCTCGGCGGCCGGCGAGATGTGGCTCTGTGGCGGAATGGGCCCTCATGCCGACACAGAGCCACCTCCCGGCCGCCCGTCCGAGGGCAACTCTTGTGGCCCGCAGGACTCATGGGGGCCGACATGAGTCGCCAGCGCAGCGAACATGGGCGAATGACGGCCTCATTGCCCCAGGTCTGCTGACGGGCAGGGGCTCCGCTGGCCGGCAGCGCGGGGTCAGGGGGCGTGGAGCTCGGTGACGTCGGCGACCTGGGCGTCGAGGCGGGCGAGCGTCTCCTCGGCGGGGACGGTCACGGCCACGCCGTGGGCGCCCGCGCCCATCGAGATCCGACGCTCGGGGTCGCCCGCCAGGGAGGCGTCGGCGACGACGGGCCAGGCCGTGGTCGCGCCGAAGGGCGTGATCGTGCCGCGCTCGTAGCCGGTGACGTCCTTGGCGACCTCCTTGTCGGGCATCGACAGGCGGTTCACGCCCAGCAGCGCCCGCAGCCTCGGCCAGGAGATCTCCCGGTCGCCGGGCACGAGCACGAAGAGGAAGTCCCCCTCGCCCCGCCGCACCACGAGGGTCTTGACGATGTCGCGGGGTTCGACGCCGCGGGCCGCGGCCGCCTCGGCGAGGGAGCCGGCCCTCCCGTGCCGGGTGATCTCGTGGGGCAGGCCCAGGGCCGTCAGGGCGTCGATCGCACGCTGCTCGCTCATGGAGCCAGCGTAGGCCCCGTCACCGGGAGCGGAGCTCCATCCAGTCCTCGGGACCCTCGAGCGGGGCCCAGCCCGCCCGCTCGTACAGCGGACGGCCCGCCTCGGACGCCTTCAGCACGATCCTCTTCAGACCCATCGGGTCCAGGTCCGCGAGGATCAGGTCGATCAGGGCGCTGCCCAGCCGGCGCCCCCGGTGCGCGGGATCCACGATCACGTCGGCCAGCCAGGCGAACGTCACGCCGTCGGTGACGACGCGGGCGTAGGCGATCTGCTCCCCGCCGTCCTGTCCGTCGCCGGACGGCGTGTAGATCCCGTAGTTCCGTGACGCCTCGACGATCGCCTGCTGGGCCTCGAGGGTCCGGCCGACGGCCCAGTGGGTGTGCTCGACCAGGAGGCGGTGCACCCGGCCGGTGTCGACCCGCGCCGGATCCGCGGAGAACTCGTAGCCGTCGGGGAGCGGAGATGCGGGCGCCATGTGCGACATTCTGGGGCAGCTCCTCCCGGGCAGGGGCGACGGTCCGTGCCACGGAGTCCCCGGGGCTATGGTCGAAGGATGCCCTCCGCGACCACGCCCGACCTCTCACGCACCGCTCCCGCCGCCCCGGAGGACTACCCCTGGGTGGGGCCCGAGGTGCGCTCGGCGCTGCTCACGGCGGAGGGGGTCCTCGACCTCGAGCCCGTCCCGTCGGCGCCCTCGGAGGAGCCGGGCAGTCCCGTCGTGGACCGGGCCGCCATCGACCAGCTCCTCGCCGCGGAGGAGGCCGCGCCGCTGTCCGAGCGCACGCTGGTCGTCGCCGTCGGCTCGAACCAGACCCCGCGGACCATCGCGCACAAGTACCGCCGCGCCGCGAGCGCCGTGCCCGTGACCACGCCGTTCGTGCGCTGCACCGTGCACGACCTGGCCGTCGGCCATGTGCCGCGGGCCGCCGCGCCCGGGTACGTGCCGGCCGCCCCGTACCGCGCCGAGGGGGAGCGGATGGAGCTGGTCGCCACCTGGTTCGACGCGGCGCAGCTGGCCGTGGTCGATGAGACCGAGCCGAACTACGACCGGGTGAGCCTCGGCGTCGCGGAGTTCCCGGTCGCGCTCGCCACCGGCGAGCAGCCGGCTCACGTGGACGTCTACGCCTCGCGCTGGGGCGTGCTGGCCCGCGACGGGGTGCCGATCCCGCTGCGCCACCGGCAGCAGGAGCTCTTCGACGAGCTCGTCGCGCTGACCGGGGACGAACGGCTGATCGGGGACGCCGCGGAGGTCTGTGTGCGGCTCGCCGAGGATCCCGACGCCCTGCTCGCGCTCGCCCGGAGCGGCGGTCTCGTCGCCGCCGACGGGCTGCCCAGGGCCTGAGCGCTGCGTGACTCCGGCTCCGCGCCGGGCCGCTCAGGTGACGGTGAACTGCACGGTGTGCCAGCCGCTCGCCCCGTTCGGTGCGGGGGCGGCCCGCTCCTCGGTCTGCACCTCACCCTCCCCGTCGGTGGCGCGCACGGCGACGGAGTGCTCCCCGGGGTCGGCGTCCTCCCAGCGCAGCGACCACTGGACCCAGGTGTCCGCGGAGACCTCGGCGCCGATCTCCGCCGGGAGCCATTCGCCGTCGTCGATCCGCACCTCGACGGCGGCGATGCCCCGCTGCTGCGCCCAGGCGGTGCCGCCGAGCATGACGGCCCCCTCCGCATCGGGGGCGAGCTCCGCGAAGGAGCGGGGCACGTCGACGCGGGAGGCGATCTTGATCGGGCCGCGCTCGGACCAGCCGCGCGTGGTCCAGTAGGCGGTGTCGTCCGCGAAGCGGGTGACCTTCAGCTCCGTGACCCACTTGGTGGCCGAGACGTAGCCGTACAGGCCCGGGACCACCATCCGCACGGGATAGCCGTGCTCGGCGGGCAGAGGATCGCCGTTCATGCCCACGGCCAGCAGCGAGTCCCGCTCGTCGGTGAGCGCCTCGAGCGGGGTGGAGGCGGTGAAGCCGTCGATCGAGCGGGAGAGGACCATGTCCGCGCCGTCCCGCACCCCGGCGCGCTCCAGCAGCGTCCGCACGGGAACGCCGAGCCATGTCGCGTTCCCCGCGAGGTCCCCGCCGACGGGGTTGGAGACGCAGGTCAGCGTCACGTGGGACTCCACCATCGGCTCCTCGAGCAGCTCGGCGAAGGTCATCTCGAGCTCGTCCTCGACCAGGCCGCGGATCCTCAGCGTCCAGGTCGAGGGGTCGACCCGGGGCACGGCGAGGGCCGTGTCGATGCGGTAGAACTCGCTGTTCGGCGTGAGGAAGGGCGGCATGCCCTCGACGTCGACCTGGGCGTCCGGAGGGATCGGGTCCGCGGCGGCCCGGGGCGCGGGCAGCACGAAGCGGGCGATCTGGCGGGCCCGCTCCCTGCCGGCGCTGATCCCGCGGGCACCCGCGGCGGCGGCCACGGCGAGCACGCCGAGCGCGCCCACGCCGACCAGCGCGCGCCGTCTCCGCCAGGCCGCGCCGGGCCCGCCCTCGCGATCGCGGGAGGGGGCCTCGAGCGTCCGCCGCAGGAGCAGCAGCGTCGGCACCGCCGCCGCCGTGCCGAGCAGCGTGGGGACCACGTCCGCCGCGGAGTTCTGGGCGCGGGTGAGCACGAGCGCCATCGCGAGCCCGCCGAGGCCCGCCAGTGCCAGCGCGGCAGGCAGGGGACGACGGGCCGAGAGGCGCCCGATCAGCGCCGTGAGCAGGACGTACACGGCGACCATGCTGAGGTTCAGCACCAGCTTGTCCCAGGTGCCGAACAGCCCGATCACCAGGTCCTTGAGCGCCGGCGGGACGATGTCGACGAAGGCCCCGCCGACGGCGACGAAGGGCGCGGAGGAGGAGCTGAAGGCGAGGGAGACGAGCTCTGCGACCGCGACCAGCACGAGCCCCGAGACCACGCCGACCAGTGCCGACCAGCGGCGGGACGTCCGGACGGGCCTGGCCGGCGCGCTCACGAGAGCACCCCGGCGCCGATCGGCTCCATGGTCGGCTGCTCCGAGCCGCCTGCGGGCTCGATGGTCAGGCCGATGGTCACGTCCTGCGGGATCGCGCCCGAGTGCATCATCGGCGACTCGGAATCCTCCAGCATCCCGGCGCTGGTGATGTCGTCGCCCTCGATCATCCACAGCTGATAGGCACGCCCAGCGGGAAGCGCCTCGAGACCGGCGGGCTGGACGATCATCGCCTGCTGCTCGCGCGAGTACATCAGCTCGAGCGATCCGCCGTCGGCGACGGGGACGGCGAGATGGGCGGAGTCGTCCGCGGCGAGGATGCCGGAGAGCATCTCCCGCTCCTGCTGCGCCGCGGCCTGCTGCGACTCCATCGCGGCCAGGGTCGCCTCCATCTCCTGCTGCGCGGCGCGCTCGCTGTTCCACAGGCCGACGCCCGCGAGGGTGGTGAGCAGCAGCGCGGCGGCGGCGACGGTCGTCCAGCGGCTGCGACGCACGCTCGCGCGGTAGCGGTCCAGGGAGATGACCGGCTCCGTCGGGTCCGGGTGCTCCGCGGGCTCCGAGCTGTCCGCAGGCTCCGGCTCCTCCTCCGGCAGCGGGGAGAGCTGGCGCGTGGTGGCGACACGCGCCATCACGGCGGCCTTCAGCTGCGGCGGGGGAGCGAGCGGGGGCAGGCTGCCTGCGAGCTCGCCCGCGGTCTCCTCGAAGGCGCGGGCCTCCGAGGCCGCCTCCGGGTCCTCGGCGAGATAGCGACGCATCTGCTCGCGCTCGTCGGCGTCCAGGGCGTTCAGCGCCCAGGCGCCGGTCTTCGTGTGCTCCTGGTCGTTCACGAGGTCACCCCCAGCCTGTCGCGCAGCACGATCATGCCGTCGCGGATCCGAGTCTTCGCCGTCCCGACGGGGATGTCGAGCAGCGCGGCGACCTCCCGATGGGTGTAGCCGCCGAAATACGCGAGGCGGATCGCCTCGGACTGCGCCGTGGTCAGCGCCTTCATCGCGCTGTGCACGCGCCCGCTCTCGACCCTCATGATCCCCTCCTCCTGCACATCGACCACCTGCTGCTCGAGCGTGAGCAGCCCGTCCTCGGAGTCCCTGCGCCGCGCTGCCTCGCTCGAGCGCACCGTGTCCACCGCGCGACGGTGGGCGATCGTGCACAGCCAGCCGCGCGCCGAGCCGCGTCGGGCATCGAAGCGGGTGGCCTGGCGCCACACCTCCACGTACACCTCCTGCAGCACCTCCTCGCTCATCGACACGTCCCGCACCACGCGCCTGATCAGCGCGAACAGCTGCGGCGCGGTCTCGTCGTAGAGGCGGGAGAAGGCGTCCTCGTCACCGAGCGCCGTGTGGGCCAGCAGCTCGGCGGGACCGTCGGACGGGGACGGCATCGCCCGCAGCCCCGGCTCGCCGCGCGAGGGGTCCTCGTGCGGCGGACGCGGACCGGCCCTGCCGGGCGGCGGGCGCTCCGGCTCGAGAGGGGTCGGGTCTGGTGTCATGGAGCTCCTTCGGGGAGGGGCCGTCCGGGCGGGGACGGGCGATGCGCTCGCCCCCGCCCGCTCGGGCCGACAGTGCAGTCTGCTCCGTTCAGCCCTGCTCTGCCATCGACGGCGGCATCAGGACGGTGTCGACCAGGTAGACGGTCGCGTTCTGGGTCTTCACCCCTCCGCAGATCACGGTGGCGCCGTCCACCATCAGGTCGTCGCCCTCTCCGGTCACCTCGAGGTCCTCGCCCTGCACCGTGGTGTGCGTGCCGGCGATCTCGTCGGGAGCGATCTGACCGGGCACCACGTGGTACGTGAGCACGCCGGTGAGCGCGTCGGAATCCTCGGCCAGCGCGCCGAGGTCCTCCTCGGGGATCGCCTCGAAGGCGTCGTCCACCGGGGCGAACACGGTGAACTCGTCGCCGTCGAGCGTGTCGGCGAGGTCCACGTCCGAGTTCAGCTCGCCGGAGACGGCGGAGGTGAGCGTGGTGAGCATCGGGTTGTTCGAGGCGGCGACGCTGACGGGGTCCTGGGCCATGCCCTCGACGGAGCCGTCGCCCTCGGGGACCATCGCGGCGTAGTCCGCGCATCCCGCGCCGACGAGGTCCGCGGCGGGGTCCATGCCCGTTCCGTCCATGTCGTCCATGCCGCCGTCAGAGGTCATGCCGCCGCCGTCGGAGCCCTGCTCCTGGCCTGCGGCCGGCTGGTCGTCGGCGGCCGGGGAGGAGCCCTCACCCATCCCGCCGGAGCAGGCGCTCATCAGGGCGACGGTCGCCGCCAGCGCGCCGAGCCGGGGAAGCATCGTGCGAGTGCTCATGACGATCTCCTTCGTGATGCTGGGATCGCCCTCGGCGGGGCCGGGGACGGGACGCCCCGGGGAGGGGAGTCACGAAGGGGGTTCGGAGCCGTCGGCTCCTCAGATGGGAGGAGATTCCGCCGTCCTCGCCCGCGCGCTTCTCCGGCGGGCCGCAGGAAGGGCTCGGGAAGGTCCGGAAAGGGTGTGACCTCGCGAACAACCGCCCGGACCGGTTGGACGGAGCGGCCCGGCTCGGGGTAGCGTTGTGCGTCGGCGGTCATCCCGGGAACTCCCGGTGACCACCGTGCACGGGCCTATAGCTCAGTCGGTTAGAGCGCTGTCCTGATAAGACAGAGGTCGCTGGTTCAAGTCCAGCTAGGCCCACGTCGAGGATCGGAGGAACTCATGAAGAAGTTCATCGCGACCGCCGCCGTCGTGGTCACCACGACCGTGGCCGGTGTCCTCACCTGGCGGAAGGTCGAGTCCGACCGCATCCGCGACGATCTGTGGACCGAGGCGGAGCGCGTCTCCGCCGAGCAGGATCTCGCCGCGCAGAAGCAGGCGCAGCGCTCCTGAACCTCATCGGTGCCGCACCGAGTACGATCGGCACCACCCACGGGGACTTAGCTCAGTTGGTAGAGCGGTAGCTTTGCAAGCTTCAGGTCAGGGGTTCGACCCCCCTAGTCTCCACCAGGCACGACGAAGAAGGCCCCCTCCTCCGGGAGGGGGCCTTCTTCGCTGCACGGCCTCTGCACGGGGAAGACCGTCGGTCGATATACCTCGCCCCCCGCCCGAGGAGCGGCTAGATTCTCCGGACATGACCCTCGACCCCGTCCTCCGCCTCCGACTGTCGACGATGATGTTCCTGGAGTTCTTCGTGTGGGGCGCCTGGTTCGTCACGCTCGGCACGTATCTCGCCGCCGACCTCGGCGCGAGCGGCAGCCAGATCGCCCTGGCCTTCCTCACCCAGTCCCTCGGCGCGATCCTCGCCCCCTTCATCGTGGGCCTGATCGCCGACCGCTGGTTCGCCGCGCAGCGCATCCTCGGTGTCCTGCACCTGTTCAGCGCGGTGATGCTCTTCCTCGCGGGCCGGCAGGGGGACTTCGGGCCGTTCTTCGTGTTCGCCCTGCTGGCGATGATCTCCTTCATGCCGACCCTGGCGCTGGCGAACTCGATCTCCTTCCGCCGCCTGGAGAGCCCCGAGCGCCAGTTCCCCGCGATCCGCGTGTTCGGCACGATCGGCTGGATCATCGCGGGGCTGCTCATCGGCTGGCTCGGCTGGGAGGCCGGGGGAGCGCTCGAGAACACCTTCGTCATGGCCGCGATCGGCTCGGCGCTGCTGGGCGTGTACGCGTTCACCCTCCCGCACACCCCGCCCGAGCCCGGCCAGGGCCGCATCACCGTGCGCGACGTGCTGGGACTGGACGCGCTCGCGCTGCTGAAGTCCCGCTCCTACCTGGTGTTCTTCCTCGCCTCGGTCCTCATCTGCATCCCGCTGGCCTTCTACTACAACTTCACCAACCTCTATCTCAACGAGATCGGAGTGAAATCGGCGGCCGCCGTGCAGTCCCTCGGACAGCTCTCCGAGGCGCTGTTCCTGCTGATCATGCCGCTGATGCTGAAGAAGCTCGGCGTGAAGCGGACGCTGCTGATCGGCATGCTCGCCTGGGCGCTGCGCTACGCCCTGTTCGCCTTCGGGGACGCCGGCTCGCTGCTGTGGCTCGTGATCATCGGTCTCGTGCTGCACGGCGTCTGCTACGACTTCTTCTTCGTGGCCGGGCAGATCTACACCGACCGCTTCGCCCCCAAGCACGTGCGCAGCGCCGCCCAGGGCCTGATCTCGCTCGCGACCTACGGGGTGGGCCTGCTGATCGGGTCGCTGATCTCCGGCCCCATCGTCGACGCCTTCGTCGCGGCCGACGGGACGCACGCCTGGCGCGCCATCTGGCTCATCCCGGCGGCGCTCGCCGTCGGCGTCGCGCTGTTCTTCGCCGCTCTGTTCCAGGAGCGGGAGACGGCCGCGGCGGCGGAGGTGCCGCAGGGGGCCTGAGGGCCGCCCTGCACGATCCCCTCCCTACACCGTCCGCAGCGAGCTGAACAGCAGGTTCGTCTGGGTGGTGCGCACGCCCGGGATCGCTCGGACCCGCTCGAGGACGAGGTCGAACTCGGAGAGGTTCCGGGCGCGGATCTGCAGCACCAGGTCCCAGGTGCCGGTGGTGGAGTGGAGCTGCTCGAGCTCCGGGTAGCCGCGCAGCTCGCGGACTATCTCGTGGCTGCGGCTGTTCTCCGTGGCGACGAGCATCACGCCCTGGACCGAGTCGTGCTCGAGGTCGCCGCTGACCCGGATCGTGAACCCCTCGATCACGCCGTTGTCGACGAGGCGGTCGATGCGGGAGGTGACCGTGGAGCGGTTCACGCCGAGCTCGCGAGCGAGGACGGCCACGGGGGTGCGGCTGTCCGAGCGCAGCAGGGCGATGAGGCGGTAGTCGAGATCATCGAGCACGCAGTCAGCGTACTGCGACCCAGCAGAGTGCGTGCTCCCCTGGCGTTCTGCCCGGCAACTCGGCGATTGCGGCACCGCATCGACGCCTCCTAGAGTCCCTGTCGGCCCAGGTGAGGGCACGAATCCGGGACATCGTCCCGAAGCGAAGACAAGGTGGTGAGAAGTGCTCGACGTGTCCGTCCTGCCCGCATTCCTGCTGGCCGTCATGGTCATCCTCGTGACTCCCGGACCGGACATGGCGTTCATGATCGCCACCGGCATCAACCAGGGGCGTCGTGCCGCGGTCCGCGGCGCCTTCGGCGTGACCTCCGCGATGACGATCTGGGTGCTGGTCGCCGCGACGGGCCTGGGCGTGGCGCTGACCCAGCTGCCCGCCGCGCTGGATGCGATCCGCCTGGCCGGCGCCGGCTATCTCGCCTTCCTCGCGGTGACCACGCTGCGGCACGCCGGCGCCCCGATCGCCGAGTCCTCGGTGGTCCCGAACGTGTTCCGCCGGGGCTTCGTCGTCAACATCACGAACCCCAAGATCGCCCTGTTCTTCGTGGCCTTCCTGCCCCAGTTCCTGGGCACCACCAGCACCTCGGGCCAGAACCCCTTCGTCCAGATCCTCATGCTCGGCCTGCTGCTGCAGCTGACGGGGCTGGTCACGGATCTCGCCATCGGCGGCGCGGCAGGGCTCTTCCGCGACGCGGTGCTCAGCCGCCCCCGTGTGCGGTACGTCCTCGACGGCGCCGCCGGCACCGTCTACGGCGCGCTCGCCGTGCTGCTCGTCCTCGGGGTCGCGCACAGCTAGCCCGGCGCCGCGCTGCGGCGGCAGACTGGGGCGATGAGCACATCCGACCAGGACAGCACCAGGCTCCCCACGGCCCTCGTCACCGGCGCGACCAGCGGGATCGGCCGCGAGGTCGCCCTGCAGCTCGCCGAGCTCGGCTGGCGGGTGATCGCCGTCGGCCGGGACCGGGATGCCCTCGCGCAGCTCGAGGGCGACTCCGCGCTGATCTCCCCGTGCCCCGCGGACCTGCTCGCGGGCGATCTCGCCGCCCTCGTGCCCGAGCGCGTGGACGCTCTGGTCCACGCCGCCGGGATCTCTCCGTCCACCCGGGTCGAGGACACGGCCGACGAGGACTGGGAGCGGGTGTTCGCCCTCAACGTCACCGCGGGGGCGGCCCTCGTCCGGCACGCCCTGCCGGCGCTGCGCCGTGCCCGCGGCACCGTCGTGTTCGTGAACTCGGGTGCCGGCACCGCCGCCCGTCCCCGCAATGCGCCGTATGCCGCGAGCAAGCACGCCCTGCGCGCGCTCGCGAACGGTCTGCGGGCGGAGGAGGAGGGGAACGGGGTGCGGGTCTCGACCGTCTACCCCGGGCCCACCGACACCCCGATGTTCGGCGGGGACGTGGACCGCAGCGAGCTGATCCGCCCCTCTTCGGTCGCGCGGGCGGTGGTCTCGGCCCTCACCGCGAGCGAGGACGTGCAGCTCACCGACATCCACGTCCGGCCCCGCCGCGAGCTGTCCTGGTGAGCGGGCGGGCGGTGGTCCGCATCCCTGCGTGACCCGGGACCGCCCATGCGACCTCGGTGAGCGGAATCGTCCCCAATCCGCTCCGCCCTCGGCTCCGAACCCTTCCCGGAACGCCGCCCACGACGGCCGCAGGGCCGTCCGGTGTCCGACGAAGGAGTCACGATGCGCACGACGACGAAGCGACTGCTCCCCCTCCTCGCGGCCACGGCCGCGCTCGGCATGTTCGGGGCCCCCGGCGCCGCCCTCGCCGAGGGCCACGGCGGCGGTCTCGAAGCGACCACTCTCGAGGCCCACCTGACCGAGCTGAACGACTCCGGGGCCTCCGGCACCGCCTGGGTCACGGTGGAGGGCAACGAGGTCACGGTGAAGATGGAGAACACCGGCCTGCTCGCCGGGTCCCCGCACGCCCAGCACATCCACGTCGGCGGGAAGAACCAGTGCCCGGACCCGAACATGGAGGGCAGCGGCGAGAACGGGGCCATTCAGGTCTCCGACGCCCACGACGACTACGGCATGATCGTCTCGTCGCTGACGACGGAGGGCGACACGAGCCCGGACAGCGGCCTGGCCGTGGACCGGTTCCCGGTCGGTGACGATGCCTACGAGCGGACCTTCGAGGTCAGCGACGAGGTCGCCGCCGACATCAGCGCCGGCGACGGAGTGATCGTCGTCCACGGCGTCGACCACAACGGCAGCGGCGCGTACGACGGCGACGTGAAGTCCGATCTCGATCCGGAGCTGCCCTCGGAGGCCACTGATCCGGCGGCCTGCGGGACCCTCGACGTCTCGCAGATGGGCGCCTGGCCCGAGGGCGGCGCCGAGACCGGTGACGGCACCACTGCCGGCATCGAGCAGTCCGGCCTGATGCTCGCCGGCGGCGGCCTGCTGACCGCTGCGGCGGCCGGAGCGTTCGCGCTGCGTCGTCGCCGGGTCGAGAAGTGACATGACCCCTCAGGGAACCCCCCGACGGAACGGCGGCCGTCGCACGACGGCCGCCGTTCTGGCGGTCCTGGCACTGGCCGGCGCCGCACTGCTGGTGTTCGCCCTGACCAGCCAGGTCGGCGCGCCCCCTCAGCCGGAGCTGCGCTCAGGCGCCGCCGCCTCGGACGGCGGCGGTTCCGGCGGCGGGTCCGATGACGGCGGCGAGGCGGCGGCCGTCCCGGACACAGATGCCGCGGAGCCGACGGCGCAGCCGAGCCCGCAGCCGGAGGAGGAGCCGGTCGCCGCATCGCTTCCGTCGGCCGAGCCGACGAGCCTGCGCATCGACGCGGCAGGCGTCGATGAGCAGGTCTTCCCCATCGGGCTCGGCCAGGACGGCGAGCTGCTCGCCCCGAGCGGCGAGCAGGCTGACCTCCCGGCCTGGTTCGACGGCTCTCCCACGCCCGGGGAGTTCGGGCCCTCCGTCATCGAAGGGCACGTGACCTGGAAGGGCGAGCCGTCGATCTTCTTCGAGCTCGGCTCCCTCGCTCCGGGCGACCGGGTCGAGGTGGATCGGGAGGACGGCACGACGGCGACCTTCGAGGTGTACGACTCGGCCCGCTATCCCAAGGACGAGTTCCCCACCGTCGCCGTCTACGGACGGACCGATGGGCCGGAGCTGCGCCTGATCACCTGCGGCGGCGACCTCGACGAGGACGGCCACCACCTGGACAACACCGTGGTGTTCGCACGGCTCGTCGAGAACTGAGGCCCCGTCATGACCGCCACCCGCCCCACGCAGGGCTGGCTCGGCCCGCTGCTGCTGCGCCTGCACTTCTACGCCGCGATCCTCGTCGGCCCGTTCCTGCTGATCTCCGCCGCCAGCGGTGCGCTGTACGCGCTGAGCCCGCAGCTCGAGAAGGCGGTCTACGCCCACGAGCTGACCGCTCCGTCGGACGCCGCGTCCCTGCCGCTGGCCGCCCAGGTGGAGGCGGCACAGGAGCACGTGGGGGAGGACGCGCAGCTCGCCGCGGTGCGGCCGGCCCCGCAGCCCGGTGACACCACGCGCGTGATGTACGCCGACGACGCCCTGGGTGAGAGCGAGACCCGGGCCATCTTCCTGGACCCCGGGACCGGCGAGATCCGCGGCGACCTCACCGTCTACGGCACCAGCGGTGCGCTGCCGCTGCGCGGATGGATCGACCAGCTGCATCGGAACCTTCACCTCGGGGACGCGGGCCGCCTGTACAGCGAGCTCTCCGCCTCCTGGCTCGGGGTGATCGCGGCGGCGGGGCTCGGGCTGTGGATCCGACGGGCCCGCCGCGCCCGCCGCCGACGTGACCTGCTGCACCCTGACCTGCGGGCGCGCGGATACCGTCGCACCCTCTCGCTGCACTCCTCGGCCGGGATCTGGGTGCTGCTCGGAGCTCTGTTCCTCGCGGCCACGGGGATCACCTGGTCGCAGTACGGCGGCGGGAACATCGGCACGGTCCGCGAAGCGCTGGGGTTCACCACCGAGGCGGTGGACGCGCGGCTTCCGGTCGCCTCAGCGAGCGGAGCGGCCGGCTCGGCCGCGGAGCACGAGGGCCATGCAGAGCACGCCGAGCAGGGTGATCACGCGGAGCACGCGGAGCACGCGGAGCATGCGGAGCACGCTGAGCATGCGACCGGCGCTGCGGGGGATGCCGAGGTCGACGCCTCCGGTCATGCGGATCCGGCCGTGATCGACGACGTGCTCGCCGCCGGCGAGGCGGTCAACATCGACACCGGTCTGGTCGAGATCCTCCCGCCCGCCGATGACAGCTCCGCCTGGGTGGTGCAGGAGATCCAGCGCAGCTACCCGACCGAGGTCGACGCGGTGGCCGTGGACGGCGCGACCCTCGAGGTCGTCGACCGCAGCGACTTCGCCGATCAGGACCTCGCCGCGAAGCTCACGCGCTGGGGGATCGACCTGCACATGGGCACGATGTTCGGCCTGGCGAACCAGATCGTGCTGTTCCTGATCGCCTCGACCCTGGTCGCGATGATCCTGTGGGGCTATCGGATGTGGTGGCAGCGCCGGCCCACCCGCGGAACTCGCGGGCCGGGCAGGCCCCCTCAGCGCGGGGCGCTGCGTCGGGCACCCTGGTGGGGAGCGGGCCTGGTGCTGCTCGTCGCGGCGGGAATCGGGGTGATGCTCCCGCTGCTGGGGGCGAGCCTCGCCGGCTTCGTGCTGCTCGACACGGCCCTGGGACGCCTGCACGCTGGAGGGCCTCACGGACGCACGACCAGTGCACGCCCTTCGACCACCTGATCCGCGGCCTCGAGGACCGGCGGGGGTGAGGGTGCCGATGGAGACCTCGCCCCCCATCCGTCGACCCTGCCCCCTCATCCGTCGGTCGTGGGCGCGTGCCGCTCGAGGAACTCGAGCATCGCCACCCGGTCCACGCCGGTGAAGGTGCCCGTCGGCATCGCGGCGAGCAGCGAGGCGTGCAGTCGCGCGACGGGCCACACGGAGCCCTGCCAGCGCTCGACCAGCTCGGGGGAGGGGCGACGGCAGCAGTCGGGGTCCGGGCAGCTCGAGGCGTGGCGGACGTTCGTCCCCCGGCCCCGGAACCAGCGCGTGTGGGCGAAGTCGGTGCCCACCGAGATCGAGAACTCGCCGCTCGAGCCGGACTCGATGCGGGAGGTGCACCAGTAGGTGCCGCCGGGCTTGTCCGTGTACTGGCTGTACTGGCGCATCCGGTCCTCGGCGCGGAACACCCGCCGCGCACTCCACCAGCGGCACACCAGCTGCCCCTCGACCGCGCCGAGCGCATCGGTGGGGAAGCGCACCTGGTCGTTCTGGTAGGCCTTCACGATCGTGCCCGAGGAGTGCACCTTCAGGAAGTGCACGGGGATGTCGAGGTGGTGGGTGGCGAGGTTCGTGAAGCGGTGCGCGGCCAGCTCGTAGGTCACTGCGAACTCGTCGCGCAGGTCCTCTACAGACAGCTCCCTCTGCGCCTTCGCGGCCCGCAGGAGCTCGCTCGCGCCCGTCTCCGGCACGAGCATCGCCGCGGCCAGGTAGTTCACCTCGACCCGCTGGCGCAGCAGCTCTCCGTAGTCCGAGGGCTCCGCCATGCCCAGCACGTGCGCGGCCAGGGCCTGCAGCACCGTGGTGCGGGGATCGGCGGCGTCGCGCCCCAGCGGCAGATAGATCCTCATGGACGACGCATCGGTGATCGACCGGGCGGAATGGGGGAGGTCGGGCACGGAGTGGAGGGTGAAGCCGAGCTCCTCGGCCAGCAGCGAGACCTTGCGGTGCGAGAGGGGTCCGCCGGTGTGCCCGATCCGTGCCAGCAGCTCGCGCGCCGTCTCCTCGAGGGCGGGATAGTAGTTGCCCGCCTCGGACTGCTCCTGGCGCAGCTGCCCGTTGACCCGCCGCGCCTCCTCGGGGGTCGCCGCCCGCTGCTCGTGCAGGCGCCGCAGCTCCTCGTGGAGGCGCAGGATCGTCTCGATCGCCGCGTCGGAGAGGGTCTTGCGCACCGGCAGGTCCGGGAGGCCGAGCGCCTGGTACAGCGTCCCCGCCTGCGCCTTCTCGAGGGCGATCTCGAGCGCCGCCCGACGGGACGGGGGCTCGGGGTCCAGCAGGTCCTCGACCCCCACCTCGAGCGCACGGGCGATGCGGCGCAGCTCCCCGAGGCGCAGCTCGCGCTTGCCGTTCTCGATCACGGACAGCTGCGAGGGGGCGCGGCCCATGGCAGCGGCGAGGTCCGCGAGGGACAGGCCCCTCGCGGTGCGTGTCGCGCGGATGCGCTTGCCGATCAGCAGCGGGTCGACGTCCTCGTCCTCGGCCGGGGCAGGAGTGCTCGGGCCGGCCCCGGACGGGCGTGCGAGCGCCGGCGGGGCACTGGACGTCGGGGCGCCGGACGCCGGGGTGCCGGACGTCGGGGCGCCGACCGCGGACGTGTGGGACGGGATGCTCCGGGTCATGCGGGCCAGAGTGACACAGCACACTTCTGAAGAACAGAAGAAGGGAAGAAGTTCTTCAGGATCGGGGCTTCTGAGGGGGTTGCGGACCGGCAAGAGTGTGATCACTCGACGAAGTTCGCCGAGCACGGCAGCCACCACGGCCGCCGAAGCAGTCCGAGCCGACCCCCGAGGAGCCGACGATGACCATCCCGACCCCCTCCGCCCCGCGCAGCACCACCCGCCCCGGGGAACCGACCATGACCGCCGAGGAGCTCTCCCGCGACTGGGAGATCGACCCGCGATGGGCGGGAGTCCGCCGCGACCACACGGCGGAGGACGTCCTCTCCCTCACCGGACCCGTCCGCGAGGAGCACACCCTCGCCCGTCGTGGCGCCGAGCGCCTCTGGGAGATGATCCAGGAGAACGACGAGGACCCCGGCTCCTGGATCTCCGCCCTCGGCGCCCTCACCGGCAACCAGGCCGTCCAGCAGGTCCGTGCGGGGCTGAAGGCCATCTACCTCTCCGGCTGGCAGGTCGCGGCCGATGCGAACCTCTCCGGCCAGACCTACCCCGACCAGTCCCTCTACCCTGCCAACTCCGTCCCCTCCGTCGTGCGCCGGATCAACAACGCCCTGCTGCGCGCCGGGCAGATCGAGTTCGCCGAGACCGGCACCACCAGCCGCGACTGGCAGGCCCCGATCGTCGCCGACGCCGAGGCCGGATTCGGCGGCGCGCTGAACGCCTACGAGCTCATGCGCTCGATGATCGAGGCGGGCGCGGCCGGCGTGCACTGGGAGGACCAGCTGGCGAGCGAGAAGAAGTGCGGCCACCTGGGCGGGAAGGTCCTGATCCCCACCTCGCAGCACGTGCGCACCCTCAATGCGGCTCGCCTCGCCGCGGACGTCTGCGGGACGCCCACCGTGATCATCGCGCGCACCGATGCGCTCGCCGCGACCCTGCTGACCAGCGATGTCGACGAACGGGACCGGCCCTTCCTCACCGGGGAGCGCACCGCGGAGGGCTTCTACGAGGTCACCCCCGGGATCGAGCCGGTCATCGCCCGCGGCCTCGCCTACGCGGAGTACGCGGACCTGCTGTGGGTCGAGTCCTCCACCCCGGACCTCGACCTCGCCCGACGCTTCGCCGAGGCGATCCACGCGCGGTTCCCCGACCAGAAGCTCGCCTACAACTGCTCGCCGAGCTTCAACTGGAAGCGCCACCTGGACGATGCGCAGATCGCTCGCTTCCAGCGTGAGCTCGCCGCGATGGGCTACGCCTTCCAGTTCATCACCCTGGCCGGCTTCCACTCCCTGAACCACGCCATGTTCGAGCTGGCCAGCGGCTACCGCGACCGGCAGATGAGCGCCTTCGTCGAGCTGCAGGAGGCGGAGTTCGCCGCCGCCGAGCACGGCTTCACCGCCCATCGCCACCAGGCGGAGGTCGGCACCGGCTACTTCGACCGGGTCGCCACCGCCCTGAACCCCACCTCGTCGACGCTCGCCCTCGCCGGATCCACCGAGACGGCGCAGTTCCACTGAGCGCCGTCGGCCCCGTCCCCGGGGCCGCGAGCGGAGACCCCGCCGCCCCCGGGCGAAGAATCAGCGTCCACCTGACCCGCCCCCTCGTCCCGCCACCCCGAGCCGGACCCCTTCGACCATCCTGACCCGCCTCGTGTCCCGGAAGGACCTCGCCATGACCCTCATAGACTACCGCCGCCCGCTCTCCGAGCAGCGTCCCGCCCCCGGCACCTCGACCGACCCGTCGGCCCCCGACCGCAGCACCCCGCGAGGACGCCTCGAGGTCGTCGGCCCCCTGGGGCCCCGCTTCGACGAGATCCTCACCCCCGAGGCGCTCGAGTTCCTCGCCCTCCTGCACGACCGCTACGCGAGCCGCCGCACCGAGCTGCTCACCGCCCGCACCCTGCGCCGGGAGTCCATCGCGGGAGGGGCGATGTTCGGCTTCCTGCCCGCCACTCGCGCGATCCGGGAGGACCGCAGCTGGCGCGTCGCCGGCCCCGGCCCGGGTCTGGAGGACCGTCGCGTCGAGATCACCGGGCCCACCGACCGGAAGATGACCATCAACGCCCTGAACTCGGGAGCGAAGGTGTGGCTCGCCGACCACGAGGACGCACTCAGCCCCACCTGGGACGCCGTGATCGACGGGCAGCTGAACCTGCACGACGCGATCCGTCGACGGATCGACTTCACCGGCGAGAACGGCAAGGCGTACCGCCTGGCGGAGGAGACGGCGACGATCGTGTTCCGCCCTCGCGGCTGGCACCTGCCCGAGCAGCATCTTCGCTGGGTGCGGGCCGACGGGCGCTCGATCCGCGCCTCCGCCTCACTGGTCGACGCGGGCCTGTACCTCTTCCACAACGCCGCGGAGCTCGTCGAGCGGGGCTCTGGCCCCTACCTCTACCTGCCCAAGCTCGAGTCCCATCTCGAGGCGCGGCTGTGGGACGAGGTGTTCACGACCGCCGAGCGGGAGCTCGGCATCGCCCACGGGACCATCCGCGCCACCGTGCTCATCGAGACCCTCCCCGCCGCCTTCGAGATGGAGGAGATCCTCTACGAGCTGCGCGAGCACTGCGCGGGGCTGAACGCCGGACGCTGGGACTACCTCTTCTCGATCATCAAGATGTTCCGTGACCGAGGCCGGCGCCGAGTGCTCCCGGACCGGTCCCAGCTGACGATGACCGTGCCGTTCATGCGGGCGTACACGGAGCTGCTGGTCGCGACCTGCCACCGCCGCGGTGCGCACGCGATCGGCGGGATGAGCGCCTTCATCCCCGACCGCCATGACCCGGAGGTGACGCGGCAGGCGCTGATCATGGTCGCCGAGGACAAGCAGCGCGAGGCGAGCGACGGCTTCGACGGCACCTGGGTCGCTCACCCGGACCTCGTGCCCGCCGCGCAGGCCGAGTTCGACGCGGTGCTCGGCGATCGGCCGCACCAGGTGGACCGTCAGCGCGAGGACGTGCAGGTCACCGCCGAGGACCTGCTGGACCTCGAGGTCGAGGGCGGGACCATCACCGCCCAGGGGATCCGGCAGAACATCCGCGTCTCCCTGCGCTACCTCGACGCGTGGCTGCGCGGCGCGGGAGCGGTCGCGATCGACCACCTCATGGAGGACGCGGCGACGGTGGAGATCTCCCGCTCCCAGCTGTGGCAGTGGATCACCCAGGGGATGCTCACGGACGACGGCATGCCGGTGACACGGGAGCGGGTCGAGTACTTCATCGACCGGTCCGTGCTCGAGCTCGACACCGCGCAGGGCAGCCGGATCCCCGAGGCGGCCGCACTGCTCAAGGAGGCGGTGCTGGGGGAGGAGTTCCCCGCCTTCCTCACCACGGGCGCCTACGAGCGTCACCTGGGGTGATGCACGGGCGGTGAGCAGGTCGATCGATGGTCGGTCGGGCCGGCGCACGGGTGAATCCGGGAAGGTCCGGTCACCCGTGCGCCGGCCCCAGCGTTCCCTGAGTGCTCAGCGCTCGCTGGCGTACTCCTCGAGCACCTCGTCGAGGATCTCCGCCGTGTCCCGGAGGCGGGCGATGCGCTGCCCGATCTCGCGGCGGTGCATGCGCAGCGAAGCGATCCCGTCGACCGGGCAATCCTCGGCGGTGGCGGTCCGCCCCAGCAGCGGGGGCAGCAGCGGGGCGATCTCGACGCTGGTGAGGCCGGCGGCGAAGAGCCGCTGGATCAGCAGCACGCGGTCCACCGCCTCGGCGTCGAACCGGCGGTGACCGGCCCGGGTGCGGTCCGGGGCGAGCAGCCCCTGCTCCTCGTAGTACCGCAGCGACCGGGCGCTCACCCGGGTGCGTGCGGAGAGCTCGCCGATGCCGAAGGAGCTGGACGCCGACGGGTCGGACGCGGCCGGGTTCACACGGGTGTCAAGGACGGTCATGGCACCACGGTACGAGCCGGGGCCGCTGCGAGCGCGCAGGTCAGGGCGTGTCGTCGAGAATGACATCGATGTGATGCCCGGCCCTGCGCGTTCGATCCGTCGACGAGGCAGACTCGGCTCATGCTGACCATCCGCCTCGACGGACGCCGCGTGCACGACATCGCCTCCTTCTACGACGAGATCAACCGGGTGTTCATGACCGGGGTCGACTGGCAGCTTGGTCCGAGCCTCGACGCGCTGGACGACATGCTCCACGGCGGCTTCGGCGCGCTGCACGAGGCCACGGAGGCGCGCGTGATCTGGGAGCACCATGCCGAGGCCGCCGCGGCGCTCGGCGTCGAGCCCACGCGCGACCAGCTGCTGGCGAAGCTCGAGGACCCTCGCTTCGACCAGACCATCGCGCGTCGGAAGCTCGAGCGCCTGGAGGCCGAGGGCGGGCCGACGTACTTCGAGACGGTGCTCGAGGTGTTCGCGGACCATCCCCGGATCGATCTCGTGCTCGCCTGAGCACTGCGGTCACGTCGGCGGAGGGTCATCCTCCGGTGCGGGCCCCTCGCCCCGCTCGCGCCTGAGGACGTAGAGTTCCCCGCCGACAGCTCGGGAGCGGATGATCGGCGTCGGCACGGGGAGGTCCGTGATCCGCAGCTGCAGACGGTCGAAGGCCCGGTGGATCGTCGACCAGCCCCGCTCCTGCGCCGTGCGCCTCGGGAGTTCTTCCGGGGCTCCTTCCTGTTCTGACCTGCACGGCGATGGATCGGGCGGTGGACCGGGTGGCGTGGCGGAGGGCGCCGGATCGAGCGCGGTCGCGGGCTGTGGATGCCGCTGATGACGTCGTCGGTAGGTGCCGACGGGGTCGAGGTTGACGCCGCCGCGTCGGGCCTTCTGGCCGTAGCGGGTGGTCCACTCCACCGTCCGCCGCGTCCCGTCCTCGTCGTGGACGACGCGGACCCGCTCCCCGGACTCCTCCTTCCGGTTGTCCCCGCCGCAGAGCCCGTTCCCGTTGTCGAGGCTGGTCGCCCCACCCTGCGACCAGGGCACGATGTGGTCCATCTGGCGGATCGGGGCGTCGCAGTACGGCGCCCGACAGGTCTGGTGGGCGAGCCTGAGGAAGCGGGCGAGGGACGCGGGGAACGCGCGGGACCTCGCCTCGACCCCCACGAGCTGGCCGTCGTCGAGGTCGGCGTAGAGCCGGCGGACGGTCAGGGCGAGCTCGGTGTCCTCGTCGCCGGCCTCCACGGCGCGCAGCATCGCCTCGCGCACGTGGTCGTAGGGGACGGGTCCGAAGCCCTCGATGGTGGCCGCATCGGCATGGGCCGGGGCCAGCAGCGAGCGGTCCGTGATCAGGATCCCGATGTCCAGCGTGGTCGGATCGATGCCGTCACCCCTCCCCACCAGCACGTCGGCGAAGAGATCGGCCATGATCTGCTGATGGCCGCGACGATCTCCGCCGGCCCGGGCGCTCTCCGCCGCGACGGACAGTCCCTTGCGGATGCGAGCCGCGTCGATCGCCGGGATCAGCGCCCGCACCGACGCCATGCCGTGGTCCCCGCGGGTGATCGTGACGTGGCGGTCCTCCATGGCGCGGCGATGACGCTCCGCGGCGCCCTCGGGATCCAGTGCGTGCAGTATCCGTGCGACGTGGTCGGAGATCTCCCGGGAGCCGCAGTCCTGCAGTTCGTGGAGCTGGGCGGTGAGCATCTCGTCCACCAACTCGCGCACGTGCGGCGGCACCGGCCCCATCGCCGAGCCGACGGTGTGCACCGAACGGGGGTGCAGGGTCCCTCTTGCCAGCGCGGTGAGCATGCCGGGCATGTTCTGGACCAGCCGGCGGCAGGTCGCGAGGCTCCGGCCGGCCACGGACCGTGACTCCTTGAGCATCCGCGATGCCTCGGAGCGGGCGATCTGCACCGCCTGCCGCGGGCTCTCCTCGCGCTGCAGGCAGTCCTCTTTCACAGCGGACTCGAGGCGCACCAGCGCACGTGCCCGCACCGCGTCGAGCGCCGCCTCGATCCCGACGATCCCCGAGAGCAGCGCCTTGGTCTCCGCCACGGACAGGCCGTCCAGCGAGGCGGAGCCCTGTGCGCCGAGCGTCATGAGGGCCGCTCTCGCCGCGGCGAGGTCGACCTCGCCGACCAGGAGCGCGGCCCCCTCCACCCGGACCGGCACGTCCACCGCGGCAGCCCCCGCAGGCGCGGCTCCGCCCACCGGGGGTCGGCCGTCGTCGGCCTCCCCGGGGTGCGCACCGTGCTGTGGATCCAGTGTCATGTGACCAGTATCGCATGCCTGTGCCATAGCGAGAAGGATGCTGTGGAAACCATTTCACCGTCGTGGACAGAATGTGTATGACCCCGGTGTGTGGAGGAACCGTGGGGAGAGGCGGCGCTGTCACGAGTGCGATGGCGACGGCGAGGCGTCTGTCGGGGATGCGTGGTCAGTGCTGGACTTCTGAGCGAGGTGATGTGGAGGCAGGTGGCTCTGTACCTGCAATGACGTCGAATGTCAGAGTGGTGCGCGAGACTCTCCATGAGACGCGGAACGGTGCGGGGCGCACGGCAGGCGTGCTGCTCACGGACCGAGCAGCGGCACGAAGGGAGAGCGCGTCACGGAATCAGAGATGCCCAGTCCATGAGAATCCTCGAGAAGGACACGATGGTGCCTCCCGAGGAGATCCGTGATGCCCTCTCGTGATGAATCGAGCACAGGTACGACGCTTCGGCGGGGGCCGCGCGAGCGTTCCGCAGCGCCGCGCCTCCGGGGGGGGGCGGCGACGGCGTCTCTCGAGGACAGTGCTGGTCAGGTGGACGCGGCTGGCTCGGTGCGTGGCGGGTTCGCGGTGCGTGGCGGGTTATCTGTCCGTGGCGGGTTCGCGGTGCGTGGCGGGTTATCTGTCCGTGGCGGGTTCGCGGTGCGTGGCGGGTTCGGGGCGAGCCCGCCGGCCTCAGGCGGTGTCGTGGGTGGCGATGAACGAGACGATCACGAGGAGCAGAGCGACCGCGCCGAGACCCGCGCCGGCATAGGCGGGCAGGGCGCGGTGCTCGAGGCCGCGGTCGTGTCGGCTCACCCCGAGATATCCCAGGACCACTGCGGCCAGGCCCGGGGGCACCGCGAGCACGTCGCCGATGATCGGGATCAGGGCGCAGAGCAGCGCGATCGCGCCGAGAGCGAGGGAGAGGTCCCCGGGGGAGCGCCGCCCGCGTCGGGGCGGACGGGCGTCGTCCATGCACGCATCGTAGAGGGGGCTGGAGCGGGCCGCGCGCTCAGGAGTCCGGGCGGCCGAGCGCCTCCGCTGTCGCCGTCCCGCGTATCCCCGCGACCGGCCCCTCGTACAGGATCCGCCCGCCGTGCCGTCCGGGCCCCGGCCCCAGGTCGATGAGATGGTCGGCGCGGCGGATCACCTCCAGGGCGTGCTCGATCACGACCACGGTGTGCCTCGCCTCGAGCAGCTGGTCGAGCACGCCCATGAGGGTGTCGACGTCCTCGAGGTGCAGACCCGTCGTCGGCTCGTCCAGCACGTAGAGGCTCCCGGGCTCCGCGGAGCGCAGCTCACGGGCGATCTTCACCCGCTGGCTCTCCCCGCCCGACAGCGTCGACAGCGCCTGGCCGAGCCGCAGGTACCCGAGCCCCACCGCCTCGAGATCCGCCAGCCCCTTCCGCACCGCGGCCGACGGGAGGCGCTCGACGGCCTCGCCGATGGTCAGGGACTCGACGTCGGCGATGCTGAGCCCGTCCAGGCGCATCTCGAGCACCTCGGGCGCGAAGCCCGTGCCGGAGCAGCTCTCACACTCCGTCTCCTGGCCGTCCATGAACGCGAGGTCCGTCTTGAGCACGCCGAGCCCCTGGCAGGCCGGGCATCCGCCGTGCGAGTTCGCGCTGAACATCCCCGCCTCCACGCCGTGCCGGGACGCGAACAGCTTCCTGATCGGTACGGCGATGCCGGTGTAGGTGATCGGGGTGGAGCGCCGGTTCCCGGCCACGGGACGCTGGTCGACGACCACGGCCTCGTGCTGGGCGACCAGCTCGGCGGCGAGGCTCGACTTGCCCGAGCCCGCCACCCCGGTGAGCACCGTGAGCACGCCGAGGGGGATGTCGACGTCCAGGTCCTGCAGGGTGTTCCGCTGCGCCCCGCGCACCGGCAGGCTGCCGCGCGGGCTGCGGGGCGTGCGGTCGAGGTCGAGCGGCCGACGCAGTGCGCGTGCGGTCGCGGTGTCGGCCTCGGCGAGCTCGGAGGGCGTGCCCTGGAAGACCAGACTCCCGCCCTCGGCGCCGGCGCCGGGACCGATCTCGAGCACGTGGTCGGCCGCCGCGATCACCGCGGGATCGTGCTCGACCACGAGCACCGAATTGCCCTTGTCGCGCAGCTCCTCGAGCAGGCGCAGCATCGCGGCGACGTCCTGGGCGTGCAGTCCGATCGTCGGCTCGTCGATCACGTACAGCATCTGCACGAGGCTCGAGCCGAGATGCTTCACGGTCTTCAGACGTTGGGACTCCCCGCCCGAGAGGGAGGTCGTCGCGCGCGCCAGCTGCAGGTAGCCGAGCCCGATGTCGCACATCGCCCGCAGGCGGCGCACCAGGGTGTCACGCACGGTTGCCACGGCCGGCTCGTCGATCCTGGCGATGACCTCGACCAGCTCCGTGATCTCCAGCCGCGACATCTCGCCGATCGTGAGACCGGCCAGGCGGGCGGTGCGGGCGGGGGCCGCCAGGCGATCGCCCGCGCACTCCGGGCAGGGCTCCGAGCAGGTGAAGTCGCGGATCGTGGCGGCCTTGCGCTCGGAGAGCTCGTCCGAGGTGTGCAGGTGGATCCGCTCGAACCGCTCGACGACCCCCTCGTAGTGCGAGGGCGGGCGGGTGCCCAGGCTCGCCGCGGCCTCCCCTCCGTGCAGCAGCGCCTGCCGCTCGCCCTCGCTCCACTCCCGCAGCGGTGTGTCGGGGTCGAAGCTGCCGATGTCCGCGTACTGCCGGTACCAGTAGCCGCCGTCGCCGAAGCCGGGCAGCCGGATCGCCCCGCCCGCGAGCGAGCGGTCGAGGTCCAGGAAGCGGTCGACCGCGCTGGTGACCACCTCGCCGAGACCGGAACAGGTCGGGCACATCCCGCCGGGCAGGTTGAAGGAGAAGCGCCCGGAGTCGCCGACGTGCGGGGTCGACAGGCGGGAGAACAGCAGCCGCAGCGCGTTCCACGCCTCGCTCGCCGTACCCACGGTGGAGCGGGCCGAGCCGCCCAGGCGCTTCTGGTCGATGACGATCACGGGGGAGATTCCGTGGATCTCGTCGACCTCGGGCCGGGACCAGCGCGGCAGGCGGTTCCGCGTGAACGGGGGATAGGTCTCGTTGAGCTGGAAGCCGGCCTCCGCGGCGATCGTGTCGAACACCAGCGAGGACTTCCCCGAGCCGGAGAGCCCGGTGACGACCACCAGGCGGTCCCGGGGGATGTCGACGTCGAGGGCGCGCAGGTTGTGGGTCCGGGCGCCGTGGAGGCGGATCATCGGAGTGCTCATGACAGGGAAGGTAGCGAGGGATCCGGCCAGCTTCCGGCCGGAATCCTGGATAGCCTCGGACGATGACGGAGACGACCGGGCGTGCGCTGGAGATGCTCGCCGTGCTGCAGACGGGACGGGAGCTGACGGGGCAGGAGCTCGCCGCCCGCCTCGGTGTGAGCGAGCGGACCCTGCGCCGGGACGGGGAGCGCCTGCGCAGGCTCGGCTACGGGATCGAGTCCCGACGCGGCCCCGGCGGCGGGTACCGGCTCGCCGCCGGCACGAGGATGCCGCCGCTGCTGCTCGACGACGACGAGGCGGTCGCGATGCAGGTGGGATTGGCGATGGTGGCGGCCTCGGGTGCTCGCCGCGCCGACGGATCGGCCGACGGAGTCACCGATGGACCGGCCGACGGATCAGCTGACGCAGCAGTCGACGGTCCGGGCGGCATCGCCGAGGCGGCGGAGCAGGCACGTGCGAAGCTCCTCCAGCTCCTCCCGCCCCGGCTCCGACCCCGGGCCGGAGCGCTCCACGAGGCGCTCGAGGTCGGGGTCCCGTCGGCCCCCGACGTCGTGGCCGAGGACCTCTCCGCACTCGCCCAGGCGATCCACGACCGCCGCGCAGTGCGCATCGAGCATGCGCGCGAAGGGGAGGAGCGCACCCGGCGGGAGGTCGAGCCGCACCGGCTCGTCCACCGCTACGCCCGCTGGTACCTGCTGGCCTGGGATCGCACGCGGGACGACTGGCGGACCTTCCGGGTGGACCGTCTGCGAGGGATCGCTCCCACCGGAGCGCGCTTCGTCCCGCGGGCCGTGCCGGAGGGGGCGGGCGGCGAGCACCTGCGCGAGGGTGTGCGGCGAGGGCGGCAGCGGATCGAGCTCGAGGTGTCGGCCACGGCTGCGGACATCGTCGATGCGCTGCCCTACGAGGAGTTCGAGCTCTCGCCGGGGGAGGGAGGCGCCACGCGGGTGATCGCCCATGTACGGGACGTGGCCTGGGTGCCGCACCTGCTCGCTGCCCTGCCCGGAGCGGCGAGGATCCTGAAGCCGGCGGAGGTGAGGGAGGAAGTGCTCGCGCAGGCGCGCGCCGTGCTCGCGGCGCACGAGCACGACGAGTCGCAGCCTCCCGCTGTCGCCGTGAGAGATGCTGGGTCGGAGGGCACGTTGGAGAGGTGACGGTGACGTGGAGAAGTACCGCGGCGCGAGAGGTGGTCGGTCGGCGATCGCCCCGACCTGGACGGTACGACCACGCACCTCGTCCTACCAGGTCAGGGCGTCAAGATGGTTCCTGCCCTCGAGCAGCCGGACCAGGCGCACCCGTGACACCTCGCGCACCTCGGGACCGGGGTGGTGCGCATACAGGGACAGCTCCACGTAGGCGTCGTAGACGTTCAGCCGATCGCGGAGGTCCGCGCTCGCGAACAGTTCGGGGTAGGCGTTGCTCAACCAGCCCGGGAGCGCTGCGAGCGAGCCCTCGGGCAGACTTGTCGACCGTGGTGAGGGCGGATACTCCGAGGATCTCGCGCACCAGCGCAGGATGGTGTCCAGCTCCGTGTCCGCGGGCTGCGCCACCGTCTCGGCGAAGTCGATCAGGCCGCTGACCCGCCCGCCGTCGACCATGACGTTGGACCCGTGGACGTCACCGTGGACGAGGACCGGAGGGCTCGCCGCGAACAGGGGCAGTCGCTCCCGGATCCATGCCGCGAGCTCGGTGAGCAGCCCCGGATCGCGCCCGGGCTGTCGGCCGGCGGCATCGACCTGGCTCAGGGCGGCGGACACGACAGGTGGGTGGAACGCCGGCCAGGATCCACCCGACAGCGCTTCCTCCAGCCATGGTGGGAGCAGGTCCGTGGGAGTCGAGATCCGGTGGAGAGCGCGGAGCGCAGCGCCGAGACTCTCGATCATGGTGCGACGCTCGGCCTCGCTCGCGTCGGGCCAGGCCTCGTGCAGGGTCCTGCCGGGCAGACGCTCGGAGACGTACCAGGGCCCGTCCGGTCCCTCCCCGCTCGCGATGCGGCGGGCGTGCGGGACATCGCTCCCGGCGAGCAGGCCGATCACCCGCGCCTCGTGCCGGTAGGCGTCCCGATGTCTCTCGTCCGCGGTCAGTCGGACCACGTGCTCCTCGCCGATCCACGCGCGACTGACCCAGCCGGAGACCGGCCGGAAGCCGCCCGTCGCAGGCAGTCCTGCGGCGTCCAGCGTCCGCAGGAGCGCCGGGTCCGCCGAGGCATCGCGGGAGCGGCCTGTTGTCCCGTCCACGGAGCGAGCCTCGCACACCGCAGACGGTCACCGCCGGGGAGGGTCAGACCTGCGTGGTCCGTCGGCGGGGAGCTCGGGACCTCACTCCAGCGGGTTCTCCTGCGGGGGCAGGGCCTCGATCAGCGGGTGGTCCTTGTCGATCACGCCCATCTTCGCTGCGCCGCCGGGGGCGCCGATCTCGTCGAAGAACTCGACGTTGGCCTTGTAGTAGTCGGCCCACTCGTCCGGGGTGTCGTCCTCGTAGTAGATCGCCTCGACCGGGCAGACGGGCTCGCACGCGCCGCAGTCCACGCACTCGTCCGGTTGGATGTAGAGCATCCGGCTGCCCTCGTAGATGCAGTCCACGGGGCACTCGTCGACGCAGGCACGATCCTTCACGTCCACGCACGGCAGGGCGATCACATAGGTCATCGGGCGCGGTCCTCCCGGAGCGGTCACCTCCGCGGGGCCTTCCCACGGAGTCGAGCACGACCGTAGGATCTCAAGCGCACTTGAAGTCAAGGCGGGAGCGGGGGGCGGGATGAACGCGGCGCACGAGCCCGAGGAGCTCATGACGATCGGCGAGATGGGCCGACGCACCGGCGTCGCCGCGAGCGCCCTGCGCTACTACGAGGACCTCGGGCTCATCGCCTCGGTGCGCACCGCCGGGAACCAGCGCCGCTACGCCCGCCACATGCTGCGCCGCGTCTCGCTGGTCTCGGTCGCCAAGCGCCTCGGCATCCCGCTGGCCGACGTCCGCGCCGCCTTCGGCGACGTCCCCATGGACCGCACGCCCTCGCACGCGGACTGGCAGCGGGCCTCCCGCCGCTGGCGACGCACCCTCGAGGAGCGCCGACGTGCGATCGAACGGCTCGAGCACGAGCTCACCGGCTGCATCGGCTGCGGCTGCCTCTCCCTGAAGGCCTGCGCCCTGCTGAACCCCGACGACGCCCTCGCCGCGACCGGCGTCGGCCCCCGCCGACTCGAGGGCGTGCTCGAGGATGACGACGAGGGCGCGGACGAGGGGTGAGGGAGAGCCCCGCGTCCGCTCGTGGCGAAGTGTGACGACGGGGTTTGCCCTCAAGTGGGCTTGAGGTTCTAGGGTCGAGACATCGTCTCGACGAAAGGACTGATCATGGCTGAATACACCCTTCCCGATCTCGACTACGACTACGGTGCGCTGGCCCCGTCGATCTCGGGGAAGATCATGGAGCTGCACCACTCCAAGCACCACGCGACCTACGTCAAGGGCGCGAACACGGCGCTGGAGAAGCTCGCCGCGGCGCGAGAGGCCGGGGATTTCGGCTCGATCAACCAGCTGTCGAAGGACCTCGCGTTCAACCTCGGCGGTCACACGAACCACTCGATCTTCTGGAAGAACCTCTCGCCGGAGGGCGGCGACAAGCCGACCGGCGAGCTCGCTGCCGCGATCGATGAGCACTTCGGCTCCTTCGACTCCTTCCGTGCGCACTTCACGGCGGCGGCGCTGGGGATCCAGGGCTCGGGCTGGGCTGTGCTCGCCTATGAGCCGGTCGGCGGGAACCTGGTGATCGAGCAGTTCTACGATCAGCAGAACGGTGTGCCGGTGGCGACGATCCCGCTGTTCCAGCTGGACATGTGGGAGCACGCCTTCTACCTCGACTACCAGAACGTGAAGGCGGACTACGTCAAGGCGGTCTGGGACATCGTGAACTGGGCTGATGTGCAGGCCCGCTTCGAGGCGGCCCGCTCCTCCGCGACCGGTCTGGTCGTCCCGCAGGCCTGATCCACCCGTCTCCGGCGGGCAGGTTCACCCGCCGGAGGCCAGGGCCTCGCCCAACGGCGTGCGCGTGTGCAGCACGCTGCGTCCGCGGCGATGGCTGTCGATCAGCCCGGCCTCCCGCAGCACCGTCAGGTGGTGGGAGGCGGTGGAGAGCGACACGTCCATCAGCGCCGCGCACTCGGAGGTCGACAGCGGCTGCTGCAGCTCGAGCACGAGATGGGCCCGTGCCTGCCCCAGCAGGGCGGAGAGTGCGGCGAAGGCGTCGTCCCCGCTGCGGAACCACGCCGCAGAGAGCCCGTGCACCGGATAGAAGATCGTCGGCTGCGCAGGCCGCTCGGTGAGCACCGCGCAGCCGGTCGCGGGCATCGTCACCGACGGCACCAGCACCAGCCCGGTCCCGCCGCAGTCCACTACCTCCTCGTGCGAGGTCATCGCCACCCGCACCACCTCGCCCTCCCAGCTCACCGTCGAGTGGAGGGTCGCGCCCATCTCCGCCAGTCCCGCGTCGCTGCTGCGTCGGGCCCGGACGGCGATGTCGGCGCGGAGCAGACGCAGCATCTGCGGCCAGACCGGCGCCAGCAGCGCCTCCCAGACCTCCTCCCAGGCCTCGGCGATCCGCTCCCGGGACCGCAGGGGGTCTTCGATCATCCCCTGCAGCTGCCGACGCCGAGCACCCGTGGCCCGAGCCAGCATCTTGTGCAGGTCGGCGCACAGCCGGGCGGCGGGGACCGTGCGGAGTCGGGCCAGCTCCTCCTGCGGGGTCATGTCGCCCGTCGGCGTCGAGGTGAGGAAGTCGGGCAGGTAGCCGCGAGGACCGGCGACGGAGGCCAGCAGACGGAACGCCGGACTCGTCGTGACCGGCGGGAGGGTGCGGAACCACGCCCAGTGCAGCGGCACGACCGGCGGCCGCAGCAGGGCTCGCACGGCATGCACGAGATCGTGCCCCGGGGAGATCCCGAAGCGGACGGAGGAGATGTCACCGGACCCGAGGTGGAACTCCACGAACTTTCGATCCACGTCGAAAGGCTAGTCAGCCGGGCGGTGACAGGGAAGGCTCGGTCCCCTCAGAGCCCGTCCACCGTCCCGAAAGGTCGGCACGATGACCACCTCCGACACCAGCCTCGATCCCGCACCGATCCCCGCCGAGCAGATCCGCATCCCCGACAGCCGGGTGCTGCGCTTCGAGGGGGAGGGTCACGGGTCCTCCGTCTCCTTCTTCCTGGTCACCTGCGACCCCGGCCAGGGGCCGAGGCTCCACCGGCACCCCTACGACGAGACCTTCCACGTCCTCGACGGCGAGGCCCGACTCGTCGCCGACGACGTCGAGCTCGCGCTGCGGCCCGGGGACACCGCGATCGCACCCGCACAGGCCTGGCACCGGTTCACGGCGACGGGCGAGGGGACCCTGCGCATCGTCTGCATCCACGCCTCGCCCGTGATGATCCAGGAGTACCCCGAGGAGACGTCGCGATGACCCAGTACTTCCTGACCCTTCCGCACGACAGCGCCGAGGAGCCCACCATGGATTCCATGCAGGAGATGGACCCCGCGGAGCTCGAGGCCGTCTTCGCGGCCGTCGACGCCTTCAACACCGCCCTCCACGAGGACGGCGCCTTCGTCACCGCCGGTGGTCTGATGCCGCCCTCGAGCGCGGTCACCGTCGACGCCTCCGGGGACGCCCCGACACGGACCCCGGGGCCGTTCGTCGAGGCGGACGCCTATGTCGGCGGCTTCTGGATCATCGAGGTCGATGACGAGGCCGCGGCCCTGGGTTGGGCCGAGAGGGCCTCCGCCGCGCTGCAGTCCCGGATCGAGGTCCGGGCCCTGCAGGAGGCGCCCGTGGCCTGACGCTCCCCGCCGCCGGGCGTCCCGACCCGGGGCGACCGGGACTCTGCGCGGATCCCTTGACCTCAAGCTCCCTTGAGGTCGTGGACTCCTCCTATGACCGCCGAACCCGACTGCCTCGACTGCGACGCCCCGCCCAGGGTGACCACCCCCGCCCCGCCCCGGCTCTGGAGCGCCCGCAGCGCCCCCTTCATCATCGGCGCCTTCCTGCAGATGACCTTCATCGCCGTCGAGGCCTTCGCGGTGACCACCGTGCTCCCCGGCGCGATGGCGGAGCTCGACGCCGAGAACTGGTACTCCCTCGCCTTCGCCGCCACGATCTCGACCTCGCTCGTCGGCATGGTCGTCGGCGGGAACTGGTCCGACCGCAGCGGACCCCGCCCGCCCCTCGCCGTAGGCGGCGGGCTCTTCCTCCTCGGCCTCGCGCTGTGCGTCCTCGCCCCCGGCGCGGCGACCTTCATCGCCGGCCGCCTGCTGCAGGGGATCGGCGGCGGGATCGTCTCCGTGGTGCTCTACGTGCTGATCGCCCGCATCATCCCCGCCCCCGCGCGGCCCGCGATGTTCGGACTGCTCACCACCGCCTGGCTCGTCCCCTCCATGGCCGGCCCGGTCGTCGCCGGGGCCCTCGCCCAGCTGCTGACCTGGCGGGCCGTGTTCGCGCTGATCCTCGTCGGCTCAGGCCTCGCCCTCCTCGTCCTGCTGCGCGTGGCCCGCGCCGGAGGAGGACCGATGGACGAGGCCGCACGGGCCACCGCGATCGTCGGCCGCCCCGGACGGCTCTCGCTGCTCGCCGCCGGGGTGCTCGTGCTGCTCCACCTCGGCGCCCAGACGGGAGGCCTTCGCGCCCTGCTCCTGGTCGGGGCGGGCCTCGCCGCCCTCGCGCTCGTGGCCCGCACCCTGCTCCCGCCCGGGACGCTGCGGCTGCGCGGCGCGGCGCAGCGGCTGGTCGCCCTGCGCGCCGGCTTCGGGGTGAGCTCCGCGGTGCCGGACGTGTACCTCACGCTCTACCTGCAGTCCGAGCGCGGCCTCAGCCCCACCTCCGCCGGACTGATCCTCGCCGTCGGCGCGCTCGGCTGGGCGAGCGGCTCCTTCGTGCAGACCCGTCGGCCGAGCACCCCCGCCGACCACCGCCTCCTCATCGTCCTCGCCGCGCCGCTGGTCGCCGCCGCCCCCGTCGGCGCGCTGCTGCTGGTCGCCGGGCTCGTCCCCGTCCCCCTGGTGGTCCTCACCGCGCTGCTGAAGGGGGTGGGAATGGGGATCGCCTCGGCGCGCGTCGCGACCGCGACCCTCGACCTCGCCCCGCCCGCCGAGCAGGGCGGATACAGCTCGGCGCTGCAGTCCGGGGAGGCGATGGCGGTCGCCGCGAGCACCGCCGTGATGGCCGTGGTCCTCAGCGTTCTCGGCGCCGGCGCGGGCGGGTTCGTGGGCGTGTACCTGCTGCTCACCGCCGTCGCCGTCGGCACCGTGCTCATCGCCGCCAGGACCCCGAGGTCGGTCGCGGTCTCGGCGGCATGACCGGGATCCGCCTGCTCGCGGACGGCCCTAGGATCGGTGCCGTGACGATGTCGACGCAGGACCTCGAGGCCTTCGAGTCCGCCCGTCCGCGCCTCGCCGCGATCGCCTACCGCCTGCTGGGCTCCGCGAGCGAGGCCGAGGACGCCGTCCAGGAGGCCTACCTGCGCTGGGACGCGGCCGAGCGCAGCGCGATCGAGACGCCGCCGGCCTGGCTCACCCGCGTGCTGACCAACCTGTGCCTCACCCAGCTCGACTCCGCGCGCGCCCGCCGCGAGGCCTATGTGGGGCAGTGGCTGCCGGAGCCGCTGCTCGAGGACGACCCGATGCTCGGCCCCGCCGAGACCGCCGAGCAGCGCGAGGCCGTCTCCCTCGCCATGCTCGGCCTGCTCGAGACGCTGTCGCCGCGGGACCGTGCGGTCCTCGTGCTCCGCGAGGCCTTCAGTCACTCCCATGCCGAGATCGCCGAGATCCTCGGGACCACCGAGGCGGGCAGCCAGCAGGCGCTCGCACGGGCCCGTCGGCAGCTGGGCACCGGGCGGCGCCGACGCGCGGTCGACGCCGCGCAGGCCCGCGAGGTGACCGCGGCGTTCCTCGAGGCCGCGATCGGCGGGGACCTCGACCGTCTGCTGGACCTGCTCGAGGTGGACGTGACCAGCCGCGCCGACGGCGGCGGGGTGTTCCGAGCGGCACGCCTCCCCGTCCACGGCGCACGGACCGTCGCGACATATCTGCGCAGCATCTTCCGCCCCACCGCCGCGAAGCGGGAGGCGACCGGCGGCGCGGTCGACATCCACCTCGTCGAGGTGAACCGCGCCCCCGCGCTCCTGCTCACGGCCGACGGGGACCCCCTCGGCGTGATCGCCCTCGCGCTCGACGGCGAGCGGATCGACGCGGTGCGGATCCAGCTCGCCCCGGCGAAGCTCGCCCGTCTCCGCGAGACCTGGACCCGTCGCGAGCCGACGGCTCCCCTCACCCGTCTGTGGTGACGCAGATCACGTCAGGAAACGTCGCGCCGTCCGGTCGAGTGGGCACCACCGACCACAGGAGAGCACCATGACGCATCGCATCCTCGTCCTCGGCGCCGGCTACTCGGGAGCGGTCGCCGCCGGTTCCCTCGCCCGTCGGCTCCGCCCCGACGACGCCCGGATCACCCTGGTCAACGCCGTGCCCGACTTCGTCGAACGGGTGCGGATGCACGAGCTGGCCGTCGGCCGCACCCTGCGCCCCCGCCCGCTGGAGACGATGTTCTCCCGCACCGCCGTGGACCTGGTGATCGACCGGATCACCGGCCTCGACGCGGACGCGCGGCAGGTGAGTCTCGCCGGCGGCGACGACCTGGGCTACGACTCGCTCGTCCTCGCCCTCGGCAGCACCCCCGCCCCGCCCGCGGCCGAGGTCGACGATGCCCGGGTCCGCTCCGTCGGCAGCCGGGAGGAGGCCCGTCGCCTGCGCGCGGACCTCGCGGCGCTGCCCGCCGGGAGCCGCGTGAGCGTCGTCGGCGCGGGGCTCACGGGCCTCGAGACCGCGACCGAGATCGCCGAGTCCCGGCCCGACCTCGCCGTCACGCTCCTCACCGGCGGCCAGGTCGGCACCGGACTGTCCGCCCGCGCCGTCCGCCACCTCCGCTCCGTGCTCGCACGGCTCGGCATCGAGGTGCACGAGGGGACGCGGGTCGAGGCGGCCGACGGGGAGCACGTGCGCACCGCCGACGGTCGATCCCGTCCCGCCGACCTCGTCCTCTGGTCCAGCGGATTCACGCCGTCCCCGCTCGGCGGCGCCGGCGGGCTCGAGACCCATGCCGACGGACGGGTGCTCGTGGACCGGTCTCTGCGCTCCCGCTCCCACCCCGAGGTGCTCGCCGTCGGCGACGCCGCCTGGGCCCGCGGCCCGGGAGGGGGCCCCCTGCGCATGTCCTGCGCCGCCGGCATCCCGATGGGCTGGCAGGCCGCGGAGACCCTGGTGGCCGAGCTGCACGGGCGCGAGGCCCCGCGGGTGCCGCTCGGCTACGTCACCCAGTGCGTGAGCCTCGGCCGACGCGACGGGGTGATCCAGCCGGTGCGCTTCGACGACACCGCCAGGGGTGCCGCGCTGACCGGCAGGGCCGCAGCGCTCACGAAGGAACAGGTGTGCCGGGGAGCCGCCTGGGCGGCCGGCCGGCCGACGCTCGGACTCCCCGTGCCCGCGCGGCCGACTCGGCAGGCGGCGAGCGTGTGAGCACGGCGGCCCGACCGACGGACCCGCGATGCGCACGACCGGCCGTGCGGCGCGACGGACGGTCCCGCGGCGCGCCGGGAGACCGCCGACACCCCGGCCCGACCAGCGCTCCCGCACCCCGTGCGCGGACCCTCCTGACGCCGGGGGCGGGCTGGAGTATGGTCACCGGCACCTCGCCGGCGCGCGGCGGCCCGGACCCGTCACGCGCCGGCGTCGTCCTGCCCGGCCCCTAGAGTGGCGGGCGTGACCCCCGCCCCCGCCCCGGACCCGGTCGATCCGGCCTCATCCGCCGACACCTCCACGGCCGACACCTCCACCGCGCTCGCCGCCACGCTGCGCGGCGCGATGCACGCCGCGTTCCTGGTCCTGCCCGTGATCGGCGCGGTCCGCGCCGTCACCGCCGACGGCGTCCCGATCCCGCTCGCGCTGCTCAGCGCGGCCGTGCTCGCCGGGATCTACCTGCTCGGCTCGCAGCGGGCGCTGCGCCGCGGCGCCGCCGGCCGGGCCGACCGCACCGACCTGCTCCTGCCCGCCGCGCCGTGGGTGCTCGCGCTGACCCTCGCATGGATGGCGAGCACTTTCGTCTCCGCGTCCTTCGTGTGGATCGCGTTCACGCTGTTCTTCCTGGTCCTGTTCGCGCTGGGCCCCGTCGGCGGACCCCTCGCCCTCGCCCTGGTCACCCTGTGGGCGATCGTCTCCCCGGTGCTCGGCAGGGACGAGGCGATGCTCGGCATCGGCGAGATCCTCGGCCCGCTCGTCGGCGCGGTGTTCTCCCTCGTCGCCCACGCCGTCTACCAGCGCCTCCTGCACGAGACCGACCGCAACCGCGTCCTGGTCGCGCAGCTGCGCGCCGCCCAGGAGGACCTCGCCGACTCCGAGCGGCGCAAGGGCGTAGCCGAGGAGCGCCAGCGCCTGGCCAGCGACATCCACGACTCCCTCGCCCAGGGCCTGAACTCCATCGTCATGCTCTCCCGCGCCGCCGGGACCGCCCACCCGTCGGCCGCGAGCGAGTTCTCCCGCATCGAGGAGACGGCCCGCGAGAACCTCGCCGACGCGCGCCGCCTGGTGCGCGACCTCGCCGACCGCGCCCCGCGCACCACCCTCGAGCAGGCGCTGCGCGGCGTGATCGCGAGCGCCGAGTCGCTCGGCGGGACCCCGCGCTGGGAGCTGCGCATCGACGGGACCCCGCTCCCGCTCGAGCCGGCGCAGGTCGAGACCCTGCACCGTGCCGCCCAGTCCCTCGTCGCGAACGTGCAACGGCACGCCGAGGCGCAGCGCTGCGTGCTCACCCTCGCCTGGTGGCCCGACCGGGTGAGCCTCGACGTGGTCGACGACGGACGCGGCTTCGACCCCGCCGCCGTCGGGACCCCCGCCGTGGCCCCCGCCGACGGCACCGGGGGCGGCGAGGGGCTGCGCCTGCTGCGCTCCCGCCTCGAGCGGGCCGGGGGTACGGTGGCGATCGACTCGACCCCGGGCGAGGGCACCGCCGTCGGCCTGACCCTGCCGCTGCGCCCGAAGGAGACCCGCCCATGAGCATCCGGCTGATGATGGTCGACGACCATCCCGTGGTCCGCGCCGGGCTGCGCGCCCTGCTCGAGGCCGATCCGGGGATCGAGGTCGTCGCCGAGCTCGCCTCCGGGGAGGAGGCCCTCGCGGAGCTCGAGAAGCTCCGCGCCCTCGGGGACGGGATGCCGGACCTCGTGCTCATGGACCTGAACCTCGGCCGCGGGATCGGCGGCATCGAGACCACGCGCACGCTCCGCGCCGACCATCCGGACGTGCAGGTCCTGGCCGTGACCACCTTCGACGCCGAGGCGGACGTGGTCGGCGCGCTGGAGGCCGGGGCGAGCGGCTACGTGCTCAAGGACTCGCCCACCGAGGCGCTGCTGGACGCCGTGCGGGACGCCGCCGCCGGCCGCAGCGTGCTCTCCCCCGAGGTGCAGCAGCTGCTGGTGAGGCGCATGTCCGCCCCGCGCACCGCCCTGTCCCCGCGGGAGACGGAGATCCTCGAGGTCCTCGCCTCCGGCGCCACGAACCGCGAGGCCGCGAAGCGGCTGTTCATCTCCGAGTCGACCGTGAAGACCCATCTCGTCCACCTCTACGAGAAGCTCGGCGTGGACAGCCGCACCGCCGCGCTGCGCGTCGCGCGGGAGCGCCGGCTGATCCGCTGACGGCCCGACGCGACGCACCGGCGCCCCCGCGGACGGGGAGGCCGGTGCGGTGGAGGCCGACGAGGAGTCGGCGGCCGACGGCGCGGGGCTCACCAGCGATGGGCCACGTCGATGACCAGGCGGGTCCCGTCGCCGGGGCCGTCGAGCACGAAGGCCCGCATCGGCAGTCGGGCGCGGACGCCGAGCCCGATGAGGGTCTGCCCCTCGAAGCTCCCGGCGTAGGCGACCTGGCGGAAGGTGCGGTAGCCGGTCACGTCCACGGCGCGGGACGGCGTGCGCGGCGAGTAGGTCGCCTCGCCGCGATCGTCGTGGGCCGCGGCCTCGACCAGGACCTGCAGGTCGGCGGCGCCCGAGAGCGGGACGACCTGCCCGGAGCCGAGCTGCTCCACCCGGCTGACGTAGGAGACGGAGTACCCGGTGACGGCGCCGTCGAGGTCGATGACGAGCCGGTCGTAGCAGTCGTGGCGACCGGCGCGGAGATCCTCGACCTGGGCCGAGGTGGTGGCGGTGGCCGTCTCGGGGAGCGACCCCCAGCGGATCCCGCAGTACGGTGCGGCCGATGCGGCGGCCGGGGAGAGGGCGCCCAGGCCCAGCAGCAGCGCGCACGAGGCGAGGACGGACAGGACTCTCTTCTTCACAGCTGCCTCCTCCAGGAGACGGCGAAGGCCACGGCGGCCAGGGCCGTATGACGGGATTGTCCGCTTCCGCCAGGCGGCGATCCAGTGACCGGACGGTCATGACCACCGAATCGTGATCTGGGCCTGACCTGGGGTGACGGGTGAGGGCGTCCGTCGGGGCGGTCGGTGTCGGGAGAAGTCAGTCGGCCTCGGCGGCGCGGCGTGCCCGCCCGGCGTCGGTCAGCGAGAACCAGGCGATCTGCCCCGGACCGGGCAGGCGCCCGATCCCCCCGAGCGCCGACCACAGCGCCGCCAGGTGCTCGATGGACGAGGCCGGATCCCCCTCCGCCGGGACGAAGCCGTGCTCGCCGATCGTCCCCGCCTCGAGGTCTCCGCGCGCCACCAGTCGGGCGAGGGCCAGGACGCCGCGGCGCGCGACCTCCCGCGGCTCCCGCACGCCGCGCTCGACGAGCGCGTCGACCACGTCCGCCGGAGTCACCCAGTCGTCGTCGGCAGCCTCGAGCACGTCCCGCTCGACAGCATCCGGCGCGGCGGAGGCCCACTCCCTCATCGCCTCCGCAGTCGCGAACCGGGGCCCGGGTGATCCGGGGCGTGGGCTGACTCGGCCGTCACGCGAGGCGACGAGCTCGGCGCCGCCCGGGAGGGCGAGGTCCCAGGGCGGGGCGACCACGAGCGGCATGGGTCGGGAGCCGTCCTCGTCGGCGAGCAGGAGCGTCAGCGTCCCGTCGGTCGCGAGGCTGCACGTGGTGAGGTGCGCGCCGAGCACACGGGCGTCGTCCCTGGCCGGGGCCCCGGTCGGGGTCTGCAGTGCGCCGTGCAGCACCGCCGCGCCGCTCATGACCAGGGCGGGATGCGGGGCGGGGTCGACCGCCTCGACCCACTGGCCGTGGAGCGTCGCGAGGAGCGCCCCGACGTCCGTCCCGTGCTCGGCCATGCCTCATCCCCTCCGTCCCGGATCCTAGCGAGCCCCCGACTCCTCACGATCTGACGCGGCACGAGCGGCGGCCGGCGCGCATGGACCTCGGTCCCTCGTCACGGGCTCGTGGCGCTGGCAGGATGCCGACCATGACAGCGCTCGTCGCCTACGCGACCCACTCCGGAGCCACCCGCACCCTCGCCGAGACCCTCGCCGCCGCCCTGCGCGAGGCCGGCACCGACTGCGACCTCGTCGACATCGAGGACGCTCCCGACCCGTCCGGCCACGACGCCGTGGTGCTCGGCTCCGCCGTGCGCGTCGAGTCGATCGAGAAGAGCGCCGCGAGCTGGGCGAGACGGCACGCCGAGGTGCTCGCGAGCCGCCCCTTCGCCTTCTTCTCCTGCTCCGGTTCGGCCTCCGACCCTGCCAAGGGAGGGAAGCAGAAGGCGACCGACGCCTTCCTCGCGACCCTCGCGCACACCCCCGTCGCCACCGCGAACTTCCCCGGCTGGGTGCTCATGGACAGGCTCCCGCTGCACGAGCGCGTGCTGCTGAGGTCCATGCGCACTCCCACCGGGGACTTCCGCGACCTGCCTGCCGTCGCGGCGTGGGGGAGGGAGATCGCGCCGCTGCTGCGGGGATGAATGCACCGCCCGAGCCTCATCCCCCGCGCACGACCTGCAGGAACAGCTCGTGGAAGCGCGTCTCGCCCGTCGACTCCGGATGGAAGGAGAGCCCGAGCACCCGGCCCTGGCGTGCCGCGACCGCGCGCCTGTCCGGCAGTGCGGCGAGCAGCTCGGCGGCGGGGCCGATCTCCTCGATCAGCGGCGCGCGGATGAACGCGGCCCGCACCGGCGGCTCGTCGAGGGCCGGCACCACGAGCTCCGTCTCGAAGGACTCCGTCTGCCGGCCGAAGGCGTTGCGGCGCACGGTCACGTCCAGACCGCCGAAGGTCTCCTGACCAGGGACGCCGCCCTCGAGCCGTGCGGCGAGCAGGATGAGACCCGCACAGGTGCCGAGCACCGGCAGCCCGCCCGCGATCGCCTCCCGCAGCGGCTCGCGCAGGCCCGTGAGCCGGGCCAGGCGGTCGATCACCGTGGACTCCCCGCCTGGGAGCACGAGGCCGTCGATCCCGTCGAGCTCGGCGGGGCGCCGCACCAGGGAGACCTGCGCCCCGAGCTGCTCGAGCATCCGGGCGTGCTCGCGCACGTCGCCCTGCAGCGCGAGCACCCCGATGCGCGGCGCCGCTGCCGTGACGGTCGACGGACCCGAGCTCACCACCCGCGCTCGGCGAGGCGGTGCGGGGCGGGGAGGTCGGCGACGTTGAGGCCCACCATCGCCTCGCCGAGGCCGCGAGAGACCTGCGCGATCACGGCGGCGTCGTCGTAGGAGGTGGTGGCGCGCACGACGGCGGCCGCGCGCTTCGCGGGCTCCCCGGACTTGAAGATCCCGGAGCCGACGAACACTCCGTCGGCCCCGAGCTGCATCATCATCGCCGCGTCCGCCGGGGTCGCGATCCCGCCCGCGGTGAACATCGGCACGGGCAGCTCGCCCGCCTCCGCGACCTCCTTGACCAGCGCGTACGGGGCCTGGAGCTCCTTCGCGGCGAGGTAGAGCTCGTCCTCCGAGCGGGCGGCCAGCGCACGGATCTCGGCGCTGATGGTGCGGATGTGCCTCGTCGCCTCGGACACGTCGCCGGTGCCGGCCTCGCCCTTGGAGCGGATCATCGCCGCGCCCTCGGTGATGCGGCGCAGCGCCTCGCCGAGATTCGTCGCCCCGCACACGAAGGGCACGGTGAAGCGGTGCTTGTCGATGTGGTGGACGTAGTCGGCGGGGGAGAGCACCTCGGACTCGTCGATGAAGTCCACGCCCAGCTCCTGCAGCACCTGCGCCTCGACGAAGTGGCCGATGCGGGCCTTGGCCATCACCGGGATGGAGACCGCCTCGATGATCCCGTCGATCATGTCGGGGTCGGACATGCGGGAGACCCCGCCCTGGGCGCGGATGTCGGCCGGGACCCGCTCGAGGGCCATGACGGCGACGGCGCCGGCATCCTCGGCGATCCTCGCCTGCTCGGGGGTGACGACGTCCATGATGACGCCGCCCTTGAGCATCTCGGCGAGGCCCCGCTTGACTGTGCCGGTGCCGGTGCCGGTGCCGGTGCCGGTGCCGGTGGAGGTGGCGGTGCTGGTGGTCGGGGTGGGGGCAGGGGTGCTCATGGGAGCTCCTTCGCAGCTCGCGCGGCGCGGGCCGACGGCTCCTGACGCCGCGGCCCTCCCTGCACCACTTTGATCTAGGCCAAAACGTAGCACATGGTGGGAGAAGCGCGGCGGGAGGGTTCAGGGCGAGGCCGACAGACAGGTCAGGGCCGAGTGGTAGGCAGGTCGGGGCCGAGTGGCGGACAGGTCGGGGGCGCGGCGCGGGCTGTCCTCGGGGTGCCGCTGCGAATACTGGTGCTCAGCCGGCAGCGAGGGCCGCATGCCGCGGCGGATGCCGACGGAGCGCCAGTAGACGCAGCCGCCGCCCGAGACACCCCTGCCCCGCACGCCCCCGCCCTAGACTTCGGGACGTGGAGACCCCCTCGAGCGTGCGGATCAGCGGCACCACCGCCGCGGAGATCGCCGGCAGCGTGCGTGGTCTCGTCGAGCGCGGCGTGCTCCGCCCCGGCGACCTGCTCCCGCCCGTGCGCGCCCTCGCCGAGCAGCTCGGCGTCAACCGCAACACCGCCGTGGCCGCCTATCGCCGCCTCGCCCGCGACGGGGCCGTCATCGCGCAGGGCCGTGCCGGGACCCGCGTCGCCGGACCGCAGGAGACGGCGGAGGAGGGCTTCGCCCCCGCCCGTGCCCTCACGGACCTCGCCGCCCGCGTCGAGCGCAGCGGCGACGTTCCCGCGGGAACGCTCCGCGACCTCGGCACCGGCAACCCCGACCCCGCCCTCATCCCGGACCTCGCCCCCGCGCTCGCCGGCGCCGTCGGCCGCCCCGTGCTCTACGGCGAGCCGGTGATCGACCCCGGCTTCGAGGCCTGGGTGCGGGACTGGGTCGCGCCCGACGTGCCCGGCGGTGCTGCCACCGATCTGACGCTGACCAGCGGCGCCGTCGATGCGATCGAGCGTCTGCTGGGCCAGGCGCTCGTGCGCGACGACGCCGTGGCGCTCGAGGACCCGTGCTTCCTGGCGAGCATCCGCACCGTCCGTCACGCCGGCTACCGGGCGCTGCCGGTCCCCGTCGACGCCGAGGGCATGACGCCCGACGGCCTGCGTGCCGCGCTCGAGGCCGGGGCCCGCGCCGTGGTCCTCACCCCCCGCGCCCAGAACCCCACCGGTGCCTCCCTCAGCGAGCAGCGGGCGCGTGACCTGCAGGAGGTGCTCGCCGAGCACCCCTATGTGCTCGTCGTGCTCGACGACTACTACTCGTTCCTCTCCCGCCGGCCCTTCCGCTCCCCGCTCCCGCCGGGACATCTCCGCTGGGCGCTCGTGCGCTCGGTCTCGAAGTTCCTCGGTCCTGATCTGTGCCTCGCGGTCGCCGCGGCCGATCCGGAGACCGCCGGCCGTCTCGCTCTGCGCCTCAGCCCCGGCACCACCTGGGTCAGCCACCTCCTCCAGCGTCTCGCCCACGGGATCCTCGCCGACGACGCGGCCCGTGCGCTGGTCGAACGGGCCGGCGAGCACTACGCGAGGCGGAACCGGGAGGTCGCCGCGCTGCTGGCGGCGCGGGGACTGCCCGTCGAGGCGGCCGACGGGATGAGCCTGTGGGTGCGCGTGCCGCGTCCGGCCCGGGAGGTCGCGGACGCCCTCGCCCGACGGGGCTGGCTCGTGCGCACCGGGGACGAGTTCCGCCTCGTCGAGGGTCACGAGCAGTCCCGGCACCTGCGGCTGACGGTCCACGCCCTGGCCGACGAGGAGGCCCGGCGCCTCGCCGAGAACCTCGCCGCGGCGGCCTGGCCGGGCTGAAGGGTCGGCGAGGGGCCTGCGCCGGCTCAGGCCGCGTGGTGCGGCGCCCTCGAGGCGCGGCGCCGGGAGCGGCCGGCGGACAGCGCGATCAGCGTCGCGCCGAGCACGGCCCAGAGCGCGAGGACCAGGGCGGGGACCGTCGCCCCGCCGCCGCCGAAGAAGGCGACCGAGCGCAGAAGCGAGCCCGCCGCCCCGAGCGGGAGCGCCTGGCCGATCGCGCCCCACGGCGCCGGCAGCCACTGCCAGCCGGTCGCGAGCCCCGACAGCGGATTCGCGACGAACATGAGCAGCAGCGCCCCGATCCCGAGACCGGGCATGCCGAGCAGGGACTGGAGCCCGAGGATCGTCAGCGACACCGCGGCGACGCCCAGGGAGAGCGCGAGGGCGGTCAGGACGTAGTCACCGTCGACCGTGCCGACGCCGAACTGCATCACCGCCACGAGCGTGAAGCCGACGAGCACCGAGGCGAAGAGCCCGCCCGCGAGGCGGTGCCAGGGCTGGCGGCCCAGCAGCGTCGACAGCAGCACGGCGCTGATCATGCCGCCGAAGGCGAGGGGGAGGCCCAGCACGGACAGGCCTGCTCCCGTGGGGTCGTCCTCGGTGAGCGGGGCGACGTCGACCGTGGTGACCTGGGCGCCCGTGCTCTCGATCGAGCTCGCGATGCCGCCCATGAGCTGCGAGTACGGCGTGCCGGCGGCGCCCGCGGTGACGATCGTGACGGTGCCGTCCTCACCCATGGCGATCCCGCCGACGGCCTCGCGGTCCTCGACGGCCTCGGTGACCTGCTCGGCCGAGTCCACGACGGTGAGGTCGAGGGCGTCGGGGTCGGCGGCCTCGAGCTGACCGCTCACCTGCTCGAGCACCGGGGCCGGTCCGCTGATCGCGACGGGCAGGTCCTGCGCGCCGGAGTGCAGCGTGGGGGTGAGGAAGGCGAGCAGCATCAGCGTGACCGCGACGGCGAGGCCGACGGCGACCCCGAGCACGGTGGTCCAGGGGGAGCGGCGGTCCGGAGCGGGCGTCTCCGCGGGGTCCGCGGTGCGCTGTGCGGTGGTGGGAGTGGTCATGAGGGCTCCTGGAGGAGAGGGGTGTGGTCCCGTAAGCGAAGCGCTCTGCTCCGCTTGCGTTGTGGAGCATAGCGCTCCGGATACACTCGGACAACGGGTATGCCCATCCCGACCCGTGGAGGACGTCACATGAGAGCGGACGCGCGCTCGAACCGCCAGGACCTCGTCGAGGCCGCCTGGAAGCTCCTGGCCGCCGAGGGGCCGGACGCCTCACTCCGTGCCATCGCCCAGGAGGCGGGGGTGGGGATCGCGACCCTGTACCGCCACTACCCGACGCGGGACGACCTGATCCTCGGCGTCGTCGACGAGGTGCAGGCCCGGGTGCGGGAGATCCTCGAGCGCCATGCGTCGCGCTGGGAGGTCAGCCCCGAGCTCGCCTGGTCGGGGATCGTCCACGACATCGCCGCCCTGCAGATCGGCACCCTCGTCCACCAGGTCTCCCCGGGCATCGCGAGCTCCGAGGCCCTCGCGCGCGGCGGCGTCGAGAGGCGCGCGCGGGCGCTGCGCTTCCTGGAGCCCGTGCTGCGCCGTGCGAAGGACGCGGGCCTGGTCCGCGAGGACGTCCGCGCCGAGCAGCTGATGCTCGGGCTCGCGGCGATCACCCGGGCGCTCCCCCGGGGCATCGACTCCCTCATGCCCGGGCAGCGGGACTGGCTCGTCGACGTCTACCTGCGCGGGCTCCGGCCCTGAGGCCTGCCGGGGAGGCCTACCGGGTCTCCTCGATCGTGCCGACGATCCGCTCGGCGATCTCCCGCAGCGCCTCCTGCTGGGCGTCCTCGAGCGGGTCGATCGCGAGGTCCAGCACCTCCGCGGCGTGGCCCGGAGCGGTCGCCACGACCTTCTCGTAGCCGGCCTCGGTGAGCGCGGCGTGGGTGGTGCGACGGTCCGTCGGATCGGGGCGACGGGACACCCATCCCTTCGCCTCCAGGCGCGTGACCACCTGGGAGAGGCGCTGCAGGCTGGAGTCCGCGAGCTCGGCGAGCTCGCGCATGCGCAGGCTGCGGCCGGGCTGCTCGGAGAGCTGCGAGAGCACCTGGTAGTCGAAGTGGGTGATCCCCGCATCGCGCCGCAGCTGCGCGTCGAGCGCGGCGGGCAGCCGCACCAGCAGGCTGGTCAGGGCGCGCCAGGTCCGCTGCTCCTCGGGCGTGAGCCAGCGCGGCTCCTCGGGGGTGATCACCCGAGCGAGCCTACCCGGGGCACAGGTCAGCCGAGGGAGCCCACCCGCGGCTCCGGGTCAGCCGAGCGAGCCGTACCAGGGTCGGCACACGCCCTCGTCGGTCGGCGCCGAGGTGATCTCCAGCAGGTGCCCCGTCCCGGTGCGCACGAAGGTCGGGGAGTAGTTCGGGCAGTAGTTGTTCCACGGGTCCTCGACCGGCACCGGCGCGGGCTCCGTCCACCAGCGGGCACGACCGTCCAGACGGGTGTTCGGGCTGCGCAGCACCACCCGGCCGTTGTGCACGGAGAGCTCCCCGGCCTCGTCGTAGTGCATCTGGGCGCCAAGCAGCAGAGTGCCGTCCTCGTCCACGGTCAGCGTGGGGGTGTGGCGCGGCTCGGTGCCGTCCTCCGCCCGGATCACGGCGTCGCGCGCGGTGACCGGGCCCCAGTCCCGCGGGTCGTCGGCGGTGCGCACGAAGCAGCGGCACAGGTCGCTGGGGCCGCAGACCTCGTAGGTCATCGCCCAGCGGCCGTCGCGCAGCCGGCGCACGTTCGGCATGCCCGGTCGGGCGTCGGGATCGGCGAGCTCGATCGTCGGCTCCGGATCCGTCCAGGTCAGGCCGTCGCTCGAGGTCTGCTGCACGATCTTCTGGGAGTGGTTCTCCCCGTCGGTCTCATCGCAGTACCAGAGCACGAGGGTGCCGTCGTCGGTCACCGCGAACTCCGGCTCCCACAGCCCGCCCTCGTTCGCGGCGCGGGCGGTGATCGCGATCCGCTCCCAGGTGCGGCCGAGGTCCGTGCTCGCCCAGATCCGGATCGACATCCGGCGATCGGGCAGGTCCGCGCCGACGGACGCGCTCCACAGCAGCGTCCCCTCGGGCAGGTCGCCGACGGCGCGGGGCAGCTCGTACAGCGTCGCGCAGCACAGGCCCTCCCCGGTCTCCGTCGCCTCGTCGCTCACGGAGCCGACGCGCGCGAAGGTCGCGCCGCCGTCGGCGGACTCCCAGATCGCGCCGAGCCCCGAGGGGCCGTCGAAGGTGACGACGGAGGCGAGCAGGCGCCCGTCGGCCTCGCCCGAGTGCGCGAGGCGGATCGCCCGCGGGTACAGGCCCGTGCCGTCCATGAGCAGCTGCGGGGGCCGGTCCTCCTGGCGGCCGGTGCCGCCGCGTCCGGGCTCGCGCCCGGCGCCGTCCTCGGCGAAGGAGGGGGAGACCACTGCAGCGGCCGCCGTGGTGGTCAGTGCTGCGGTCAGGGCGGTGGTGAGGGTGCGTCGTCGCATGTCGTGCCATCGCTTTCTCGAGCGGGTCGGTGTCGGTGCAGGATCTGCGGGGGTCGGGGTCGGGGTCGGGGTCGGGGTCAGGGCGTCCAGCGCAGGCGGACCATCGCCCAGCTGATCGGCGGGAGCGCTGCGGTGACGGAGCGCCCCTCGAGGTGCACCTCCTCGAGCGGGCGGGGGAGGACCCGGTCGGGCTCCTCGGCGGTGTTGACCGCGTAGGGGTCGTCCTCGTGGAGGACCAGGGCCTCCACCAGCTCGAATCCCTCCTCGGCGGATCCGTCGCCGGGCCCGCCGGGCCCGCCGGGCCCGTCGAAGCCGTCCCGCGGGACCGTCAGCTCGAGCGCGTCCGCGGCCGAACGGTTCACGGCCAGGACGGTGAGCTCGCCGCTCTCCTCGTCCCAGGTGCACGTCGCGTCCAGCGCCGCGACCTCGCCGAAGCGCTCGGTCGTGACGGTCGGGGAGTCGATCGCCCCGCGCAGCACCTGGCCGCGCGCATGCCGCGACGTGAGCGCGAAGGGATGGAAGATCGTCTGCCGCCAGGCGGGGCCGCCGGGCGTGGTGCGGATCGGCCCCAGCACGTTGACCAGCTGCGCCTGCGCCGCCGCGGCGACGCGGTCGGTGCGGCGCAGCAGGCAGATCAGCAGCGAGCCCACCACCACGGCGTCCTGCGCGCTGTAGGTGGACTCCGCGAAGCGCGGCGCGACCGGCCAGTCGTCCCCGGCGGGCACCGAGCCGGCGTCCCCGTGGCCGTTGGTGGTCACGTTCCACTCGTCGAGGCTGATCATGAGGCGCTTCTCGGAGCGGCGCAGGGTGCGCACGTGGTCCATCGCGGCGACGACCGCGTCGAGATAGGCGTCGAGGTCGTCGGCGACCGCGAGATAGGAGGCCTGGTCGCCGTGCTCCTCCCGGTAGTAGATGTGGGCGGAGACCATGTCGACGTCCTCGTAGCAGGCCTCGAGCACCGCCTGCTCCCAGGCGCCGAAGGTCGGCATCGACGGGAACGAGGAGCCGCACGCGACGAGCTCGAGGTCCTCGTCCTCGCGACGCATGGCCCGAGCGGTCTCGGCGGCGATCCGCCCGTACTCCGCAGCGGGCTTGTGCCCGATCTGCCAGGGCCCGTCCATCTCGTTGCCCAGGCACCACATCCGGATGCCGAAGGGCTCGGCCCGGCCGTTCCCGACGCGGCGGTCGGACAGCGCGGTGCCGGCCGGGGCGTTGGCGTACTCGAGCACGTCCAGCGCCTCCTGCATCCCGCGGGTGCCGAGGTTGACGGCATACATCGGCTCCACCTCCGCGCGCTCCGCCCAGGTCATGAACTCGTGCAGGCCGAAGGCGTTGGTCTCGGTCGAGTGCCAGGCGCGGTCGTGACGGCGGGGCCGCTCCTCGCGCGGGCCCACGCCGTCCTCCCAGCGGTGGTCGGAGACGAAGTTCCCGCCGGGATAGCGGACCGTGCTCACGCCCAGCTCGCGGGTCAGCTCGAGCACGTCGCCGCGCAGCCCGTCGGCGTCGGCCGTGGGGTGGCCCGGCTCGTACAGGCCCGTGTAGACGCAGCGGGCCATGTGCTCGACGAAGCTGCCGAAGGTGCGTCGGCGCACGGGGCCGACCTGGTGGGCGGGGTGGACGGAGAGGGCGGCGCGCTGGGCCATCGGGAGTCCTTCGCCCGCGGGGACGGGAGGGCGGGGTGCTGCGGGTGGTGCGAGTGCGGTCCGCGGGCCGGTGCTTGCCGACTCTAGTTCAACGATGTACCTTATGCCACACCTCACAGCAGATCCGTGCTGCGGGGGACCGTCCGGCCGATGGGGGCCCGGCCGGTGCACCACCTCCGACGGGCCGCCCCGCGCCCCGTCGGACCGACATCCGCGCTCCCGACGGACCGAGGCCCGCCGCTGGTCGGCCGCGCCCGCAGGGGATCTCGAGGACGAGACAGAACGGACCAGGATGAGACGACGACGATTCCTCACCGCCGCCGCCGGAGCGGCGGCGGCCGCCGCGACCGGGGTCGCGACCGGGTGCGGCAACCTGCATTCGAACGACCCCGACGTGCTGACCTTCATGTTCCGCGGCTCGACCGAGGAGCGGGACGTGTTCTCCCGGGCCGTGGACGTGTTCGTCCAGCGCACCGGCTACCAGGTCGACATCATCTCCACCAGCGCCGACCAGTACGCCACCAAGCTGCAGACCGCGATCCTCGGCAACTCCACGCCCGACGTCTTCTACCTCGAGCCGCCGCGCACCATGGCGTACGTGACCAACGGCGTGCTCGCCGACCTCAGCGAGTACGTCGAGGCCACCGACCTGCCCGTCGACGACATCTGGCCCGCCGGGCTCGACCTCTACCGCTTCGACGGCGAGAAGATCGGCGACGGCCCCCTCTACGCCATGCCGAAGGACCTCGGCCCCTTCTCCTTCGGGTACAACAAGACCCTCTTCGAGGAGATGGGCGTCGAGCCGCCCGACAAGGACGTGCCGCTGGACTGGGACGAGTTCCTCGCACGCTGCACGGCGCTGACCGGCGACCGGGACGGCGACGGCACCACCGACGCCTGGGGCACCTCGGTGAACATCGGCGCCGAGATCCACTCCTACGTCTGGTCCAACGGCGGGGACTGGGTCGACGCGGACCGCCGCACCGTCACCGTCGACACGCCCGAGTTCGCCGAGGCGCTGCAGTACATCGTGGACCTGCGCGAGAAGCACGGCGTGACCCCCTCGATCAACGAGACCGAGGGGCTCGACGGCTACCAGCGCTGGCTGCGAGGCCAGATCGGGTTCTTCCCCGTCGCGCCCTGGGACCTGACCCTCTACCGCACCCTCGACTTCGAGTTCGACCTGTGCCCCTATCCGGCCGGCGCCACCGGCACCTCCGCGACGAACATCGGCTCTCTCGGCATCGGCGTCTCCGCCACCAGCCGCAGGCCCGACCGGGCCGCGGAGCTCGCCATGTTCCTCGCCTGCGATCCGGAGGCCCAGGCGATCATCGTCGGCGAGGGGCAGACCATCCCCAACACCCGCAGCCACGCCGCGAAGTGGGTCGAGGAGACCGACGTCGAGCCGCAGAACAAGCAGGAGTACATCGACATCGTCGAGGACTACGGACGCTTCGTCCCCAATGCGATGACCTACACCCCCGAATGGCTCGACGCGTTCTACACCAACCTCCAGCCCGTCCTCGAGGGCCGCCAGGACGTGGGCGAGTACCTCGAGGCCACACAGCCGGTGATGCAGGGCTTCCTGGACACCGGGTACGAGCAGCTCCGCATCGACCAGAAGGCGAACTCCTGATGAGCGCCACCACGAGCACCTCCACCCTCACCGCGCCCGGTCGCGGGGACGGCGCGGCGCCCCGGCGCCGCCCCGGCCGCGGCCGGCTCACCCGCCCCGAGCGGATCTGGGGCCGGATCTTCATCGCCCCGCCCGTGATCGGCTTCGCGCTGTTCGCGCTGGCCCCGCTGCTGTTCTCCCTCTACGCGGCGTTCACGCACTGGAACGGGCTGTCCTCCCCGGTGTTCTCCGGGCTCGACAACTTCCGCACCATGTCCGGGGACGCCCAGTTCTGGCAGTCGCTGTGGAACACCCTCTTCCTGATGCTGGGCATCCCGATCGGCCTCGCCGTCTCCCTGGCCCTGGCCCTCGCGCTGAACCGGCGCATGCCCGGCCGCACGGCCTTCCGCGTCATCTACTACCTGCCCGGGGTCTCCTCCGTGGCGGCGATCTCGATCCTCTGGCAGTGGGCGCTCAACGGCGACTTCGGCCTCGTGAACCAGCTGCTGGCGAGCGTCGGCATCGAGGGGCCGAACTGGCTCGCGGAGAAGATGTGGGTCAAGCCCGCGCTGATCATCATGGGCGTGTGGAAGGGCATCGGCTTCTCGATGCTGCTCTACCTCGCCGCGCTCCAGTCGATCCCTCGCACCCTGCTCGAGGCGGCGATGCTCGACGGCGCGGGCGCCTGGCGCCGCTTCCTCCACGTCACCGTCCCGATGCTGCGGCCGGTCACGTTCTTCCTGGTGGTCACCGGGATCATCGGCGGCGCGCAGATGTTCGCGGAGATCAACATCATGACCCCGACGGGCGGCCCCGAGTTCGGCTCCGCCACGATCGTCTGGTACATCTGGCAGCAGGGCTTCCAGAACCTGAAGCTGGGATACGCGACCGCGATGAGCCTCGTGCTGGGGCTCATGATCTTCGCGGTCACGGCCTTCCAGTTCTACCTGAACTCGCGCAACGTCTTCACGGTGGAATGAGGAGGCCCGATCATGGCTACCACCAGTGCCGTCCCCACCGCCCCGCTGCAGACCGCGGGGGTCGAGCCCGATGCGGCGCGACCCCGTCGCCGCCGCGGCGAGAGCCGCTTCCGCTCCCCGGCCGACGTGATCGTCTTCGTCGTGCTGTGCGCCGGCGCGGTGACCATGCTGCTGCCGCTGGCGTGGATGATCTCGACCTCGCTGAAGACCCAGGAGAGCGTCTTCGCGATCCCGCCGCAGTGGATCCCGAACCCGGTGGAGTGGGGCAACTACGCCCGCATCTGGGAGGCCGGGCCGATCCTCAGCGGCATCCGCAACTCCGCGATCGTCTCGCTGACCGTGATCGTCGTCGGCACCATCACCTCGAGCTACGCCGCCTACGGCTTCTCGAAGATGCGGATCCCCGGCAAGAACGCGCTCTTCCTGGCGCTGCTGGGCGGGATCATGATCCCGTTCCCCGCGCTGATGATCCCCACCTTCATGCTCTTCTCCCGGATCGGCTGGGTGGACACCCTGTTGCCGCTGATCGTCCCGGGCCTCTTCGGGAACCTGATGATGGTGTTCTTCCTGCGGCAGTACCTCATGAGCGTGCCCGACTCCCTCATCGAGGCGGCGGTCATCGACGGGGCGACCCATCCGCAGATCTTCTGGCGGATCGTGCTGCCGCTCATCCGCCCGGCGATCGCCGCCCAGGTGATCCTGTGGTTCATGGGCACCTGGAACGACTACCTCGGCCCGATCATCTACCTGAACTCGGAGAACGTGCACACCCTGCAGCTGGTGATCGCGAACTTCAACGCCACCTACGCCGTCCAGACCGACTACCCGCTGATCATGGCCGCCTCGCTTGTCGCGCTCGTGCCCGTGCTCGCGGTGTTCCTGATCTTCCAGCGCCAGATCATCGAGTCGATCGCGCTCACCGGAAGCAAGGGCTGAGGCGATGAGCGGGATGGCGGGCGCGAACGGCGCGGCCGGGATGTCCGGCGCGGCCGAGGGCTCGGGCCCGGCCGACGGGCCGGGCGGCGTGCTCGAGGGGGTGATGGCCGCCCTCGCCTGGGTGCCGCGCCTGGTGGCGCTGCACCTGTGCTGGGCGGTGCTGGTGCTGGCCGGCGGGGTGCTCGGCGGGATCGCCCCGGCGACCGCGACCATGCTCGCCGTGCTCCACGGCGAGGAGCGATGGGCCGGGGTGCCCGGCCGCTTCCGCCGCGAGCTGGTGCCGGCCAACGCCGCCGCGGGACCCTTCGTGCTGCTCGCGGCCGTGGCGCTGGTCGACATCGGCCTCGGGATCGCCGGGCTCCTGCCCGCCTGGTTCGTGCCCGGCGGACTCGTGGCCGCGGCGCTCGTGGCGGTGCCCGCGCTGCTCGCCCTGCCCCATGCGCTCTGCCTGCACGCCCTGCGCCCGGAGGCCCCGGCCCCGGTCCTCTGGCGAGGCGCGCTCGCCGGGCCCGTGCTGCTGCCGGTCGCGACGGGGTCCTGGGCAATCACGCTGGCGGGGGCGGTGCTCGTCTCCCTCCTCGTCCGCCCCGTCGGACTGCTCATGGCAGGGGGCATCCTGGTGACCGTGACCTCTCTCGTCCTCCACCGCACCTGGCAGTCCCGGCTCGTGGCCGCCCTCGTCGCCGCGCATCCCGACCCGGATCTCCAAGGCGACCCCGTCGGCCGCGGAGCCCCCGTCGCGTCCGGCGGCTCCCGGTGAGCACCGAGCCGGGACCGCCCCGGCCCTCCCACCCCCGGCCCGTCACCCTGCGGGACGTCGCCACGGAGCTCGGCGTGTCGATCAAGACCGTCTCGAACGTCGTCAACGAGCGCCCGAACGTCGGCCCCCGCACCCGCGAACGGGTCCAGCAGGCGATCCGGGAGATGAACTACCGCCCCCAGGTCGGCGCGCGACAGCTGCGCACCGGCACCAGCGGCCTGATCACCCTCGCGATCCCGTCGCTGGGCAGCACCTACTTCTCCGAGCTCGCGCAGGCCTTCGCCGACGAGGCCCAGCGGCGCCGGCGCAGCATCATGCTCCACTCCACGGCCGCGGGCCGCGAGGAGGAGCACAGCGTCCTGAACGGGTTCACGCGCGTGCTCGGCGACGGCGTGGTGTTCAACCCGCTGGAGATCGGCGAGGAGGTGCTCTCCGGGCTCGGCCGCACCATCCAGCCCACCGTCCTCATCGGCGAGCACGTCCAGGAGACCGCGCTGCCGGAGGGCAGCGACTACGTGCGCACCGACAACGTCGCCGCCGCGCACGACGCGACCGCCCACCTGCTCGCCCTCGGACGCCGGCATCCCGCCTATCTCGGCGCGCTCGGCGATCCCGTGGCCCGGCAGTCCCACTCCACCAGCCGGCTGCGCGTGAGGGGCTACCGACGCGCCCTCGAGGAGGCCGGGGGGATCGCCCCCGTGGTCCAGGAGGTCGGCTCGTGGAGCCAGGAGGGCGGCCTCGACGCGGTGCGCACCCTGCTGCAGGAGCACCCCGAGGTCGACGGGATCGTGTGCGGCAACGACGACCTCGCCCGCGGCGTGCTGCTCGGGCTGCGCGCCGCCGGCGTCGACGTGCCGGGCCGGATCTCGGTGATCGGGCACGACGACATCCACGACGCCACGCTCACCAGCCCGCCGCTGACCACGATCGACCCCGACCGCGGGACGCTCGCCGCGACCGCGCTCGACCTGCTCATCGAGCGGATCGGCGGGTACGACGGGCCGCCGCGGGTGATCGCGGCGCCGTACCGTCTGGTGGAGCGGGAGAGCACCGCCGCGGTGCGGTGAGGCGGGGCCTGCGCCGGCGGCCCCGACGCGGCGGCCCGTGACGTCACTTCCCGCCCGCCTCCCGGACCGCAGGTGACAGATCGGTAACATGCGCGTCCATCCTGGAGCCGGCCGTGGCCTGCGCGAAAGGGTTCCGGCGAGGGCGGAACCGTTCCGCCCCCCCCTTCCGAAAGGACCCAGCATGGAGCTCATCACCGGCCTTCTCGATTCGATCCTCGGCCTCGTCGGCGGTCTCCTCGGCGGAATCCTCTGAGCCGACTCCTCCGAACCGACGGGCCGGCGGGGGAGGGAGCGCGGTCGCGACGTCCCCTCCCCCGCCGACCCGTCCTCGCAGGCTGCGTGATCGCAGGCTCGTGATCGCAGGAGAGGCCACCGCACCGCGACGCTGGAGTCACGGCCGGGAGGGATGCTCCGACGGGCGCTGCACGCCGTTCCCGGGCAACGCTCGAGCGTCGCCGCGCCGAGATGGCTAGGATCGATGGCGACCGTGACCGCTCCGACGACGGAGAGCACCCATGTCCTTGCAGGAACCGCCGGCCGCGCTGCGCGTCGGCATCGTCGGCACCGGAGGGATCTCCCGTGCTCACCTCCCCGGCTGGCAGAGGCTCGGCGCCGAGCTGCACTGCACGAGCCTCGAGGGCGCCGAGGACTTCGCCGCCGAGTCCGGCGCGAGGGTCCATGCGGACCTCGAGAGCCTCCTGGCCGCCGTCGACATCGTCGACGTCTGCACCCCCACCCCGGCGCACCCCGAGATCGTCCGCGCCGCGCTCGACGCCGGCAAGGACGTCGTCTGCGAGAAGCCGATCGCGCTGGAGCCCGAGGTCGCACGCGATCTCGTCGCGCACGCCGAGCGCGTCGGCCGACGACTGTTCCCCGCGCACGTGGTGCGATTCTTCCCCCAGTACGCCGCCGCGAAGCGGGCGATCGACGCCGGCAGGATCGGCACCCCCGCCGTGCTGCGCCTCGAGCGCACGGGCTCCCTCCCGGACCGGGCCTGGTACGCCGACGAGACGCTCTCCGGCGGCATCGTCATGGACCAGATGATCCACGACATCGACCAGGCGCTGTGGCTGGCCGGGCCGGCCGAGCGGGTCTTCGCCCAGCAGTCCGTCGCCGCCTCCGACAGCGCGGTCCGCACCGCGCACGTCGTGCTCACCCACGCCTCGGGCGCGCTCAGCCACTGCCGCGGCTTCTGGGGCCCGGCCGGCACCGCCTTCCGCTACACCTTCGACCTCGCCGGGGACGGCGGCCGCCTGCAGTACGACAGCGCCGGAGACCCCGGGATCATGTTCGACCAGGTCGCCCAGGCCCGCCAGGACACCGGCGACGGCTTCCTGCCGGACGTCTCCACGATGGAGGACCCCTACGCCGCCGAGCTCGTCGAGTTCGTGAGGACGCGCGCCGACGGGAGCACGCCCCGGGTCACCGCCGCCGACGGCGCGGTCGCCGTCCAGGTCGCCGCCGCCGCCCTCGAGTCCCTGCGCACCGGACGGAGCATCGCATGCTGACCGCACCCTCCCCGACCCCCGACGCGTACGCCGCCCCGCTGAGGATCGCGCTGATGAGCTGCGCGCACACCCATGCGGGCGCCTATGCCGCCCAGCTCGGCCCGCGGGCCGACGTCGACCTCGTCGTCGCCGACCCCGACGGCTTCGGGGACGTGAGCGCCGAGCGCGTGGTCGGCAGCTACCAGGAGGCCTGGGACGCCTGGCCCGAGGGTCCGGATGCCATCGTCGTCACCAGCGCGAACGCCCACCACAAGGAACTCGTGCTCGAGGCGGCCCGGCGCGGCGTGCACGTGCTGTGCGAGAAGCCGCTGGCGACCACGGTCGCGGACGCGGAGGAGATGGTGGCGGCCTGCCGCGAGGCGGGAGTGGTGCTCATGACCGCCTTCCCCGTCCACTTCTCGCCCGCCGTCGAGGCGCTGCGCACCGCGGTCGCCGACGGCACGCTCGGCGAGGTCATCGGCCTGACCGGCACGAACAACGGCATGCTGCCCGCGGGCCGCGACTGGTTCACGGACGTCGAGCTCGCCGGCGGCGGCTCGCTCGTGGACCACACCGTGCACATCGCCGAGATCCTCGACTCCGTGTTCGGCGCCCCCGCCACGGTCCACGCCGTCTCCAACCGGATCCTCTACGCCGACCGCGCGGGGGAGGGCGCCGAGACCGGGGGCCTGGTCACGCTGACCTACGCCTCGGGGCTCGTCGCCACGATCGACTGCTCCTGGTCGCAGCCGGCCGACGCCCCCACCTGGGGCGGCCTGCGTCTGCAGGCCCTCGGCACCGGCGGCCAGCTCCAGGTCGACGCCTTCGCGCAGCACGTGGGCGGTCCCGGGCAGTGGCTGCCCTACGGCGGGGACCTCGACGGCCTGCTGCTGGCCGCCTTCCTCGACGCCGTGCGCACCGGGGAGGCGGTGGACCCGACCGGCGAGGTGGGGCTGCGCACGGTGCGGATCGTCGCCGCGGCGCAGGAGTCCGTGCGCACCGGGCAGCCGGTCGCGCTCGCCTGATCCTCTCGCGGAGGAGGACGGGGGCGGGACGCCGACGCGTCCCTCCCCTCATCCCTCCAGGTCGCGCTCGAGCACCGGGGCGAGGCGGAAGGGGATCAGCTCGCCCATCGCGAGCGAGGTGTCGGTGCGGATCACGCCCTCGCAGCCGAGCACGAGCTTGTTGATGCGGTAGAGGTCGTCGGTGTCCCGGCACACGCAGCGCACCAGGATGTCGCTGAGCCCGGACAGGCCGTGCACCTGCACCACCTCGGGGATCTCCCGCAGCTGCGCGATGACCTGCTCGAGCCGCGGCTGGTCCACCTTCGTCTCCATGAACACGGTCAGCGGATAGCCGAGCGAGGCGGCGTGCAGGCGCCGGTCGTAGCCCTGCAGCGCCGGGCCCGCCTCGAGCGCCGCCAGGCGCGCCTGGACCGTGTTGCGGGAGAGCCCGAGCGTCTGCGCGAGGGACACGATCGTGGAGCGCGGGTTCTCCGTCATGGCCAGGAGGATCCGACGGTCGGTGTCATCGACGGTGTGCATAGTGCTCGATCCTACGGCAGCGTAGCCTTCAGCGTTGAGCATTCTGCACGCTTTTCGGCGGAGTGATTGTTCGTCGTGCACGCCGGGCGTAGCGTGATCCGGGACGATGACGTCCCCTCGGTGCCCACCCATGGCGCCACCCCAGGCGCCCACAAGGCGCCACGGATCTTGGAGGTCCGCATGTCGACGACGATGTCCGCCGGCTCCACCCGGTCACCCCGGGACCGCCGGCACAGCCCCCAGGGCGCCCCCGCGCCCGATCACGACCTGGCCGGCGCCGTGGACCAGCCGCTGCGCGTCCTGGACGAGGACGGCCGACGCCGCCCCGACGCCCGGCTCGACGCGCACCTGCGCGACGTCGACGAGGCGCTCCTGGCCGGCGTGCTGCGGGACATGACCGTGATCCGGGCGCTGGACGACGAGGCCGTCGCCCTGCAGCGCCAGGGCGAGCTGGGGCTCTGGCCGCCGCTGCGCGGGCAGGAGGCCGCCCAGATCGGTCTCGCCCGCGCCCTGCCGGAGACGGACTTCCTCTTCACCTCCTATCGCGAGAACGGCCTGGCCTGGTGCCGCGGCGTCCGGCCCGAGGAGATGCTCTCGGTCTGGCGCGGCACGACCCTGTCCGGCTGGGACCCCTTCGCCCACCGCATGGCCACCCCGCAGGTGATCATCGGCGCGCAGACCCTCCACGCCGTCGGCCACGCGATGGCGACCTCGACCCGCGGCGAGGACGGACTGTCCGTGGCCTGCTTCGGCGACGGCGCCATGAGCCAGGGCGACGTCGGCGAGGCGATGGTCTTCGCCGCCTCCTTCCGCGCCCCGGTGCTGTTCTTCTGCCAGAACAACCACTACGCGATCTCCGAGCCCGTCGGCCTGCAGACCACCGTCCCGCTCGCGCACCGCCCCGCGGGCTTCGGCATCCCGTCCCTGCGGGTGGACGGCAACGACGTGCTCGCCGTGCTGGCCGCGACCCGCCTGGCCGCCGAGCGGATCCGCTCCGGCGCCGGCCCGATGTTCCTCGAGGCCGTCACCTACCGGGTCGGCCCCCACACCACCAGCGACGACCCCACCCGCTACCGCGACGAGGCCGAGCTCGAGACCTGGCGCCGGCGCGATCCGCTCCTGCGCCTGGAGCGGCACCTCGAGCTGCTCGGCGCCCCCGTCGAGCAGCTCCGCGAGCAGGCGCAGCAGGAAGGGCGGGAGGCGGCCGAGGCCCTCCACGCCGCGGTCTCCGAGATCCTCGCCCCCGCCCCGGAGTCCCTGTTCGAGCACGTGCTCACCGAGGAGCACCAGGGCCTGCGCCGCCAGCGCGAGCAGCTCGCCGCCCTCGAGGCCTCCCTCGCCCCCGCCGGGAGCGCGTCATGACCACGATGACCATGGCGGCCGCGCTGAACGCCGCGCTCGCCGACAGCCTCGCGGCGGACGAGGACGTGCTGCTGATCGGCGAGGACATCGGCACCCTCGGCGGGGTCTTCCGCATCACCGACGGCCTCAAGGACCGCTTCGGCGCCTCGCGCGTGATCGACTCGCCGCTGGCCGAGTCCGGGATCGTCGGCACCTCCGTCGGCATGGCCTACGCGGGGAGGCGCCCCGTGTGCGAGATCCAGTTCGACGGCTTCGTCTTCCCGGCCTTCGACCAGATCGTCGCCCAGGTCGCGCGGCTGCACTATCGCACCGGCGGGCGCGTGCGGATGCCGCTGACCATCCGGATCCCCTTCGGCGGAGGGATCGGCGCGGTCGAGCACCACTCCGAATCCCCGGAGGCGTACTTCGCCCACACCCCGGGCCTGCGCGTGGTCACCGTCGCCGACCCGCAGGACGCCTACTCCACGATGCGCGCCGCGATCGCGTGCGACGACCCCGTCATCCTGCTCGAGCCGAAGCGCCGCTACTGGGGAAAGGGCGAGGTCGACACCGAGGTCACGACCGACCTCGACTCCGCCCGCGTGCTGCGCCCGGGCCGGGACGCGACCCTGGTCGCCTACGGCCCGCTCGTGGTCACCGCGCTCGAGGCGGCCGTCGCCGCGGAGGACGACGGCATCGATCTCGAGGTCATCGACCTGCGCTCCCTCGCTCCGCTGGACCGCGGCGCCGTCGCCGGCAGCGTGCGCCGCACCGGGCGGCTGATCGTCGCGCACGAGGCGCCCGGGACCGTCTCCCTCTCCTCCGAGGTGGTCGCCGGCGTGGTCGAGGACTGCTTCGAGCACCTCGAGGCCGCGCCCGAGCGCGTGACCGGCTACGACGTGCCCTACCCGCCGGCGGCGCTCGAGGAGCACCACCTGCCCGGCATCGACCGGATCCTGGACGCGGTGGACCGCACGCTCGGCCGCCGCAGCTCGCGAGAGGCGGCGTGATGAGCGACTTCCTGCTCCCGGACCTCGGGGAGGGGCTCACCGAGGCGACGATCGTGGCCTGGCACGTCGCCGTCGGCGACGAGGTCACCCGCAACCAGGCGATCGCCGAGGTGGAGACCGCCAAGGCCCTCGTCGAGCTGCCGAGCCCCCGGGCCGGACGCATCACCGCCCTGCACGCCGCGGAGGGGGAGACCCTCGACGTCGGCGCGCCGCTGATCGGCTTCGCGGACGCGGAGGCCGATGCCACCACCGTCGACGCCCCGGCCGAGGAGCCCCGCCTGCAGCGCCAGCAGGTGCTGGTCGGGTACGGGCCCGTGCTGCCCGGCAGCGGCAGGCCGCGCCGTCGGCCGCGCACCTTCCCCACCACCCCGTACGAGCGTCCCGCGCACGCCGGCGAGGACGGGCCGACGCCCCGCGCCATGCCGCCCGTGCGTCGGCGCGCCCGTGATCTGGGCGTCGACCTCCGCACCGTGCACGGCAGCGGACCGGGCGGGCGGATCCTCCGCGCCGACGTCGAGGCCCGCGCCCAGGGCGGCACCTGCTGCGCCGGGACCGGCACACCTGGCGCGGACGCCCCTGACGGATCGGGTCGCGGCTCGCACACGGTCCCGGTCACGGGGCTGCGGAAGCAGACCGCGCAGGCCATGACGGACTCCGCCTTCACCGCCCCGCACGCCTCCGTGCACGTGACCATCGACGTCACCGACACCCTCGAGCTGCTGCGGCACGGCGGCCGCGACCGTGATCGCACCTCCTTCCTCGCCGCCGCGTGCCGGGCGCTCGTGCCGGCCGTGGGCCGCACCCCCGCCGCGAACGCCCGCTTCGACGCGGAGGCCCGGCAGATCGAGGTGTTCGACGAGGTCAGGCTCGGGATCGCGGTCGCCACCGCGCGGGGGCTGCTGGTCGCGACGCTCCCCGCGGAGGCCGCCGCGACCGGTCCCGCGCTCACCGCCGCGATCGCGGGGACCGCCGAGAAGGCACGGGAGGGCTCCCTCTCCCCGGCGGAGCTCACCGGCTCCACCCTCACCGTCACGAACGTCGGCGTGTTCGGCGTGCACGGCGGCACCCCGATCCTCAATCCCGGCCAGTCCACGATCCTCGCGATCGGCGCGCTGCGCACCCAACCGTGGGCGCACCGCGGCGAGGTCGCGCTGCGCACCGTCGTCACGCTCACCCTCTCCTTCGACCACCGGGTGCTCGACGGCGCGGAGGCCTCTGCGTTCCTCATGGACGTCGCCGAGACCCTCGCCGAGCCCGCATCCCTGCTGGTGCGGTGAGCGCGATGGAGCAGCTGCGGACCGCCGTCGACGCAACCTCACCCGAGGCCGTCGGCCGCGCCGCGGCGATGGACGCCCTGGTCGCCGAGCTGCGGGAGCGTCTCGCGGCGGCGGCCCGGGGCGGGTCCGAGACGGCGCAGGAGACGCACCGCGCCCGCGGGAAGCTGCTCGCCCGCGAGCGGATCGACCTCGTCCTGGACCCCGGCAGCCCCTTCCTCGAGATCGCGCCGCTGGCCGCGGAGGGGATGTACGACGGTGCCGCGCCGAGCGCCGGGGCCGTCGCCGGCATCGGGATGATCCACGGCCGGCACTGCCTGGTCCTCGCCAACGACGCGACCGTCAAGGGCGGCACCTACTTCCCGATGACGGTGAAGAAGCACCTGCGCGCCCAGGAGATCGCGGCCGAGAACCGCCTGCCCTGCGTCTACCTGGTCGACTCCGGCGGCGCCTACCTGCCTATGCAGGACGAGGTGTTCCCCGACCGCGACCACTTCGGGCGGATCTTCTACAACCAGGCCCGCATGAGCGGAGAGGGCATCGCGCAGATCTCCGCCGTCATGGGCTCCTCCACCGCGGGCGGTGCCTACGTGCCCGCCATGAGCGACCAGACCGTCATCGTCCGTGATCAGGGCACGATCTTCCTGGGCGGACCGCCGCTGGTGAAGGCCGCGACCGGCGAGGAGGTCAGCGCCGAGGACCTCGGCGGCGGCGTGATGCACACCGAGGTCTCCGGCGTCGCCGACCACCTCGCCGAGGACGACGCGCACGCCCTCGCGATCGTCCGCGACATCGTCGCGACCCTCCCGGGCCGCGACGCTCTCCCCTCGGACGTCGTCGAGAGCCGGGAGCCGGCGCACGATCTCGCGACGCTGGGGGAGGTGGTCCCCGCCGACCTCTCCACCCCCTACGACGTGCACGAGGTGATCGATCGGCTCGTCGACGCGGGCAGCTTCTCCGAGTTCAAGCCCGCCTACGGCACCACCCTCGTCACGGGCTTCGGCCGAATCCACGGTCACCGCGTGGGGATCGTGGCGAACAACGGGGTGCTGTTCAGCGAGTCCGCGCTCAAGGGCGCCCACTTCGTCCAGCTGTGCGACCAGCGGGAGATGCCGCTCGTGTTCCTGCAGAACATCGCCGGGTTCATGGTGGGGGCCGAGTACGAGCGCGGCGGCATCGCGAAGGACGGCGCGAAGATGGTCACGGCCGTGGCCTGCGCCCGCGTCCCGAAGCTCACCGTCGTCATCGGCGGCTCCTTCGGTGCGGGCACCTATTCGATGTGCGGGCGCGCCTACTCGCCCCGCTTCCTGTGGCTGTGGCCGAATGCGCGCGTGTCCGTGATGGGCGGTCCGCAGGCCGCGGCCGTGCTCGCCACCGTGCGCCGCGACCGGATCGAGGCAGGCGGCGGCACCTGGAGCGAGCAGGAGGAGGCCGAGTTCCGTCGGCCCATCGAGGAGGACTACGACCGCCAGGGCAGCCCTTACTACTCCACCGCCCGGCTCTGGGACGACGGGGTCATCGACCCCGCCGAGACCCGCACCGTCCTGGGCCTCGCCCTCGACGTCGTCACCCGCACCCCGCTGCCCGCGGTGCGCCGCGGCGTGTTCCGGATGTGAGGCGGCGATGAGCATCCACAGCGTCCTGATCGCCAACCGCGGCGAGATCGCCCTGCGCATCCTGCGCAGCGTCCACGCGCTCGGCATGGCAGGCATCGCCGTCCACACCGAGGAGGACGCCGACTCCCCGCACGTCGCCGCGGCCGACGCCGCCGTGCGCATCGACTCCTATCTCGACGTCGACCAGATCCTGGGCGCCGCCCGCACCGCCGGGGCCGACGCGCTCCACCCCGGCTACGGCTTCCTCTCCGAGAACCCCGCCCTCGCCCGCGCCTGCGAGGCGGCGGGCATCGCGTTCGTCGGCCCTCCCGCCGCCGCGATCGAGACTATGGGCGACAAGATCACCGCCCGCGCCACCGTCGCCGCGCGCGGCGTGCCCGTCGTGCCGGGCCTCGCCGCGCCCGGGCTCGACGATGCGGCACTGCTCGCCGGAGCCGCCGAGATCGGGGTCCCGCTGCTGGTCAAGCCCGCCGCGGGCGGCGGCGGGAAAGGCATGCACCGCGTCGAAGACCTCGCCGAGCTGCCCTCCGCGCTCGAGACCGCCCGCCGCGAGGCCGCCGGCGCCTTCGGGGACGACACCCTCTTCCTCGAGCGCTGGATCACCGCGCCGCGCCACCTCGAGGTGCAGATCCTCGCCGACACCCACGGCCACGTCGTCCACCTCGGGGAGCGGGAGTGCTCCCTCCAGCGCCGCCACCAGAAGGTCGTCGAGGAGGCGCCGAGCCCCACCCTCACCCCCGCCCAGCGCGAGCACCTCGGCCAGATCGCCGTCGAGGCGGCCAGGGCGGCGGACTACGTGGGCGCCGGCACCGTCGAGTTCATCGTCGACGCCCACGCCCCCGAGGAGCCGTTCTTCCTCGAGATGAACACCCGACTGCAGGTCGAGCACGCCGTCACCGAGGCGGTCACCGGCATCGACCTGGTCGCCGCGCAGCTGCGCATCGCCGCGGGGGAGGAGCTGGGCCTCGCGCAGCGCGACGTGCAGGTCAGCGGCCATGCGATCGAGGCCCGCATCTACGCCGAGGACCCCGACGCGGGCTTCCTCCCCACCGGCGGGAGGATCCTCGACCTCGCCCTGCCGGGCGGCGCGCGGGTGGACCACGCGCTCGCACCGGGCCTCGAGGTCTCCACCTCCTACGACCCGATGCTCGCCAAGGTCATCACCCATGCCCCCACCCGCGGCGCCGCGCTCGCCGCGATGGACCGCGCGCTCGCAGGCACGCACCTGCTGGGCGTCGTCACCAACACCGCCTTCCTCCGTGCCCTGCTCGCCCTGCCCGAGGTGGTCGAGGGCCGGCTCGACACGGGCCTCGTCGAGCGCCGGCTCGAACAGCTGCGTCGGCCGGCGATCAGCGATCGGACCCTTGCCGTCGCCGCGCTCGTGCACCGCGAGCGGCTCGAGGCCGACCGGCCCGCGGGGCTCTGGCATCGCGCCTCCGGCTGGCGGCTCGGGGAGCCGGCACCCTTCCGGGTGCGGTTCGCGGCGGCCGACGGACACGTGGTCACCGTGGCGCTGACGGGACCCTCCACGCAGGCCACGGCCCGGATCGAGCGCGAGGGACATGCCCTGGCCGGGGCAGGCGCCGGGGAGCCCACCGCGCTGAGCCTCACCCTCCACGACGGCGCCGTCACCGTCGACGGACTGCGCCTGCCGCTGCGTCATCACGCCACGGAGCAGGCGGTCTGGATCGGCCTGCCCGGAGAGGACCGCGAGCTGGTCCTGCACCGCACCGAGCACGCCGGCACCCGTCGTCAGGCAGCCCCGACCCTCGACTCCCCGATGCCGGGGGCTGTGACCGCCGTGCTCGTCGCCGACGGCGAGCGGGTCGAGGAGGGGCAGGCCGTGCTCGTCGTCGAGGCGATGAAGATGGAGCACACCCTCCACGCCCCCACCGCCGGGACCGTGCACCTGCACGTCACGCCCGGTCAGCGCGTCACGCGCGGGCAGGAGCTCGCCCAGGTCCAGGCCGATCAGGAGGCACCCCGATGACCACCGACCCCGCCGCGCAGGACCGTCCGCGGATCGTGCAGCGCGGGCTGTACGCCGAGGAGCTGCAGATCGGTGCGATCTATGCGCACCGGCCCGGCCGCACCCTCACCGAGGCGGACAACGTCCTGTTCACCACCATGACCATGAACCCGCAGGCCCTCCACCTCGACGCCGCCTGGGCCGAGGGCACCGAGTTCGGGGAGCGGCTCGTGAACTCGATGCTCACCCTCGCCACCGTCGTCGGCGCCTCGGTCGCCCAGCTCACCCAGGGCACCCTCGTCGCGAACCTCGGCTTCTCCGAGATCAGCTTCCCCAGGCCCCTCCACCACGGCGACACCCTCTACTCCGAGACCGAGATCCTCTCCGTCCGCGACTCCCGCTCCCGGCCGGGCCAGTCCGTCGTCTCCCTCGTCCACACGGGCCGAGACCAGCGCGGGGACATCGTCGTCCGCGCCGCCCGCACCACCCTCATGCACACCCGGGAGGATTCATGACCAGCATTGACGCCGCCGTGCGGGTTCCAGCCCGTCCCGTCGGCCCCGGACGCGACCGCCGCGGGGAGCTGGCCGGGCAGGAGCCCCTCCCGCTGGGGCCCGCGCTGCTGTTCTGCCCCGGGGACCGGCCCGACCGCTTCGCGAAGGCCGCGGAGCGGGCCGACGCCGTCATCCTCGACCTCGAGGACGCCGTCGCCCCCGAGCACAAGCAGGCCGCGCGCGAGGCCGTCGCCGCCCACCGGCTCGACCCGGAGCGCACCATCGTGCGCGTGAACCCGCCTGGCGGCCCCGACTTCACCGCCGACGTGAACGCCCTCGCCCCGCTGCGGCCCCGCTGGGTCATGCTCCCCAAGGCAGGCAGCCCCGCAGAGGTGGGACGCCTGGTCGCGGCGCTGCCGAGCGCGAAGGTGCTGGTGCTGTGCGAGACGGCCCGCGGCATCCTCGCCGCGCCCGAGCTCGCCGCCCACCCGGACGTCGTCGCCCTCATGTGGGGCGGGGAGGACCTCGTCGCCGACCTCGGCGGCACCTCCTCCCGCGGCGCCGACGGCAGCTACCGCGAGGTGGTCCGCCACGCCCGCGCGAGCGTGCTGCTCGCCGCCCGCGCCCGCGGCCTCTCCGCGATCGACGGCGTCCACCTCGACCTCAAGGACCACGAGGGCCTGCGCGAGGAGGCCGCCGACGCCGCCGCGAGCGGCTTCACCGCCACCGCGTGCCTGCACCCGGACCAGGTGGGCGTCGTCCGCGCCGCCTACGCCCCGGAGCCCGAGGACCTCGAGCGAGCCCGGGCGCTGCTCGCGGCCGCCGAGGAGCACGGCTCCGGCGTGTTCGCCCACGAGGGCCGCATGGTCGACGGCCCGCTGCTGCGCCACGCCCGCACCCTGCTGGCCCGTGCGGAGTCGACCGCGCCCGAGGCGGTGCCCGCCGCGGGCGCGCCGTCGGCCGCCCCGTCCGCCCCCGCTGCTTCGCCCGACACCGACGTCCGGCCCGAGAAGGAGACCCCCCGATGAGCGCTCTGCTGACCCCCGCCCCGCCCGCCGGCACCGAGATGCTCCCCGAGGAGCATCAGCGCCTGGCCGCGCAGGTGCGCGACTTCGCCGACGAGGTCGTCGCCCCCGCCAGCTACGAGTACGACACCGCCCGCCGCCTGCCGATGGAGATCATCGCGGAGATGGGGCGCCTGGGCCTGTTCGGCCTGCCCATCCCGCGCGAGTACGACGGGCAGGGACGGGACTACCTCTCCCTCTGCGTCGCCGTCGAGCAGCTGGCCCGCGTGGACCAGTCCATCGCCGTCACCCTCGAGGCAGGGCTCGGCCTCGGCGCCATGCCGATCCTCTCCTACGGCACCGCCGCCCAGAAGGAGCGCTACCTGCCCGCGCTCGCCCGCGGCGAGCAGCTCGCCGCTTTCGGCCTCACCGAGGCGGAGGCCGGCTCCGACGCGGGCGCCACCCGCACCACCGCGCGGCGCGAGGGCGGGCAGTGGGTGATCGACGGGTCCAAGCAGTTCATCACCAACTCCGGAACCCCCATCACCTCGCTCGTCACCATCACCGCGGTCACCGGGCAGAAGCGCGCGGCCGACGGGCGCGCCGTCCCGGAGCTCTCCAGCATCATCGTCCCCACCGGCACGCCCGGGCTCACCGTGCTGCCGAGCTACGACAAGGTCGGCTGGCACACCTCCGACACCCACCCCCTCCTGCTCGAGGACGTGCGCGTGCCCGAGGAGAACCTGCTCGGGCAGCAGGGCCGCGGCTTCGCGAACTTCCTGGCGAGCCTGGACCAGGGGCGGGTCGCGATCGCGGCGCTGTGCGTCGGCGCCGCCCAGGGCTGCCTCGAGCAGGCCGTCGAGCGGGCGAAGAGCCGGATCGTCTTCGACAAGCCGCTCGGCGAGCACCAGCACATCGCCTTCACCCTCGCCCGCATGCAGGCCCGCGTCGCCTCCGCCCGTGCCCTCATGCACGAGGCCGCCCGCCGTCTCGACGCCGGCATCCCCTTCTCGCAGGAGGCCTCGATCTCGAAGCTCGTCGGCAGCCACGCCGCCGCGGACAACGCCCGCGACGCGTGCCAGATCTGGGGCGGCTACGGCTTCCTCAACGAGAACGTCGTCTCCCGCCACTACCGCGACAGCCGCGTGCTGCAGGTGGGGGAGGGGACCGACGAGGTCCAGCTCGGCATCATCGCCAAGCACCTCGGGTTCCCGGGGGCGCTCGCGGGGTGAGGGGTCGCACCGCCGGACGCGCCACCCGACGTCCGCACTTCCTATAGGCTGACGCGCGAATGCGGGCCCGGCGACATGCCCGGGCCCGACGTGCATCGGAGACGCGTGCCGGACGGGCGAGGAGGCCCGACGACCCGGAGCGGAGAGGGGAGTGCCGTGATGGCAGTACGACGGCAGGTGCTGCGCGCCGAGGTCGAGGAGCTGATCCTGCAGAGGCTGCTGGAGGCCCGCTGGCCTCCGGGATCCCGGCTGAGCATCGACGGGCTCGCCCGTGACCTGGAGGTCTCCCCGACCCCGGTGCGCGAGGCGATGGTGTCCCTGGAGCGTTCCGGCCTCGTGGAGTACGTGGCGCTGCGCGGCTACGTGGTCGCGCCGATGCTCGACCCCGAGCAGATGACCGAGCTGCTGGACGCCCGCCGCGTGGTCGAGTCCGCGGCGCTCGCCCGCGCCTTCGAGGACGTCGACGCGCTGCTGGTGGACCTCGAAGAGGCCTACGCCGCGCACGGCGACGTCATCGCGCGGATCGAGGAGGCCGGCGAGGTCACCTACGAGCTGCTCCAGGAGCACTTCCACGCCGACTGGGCCTTCCACCAGGTCCTCTTCGACCACGCCGGGAACCGGTACCTCTCCACCATGGTCGAGACGGTCCGCGCCCACACCCACCGCATGCGCCAGACCTGGGTGGGCGGCCCGCCGGCCCTCGACGTCCACGAGGCCTACGCCGAGCACGGCAGGATCCTGGAGAAGGTGCGCCGACACCATCACGACGGGGCGCTGCTGGCGCTCGGGGAGCACCTCGACTCCGTGCTCGAGCGCTCCCATGCCGTGGCCGAGGCCGCGAAGGAAGGCTGAGCCCTACCGTTCCTCGTCCGCCGCTGGGCGCCCGGGCCGAACAGGTCGAGAGGGCCTGTCGGAGAGCCGGTCGAGGAGGTCCGTCGGCCGCTCAGCGCTCCTCGGCGGATCCCGCCGAGCGCGAGGGGTCCTGGCCGGGCGGGCGCGTGACGTCGGCGGGCTGCTCGGCGAAGCGGGCGCGCAGGAACTCCGAGTGCACGTCCAGCGAACGGCTCACGCCCGTGACGATCTCTCGCTCGAGCCGGTCCAGCCGCCCGTCCAGCACCGCGAGCTGCTCGTCGATGCGCTGCAGGTTCTCGGAGGCGCGGGCGCGGGTGTCCTGCGTGGAGGTTCCGCCGAGGAAGCCGACGGTCCCCTCCAGGGCCCCGACCAGCTCGGGGACGTAGCGCTCGGTCATCCCCTCCAGCAGCATCACGTCGGGGTCCGAGGCGCGGCGCGACTGCAGCGCCGCGGTGCTCAGCAGCGCGTCCACCCGCAGCAGCAGGGTCTCGGACCGGTCCAGCAGGTGGCGCTCCGTGGCCCCGTGGACCGTGCGGCGCATCCGGTGGATCCGTCGGCGGCCGTGGGCGGAGTCCTTCACGATCTTCTCGAGCATCGCCCGCGTGCCGGCGGAGACCTCCTCCGCCGTGCGTCCGAGCCGCACCGGCTTCGGCCTGCGGTTGCGCAGCAGGAAGCCGCTGCCCCCGCCGACCACCGCGGCGATGCCGAGCGCGGCGAGGAACGGGGTGAGCAGGCCCGCCCCGCCGACCAGGCTGCTCACGCCGAGCACCATGAAGCTGCCGATCCCGAACGCACCGGCCAGCACCACGGGCACCCCGACCGTCAGCCAGCGCCCCCGGCGACGCGGCACCGAGACCGCGCGCGAGCGGGGAGCGTGGACCGTGCCCTCCAGGGGCGCGGTCCCCGCCGCCCAGGAGCCGGGAGCCGGCGGGCCCGGGGCGCGCAGTCCGGGGCGCGACGTCGGCCCCGGGCGCGAGGACGCTGCGCCGGGGCCGGGCGTGCGCCGCTGCGGCGGCGGCTTCCGGGTGCTCATGGGGACCGCGGACCTCCCTGCGGACGGGGCTGAGAACGGACGGGACTGAGGACTGACGGGACTGAGGACTGACGGGACTGAGGACTGACGGGACTGAGAACGCCGACGAGGGGACGCGGCGATCCACGGGACGGGACCGTCGACGCGGCGGCGGACCGGGACCGGGTCCTCGCCGTCGGCGACTTCCAGGCTAACGCCGGAGGTTGAGGAGCGGCTGGGGGCTGTCCCCCTGATCCTGGGAGGGAGGACCCGCACGTAGCCGCCGGGACGCGCGTTCCTCGCGGTCCGGAGCCCGAGCTTCCCTTGACGGAATTAGTGCCCCCTTCCTAATCTCCGGGGACCGGTGCGCACCCCGCTGCGCCGGCACCCGGATGACTGCGGACGAAGGAGTCCCCCATGCGCACGTCCCTGCCCCGCCGCTCCCTCCTGGCCACCGGCGCCGTCAGCGCCGCTCTCGGTGCGACCGCGCTCCTGCCCGCCGCCGCGCACGCGGATCCCGCCCGGGCGCCGGGTCGCGAGGCCCGCGTCGACCTGCTCGCCGAGGTGCTCGACAGCGGCGAGCAGGTGGTCGCGCTGCGCGTGCGCTCCTCGGCCCTCGCCCCCGTCGACCCCGACTCGCTGACCACCGGGACCTTCACCGTCCGGGCCCGCGGCGTGAGCCCGCTGGACGGCGCCGTCGCCTACGAGCAGGATCGCGTCGTCACCGGCGCCCGGTTCGACGGCCGGGACGTGGTCCTCGAGCTCGAGCACGGCTACGGCACCGAGGCCGCCTCGACGCTGCTCTACACCTCCGGGCGCAACGTGCAGCTCGACCTCGAGTACACGCTCACCCAGACCTCCCCGCTGCGCAGGCGCGGCAGCGGCGCGGAGGTCGTGCTCGAGGAGATCACCCAGGGCGAGCTCGTCTCCCCGGAGGTCGACGCCTTCACCCACCACCAGGTCGAGGACGGCCTCAAGTACCGCCTGTTCACCCCCTCCCCGCGCGGGAAGGGGCGGGACCGGGCGCTCGTGGTGTGGCTGCACGGAGGAGGCGAGGGCGCCCTGCTCACGGGCGGGCACGACTACTACGACAACGAGTCCGCCCTGCGCGCGAACCGCGGCGCCCTCGGCTTCGCGACCGAGGAGGCGCAGGAGATCTTCGGCGGTGCCTACGTGCTCGCCCCGCAGTCGACCTCGGCATGGATGGACGACGGCGACGGCTTCGCCCCGCAGATCCAGGCCGTGATCGACGAGGTCGTCGCCCGCGAGCGGATCGACGTGGACCGCATCCACGTCACCGGCTGCTCCAACGGCGGCTTCATGACCTTGAAGATGGTCGCCGAGCATCCCGGGCAGTTCGCCTCGCAGGTCCCGATCTGCGGCGCGGTCAGCGGGCCCGAGGGGACCTTCCACCTCGGCGACGACACGCTGCGCTCCCTCTCCGACGTGCCGACCTGGCTGGTCGCGGCCGAGAACGACGACACCCTCGACCCGATCGCCAACACCGTGCGCTTCCACGAGCTGATCGATGGCTCCCTCATGAGCCTCTACCCCACGGTCGAGTGGGAGGGCGTGGAGTATCCCGGGCACTGGTCCTGGATCTACGTCGCCCGGAACGCTCCCGAGGAGCAGGGCGTGCACCTGTGGGAGTGGATGGCCGCGCAGGAGAGCTGAGGCGGCGGGGCCGACGGCGAGAACAGTCGGCCCCGGGCGGTCGCGGGTCGTCGACTGACCGGGCCGTGCCCGAGGACCCTCGGTGCCGGGCTCAGGCTCCTGCGGCGCGGGCGTGCAGGGCCCTGACCTCGTGCGAGAGCTCGGGATCGGGCCCGGAGACCGGGACCCCCGGGGCGACCTCCGGTATTCGCAGCGGGGCGACGGGCCCGGCGGGGACGCCGAGCTCTCGCTGCCACCGGAGGAGCTGCTCGGTGCTGGAGGCGTAGACGATCCGGCCCAGTCCCACCCAGGCGTGCGCGGCCGCGCACATCGGGCAGTGCTCGCCGGAGGTGTAGACGGTGGCGTCCCGGCGCTCCTCGGGCGTGAGGTGCGCGGCCACCCACCGGGCGATCTCGAACTCGGGGTGGCGGGTGTGGTCGCCGCCGGCGACGCGGTTGCGGTCGGCGAAGCGCTCGGCGCCGCCCTGGTCCACGAGCACCGAGCCGAAGGGCTCGTCGCCCGACTCGAGCGCCTCGGCGGCGAGGTCCACGCAGCGGCGCAGGTGACGGCGGTCGTCGGGGCTGAGGGTGAGAGAAGTGCTCATGCCTCCACCCCAGCACATCGGCGCCTGCGGCGCGCCGTCCTCGACCGCGTGCACGTCGCGACCTGTGAGGAGAGGGGACCGTCCGACGCTGCACGACGTCGGACGGCGCCTCGTCGCGGAGCGACAGGCGAGGACGGGCCTCGAGCCCGAGGCGCGGCGAGCAGAACCGGCCCTCAGGCGGAGGCGTGCGCCTCGGCGATCCGCAGCAGCTCGAGATAGCCCTCGAGCCTCCACGCGGTGCGGCCGACGAACAGGCCGGTGACGTGCTCGATCCCGAGGAGGTCCGCGGCGTTGTCGAGGTTCACCGATCCGCCGTAGAGCAGCCCCGTCACGCGGCCGGAGTACACCTCGCCGAGCGCGGCGAAGGGCTCGACGAGCTCCTCGACGGTCGCGGGGCGGCCCTTCTCGCCGATCGCCCAGATCGGCTCGTAGGCGATCACGACCCTGGAGAGCTCCTGGTCGGAGAGGCCCTCGAGCGCGCCCGCGGCCTGATCGAGGATGTACGCGCTCGAGCCGCCCGCCTCCTTCACCTCGGCGCTCTCCCCGATGCACAGCAGCGGGGTGAGCCCGTGGCGGAGGGCGGATGCGACCTTGAGCCGCGTGGTCTCCACGATCTCGCCGAAGTTCTCGCGCCGCTCCGAGTGCCCGATCTCGACGACCTGGGCGCCGGCGTCCTTCGCCTGCGGCACCGAGACCTCGCCGGTCCAGGCTCCCTCGTCCTCCCAGTGCGCGTTCTGCACGCCGAGCAGCACGGGGGAGTCCTCGCCGAGGATCTCCCGCACGGCGGTGGTGGCGGTGAAGGACGGGATCACGAAGGGCTGCACCCCGGCCGGGGCCTCGCCCCCGTGCTCCTGGTCGAGATGAGCGCGCAGGCCCTCGGCCCAGGCGCGGCCCTCGGCGAGGGTCTTGGTCATCTTCCAGCTGGTGCCGATCCAGAGGGGGGACATGCTGCTCCTTGGTCGAGGGGTCGGGCGGGGGAGGGGTGATCGACGATTCGTGCCTGCGGGCCGGAGTTCATCGACGATTCGTGCCACTTCCGAGCAGTTGATCGACGATCCGAATCAAATTCCGGTACAGATCGTCGATCAACTCGGTGGCACCGGGCGGGGCCGGGCCAGGGCGTACGGCCCGAGCCTGGCCGGTTCAGGGCCGGGTCAGGTCGTGCGGCCCGGGCCAGGCCAGACCAGGCCAGGGCCGGTCAGGCCCCGGGGTCGGGGCCTGGGTGGCCGATGCTGCTCCCGGGGCCGGGGAGACCTCTCCCCGTCCCCGGTTCAGCTCACTTCTCGAGGGAGCCGTCGTAGGCGCAGATCGCGTCGACCTTCGCCGCCGAGGAGGACTCGGGGTCGAACTCGAGGTCGAGCCACACCTTGACCAGCTCCTTGGCGAGCTCGAGGCCGACCACGCGCTCGCCCATGCACAACACCTGCGCGTTGTTCGACAGCACCGAGCGCTGCACCGAGTACAGGTCGTGCGCGGTGACGGCGCGGATGCCGGAGACCTTGTTCGCCGCGATCGCGACGCCCAGCCCGGTGCCGCAGATCAGCAGCGCCCGGTCCGCCTCGCCGGCGGCGATCTTCTCCGCCGCCTCGACGGCGACGTTGGGGTAGTAGGTGCCGTCCTCACGGCCGGTCACGCCCACGTCGAGAACCTTCTCGACGCGGGGGTCGTTCTCCAGCAGCTCCTTGAGCGCGGACTTGTGGCCGTAGCCGGCGTTGTCGGAACCGGTGACGATGGTGAGAGCCATGGTGTTCTCCTTCGGGTGACGGGGTCTGAGCGGAGGTCAGGTAGGGGTCCCGGCCGAGTGGGGAGCTGATCACCCTCCCGGCCGGGAAGATCAGGACAGATGGCGGCCGAGCTCGTCCATGAGGATCGAGAACGAGATCGCGCCCGGGTCGGGGGTGCCCACGGACTTCTCGCCGAGCACGCGGGCGCGGCCCAGGGCGGCGGTGATGTCGGCGGTCGCGTCGGCCGCTCGGCGGGCCACGGCCGCGGCCTGCAGGATAGCCGCGGCGGCGTTGTCGCCGGTGAACGCGCTCGCGAGCTCCTCGCGGAAGGGCACGGCGGCGTCGACCATCGTCTTGTCGCCCACCTGGGCGCCGCCGAGGCGCTGGATCGCGTCGATCCCGGCGTCGATCGCGTCGACGACGGTGCGCGCCTCGGCCCCGGTCTCGTCGTCGAACACGGCCCCGGCCGCGGTGAGGGCCGCGCCCCACAGCGCACCGGACGTGCCGCCGGCCGACTCCGACCAGGCCTCCCCGGCGCGGACCAGCAGGGTGCGGGCCCCGGCGCCGTCCTCGAGCCCCTGGCGCGCAGCGGCCGCAGCGCCCTTGGAGCCGTAGGCCATGCCCTGGCCGTGGTCGCCGTCGCCCGCGATCGCGTCGATCCGGCCCAGCTCCGCCTCCTCGCGCACGCACACGCCCGCGAACAGGTCCAGCACCGCGGCGACCTGCTCGGCGGTCTCGCGGGACTCGCTCGAGGCGGCGGGGGTCTCGTCGGCCCCGGCCTCCCAGAAGGCGGTGCGGCGCGGACGTTCCACGGCGGGCATGGCGCCGCGGTGGAAGGCGGGGGTGTCGACGGGGGCGAGCCAGTGCTGCTCGAGCTCCTCGTCGAGGAAGACGAGGGTCAGCGACAGTCCGGCCATGTCGAGGCTGGTGACGAGCTCGCCGACCTCGGGGCGCACCGGGGTGATGCCCGCATCCTCGAGCAGGCCGGCGACCTTCGCGTAGACGACGAAGAGCTCCTCGTACTTCACGGTGCCGAGTCCGTTGACGAGCACCGCCGCACGGCCCTGGTAGCCGCCCTCGGCGCGCTCGGGCTGCTCGGCGAGGACGCCCTCGACGAGCATCGTCGCGATCTCGTCGGCCGAGCCGATCGGCTCGTCGCGCACGCCCGGCTCGCCGTGGATGCCCAGGCCCACCCCCATCTGCCCCTCGGGCACGTGGAAGAGGGCCTCGCCGGCGCCGGGGAGGGTGGGGCCGTCGAAGGCGACGCCGAAGGAGCGGGTCGCGTCGTTGGCCTTCCAGGCGATGCGCTCGGCCTCGGCGAGGTCCGCGCCCGCCTCGATCGCGGCGCCCGCGATCTTGAACACGGGCAGGTCGCCGGCGATGCCGCGGCGGTCGCGATGGTTCTCGGGGGTGTTGGAGACGATGTCGTCGCTGACCTTGATGATCCGCACGTCGATGCCCTCGGCGCGCAGCTTCTCCGCCGCGGCGCCGAAGTGGAGCACGTCGCCCGCGTAGTTGCCGAAGCCGAGGATCACGCCACCGCCGTTCTCGGCGTTGCGCGCCACGGAGTACACCTGCGAGGCCGACGGGGAGGCGAACACGTTGCCGCACGGGGCGCCGTGTCCCATGCCCGGACCGACCCAGCCGGCGAAGGCCGGGTAGTGGCCGGAGCCGCCGCCGATCACGAGGGCGGGCTGACCGGCCGGGGTCTCCGTCGCGCGGACCACGCCTCCGTGCACCACGGCCACGTGGTCGGGATGGGAGAGGGCCAGGCCTTGGACCGCATCGGCGGCGAAGGCGGCCGGGTCGTTGAAGAGATACGTCATCGTGAGGTCCTCCGTGTGCTGCCGTGCGGGGGCCGACGGCGCGTGGTCGTGGGGTGTCGGGCGCGTCTCCGCGCCGCAGCAGAATGATCCTATAGGAAATGACGGGGGTCGGGCAGGGTGTCCCGCCCGACCCCCGATGATGCGGTGCGCGCGGCGCGGGAGGGCGCCGCCGCAGCGATGGTCAGACCACCAGCCAGACCAGGGACAGCAGCACCATGCTCGAGAATCCCAGCACGGAGGTCATCACCGTCCAGGTGCGGAGTCCGTCGGCGACGGAGAGCCCGAGGAACTTCGTGGCGATCCAGAAGCCCGAGTCGTTGATGTGGGAGAGCGAGACCGAGCCCAGGCCGATCGCGAGGATGATCAGCACGATCTGCATCGAGGAGTAGTCCCCGGCGAGCACCGTGCCCTGGACGATCCCCGCGGCGGAGAGCGTCGCGACGGTGCCCGAGCCCTGGGCGACCTTGAAGGCGAGAGCGACCAGGAAGGCGAGCAGCAGGATCGGCACGCCCGCGTCCAGGAGCAGGCCGGAGACGGCATCGCCCACCCCGGTCTCGGTGAGGACCTTCGCGAAGACGCCGCCGGCGCCGGTGACCAGGATGACGATCGCGGCCGGGCCGAGGGCGCCGTCCATGACCTCGCTGATCTGGGTGCGGCCCCAGCCGTGCATGATCCCCAGCAGGTACATCGCCGCGAGCGTCGCGACCAGCAGCGCGAAGGCGGGGGCGCCGAGGAAGGAGACCACGTGCGCGGCGGTGGAGCCCTCGTCCACGAGGATCCCGCCGACGGTACCGACCGCGATCAGGAGGATCGGCAGCAGGATCAGGGCGATCACGAGGCCGGCCGAGGGGCGGCGCCCGGAGATCTCCCCGTCGGCGTCGGCCCGGTGCTCGTGCGTCGACCCGCCGAGCTCGGCGGCGCCGGTACCGGCGTACTTCTCCTCGATCTCCGGGGAGAGCGCGAAGACCTTCGAGGTCACGCGCCTGCCGATGAGGTGGACCAGCACGCACATCGGGATCGCGAGCACGATGCCCGAGAGGGTCACCAGGCCCATCAGGTCCTCGCCCAGCAGAGTCGTGGAGCCGACGATGCCGGGGTGCGGCGGGACGGTGTTGTGGATGAACACCATGAACACCGCGACCGGCATGCCGATCGCGACCGGTCCCCGGTGCCCGGCGGCCTTCGCGAAGGCGAAGATGATCGGGACCAGGATGATGAAGGCGACGTCGAAGAAGATCGGGATCGCCACGAGGCCCGAGGAGATCAGCAGCGCCTGGGCCAGGCGCTTCTCGCCGAGCACGCGCGCGGCCGCATGGGCGATGACCTCGGCGCCGCCGGTGCGCTCGATGATCCCGCCGAGCATCGCGCCGAGACCGACCAGCAGCGCCACGCTGCCGAGCGTGCCGCCCATGCCCTCGATCATGAGGGGGACGACGTCCTGGACGGGGACGCCGCCGGCCAGCGCGGTGAGCACCGCGACGAGGAGCAGCGCGACGAAGGCCGGCCACTTGAGCTTGATGACCGTGAACAGCAGGATCGCGATCGCGCCGGCCGCGATGCCGACGAGGAGGAGGGGGTCCATCAGGTCCTTCCGGGACGGGCCGGGGCGGTCGTCAGCGACCGCCCCGGCGAATGGTCGTGCTGGTCAGCGCTCGATCTTGTCGAGATTGAGCATCTGGGCGAGGACCGTGTCGAGCTCCTCGTCGTCCCAGACCTTCGTCCAGTCGGGCTTGATGATCGACTCGCGGCCGTAGTCCATCGCGCGCAGGCACGCCTCGGAGAAGGGGTTCGAGCCGCGCAGCGCGTTGGTGAGCGAGATGAAGATGTGCCCGTAGAACAGGGCCTTCACGGCCTTCTCGGGGATGCCGACCTCGTTGATCGCGTGGTCCATCGAGTCCTTGAGGAACTGGCCGATCATGCAGCCGGTGGTCTCCACCAGGGTGGGCTCTAGCTGGGCGAGCTGCTTGATCGTCACCCAGTGCACGTCGATGACGGGGGCGTAGATCGCGCGGATGACCTGTGCGACCTTCTCGCGGATCTGCTCGTCCTCGCCCTCGTAGGCGGCCACGACCTCCTGCGGCGCGGCGATGCCGCCGAAGGTGTCGGCCCACTCCTCGGGCGTGGTGCGCTCGAGGAAGACCGACGGGTGGGCGGGGTGCGCGCAGGCCTGGTGGACGCCCTCGCGCTCGGCGAGCAGACCCGCGTACGCGGCGGCCGGGTCGAGGGTCAGCAGCACCGAGCCGTCCTTCATCTGCGGCACGGCCTGCTCGGAGATCTTCCCGAGGATGACGTCGGGGACGGCGAGGATCACGACGTCGGCCGCCGCCGCGGCGTCCTCGAGGGTGCTGGCCTCACGGCCGAGCTCCTTCAGGCGCTCCTGGCCGGCCTCGGACGCCTCGACGTAGAGGATCGGGGCGTCGGTGAGGCCCAGGTTGTTCGAGACGCGGGTGCCCATCTTCCCGGCCGCGCCGACGACGGCGACGGTGATCGAGGGGTCGAGCTCCACGGTCTTGCCGTACAGGGGGTTCAGTTCCTTGTTGCTGGTCATGAGGGGTTCTCCTTCGAGTTGCAGGGGTGGTGGTCGGTCAGACGGGGGCGGGGCGGTGCGCCTCGCGCCAGGCGCGGAGCGCCGCGAGGGTGCGGTCGGTCCAGGCGCGCTCGGTCTCGAGCGTGGTCGCGAGGTCGCCCTGCCAGGGCAGCCAGTGCTCGACGATCGCGCTCGGCATGAGAGGGGCGGCCGACGGGGCGCGCGTGCCCTCGTAGACGGCGCCGAGCTCGTGGTCGAGGTCGAGCAGGCCCTCGCCGAGCGGGGCGCCGGAGTAGGTGAAGCCCACCCAGCCCTCCTGGCGCGCGAAGGCGAAGTCCTTCACGTGCAGGTTCGCGGTGCGCGGGGCGCAGGCCTCGACCACGTCCTTCGGGTGCTCCAGTGCCGAGACGCAGTTGGCGGGGTCCAGGCAGATGCCCACGTGCGGGGAGTCGAGCTCCTCGACGACGGCGAGCAGGGTGGAGGTGGGGACCTGCTCGTAGGTCTCCAGCGCCAGGGTCACGCCGGCCTCCTCGAGGCGGGGGAGCGCGGCGCGCAGCGCGGTGACCGCGGCGGCGGGTCCGGCCTCGATCTCCTGGGCCTGGATCATCGAGCGCAGGGTGCGGGCGCCGAGCGCGCCGGCGAGGTCGATGTAGCGGTGCAGGTGGGCGGGGTCGATCGTGCGGGTGCCCAGCTCGAGCTCGACGCCGAGGAGCTCCGCCCGGTCGCGCAGCTCGTGCAGCCGGGTCGCGTCGAGGTCCTCGAGGCGCGGGTCGTCGCAGATCTGGAAGACCTCGCAGCCCAGGCGCGCGGCGCGGTCGATCATCCCGGGGATGTCGAGCGGGTCGGGGTTGCGGCCCTCGAACTCCCAGAACAGCGAGTAGGTGCCGATGCCGATCTTCATTGTCCGGGGTACTCCGTCGTGTGGGGCGAGCGTGATGCGTCGGGCCACCGTAGACCGGAGGACTCCAACTGGTCAACCGGTTGGCCTCAGGAAGAGGCATGGACGTGCCCGGGCGCGTGGTGAGGGCAGGAGTCGTGGGAGCGGCCGCGCAGGGCGGCCCTGGATTCGAAGGTTGGGGGCCGGGAGGGGGAGGCTCCAGCGCCGGGCCGGCGGCGGAGCCTCCCGCCGACGGCGGCCGGTCAGTCCGCGCTCGGCTCCTCGACGGCGCGCAGCAGGCGCTCCCGGGCCGTGATCATGTGGGCGATCATCGCGGAGGCCGCGCGGTCGCCGTCGTGCTCCTCGAGCGCCTCGAGGATCGCCGAGTGCTCCTCGACGGCGGCGCGCATGTCCTCCGGCTTGTACACGGAGCGGTCGTTGTAGACGCGCAGCAGCTGCCGGCTCACGGCGAGCAGGTCGGTGACGATCGGGTTGCCGGCGGCGGCGCCGAGCACGCGGTGGAAGGCCGCGTCGGCCGTGACGAAGGTGTCGAGGTCCTCGAAGCCCGCGCGCATCCCCTCGAGCGACTCGTGCAGCGCCGCGACCTGCTCGGTGTCGATCCGCTCGGCGGCCAGGCGCGCGCAGTAGCTCTCCAGGCCCGCGCGCAGCTCGATGAGCTGGTCGGTGCTGCGCTCGCCGATCATCAGCCCCCAGCTGAGGGTCTGGGGGAGCAGCTCGCTGGCATTGCCGCGCAGGTAGGTCCCGGAGCCGGGGCGCACGTCGACGATCCCGAGGATCTCGAGCGCCGCGAGTGCCTCGCGGATGGCCGAGCGGCCCACGCCGAGCGCGCTCGCGAGCTGGCGCTCCGGGGGCAGGCGCGTGCCGGGCTCGAGGTCGCCGCCCGTGAACAGCTCGAGCATCCTTCCGGCGACGCCGGAGACTGGCGTGCCCGCGGGGACGGCCGACAGCGCCTCGGTGAGCGCGTCGGAGGTGCTGTCGGAGAAGGCGGGCATGCCTGGAAAGGTACCAAGGGGGAGGGCGAACCTCGGCACCGGACGGTCCGCCGCCGCGCCGACGGGCCGCCGCACTTCCCCTCGATCCGAAGTTCCTATAGGATCGATGGCACGAGTGCTCCCCTGAAAGGACGACGATGTTCACCGCAGAGAACTGGCCGATCGGCGCCAACATGCTCTCGTTCGGCTCCCGGACGCCGGACGGCACCCCCACCCTCGAGGCCTCCTCGAGCGTCTGGGCGTCCCAGCTGCGCCAGGTCAAGGAGCTCGGCGTCGACCAGATCGACCCCACCGACGCCTGGCTGCCGCTGGCGAAGCTCTCCGACGACCGCATCGAGGAGTTCCGCCGGGTGCTGGACGGGGAGGGGCTGAGCCTCTCCTCGATCTCCATGACCCGCAACTCCGTCGTCGACGTCGAGAGCGGCGAGGAGAACCTCGCCGATGCGCTGCGCTTCATCGAGCTGGCCCCGAGCTTCGGCGTCACCGTCGTGAACACCGGCTTCATGCAGGAGCTCACCGAGGAGCAGTCCCGGGCCATCTGGTTCTGGCTCGCCGACGGGCACGTCGACGACCCGGCGCTGCGCGACCTCGCGATCGAGCGGATCCGCACCCTCGGCGACGCGGCGAGGGCGCAGGGCGTCGAGGTGAGCCTCGAGATGTACGAGGACACCTATGTGGGCACGGCCGACGAGGCCGTGGAGTTCCTGCGCGACGTCGACCACGAGAGCGTGGGCCTGAACCCCGACCTCGGCAACCTCGTGCGCCTCCACCGCGAGGTCGAGCCGTGGCAGGACATGTTCGAGAAGGTGCTGCCGCACTCGAACTTCTGGCACATCAAGAACTACACGCGCGACCTGGACCCCGCCACCGGCGCCTACTCGAGCGCGCCCATGCCGCTGAAGTACGGCTACATCAACTACCGCCAGGTGATCCGCCGCGCCCTCGAGCTCGGCTACACCGGCCCGTTCTGCTGCGAGCACTACGGCTCCGACTCCCTCGGCGTGATCGCCGAGAACGTGCAGTACATCCGCCAGGTGCTGCGCTCAGCACTGGCCTGATCCCACCGCACCCCGTTCGAAGGAGAACACCCATGACCCTCGAGACCCGCACCGTCCAGCCCTTCCCCGCCCAGCGCACCGCCGTCGTCACCGGGGCGGGCGCGCCCCGCGGCATCGGGCGCCGCGTCGTCCGCAAGCTCCTGTCCCAGGGGTGGAGCGTCGTCGCCGCTGACCTCGACGGCGCGGCCGTCGAGGAGTTCGCCGCCGAGATCTCCGCGGAGCTGCCGGAGGAGACCGGGCAGAAGGTGCTCGGCGTCGGCGTGGACGTCGCCGACCAGGCCTCGATCGATGCCGCCTTCGCGCGGATCGACGCCGAGATGCCCCAGGTCGTCGCCCTCGTGAACCTCGCAGGCATCCCCAGCCCCCACTCGATCTTCGAGCTCACCTCGGAGATCTGGGACAAGGTCATGGACGTCAACGCCAAGGGCACGCTGCTGATGACCCAGGCCGCCGCGCGCCGCATGATCGACGGCGGCGTGGGCGGACGCATCGTCAACACCGCCTCGATCACCGCTCTCGACGGCGGCGGCACCTTCTCGAAGACGGGCTACGCGGCCGCGAAGGCCGCGATCCAGGGCCTGACGCGCGGCTCCGCCCGCGAGCTGGGCGAGCACGGCATCACCGCGAACGTCATCCTGCCCGGCCCGATCGACACCGACATCATGGGCGGCACCCTCACCGACGAGCGCAAGGCCGGGATGAGCGCGAACATCCCGCTGCAGCGCGTGGGCCAGCCGGAGGAGGTCGCCGGCCTCATCGGCTTCCTCGTCGGCGAGGACTCGAGCTTCGTCAGCGGCACCTCGATCAGCGTCGACGGCGGCAAGCACATGCACTGAGCCCGGCGGCCGCTCCGCGCGAGCCGACGGCCGTCGGCCCGCGCGGAGCCCGCCGGAGACCCACCGATCACCTCTTCCCCGCTGACCTTTCCTGTTCGACACAGGAGCGATGGCAGGTCCCCCGGTCGGGACCTGCGGCTTCTGGACCCCTTGGAGGACGACCATGCCCGCATCCGCGCCCCGTATCGCCATGACCTTCGGAGACTTCTCCGGCATCGGCCCCGAGCTCGCCGTGCGCCTGCTCGCCGACCCGAAGAACCTCGAGGCCGCCCGCATCTCCGCCCTCGTCTCGCCGGCAGAGCTCGCCGCGGCCTCCGCGGCCGCGGGCGTCGAGGTCCCCGTCGCCGACGAGCCGACCACCGGCGCGGTCCATCTCGTCGGCTCCGACCTCCAGGACGTCGAGGTGCCGCTGCGCGAGACCACTCTCGAGGCCGGCACTCGCGTGATCCGCGACCTCGAGAAGGCGCTGGCGATGTTCCAGGCCGGCGAGGCCGACGCGATCATGTTCCTGCCCCTGAACAAGACCTCGCTGCACCTCGCCGGCATGCACGAGGAGGACGAGCTGCGCTGGTTCGCCAAGCAGCTCGGGCACACCGGCTTCACCAGCGAGGTCAACGTGATCCCGGGCCTGATCACCTCCCGCGTCACCTCCCACATCCCGATCTCCGAGGTCGCCGCCCACATCAGCGCCGGACGCGTGCGCCAGGCCATCGGCCTGCTGCGCGACGTGGTCGCCGGCTCCGGCGTCGAGGCCCCGCGCCTGGCGGTGGCGGCCCTGAACCCGCACGCGGGGGAGAACGGCCAGTTCGGCCGCGAGGAGATCGACCACATCCGACCCGGCGTCGAGCTGGCGCGCGAGGTCGACGGGATCGACGTCGAGGGCCCCTTCCCGAGCGACACGCTCTTCATCAAGGCCCGCGACGGCCAGTACGACGGCGTCGTGACGATGTACCACGACCAGGGCCAGATCGCGATGAAGCTCATCGGCTTCTCCGACGGCGTGACCGTCCAGGGCGGGCTCCCCGTCCCGGTCACGACCCCCGCCCACGGCACCGCCTACGAGATCGTCGGCAAGAACCTCGCGAGCATCGGCCCCAGCCAGCGGGCCTTCGACATCGCCGCGGGCCTGGGCCGGCAGACCGCCGCGAGCCGGCTCGGCTGACCCGCACCCCACCCCTTCACACCTTGCAAGGAGGCACGGTGCACCTGACGCGACGCCATGCCCTGGCGGCGGCGCCCCTCGCCGCCGCGACCGTCCTCGCGGGCTGCTCCCGCGAGGACGCGGGCCCCTCGACCTCGGGCGTGACCATGATCGTCCCCTTCGCCCCGGGCGGAGGCTCCGACCAGTCCGGCCGCGCCCTCGCCGACGGCCTCGAGAAGGCCACAGGACGCACGATCTCCGTGGAGAACATCCAGGGAGGCTCCGGGGCGATCGGCTACTCGGAGTTCCTCGGCATGGAGGGCGACGGCTCCAAGCTGCTGGCGACCGAGACGGCGCTGATGGCGCTGGCCCTCACCCAGGACGTGAAGTTCTCCTACGAGGACTTCACCCCCATCTTCAAGGCCGGTGACGACTTCGCCCTGCTCGTCACCAGGCCCGACGCCGGCTACGAGACGTCGATGGACCTCGTCGACGCGGCCCGGGAGAGCAGCGTGCTGGTCGGGGTCTCCGGAGCTACCAGCCTGGACGAGATCCTCTTCTCCTTCATCGAGGACGATCAGCAGATCGAGTTCGACCGCGTCCCCTACGAGTCCGGGGGAGAGGTGCTGGCCGCCCTGCTCGGCGGGCACATCGCCGCGGCCTCGCTGAACCCGAGCGAGGTGCTCGGCCAGCTGCAGTCCGGCGACCTCATGGCGCTGTGCGCGCTCGCTCCCGAGCGCTACGAGGCCGAGGAGCTCGCGGACATCCCGACCGGCCTCGAGCAGGGCCTGGACGTGGCCTTCGCCCAGTTCCGGGCGGTGATCGCGGCCGGCGGCATCGACGACGAGGCCAAGGAGACCTGGATCCAGGCGGCGCGCGAGTACGCCGAGACCCAGGAGTACCGCGACTACCTCGCGGAGAACTTCCTCGTCGAGGCGCCGCTGTACGGCTACGAGCTCGGGGAGTACTTCACGCAGTACAACGACGACCTCGCGGAGGCCTTCACATGATCCAGACCGCACGCGAGAAGCGCGAACAGCTGATCTTCCTCGGCGTGATGGCGGTGCTCGGACTCCTCGCCGTCGTGGGAGGGATCGCCTACGGCCTCGAGCTCGACGAGCGCGTCGGTCCGGGGCTGATGCCCTTCGCCGCCGGCGTGCTGATGCTGCTCACGGTCGCCGTGCAGCTGCTGCGGCGCCTGCGCACGCCCGTGTCCGAGCCCGAGCCCGAGCCTGAGGTCGGGACCGAGGCCGAGCTCGAGCCGGCGGCCGAGCTGGCGGCCGGGCCCGGGGCCGAGCCGGCGACCGCGACCGGGGAGAGCGAGGACGCCGACGTCGTCGCCGACGCCGCGACGCCCGACGGCCGCCGCGTCGCGACCATCTTCGCGATGATCGTCCTCGCCGTCGCGGCCACCTACCTCATCGGCATGCTGCTCTCGGTCTCCCTGCTGGTCGGCGCGCTGTTCCTGCTCAACGACCGCACCAAGCCCGTGACGGCGCTGATCGCCGCCGTCGCCGCCGGGCTGTTCGGCTGGCTCGTGTTCGAGACCCTCCTGGACGTCCCCCTGCCCACCGGCCTGCTCGGCCTGATCTGAGGAGCCACCTCGATGATCGAGAACCTCGCGACCGGCTTCTCCGCCTCCCTCACCCCGGAGAACCTGCTCTGGTGCCTCATCGGCGTCGTCGCCGGCACCGTGATCGGCATGCTGCCGGGCCTCGGCGCCACCACCGGCATCGCCATCCTCATCCCGCTCACCCTCGGGATGGACCCGCTGACCGCGCTGATCATGCTGGCCGGCATCTACTACGGCTGCCAGTACGGCTCCACCATCTCGGCGGTCCTCATCGCCACCCCCGGCGACGCGAACGCCGTCTCGACGGTGCTCGACGGGTACGCCATGGCCCGCAACGGCCGCGCCGGCGCGGCCCTGGCGATCTCGGCGATCGGCTCCTTCGTCGCCGCCATCGTCTCGGTGCTCCTGCTCGCCGCGCTCGCGGCGCCCATCGCGGATCTCGCCCTCGGCTTCGGCCCGGTGGAGAACTTCGCGATCATGATCTTCGCGCTGGCCACGATCGTCTCCTTCTCCGGGGGCAGCGTGTCCAAGGGCCTCATGATGGCGGGACTGGGCGTGCTGCTGTCGACCGTGGGCGTGGCCATGGGCTTCACCACCGCCCGCTTCACCGGCGGGAGCGTGAACCTCCTCGGCGGCCTCGACTTCGTCGTCGTCATGATCGGCGTCTTCGCGATCGGCGAGGTGCTGACCCAGATCTCCGTCGGCGGGGCGGAGCCGATCCGCGCCCGCTTCCGGGACCTCATGATCTCCCGCCGCGAGCTCAAGGAGGCCGCTCCGGCGATCGGCCGCGGCACCGGCCTCGGCTTCGTCTTCGGCTCCCTGCCCGGCGCGGGCTCGACGCTCGCGAGCTTCCTCGCCTACGGCGTGGAGAAGTCCGTCTCCAAGCACCCCGAGGAGTTCGGGAAGGGCGCGATCCGCGGGGTCGCCGCCCCGGAGTCGGCCAACAACTCGGCGGCCAATGCGAACTTCATCCCGACGCTCGCGCTCGGCGTCCCCGGCGGCTCGACGACGGCCGTCCTGCTCGGCGCGTTCATCATGTACGGCGTCCAGCCCGGCCCCCTCCTCTTCGACGAGGAGCCCGTGCTGGTGTGGGGCCTGATCACCTCGTTCTTCATCGGCAACGTCATCCTGCTGGTGCTGAACCTGCCGATGGCGCCGATGTTCGCGCAGATCCTCCGCCTGCCCTACAACCACCTCTACCCGTTCATCATCTTCTTCAGCCTGATCGGGGCCTTCGCCGTCGCGGGGAACACCTTCGCGCTCGTCGTGGTGGTGGCCGCGAGCCTGCTGGGGTACTTCCTGAAGCGGTTCGACTACCCCAGCGCCCCGCTGATCCTCGGGCTGATCCTGGGGCCGATGACGGAGAAGGCCCTGGTGCAGACCTCGGCCTTCGGCCGCGGCGACCTGTCGATCATCCTCGGCTCCCCGGTCGCGGTCGTGATCCTCGTGCTCGCCCTGGTGCTCGGGGCCGCCCCGGTCGTGATGCGCTCGGTGCGCGGGCGGCGGAAGGCCGTGGCCGCCTGAACCGTCTGAACCGTCCGCCCGCGGTGCGGGCGGCAGGGGAGGTGCCCGCCGTGCCGACGGCGTGCTCCTCCCCCGACGTGCCCCGCCTCGAAGGACGGGACTGGTCGATATCCAATAGGATCGCTAGACTGATGGCACGAGCCCTGCTCGGGACGCCTCACGGCCCCGCAGGGCGGACAGCGACGGCGCCCTCGTCCGAGCGGCGCCCCCGGACGAAGGAGTTCCCCCTCATGACCATCTCGACCGTCACCATCGTCGGCGCCGGATATATGGGTGGCGGCATCGCCCAGGTCCTCGCGATCGCCGGCTTCGACGTGACCATCGCCGACGTCAGCGTCGAGACCGCGAACGCCTCCCTCGAGCGGCTGCAGCGCGAGGCGCGCGAGTTCGAGGAGCAGGGGCTGTTCTCGCCCGGCTCCGCCGACCTCGTCGCGAAGAACATCTCCGCCGGCCGGAGCCTCGAGGACGCCGTGTCCGAGGCGGACTTCATCGAGGAAGCGGTGTTCGAGCGGATCGACGTCAAGCGCGACGTGCTCGGCACGATCTCCGCCCACGCCCGCCCCGACGCGATCATCGGCACCAACACCTCGACCATCCCGGTCAAGGAGCTGGTCAGCGCCGTGAAGAACCCCGAGCGCTTCCTCACCGTCCACTTCTCCAACCCGGCGCCCTTCATCCCCGGCGTCGAGCTCGTCGCCGGCGAGGCGACCACGCCCGAGACCGTCGCCGCGGTCAAGGAGCTGCTCGAGAGGTCCGGGAACCAGGGCGCCGAGGTCGCCGACACCCCCGGCATGGTCCTGAACCGCCTCCAGTACGCGCTGCTGAAGGAGGCGACCTCCATCGTCGAGGAGGGCGTCGCGACCGCCGAGGACGTCGACACCATCGTCCGCACCACCTTCGGCTTCCGCCTGGGCTTCTTCGGCCCCTTCGCGATCGCCGACCAGGCCGGCCTGGACGTCTACGCGAACTGCTTCGTGACCTTCGAGGACGCCTTCGGCGATCGCCTGGCCACCCCGAAGATCCTCACCGACTCCGTGGCCGCGGACCGCAAGGGCGTCAAGAACGGCAAGGGCCTCCTCGGCGACTACGACGAGGCGACCTCCGCCGAGCTCATCGCCTACCGCAACAAGGCCTACGCGAAGATGTCGCAGCTCCTGGCCGAGCTCGGCCCCGCCCCGAAGCCCGCCCCGCGGGCCGACTGACCCGGCGCCCCCGCCCCCACCCCACCCGTCAACGGAGACACCCATGGAAGACCTCGTCCTCGCGGACCGACCGGTCTGGCTGCTGCTGACGATCGCGGTCGTCGCGATCGCCGTCCTGCTGGTCCTCATCATCAAGGCGCGCCTGCACGCCTTCTTCTCCCTGCTCATCGTCGCCGTGCTCACCGGCCTCGCCGCCGGGATCGGCGTCGGCGACGTGATCGACGTGGTGATCGGCGGCTTCAGCACGACCGTCGGCACCGTCGCCCTGCTCGTCGGCTTCGGCGCCGTGCTGGGACGGCTTATCGAGATCACCGGCGGCGCCCAGGTGCTGGCCGACAAGATGCTCGACACCTTCGGCGAGAAGCGCGCCCCGCTCGCCCTCGCGGTCGCCTCGCTGTTCTACGCCTTCCCGATCTTCCTGGACGCCGGCTTCATCGTGATGCTGCCGGTCATCTACACGGTCGCGCGCCGCCTGGGCGGCTCGTTCATGCTCTACGTGCTGCCCTCGATCGCGTCGTTCATGATGATGCACGCGCTGCTGCCCCCGCACCCCGGCCCGACCGCCGCCGCGACCGTCATGGGCGCCGACGTCGGCCTCGTGATCATCGTCGGCCTCCTCATCGGCCTGCCCACCTGGTACTTCGGCGGTTACCTGGTCGCCCGGGCTATCTCGAAGCGGTTCCCCGACACCCCGGTGCCGGCGCTGCTGGGCGAGCCGCGCGAGGTCCCGGCCGAGGAGCGTCCCGCCTTCGGGGCCATCCTGGTGGTGCTGCTGATGCCGCTGGTGCTGATCTTCTTCAACACCGGGCTGTCCACCCTTCAGGCCTCCGGCTCGGTCTCCGACCAGAACGTGCTCTTCCAGCTCTCCCGCCTGATCGGCGCGACCCCGGTCGCGATGGCGCTGTCCGCGCTGGTGGCGATGGCGCTGCTGTTCGTCCTCCCGCGCCGCCGCGCCGGGAAGCCCGTCGGCGGGCTGCTCGAGGAGCTCGTGGACGACGCGCTCGCCCCGGTCTGCTCGATCATCCTGATCACCGGCGCGGGCGGCGCCTTCGGCGCCATCCTCACCGAGACCGGGATCGGCGGCGAGGTCGCCCAGGGCCTGGACGCTATGGGCCTGCCGCTCATCATCGCCGCGTACCTGGTGACCATGGCGATGCGCATCGCGCAGGGCTCGGCCACCGTCGCCGCGACCACCGGCGCCTCGATCATGGCCCCCGCCGTCATGGCCGGCGACTTCGGGACCATCGCGGTCGCCGCGGTCGTCGTCGCGATCGGCGCCGCCTCGATCGGCTGGTCGCACGTGAACGACTCCGGCTTCTGGCTGATCGGGAAGTTCTGCGGCTTCGACACCGTCACCACGTTCAAGACCTGGTCCGTCGTGGGCACGACGATCTCGCTGCTCGGCTTCGCCCTGGCCTCGATCGTGTTCGTGATCGCCGCGTAGCCTGCGGCCGTCCCCCTTCCGCCCCGCCCCTGGAAGAAGGTCCCGTGACCGACACCGCGCCCGCCGACCGTCGCCTGCTGATCCTCGACGACGACCCCACCGGATCCCAGTGCGTCGCGGGGATCGACGTCGCCTTCGACCTCGACCCGGCGATCCCCGTCGGCGTCCTCGCCGAGCCGGGCAGCGCGTGCTTCGTCCTGACGAACACGCGCGCCCTCGACGAGGCGGAGGCCGTGGCGCTGAACCGGCGGGTCCTCGCGGGCGTGCTCGACGGGGGCGTGCCCGCGGCCGGGATGCACGTCGTCTCCCGCTCCGACTCGACCCTGCGCGGCCACGTGATCGCCGAGCCGACGGCGATCGCCGACGAGCTGGGGGAGCGCGGCATCGACGTCGACGCGATCGTGCTGTGCCCCGCGATGCTCGAGGCCGGCCGCTTCACCGAGGGGGACGTCCACCGCGCCACGGTCGACGGGGAGGTCGTCGAGGTCGCGGAGACCGACTTCGCCCGCGACGCCACCTTCGGCTACTCCACCTCCGACCTGCGCGCCTTCCTCGAGGAGCGCTCCGAGGGGGCCGTGCGCGCGCAGGACGTCCTCTCCCTCTCCCTCGCCGACATCCGCGAGGGCGGGACGGCCCGGGTGCGGGAGGTCCTCGCCGGGGCGCGGGAGCGGACCTGGGTGGTCGTCAACGCCACCGAGTACACCGACCTCGAGGTCGTCGCCGAGGCGATGGCGGGCCTGGAGGAGGAGGGCCGCAGCTTCGTCACGCGCTGCGCCCCCTCCTTCGTGCGGCCGCTGGTCGGCCAGCACGGCGCCGAGGTCGTGGGCCCGGACTCGATCACGATCCCCGCCGGCCGTCTCGCCCACGGCCTCGTCGTCGTCGGCTCCCACGTGGGCCTGACCACCACGCAGCTGCGCGCCGTCCAGGAGCGCGGCACCCTCGCCGAGGTCGAGATCCACGTCCCCTCCGTGCTCGACGAGCGCCGCGAGCAGCAGCTCGCCGACGTCGCCGCGCAGGTGCGGGAGACCCTGACCCGCTCCGACTGCGTGGTCTACACCAGCCGCGACCTGGTGCGCACCGAGGACCCCGCCGAGTCCCTCGCCATCGCCCGCAGCGTCTCCGACGCCGTCGTCGAGGTGGTCCGCGCGGTGCGCGGCGCGAAGCCCGCCTGGGTCGTCGCCAAGGGCGGGATCACCTCCCACGAGGTCGCCGAGAACGGGCTCGGGATCCGCCGCGCCCGCGTCGAGGGGCAGTTCTGGCCCGGGCAGGTCTCCCTGTTCTCCGCCCAGGAGGCGCCGGAGGAGGTCCTGGGAGCCCCCTACGTCGTCTTCCCTGGCAACGTCGGCGGCGAGCAGGCCCTGGCCGACGTGGTCGACGTGCTCACCGCCGCTGTCGGCGCCCCCTGACCTCCGCCTGCCGTCCGCCGTCCGCTGCCCGCCGTCCGTCGAGACCCCGCCCCGAGGAGGCCCCGATGACCACCACCCCCTCCGTCGCCTGGATCGGACTGGGCGCGATCGGCGCCCCCATGGCCCGGGCCCTCGCCGGCGCCGGCCTGCCCGTGACCGCCTACGACCTCTTCCCCGCCGCCCGCGAGGCGATCGCCGAGGCCACCGCCACCGCCGGGACGGCACGCGAGGCCGTGCGCGGCGCCGACGTCATCGCGGTCATGGTCGCGACCCCCGAGCAGCTGGACTCGGTGCTCTTCGGCGAGGAGGACGGGATCGCCGGTGAGCTCACCGCCGAGACGGTGCTGCTGATCATGTCGACCGTCGGCCCCGCCGCCGTCGAGGCGGTCGCGGCCCGGCTCTCGGACACGACCACGAGGATCGTCGACGCGCCCGTCTCCGGCGGCGCCGTCCGCGCGGCCGACGGGGATCTGCTGGTCATGGTCGGCGGGGCCGAGGCCGACGTCGCCGCCGTGCGACCGGTCCTGGACGCCCTCGCCTCGAACGCCCCCGTCGTCGGCCCCCGCCCGGGCGACGGCCAGCGGTTCAAGATCGTCAACCAGCTGCTGTGCGGCGTGCACATCGCCGCCGCGGGCGAGGCGCTCGCGCTCGCGGAGGCGATGGGCCTGGACCTGCGCCAGGTCCACGAGGTGCTCGGCACCGGCGCGGCCGCCTCCTTCATGTTCGGCGACCGCGGGCAGCGCATGGTCGACGGCGCCTTCGACGACGTCCGCTCCGCCCTGACCATCTTCGTCAAGGACATGGGACTGGTCACCGAGGCCGCCGAAGAGGCGGGCCAGCAGGTGCCGCTGGCGACCTCCGCCCAGGACCTCTACCGCCGCGGCAGCGACCTCGGCTGGGACCGCCGCGACGACTCGATCGTGTACGAGCTGCTGCGCCGAGGCGGCACGACGACCTGATCCCGTCGCCCGCGGTCCGCACGGCCGCGCCCGACACCCCACGCCCCCGCTCGAAGGAGAGACAGACCATGGCACAGACCCGACTCAGCGGAGCCGTCGAGTTCGCGAAGATGCTCGCCGCCGGCGGCTTCAGCCTCGACCCGGTGGCCTCCGCGCCCTCGATCGAGGACCTCCGCCGGCTCGCGAAGAGGCGCCTGCCCACGATGGCCTTCGACATCGTCGACGGCGCCTCCAACCATGAGATCACCCGCGGCGCGAACGAGGCGGACCTGCGCGAGGTGCGCTTCCGTCCCCGCTGGCTCACCGACATCTCCCGCATCGACACCGCCACCAGCGTGGACGGCATGGACCTGAAGCGCCCGTACGTGCTGGGCCCCCTCGGCCTGCAGCGCATGATCGGCGGGGAGGGCGAGCTGGGCGCGGTGCGCGCCGCCGGCCGTGCGAACATCCCCTTCACCATCTCCACCGCCTCGAACTGGACGATGGAGGAGCTCGCCGAGCAGGCCACCGGCCCGCTCTGGTACCAGCTGTACATGTACAAGTCCGACGCGATCGTCGAGAACCTCATCTCCCGCGCCGAGGAGATCGGCGCCGAGGCGCTCGTGGTCACCGTCGACGTGCCCCTGAACGGCAAGCGGTACCGCGACCACCGCAACGGCATGTCCATCCCCCCGAAGATCACCCCGCAGAACGCCGTCCAGGCGATCCGGCACCTGGACTGGACCCGCGCGATCATGCGCCCGCCGACGATCGGGTTCCGCAACCTCAAGGACCAGGTCCAGGGCGACAACGCCGTCTCCCATCAGGAGTTCGTCGCGAAGTACCTCGCGAACCTCACCCTGACCTGGGAGAACATCGAGGACGTGCGCCGCCGCTGGGACGGGCCGCTGTACATCAAGGGGATCCTCACCCCCGAGGACGCCCGCCGCGCCCGCACCGTCGGCGCCGACGGCATCTACGTCTCCAACCACGGCGGCCGCCAGCTCGACTCCTCGCCCTCCAGCATCCGCGCGCTGCCGCGGATCGTCGACGAGGTCGGCGCGGAGATGACCGTCGTGTTCGACTCCGGGGTGCGCACCGGCGACGACATCGCCAAGGCCCTCGCCGTCGGCGCGGACCTCGTCTCCGTGGGCCGCGCCTGGGGCTACGGCAACGCCGCCGCGGGCGAGAAGGGCGTGCTGCGCGCCATCGAGATCCTCGACGAGGAGCTCGAGCTCGCCATGGGCCAGCTCGGCGCGACCAGCATCGACGCCCTGGACCGCGGCTTCGTCGAGTACCCCGAGGCCTGGCACGGTGCCGGCATGCACCGCGAGCCCGAGACCGTTCGCCCCGCCGGCGACGCCCCCGCCCGAGAGGAGACCCGCGCATGAGCGCCCCCTGGAAGCTCGCCGTCACCGCCGACTACGCCGAGGCCGACGGCACCACCATCTACGGCGACATCGGCCTGGACGGCCTCGCCGCCGACGGCATCGAGTGGTCCCTGATCGAGACCCCGATCCAGCCGGGGGCCCTCGAGGGCTATGACGCGGTGCTCCTGCTCAGCGGCACGCCGCTGGGCGCCGAGCAGCTCGAGGGCGTCACCACCCTGCAGCACGTGGCCCGCTTCGGCGCCGGCTTCGACGCGGTGGACCTCGAGGCCTGCGATGCGCGCGGCATCGCCGTCACCAACGCCCCCACGGGGCTGCGCGTCCCCATGGCGCACACCGCGCTGACCTTCCTCTTCGCCCTCGCCCACTCGCTGCTGCCGAAGGACCGCCTGGTCCGCGAGGCGGCCTGGGACCGCAAGGCCGAGCACCGCGGACCGGGGCTCGGCGAGGCGACGATCGGGATGATCGGCCTGGGCGGGATCGGCCGGGAGACCGTGCGCCAGCTGCGCGCGCTGGACCTCGAGGTCGTCGCCTGGAACCGCTCCCCGCGCCCCGAGTTCTGCGCCGAGGTCGGCATCGAGCAGCTCGAGCTCGACGAGGTGATCGCCCGCAGCGACTACCTGATCCTCACTGTCGCCGCGAACGCGGGCACCCGCCACCTCATCGGCGCCCGGGAGCTCGCGATGATGAAGGACTCCGCCTTCCTCATCAACATCGCCCGCGGCGCCGTGGTCGACGAGAAGGCGCTGATCACCGCTCTGCAGGACGGGACCATCGCGGGCGCGGGCCTGGACGTGTTCGAGGTCGAGCCGCTGCCGGCCGACAGCTCCCTGATCGGCCTCGAGAACGTCGTGCTCTCCCCGCACGCGCTGTGCTGGACGGCGGACTTCGCCGCCGCGACCGGAGCGGAGGCGCTCGCCGAGGTGCGCGCCGTCGCCGCCGGCCGGAGCCCGAAGAACATCGTCAACAGCCCGCAGGGGCGGACGGAGGAGGGGCGATGAGCGAGCGCTCCGCCGCCGACGAGGCCCGCATCGAGGAGCTCACCTGCGTCATCACCGGCGCCGCCTCCCCGCGCGGCATCGGTCGCGGGGTCGCGCTGGCTCTCGCCCGACGCGGCCGCCCTCTCGCCCTGCTCGACCTCGACGAGGCCGGTCTCGCAGACGCCGCGCAGGAGGCCCGCGCCGCGGGCGCCCCGCACGTGGTCACGGCACAGGTCGACATCGCCGAGGAGGCCTCGGTCGACGCTGCGCTCACCGCCGTGGAGCAGGACGCGGACTCCCCGGCCGTCGGCGCGCTCGTCAGCTGCGCCGGGATCGCGAACCCCACCCCGTTCCTGGAGATGACCAGCGCCGCCTTCGAGCGCACCCTGCGCATCAACACGCTGGGCACCTTCCATCTCGCCCGGCGCGTCCTGCCCGGCATGCTCGAGCAGGGGCTCGGCCGGATCCTCGCGATCGGCTCGACCGCCGCGCAGGACGGCGGCGGGAACTACTCCACCAGCGCCTACGCCGCCTCCAAGGCCGGGGTCGAGGGGCTGCTGCGGGGCCTGGCGAAGGAGACCGCCGGCACCGGCGTCACCACCGCCGTGATCGCCCCGGCGAACATCGACACCGACATCATGGGCGGCCGCCTCGAGGGGGAGCGGCGCGAGCAGTTCGTGGCCCGCACCCCTGTGGGCCGGCTCGGCACCACCGAGGAGCTCGGCGAGCTCGTCGCCCATCTCGTCGGCGCCCACGGGGGCTTCACCACCGGCGCGACCTACAACCTCAACGGGGGCCTGCGGGTCGGCTGACCCGCGGCCCCCGCCGGGGTCAGGTGCCCACCAGGGACGGCAACCAGGTGCTCACCAGCGGGAAGAAGGTGATCACCAGCAGCACCGCGAGCATAGGGACGAAGAAGGGCAGCACGCCCCTGATCACCCGGGTGACCGGGACCTTCGTGACCGAGGAGAGCACGAAGAGCACCAGCCCCACCGGCGGGGTGAGCAGCCCGATCATCAGGTTGAAGATCATCATCACCGCGAAGTGGGTGGGATCGATCCCGTAGACGTCTGCGATCGGGGCCAGCACCGGCACCAGGATGAGGATCGCCGCGGTCGGCTCGAGGATCGCGCCGACGATCAGCAGCAGGATGTTCACCAGCAGCAGGAAGATCAGCGGCCGGTCCGTGATCTGCAGGATCATCTCGCTCATCACCTGCGGCGCCTGCTCGCGGGCGAGGACCCAGCCGAACAGCGCGGCGCTCGTGACGATCACCAGCACGCTGCCGGTGGTCTCGACGGTGGAGGCGGCGATGCGGCCGAGCGTGCGCCGGTTCAGGGTGCGGTAGCACAGCGCCAGGATCCCCACGTAGGCCACGCCCAGCGCGGAGGCCTCCGTGGGCGTGACGATCCCCGAGAGGATCCCGCCGAGGATGATCACGGCGGCGCCGGCCACGGGCAGGGCCTTGACCACGTCCTTGACGCGCTTGGCCGCGGGCGGCTTCGGCAGGCGGAGGTCCTCGCGCGTGCGGGTCTGCAGGTAGACCATCAGGCACAGCGCCGCGACGAGCACGAGGGCGGGGACGATGCCGGCCATGAACAGGGAGCTCACGGACAGCCCGGCGGTCACCGCGTAGATGATCGCGGGGATCGACGGCGGGATCATCGGGGCGATCAGCGAGGAGGCGCCGGTGATGCCGAGCGCGAAGCCCTCGGGGTACCCGCGCTGCTTCATCGCGGGCACCTGGATGCGGCCCATCGCCGCGGCGTCCGAGATCGCCGCCCCGCTCATCCAGGAGAACCCGAAGGAGGTGGCGATGTTGACGTAGCCGAGCGAGCCGCGGACGTGCCCGATCGCGCTGGTCGCGGCGTCGAACAGCCGGTCCGTCGCGCCGGAGACGTTGGCGAGGTTCCCCAGCAGGATGAACATCGGCACCGCGAGGATCGCGAAGTCGAAGACCCCCGAGGCCGTCTGCTGGGCGGCGAGGGCGGCGGTGGCCGTGTCGTCCACGATGATGTAGACGAGGGATGGGACGAGCAGGGCGATCCACACGGGGACGCGCAGGGCGAGCAGCACCAGCAGGGCTGCGAACATGATCAGCAGGACCACGGGATCACAGGCCTTCCATCGAGGCGGTCTTCTCGACCGCGTCCGGTATCTCGTCGGGGTGGCGCAGGTGCAGCGCGATGTTCAGCAGCGTGTGCCCGAGGATCATCAGATAGCCCACGAGCACCGCGCCGTACAGCAGCGGCATCGGCAGGGAGCTCGCGGTCATCCTCAGCGGGCCGGTGAGGACCATGAGCGAGATCGCCGCCCACACCATGTACGCCGCGGCCGCCGCCACCAGGAGGAGCGCGAAGATCTGGCTCGCGGCGGCGAGCTTCTTCGGCAGGTACACGGCCAGGATGTCCACGGCGATGTGGGCGTTGCGGGAGGAGACGAAGCCCGCTCCGACGAAGGTCAGCCACACGACCATCAGCCGGGCGATCTCCTCGCTCCACGGCAGCGGGACCGAGAGCACGTAGCGGGTGAACACCTGGAAGATGATCAGGGCGAAGACCGCGATCAGCAGGGCGCCGGCGACGAGGCGCTCGGCGTCCACGAGCAGCGCGTAGGGTCGCCACCTGCGCTCGTAGTGATCGCGCTCGATGTAGGTGTCGAGCTCGGGGACCTGGCCGTCGCGGCCTCCCGGGACGGGCTTGGGGGACTGCATGCTCATCGGACGGACTCCTGGAGCTCGAGGTAGAGGTCGCCCCACGGCACCTTCGAGGGGAACTCGTCCGCGATCAGCTGCTGGAAGGCGTCGACGTCGACGTCGTCGTTGACGGTGATCGCGTCCTCGTCGATCCACTGCTGGAGGGTCTCCTCCTCCGCCTCGACGATGCAGTCCCGGGTCGCGACGCGGGCCTTCTCCATCGCGTCCTCCATGCCCTCACGCTCGCTCGGCGAGAGCGAGTCCATGAAGCGCTCGGAGGAGACGATGTTGACGGCCTGGACCATGTGCCCGGTGAGGTTCAGGTAGTCCTGGACCTCGTAGAACTTCTGAACGTCGATCGTGGGGATCGGGTTCTCCTGGGCGTCGATCGCGCCCTGCTGCAGGCCGAGATACGCCTCGGACAGGGCCATCGGGGTGGCGCTGCCGTGCATGATCGCGAAGCTCGTGATGTACAGCGGCGCATCGGGGGTGCGGATCTTCAGCCCGGCGAGGTCCTCCGGCTCGTCGATCTCGACGTCGGAGGTGATGTGGCGGGTGCCGTAGTACCAGGTGGAGGTCACGCGCAGGCCGGTCTCCTCGGCCATGTCCTCGTAGACCTGGTCCATGATCGGGCCGTTGGTGGCCTCGTCGAACTGGTCGACGTCGGTGAACAGGTAGGGGGCGTCGAGCACCGCCGCGTCCGGGTACCAGACGCCCAGGAACGAGGGGCCGACGACCCCCAGCTCGAGGCCGCCGGTGGCGATCTGCTCGGTGGTCTCGCCCTCGCCGCCGATCTGGCCCGAGGGGTAGGTCTCCACCGCGAAGCCGTCGTCGGCGAGCTCCTCGCGGAGCGTCGCCGCGCCGCAGGTCTCGACGGGATGGGCGGGGTCGTACTGGTGGGCGAAGCGGATCACGCGGGCATCGGGGTCCACGGCCTGCTTCTCGATCTGGCTGACGTCCACCGGCTCCCAGAGCGAGCAGCCGGCCAGGGCGAGGGCCGAGACGGCCGCCAGCAGCAGGGCGCCGGGTCGGCGGCGTCGGGAGGTGCGGGTCATCGTGCGCTCCCGTCTGCGAGGGGGTCGGGGAAGGAAAGGCCGTGCGCGTCCGCGAGGCCGCGCAGCGCCTCGGCGGTCGAGGCGGAGATCTCCACGCCGCGGTCCTCGGCGGCGCGGTCGTGCTCGAGGTCGCCCGGGGCGACGACCGTGCCGCCCGGATGCGAGGAGCGCACCTCCGCCTGGAGCTCGGCCACCTTGTCGCGGATCTGCGCGGGGTCCCCGAAGGCGGCGAGGTCCAGGGCGATCAGCAGGTGGCCGGTGTTCATCCGAGAGGAGGGGTCCTGCCAGATGTCCACCGTGCGCGCGGCGAGGGAGGCGGTGGTCAGGGCCGTCGCGAGCCCCTCGAGGAGCACGGAGATCCCGGAGCCCTTGTGCCCGCCGAAGGGGAGCAGCGCCCCGCCCTCGAGCACCGCGGCGGGGTCCGTGGTGGGGCGGGCCGAGGCGTCCACGCCCCACCCCTCGGGGACCGTCGCGCCCTCGTCGCGGGCGGCGACGACCTTGCCGTAGGCGCCGGCGGTGGTGGCGAGGTCCGCGACCAGCGGCCCGCCGCCGGAGGAGGGCAGGGAGAGGGTCAGCGGGTTCGTGCCGAGGACGGGACGGGAGCCGCCGAAGGGAGTCGCCACGGGGCCGGTCGAGGAGGTGAGCACGGCGGCTATCCCCTGCGCGGCGAGCTGGTCCGTCCAGAACCTGCCGGCGCCGAAGTGGGTCGAGCCCTGCACGGCGACCGCCGCGATCCCGTGCTCGCGCGCGGCCTCGATCGCGAGGCTCACGGCGCTCTGCATGACGACCTGGCCGAAGGCCCCGGCGCCGTCGAGCACCGCGGTCCCGCCGAGGCGGCGGACGATGCTCGGACGAGAGGTCGGATCAATGCCGCCGGAGGCGACCGCCTCGAGGTACAGCGGAAGCCGGAGCAGTCCGTGGGAGTAGATGCCCGCACGGTCGGCGGCGAGCAGCGAGCGGGCGATCAGCTGCGCATCGTCCGAGCGGACTCCTGCACGTTGCAGGAGGTAGGAGGCGAGAGTGTGCAGGCCGTCGGTCGAGAACCGCGGTGACGTCATCGTCACGGTCCTTTCTGTGGGGAATGACTCCAGAGTAGGGGTCCCGGCGGAGCGGGGACAAGCGCGAAACGCGAAAGATAGGAGGTCTGGTCAGGAGTGCTCCGGGGCGGCACCTCCGGCGGTGTCCGGGCCAGGGCGACTCGTGAGCAGCAGCCCGAGCGCGACGGCGAGGACCAGCACGCCCATCGAGGCGAACGCCGCCCGGTAGCCGGCGAGGGTCGCCGCGCCGTCGGGTGCGAGCACGTCGAGCACGATGCCGATCAGCAGCACGGCCAGCAGCGAGGTGGAGTACCCGCCGATGTTCACCATCCCGGTCGCGGTGCCGATCGCGCGCGGCGGCACCCCGGTGCGGGCGAGGTCGAAGCCGACCGAGCAGGTCGCCGACCCGACCGCGAGCGCGATCATGAACGGTGCCAGCTGCCAGGCGGTGAGCGGGAACGGGGTGAGCAGCACGGCGATCCAGGCGAGGGCGAGGATCGCCCCGGCGATCGCGCCGAGCAGCACCCGGTGCTGCGGGAAGCGCCCCGTGAGGAGCCCGACGACGGGGCCGAGCGCCACCATGACCACGACGTTCAGCGTGAGCAGCGCCCCCACCTCGGCCGGGCCGAGCCCGTGCCCCTCGGTGAGGAACGGGACGCCCCACAGGAACAGGAAGGCGTTGACCGTCGAGAGGGTGAGCGCGTGGAGGAAGAACCCCGACCATGCCGCGCGCGAGGTGAACACGGTGCGCAGCAGCAGGCCGGCCCGGGCCCTGGGAGGCGTCGCGGCTCCCGGCTCCTCGGGCGGCGCGTCCCGCACCAGGGCGAGCACGAGCAGCACGCTGAGCACCAGCAGGAAGGCGAGGGCCGACCACGCGGCGGTCCAGCCCCTGCTGAGCAGGAGCGCCAGGAAGGGCACGGCCGCGACCGCCTGCCCGAACTGGCCGATCATGGTCGCGAGCTGGGTGAACACCGGCACCTGCGCGGTGGGGAACCAGCTGGCGATCAGGCGCACCACGCTGATCAGCGTCGCCGCGTCGCCCATCCCGGTGAGCAGTCGCGCCACCAGCGCGACGGGCACGCCTGTCGCGAGGGCGAGCAGCAGCTGCCCGGCCGCCATGGTCAGCGCGCCGAGGACCAGCATCCGACGCGGCCCGATCCGGTCCAGCAGCAGCCCCGCCGGGATCTGCGCCGCGGCGTAGGTGCCCAGCTGCACCACGCCGAACAGGCTCAGCACCGTCCCGTCGACGCCGAAGCGCGCCGAGGCCTCGACCCCGGCGACCCCGAAGGAGGCCCGACCGGAGACGGCGCAGAGGTAGGCGAAGACCCCGACGGCCCAGATCGGCAGGGCGCGGGAGGGACGGGCGGCGAGGGCGGTCATCGACAGGTCAGGAGCCGCCGGCGAGGGTGCTCGCGGCGGCCGGGAGCGGCTCGCCGCGCTCGTCGAGGCCGTCCTCGTCGGGGTCGCTCAGGGTGCCGTTGCGGCGCAGCACCCAGGCGGCCACGAGCGGCGCGGTGATCGCCGAGATCAGCACCGCGGTCGCGACCTGCACCGTCGCCACGTCGACGTACTGCTCGAAGCGGGGGTCGGCGGAGGCGATGATCGCGGGGGTCACGATGGAGTTGCCCGCCGTGGTGCCGGCGACGAAGCCGATGCCGGACCGCTTGCCGCGCCGCAGCAGGAAGCGGTAGGCGAGATAGGCGGTGCCGCCGGTGAACGGCGTGACCAGCAGGCCCAGCACGATGCCGGTCGTCCCGCCGGTGAGGATCGCGCCGATGTCGATCCCGGTGCCCAGGCCGAAGGCGAAGAAGGGGATCACGATGGTGGGGACGGGGCGCAGGATCTCGGTCCAGCGATGGTCGATGTTGCCCACCAGGATGCCCAGCAGCAGCGGGATGATCGCGGCGGCGAAGGACTCCAGCGGGATCTCGCCGAGCCCGGCCGTGCCGATGAACAGCATGGTGAAGAACGGGCCGTCGTTGACGGCGGAGGCGACATAGGCGCCGCGGTCCGTGCGGGTGCCGTACTTCCCGGTGAACGCGAGCCAGATCCCGCCGTTGGAGTTGTCGAAGGTCGCGAGCATTGCGAGGATCGAGATCCCGAGGATGCCGTCCAGCCCCACGGTGAAGCCCAGCGCCACCACGAGCAGGCCGGGGACGACCGTCTTGCCCAGCAGGATCGCGCCGGTGGTGCCGGCGACCGGGCCGATCGACCGCGGCGTGATCTGCATGCCGGTGGCGAAGATGACCAGCGCCATCATCGGCATCGGGGTGGCGAAGAGCGCGGTGGTGAAGCTGCCGAGCTCGAGGAAGCCCGGCGCGAGGGTGCCGACGATCGCGCCGAGCACGAGCGGGATCACCATCGTCCCGCCCGGGATGCGGTCCATCGTCCCGTACAGCGGGGAGCGGAGCGTCGAGAGATCGGGGGAACGGTCTGTCACGGGGACTCCTTCTGGCCTCATCACGAGAAGGGCGGTGCGGGGGACGCCGGCGGCCTCCCCCCGGTGCGAGGCGGGTCAGGGCGACCCGCATGCAAGGTCTATAGGATCTACGGCACATCGTCGGGCGTCAACCGTCGTCGACGCCTCGGGAGCGTCGAGCGCGGCGCGATGCGGCCACGGGGCGAGGTGCGGTCAGGCCATGGTGCGGTCACGCACCGGACGGTCAGTGCACCGGACTGTCAGCGCACCGGGTGGTCGGCGCGCGGGACGACCCCCGCCGGCGGCGCGGCCGCGACGATCGCCCGGAAGACGACGTCGACGCTCGGCGAGGGGGCCGAGCGCCGATCCCGGGTCACCGCCACCTCCCGGCCCTCCGCGAGCGAGCCGACGGGCACGACGACCATCCCGGTGGTGTCGCTGATGCTCGCGGCCAGCGCGTTCAGCACCCCGACGCCCAGTCCCGCACGGGCGAGGTTCACGACCGACTGCGGCTGCTCGGACTGCCAGGTCAGCGGGATCTCGAGGCCCCAGGCGCGCAGCGCGCTGCCGGTGTCGGGGTCGACCGCGGCGCCGGGCCGGGCGATCGCGATCAGCGGATGGGCGGTGAGGGACGCGGGGTCCAGCCCCTCGCGCGTCGGCCCGTCGGCCGGCAGGAGAGGATGCTCCGGTGGCACCACCGCCACGAAGCGCTCGGTCCACAGGTGCACGCTGAGCAGGTCCGAGGAGGGTGGGTCCGAGGCCAGCGAGTGGATCGCGATGTCGAAGCGGCCGGCGGCGATGCCCGAGACCAGGTCCGGGGTCGTGTGCTCGGTGAGGTGGACCCGCAGGAGCGGGTGCTCGGCATGGACCGCCGAGAGCACGCCCGGCAGGAAGCCCGCGCTCACGCTCGGATGGCAGCCGATCACCACGCGCCCCCGCAGCGTGCCGGTGTGCTCGTCGACCGCCTCGACGCCGCGCTCGAGCGCGGCGAGCACCGCCCGGGCGTGGGGGAGGAACGCGAGCCCCAGCTCCGTGGGGCGCACCGGACGATGGCTGCGGTCCACGAGCGTCCCGCCCAGCGCACGCTCGAGCGCGGCCACATGGGTGCTCACCCTCGACTGCGCCCGGTGCAGGGCGAGGGCGGCGGCGGAGAAGCTCCCGTGGTCCACCACCGCCGCGAAGGTCTCGAGCCAGTCGGTCTGCTCGATGCGGGGCACGCGGGTCCTCCTCGGTGGTCGGGGGCCGGATCACGGTCTGATCTCGGCGCGTCGCGAACGGGCTGCTCCGGTCCAGGTCAGCGCGCTGCAGTGACCTATCTTACCAATATTGGATAGAGGATTTCGCGATCACGGATCGCCCCGGAGGCCTCGTCCGGTCACCCCGTTGGTAGCTTTCCAAGCACCTCGACGACGAGACCCGGGCCGTACCGCCGCACGACGCCGTGCAGGCCGGAGGGAGCTCGTCGAGGCGTCCCCGCCCTGCACGACGAAGTGGAGCCCGCCATGACGCACACCTCCCATCCCCGTTCCCGCAGCCTGCTCTCCGGCCTCGCCGGAGCCGCCGCCCTCGCCCTCGTCGCCGCCGGATGCTCCGGCGGCGCGGGCGGCGGCGGGGGCGCGGACTCCGAGGCGATCCAGGCCTGCAACGACATCGCCCCCGAGTACCCCAGCGGACCGGTCGAGATGGTCGTCCCCTGGGCCGCCGGAGGCGGCACCGACGGCGTCGCCCGCCTCATCGGCGACCAGCTCTCCGGCCAGCTCGGCAGCAACGTCAACGTCGTCAACCGCACCGGCGGGTCCGGGGTCGTCGGCCACCAGGCGATGGTCGACGCGGAGCCCGACGGCCAGACGATCGGCCTGGTCACCGTCGAGATCGGCATGATGCACCACCAGGGCCTGACCGACATCAGCGGCGAGGACCTCACCGCCATCTCCCAGATGAACGAGGACGGCGCGGGGATCACCGTCGCGGCCGACGCGGAGTGGGAGGACGCCGAGGACCTGCTCACCTACATCGAGGAGCACCCCGGCGAGGTCACCGCCTCCGGCACCGGCCAGGGCGGCATCTGGCACCTCGCCCTGCTCGGCATGCTGCTGGACAACGACCTCCCCGTCGACTCGGTGAACTTCGTGCCCTCCGAGGGCGCGGCCCCGGCCCTCCAGGAGCTCGTCGCCGGCGGCATCGACATGACCACCAACGCCCTCGGCGAGTCCAAGACCATGCTCGACTCCGAGCGCGCCAAGGCCCTCGGCGTCATGGGCACCGAGCGCGACCCGAACTTCCCCGACGTAGAGACCCTCGAGGAGCAGCTCGGCTCGGACTACTCGATGTCCGTCTGGCGCGGCATCGCCGGGCCGAAGGGCCTCGAGGCGAACGTGGTCGAGGAGCTCGAGTGCCACCTCGGCCTGATCGCGGAGTCCGAGGAGTTCACCCAGTTCATGGCCGATTCCGGACTCGGCGTGAAGTACGCCGGCGCCGAGGACTTCCAGACCCTCATGCGCGAGGACGACGTGAAGAAGGGCGAGGTCATGGAGGAAGCGGGGCTGGCCGAGTGACCGCCGCCGAGACGTCCGCGGCGTCCCCGCGCGGGGCGCTGCGGCAGAACCTCCTCATCGGGGGCCTCGCCGTGCTCGCCGGGGCGATCGTCATCCCCTACGGCGCCTCGATGCCGTACATCCGCGAGGGGATCCCCGGCCCGGGACTGTTCCTCATGATGATCGGCGGCCTGCTGATCCTCTTCGGGCTGCTGCTGCCGATGACCACCTGGATCGGCGCGCGTCGGGAGCGGGGCGGCCGGGTGGGCGCCGACGGCGACGCCGACCTCGCGACCGGGGCGGATCAGGACTCCTTCGCCCTGCCCGGTGCGGCCGTGCCCGAGGCCGAGGGGGACGTCCCGGACGAGAGGCTCGAGACCGTCGGCGTGATGGACACCGACGTCGGCTCCGACGGGGCGCGACGCTGGATCAACGGCGCGATCCTCATGGGCGGGATCCTCGCCTACGTGCTCCTCGCCCCGGTGCTGGGCTTCCCGATCACGATGGCGCTGCTGGTCCTCGCCATCGTGCGCTCGCTGCGCGCCTCCTGGCTCGCGGCCGCCCTCACCGGCGTCCTCACCTCGCTGGGCCTGTGGGGGCTGTTCGAGCAGGTGCTGCTGGTGCAGCTCCCTGACGGTCTGATCAGGGGGTTCTGACATGATCCAGGACATCGAGAGCGCCCTGCTGCTGGTCGCGGAGCCCACCACGATCCTCGTGGTCGTCCTCTCCGCGGTGTTCGGACTGGTGATCGGGTCGCTGCCGGGCATGACCGCGACCCTCGCGGCCGCGCTGCTGGTCCCCTTCACCTTCTTCCTTGACCCGGTCCCCGCCATCGCCGCGATCATCACGATGTCCGCGATGGCGATCTTCGCCGGGGACATCCCCAGCGCCCTGCTGCGGATCCCCGGCACGCCCTCCTCCGCGGCCTACACCGAGGACGCCTTCGCGCTGACCCGCAACGGGAAGGGCCCGATCGGCCTGGGCGTCTCCCTGGTCGCCTCGGTCCTCGGCGGGCTCTTCGGCTCCGTGCTGCTGATCTTCGTCTCCCCGGTCCTGGGGGAGTTCGCGCTGCGCTTCACGAGCTACGAGTACTTCTGGGTGGCCGTCCTCGGGCTCACCGCGGCGGTGATCGTCTCCAAGGGATCGCAGCTCAAGGGCGGGATCGCGCTCATGGTGGGCCTGCTGGTCTCGACCGTCGGACTCGACGTGACCCTCGGGCACCCGCGCTTCACCTTCGGGGAGGAGCAGCTGTACCGGGGCGTGGACTTCATCGCCGCGATGATCGGCCTGTTCGGCCTCTCGGAGGTGCTGCGCGCGGTCACGGCCAGGCGCGGCGAGTCGATGCCGATCCCGAAGATGGAGTCCGGCGGCACCCTCCGCCCCACCCTGCGCGGCATCTGGCGCCACAAGGGCCGGGTCGGCTCGGGCTCCGTCATCGGCGGCGTCGTCGGCGCGCTGCCGGGCGCGGGCGCCGACATCGCCGCCTGGATCGCCTACGCCGTCACCCGCTCCACGAGCCGCATCCGGCCGGGCAAGGGCGACAAGGAGGCGGCCGACGACCAGCGCATCGAGGCGATCAGCGGCGCCTCCAGCGCGAACAACGCCGGCATCGCCTCCGCCTACGTGCCGACACTCGCCTTCGGCATCCCCGGGGACACCATCACCGCGATCCTCATCGGGGTGCTGCTGGTCAAGGGGATCACACCGGGGCCGGACCTGTTCCTCTACCAGACTGACACCCTGTACTCGCTCTACATCATCTTCATCATCGCGAACCTGCTGCTGCTGCCGCTGGGCTTCCTGCTGATCCGGGCCTCGGGCATGGTGCTGCGGATCCCGCGCTCGATCCTCATGGGGCTCATCGTCGCGATCTCGATCTGCGGCGCTTTCGCGATCAACAACGGCTACCTCGAGGTGGGCCTGATGGTGCTGTTCGGCGTGATGGGCTATCTCTTCGAGAAGGGCGGCATCCCGCTCGCCCCGGTGGTGCTCGGCATCGTGCTGGGCCCGATCGTCGAGCGGAACTTCATGCAGTCGGTGATCAAGACGAACTGGGACCTCACGCAGTTCTTCACCCGCCCGATCAGCGCGGTGCTCATCGTGCTGGTGGTCCTCGCGATCGCCTCCGTGCCGCTCATGGGACTCCTCGGCCGACGGGCCGAGCGGGCCGCCGCGAAGGCGTCGGCGGGCGAGGTCCGGACGAGCGCCTGACCCGCCGGGCGCCGAGCGCACAGGACGGGCGGCCCGCCGGAGGTCCACACCACCGACGGGCCGCCCGTCCCCGTGTCCTGCTGCGGTTCAGGAGCGGGTGCGCAGGTTCGTCATCCCGCCGTCGATCGGCAGCAGCACGCCGGTCGTGGAGCGGTTGCGGGGCGAGGCGAGATAGCAGTGCGCCTCGGCCACCTCCTCCGGCTCGACCAGGCGGCCGTGGGGCTGGCGCGCGTTCAGCGCCGCGCGCTCGGCCTCCGGGTCCTCGGCCTTCTCCAGCAGCCGGCCGATCCACGGGGTGTTCGCGGTGCCGGGGACCACGGCGTTCACGCGGATCCCCTCGGCCACCCAGTCCGCGGCCATCGCGAGGGTCAGCGCCTGCACCGCGCCCTTGGACGCCGAGTACAGCGCTCGCTCGGGCAGTCCCAGCATCGAGGCGATCGAGGCCGTGTTCACCACCACCGCCGCCTCGGAGCGGCGCAGGTGGGGGAGGGCCGCGCTGGTCACGCGGGCCACCGAGATGACGTTGACGTCCAGCACGCGCGCCCACTCGGCGTCGTCGTTGGCGTCGACCTGGCCCTGGGCGCCGATGCCGGCGTTGTTGATGACGATGTCGAGGCCGCCGAGCTCCTCCGCGGCCCGGTCCACCGCCGCCGTCACCGCGGCGGAGTCGGTGACGTCGACCTGGATCCGCAGGGCGCCCTCGGGGGCGCCGGAGGGGTCGAGGTCCAGCGCCGCGGCCGTCGCACCGCGGGCCTGGAGCGCGCGGATCGTCGCCGCGCCGATCCCGGCACCGCCGCCGGTGACGAGGGCCTTCAGGCCGGCGAACTCGGGGGCGATGGGGTCAGTCATGGGATGTTCTCCTCGTCGAGTGGTGTCTGCGGACGGTCCCATCCTCGCGCCCTCGGGCCCGGGAAGGCCAGGCTGATCACGGCTCGGCGGCGAGCTGAGGGGGTGGAGGGGGCGTTGGACGGGTCCCCGCACTGGTCGGAGGTCCGTCGGCGCCGACCTTATCAATATTGGATATCGGGTTTCGCGGACTCGGATCGACGAGCGGCCCGGAACCGGCCCCCGCCGCAGTAGCGTCGAAGCACCCCGGCCGCGAGCCGCCCGCGACCCGCCGGAGCCGCGGGGTCGACACGGTCCAGGATCGTCGTCCATCCGCCGTCCGCCTGGGGAACCCCGGAGACTTCATCGCCGAAGGAGGGCCCGATGCCCGCACCCAGCAGCCCGCGCGAGACCGTCGTCGCCCAGGGGCGGGAGCAGTACACCGCCGCCACGACGACCGCGACGCGCAAGGCGCTCAAGCGGCTGCTGCCGTTCCTGCTGCTGATGTACGTCATCGCGTTCATCGATCGCACCAACATCGGGTTCGCGGAGGAGTCTCTCGAGATCCACGCCGGTCTCTCCACCGCCGCCTACGCCTTCGGCGCCGGACTGTTCTTCATCGGCTACGCGGTCTTCGAGGTGCCCTCGAACCTGATCATGCACAGGGTCGGGGCGCGCTGGTGGATGGCGCGGATCATGATCACCTGGGGCATCGTCGCGGCTCTGTTCATGTTCACCACCGGGCCGACGATGTTCTACATCCTGCGGTTCCTCCTCGGCGTCGCCGAGGCCGGGTTCTTCCCCGGCGTGATCCTGTACCTGACCTACTGGTTCCCGCGCCGCCGCCGAGCCCAGGCCACCGCCCTGTTCTACATGGGCCTGCCCATCGCGAACATCGTCGGCGGCCCGCTGTCCGGAGCCCTGATGGAGCTCGACGGCTTCCTGGGCCTGTGGGGCCACCAGTGGATGTTCATGATCGAGGGCCTCATCGCGGTTCTCGTCGGCGTGGTCGCGTTCTTCTACCTGACCGACCGGCCCGCGAAGGCCGCCTGGCTCACCGAGGCCGAGCGCACCGAGCTGCAGGCCACCCTCGACGCCGAGGCCGCCGAGAAGGAGGAGGCCCGGCCCCTGACCTGGTGGCGCGCGCTCCTGAACGGACGCATCCTCTACTTCTGCGCCGTGTACTTCACGATCCAGGTCTCCGTGTACGGGCTGACCTTCTTCCTGCCCCGACAGATCGCCGGCATCGCCGGGCGCGACGTCGGGCTCGCCGTCGGCCTGCTCTTCGCGATCCCGTGGATCGTCGGGCTCGCCGCGAACTTCTTCTCCGGGCGCTTCGCGGACCGCTCGGGCAACTACCGCGACGTCGCGACGACCCTGCTGATCATCTCCGGGATCGGACTGCTGGTCACCGGCCTGCTCGGGAACCCCGTGCTGGTGATGGCGGGGCTGTGCCTCGCCGCAGTCGGCTTCTGCTCCGCCCAGCCGATCTTCTGGAACATCCCCACCTCCTATCTCTCCGGCGCGGCCCTCGCCTCGTCCGTCGGCCTCATCAACGGCGTGGGCAACCTCGGCGGCTTCGTGGCGCCGAACCTGCGCGTATGGGTCGTCGAGACCTTCGGCACCGAGTCCGCCGGACTGCTGATGCTCGCCGCCATGCCGTTCCTCGGCGCCCTGCTGCTGGCGGGCACCCGCCTGTTCGACAGTCGCCGTCCCGCCGCCTGACCTCGCCCCGTCCCTGAGGAGACCCTCGTGAGAGCACTCGTCCTGACCGACTTCCACCGCCTCGACCTCGTCGACGTCGAGCGCCCCGAGCCCGGGCCGGGGGAGGTGCTGCTGCGGATCTGCGCGACCGGGATCTGCGGCTCCGACTTCCACGGCTTCACCGGCGAGAACGGCCGGCGCGTGCCCGGGCAGATCATGGGGCACGAGTCCTCCGGCACGATCGCCGCGCTCGGCGAGGGGGGGGACGAGGCGGCCCTGCCCCTCGGCGCGCCCGCGACCTTCAACCCCGTCGTCGTGCCGCCCGAGCAGGCCGAGGAGTACCGCGGGCGCGAGCAGCACGCCCCCGGCAAGCACGTCATCGGCGTCGCCGCCGAGCGACCCGCCTCCTTCGCGGACTTCGTCATGGTCCCCGCCCGCAACGTCCTGCTGCTGGACCCTGCGATGCCGCTGCAGCTCGGCGCGCTCATCGAGCCCCTCGCCGTCGCCGTGCACGCCGTGGGCCTGGCCGATCCCCGCCCCGAGGAGCGCGCGCTCGTGGTCGGCGGTGGACCGATCGGCCAGAGCGTCGTCCTCGCGCTCCAGCGCGCCGGGCTCACCGCGATCGCCGTCTCCGAGCCGGATGCGCGTCGCCGCGAGCTCATCGCCTCCCTCGGCGCGACAGCGCTGGATCCCGCCGACGGGCCGCTGGGCGAGCAGCTCGCGGGCGCCCTCGGCGGCGCCGCGGATCTCGCGATCGACGCCGTCGGCGTCACCCCCACCCTCGCCGACGCCCTCACCGCGACCCGGCTCGGGGCCCGGATCGTGCTGGTGGGCATGGGCTCGCCGCGACTCGAGCTCGCGGCCTTCGCCGTCAGCACCGAGGAGCGCACGATCCACGGCTCCTTCACCTACACCGCCCGCGACTTCGCCGACGCGACCGCCTGGATCGGCGAGCACGCCGAGCAGGCCGCTGCCCTGGTCAGCGACGTCATCCCGCCCGAGCGGGCCCACGAGGCCTTCACGACCCTCGCCGCCGGGAAGGGCCCGGCCGGCAAGATCCTGGTCCGCTTCGACTCCGAGGAGGTCAGCGCCTCATGAGCGCCTCACACCGCACCATCGCCCACGTCCGCGCCTTCACCGTCACCGGCGGCGGCGCCGACTACCACGACCAGGGCGAGGACCACTGGATCGACGACCACATCGCCACCCCGATGTCCGTCTACCCCGAGTACCGCGACTCGCGGCAGTCCTTCGGCCTGAACGTGCTCGGCACCCTGATGGTCGAGATCGAGGCCGACGACGGCACCGTCGGCTTCGCGGTCTCCACCGGCGGGGAGATCGGCGCCTGGATCGTCGAGAAGCACCTCGCCCGCTTCCTCGAGGGCGCCCGGGTCACCGACATCGAGCGGATCTGGGACCAGATGTACCGCTCCACCCTCTTCTACGGCCGGCGCGGGATCGTGCTGAACACGATCAGCGCCGTCGACCTCGCCCTCTACGACCTGCTCGGACGGATCCGCCAGGAGCCCGTGTACGCGCTGCTCGGCGGGCCGGTGCGCGAGGAGCTGCGGATGTACGCCACCGGCGCCCGGCCCGACCTCGCCAAGGAGATGGGCTTCCTCGGCGGGAAGATGCCGCTGCACCACGGACCGGCCGAGGGCGAGGAGGGGATGGAGAAGAACATCGCCCTGCTCGCCGAGATGCGCGAGAAGGTCGGCGACGACTTCTGGCTCATGTACGACTGCTGGATGAGCCTCGACGTCGACTACGCGACCCGCCTCGCCCATCGCGCCCATGAGCACGGGCTGCGCTGGCTCGAGGAGGCGCTGATCCCCGACGACTACTGGGGCTACCAGCAGCTGCGTCGCAACGCCCCCAAGGGCATGCTCATCACCACCGGCGAGCACGAGGCCACCCGCTGGGGCTTCCGCCAGCTGCTCGAGATGGGCTGCGCGGACGTCATCCAGCCCGACGTGGGCTGGTGCGGCGGCATCACCGAGCTGCTGAAGATCTCCGCGCTCGCCGACGCGCACGGGGCGATGGTCGTCCCGCACGGCTCCTCGGTGTACTCGTACCACTTCGTCCTCACCCGCACGAACAGCCCGTTCAGCGAGTTCCTGATGATGCACCCGAGCGCCGAGGAGATCGTGCCGATGTTCTCCCCGATGCTGCTCGGGGAGCCAGTGCCGGAGGGCGGGCGGATCCGCGTCCCGGACACCCCCGGCTTCGGCGTCGAGTTCAATCCCGAGATCCCGACCCGTCGGCCCCACACGCACTGACCCGCCGTCCCGGCACCCACCCTCTGACCCTCAGACCTCGGACGTATCGGTGTCCGGTCCGTCCTGCCTCGACGTGCCCGGAGCTGGCACAGTGAGACCGAGCCCGACCCCTTCGAAGGAGAACCATGGAACTGCGACGACTCGGCCCGATCGGCCAGGAGAAGCCCGCGCTGGTGGCGGACGGCGTCACCTACCGCCTGGAGGCTCTCGCCGCTGACATCGACGGCGACTTCCTCTCCGGCGGCGGCATCGCCGCCGCCCGCGAGAAGCTCGCCGCCGGGGAGCTGCCCGTGTGGGAGGGGGCCGAGGCCGAGCGCGTCGGCGCCCCGATCGCCCGCCCTCAGGCCGTGATCTGCATCGGCCAGAACTACGCCGCGCACGCCGCCGAGTCCGGCGCCGAGCCGCCCGCCGTGCCGATCATCTTCTTCAAGCACCCCAACACGGTCGTCGGCCCGCACGACGAGATCGAGATCCCGCCGGGCGCCGAGAAGGTCGACTGGGAGGTCGAGCTCGGCATCGTGATCGGGGAGCAGGCCTCCTACCTCTCCGACGAGCAGGCCGCGCTCGACGCGATCGCCGGCTATGTCACCAGCCACGACGTCTCCGAGCGCGACTACCAGCTGAACGAGTCCGGCGGCCAGTGGTCCAAGGGCAAGAACGCCAAGGGCTTCAACCCCGTCGGCCCCTCGCTGGTGCCGGCCGACGAGGTCGACCCGCAGGCGCTGCGCCTGTGGTCGAGCGTGAACGGCGAGGCCCGACAGGACTCGTCCACCTCGGACATGATCTTCACCGCCGCGCAGATCGTGCACCACCTCAGCCAGTACATGGTGCTCGAGCCCGGCGACCTCATCAACACCGGCACCCCGCAGGGCGTGGCCCTCTCCGGCCGCTTCCCGTACCTCGCCGTCGGCGACGTGGTGCGGCTCGGCATCGAGGGCCTCGGCGAGCAGGAGCAGACCTTCATCGCCCACGCCTGACATCGGTCTCGCCTGAGCACGGCCCCGTGAGGGCGAGCGCATGCATCGGACCCCCGGCCCTCCGCGAGGAGCGCCGGGGGTCCGGTGCATGCGGCCGACGGGTCAGCGGGCCCGGGCGAGCCCGCCGTCGATCTTCCGCACCGCCCGGGCGTTGCGCCAGGCCAGCACGAGCGGCGGGATCGCGAAGAGCACCAGCGCGAGCGCGAAGGCCGGGTTCCAGCTCCACGAGATCACGGCGACGCCGGCGACGAGCACGGCGACCAGCAGCATCCGCTTCCGGGTGCGCTCGTACGCCTCCCGCATCTCGCGCAGCTCGGCCTTGAGCTGCTCCTGCTCCGCTGAGGTGGCGGCGACGGGACCCCGCGCCGCCTCGGCCCGCGCTCTGGCGTCAGCCCGCGTGGTGGTCACCAGGCGCACCGCATAGGCGATCGCGGCCAGCAGGACGAGCACCATCCCCAGCCAGTTCTCCCGGCTCGCGAACAGCCCCGAGAGCACGAGGCAGGACGCGATCGAGAGCAGGTGGACGGGCACGCGCATGGCACCGGATCCTCTCACGGGCGCGGGAGCGGTCGCGGCGCTCATCCCGCGAAGCCCATGACGAACTGGACCAGGGCGAGGACCCCGGCGGCCGTGAGGAAGATCGAGCTGAGCAGCAGGATCACCTGCAGCACTCGATGCATCCGGAAGCGCGGCGGGAGCACCTTGCGCTCGGTCCACAGCTGGGCGAAGCCCCACACGCCGAGGGACAGCACGCCGCCGAGGATCCCGGCGAAGGAGATCACCGTGACGTAGCTGATCCCGGTGAACATCAGCACCGCCGCGCCGCCGTAGATGTAGACGGACAGCAGCACGCGGATGCGCTGCCAGTTCTTCTCCTCGCGCAGGACCTTGAAGGACGGGCCGAACGCCTCGCGGAAGGTGTAGGGGTAGATCGTCGAGAGCGCCTGCAGGGACCCGAAGAACGCCGCCCAGATCGCGAGCTGGTAGAGGTACACCAGCACCGGGGAGATCATCGAGAAGAAGGCGCCCTGGTGGCGGAGGATGTTGTCGTCGGCCGGGACCTCCTGCGCCGCACCGGTGCCCAGCACCACGTCGCCGAGGATGATGAAGGTCAGCGCCAGGATCGTCACCGAGACGAAGGAGGCCAGCACGTCCAGCTTCACGGCGCGCAGCCAGGCCCGGCCGTTCTCGACGTTCTCCGCGTCCTCGGCCAGCGGGACGGCGGCGTCGGCGAGCTCGAGGCGGTTGAGCTTCTCGTCGATCTCGGCATGGTTCGGGGCGCCGAGCATTCCCCAGCGCTTGGCGCGCAGGGAGCCGACGTAGCCGATGTAGTCGTAGGAGCCGCCGCCGAGGGCGCCGAGGTAGGCGATGATCTCGAGTCCGATCGGCCGGGCGGCGACGTCGGCGAAGTCCTGCTGCACCCAGTCGGGGTAGCCGCTGGGGATGTTCGGGATCAGGCTGGCCAGCGCCTGCCCCCACGGCGGGTTCGAGACGAACACGGCGACGAAGGCGAAGAGGATCATCAGGCCCACGACGACTGTCTGGAAGTTCTCGATCACCTTGAAGCTGCGGATGAACACGGTGACGAAGGCGAGCACGCCCCAGAACAGGCCCCAGAGCATCGGGTTCAGGTCGGTGTGGAAGGTCCAGTTCGACCACTGCCCCAGGCCCAGGTAGTAGGCCACCGCCCAGGAGGGGAAGCAGACCACGGCGAGCACGCCGAGCAGCAGGGCGAGCCAGTTGCGGGGGCCGGGGATGATGTGCGCCCAGCGCTGGAAGGGGTGCTCGCCGGTGAGCGTGATGTAGCGGGCGCCGGAGTAGACGACCGCGGCCTTCATGATCGCGCAGAGCACGAAGGTCCAGATGATCGCGGTGCCGAAGACGGCGCCGCCGCGGGAGGCGGAGAAGACCTCGCCGTTGCCGATGGTGACGGAGGCCAGGATCATGCCGGGACCGGTGAAGGCCAGCAGGTTCGTGAAGCTCCATCTCTTCAGCCGCGGGTCCGCCTCGGGGAAGCGGAGCTCCTCGAGACCGAGCTCCTCAGGTCGTGCAGCGGTCATGTCAGCTGGTCCTCCTTCGGGCCGAGCGTGGCCCCGGCACGGCCGACGACGACGTCGGTGCCGGGGAGCGAGGCGCCGGCCCCGGGAGGCAGGCGGGTCGCCGTCGATCCGGCAGCGCTGCCGGGCGACGGCCGCACGAGATCCACGTCACGAGCGGCAACGCAGAGTAGGCACGCGGATCGGGGGGAGTCAAGGCTTTCCTACAGGATCGGTGTCGCGCCGACGGTGACCGACCAGTAGATCTGCGGGAGCTTCGGGCGGCTGCACGGCACGGTCCTTACCTGGGGCAAGGATCTCCTCGGCGGGACGACGCACGGTGTCGGCGAGGAGCCCGACGGGGTGCGGGGGCATGGTCCTCAGCGGATTCCTGCCTGCCGGTTGCGCCGTTTCCAATAGGATGATCCGGTCACGGCGCCGTGTCCGGCACGCCGCACCGGGACGGCCGAGCACACGAGGAAGCAGGTGGAGCGATGCGCATCGCCATCGTCGACAGCGACAACGAGAGCTTCGAGCAGGAGCAGGAGGTCGCGGACCGCCACGGCCTCGAGCTCACCCGGCACCGCGCCGTCACCGAGCAGGAGACGATCGAGGCCGCCCGCGGCGCCGACGGGATCCTCGTCCAGTACGCCCCGCTCACCGCCGCCGTGATGGACGCCCTGCCCGCACTGCGCGTCATCGGGCGCTACGGCGTGGGCGTGGACACCGTGGACGTCCCCGCCGCCACCGCGCGCGGCATCGCCGTGTGCAACGTGCCCGACTACGGCGTGCAGGACGTCAGCGACCACGCGATCGCGCTGACGATGTCGGTGGTGCGCGGCACCGTGCAGCTGGACCGACTGGTCCGGGCCGGGGAGTACGGGCTCGTGCCCGTCAAGCCGCTGCACCGCGTCTCGAGCCTCCGCTTCGGCGTGGTGGGCCTCGGGCGCATCGGCGCCGCGACGGCCGTGAAGGCCCGGGCGCTCGGCTTCACGGTGGTCGGCTCCGATCCGATGCTCGAGGTCGGTGCGCGCACGGCCGACGGGATCGAGGTCGTGGAGTTCGAGGACGTGCTCGCCACCTGCGACGTGATCAGCCTGCACGTGCCCCTCATGGAGTCCACCCACCATCTGATCGGCGAGGGCGCGCTCGCGCGGATGAAGCCCGGCGCGGTGCTCGTGAACACCTGCCGCGGCGGCGTCGTGGACACGCAGGCCGTCGCCCGCACGCTCCAGGGCGGGCGGCTGAAGGGAGCCGGGCTCGACGTCTTCGAGGAGGAGCCCCTGCCCGCCGACAGCCCGCTGCTGGACTGCCCGAGCGCCGTGCTCACCCCGCACGCCTCCTGGTACTCCGAGGAGTCCTACGCCGAGCTCAAGCGCCGCGTCGCCGAGGAGGTCGCCGCCGTGCTGCGCGGCGAGCGTCCCCGCGAGATCCTCAACCCCGAGGCGCTCGCAGCGCGCTGATCGGGGGAGACGGGCCGACGACGGCGCCGCGCAGGGAATGTGCTGCGCGGTGCCGTTCCCGTGTCGAGCGGTTGCGGGCCGTCGGGTGTCCCCGGGCTGGGATCGGGGCGGGCCGCAGCGAAAGAGGCGGACGGATACTCTGGCGCGCAGTCCCGCCGACCTCAGGAGGCCCCCGTGCCCGCACCCGTGATGCACAGCGAGGTGGCGCGCGTGCTGGGCGAGGAGATCGTCGGCGGCGCGCTGCCCCCGGGGCACGTCGTGAACCTCGCCGAGCTCGCCGAGCGCTTCTCCCGCTCCCGCACCGTGGTGCGCGAGGCGGTGCGGGTGCTCGAGTCGCTGGGCCTCGTCGTCTCCCAGCGACGCGTGGGCGTGACCGTGCAGCCGAGCACCGCCTGGTCGGTGCTGTCCCCGCAGGTCATCGCCTGGCGCCTCGCCTCCGACGCGCGCGAGGAGCAGCTGCGGAGCCTCACCCAGCTGCGCCAGGCCGTCGAGCCCGCCGCCGCCCGAGCCGCCGCCGCACTGCGCCAGGGCGAGGGAGGGCAGGCAGCCGTGCCCGCCGCCGTCGCGGGGCTGGTCGCCTTCGCCGAGCGGCTCCACGCCCTGGGCCTGCTCGGGGAGGGCGACGCGGAGGAGTACATCGAGGCCGACGTCGCCTTCCACGTCCACCTCCTCCGCGCGAGCGGCAACGAGATGTTCGCGGCGCTCGAGTCGACGATCTCCGCGGTGCTGCGGGGTCGGGCCCGGCTGGGCCGCAACCCCGCCCGGCCCACCCGTCGGGCGCTGGACCTGCACCTCGAGCTCGCGGACAACGTCGTCGAGGGCCGACCGGATGCGGCCGAGACCGCTGCGCGAGAGATCCTCGGCGGGGTCCTGCGCGACATCTCCGACCCCTCCTCCTGATGCCGCCCCGGCCCTGCCCGGCCCTTGCTGTCGCCGTCCTGCCGCGCAAAGTATTGCGCTCCTGGCGTGACCTGAAGTCCATATAGCCGTTGAGGTCACGCTGACGACGGGAAAGTCTGCGGAGGCCGGCGGGGAGGCGGGAGAAACACTGGTGCTGGTGCTGGAGGTGCTGGGCTGCGACGGCGGAATGGTGTTACCTTTGGCGTGACGCGCGCCATGCGGGCCCCATCGTCGGGGTCCGCCCTCGCCCGCCAACCCCCGCAGCCCCGATCCCGTGAGGACCTCGCCATGTCGACCCTGCGCAGCGCCGAGTGGTACGTCGGCGACGACCGCAACGCCTACATCCACCGCGCCTGGATGCGTCGCGGACTGCCCGCCTCCGCCTTCGACGGCACCCACCCCCACATCGCGATCGCCAACACCGCCAGCGACCTCGTGCCCTGCAACATGCACCTGACCGAGGTGGCCCGCTCCGTCGCGAACGGCATCCACGAGGCGGGCGGCATCCCGCTCGAGCTGCCCGTGATGGGCCTCGGGGAGACGCTCGTGCGCCCCACCGCGATGCTCTGGCGGAATCTCGCCGCCATGCAGATGGAGGAGATGTTCCGCGCCAACCCCGTCGACGGCGTGGTGCTGCTCGGCGGCTGCGACAAGACGATCCCGTCCCTGCTCATGGCCGCGGCGTCCGTCGGCATCCCGGCCCTGGTGGTCCCCGGCGGGCCGATGCTCTCGGGCACCTTCCGCGGAAAGCCGCTGGGCTGCGGCACGGACGTGTGGAAGCTCAGCGAGGATGTGCGCGGGGGAGGCCTGTCCGAGAAGGACTTCCTCGCCTCCGAGTCCTCGATGATCCGCTCCAAGGGCCACTGCAACACCATGGGCACCGCCTCGACGATGGGCCTGGTCGCCGAGGCCCTCGGCATGGTGCTCCCGGGCCTCGCCGGCACCCCCGCTCCCGATGCGCGGCTGCTCGAGGGCGCACACGCGAGCGGCCGCCGGATCGTCGAGATGGTCGGCGAGGAGCTCACCCCGCAGCGCGTGATCACCGAGGCCTCCGTGCGGAACGCCATCGTGGCGCTCGCCGCGATCGGCGGCTCCACCAACGCCGTCGTCCACCTGCTGGCGATCGCGGGACGACTGGGCCTGGACATCGCGCTGGACGACTTCGACAGCGTCGGGGCCGACGTCCCGCTGCTGGTGAACCTCCAGCCCTCCGGGGAGCACCTGATGGACGACCTGTTCCGCGCCGGCGGCTTCCTCGCCGTGCTGAAGGAGGTCCGCGACCTGCTGGACCCGGGCGCGCTGACCGTCTCCGGCCGCCCGCTCGTCGACCACCTCGAGGAGGCCCGGACCTGGGACCACGACGTGATCGCCGCGCGCGCGGAGCCCCTCCAGGAGAAGGCCGGCATCGCGGTGCTGCGAGGCAGCCTCGCCCCAGGCGGCGCGATCGTGAAGCCCTCCGCGGCCACGCCCGCGCTGCTGCAGCATCGCGGCCCCGCCGTCGTCTTCGACTCGATCGAGGACTTCCGCGCCCGCATCGACGACCCCGACCTCGAGGTCGAGGAGGCCTCCGTGCTCGTCTTGCGCGGCTGCGGCCCCAAGGGCTATCCGGGGATGCCCGAGGTCTCCAACATGCCCCTGCCCCGCAAGCTGCTCGAGCGCGGCGTGCGGGACATGGTGCGGATCTGCGACGGGCGCATGAGCGGGACCGCCTACGGCACCGTGGTGCTGCACGTGACGCCGGAGGCGGCCGACGGCGGTCCGCTGGCCCTCGTGCGCACCGGCGACACCATCGTGCTGGACGTCGCGGCGCGCTGCCTGGACGTGGAGGTCGACGCCGAAGAGCTCGCCGCCCGCACCCCGAACGAGGCGACCCTCGCCGGCTTCGCCGCGCCCGAGCGGGGCTGGCAGAAGCTCTACGTCGAGCACGTCACGCAGGCGGACACCGGCGCCGACCTCGACTTCCTCGTCGGCGCGAGCGGGCACGAGGTCACGCGCGAATCGCATTGACCCCGGCCGGGCTCGTCCGGCTGACCCGTCAGGGCAGTCGGTACACGCGACGTGCCGTCCCGGCGAAGAGCTGGGCGAGCTCCTCGGGCGCGGCGCCGGCCGCTCCGCCGAGGATCGACTCCATCACGTCGTCGAAGGTCGGCGCGGTCAGGGTCGCGACCGGCAGGTTCGAGGCGAACATCGACCGCTCGGCGCCGAAGACGTCCAGGAGCTCCGCGACGACGGCGCGGTTGGAAGCGGGGTCCCACCGGTTCGGTCGCAGTCCCAGCTCCGAGACCTTCATCGAGACGTCCGGGAGCGCGGCGAGCTCGCGCAGCCCTGTCCGCCAGATCTCGAGCGACTCCGGATCCCTGTCCAGGGGGAGCCCGCAGTGGTTGACGACCACGCGCAGCCCGGGGATCCCGGAGATCACCTCGGCCGCCTCGGACAGGTGGTAGTACGGCACCCGCAGGTCCCAGGAGTAGTCGAGGTCCACGAGGCGCCGCAGCCCGTCCTGCCACCGTCGGTCCTGGAGGGTGCCGGTCCCTCCGCGGACGTCCTCCCCGCGGCGCGGCGCGATCCGGGGCTTGGACCGGATGCCGCGGACGAGGGGACGCCGTGCGTGCTGCGCGAGCACCTCGTCGAGATCCTCCTGCAGGAAGTCGACGTGCGCGACGATCGCGAGCGGGAACGCGGGATCCGCGGCGTGGAGCTCGGCGAGGAAGTCGTCCTCGGCGACCTGCTCGCGCCGGCTCCGCTCGGCCTCGCAGTGCACGGTGCCGACGATGTTCCAGCCCGAGGTCGCCCGCCGGTACTCGGCGGGCAGGAACGTGCTCCGCATCGCGGTGTAGTCGCCGAGGAAGAAGCCGTCGTCGTAGGCGTCCTGCAGCCACGGGTAATGGCCCTCGCCCTCGAGGTCCCAGAAGTGGTGATGGGCGTCGACGATCTCGAGCGTGCGCCGGGCCTGCTCGAGGGGGAGCGTCGTCGGGGAAGGGGTCATCGTGCATCTCCTCGGGTCGGGGTGTCGGGGTCCTCCTGCGGGTTCGGGGCCTCGCCCTCGAGCGCGTCCTCGACCTCCTGCGCGATCTCGCTCTCGTGCTGCACGGGCGAGCCCGCGACGAGGCGACGGAGCTCGAGCGCGGCGCCGCGCAGGGCGAAGAGGGTGATCAGCGCGGAGCCGAGCACGAAGCCGGCGGTCAGGATCCAGACCGGGGCTCCGATCGCGACGGTCGTCTCGCCCGAGCCGAGGTGGGTGGCGAGGATGCGGCCGCCGAGGACGAGGAGGCTCGCGCCGAACACGAGCTCCACCAGGGCGATGCCGAGCGAGACCGCGTGATAGGCGCGCGGGCGGGAGACCAGGGCGCTCTGCAGGAGGTCGAGCTTGATGAGGCCGCGGGACCCGTAGGCGACGGCGGCGAGCACCCAGATGAGCCAGATGAAGTTGAACCGCTGGATGTCGTCCAGCCAGGCGGTGGACCAGTTCAGGACGTTCCTGGAGAGGACGCCCCAGGTCTGGAGGCAGATCGCCAGGAGCACCCAGCCGCCGAAGACCATGGCGACGACGTTCTCGACACCGCGGGTGGATCTCATGTCAGGCTCCTCTTCCGGTGGTGGGGACGACGGTGCGGGTGGTGCAGGGTCCGACAGGCATCGCTCAGGCCTCCTGGATCAGGTCGAGCAGCTCGGTGCCGAACTGGTCCGTGAACCGGGACCACACGGTCGTGCCGAGCTCCTTGAAGGCCTCGCGGTCCGGGTCGTCGACGAACTCGATCCCGTTCTCCTCGAGGATCTCCCGGGCCTCGACCTCGGCGAAGTCGTTGGCCTCGAGCTGGGCGGTGCGACCCACCTCGGCGGCCTCCTCGAGGGCCGTCCGCTGCTCGGCCGTGAGCCGCTCCCAGGTGCGTCGGCTCACGCCCATCATGAAGGGGGTATAGACGTGGCTGGTCATCGAGAGATGGGTCTGCACCTCGTAGAACTTCCGGAACTCGATCTCCGCGAGGGGGTTCTCCTGCGCCTGCACGGTCCCCTGCTGGAGGGCCGTGTAGAGCTCCGAGGCGTCGATCGCCTGGGGCAGCCCGCCCATGGCGGCCCAGGCGGACTGCTGGATCGGGGCGGGGAGGGTACGGATCTTGATCCCGCGGAGGTCCTCCGGCGAGTGCACCGCGCGCACGTTGTTCGTGAGCTGGCGCATCCCGTTCTCCCAGATGCTGAGCCCGACGATCTTCGTCGACTCGAACAGCTCCACGAGGTGGTCGCGGGCCGCGCCGGGACCGGTGGCGCGACGTGCGTGCTCGAGGTCCTCGAAGACGAAGGGGAGCTCGAAGCCCTGGATCTGCGGGACCAGGCCCGAGTAGTAGGAGCTGCCGGAGACGCCGACGTCGATCGTCCCCTCCTGCAGGGCGCTGATCATCGTCGAGGCGTCCCCGAGCGAGGTGTCGAAGAAGGCGGTGGCCTCGAAGCCGGTGCCGGAGGAGTTCAGGCTCTCGACCATCGCCGTGACCCCTGCGCCGGTGGGGGTCGACTCCGGGAGGGAGCCGGCGAAGACGGCGATGTCGGCGATGCCGCGGTCGCTCGGTGCGGTGCCGCAGCCCGCGAGCGCCGCGGCGCCGGTGAGCCCGAGCCCCGCGGCGAGCACGGAGCGGCGGGTGGGACGGTGGGACATGGACGACCCCTCTCTGGTGTCGTGCGGGCGGCGGCCGGTCACGGGATCAGCGCCAGGGACAGCCACGGGACGAAGGCGAGCACCAGCAGCGAGGCCACGATGACGCCGAAGAACGCCCACACGTGCGGGATCATCACCCGCAGCGGGGTGTCGCCGACCTCGGAGGCGACGAAGAGGTTCACGCCGACGGGCGGGGTGATCAGTCCGGCGCAGAACGCGACGACCATGACCACGCCGAAGTGGACCGGGTCGATGCCGTAGGCGGTCGCGACGGGCACGAGGATGGGCGCGAAGATCAGGACGTTGGGCACGGCGTCGATGAAGCACCCGGCGATCAGGAACAGGGCGATCGCGATGAGGAGGAAGAGCACGGAGCTCGTGACGTGCTCGGAGAAGAACTGCGCGGCGGCCTGGGGGAGCCCCTCCCGGGTGAGCACCCATCCGAAGGCCCTCGTGCCGCCGACGATGAGCATGATGCCCGCGGCGACCTTGAAGCTCTCGAAGAGGATCCGCAGGAGCTTCGGGATGCTGATCTCCCGGTAGATGAGCACGCCGACGACGAGGCTGTAGAAGCAGCCGATCGCGGCGGCCTCGGTGGGGGTGAAGAGCCCGGTGTAGATGCCGCCGAGGATCACGATCGGGGCGAGCAGCGCCCAGAAGGACTCCTTGAGCGCGCTGCCGACCTTCTTGAGCTCGAACTCCTCCCGGGTCCCGTATCCCCTGCGGCGCGCCTGCACCATGACGAACAGGATCATCACGATGCCGACGAAGATGCCGGGCAGGATGCCCGCGATGAGCATGTCGCCGACCGACACCTCGGCGTTGACCGCGTAGAGGATCATCAGGATGCTCGGCGGGATGATCGGGCCGAAGACGCCTGCGGAGGCCTGGAGCGCCGAGGCGTAGCCGCGGTGGTAGCCGTCCTTGACCATGGCGGGGATCATCATGCCGCCGACGGCCGCGGTCGTGGCCGCTCCGGCGCCGGTCATGGCCGCGAAGAACATCGAGGCGAGGATCGTGACCACGGCGAGGCCGCCGGGCATCCAGCCCACGAGCGAGCGCGCGAGGGCGACGATGCGCGTCGAGATCCCCGCGGCCTGCATCAGCGCTCCCGCGACGATGAAGTACGGGACGGCCATCAGGGTGAAGGAGTCCGTCCCGGCCAGCGTCTGCTGCGCGACGATGATGACGGGTATGTCCGTCATGAACAGGATGTATCCGAGCGAGGACACGACCAGCGAGACGGCGACGGGCGCGCCGAATCCGAGCAGGACGAAGAATCCTGCGATGACGAGCAGAGCATCCATCGGTGCCTCCACGATGAGTGAGCGGTGGATCGGAGGGCGGGCGCGTCGGCGCGCCGCCGAGATCGGGGGACGTGCGCGGGGTCAGGTCCTCGGGCGGGGCGTCGAGCGCGTCCGTGGGCCTGTGGCGGCGACGCTCCGCAGGATCGGGGGCCGGCGCGAGGGGAGGCGGTGCGGCCCGGCCGCGCCAGGAGCGCCGGCGGGCGGTGCGCATGCGGGGTGCTGCGACATCTCTCCTCGTTCCACGTCGTCGTGAGGGTGGGGCTGACGATGGACAGCTTTCCTATAGAATCCACTTCTGTCAAGATCTGTCACAGACAATCACAGATCATGTCGCTGCGGAGTGGGTCCCGCGGGCGGCCCGCCACGTCGCGGAAGGCAGGATGGGGGCATGAGCGGCACGAGCATGATCCCCGAGCAGCGACGGCACGAGATCCTGGCCCATCTGCGCAGGGAGCCCGTGAAGAGCTACGCCCAGCTCGCGGAGGCGCTGGGGGTCAGCCACATGACGGTCCGCCGCGACGCCCAGGTGCTCGCGGACCAGGGCAGGGCGCGGCTCACGCAGGGCGGGGTCGCCGCCGCGCACAGCATGGGCGTCGAGCCGCCCCGGCCGGAGAAGGCGCGGGCGCGCACCCCGGAGAAGTCCGCGATCGCACGCGAGGCGGCGCGCCTGGTCGAGGACTCGACGGCCGTGTACCTGGACGCCGGGACCACGATCGCGATGCTCGCCCCGCTCCTGCTCGAGCGGCGGGACCTCACCGTCGTGACCAACGATCTCTCGACCGCCGCGGCCCTCCTCGACCACCGCGGCGTCGAGCTGATCATGATCGGGGGGAGGGTCGACCGGGCGAACCACTCCACGCACGGGAGGATGGCGACCGCGGGACTCGCCGAGCTCACCCTCGACCTCGCGTTCATCTCCTGCAGCTCCTGGGATGTCCGCCGCGGGCTGACCACGCCCACCGAGGCCAAGGTGGATCCCAAGAGGACAGCGATGCACGTCGCGGCCCGCAGCGTCCTGGTCGCCGACAGCTCGAAGCACGGCAGCTACGCGACCCATCGGGTGGCGGCTCTCGACGAGCTCGACGTGCTCGTCACGGACGACGGCCTGGACCCCTCGACGCTGGCCCTGCTGCGGGAGGCAGGGCCGGAGCTGGTGCTGGCGGCCGTCGGGTCCTGAGCGCGAGCCCCTGAGCGCGGTCGGTGCCGCGCCGCGGGCAGATTCCCTCCTTGCTCGGCCGCGCGATCGGTGTAGGGTGCAAAATCCTATTGGAAATAGTGGTGGCGGAGGCGTTGAAGTCCGCCGTCGCCCGAGCGGAGTGAAGGAGCTCTTCTCATGTCGGTATCCCCACCGAGGTCCGGCCGCGCCGCGCTGAAGCCCACCCGGGTGCGACTCGGGATCTTCTTCGTGCTGTGGCTGATCGTGCTGCTGAACTACATCGACCGCTCGGCGCTCTCCATCGCCCTGCCGTACATGTCGGAGGATCTCGACCTCGATCCCGCGATGCAGGGATGGATCCTCTCGCTGTTCTTCTGGACCTATCTCGTCTTCCAGATCCCCGGCGGCTGGCTGCTGGACCGCTTCGGCGCACGTCGGGTGGTGAGCGCCGCCGGCGTGTCGTGGGGACTCGTCCAGGCCTCGATCGGGCTGCTGACCTCGGGCATCGGCCTCGGGATCGCGCGGCTGGGCCTGGGCGCCTTCGAGGCCCCCACCGCCCCGTCGGGCTCGAAGATCAACAGCGCCTGGATGCCCCCGAGCGAGCGGGCGCGAGGCGCCACCTTCATCGACATGGCCGGCGCCTTCGGCAGCGCCGTCGGCGGCATCCTCGTCACCTCGATCATCGGGGTGTTCGGCTCATGGCGATGGGCCTTCGTCGTCACCGGCCTCATCACCGTGGCCGCGGCGGTCGTGTACTACCTCGTCGTGCGCGATGCGCCCGAGCAGCATCCGGGCGTGAACGACGCCGAGCTCGAGCACATCCGCCGGGACTCCCAGGCGGACGTCGCCGCGCAGCCCGCGGACCGGGCGTCGGGCGGTTCCGCGCCCGCGCTGCCGCGCCTGTCCGACTACGCCCGATCGACCTCCTGGTGGGGGCTGTGGCTGGGGCGCCTCGGCTGGGCGACCGTGTGGTGGGGGATCATCTCGTGGACCCCCTCGTATCTCGCCGACGCCCGCGGATTCGACCTGCTCAGCGTGGGCGGCGCGACCTTCTTCGTGTTCGGCATGGGCGTGGTGGGACAGCTCGTCGCAGGCTGGCTCGCGGACAAGGGCCGCACGGTCACGGGCGACTACAACCGGGTGATGAAGGCGATCCTTGTGGGATCGGGCCTCGCGATGGTCGCGACGGTCTTCCTCATCCCCGCCGTCCCCGGCGCGACGGCCTCCCTCGTGATGCTCGCGCTCGCCGTGTTCTTCACCAACTTCGGCGGACTGTACTGGGCGATCCCCGCATGGCTCGCCCCTGCGGAGCAGGTGGGCACCGTCGGCTCCGTCATGAACATCGCCTCGAGCCTGGGCGGTGCGCTCGCACCCGTGATCATGGGCTACGCGATCGGCGCGGCGGGCGGCTCCTACACCGGCGCTTTCGCCTTCCTCGCCGGCGCGGCGGCCCTGTACATGCTCGGCTCCGCCATGATCGACTTCGCGCGCCCCCTGGCCCGACCTCGCGGGACGGCGGCGGTCCGATGAGTCTCTACGACGGGCCGGTCATCGACGCCCACCACCACTTCTGGCAGCCGCGGCTCGGCCGGCAGCCCTGGCTGCGCCCGGGCGTCGACATCGGCTTCCGCTACGGCCCCTACGAGTCGCTCAAGCGCGACTACCTGCCCGCGGACATCCGCCGGGACGCGGCCGAGGCCGGGATCGATCTCGTGGGGACGGTGACGATGGAGACCGAGTGGGAGCTCTCGGACCCCGTCGGCGAGATGGAGCACACCGCCGGGATCGCCGAGGAGCACGGGCTGCCGGACGCGGCGGTCGCCCACGCCGTCCTGCGCGATCCGGAGGTCGGTGCCGTCCTCGACGCGCTCGCCGGGATCCCGCTGGTGCGCGGCGTGCGGAACAAGCCCGGGCAGGCTCCGACCCCGGCAGAGGCGGCCTCCGCGCCGAGCCTCCTGACCGACCCATCCTGGCGGCGGGGCTTCGCGCTGCTGGCACGGCACGGCCTGAGCTTCGACCTGCAGGTGGCCTGGTGGCACCTGCACGAGGCGGTCCCCCTGCTCGAGCAGCATCCCGAGATCCCGGTGATCATCGATCATGCGGCGATGCCGTCGGATCGCTCGCCGGAGGCGCTGGCGGCCTGGTCGCAGGCCCTCGAGCACGTGGCGCGCTTCCCCCAGGTCTCGATGAAGGCGAGCGGCATCGGGCGTCGCGGGCTCCCTTGGACGGCGGAGGCCAACGGGCCGATCGTGCGCCGGCTGATCGAGGCCTTCGGCCCCGACCGGGTCATGTTCGCCTCGAACTTCCCCGTCGACGGGCTCACCGCGACCTACGCCGAGATCTGGAACGGGTTCCGGGAGATCGTCGCCGATCTCGACCCCGCGGAGCAGCGCCTGCTGTTCGCCGGCACCGCGCAGCGGGTGTACCGCCTGCCGGAGGAGCTGCTGGGCGGCACGACGGAGACCTCTGGTCCGACCGAGAGCTGACGCGCCGCACCACTCCGATGACTGGTGTGCGCGCGACGTCGCCCGCCACGGCGGCCGCCTGCTCACTTGACGTCCCGAGGCGCGCACACGAAGATGGAGGCCGATCAAAGATCCGATGTCTAGGCGTTCGCCGTGACGCCGACGTCCGCACCGCCGCGGCACGGCGGCAGACCTCGGAACGACCCAGGAGACGACGCCGCCGATGAGCACCTTCACCGCCCTGGACGTCCAGGACGTCCGCTTCCCCACCAGCCGCGACCTCTCGGGCTCGGACGCGATGAACCCCGACCCCGACTACTCGGCCGCGTATCTCGCCGTGCGCACCGACGCCGGGGATGCCGGGACCTCGCTCGTGTTCACCATCGGCCGCGGCAACGACGTGCAGGGCGCCGCGATCAGCGCGCTCGCCCCGCACCTGCTGGGCCGCGACGTCGAGGAGGTCCTCGCCGACCTCGGAGGCATGCACCGCACCCTGACCTACGACTCCCAGCTGCGCTGGCTCGGCCCCGAGAAGGGCGTGATTACCATGGCGATCGGCGCCGTCGTCAACGCGCTGTGGGACCTGCGCGCCCGCCGTGAGGAGAGGCCGCTGTGGCTGACCCTCGCCTCGCTCTCCCCCGAGGAGCTGCTGGACCTCGCGGACCTGCGCTATCTCGAGGACGTGCTCAGCCGCGAGGAGGCGCTCGAGATCCTGCGCCGCGGCGCCGAGGGCAAGGAGCGGCGGATCGCCGCGCTGCGCGAGAGGGGCGTGCCCGCTTACACCACCACCCCCGGCTGGCTCGGCTACAGCGACGAGAAGCTCACCCGTCTCCTCCACGAGGCGCGCGCGGACGGCTTCGAGATGGTCAAGCTCAAGGTGGGCGCCGACGCGGCCGACGACGAGCGCCGGATGCGCATCGCCCGCGAGGTCATGGGGCCCGGCTTCCCCATCGCGACCGACGCGAACCAGCGCTGGGGCACCGCCGAGGCGATCGAGGCCATCCGCGCGCTCGCCCCGCACGACCCGTACTGGGTCGAGGAGCCCACCTACCCCGACGACGTGCTCGCCCACGCAGCGATCCGCGAGGCCGTCGCCCCGACCCGCATCGCCACCGGCGAGCAGGGCGCGAACCGGATCCTGTTCAAGCAGCTGCTCCAGGCAGGCGCCATCGACGTGCTCCAGGCCGACGCCACCCGCGTCGCCGGGATCAGCGAGAACCTCGCGATCCTCCTGCTCGCCGCGAAGTTCGACGTGCCCGTGTGCCCGCACGCGGGCGGCGTCGGCCTGTGCGAGATGGTGCAGCACCTCGCCTTCCTCGACGCCGTCGCGATCGCGGGGGAGGACCCGCGGCGCCGCATCGAGTTCGTCGACCACCTCCACGAGCACTTCGAGGTGCCGGTGCGGATCGAGCGCGGCGCCTACATGCCGCCCGAGCAGCCCGGCGGCGGCGCCCGCATGCACGAGTCCTCGGTCGCCGACCACCTCTTCCCGGACGGCCCCGTCTGGCAGGAGATCGCCGCGGCCGACGCCCGCTGACCGCCCGTCCGCCGACCGACCGCACCGCCGACCGACCGTCCCGCCACGAGGAGACCCCGCATGGACCGCATCGCCCTGCACACCCGGATCGCCGAGGGGCACGAGGCCGACTACGACCGCGAGCACGCCCGCATCCCCGACGAGCTCGACACCGCGCTGCGCTCCGCCGGGGTGCACGCCTGGCGGATCTGGCGCGACGGCCGCGACATCTTCCATCTCGTCGAGGTGGAGGACTACGGCGCCATGCGTCGTCGGCTGGCCGAGGACCCCGCCAACCAGCGCTGGCAGGCCCACATCAACCAGTTCCTCGAGGTCGTCGACGACTACGGCGGCGATGACTCCGGGATCCGCCCCGTCTGGTCCCTGCCCGAGGAGCCCGCGGAGGGCGGTGCCGCATGACCGCGCAGAGTCCGACGCCGCTCGAGCTCCCGCCGCTGGGATTCGGCGCCGCGCAGCTCGGGAACCTCTACCGCGTCACCACCGACGAGGAGGCCGCCGGAGCCGTCGCCGCCGCCTGGGAGGGCGGGATCCGGTACTTCGACACCGCCCCGCACTACGGGATCGGCACCTCCGAGCGCCGCCTCGGCGCGCTGCTCGCCCCGTACCCGCGCGAGGAGTACCTGCTCTCCACTAAGGTCGGACGTCTGCTGCGTCCCGGGCCCGGCACCGGCGACGACATGGCCAGCTCCTTCGCCGTGCCCGACGACCACGTGCGCGAATGGGACTTCTCCGAGTCGGGGGTGCGCCGCTCGCACGAGGAGTCCCTCGAGCGCCTGGGCCTGGACCGCGTGGACGTCCTCCTCGCCCACGACCCCGAGGAGGGGCCGACGGAGCAGGCGTTCGACGAGGGCCTGCCGACGCTCGCCGCGATGCGGGACGAGGGGCTCGTGCGCGCCGTCGGCGTCGGCTCCAAGGACGCCGACGTGCTCACTCGCGCGGTCCGCACGGGACTGATCGACCTGGTCATGCTCTCGGGTCGGTACACGCTGCTGGAGCAGGAGAGCGCACGGGAGCTGCTCGCGGAGTGCGAGGCGCGCGGCGTCGGCGTGATCGCCGTGTCCGTGTTCAACTCCGGTCTGCTCGCCCGGCACCGCGTCCCCGAGGACGCCACCTACGAATACGCGCAGGCGCCCGCCGAGCTGCTGGAGCGGGCGCGGGAGCTCGCCGCGCTCGCCGAGCACCACGACGTCACGCTGCCCGACCTCGCCGTGCAGTACCCGCTGCGCCACCCGGCCGTGCGCTCGGTCGCCCTCGGGATGCGCACCGCCGCGCAGGTCCGCTCGAACGTGGAGCGGATGGGCGCGGAGGTCCCGGAGGCCGCCTGGGCGGAGGTGGCCCGGCTCGAGGCCGCGGCCGGACGCAGGGAGGCGCCCGATGCCGCCCGCTGACCCCGCCCCGGGGCCGGTCCCCCTCTCCACGGGGAGCGCGGATCCGGTCACCGATGCGCACCTCCACCTCTGGGACCTCGACCGGAGCCCCTACGCCTGGCTCGCCGGGGCGCCGGAGCAGCTGCGCCGCACGGTCACCTTCGACGACGTCGGCGAGGACCTGAGCGCCCTGGGCGTCACCCGCGTGATACTCGTCCAGGCCGACGACACCGCCGAGGACACCGCCCACCTCCAGCGCACCGCCGCCGCGATCGAGGCCGACGGGCGCGTCCCGCGCGCGGACGTCGTCGGCTGGCTGCCGCTCTCCGACCCCGACGCGGTCGCCGAGGCGCTCGCGGACCCCGCCCGCACCGAGCGCCTCGTCGGCGTGCGCCATCTCGTCCACGACGAGCCCGATCCCGGCTTCCTCGACCGCACCGAGGTGGCGCGCTCCCTGGACCTGCTCGCCGGCGCCGGGCTCCCGCTGGACGTGCCCGACGCCTTCGAGCGCCACATGGGCCAGGTGGTGCGCGTGGCCGCACGGCATCCCGGTCTCACCGTCGTCCTGGACCACCTCGGCAAGCCGCCGCTCGGCGACGCCGCCGCGATGGACCGCTGGCGTGAGCAGGCCGCCGCGATCGCCGCGATGGAGAACACCGTCGCGAAGCTCTCCGGCCTCGCCACCAGCGGGGACGGCGACTTCGCGGAGGCCGCGGACCATGCGCTCGCGCTCTTCGGCCCCGAGCGGCTGATGATCGGCTCGGACTGGCCGATCGCGCCGCGCGCCCTCGACCTCGGCTCGGGCTTCGCACCCCTGCTCGCGCACGTGCGCACCTGGTCGGACTACGCCGTCGCCGCCGTCACCCGCGGGACCGCGCAGCGCGTCTACCGCCGCCTCGACGCCGAGACGGCATCGGGATGAGCGGCTCAGGGCGTCGGCGGCTCGCCCTCGTGCAGCAGCCACGACTCGACCCCCGCCACGTGCGCCGCCGCATAGGTGCGCGCGAGGTCGGGGCGGCGTGCCTTCAGCGCATCGAGGATGCGTCGGTGCTCGGAGAGGGTCCGCTCGACGGCCGAGTCGTCGGTGAGCCCGCGCCAGATCCGGGCCCGCGCCGTCGAGCCGCCCAGGCTCTCCAGCAGCGTGCTGAGGTACTCGTTGGGGCAGCGGTCGTTGATCAGCCGGTGGAAGGCGACGTCGGCCTCGACCAGCTCCTCGATGCCGGAGCTCGCATCGAGGTCGCGCATGATCCGCTCCAGCTCGGCGAAGTCCTCGTCGCCCAGATGCGGGCAGGCCTGCTCGACCGCGACCGGCTCCAGGAGCCGACGGATCTCGAGGATCTCGACATAGCTCGCGTCCCGGTGCAGGTCCAGCACGAAGGCGAGGGACTCCAGCAGCTGCTCGGGCTCGAGCGCGGTGACATAGGTGCCGTCGCCCTGGCGCACGTCGAGCACGCGGATCACCGACAGGGCCTTGACCGCCTCCCGCAGCGAGTTGCGGGAGACGCCGATCCGCTCCGACAGCTCCTTCTCCGGCGGCAGCCGGTCCCCGGGCTTCAGCTCGCCGTCGACCACCATCTGCTTGATGGCGGTGATGGCACGGTCGGTGACTGCGGAGGCCATGGTGCCCACCCTTCCCTTCGCCTGCACGAGATGATCGGATGTCTGTCCAGGCCCTGATTCAAGCACGACTCGCCGCCCCACCGCTCCCGCCCCTGCTCCAGGAAAGAGAGAGACCCCGCCATGCGTGACCCTCAGACGTGGGACGCCCTCCCGCAGCGACTGCCCGACTGGTTCCGCGATGCCCCGCTGGGCATCTTCATCCACTGGGGCCCCTACTCCGTGCCCGCCTGGGCCGAGCCCACCGCCGAGCTCGGCGCGATCCCCGACGACGCCGGCTGGTTCGCCCACAACCCCTACGCCGAGTGGTACTTCAACACGATCCGCATCGAGGGCTCCCCGGCCGCCGAGCACCACCGGGAGGTCCACGGCGACGCCCCCTACGACGACTTCCTCGACCAGTGGGACACCTCCGCCTTCGACCCAGCCGCCTGGGCCGATCTGTTCCGTCGTGCCGGCGCCGACTACGTCGTGCCGACCACGAAGCACCACGACGGCGTGACCCTGTGGGACGCCCCCGGCACCGGCGACCGCAACACCGTGCGCCGCGGCCCGCAGCGCGACCTCGTCGGCGAGATCGCGAGCGCCGTGACCGAGGCGGGCATGCGCTTCGGCGTCTACTACTCCGGGGGCCTGGACTGGCACGTCCGGCCGACGGAGCCGCTGGTCACCGGCCAGGACGTGCACGACCTCAAGCGGCCTCGCGACGACGAGTACGGGAAGTACTGCGCCGCCCACGTGCGCGACCTCATCGACCGCTACGGCCCGGACGTGTTCTGGAACGACATCGGCTGGCCCGACGAGAACTTCCACTTCGAGGAGGGCGGGCTCGGCGAGCTGCTCGAGCACTTCTACTCCCAGCGCCCGGAGGGCCTGATCAACGACCGCTTCGCCGGCGCCCACCAGGACTTCGTCACCACCGAGTACCAGGCCGGGGAGATCCCCGAGGGGCAGGCATGGGAGAACTGCCGCGGCGTGGGGCTGTCCTTCGGCTACAACCAGGTCGAGGGCGCCGAGCAGTACATGTCCGGCGCGCAGGCCGTGCGCCACGTCGTCGACGCGGTCTCCAAGGGCGGGCGGGTGCTGCTGAACGTCGGCCCCCGCGCCGACGGCTCCCTCCACGAGCTGCAGATCGCCGCGCTCGAGTCGCTCGGCGAGTTCATGGCCGAGCACAAGGTCCACCTCGCCGGCTCCCGGGGTCTCGGCGAGCTCTCCCTGGAGGGCGTGGACTGGGCGCGCGCGGTCGAGAAGGACGGGGTCTGCCACGTCTTCCTCGGCGGCGCGGCGGGGGAGGTGCACGTGGACGCATCGGCCCTGCCGTCGGGCTTCGACTGGCCGGCCGCCGGGATCGCCGTGACGCTGCCCGGCGAGGACGCCGCGCCGGTCGCGATCTCCGCGCCCGCCGTTTGACCCCGCGGCCCGGAGCGAGGCACCACCGGCCCGGCCATGCCCCCGCGCGAACTTCTGCGTCCTCTGCGTGACCTCAGGTGCCCATGGGCGTTGAGGTCACGCAGGGGGCGCGAAACGTCGCGCAGCCCCGGGGCCGACTCGACGTCACCTGATAGCGTTAAGCGGTTAAGCCTCGGCGGTGACGCCGGTGGAGAATGTCCCGGAGGTCCTGCGGAGCAGGCCGCCCCGCAGCGCTGCGCCCCACGGCCCTCGACGCCCCGCCCGTCACCCCGCACTGACCGCCCCTCGAAGGAGAGACCGTGCACGACAATCGACCCACCAGCGAGGACCGCGTCCGCCGCTTCCTGCGCGAGCAGCTGCCCGCCCGTCGCCATCTCGAGACCGCCCCGGTGATCATCGAGGCCTGGGAGGTGCCGGACGAGCCCGTCCCCTTCGACGTCGCCCGGGAGCAGGAGTACGCTCCGATCGCCGTCGGCGACCGCTGGGGGAGGCCGTGGTCCACGCTGTGGCTCCACGTCACCGGCGCGGTCCCCGAGCAGTGGACGAGCGACGCCGAGCGCGACATCGAGCTGCAGCTGGACCTGTCCTTCACCAACATGCCCGGCTTCCAGGCCGAGGCGCTGATCTGGACCCCCGAGGGCGAGACCGTCAAGGCGATCAACCCCTTCAACCAGTACCTGACCCTCGAGCCCGGCCAGCAGATCGATTACTACCTCGAGTGCGCCGCGAACCCCAATGTCCCCGGGGATTGGACCTTCGCCCCCACCGCGATGGGCGACAAGGCCACCGCCGGCGAGGAGCCGATCTACGACCTCACCCAGCTCCGCCTCGCCTGGCGCAGCCGCAGCGTCTGGGAGCTCGAGCAGGACGTCGTCGCGTTGAACGGCCTGATGCACACCCTGCCGGAGCAGTCCCCGCGCCGCTTCGACATCCTCGCCGCGCTGACCTCCGCGCTCGACGCCGCCGATCCCGACGACCTGCACGCGAGCGCCCCGGCCGCCCGTCGGGAGCTCGAGCCGGTGCTCTCCGCCCCCGCCAACGCCTCCGCGCTGACGGTGATCGCGACCGGGCATGCGCACATCGACTCCGCCTGGCTGTGGCCGCTGCGGGAGACGAAGCGCAAGTGCGCCCGCACCTTCTCGAACATCTGCTGGCTGCTGGAGCACTACGAGCAGCTGAACTTCTCCTGCTCCTCCGCGCAGCAGTACGCCTGGATCCGCGACGAGTACCCGGGGCTGTGGGAGCGGATCAAGGGGCACGTCGCCGACGGCCGCTTCATCCCCGTGGGCGGCATGTGGGTCGAGTCCGACACCAACATGCCCGGCTCCGAGGCGATGGCCCGCCAGTTCCTGCACGGCAAGAAGTTCTTCCTCGAGGAGTTCGGGATCGAGACCAAGGAGACCTGGCTGCCGGACTCCTTCGGCTACTCGGCCGCGCTGCCGCAGATCTGCGCGCTCGCCGGGAACGACCACTTCCTCACCCAGAAGGTCTCCTGGAACCAGTACTCGACCTTCCCGCACCACACCTTCCGCTGGGAGGGCATCGACGGCACCACCCAGTTCACCCACTTCCCGCCGATCGACGCGTACAACGGGCAGCTCACCGCGTCCGAGCTCGCGTACTTCGAGAAGAACTTCAAGGACAAGGGCGCCAGCCACATCGGCCTGACCCCCACCGGCTGGGGCGACGGCGGCGGCGGGCCCACCCGTGAGATGATCGCCTCCCAGGAGCGCTTCGCGGACCTCGACGGCGCCCCGAAGGTCGAGTGGTCCTCGCCCCAGGACTTCTTCACCCGCGCCGAGGAGGAGCATCCGGACGCGCCCGTGTGGAACGGGGAGCTGTACCTCGAGCTGCACCGCGGCACCTACTCCTCGCAGATCCACGGCAAGCAGGGCAACCGCCGCTCCGAGGCGCTGATGCACGACGTCGAGCTCTGGAGCGCGACCGCCGCGCACCTGGTGGAGCGCTTCGAGTACCCGCACGAGGAGATCGACTCCCTGTGGTCCACGCTCCTGCTGCTCCAGTTCCACGACATCCTGCCCGGCTCCTCGATCGCCTGGGTGCACCGGGAGGCCGAGCACTCCTACGAGCACATCGCGGAGAAGGGCGAGCAGCTCGTCGCGGCAGCGCTCGCCGCCCTCGAGGAGACGGACGGCGCGGAGCAGCAGGTCAACGCTCGCTCCCGCGCCGTCCGTGGCGTCCCCGCCCTGGGGGCCGGGACCGTCGGGACGCTCTCCGAGGCGCCGACCGTCGGCCGCGACGGGGGCTCCGTCGTGCTCGACACCCCGACGCTGCACGTCGAGATCGACGAGAACGGCCTGCTCACCTCCCTGCGCGCCGGGGCGGAGGGCCGTGAGGCGATCGCCCCGGGAGCGGCCGGCGCGCTGCTGCAGCTGCACCGCGATGCGCCCAACGCCTGGGACTCCTGGGACATCGACGAGTTCTACCGCCACGTCCACCGCGACCTGGAGGCGGAGTCCGCGCCCGAGGTGACCGCCGACGAGGACGGCACGGTGCGCGTCGCCGTCGCCTACCGCACCCGGCCCGAGGGCGCCGCGGAGCGTCCCTACGCCGCCGCGCCGTCGGTCGGCGCGGGCTCGCGGATCGTGCTGACCTACTCCGTCGCCCCGGGCGCGAGCGAGCTGGGCATCGACCTCGACGTGGACTGGCACGAGCGCAAGAAGGTCCTCAAGCTCGCCTTCCCGCTGGACGTGCGCGCCGCGACGATGAGCAGCGAGATCCAGTTCGGGCACATCGACCGCCCGATCCCCGTGAACACCAACGAGGACTTCGGCCGCTTCGAGACCTGCGCGCACCGCTGGGTGCACGTGGGGGAGCCGGACTTCGGCATCGCGCTGTCGAACGACTCCTCCTACGGGCACGACGTGCGTCGCGTGCTGCGTGAGAACGGCGGCGGCACCACCACCGTCGTCCGCGCCACCGTGCTGCGCGCGGCCGAGTTCCCCGACCCGAAGGCCGAGGAGGACAGCTACTCGCTGCGCTACGCGATCCGACCCGACGCCGGCATCGCCGACGCGATCGACATGGGCGAGGCCCTGAACCAGGCTGAGCGCACCGTGCGGCGCAGCACCCCGCTCGCACCGGTCGCGGCCCTGGACGAGGGCAGCAGCGCCCGGATCCAGACCGTGAAGGCCGCGGAGGACCGCTCCGGCGACCTGGTGGTGCGGCTGTACGAGTCCGAGGGCCGACGGGCGCGCACCGCGCTCACCGTGCCCGGGGCCCGCACGCTCACCGTCGTGGACCTCCTGGAGCGGCCGCTGGACGAGCACTCGCCGCTCGCGTCCCGGGCGGCGAGCACGGAGGGCGAGCAGATGCCGCTCGAGCTGAACCCCTTCGAGATCACCACGGTGCGCGCCACCTTCTGATCAGGCGGGCGGGGCGGGGCACGCGGCAACGCCGCGCGTCCCGCCCCGCTGCCGTGCCGGCCCGCCGGCCGTGCGCGCTCTCCCTGAGGGGTGCGCGAAACTTCGTGTCCCCTGCGTGACCTCAATCGCCTATGCGCGCTGAGGTCATGCAGGGGACGCAATGTTCTCCGCCTGCTTCTGCCGTCGTCCCCAGCCGCGCCGTCGGTCCTGGCGTGCCCGCAGCTCCCGCGGGCCGGGCCGTCCCGCAGTCGTTCGACGCACTCCGTCATCGAGGTCGGGACGGTCGTCGAGTGGTGCGATACTGTCAATCGCTGAACTTTTTATGGCTGAAAGCTCTGGTGATGACGACAAGCGATGCGCTTCCGGCGGAAGCGGCCGTGGCCCTGGACGAGCGCCCCTCACGCCCGCGCGTGTGGCGCGCGTTCCTGCGCCCCGTGCCGATCACGGCCGCCGCCCTCGTGGCGGTGAGCCTCCTGGCGGCCGTCTTCGCCGAGCAGCTCTCCGCGCTCAGCGGCAACGACCCCTTCACGTATCACCCCGAGGCGCTCGGCCCGGACACGGCGCCCGTGGGTGCCCTGGGCGGCGTGAGCGCGCAGCACTGGTTCGGCGTGGAGCCCGGGACGGGGCGCGACCTCTTCTCCCTCGTGGTCCACGGAGCCCGGGTGTCCCTCCTGGTGGGCATCGCCTCGACCATCCTCGCGACGATCATCGGGGTGGTGCTCGGCATCGTCGCCGGGGCCGTGGGCGGCGTCGTGGAGAAGCTCGTGGACTTCGCCACCGACGTCACCCTCGGGTTCCCCTTCCTGATCTTCGCCATCGCGCTCAGCGCCCTGTTCCCCCTCGAGGCACCCCGCGCGCTCCTGCTCACCCTGGTCATCGGCATGTTCGGCTGGCCCGGGATCGCCCGTGTGGTGGCGGCGGAGACCAGGGTGATCGTCCGCCAGCCCTATGTCGTCGCCTCGCACGTCATGGGGGCCCGCTTCCCCCACGTGTTCCGCCACCAGGTGCTGCCCAACGTCGCCTCGACGGTCATCGTCTACTCCTGCATCTCCCTGCCCGGCAGGATCAGCGCCGAGGCCACGCTGTCCTTCCTCGGCGTCGGCGTGCTGCCGCCCACCCCGTCCTGGGGACGCTCGATCGGCGATGCGATCAGCTGGCTGCTGGTCGACCCCGCCTTCCTGCTGTTCCCGGCCGCCGCACTGTTCCTGGTCACCTTCTCCTTCAACATCCTGGGGGACACCCTGCGCGATGCCCTCGACCCGCGTGGAGGCCGCTCATGATCCCCGCGCTCCAGCGCGTCGCCCGCAGCCTCGGCGTGCTCCTCGTCGTCGTCGGCCTGACCTTCGCGATCTTCTACGTCGCCCCGATCGATCCCGCCCTGCAGATGTGCGGCAAGCCCTGCTCGCCCGAGGACCTCGAGGCCGCCCGCGGCTTCATGGGGTTCGACCAGCCGTGGTGGGTGCAGCTGGCCACCTTCCTCGGCGCGATCCTCACCGGGCGCACCTTCGGATCGGCCGACGTGGTCGTCGAGTGCGCGGCGCCGTGCCTCGGCTACTCCTTCCAGCTGCACCAGAGCGTGACCGAGCTGGTCGCCGACCGCTTCCCGGTCTCCTTCTCGATCGCGATCGGTGCGGTGGCCCTCCAGGCCCTCGTCGGCATCGCCGCCGGCGCCCTCGCCGCGCGGCGCCAGGGCGGGCTGCTGGACCGAGCGGTGACCGGGGTGTCGGTCATCGCCGCCTCCGCCCCTGCCTTCGTGGTGGGTCTCCTCGTCGTCGTGGTCTTCGCCCTGCGCCTGGGCCTCCTGCCGAGCGGCGGATACGTGCCGTTCTCCGAGGATCCGCTCCAGTGGGCACGCCATCTGGTGCTCCCCTGGGCGACCCTCGCCTTCCTCAACGGAGCGATCTACGCCCGACTGGTGCGCTCCTCGATGATCGAGCAGCTCGGGCTGGACTACGTGCGCACGGCGCGCGCGAGCGGGCTGCCCGAGCGCCGGATCGACCGCTATGCGCTGAGGAACCTCGCACTGCCGCTGACCACGCTGATCGCCCTGGACATCGGAGCGCTGCTCGGCGGCACGGTGATCACCGAGCGCATCTTCGGCCAGCCCGGCCTCGGCGCCCTGCTGTTGGATGCCACCTCGACCGCCGACCTGCCGGTCATCGTCGGCACCACCCTCGTCGGCTCGCTGCTCATCGTGCTGGCCAATCTCGGCGCCGATCTCGCGCGCCCCCTGCTGGACCGCCGCCTCGCCGCCGGAGGCGGCGCTCCGCGCGGACCAGCCGCCCGTACCGTCCCGTCCGACCAGAACCCCCAGGAGACAGCCTCATGACCTCGGCATCATTCACCCGACGCGGCGTCCTCGTCGCCACCCCCGTCGTCCTCGCCACGGGGGCGCTCGCCGCCTGCTCGACCGGCGGCTCGTCCGGCGGCTCGGGATCGGACGGAGGCGGGGAGAGCGGCGGCACGCTGACCATCTACTCCACCGGCGAGGAGATGAGCTTCGACCCCGCGTCCAGCCAGAACCTCGCCATCACCACGCTGGGGCTCACCGCCCGTCGCCTCACCGCCTGGAAGACCGCGGCCGGGGCGCCCACCGAGCTGATCCCGGACCTCGCCACCGACGTCGGCACCGCCTCGGACGACGGCGCGACCTGGACCTTCACCCTCCAGGAGGGGCTGCAGTTCGAGGACGGCACGCCGATCACCGCGGCGACGATCAAGTACGGCCTGGAGCGCTCCTTCGCCTCCGAGCTCACCGGCGGGCTGACCTACCACAAGGTGCTCCTCGAGGGCGGGGCGGACTACTCCGGCCCGTTCTCCGGCGAGCACCTCGACTCGATCGAGGCGCCCGACGACCTCACGCTCGTCTTCCACCTCAACCGTCCCTACGGCGACTTCGGCTGGATCGCCTCGACGCCGGCCTTCGCCCCCGTCCCCGAGGACTCCGGGGAGCCCGAGACCTACGCGACCGAGCCGGTGACCAGCGGTCCGTACCGTCTGGAGTCCTACGCGCCCGGCAGCCGCGCCGTCCTCGTCCGCAACGAGAACTGGGACCCGGACACCGACGAGGCCCGCACCGGCGGACCCGACCGGATCGAGTTCGCCCTCGCCCAGGACGCGAGCGTCGTCGCCCAGTCGATCATCGCCGATCGGACCGACGCGCAGGCCTCGTTCCTGTCCTCCTTCGTGCCGACCGCGCAGCTGGTGCAGGCCCAGAACGACCCGAACGTGGGGGACCGGCTGGTGACCTCGGGCCCGGGGGCGCTGGAGTACCTCGCCCTGAACACGGAGTCGGAGGCGCTGCAGGACGTGGCCGTGCGCCGCGCGATCCAGTACGCCGTGGACAAGCAGGCCTATCTCACCGCCAAGGGCGGCGAGATCTCCGGTGAGTACGCCACGACGCTGATCACCCCGGGCATCGCGGGCCGCGAGGAGTACTCCCTGTACGCCGACGACCCGGCGGGTGACCCCGACGAGGCCACTCGCCTGCTCGAGGAGGCGGGCGCCGGAGAGCTGGACCTGCGCCTGGTCATCACCGACGATCAGACCGGGGCCGCGGAGGCGATCCAGCAGGGCCTGGCCCGGGCGGGGATCACCGTGACGATCCAGCCGCTGGACGAGAACGCCTACTCCTCGGAGGTGACCGCAGGCGACGGCACCGGCTACGACCTGGTGCTCAGCTCGTGGCAGCCGGATGTCCCGTCCCCGAACGCGAACCTCACCCCGCTGTTCGACTCGAGCCAGATCGGCGGCGGCAACTACAACCTCGCCCGCTTCGAGGATCCCGAGGTGGACGAGGCGATCCTCGAGGCCTCCTCGACGGTCGACCCCGATGAGGCGCATGCGAAGTGGGCCGCCGTCGACAGGCAGATCCTCGAGCAGTCGCCGGTGGTGCCGCTGATCTACTCGAAGAACTCCTTCCTCCACGGCTCCGGGGTGGAGAACTTCGTGATCGGCGAGTTCCCGGCCTATCCGAACTACCTGACCGTCACGCTGAACGCATGAGCCTCCCGTCATGACCGCAGATCAGCTCCTTGTCCTCGACGGACTGCGAGTGGAGATCGCCGACCGCGCCGTGGTCACCGGCCTCGACCTGACGGTGCGGTCCGGCCGCATCACGGCGCTGGTGGGCGAGTCCGGCTCCGGGAAGTCCATGACGGCGCTGGCCACGATCGGTCTGCAGCCCCGCGTCGCCGAGGTCCACGGCAGCGCCCGGTTGGGCGGGGAGGAGCTGGTCGGCCGCTCCGCCCAGGAGATGCGCCGGATCAGGTCGGGGCGGATCGGGATGATCTTCCAGGAGCCGGGGCAGTCGCTGTCCCCCGTCATGAAGGTCTCCGCGGTCTTCAAGGACGTGCTCGCGCAGCGGGAGGGCCTCCGGGCGACAGCGCGGGTGCGGGAGCGCACCCGGGAGCTGCTGGACTCCGTGGGCCTTCCCGATCCCGACCGCACCGCCCGCTCCTACCCGCACGAGCTCTCGGGCGGCGAGCTGCAGAGGGTCGTCATCGCGCTGGCCCTGAGCGGGGATCCCTCGCTGCTCATCGCCGATGAACCGACCACCGCCCTGGACGTCACGGTGCAGCGCGGCATCCTCGACCTGCTGGTGCGGATCGTGCAGGAACGCCGGATCGGGATCCTGCTGATCACGCACGACATGGGGGTGGTGGGCGAGATCGCCGACGAGGTGGTGGTGCTCAAGGACGGCGAGGTCGTCGAGCAGGGCGGGTTCCGCCGTGTCCTCTCCGCCCCGTCGGAGCCCTACACGACGCAGCTGCTCTCTGCGGTGCCGCGACTGGCCGGGAGCCTCGAGCGGAGCGGGCGGGACGAGAGGCGGGAGAACTCCGGGGCCGCGGTCGAGACCGCTGCGGCGACCTCCTCGGAGGCATCGGCGGTGCTTGTCGAGGGTCTGTCGGTGGAGTATCGACGCCGCGGCGGTGCGCACCTCGCCCTGGACGACGTGTCCATGGAGATCCGCCGCGGGGAGATCCACGGCCTGGTCGGCGAATCCGGGTCCGGGAAGTCCACCTGGGGCAGGGCCCTGGCGGGTCTGGTCCCGCTCGAGGCACGGAGGCTGGAGCTCGACGGCGTGGACCCGCGCACCCTGTCATCCGCGGAGCGTCGGGCCGCCTATGCACGCGTGGGCCTGGTGTTCCAGGACCCCGCCTCCTCGTTGAATCCGCGGCGCACCGTGGGCTGGAGCATCGGGGAGCCGCTGAAGCTGGCGGGACGCACCTCGCGCGCGGAGATCGACCGACGGGTGCGGCACGCCCTCGAGGTGGTGCGACTGCCCGCCTCCTATGCGAGCCGCCTCCCGCACGAGCTCTCCGGCGGTCAGCGCCAGCGCGTCTCGATCGCCCGAGCGCTCATCCTCGATCCGGCCCTGCTCATCGCCGACGAGCCCACGAGCGCCCTGGACGTCACGATCCAGGCGCACGTCATCGAGGTGCTCCGCGACGCGATCGAGGAGGCGCGCTTCGCGTGCGTGTTCATCAGCCACGACCTCGCCGTGGTCGGCTCGCTGGCCGATCAGGTGACGGTGCTGCGCCGCGGTCGAGCGGTGGAGCAGGGCAGCGCCGAGGACGTGCTGGGCTCACCTCGCCACGAGTACACCCGGGCCCTGCTCGCGAGCGTCCCGGACCCCGAACGACGGCTCCACGGCGACGAGGGTCGGGCCGCGTGAGCTGACGTCGAGAACGGTGGATTCGCGCAGCGCGGTGCTGCGGTGTCGCGGTGGTGTGGTGGCGCGGGGGCGCCGTGTTCGTTCCCGGTGCGCCTCCGTCCCGCTGTCGTGCCTGCCCCGTCGGCCGGGCCGCGCCCGCGCGGTCGAGGGGTGCACAAAACTTTGCGTCCCCTGCGTGACCTCAACTCGTAGAGGCGGTTGAGGTCACGCAGGGGACGCAGACTTCCGTGCCGGCCGAGGCCCGAACCGGCCGAGGTCGGGGCTGCCCCGGGTCGGCCGACAGCAAGAGCCGTCGGCGGCCAGGGGGCTCACGCCGACGGGTCGGGCGCGTCCTCAGGCGACCGCGCGGCGCACCAGCGCGTCGATCTCCGTGCCGACCTGGTCGGTGATCTCGGTGAGCGCGTAGCTGGTGGGCCACATCGGGCCGTCGTCGACCTGGGCGCGATCGCTGAACCCGAGCGTCGCGTAGCGGGTGGAGAACTTCGCGGCGTCCTGGAAATGGCAGACGATCTTCCCGTCCAGGGCATAGGCCGGCATCCCGTACCAGAGCTTGGGCGCCAGCTGCGGGGCGGCCCCCGTGACCAGGCGGTGGACCTCACGAGCGAGATCCCGGTCCTCCGGAGCCATCTGCTCGATCTTGTCCTGCACCGCCTGGGCGGCCGCGGCCGCCTTCTCCGCGGCGGAGGTCCGCGTGCGCGCCGATCTGGTCTCCGCGGCCCGCTGCTTCATGGCGTCGCGCTCCGCCGCGGTGAATCCCTCGTGCTCCTCGATGCTGCTGGAAGTCTGTGTGCTCATGACCGTGCTCCTCACGTCATCGTGCAGTGATCCCTACAACGGCACGGATCGTGCCGTTGCGAGAAGTATGGAGCGGGCTGGATGTGCTGTCAACGGCACGGCGCGTGCCGCTATGATCGGGGCATGGTCGACGTAGCTCAGCCCGCCCCCGAGTCCTCGACGCCGTCCGCGGAGGCTCCCGCTCACCCGCGACGACGCGGTGCCGCGCTGACGCAGCAGCTCCTCGAGGCCACCCTCGCCATCGCGACCGAGTCCGGATACCGCGGGCTGAGCATCGAGGCGGTCGCGCAGCGCGCCGGGGTCGGGAAGCACACGATCTATCGGCGCTGGCCGTCGCTCGCCGAGCTCCTCCTCGACGCCCTCCACCACGTGTGGGTCACGGGACTCGACTATCGCGAGGCCGCGCCGGTGCGTGAGGATCTGCGCGAGCAGTTCCGACGCTCGAGCCGGGCCCTCACCACGGCCCCGATCGGCCCGGTGTACCGGGCGGTGATGACCGAGGCCCTGAACGATGCGTCGCTGCGCGCCGCTCTGCACAGCCGGTTCCTCTCCACGGTCGAGCAGCGCACGCTGACCCGTCTCGAGCACGCCCAGGCGCAGGGCGAGCTCGTGGAGGGCGATCTGACGATTCCTGCGGAGCTGCTGTCCGGGGCGCTGTACTACCGCGAGCTGCTCTCCCCGGATCCCGTGGACGACGAGCTGATCGACGGTCTGATCGACATGTTCATGGCCGCCTACGGCACCGGCTCTGCGGAGGGGTGAGGCCGCGTCAGGACTCCGTGACCGGCTCCCACGCGCGGCTCGCGGCCGAGCGCACGATCGCCTCGCAGATCTCGGCGGCGCTGAGCCCGTCCTCGGCGCTCGGGGCGCGGTGCGTGCCGCCCGCGACGTCGGAGAGGAAGGCGGCGGCCTCGATGGTCTTGAGGTCGTCGAAGCTCATGGGGATGCCGGGGCCGGGCTGGAAGCGGTCGTAGTCGCCGTGGCCGGGGCCGGCGAGCACGGTGGTGTAGCCGTGCTCGGTGCCGCCCTCGCCGATCATCACCTCGAACTCGTTCATGCGGGTGAAGGACCAGCGGGCCGAGCCCTCGGTGCCGAACACCTCGAGCGCGTAGTCGCTGCGGTGGCCGCGGGCGACGCGGGAGGACTCGAGCGTCGCATGGGCTCCACCGTCGAGGGTGGCGAGCGCCGCGACCCAGTCCTCGTTCTCGACCGCGCCGCGCTCCTCGCCGACCTCGAAGCCGCCGTGGCCCACGCCGAGCTTCGTCGGGATCGGCCGGTCGCGCACGAAGATGTCGGTGGTCGCGGAGACCTCGGCGATGCGCTGCCCGGTGACGTGCTGGACCAGGTCCGCGCCGTGGGAGAGCAGATCGCCGATCACACCGCTGCCGCCCTTGTCACGGTCGTAGCGCCAGGTCAGCGGGCCCTCGGGGGAGGAGGCGTAGTCGGCGATCAGCCAGCAGCGCACGTTCGTGATCCTGCCCAGGCGTCCGCCGGCGACCAGTTCGCGCAGATGCGCGATCGCGGGGGCGTGGCGGTAGTTGAAGCCGACGGCCGTCGCGATCCCGGCAGCGCGGGCCGCGTCTCGGATCTCGCGGGACTGCGCGGCGCAGACGCCCATCGGCTTCTCGATCCAGAACGGCTTCCCGGCGGCCGCCGCCTTCACCGCGAAGTCGCGGTGGAGGAAGTTCGGGGAGCAGATCGAGATCGCCTCGACCTCGGGATCGGCGAGCACCTCGTCGATCGAGGCGACGGCCTTCTCGAAGCCGAACTGCTCCACGGCGGCCTTCTGGTTCTCCTCGATCGGGTCCGCGGCGACCACCAGGCGGGGGCGGATGCCCAGCTCCGGGAAGCGGGAGGGGAGCCGCTGGTAGGACGCGGAATGCAGGCGCCCCATCCAGCCGAGGCTCACCACGCCGATGCCGATCTCACGCATGCGCGCCTCCCTGGCCGAGCTCCTTCTGGATCCGCTCGCGCATCCGCACGTTGATCGCGTCGGCCTCCTCCTCCCAGCCGAACACGCACACGGACACCGGCCCGTCGTACTCGCGCTCGCGCAGGTAGGCGAAGGCGGAATCCCAGTCGATCTCGCCGTTGCCGATCTCGTTGTGCTGGTGGATGCGGGCGTCGACCCCGGGCGGGTTCATGATGTAGCGGTTGCCGACGTTCGCGGTGTGGTCGAAGACGTCCGCGATGTGCAGGTGCTTCAGCCGGTCTCCGGCGTAGTCCATCATCTCGCGCACATCCCTCGAGCCCTGGCCCAGGTGGTAGGTGTGCGGGAAGCAGAACTCGTAGTTCAGCCAGTCGCGGTCCACGCCGCGGATGATCTGCACGGCCCGGTCGTTCTCCTCGACGAAGTCGTAGGGGTGCGCCTCGATCGTGCACTCCAGGCCGTACTTCTCGAAGACGGGGACGAGCTCCTCCATCGACCTGTAGAACTGGCCCTCGCTCTGGCGGGGCCGGTTCGGGTCGCCGGAGAACTCGGTCGCGATCAGCGGCACCTCGAGGGCGTCGGCGATCTCCAGCAGCCGCCTCCAGTTGCGCACCTGCGCCTGGCGCTCCTGCTCATCGGGGCTCGCCCAGTCGAAGACGGGGTTGAAGGTCCAGATCTTCACCCCGGTGTCCTTCATCGCCTGCTTCACCTCGGCGATCTGATGGCGGTCCACCTTGGGGTAGTGGTGCCACTCGTGGAAGTCTGCGCGTGGGGAGAGCTCGAGGTACTCGAACCCGAGCTCCGCCGCCTTCGCGAGCTCCTCCGCGACGCTGAGGTGCGGGTGGTACATCGACGGGTCCAGCAGGATCTTGACCATCAGGGTCCTCCTTCGAGGGGTGGGCGCGGGGCGCGGCGGGGTCAGCGGGAGCGGGTCACTTCACGCCCAGGCCGCACTCGGCCAGGAACTCGCGGGTCGCGATCGCATTGGGCAGCGGCAGGCCCGGATCGCAGGGGTAGAGGTCCTGCTCGCAGATCACGTACAGCTCCTTGTCGAGCGTGGCGAGCTTCGCGACCAGGTCCTTCATGTCCGGCAGCCCGGCCGGGGGCTTCACCGAGGCGCCCTTGGCGACGGCCTCGCCGAAGGGCCAGTCCTTCTCGTGCGCCTCCCGGGTGATGTCCGGGTCGAAGGCCTTGATGTGCACGTACCCGATCCGCTCCGGGTACTCGTCGATCATCGCGACCGGGTCCCCGCCGCCGTAGACGATGTGGCCGGTGTCCAGGCAGAACGAGACGAGCTCCGGGTCGGTCGCCTCGAACACGCGGGCGATCTCCTCCGGGGTCTCGATGTGGGAGTCGCCGTGGGGGTGCAGCACCATCGTCAGGCCGTAGTCCTGCTTCATGATGCGGCCCAGCTCGTTCGCGTTCTCCACGTAGCGCCGCCACGCCTCGCCGGTCAGCTCCCGCTCGTCGGTGAACTCCCAGGTCTTCTCGTCGCGGTACATCGGCGGCAGGTGCACCATGTACTCCGCGCCGACGGCGGCGTGGGTCTCGGCGATCGCGCGGAAGGTCTTCTCCGTCTCCGGCCAGGCCTCCTCCTGGTGCAGGATGCCCCAGCCGGTCCCGGCCACGACCCGGAAGCCGTGCTCGTCCATGACGGAGCGCAGCTCCTTCGCGTCCTTCGGGAAGTAGCCCCATGGCCCGGTCTCCATCACGGAGAAGCCGGCCTCGGCCATCTCGCCGAGCGCGGTGCGCCAGGGGATCTGCTTCTCGTCCTCGGGGAACCACACGCCCCACTGGTCGGGGCACACGCCGATCGTGAGCTTGTCGAACGGCGCCTCGGGGTTGCGGGAGCGGTCGGTGGTCATGCGGGGTCTCCTTCGAGGAGGCGGTCAGTGGCTGCGGCCGACGGACGGGCCCCGGGCAGCCGAGGCGCGCGGGGCCCGTCGGCCGCCCGGGACGGCGGATCAGTCGTGGGTCGGGAAGCTCATCGAGGACTCGACGGTCTCGTTCTGCGAGGGCCAGCGGGTGGTGACGGCCTTCTGGCGGGTGTAGAAGCCGACGCCCTCCGGGCCGTGCGCGTGGTGCTCGCCGAACAGCGAGTCCTTCCAGCCGCCGAAGGAGTAGTAGCCCACGGGGGTCGGGATCGGCACGTTGATGCCGATCATGCCCACCTGGATCTCGTCCTCGTAGCGGCGCGCGTAGTGGCCGGAGTCGGTGAAGATCGCGGTGCCGTTGCCGAACGGGGAGGAGTTGACCAGGGCGACCGCCTCGTCGAAGTTGTTCACGTGCATCACCACGAGCAGCGGGCCGAAGACCTCGTCGGTGTAGGTCGGGTGGTCGGCGGCCAGATCGGTGATGACCGTCGGCCCCACGAAGTTGCCGTTCTCATGGCCCTCGACCACGAGGGAGCGCCCGTCGACCACGATCGTGGCGCCGGCGGCCTCGGCCTCGTCGGTCATGCGGATGACGCGCGCCTTCGCATCGGGCGTGATCACCGGCGGCATGTCGGTGCTCTCGTCATCGCCGGGGCCGACGACGAGCTTCTCGGCCTCCGCCCTGATCGCGGCGAGGAACGGCTCGTGCGCATCGCCGACGGTCACGGCGACCGGGACGGCCATGCAACGCTCGCCGGCGGAGCCGAAGGCGCCGGAGGCGATCTGGCTCGCGGCGAACTCGATGTTCGCGTCCGGCATCACCACGGCGTGGTTGTTCGCGCCGCCGAGGGCCTGGACCCGCTTGCCGGCCGCGGAGGCGGTCCGGTGGACGTGCTGGGCGATCGGGGTGGAGCCGACGAAAGAAACTGCGGCGACGCCGTCGTGCTCGCACAGCGCGTCGACGACGCTCTTGCCGCCGTGGACGACCTGGAAGACGCCGCTGGGCAGCCCGGCCTCGCGGTAGAGGCGGGCGACGATGTTCGAGGCCGAGGGGTCGCGCTCGGAGGGCTTGAGGATGAAGGCGTTGCCGGTCGCGAGCGCGATCGGGTGCATCCAGAAGGGCACCATCGCGGGGAAGTTGAACGGGGTGATCCCGGCGACGACCCCGAGCGGCTGGCGCAGGGTGTGGGCGTCCACGCCGGTGGAGACGTTCTGGGAGAAGCCGCCCTTGAGGTCCTGGGTGATGGAGGTGGCGAACTCGAGGGTCTCCAGGCCGCGGGCGATCTCGCCCTTCGCGTCGGCGAGAGTCTTGCCGTGCTCGCGGGTGATGACCTCGGCGATCTCGTCGGTCGCGGCGATCACCAGCTCGCGCATGCGGTAGAGGACCTGGGTGCGCTTGGCGAGGGAGGTCTGCTGCCACTCCTGCTGCGCGGCGAGGGCGACCTGCACGGCCCGGTCGACGGTCTGCGCGTCGCCGAGGTGCAGCGTGCCGACCTGCTCGCCGGTCGCGGGGTTCATGATCGGCTGCGTGTCGCCGCTGCCGGCGACGTCCTGGCCGTCGATGACGTGCGTGATCTCGTATCCCATGGGGGTTCTCCTCGGGGTGGGGTGTCGGGGTGGTCCGGGGCCGGTGGCGCGGCCGGCTCAGAGGTAGTGGCGCTGCGGGGCGAGATCCTGCTCGTACCGCGCCCGGGCGGCCTGCGTGGACTCGAGGCGGGAGACGGCGCTGACGGGCACGTCCCACCAGCCGATCCCGGGTGGGTTCGGCCCGTACAGGTTGGTGTTCACCACGATCGCGGTCGCCTCCTCGGAGGCCTCCGCCCGTCGGTATGCCTCGCGGAAGGCCTCAGTGTCCGAGACCTCCTGCACCTCGAGGCCGTAGGAGCGGATGTTCGCGGGGATGTCGAAGGGGAGCTTGTCCCCGTCGAGCAGGCCGCTGTCCTCATCGCGCATGCGGTACTTCGTGCCGAAGCGCTGGCTGCCATGGGACTCGGAGAGGGAGCCGATCGAGGACCAGCCGTGGTTCTGCAGGATCACGAGGATGACCTTGATCCGCTCGGCGACGATCGTGGCGATCTCCTGCGGCGCCATCTGGAAGGTGCCGTCGCCGATGATCGCGACGACCTCCGACTCCGGGGCGGCCATCTTCGCGCCGAGCGAGGCGGGCAGCTCGTAGCCCATGCAGGAGTAGCCGTACTCGAGGTGGTACTGCTGCGGGGAGCGGGCCTTCCACAGGGCCTGCAGGTCACCGGGCATGGACCCGGCGGCATTGATGACGATGTCGTCCTCGCCCATCATCTCGTTCAGCGCGCCGAAGATCTCGGTCTGGGCGGGCAGCTCCTGGTCGTGCGGGGCGAAGCAGGGCTCGACGAGCTCCTCCCACTGCGAGCGCAGCTCCTTCGCCCGCGCGCCGTGCTCGGCCGGGGCCTGCCATCCGGCGAGGCCGGCCTGCAGGGCGCCGAGGCCCTCGCGGGCGTCGGCCACCAGCATGGTCGCGGCGTGCTTCGCGGCGTCGAAGGCCTTGACGTTGAGGTTCACGAAGCGCACGTCGGGGTTCCGGAACGCGGTGTGGGAGGCGGTGGTGAAGTCGGTGTAGCGGGTGCCCACGCCGATCACCACGTCGGCCTCGGCGGCGAGGGTGTTCGCCGCGTCGTTGCCGGTCGCGCCCACGCCGCCGACGCTCAGCGGGTGGTCGGCGCTGAGCGCGCCCTTGCCGGCCTGGGTGTCCAGCACCGGGATGCCGGTCGCGTCGGCGAAGGCCTCGAGCGCCGCGCTCGCCTCGGAGTAGATCGCGCCGCCTCCGGCGATCACCACGGGCCGACGGGCGCCGCGGATCACCTCGAGGGCGCGGTCCAGCGCGGCGGGCTCGGGCACGGGGCGGCCGACGTGCCAGGTGCGCTCCGCGAACAGCTCGGCGGGCCAGTCGTGCGCCTCGGCCTGCACGTCCTGCGGCAGGCAGATCGTCACGGCGCCGGTCTCGGCGGGGTCGGTGAGCACACGCATCGCGGCGAGCAGGGAGGGGATCAGCTGCTCGGGCCGCCAGATGCGGTCGAAGTAGCGGGAGACGGGGCGGAAGGCGTCGTTGACGGTGACGTCCATGGCCCGCTCGTCCTCGAGCTGCTGCAGCACGGGGTCCACGGCGCGGTTGGCGAAGACGTCGCTGGGCAGGATCAGCACGGGGATCCGGTCGATGGTCGCCAGCGCCGCGCCGGTGACCATGTTCGTCGAGCCCGGGCCGATCGAGGCGGTGCACGCCATGGCCTGCAGACGGTTCTTCGTGCGCGCGTAGGCGACGGCCGTGTGGACCATGTTCTGCTCGTTGCGCGCCTGGTAGTAGGGCATTCGAGCCTCGGCGGGAGTGGCAGCCTCGCCGGGGGCGCCGTCCTCGGCGGGGGCCGGGTCGAGCGCGTTCTGCAGGAGCGCCTGGCCGACGCCCGCGACGTTGCCGTGGCCGAAGATCCCGAAGGTGCCGGGGATCAGGCGCTGCCGCACGCCGTCGCGCTCGCTGTGCTGCGCGGCGAGGAAGCGCACCAGGGCCTGGGCGACGGTGAGCCGGATCGTGCCGGCCGGGGCCGATGCCGTGCCGGCGGGGGCCGAAGGGGTCTCGCTCATGCTGCCTCCGTGATGCTGACCCGCCGTGCATGGGGCGGGAGGTCGGGCCCGCCGTGCGCGTCGGCGGGAGGTGCGGTGCCACCGTCGGGGCCGCGCGGGCACTCGGCGGTGAGCTCGTGGACCAAGCATGGCCCGTATGGCCGACGCTGTCAACACTTTGTCAAGACAAGAATGTTGGCGAGTCGTGATTGCATTCCCGCAGGTCGGGAAGGTAGGGCGTCGTTGATACGCGCCGAACCACCCTTCCCGGGCCCGCGATCCTGTGTTAGCTTCCCATCACGTCAGCACGGTTCAGTCGAAAAGACAGGACAATCAGAACTCTCCATCGCCCCCCAGGCCTGACATGACGACCGTCGGCCGGGCCCGACGGGGAGCGACCCCGTACAGAGCGCGGTGCCCGTGGGCACCGCACACCGTCGCCCCGAGGCGCCGGTCTCAGGTTCCAAGGAGGGAACATGAGCCTCACCCCGTCGCAGTCCACCGCGAGGATCCGAGAACTCGTGGCGAGCACCCCCGCCAGCGGAAAGACGCGCCGCATCGGGCTGCTCGCCGCCGTCGCCTGCCTGGGCGGCTTCCTCTTCGGCTACGACACCGGCGTGATCTCCGGTGCGCTGCCCTACATGCACATGCCCTCCGAGGCGGGCGGTCTCGGCCTGAACTCGCTCGAGGAGGGGCTGATCGGCGGCTTCCTGCTGTTCGGCTGCGCCGTCGGCGCGGTGCTCGGCGGCCGGATGTCCGACCGCTACGGACGCCGGCACAACATCCTGCTGCTGGCCGTGGTCTTCTTCGTCGGCGCCGTGGGATGCGCCCTCGCCCCGAACATCACGATCATGTACATCGCGCGCTTCGTGCTGGGCCTCGCCGTCGGCGGCGCCTCCACCACCGTGCCCGTCTACCTCTCGGAGTCCGCGCCGAAGGAGCAGCGCGGCATGCTCGTCGCGGTCGACCAGCTCATGATCGTCACCGGCCAGCTCGCCGCCTTCGCCTTCAACGCGCTGATCGCCGCGCTGCAGGGCGGGCCGTCAGCCGTCGTCGAGAACGACCCCAGCGGAGCCTACGAGGCGGGGGAGCACGTCTCCTGGGACCTCCTCGCCGGCATCGCCGGGGTCACCGTCTCCGAGGGCAACGGCCATGCCTGGCGGTTCATGCTCTTGCTCTGCTCGATCCCGGCGATCGCCCTGTGGATCGGGATCCGGATGATGCCGGAGTCGGCCCGCTGGCACATCGGCCGCGGCGAGATCGCCGAGGCGATCGGCAGCCTCAAGCGCGTCCGCATCGAGGGGAAGCACGACATCGCCCTCGAGGTCGCCGAGATGGAGGCGGGCCACCGCCAGGAGCAGAAGCGCGAGAAGCTCAGCCTCCGCGACGGGCTGAAGGTGCCGTGGCTGCGCTCGATCATCATCTTCGGCGGCACGTTCGCGATCCTGCAGCAGCTCACCGGCGTGAACACGATGATGTACTACGCCCCGAAGGTGCTGATGGCCGCGGGTTTCGACTCGCAGGCCTCGATCATCCTCAACGTCTTCACCGGCGTCGCCTCCGTGATCGGCTCCGGGGCGGGCCTGCTCGCGCTGCGCCGCTTCGGCCGCCGCCAGGTGCTGCTCGTGGGCCAGGTGATCCTCACCCTCTCCCTGATCGCGATGACCGTGATCTTCCTGGTCGGCATCAACCCCTACATCGACGTGAACGGCGCCGTCTCCGAGGACATCCCCGGCTTCGTCCCCTACCTCGTGGTCGTCGTGATCGTGCTGTTCATGCTCGGCATGCAGTCCGGTCCCGGCCCCGTCATGTGGGTGATGCTCTCGGAGATCTTCCCCGGCGCGATCCGCGGGGCGGCCAACGGCTTCGCGGTGATGATCCTGTGGATCACGAACCTCGTCGTCACCGTCACCTTCCCGGTCCTCATGGACGGGGCGGGGCCGGTGTTCACCTACGGGCTGTTCGCCGCGATCAACATCTTCGCCGTCATCTGGTACTTCCTCCGGGTGCCGGAGACGCGGAAGTTCACCCTCGAGCGCATCGAATGGGAGTTCCGCGAGGCCGGCGGCGTGATCCGCCTGCGCTGAGCGCACCGCGGGCCGGGCGCCGCACATGCCGTGCCCGGCCCGTCGGCTCCCGGCATCCCGTCCGGCCCTCCCCGGCAGCCCGCCTGCCCCACAGACCCCTGCCCGTGACACGACCCGCAGGTCCCGCACGTCACCCGTCCCGCCGACCCCGTCGGCCGCTCCACCGAGAGGACCACCCGATGACCACTGCACCGCTCTCCGTCGCCGTGATCGGCGCCGGCATGGCCGGCAAGACCCACGCCAACGCCTGGCGCCAGGCCGGCACCGTCTACGCCCTGGGCCTGCCGCCCGTGCGCCTCGCGGCCATCGCCGACGCCCACCTGCCCTTCGCCGAGGACGCCGCGGCCCGCTACGGCTACGAGAAGGCCGTCGGCGACTGGCGCGAGGTCGCCGAGGACGACTCGATCGACATCGTCTCGATCGTGGTGGGCAACGCCCTGCACCGAGAGATCGCCGAGGCCATGGCCGCCGCCGGCAAGCACGTGCTGTGCGAGAAGCCCCTGGCGGGAACCCTCGAGGACGCGAAGGCCATGGCCGAGCTCGAGGCGAAGCACCCCGACCTCGTGCTTGCCACCGGCTACACGTTCCGCCGCAACGCCGGCATCGCCATGCTCGCGAAGCTCGCCGCCGAGGGCGCGCTCGGCGAGGTCTCCCACCTCGACGCCCGCTACTGGTGCGACTACGGCGCCGATCCGAACGTCCCCATGGCCTGGCGGTACAAGGGCCCGATGGGCTCCGGTGCGCTCGGCGACGTCGGCTCCCACCTGGTCGACTCGGCGGAGCTGATCATGGGCCCCGTCGTCGAGGTCTCCGGCGCGCAGCTGGTGCGCACCATCGCCGAGCGGCCCGTGCTGACCGGCGCCGTCGCCGGCGGTCGCGGGGTCACCGCCGCGGCCGACGCCCCCAAGGAGGAGGTGGAGAACGACGACGTCGCGACCTTCACCGCCCGCTTCGCCTCGGGAGCGGCCGGCACCTTCTCCGTCTCCCGCGTCGCCCACGGCCTGCCCAACTACAAGAACCTCGCCGTGCTCGGCACCGGCGGCACCGCCACCTGGTCCCTGGACCGCACCGGCGAGATCCAGCTGGCCGACGCCTCCTCGCCCGCCGGTCTCGGCGGCCTCCGCCAGGTGCTCGTGAACCCCGAGTTCCCGTACTTCAAGAACGGCTCCTCGATGGCGTTCGGCGGCGTGGGGCTGAACCAGATCGAGCAGTTCACCTACCAGGCCCACGCCTTCCTCCAGCAGGTCGCGGGCCTCGAGGACGGCGCCCTGCCGCGCTGCGCGAGCTTCTCCGACGGCTACCGCCAGATGCGCATCCTCGGCGCGGTCGCCGACTCCGCCTCCCGCGGCGGCGCCGCGATCCAGATCGACTGACCGCGCCCACGATCCCCGAAAGGACCCCGCCATGGCCTTCACCTACGGCGCCTACACCGCCTGCCTGCAGGACCGCTCCCTCGCCGAGGCCCTCGACGTGCTCGCGAGCGCGGGCCTGACCGGCGCCGAGCTCAACACCGGCGGCTTCATCCCGTCCCCGCACGCCCACGTCGACGCGCTGCTGGCGAGCGAGAAGGAGCGCGGCGCGCTGCGTTCCCTCTTCGCCGACAAGGGCATGGAGCTCACCGGACTCACGGTCTCCGGCAACCCCCTCTCGCCGCTGCCCACCGAGGGCCTCCCGCACGCCCACGACCTGCGCCGCACCATCGAGCTCGCCGGCACGCTCGGGGTGCGCGACGTGGTCGCGATGTCCGGCACCCCCGGCACCGATCCCGGGGCCCGCTACCCGGCCTGGATCGTGAACCCCTGGAACGGCATCGACCTGGAGATCCTGGAGTACCAGTGGTCCGTCGCGGTGCCCTTCTGGAAGGAGATCGACGCCCTCGCCCGAGAGCGCGACGTGCAGCTCGCCTTCGAGATGCACCCCCGCAACCTCGTCTTCTCCCCGCTGACCTTCGAGCAGTTCCTGGACCGCGTGGAGCCGACCAACATCGGCGTGAACCTCGACCCCTCGCACCTGTTCTGGCAGCAGATGGAGCCGATCGACTGCATCGAGCGGCTCGGCGCGCACATCACCCATGTCCATGCCAAGGACACCGCGGTGCTGCCCGGAGCGGCCGTGCGCGGCGTGCTCGACACCGCCTTCGACTCGGTGCCCGAGGACCCCGCGCAGCGGACCCCCACCGGCATCGGCCACTACTGCTCCACCTGGCCCGAGGACCCGGCCTGGCGGTTCGTGGCCCTCGGCGAGGGGCACGACGTGGACTACTGGACCCGCTTCCTCACGGCGCTCGCCGCGGTGAACCCGGACCTGGGCGTCAACATCGAGCACGAGGACGCGGCCTTCGGCAAGGTCGAGGGCCTCGAGCGCGGCGCCCGCACCCTGCTCGCCGCCGCCGAGGCCGCCGCGATCTGACCCGGCCCTCCCCACCCCTCGATCCCCACCCGCGCCGTATCGGCGGCACCGCCAGAAGGAGCCCCTCATGCCGCTCGTCCGCATCACCCAGCAGGACGTCCGCACCCCCGAGCAGACCCGTCGGATGGCCGACATCGTCCAGGACGTCATGCTCGAGCTGTTCGCCGCCCCGCCCGGGGACCGCTACCAGATCGTCGAGACCCTGCCCGTCGGCGCGATCATCGCCGAGGACACGGGGCTCGGCCTCGAGCGCTCCGACGGCGTGGTGATCATCCACATCACCCAGCAGGGCAGGGGGGAGGAGCAGAAGCAGGCGATCTACGCGGAGCTCTCCGCACGGCTCTCGGCCGCCGGGCTCGTGCGCGAGGACGACCTGATCATCTCCGTCGTGGAGAACGGGCACGAGGACTGGTCCTTCGGGAGGGGGCGGGCCCAGTTCCTCACCGGGGAGCTCTGAGCCGTGGCCCGGTCCCCGGCCTCGTGCGGTCGAGTGCTGCATCTCGACCGCTATGAAACTGACGTAGCGGTCGAGATGCAGCACTCGGCGGCCGGCGCGGCCGGGGCCGGCCCCGGCGGCGGGGCACCGCCCGACAAGCACCAATCTTTGTATGGACAAATAGTAGTTCCCGTGTGATCATGGGGGCACCCGGAGGGTCGTGGGGGCAGTGCAGCTCGCGACGCCCGCACCAGGTTCTGACGCAGGGAGGCATGGACAGCCATGGCATCTGATCTCGACATCATCACGTTCGGCCGCAGCGGCGTGGACATCTACCCCTTGGAGATCGAGAAGGGGCTCGAGGATATCCACAGCTTCGGGAAGTTCCTCGGCGGCAGCCCCACGAACGTCGCTGTCGCCGCGGCGCGCCTCGGCCACACCCCGGCCGTGATCACCGGCGTGGGGGACGACCCGTTCGGCCGCTACGTGGTCAAGGAGATGGAGCGCCTGGGCGTCTCCGGCCGCTTCGTCGTGAAGAACACCGAGCTGAACACGCCGATCACGCTGTGCGAGATCTTCCCGCCGGACGACTTCCCGCTGTACTTCTACCGCAAGCCCAGCGCCCCGGACCTGCAGGTCGCGGCCGAGCACCTCGACCTCGACGCCATCCGTGACGTGCCGCTGTTCTGGTTCTCCGGCACGGGCCTGTCCGAGGAGCCCAGCCGCTCCGCGCACCACGCGGCGCTCGAGGCGAGGGGCGGCACCGGCAGCTCCGGCACCGGCCACACCGTCTTCGACCTCGACTACCGGCCCATGTTCTGGTCCTCGATCGAGGAGGCCCGAGAGCAGTACCGCGAGGCGCTGAAGCACACCACGGTCGCCGTCGGCAACAAGGAGGAGTGCGAGGTCGCCGTCGGCGAGACCGAGCCCGAGCGCGCCGCGGATGCGCTGCTCGAGGCGGGCGTGCAGATCGCGATCGTCAAGCAGGGCCCCAAGGGCGTGCTCGGCAAGTCCGCCGACGAGCACGTGGTCGTCGCCCCCAACCTGATCCAGGTGATCAACGGGCTCGGCGCCGGCGACAGCTTCGGCGGCTCGCTCTGCCACGGCCTGCTCACCGGGCAGTCTCTCGAGGAGACACTCACCCGCTGCAATGCGGCCGGCGCCATCGTCACCAGCCGCCTCGAGTGCTCGACCGCCATGCCCACCTCCGAGGAGATCGACCTGCTCATCGAGGGCGGCGACCCCAACCACGGCAAGACCGTCGACGAGATGCTCGGCGCCCTGCGCGACCGCGGCGCCGTCGGAGCGGAGCAGCGATGACCAGCATCCCCAGCGCCGCCGGCGGCGACGCCTTCGTCTCGACCTACGACGAGGTCACCCGCGTGCGGATCGAGGATCCGGGCCGCTTCGCCCGCCTCGCCGCCGCGCGGAAGCGCCGCACCGTCGCCGACACCGACGGCACGATGATGATCATCGCCGCCGACCACCCGGCCCGCGGCGCCCTCGGCGTCGGCTCGCGCGACCAGGCCATGGCCTCGCGCACCGAGCTGCTGGACCGCATGCGCGAGGCGCTCGCCGTGCCCGGCGTGGACGGGGTGCTCGGCACCGCCGACATCCTCGAGGACCTGCTGGTCATGGGCGCTCTCGAGGACAAGGTCGTGTTCGCCTCGATGAATCGCGGCGGGCTGCAGGGCGGCTCCTGGGAGATCGAGGACCGCTTCACCGCCTACGACGCCGCCTCCATCAAGCAGGCCGGCTTCGACGGCGGGAAGATGCTCACCCGCATCGATCTCGACGACGACCGCACCTCCTTCATCCTCGAGGCGAGCGCGCAGGCGGTCACCGACCTCGCCCGCCACGAGCTGATCGCGATGGTCGAGCCGTTCATGTCCTCCCGCCCCGGCGGGCCGGGCACGAAGGTGGTCAACGACCTCTCCCCGGAGGCGGTCATCAAGTCCATCCACATCGCCCAGGGGCTCGGTGCGACCAGCGCCTACACCTGGCTGAAGCTGCCCGCGGTCGAGGAGATGGAGCGCGTCATGGACGCGACCACCATGCCCACCCTGATCCTCGGCGGCGACCCCGTGGACGACGACCCCGAGACCCTCCGCGCCTCCTGGGGCCGGGCGCTGGCCCGCCCGAACGTGCGCGGTCTCGTCGTCGGCCGCACGCTGCTGTACCCCTCGGGCGACGACGTCACCGCGGCGGTCTCCGCGTCGGTGGACATGATCCGCAGCGCGAGCGCGCGCTGAACGCCCCGAGCCCCGCACCCCCTCGACCAGGAGAGCATCCATGAGCACCACCGAGCAGCTCCACCTGCCGGCCGGGTCCACCGGCCGCGGGAACTACGAGACGATCATCGATCCCGGCGCGCGCGAGGGCTGGGCGCACACCGGCCTGCGCGTCCTCGCCCTCGCCCCGGGCGGCAGCGAGGTCGTCACCGCGAACGGCGTCGAGGCGATGGTCGTGCCGCTGAACGGGGCGTGCGACGTGTCCGTCGGCGGGGAGACCCACCACCTGCGCGGACGCACGGACGTCTTCGCCTCGGCGACCGACGTGCTGTACGTGCCCGTCGGCTCCCAGCTGACGATCGCGTCGACGGAGGGCGGTCGCTTCGCGCTCGCCACCGCCGTCGCGACCTCCCCCCACCCCGTCACCCTGATCCGCGCCGAGGACGTGCCCGTCGAGATCCGCGGCGGCGGCTCCATGACCCGCAAGGTGCGCAACTTCGGCGCCGTCGGCGCGTTCGACCAGATGGACTCCCTCATCGCCTGCGAGGTCATCACCCCCGGCGGGAACTGGTCCAGCTACCCCGCGCACAAGCACGACGAGACCACCGACACCGAGTCGGAGCTCGAGGAGATCTACTACTACGAGATCCAGGACGGCCCCGCCGGCCCCGGATTCGGCTACCACCAGACCACCTCCAGCGGCGACGACAAGCCGATCGACGTGCTCACCGAGGTGCGCAGCGGCGACACGGTCCTGGTGCCGCACGGCTGGCACGGCCCCTGCGCCGCCGCGCCCGGTCACGACATGTACTACCTCAACGTCATGGCCGGCCCCGAGGCGGCGCGGGCCTGGAACATCACCGACCATCCCGAGCAGGGCTGGGTGCGCGACACCTGGGCCGACGCCGGGATCGACCCCCGACTCGAAGGAGAGGCCCGATGACCGCACAGCAGAACGCGCCGGTCCAGCCCGGACCGCAGTCCGCGGCCCCGCAGGACGTCCGCGTCGGCGTGATCGGCGTCGGCCGCATGGGCGCCGACCACGTCGAGCGCATCTCGCGCCGCATCAAGGGCGCCCGCGTCTCCGTGGTCAGCGACTACCTGCGCGAGACCGCCGAGAAGGTCGCCGCCGGCGCCGCCGGCTCCCGCGTGGTCGAGACCTGGCAGGAGGTGATCGCGGCCGAGGACGTCGACGCCGTGCTGATCGCCAGCCCCGGCCAGTTCCACCGCGAGCAGGTGCTGGCCTGCATCGAGGCGGGCAAGCCCGTGCTCTGCGAGAAGCCGCTGGCGATGAACCCGACCGACGCCTTCGACGTGGTCCGCGCCGAGCACGAGGCCGGGACCCCGCTGGTCTCCCTCGGCTTCATGCGCCGTTTCGACGTGGGCTACGGCGAGCTGAAGGACTCCCTCGAGGCCGGCGACCTGGGCACTCCGCTGCTGCTGAACTGCAAGCACCGCAACGCCTCGGTGCTGCCCGGCTTCACCGACACCCACATGGTCTACGACTCGGCCGTGCACGAGATCGACGCGATCTCCTTCTTCCTCGAGGAGCCGGTGGTCTCGGTGCAGACCGTCATGCCGCGCAGCACCGAGAAGGCGCCCGGGGGGCTGCACGACCCGCTGCTGTTCCTGTTCTGCACGGCCTCCGGCACCGTCGTCACCGACGAGCTGTGGGTCAGCACCGACGCCGGCTACGAGGTGCGCACCGAGCTCGTCGGCTCCAAGGGCGCGGCGACCGTCGGCCAGGAGACCGGGATGGTCACCACCCAGCAGGCCGGCTCCCGCTGGGGCGGCAGCGTGCCGGTGGACTTCCGGCCCCGCTTCATCGCCGCCTACGACGCGGAGGTGCAGGCCTGGGTCGCCGCGGTGGCCGACGGGTCGAACATCGCGCCACGCTCGGCGACCGCCTGGGACGGCTACGTCGCCGCCGCCGTGTGCGAGGCCGCGGAGCAGGCGCTCACGGCCGACGGGACGGTGGACGTGGCCCTGCAGGAGCGCCCCGCCTGAGGCGCCCGGCCTGAGGCGCACCGGCGCGGCCCGGCCCGTATCCTTCGGGGCGGGCCCGCACCGCGGCGGGGGAGGACCCGGAACTCGAAGGGGAGACCCGGAGCACGAGGAGACAGACGTGGACAGCGAGAGCACGAGCGACGCGGCCGAGAGCACGACGGAGACCGCAGCGACGGGGAACGGCGCTGCGGGCGGCGGTGCGCCGGAGAACGGCGCGATCACCCTGGACCTCACGATCGAGCGCGATGCGAGCACCCCGCTGTACCTGCAGCTCGCCGGCGGGATCGAGGACGCGATCCGCTCCGGCGTGCTGCCCCCGGGCAGCCGGCTCGAGAACGAGCTGGCCCTGTCCAAGCGGCTGAAGCTCTCCCGTCCCACCGTGCGCCAGGGCATCCAGGAGCTCGTGGACAAGGGAATGCTGGTGCGCAAGCGCGGCGTCGGCACCCAGGTGGTGCAGGCCCCCGTGAACCGCCAGGTGGCGCTGACCTCGCTGTACGACGACCTGCGCACCGCCGGCAAGGCCCCGCGCACCGAGGTCGTCGAGTACCGCATCGGTCGGCCCTCCCCGGAAGCGCTGGATCGCCTGCAGCTCTCACCGGGCGAGCAGGTCCTGGACCTGATCCGCGTCCGCTACGCCGACGGGGAGCCGCTCGCCGTCATGCGCAACACGATCCCCGAGCGGATCGCGCCGACCCGCGAGGCGCTCGCCGCCTCCGGCCTGTATGCCTGCCTGCGCGAGCGCGGGATCACCACCGTCCTCGCCCACGAGCGGATCGGCGCGACCGTCGCCGACGAGGAGCACGCCGAGCTGCTCGAGGAGGAGCTCGGCGCGCCGCTGCTGACCATGGAGCGCAAGTCCTTCGCGAACGACGGCAGCGTGATCGAGTTCGGGTACCACGTCTACCGCGCCTCGCGGTACTCCTTCGAGGTCACGCTCGTCGACTCCTGAGGCCGCGGCGGCCAGGCGACCGGGCACCCACGGCGGCCGGGCACCCACGGCGGTCCGGACGAGAAATGTGCAGTTCTGAGCCACTTCCACGCCGAAAGCGGCACAGAACTGCACCTTTCTCCGTGCCGACCCGCCGCCGCCCGCATCAGCCCTTCGTCGCGCCTGCGGTGAGGCCGCCGACGATGTACTTCTGCAGCAGCATGTACAGCACCAGGATCGGCACCACCGCGATGAGGATCCCCGCGGCGAGCCCGGTATAGTTCGTCGCGAACTGGCCCTGGAAGTTCAGCAGACCCAGCGGGATCGTCCGGTTCTCCTCGGAGCTCAGCAGCGACAGCGCCAGGAACAGCTCGTTCCACGTCGCGACGCCGTCGAGGATCGCGACCGTGACCAGCGCCGGGACGCTCAGCGGCAGCACCACCCGGGCGAAGATGCGCACGTCCCCGGCCCCGTCGATCCGCGCCGCCTCGAGCAGCTCCTCCGGGACCCGGCGGAAGAACGCCTGCAGGATCAGCACCTGCAGCGGGAGGCCGAAGGCGATGTAGGGCGGGATGATCCCCGCGATGCTGTCGGTCATCCCCACCCCGCGCAGCATCGTGAACAGCGGCACGATCGCGATGTAGATCGGGATCGTCATACCCAGCACCACGGTGAACAGGATGACGTTGCGGAAGGGGAACTCGAGCTTCGCCAGGGCGTAGGCCAGGAGCGAGGCGACCAGCACCCCCAACGGCACCTTCACCAGCAGCAGGATCGCGCTGTTGAGATAGGCGGTGCCGAACTGCCCGGCCTCCCATGCCTCGGGAAAGTTCGCCAGCGTCAGCTCCTGGGGCCACGAGACCGGCCCGTTGCTGAGGAAGTCCGACAGGGGGCGCAGCGCCGAGATCACCAGCAGGATCAGCGGGGAGATCCACACCAGGGCGGCGAGCACGGAGCCGAGGGTGACGGCACCGCCCTCGAGGCGCCGCCGGGTCCGGCGACGCGCCCCGGGGCGACCGTCGGCACGGCCGACGGCGGGTCGGGCGGGGTCGTCGGCCGAGCGGCCCCGCGGGGGCAGGGCGCCCGCGGCGCCGGTGTCGAGGGTCGAGGAGGTCATGAGCTCTTCACCTGCGATCGGACGTAGGGGATGCCGGCGGCCACGGCGACCAGGGTGATGACCACCGCGATCGCGGTGCCGTAGCCGGCCTCGAAGTACTGGAAGACGTTGGCGTACATCCAGGTGCCCATCACCTGCGTGGAGTACCCGGGGCCGCCGTAGGTCATCG